>BNJS01000967.1_pt1 | contig 642644 bp, 713 predicted proteins | sample 8540461 | NCBI WGS metagenome assembly BNJS01 (sample SAMD00202454, study PRJDB9452) | human saliva metagenome | isolation source: human saliva | place: Japan
GGTTGATAATACCGTTGTTACTGTAGCTAACTGCTAGAAAGGCTCCTTTTTTATGAATATCCAAGCTACCAACAGTTTTTTGAGCATAGATTGTAGATCTTGAACGATCACCTACGCTATCGCCTAAGTCAAATAGTTGGAATTTAATATTGTTATAAATAGCTTGTTTCAAGTAGTCTACAGAAACTTTTTCTTGGCTTGCTAGGGTTGGAGAGAACCCAAGTTGGTTAAGTCCGGTTGGACGGTAGCCAAACTTATCAAGTCCATGTTTAGTTACAACACTACTTGGAGTTCCAACTGTTGAAGTAATTGGATCCTTAGCTTGGTATTTGTATTTTTCTTCACGGGCAGCTTGAGCAAGAGCTGCAGCATAGTCCATACTGTTTTGGGTCACTGTTACTGGACTAGTTCCTGCTTGTTTACGAATCTGATTGATTAAGTCTTGAGTGTAGAAGTTGAGCTCTAGAATGACATCCTTTGGAATAGAATTAATGTCATAGATGCGTTCAGCATCTTTTTTGCTACTGATATAGTTGTTTGTTGTTTTTAATACACTAGCTTCTTTATAAAGGACTTCTTTAGCTTCATCTGTTAACTGAGAGGAGCTTCCACTTCTTATAGATTTTACAGCTTTGATGTAATTTTGTGATAGGGTAAATGTGTTTTGGACTTGATCTTGTGAAGAAACTTTTTTCTGTTTCTCTTTGATTTCTGCTTGTGCAACCTTGATCTCAGCTTCAGCTTTGTCGATGGCAGACTGGCGTTTTGCATCAGCAACTTCAGCTTGCTTCAATTCTTCTTCGTGGGCAGTCAAACGTTTTTGGGCTTTATCTAACTCTTCTTTAGCTTTTTGAACTTTTTCATCGGCAGGTTTGCTATCAAGTTCTTTTTGAGCCGCTTCGACGGATTTTTTGGCAGTTTCTGTTTCAGATTTGGCAGATTCTAATTTATTTTGTTCTTCTTTAACAAGCTCTTGCTGATCCATTTCAGCTTTCTTGGCTGCCTCAAGAGATGCTTTCTCTTGCTCTACAGTTTTTTTCAGCTGGAGCAACTTGTTTTTTTGGGCATCGGTCACAGATGATTGGGCTTTTAGCAATAGTTGCTTCGCTCGTGTCAATAGAATCTTTCTGGGCTTCAGCCAATTTTTTTCTTCAGCCTTAGCTTTATTGTTAGAAGCTTTTATTTAGATTTTTCTTTAGCTTTGGCGACAAGTTCAGTTTGTTGTTTAACCGTTTCTTTAGTAACAGAAGCTTTGTTATCTTTAGTAGAAAGTGTTTTGCTTTCTACTGGTGTAGTATCCGCATTTACAGTGCTTACTATTCCTGTACTTGCTAGAAGCGCGGCACCGATAATGAATTGTTTTTTGAATTTTTTTCATGAAAATAATTCCTCCTATAATTTATATTATAACTTAAATATAGTTACAATGTCAACCAAATAAGGTTTTTGCAGTAGGGTTTTAAATACGCTAAAAATCTACTCTAAATCGAAAAAATTTAGGACAAGCAAGATAGCTAAAATGACTCTCGGATAGGTTAAAAAAATCATTAGAAAATCTATGCTAACATACATAAAAGTGACAATTAAAAAACATTCAATTCAATAAGTTTTAAAAATTCTGAAAATTGTATTGACACTTAGCATAAAAGGGACTATAATGTATAAAAAGTCATAAAGGAGTTTATTATGAAATTTTCAAAAGTAATGGCCCTAGCAGGAGTGACTCTGTTAGCGTCAGGTGTTTTGGCGGCTTGTTCAGGTTCGAGCGCAAAAGGTGAGAAAACTTTTTCTTACACGTATGAAACCGACCCAGACAACCTCAACTATTTGACAACTGGTAAAGCAGCAACTTCTAATATCACTAGTAACGTCATTGACGGTTTGATGGAAAATGACCGCTACGGAAACTTTGTGCCATCAATGGCAGAAGATTGGTCTGTATCTCAAGATGGTTTGACATACACTTATACAATCCGTAAAGATGCTAAATGGTATACTTCTGAAGGTGAAGAGTACGCAGCTGTGAAAGCTCAAGACTTTGTAACTGGGTCTTAAATATGCAGCTGACAACAAGTCAGAAGCACTTTATCTCGTTCAAGATTCTATTAAGGGTCTGGATGCATATGTGAAAGGTAAAGTTAAAGACTTTTCTGAAGTTGGAATCAAAGCAATTGATGATCAGACTGTTCAATATACTTTGAACAAACCTGAAAGCTTCTGGAACTCTAAAACAACTATGGGTGTTCTTGCACCGGTCAATGAAGAATTCCTTACTTCAAAAGGAAGTGACTTTGCCAAAGCAACAGATCCAAGTAGTATCCTTTATAACGGTCCTTACTTGTTGAAATCATTGGTAGCTAAATCTTCAGTAGAATTTGAAAAGAATCCAAACTATTGGGATAAGGACAATGTTCATATTGATAAAGTAAAACTATCATTCTGGGATGGTCAAGATACAAACAAACCTGCAGAAACCTTTAAGGCTGGTGGTTTCTCAACGGCTCGTCTATTCCCAACAAGTGCAAGTTATCCTGAAACTGAAAAAGAGTTTAAAGACAATATCGTTTATACACCACAAGATTCTTCAACTTACTTAATTGGTACCAATATTGATCGTCAGTCTTATAAATATACTTCTAAGACTACAGATGAGCAAAAAACTTCAACTAAGAAAGCTCTCCTTAACAAAGACTTCCGTCAAGCGATTGCCTTCGGTATTGATAGAACAGCTTATACTTCTCAAATCAATGGAGAAAGTGGAGCAACAAAACTTCTTCGTAACTTGTTCGTACCACCAACATTTGTTCAAGCAGATGGTAAAAACTTTGGTGAGTTAGTTAAGGAAAAATTGGTGACTTATGGTGACGAGTGGAAAGATGTTAACCTAGACGATGCTCAAGACGGTCTTTACAGTCCAGAAAAAGCAAAAGCAGAATTTGCTAAAGCTAAGACAGCTCTCCAAGCAGAAGGTGTTCAATTCCCAATTCACTTGGATATGCCGGTTGACCAAACAAGTACTACAAAAGTACAACGTGTTCAATCATTGAAACAATCACTTGAAGCAACATTAGGAACTGATAACGTAGTCGTTGATATCCAACAACTTCAAAAAGATGAAGTTCAGAATGTCACTTACTTTGCTGAGTCAGCTGCTGGGGAAGATTGGGATCTTTCAGATAACGTTGGTTGGACTCCAGACTTTGCAGACCCATCTACTTACCTTGATATCATCAAACCATCAGTCGGTGAAAATACTAAGACTTACCTAGGATTTGATGCAGGTACAAATAATGCAGCAGCCAAACAAGTTGGTTTGGAAGATTACGAAAAGATGGTTGTTGAAGCTGGAAATGAAGACACTGACGTTTCAAAACGTTATGATAAATATGCTGCAGCCCAAGCTTGGTTGACAGATAGTGCTTTGATTATTCCAACAACTTCTCAAACTGGACGTCCAATGTTGTCTAAGATGGTACCATTCACACTTCCATTTGCATACTCAGGTAACAAGGGAACAAGTGAGGCAATCTTCATTATAAGCTAAACTTCTTTTTCTGTCATGAGTTAGCAGGCTCTGCCTGCTTAGAGTTTTTTATCCTAGATTTTGATTTTTCAAAGGACAATCTTGCCATTTTAGGCCTTTATAACAGTCGTTTTTGACAAGTGAAAAGCGTGTATGTTATACTATCAGTATGTAAAAGGAGGAAAATATGAAAAAGAAAATTCAACTCACTACGGGATTGTGTGCAGCTGTTTTAGCCTTCAGTCTCGCAACAACCACATTTGCTGAAGAGCAAACAGCTCCAGTCACTGCTCCTATTTCTGAACAACAAGAGAGTCCTTCTCGGATTCCAATGGCTACTGAGGAGGGGACTACTGTCCTTACTAACCAGGCACCCTCCCCTACTAGCGATGAAACAGCTATCCCAGCAGTTGAGGAATCAACCTCAGCTCCTGCTGAAACACAAGTAGATCCACAAATTGCTGAAATTCGTGTCATCCATCGTCGTCGGACTCTGAAACCAGACTACAATCCAGTCGCATCTTCAACAGATGTCGTCTACAAGACAATTGAATCCCGTGCTTTTACTGAATATGATGTCTCTGGAAATGGCCCAGCAACGGTTACAGACGAAAATGGAAAAACATGGTATCGAGTGAGATATTCTGAACTTGATGTCAAGGATGGCTTCCATTACAAGAGCGCACCTGAAAAAGGCACTGCTACGGCACCCATCATTGAAGTGATTCATCTCTATGATGATATCGATTTGAATCCAAACGTTATTAAACGAGCGCGTTTTGTGGATGAAAAAGGACAAGAAATTGCACCTTCACAAGAAAACAGTGTGGAGCGAAGCCTGGATTTGGCTTATGAAGCAGGTTTACCAACAGCACCCTCTCAAATCCAAGCTTATGGTAAAACCTATACCTACCAATCTTCAGACAAAGGGGAATTGAGCTCCCATAAACTCCACATTTCTAACTTGGTTACTGTGACCTATTTCTATAAAGAAGTCACTAGTCCAGTCCTTGAAAAACCTGTGACCCCTTCTGCTCCAGAAAAACCTGTTCAGAAACTTCGTCTTCCAAAAGGAAATAACGGTGTGAAAACACGTGTACCTGTCAGCAAGAAAACTCAAACAAAACCTTCTAAACCAGAAGTGAAAAAACTCCGCCTTTTCAAAGGTAACAATGGAACTAAAATCCGTGTCCCTGTGAAAAAGGAGACCACTATTCTTTCTGTCGATTACTTATAATTTGATAGATAAGAACCTTGGTCAAGGAACTGCACTGCACCCCAATAATGGGACAAGAGAAAACACTCTTATGAGACCAGTTTTCTGTAATCTACAGGAGACTGGTCATTTAATTTCTGTTGAATTCTAGTTTCATTATAAAATATGATGTAATTTTTGACAATATCTGTTATACTATCTTTAGTTAAATTTCTTCACTTATGGAGATAGAAGGTTTCAGACTTGAGAACAGAGTGGAACCATTCGATACAGGCATTATCCGCCGGCGTTCCTTTTCGGGACATGGAGCGGGTGATGCCTTTTTCTGTACAAGCCTGATAGTAGGTTTTTGAGGTGTAGACAGATCCCTGGTCGCTGTGTATAAGTGCTTCTTGAGGTAGCTCAAGTTGATGAAGTGTGTCGAGCACAAAGTTCGTATCTTGGCATTCGGAGATGGTATTAGCTACAATTTCACGATTATAGAAATCCATAATCGAAGATAGATAAAGTCTACAGTTCCCAAAGTAGAGGTAGGTGATGTCTGTGACAAGCTTCTCCATAGGCCTGTATGCTTGAAAATTACGATTCAGCTTATTGTCTGTTACATGGTAAGGCTTCCCTAATTTAGGTCCCTTCTTGGGACGGACACGGCAAAGGCAGCCCTTTTCCTTCATAATACTATAGACCTTCTTGCGATTAACGACGAGGTTATAAACTTTCTTGAGTAAGCGAGTGATGGTTCGATAGCCGTAAATAAAGTGATTTTCCACGCAGAGTTGTTCGATTTTATCTGCTATTTCGTCTCTTTTATGAGAATTCTTACACTCCTGTTTCCAGCGATAAAAGGTTGAGCGTTTGACTCCGAAACACTCTAAAATAATAGACACAGGGCACATTTTCTTATATTCTTCCACTAGCTTGATAAAACTTACTTTGTCGACTTTCTTATCGAGCTCTGATACTTTTTTAGTAATTCTACCTGTAAACGTAACTGTTCCACTTCAGATAACTGCTTCATCCCTTTACCGTAAGTATATTGTTTCCCCACAGATTGGTGGAAACGGTACAATTCATCATTCTGATACCATTGCCACCAGATCTTGACCTGACTAACATTTTTGATACGAGAGTATCCATGATAACCTTATTTGATTTACCTGCCTTTTTTCATTTCGATACAGGCTAGCTTAGTTTCTAATGAATATGCTTTTTTGACCATAACAAAACACTCCTGTTTCTAGTTTACCAGATTTCAACAGGAGTGTTTTCTTGTGTCTCATTTTATGGGTGCAGTGCCGTTATTCTCAGTTTTTTATATATTTTATTGTTGTCTTCGTGGATTTTGTTGGGGTTGATTTTGTTGTTGAGAATTTGCAGATGAGTTTGGCTGCGTTACATTTGGATTAGTAGTACCATTCGTATTTTCGTTTGAAGAGCTTTCACTTTCAGTTGTTGAAGTTGAACTTGAGCTAGAGCTCTCTATTGTCGAACTTGCTTGAGTTGACTGTGGAATCCAGTTGCTACGTGTTCCATTTTTGAAGATGTAATCACCACTTCTATAAAGAGCTTCTGGCATTGTCCAATCACCAGGATGATCTCCCTCTGCTAGATACTGCATCATAGAACGATAGATACTAGTGGCAACAGTAAAGCCATCGCCAATGATTGGAGTAAGACGGTTTGAGTAACCGGTCCAGACTGCCATTGAATATTTACGGGTATAACCAACAAACATTTCATCTGGAGCAACAAATTGACTTGTTTTGATGTAGTTTTCAATCTCTTCATCAGTATAGTTTGATGTACCAGTTTTACCTGCTTGTGGAAGCCATGATATATAAGCGTCTCGGCCTGTACCAGAATATAATACAGTTTTCATCATTTCTGTCATCATATAGGCGGTTGTTTCTTTCATAGCACGAGTCCCTTGGTCAGAAAACTCTTTGGAACTACCGTCACTAAAAACAACTTTATTGATATACATTGGTTTGTGATAGATACCACCGTTAGCAAAAGCAGCATAGGCAGCAGCCATTTTTTCACTACTTGCACCGTACTGTTTACCTGATTCAGTCGTATTACTTGAAATTGCGTTTGCATATACCATGGTTGGATAATCAATGCCAAGCCCATTTAAGAATTTTTTGGCGTTTTCGAATCCAACTCTATCTAGTGTTTCAACTGCAGGTACGTTACGAGATTGTTGGATAGCAGTTTGAAGAGTGATGTTACCATAATAGCCACGATCCCAGTTGTAGACTGGAGTATTTGTACCTGGGAAGTTATATGGTACATCCTTAAGCATATAAGCAGTTGAGTCATAAATGTCGTATTCAAGTGCAGGTGCATAGTCCGTAATTGGTTTCATAGTTGAACCCCAGTCACGGTTTGTTTCCACTGCTTGGTTAGTGCCAAAGGATACATTGCTAGCTTGGTGACGAGATCCGAGTTGGGCGATAACTTTACCATTTGATACATCAATGATAGTAGAAGCTGCTTGGATATCATCATCAGGATAGTTTACGTATTGATCAGTATTATAGACGTCCCAAAGGTGTTTGTACCTCTTGGTCAACATTGGTATAGACTTCCATACCTGTTGTTAATAGATTATACCCTGTTTCTTGCTCCACTTGATCAATAACCTCTTTAAGATAGTTATCCATGTACTGTGGATAGTTATTAACAGATTTTAGGCTTTGGAGCCCATCTGTGATTGGAGTATTGATGGCTGTTTCATATTGTTCGGCTGTAAGGTATCCTTGTCTTTGCATTTCTGACAAAACGAGGTTTCGTCTTTCAAGGGCTACTTCAGGATGAGAATAAGGATCGTATTGGTTTGGAGCCTGCGGCATACCTGCTAAGAGTGCTAGCTGTGGAATGGACAAGTCTTTGATTTCCTTACCATAATAGTTTTCCGCAGCTGTCTGCATACCATAGTTACCATTTGACATGTAGACCTTATTGACGTAATAGGTCAATATTTCTTGTTTAGTTGCAGTTCGCTCCAGTTGAATAGCTAACCAAGCTTCTTGAACTTTACGGGATAGGGTTTGATCAGCTGTCGATGTTGAGAAGTAGGTCAATTTTATCAACTGCTGAGTCAAAGTCGATCCACCTTGAAGACCACTATTGCTTCGAAGGTTACGAAGGAATGCTCCTGCTATACGAATGCTGTCAATTCCTCTATGGTTAAAGAAGCGATGATCTTCAATAGAGACAATCGCATTGACAAGGTCAGTAGGAATATCAGTACTTTGAGCATTAACACGTCGTTCGGCGCCTAAATCTGCGATGAGTTCATTTGCTATCATAAATTTTACTTGATGTAGTCGCAACAAGCTTGCTCTCAGAGAGTTCAGGAGCCTTGTTTGCATAGTAAAGAAATACACCACCACCAAGTAAGAAAGCTGCGATAAATAGGCTAATCACACCAATGCCGAGGTATTTAGCGATGCGTAAGATAGTTTGTTTGTTCATATTGTTTTACCACCTAGTAAATGTTGTTTGACTGTATCAAGGTAAGGAATTTGTGGGAAAGTGGACTGCTCAATCACATAACCGAATTCTTTGATATAGTCAAGCGGCATTGACTTTTTCCCCATATCCTGATGATAAAAACGGATGAGGTCAAGTGCCGGTAATAAATACGTTTCTTGATAAGAAGAAAAATGAAGAAGGACAAAGCAAATTCCTTTTTGTTCAAGGACTTGTTCCATATGCCTAATCTGATGAGGATGGAAGTTCTTCATAGGAATTGCATGTTTTTGCTTGGTTTCCTTGGCTTCGAAATCGATGTAAAACCCTTCATAAACTCCAGAATAATCGGTGGTTGATGCTTGTCTAAAATAAGCTTCAACAATCTTAGCTCGACTACGCTGAGGATAGTCTACGCGGACAATCTGAACAGGAGTTGGCTTCTTGTGGATAACAGCTAAACCGTGTGTCAGATAATAATCGTTTGTAGCATTGATCATCTTCTCAAAGGTCATCCCACGATTTGCGAAATTTTTAGTTTGAGGTAGGGAAGTTTTGCTTGATTTAGATGAAAGTTTATGTGGATAGTTGACCATAGTTCTCCTTATTGGTACAATAACATCACTTCATTATACCATAAAGGTGCACAGAAAGGGTGAAAAAATGCATACAGCCTTGATTTTAGGCTATTCTAGCTTTGATTTAGGATTGTTTAATGAAAAAGATATTCGTTTAAAAATTATTAAAAAAGCCATTCGTAGAGATCTGGAAAAAATGGCAGACGAAGGGTTGAAATGGTTGGTATTTACGGGAACACTGGGATTTGAATACTGGGTTTTAGAGGTGGCCAGAGATATGAAAGATGACTTTGGTTTCCAACTTGCGACTATCTTTGATTTTGAGACTCATGGAGAAAACTGGAATGAGGGGAATCAGGTCAAACTTAGTGAATTTAAACAAGTTGATTTTGTTAAATACGCCTATCCAAACTATGAACACAAGGGTCAATTACGAGATTATCAACTTTTCTTACTTGAAAATACAGATGGAGCCTATCTTTTTTATGATGAAGAAAATGAAACAAAACTGAAAATTTTTTACGAACTGATGAAAAAGAAAGACAACTATATTACAAAAAGATTAACATTTGAGGATTTAAATGAAGTAGCCGAAAATTTTTCCGAAAATTGAGCCTTTGACCTTGCTTTTTGTTTGCCTTTTTTTATATAATAATACTAGCAACTGAGAATGGAGAGAGACATGGCAAGTATTATTTTTACAGCAAAAGATATTTTTGAGCAGGATTTTGGAAGAGAAGTACGTGGATATAGTAAAGCAGAGGTTGATGAATTCTTGGATGATGTCATCAAGGATTATGAAACTTATGCAGCATTAGTAAAGTCACTCCGTTTAGAAATTTCAGAGCTGAAAGAGGAATTGGCTAAAAAACCTCAATTGACACCAGTAGCTTCTGAACCAGCAGAGCTTGGAAGTACAACTTCTATGACAAACTTTGATATTTTGAAACGTTTGAATCGTCTTGAAAAAGAAGTATTTGGCAAACAAATCATGGATAATTCTGATTTCTAAGAATACTTCTGTTGTGCAATTTTTGGATAATCGCGTGAAGAGAGTTTCTTTTCATGAGGAAAGTCCATGCTAGCACAGGCTGTGATGCCTGTAGTGTTTGTGCTAGGCGAAACCATAAGCCTAGGGACGAGAAATCGTTACGGCAGTTGAAATGGCTAAGTCTTAGGATATGTCAGAGTAGACTTGAAAGTGCCACAGTGACGGAGTCTCTCTGGAAACAGAGAGAGTGGAACGCGGTAAACCCCTCAAGCTAGCAACCCAAATTTTGGTCGGGGCATGGAGTGCGCGGAAACGAACGTAGTATTCTGACTGCTAGCAGCTAGAGCTGCTAGTGGTAGACAGATGATTATCGAAGGAAGTGGTCCTAGTCACTTCTGGAACAAAACATGGCTTATAGAAAATTGCATATAGGTTGGGGCTGAGATATATTCTCAACCTCATTTTTTAAAGTGAATAAAGAAAGGTCTATAAAAGACTGAAATGAAAACAACATTTAATTTAATTGCGACTGCTGCGGCGGGTTTGGAAGCTGTAGTTGGACGTGAAGTAAGAGATTTGGGTTATGATTGTCAAGTTGAAAATGGGCGTGTTCGTTTTCAAGGTGATGTTAAAGCGATTATCCAAACCAACCTGTGGCTAAGAGCTGCGGATAGAATCAAAATTGTTGTGGGAACTTTTCCTGCAAAAACATTTGAAGAACTCTTCCAAGGTGTTTTTGCTCTAGATTGGGAGAACTATCTCCCACTTGGAGCTCGTTTCCCAATTGCCAAGGCTAAGTGTGTCAAGTCAAAATTACACAATGAGCCAAGTGTGCAGGCAATTTCTAAGAAGGCAGTCGTTAAGAAACTACAAAAACACTATGCCCGACCAGAAGGTGTTTCCCTGATGGAGAATGGTCCAGAGTTCAAGATTGAAGTTTCCATTTTGAAAGATATAGCGACTGTTATGATTGATACAAGTGGGTCAAGTCTCTTTAAACGTGGTTACCGTACTGAAAAAGGTGGAGCTCCGATCAAAGAAAATATGGCAGCTGCGATTTTGCAACTGTCAAACTGGTACCCTGATAAGCCTTTGATTGATCCAACCTGTGGTTCGGGAACATTCTGTATTGAGGCGGCTATGATTGCGCGCAAGATGGCACCAGGTTTGCGTCGTTCATTTGCCTTTGAAGAGTGGAACTGGGTCAGTGATCGATTGATTCAAGAAGTCAGAACTGAGGCAAGAAAGCAGATAAATCAAGAGATTGAACTGGATATTATGGGTTGTGATATCGATGGTCGTATGGTGGAAATTGCCAAAGCCAATGCCCAGGCAGCAGGAGTATCTGGAGATATTCTCTTTAAACAGATGCGCGTACAGGATTTGCGTACGGATAAGATTAATGGAGTCATTATCTCTAACCCACCATATGGTGAACGTCTGTCAGATGATGCAGGAGTAACTAAACTTTATGCTGAAATGGGTGAGGTTTTTGAGCCTCTCAAGACTTGGAGTAAGTTTATCCTGACAAGTGATGAAGCCTTTGAAAGTAAATATGGTAGTCAGGCGGACTAAAAAACGAAAACTCTATAATGGTACTTTGAAAGTTGATTTATATCAATATTTTGGTCAACGAGTCAAAAGAAATTTGACAGATTAGAAAGGAGCTGCCATGGATCAGAAGGATAAAAAAGAAGAATTGTTAGAACCGGAAAAAATGACCCAAGAACCTCAGTTTGATTTTGAAGAAGCTAAGGATCTAACAGTTGGACAAGTTATTCGAAAAAATGAAGAAATCGAAGCAGGTGTAACTCCTGATGATACGATTTTGGACAAATACATTAAACAACACCGTGAAGAAATCGAAGCTGATAAATTTACAAACATTCAGGCGAAGAAAGAGGAACTTCAGAGTCTAGATGATTTGATCCAAGATGCTAAAGAAACGATTGAAGAAGAGGTGGAACCAGTAGAAGAAGTCTCTGAATCAGAAAAGTTTGCTGAAGAAGAGGGAGTAGCAACTGAAGAAGTTCTCCTTTCGCCACTAGAAGAAACTTTAGTTATGGACAAAAATCTTGTAGAGGAAGTATTTGAACCTGAACAGGTAGAAAATGAGGAAACTTCACAAGAAGAAACCCCAATTCTAGCTCGCTCTCTTCAAGAAGAGGATGAGCCACGACGCAAAAAACTGTGGGTCATCTTGTCAGCTATTTTAGCGATTATTGTCTTGATTATTGGAGGTAGCTACTACGTTTATCGTCAAATTACTCGTTCTTCACAAGAAATTCAGTCTCAGTCATCTGATGCAGGTTTGGTAAGTAATCAAGCAATTCTCGATCAATTTAACAGTCTCTATGAAACTTTTTATACTGATGAGAATAAAACTGCCCTAAAAAATAGTCAGTTTAGTCAACTGAATCAACTCAAAGAACTTTTAGATAAACTTGAAGGAGCTAGAGAGCATACTCTTGCTAAATCAAAATACGATAGTCTTGAAACACAAATCAAGGCAGTACAAGACGTTAATGCTCAATTTGAAACGCCAGCTATTACAGATGGTGTTCTAGATACAAATGCTAAAGTAAAGGCAGATGCTAAATTTACCGAAGTTAAGACTGGGAATACTGAAATTGATAAACTGCTAGATAAGGCTATTAGTCTCGGTAAGAGTCAACTTTCAAGTTCTACAAGCTCAAGCAGTAGTCAGTCAAGTTCATCAAGCCAAACAGAGTCAAGCTCAGCAACTGAAAGCGATGCTAGCAGCTCTGCTAATGCATCAACTTCAGCGGGTGAAACAGCCTCAGCAAATAATATCCTAAATAGTGGACTAGCAAGCAATGGTGTGAACCTACAAAGAAGTGTCAGTCGAGTACCGTATAATCAAGCTGCTGTAAGTGATAGTAGTAATCCTGCTTGGACTTTTGCAGATGGTGTCCTTGAACGCATTCTTGAGACTTCGCGTGCGCGTGGCTATATCACGGGTAATCAATACATTTTAGAACCTGTGAATATTGTTAATGGCAATGGTTATTACAACCTTTATAAACCAGATGGTACCTATCTCTTTACCCTTAATTGTAAGACAGGTTACTTTGTAGGGAATGGTTCTGGACATGCGGATGATTTAGACTACTAGTCAAATTGTTACAAAATTCTTTCTTTTCACAGATAAACATGATAAAATAAAACATATTAAACAAGAGGAGTGTCACATGACAAAAGCTAACTTTGGTGTTGTTGGTATGGCCGTAATGGGTCGTAACCTTGCCCTTAATATTGAATCTCGTGGTTATACAGTTGCTATTTATAACCGTAGTAAAGAAAAAACTGAAGATGTGATTGCTTGCCACCCTGATAAAAACTTCGTGCCAAGCTATGATATCGAAAGCTTCGTAAACTCAATTGAAAAACCACGTCGTATCATGCTTATGGTTCAAGCAGGACCGGGTACAGACGCAACCATCCAAGCCCTTCTTCCACACTTGGACAAAGGTGATATCTTGATCGATGGAGGGAATACTTTCTATAAAGATACTATTCGTCGTAATGAAGAATTGGCGAACTCAGGTATCAACTTTATCGGTACAGGTGTTTCTGGTGGTGAAAAAGGTGCCCTTGAAGGTCCTTCTATCATGCCTGGGGGACAAAAAGAAGCTTATGACTTGGTAGCAGATGTTCTTGAAGAAATCTCTGCTAAAGCACCAGAAGATGGAAAACCATGTGTAACTTACATCGGTCCTGATGGAGCTGGTCACTATGTAAAAATGGTCCACAATGGGATCGAGTACGGTGATATGCAATTGATCGCAGAAAGCTACGATCTCATGCAACACTTGCTGGGTCTTTCTGCAGAAGACATGGCTGAAATCTTTACTGAGTGGAACAAGGGTGAATTGGACAGCTACTTGATCGAAATCACTGCTGACATCCTTGGACGTAAAGATGATGAAGGTCAAGATGGACCAATCGTTGATTATATCTTGGATGCTGCAGGAAACAAGGGAACTGGTAAATGGACTAGCCAATCAGCTCTTGACCTTGGTGTACCATTGTCACTCATCACTGAGTCAGTATTTGCACGTTACATCTCAACTTACAAAGAAGAACGTGTACATGCTAGCAAGGTTCTTCCAAACCAGCTGCTTTCAAATTTGAAGGCGACAAGGCTGAGTTGATTGAAAAAATCCGTCAAGCCCTTTACTTCTCAAAAATCATCTCTTACGCACAAGGTTTTGCGCAATTGCGTGTAGCTTCTAAAGAAAACAATTGGAACTTGCCATTTGCAGATATCGCTTCTATCTGGCGTGATGGATGTATCATCCGTTCTCGTTTCTTGCAAAAGATTACAGATGCTTACAACCGTGATGCAGATCTTGCTAACCTTCTTTTGGATGAGTACTTCTTGGACGTAACTGCTAAGTACCAACAATCTGTTCGTGATATCGTAGCTCTTGCTGTTCAAGCTGGTGTACCAGTACCAACATTCTCAGCAGCTATCACTTACTTTGACAGCTACCGTTCAGCTGATCTTCCAGCGAACTTGATTCAAGCACAACGTGACTACTTTGGTGCCCACACTTACCAACGTAAGGATAAAGAAGGAACATTCCACTACTCTTGGTATGACGAAAAATAAGTAGGTCAGCCATGGGGAAACGGATTTTATTACTTGAGAAAGAAAGAAATCTAGCTCATTTTTTAAGTCTGGAACTCCAAAAAGAGCAATACCGAGTTGATCAGGTAGAAGAGGGCCAAAAAGCCCTCTCCATGGCTCTTCAGACAGACTATGACTTGATTTTATTGAACGCTCATCTAGGGGATATGACAGCCCAGGATTTTGCAGATAAGTTGAGTCGAACCAAGCCAGCTGCGGTGATCATGGTCTTGAACCATCGAGAAGAATTGCAAGACCAACTTGAAACAATCCAGCGTTTCGCTGTTTCATACATCTATAAACCAATCATTATCGATGATTTGGTCAGTCGTATTTCAGCTATCTTCCGAGGTCGAGATTTCATCGACCAACACTGTAGTCAGATGAAAGTTCCGACAGCTTATCGCAATCTGCGTATGGATGTAGAACATCATACCGTCTATCGTGGCGAGGAGATGATTGCTCTGACACGTCGTGAATATGACCTCTTAGCTACCCTTATGGGAAGTAAGAAGGTTTTGACTCGTGAACAATTGCTGGAAAGTGTTTGGAAGTATGAAACTGCGACCGAAACCAATATAGTGGACGTTTATATCCGTTATCTACGTAGTAAACTTGACGTGAAAGGTCAAAAGAGCTACATTAAAACCGTGCGTGGTGTTGGTTACACCATGCAGGAATAAAGCAGTTGCAGTTTTGTAACTGCTTTTTTTGATATTTAGATCAACTATCATCTTCATCGTAAATTTCATGAAGCTAGGTCTAGATTTGTAATTTTTTTCGTCAGTCATTCTACCAGTTCAAAGTAGGGACTTGAAATGATTGTCTGTTTGAATTTAGTATATTGACACAAATTAAAAATTTTGCTAAAATCATGTTGGAGGATAAATCAATGAAATTTTTGAAAAAATTGATGCAAGTTGGACTAGCAGTATTTTTCTTAAGTCTATTAGCAACAAGTACAGTATTTGCGGATGATTCGGATTCTGAAGGCTGGCAATTTGTCCAAGAAAATGGTAGAACCTACTACAAGAAGGGTGAGATCAAAGAAAAGGCCTGGCGAGTGATAGATGGGAAGTACTATTATTTTGATCATGTATCAGGAGAAATGGTTGTCGGCTGGCAATATATCCCGTTTCCATCTAAAGGTAGTACAATTGGTCCTTACCCTAATGGTGTGAGATTAGAAGGTTTTCCAAAGTCAGAGTGGTACTACTTCGATCAGAATGGAGTGCTACAAGAGTTTGTTGGTTGGAAAGCATTAGAGATTAAAACTAAAGACAGTGTTGGAAGAAAGTACGGGGAAAAACGTGAAGACAAAGAAGAGAAGCGTTATTACACGAACTATTACTTTAATCAGAATCATTCTTTAGAGACAGGTTGGCTTTATGATCAGTCTAATTGGTATTATCTAGCTAAAACTGAAATTAATGGAGAAAACTTTATTGGTGGTGAAAGACGTGCTGGTTGGATTCAAGATGCTTCCACTTGGTACTATTTAGATCCAACAACTGGCATTATGCAAACTGGTTGGCAATATCTTGGTAATAAGTGGTACTATCTCCGTTCATCAGGAGCAATGGCGACAAGTTGGTATCTAGATGGTTCAACTTGGTATTATTTAGATGCTCAAAACGGTGATATGAAAACTGGCTGGATTTATGTCGATAATACTTGGTATTATCTTCGTTCGTCAGGAGCTATGGTGACAGGCTGGTTCCAAGTTAATGGTAAATGGTACTATGCCTATAGTTCAGGTGCTTTAGCTGTAAATACCACAGTAGGTGGCTACCAGGTCAACTATGATGGTGAGTGGGTACAATAATGAAAACAAGCGATTGTGAAAGGAAACAATCGCTTTTTTTGTGAAAATATAATAAAATAGAAAGGAATAAAGTTCTAAAATTTTATCTAGAAACAGATGATTTTCATCTGATAGTAGGATTAAATGACAAAAGAAGTTGGTGTCGGTCAGGCACATAGTAAAATTATTTTAATAGGAGAGCATGCAGTGGTTTATGGCTACCCAGCCATCTCTTTACCTCTTTTAGAGGTAGAGGTGACTTGTCGGGTGGTTACAGCAGCGACACCATGGCGTCTTTTTGAAGAGGATACCTTGTCCATGGCAGTTTATGCTTCTCTCGAGTATCTAAATATCCAGGATGCTTGCATCCGTTGTCAAATTGACTCGGCTATTCCTGAAAAGCGGGGAATGGGTTCTTCAGCAGCCATAAGTATTGCAGCCATTCGAGCGGTATTTGATTATTACCAAGTGGAACTTTCGCATGATGTATTAGAAATTTTGGTCAATCGGGCGGAGATGATTGCTCATATGAATCCTAGTGGATTGGATGCCAAGACCTGTCTTAGTGACCAACCTATCCGTTTTATCAAGAATGTAGGTTTTGAAGAATTAGCAATGGATTTGTCAGCTTATCTGGTCATTGCTGATACTGGAGTTTATGGACATACTCGTGAAGCTATCCAAGTCGTGCAGAGCAAGGGCAAGGATTCCTTACCATTCTTGCATGCGCTAGGAGAGTTGACCCAAGAAGCAGAAGAAGCAATAAAAACAAAAGATGCCGTGAAGCTGGGAGAGATTTTAACAAAAGCACATGGCAATCTAAAAGAAATAGGAGTTAGTAGCCCTGAGGCAGATGCCTTGGTTGAAACTGCTCTTGCACATGGAGCTCTAGGTGCCAAGATGAGTGGTGGTGGTCTAGGTGGCTGTATCATTGCCTTGGCTGCTAATGTCAGTCAAGCGCAAGAACTCGCAGAAAGATTAGAAGAGAAAGGAGCTGTTCAGACATGGATCGAAAGCCTGTAACAGTACGTTCCTATGCCAATATTGCCATTATCAAATATTGGGGTAAGAAAAAAGAAAAAGAGATGGTTCCTGTGACTAGCAGTATCTCTCTAACCTTAGAAAATATGTATACGGAGACAACACTTTCTCCTTTGCCAGCAGATGCAAGCTCGGATGCTTTCTACATCAATGGTCAGTTACAAAATGAAGCTGAACATATCAAGATTCGTAAAATCATTGACCGCTACCGTCCTGAAGGGGCAGGTTTTATTCGTATCGATACCAAGAACAATATGCCAACAGCGGCAGGTCTTTCTTCAAGTTCTAGTGGTTTGTCTGCTCTAGTCAAAGCCTGCAATGCTTACTTCCAATTAGGGCTAGATCGTAAAGAATTAGCTTTGGAAGCTAAGTTCGCATCTGGTTCTTCATCTCGTAGTTTTTATGGACCCTTAGCAGCTTGGGATAAGGATAGTGGAGAGATTTATCCAGTTGAAACTGACTTGAAACTAGCTATGATTATGTTGGTCTTGGAAGACCAGAAAAAACCAATCTCTAGTCGGGATGGCATGAAACTCTGCGTGGAAACTTCAACAACATTTGAGGACTGGATTCGTCAGTCTGAGCAAGACTACAAGGATATGCTAGTCTACCTCAAGGAAAATGACTTTGAGAAAGTTGGAGAATTAACAGAGAAAAATGCTCTTGCAATGCATGCTACGACAAAGACTGCAACTCCATCCTTCTCTTACTTGACAGATGCGAGTTATGAGGCTATGGATTTCGTTCGTCAGCTTAGAGAACAAGGAGAATCTTGTTACTTCACCATGGATGCGGGGCCTAATGTAAAGGTTCTTTGTTTAGAAAAAGACTTGGAACATCTATCAGAACTCTTAGGTCAACGCTATCGCTTAATCGTTTCAAAGACAAAGGATTTGAGCCAAGATGACGATTGTTAAAACTTGTGGGAAGCTCTATTGGGCTGGTGAGTATGCCATTTTAGAACCAGGACAGTTGGCGCTAATAAAGGCTATTCCCATCTATATGACGGCTGAGATTAAAACATCTGATGCTTATCGACTCTACTCCGATATGTTTACTTATAGTGTAGATATGCGCCCGGATTCTTCCTATGCCTTGATTCAAGAAACAGTAGTTTTGGTGGAGGAATATCTGACTGCCCAAGGGGTTGACTTGCGTCCTTTTTCCATAGACATTCGTGGGAAAATGGAGCGTGAAGGTAAGAAGTTTGGACTGGGTTCTAGTGGTAGTGTGGTTGTTTTGGTCATCAAGGCCATGCTTGCCTTCTATGAAAGACCAGCTGAAAGAGACTTCTTGTTTAAACTGGCGAGTGCAGTACTTCTCAAACGTGGAGATAATGGTTCCATGGGTGATATTGCTTGTATCGTTTCAGAAGACCTAGTCCTCTATCAGTCGTTTGACCGTGAGAAAGTGGCACAATGGCTAGAAAAGGAAGACTTGCCAACTGTATTGGCACGTGATTGGGGCTTTTCTATTAGGAGTGTTGAACCAGCTTTGAAATTTGATTTCCTGGTCGGTTGGACCAAGGAAGTGGCTGTCTCTAGTCACATGGTTAAGCAAATCAAGAATAATATGAACGCTAGCTTTTTGCAGGCTTCAAAAGAAACTGTAGCTAACTTGGTAAAGGCTTTGCAGACAGGTCAAGAAGAAACCATTATTGCCTTGCTAGAACAAGCCAGCCAACTTTTAGAAGGCTTGAGTTCAGATATTTACACACCTTCGCTCAGACAATTAAAAGATGCCAGCCGAGACTTAAAAGCCGTCGCTAAAAGTAGTGGTGCTGGTGGTGGAGACTGTGGAATAGCCCTCAGTTTTGACCAAGATTCGACCACATTACTGAAAAAACGCTGGGCTGATCTAGGGATTGAGCTCTTGTATCAAGAAAGGATAGGACATGACGACAAATCGGAAGGATGAACACATCCGCTATGCCCTTGAACAAAAAAGTACTTATAATAGTTTTGATGAAGTTGAATTGATTCATTCTTCGCTACCCTTATATGATATAGATGAGATTGATCTTTCGACAGAATTTGCAGGTCGCAAATGGGATTTTCCTTTTTATATTAACGCCATGACAGGTGGGAGTGACAAGGGCAGAGAAATCAATCAAAAATTGGCTCAGGTGGCAGAGGCTTGTGGAATTTTATTTGTGACGGGTTCTTACAGTGCGGCACTTAAGGATCCATCAGATGATTCTTTCTCCGTGAAGTCGAATCATCCTGACCTCCTTCTTGGAACCAATATTGGCTTGGATAAACCTGTTGAACTGGGGCTACAAACGGTCCAAGAGATGAATCCTCTCCTCTTGCAAGTTCATGTGAATGTTATGCAGGAATTACTCATGCCAGAAGGTGAACGTCAATTTAGATTGTGGCAACATAATCTGAAAGATTATGCTAATCAGATTTCTGTACCTCTTGTTTTAAAAGAAGTCGGCTTTGGTATGGATGTGAAAACCATTGCTAAGGCTTATGAGATGGGAATACGAACCGTTGATATGTCTGGTCGTGGGGGAACTAGCTTTGCCTATATCGAAAATCGTCGTAGTGGTCAACGGGACTACCTCAATGATTGGGGGCAATCGACCATGCAGGCTCTTATCAATGCCCAGGACTGGAAAGACAAGATGGACCTTCTGGTAAGTGGAGGAGTTCGCAATCCACTAGATATCATCAAATGCTTGGTCTTTGGAGCAAAGGCAGTTGGGCTTTCACGCACCATGTTAGAGTTGGTTGAAAACTACCCAGTGGATGTCGTTATTTCCATTGTTGAGAGTTGGAAGGAAGACCTACGCTTGATTATGTGTGCCCTTAATTGTAAAAGAATTGAGGATTTGCAAGAGGTCGACTATCTCCTTTACGGAAAATTAAAAGAAGCAAAAGATCAACTATAAGGAGGTCGGGATGTTGGTCCCGGTCTCTTTATCATTCCTCAGACTGATGTGACTTTTTGGTTTTGTGATACAATAAAATAGAGAGGATGGTTACATGCGAAAATTTCAAATTTTTCTATTTATTGAAGCTTGTTTATTGACAGGAGCTCTGATTATGATGGTATCAGAGCATTTTTCCCGTTTTCTACTGATCTTGCTCTTGTTTTTACTGCTGATTCGATATTATACTGGAAAACAGGGGAATAACTTCATTTTAGTGGCGGTGAGCATCCTATTTTTCTTTATCATCATGCTCAATCCTTTTGTTATTATGGCTATCTTTGTGGCCTTGATATATAGCCTGTTCTTACTTTATCCTATGATGAACCAGGAAAGAGAAGATACCAATCTGATTTTTGAAAAAGTAGTGACGGTGAAGAGGGAGAAAAATCGCTGGTTTGGGAATCTCCACCACTTTTCAAGCTACCAGACTTGCCGCTTTGATGATATCAACCTTTTTCGTCTCATGGGGAAGGATACCATTCATCTAGAGCACGTGATTTTGAGCAATCATGATAATGTCATCATCTTGAGAAAGCTAGTCGGCACTACTAGAATTATCGTACCAGTGGATGTAGAAGTCAGTCTTAGTGTCAATTCTCTGTACGGAGACTTAACCTTCTTTGACCAGCCTAAGCGAGCTTTGCGCAATGAACAATTTCATCAAGAAACCAGGGATTATCTCAAGAGTCCAAAGAGTGTTAAGATTCTTTTGACAACTATGGTTGGAGATGTTGAGGTGGTGCGCGGATGAAAAAACAGCCCTATATTTTAATTGGTCTCACTTCATTCCTCTTTGTCGCCTTTCTAATTCGAAGCATTTTTAAGGTCTTAGATTTGGAATGGAGCTCTCTTTTTCAGGACCTAGAAAAGGCAGAAAAAGTCCTATTTCTGGCTTTGATGTTTAGTCTTGCTCTAGCCTTTTTATTAGTCCTATTTTGGACAATGGTTGACGAAATTTCAAGAAGAAGAATCCAAGCAAATCTTAAACGTCTGCTAGCTGGTAAAGATATTAAAAGTCTTGGAGATGCTGATTTAGACGCAAGTTTTAGAAACTTGTCAGGAAAGCTTGGTTTGTTGACAGAAGCTATTCAAAAAGCAGACAATCAGACCTTGGTTAAAGAAGAAGAAATTGTTGAAAAGGAGCGCAAGCGAATCGCACGTGACTTGCATGATACGGTTAGTCAAGAAATTTTTGCTGCCCATATGATTTTATCAGGACTCAGTCAACAAGCTTCCAAATTAGACAGAGAGAAGATGCAAACACAACTCCAAAGTGTGACTGCCATTTTAGAGACAGCTCAAAGAGACTTGCGCATTCTTCTTTTGCATCTACGACCTATTGAACTGGAACAAAAAAGCTTGGTGGAGGGGATTCAGCTACTCCTAAAAGAGCTTGAAGAAAAAAGTGAGCTGAAGGTAAGCTTTAAATATCAGGTACTTGCACTACCTAAAAAGATTGAAGAACATATTTTCCGGATTGTTCAAGAATTGATTAGTAATACACTTCGTCATGCACAAGCTTCATGTCTAGATGTTTACCTTTATCAAACGGAAACGGAATTACAGTTGAAGGTCGCAGACAATGGGCGTGGTTTTCAACTAGATGATGTTGATGAACTGAGCTATGGTTTACGCAATATCAAAGAACGAGTGGAAGATATGGCTGGGAGCATACAACTATTAACAGCACCCAAGCAGGGTTTGGCAGTGGATATTCGCATTCCCTTGCTTGATTTGGATAGATAAGAGGAAGTAAGATGAAACTATTATTGGTAGATGACCACCAAATGGTGCGTCTGGGTTTAAAGTTATTTTGAATTACAAGATGATGTAGAGGTTGTAGGAGAAGCGACCAATGGCGCAGAAGGGATTTCCATGGCCTTGGAGCTTCGGCCAGATGTGATTGTCATGGATATTGTTATGCCTGAAGTCAATGGGATCGACGCAACACTTGCTATTCTCAAAGAATGGCCAGAGGCTAAAATCTTGATTGTGACATCTTACTTAGATAATGAAAAAATCATGCCGGTCTTGAATGCTGGGGCTAGAGGATATATGCTCAAAACTTCTAGCGCGGACGAATTGCTACACGCTGTTCGTAAGGTAGCAGCTGGTGAGTTTGCTATTGAACAAGAGGTAAGTAAGAGGGTAGAATACAACCGTAATCATATTGAACTTCACGAGGATTTGACTGCGCGTGAACGGGATGTCCTTCAACTAATCGCTAAGGGTTATGAAAATCAGCGGATCGCAGATGAATTGTTTATCTCCCTCAAAACTGTAAAAACTCATGTTTCAAACATCCTTGCTAAACTTCAGGTTAGCGACCGCACCCAGGCAGCAGTCTATGCCTTTCAGCATCACCTGGTTGGCCATGAGGACTTCTAGATGAATTTTTTGGAGTGAAATCAAAACTCTCTGTTTCAGAGGTAATTTTTTCTTTGAAATAAGTTTTTAATGTTTTTTCTTGATAAATTGGATACGTTAAGCAAAAAACAGTAATCTAGGATTAACAAGTATCTCAAGCAGTTCTGAAAACTCGGTTCTGACTTGAAAAAAGTTACCAGTATATGATATAATAGACTGTATTTAAAAAAATTTTAAGGAGAAATGACAGAATGTCTGTATCATTTGAAAACAAAGAAACAAACCGTGGTGTCTTGACTTTCACTATCTCTCAAGACCAAATCAAACCAGAATTGGATCGTGTATTTAACTCAGTAAAGAAATCTCTTAACGTTCCTGGTTTCCGTAAGGGTCATCTTCCACGTCCTATCTTCGACCAAAAATTTGGTGAAGAGTCACTTTACCAAGACGTTATGAACGCTCTTTTGCCAAACGCTTATGAAGCGGCTGTAAAAGAAGCTGGTCTTGAAGTCGTTGCACAACCAAAAATTGACGTAACTTCAATGGAAAAAGGTCAAGACTGGGTTATCACTGCTGAAGTTGTTACAAAACCTGAAGTTAAATTGGGCGACTACAAAAACCTTGAAGTATCAGTTGATGTAGAAAAAGAAGTAACTGACGCTGACGTTGAAGAGCGTATTGAACGTGAACGCAACAACTTGGCTGAATTGGTTATCAAAGAAGCCGCTGCTGAAAACGGTGACATTGTTGTTATCGACTTCGTTGGTTCTATCGACGGTGTTGAATTTGACGGCGGAAAAGGTGAAAACTTCTCACTTGGACTTGGTTCAGGTCAATTCATCCCTGGTTTCGAAGACCAATTGGTAGGTCACTCAGCTGGTGAAACTGTTGATGTTATCGTAACATTCCCAGAAGACTACCAAGCTGAAGACCTTGCAGGTAAAGAAGCTAAATTCGTGACAACTATCCACGAAGTAAAAGCGAAAGAAGTTCCAGCTCTTGATGATGAACTTGCAAAAGACATCGATGAAGAAGTTGAAACACTTGCTGAATTGAAAGAAAAATACCGCAAGGAATTGGCTGCTGCTAAAGAAGAAGCTTACAAAGATGCCGTTGAAGGTGCAGCAATCGATAAAGCAGTTGAAAATGCTGAAATCGTAGAACTTCCAGAAGAAATGATCCACGAAGAAGTTCACCGTTCAGTAAATGAATTCCTTGGAAACTTGCAACGTCAAGGTATCAACCCTGACATGTACTTCCAAATCACTGGAACTACTCAAGAAGACCTTCACAAACAATACGAAGCAGAAGCTGAGTCACGTACGAAAACTAACCTTGTTATCGAAGCAGTTGCGAAGCTGAAGGATTTGACGCTTCAGAAGAAGAAATCCAAAAAGAAATCGAGCAATTGGCAGCAGATTACAACATGGAAGTTGCACAAGTACAAAGCTTGCTTTCAGCTGATATGTTGAAACACGATATCGCAGTGAAGAAAGCTGTTGAATTGATCACAAGCACTGCAACAGTAAAATAATCTTTACAAGATAAAAGGCTGGGACAAAAGTCCTAGCCTTTTAATTGTCTTTGGATTGTCGAGCAAGACGCAGTAGTTGAGTGGGCTCTACTACGCTGATTTCATCAGCTTTTACAGCCCTACTCAACTGTGCGGAGGCGGGACGACGAAATCGAATTCTAACGAATTACCGATTTCTGTCCCACTCTCTCTTGTGATTTATTCTCCGAAAAACTCCTGCAGATCTTTTTCAGTAATGCCAATCATAGCTGGGATGCTAGACCAGTTGTTCTCGGTTAGAATGTAGGATTTTTCAGAATCTGTTGGAGTAGTAATATCGGTAGCAAGTTGGTTTGCTTCCTCAGTGTTTTCCATTAAGTCAGCGAAACGTTCAATCAGATAGGTCTTACGAGCTGTTCCGATATGTTGAGTTGCATAGTCGAAGGCTTGAAGTTCACCAAGTAGGATGAGTTTACTTTTGGCCCGAGTAATAGCAGTGTAGATGAGATTACGCTCTAACATGCGCTTGCTTGCACTGGTGATGGGAAGGATAACAACTGGAAACTCACTTCCCTGAGACTTGTGGATACTCATGGCATAGGCCAAGCGAATCTTGTACCATTCATTTCGAGGATAGGAAACCTCATTGCCGTCAAAGTCGATGACAATCTCATCTTGTTTGGACTCGGTGTATTTAGCAGGAATGAGATCCGTAATGTAGCCTAAATCTCCGTTAAAGACATTGACCTCTGCATCGTTGACTAGGTGAATGACCTTATCTCCTGTTCGATAGTGACACTGAGGAGCTTCAAAGCTAAGCTGGTCTTTTTGTGGAGGATTGAGTAGGTCTTGCATGAGCTGGTTGATGGCATCAATACCAGCAGTTCCACGGTACATAGGGGCAAGAACTTGAATATCACGAGCAGGGATGCCACTTCTGATAGCAGCACCTAGGATTTTTTCAATGCTAGCAGGGATATGGTTACTAGCGATTTCAAAGTAGGAGCGATCTGCTTTTTTCTGGGTAAAATCTGCAGGCAATATTCCCTGACGAATCTGACTTGCAAGAGTGACGATGGTTGATTCTTCGCTCTGACGGTAGATTCTTTCCAAACGTGTTTGAGGGATGGTTGGTATCTGGAGTAAATCTGCTAGGACTTGACCAGGACTGACAGAAGGCAGCTGGTCACTATCACCAACGATGAGGATTTTACTGGTAGAGGAGATATTGGAGAAGAGCTGGTTAGCTAGCCAAGTATCTACCATAGAAAACTCGTCAACAATGATAAAGTCAGCATCCAGATAATCTTCAAGATGGCTGGTGTCGTCGTCTCCAGTCATACCTAGGTGGCGGTGAATGGTAGCACTAGGTAGACCTGTTAGCTCATTCATGCGACGAGCCGCGCGACCAGTTGGAGCAGCTAGGAGAATGGGCAGATTGCTCTTTTTTTTGAGATCTAGTCCTTCTAAGAGAGCATAGACAGCGATAATGCCGTTGATAACAGTAGTCTTACCTGTACCAGGTCCACCTGTAAGGATAAAGACCTTGTTCTGGATAGCATCGCAGATGGCCTGTTTTTGAATACTATCATACTCAATCCCCAGTTCTTCCTCAACAGTTGTGATATGCTCTTGAATGGTTTCTAGATCCTGTTTTTTACTCTGCCCTTTTTCGAGGATTCTGATGAGATGGCTACGAATCCCTTCTTCTGCAAAAAAGAGGCTATTATCAAAGATTTTGGTGTCAATCTGCTGGACCTTATCTTCTTCAATCAGATAAGCAAGCTCTTGGGCAACTTGACTCGGCTCTAGTTCGACTGGACGGGAGGATTCAAGAAGGTTGAGGGTTTGCTCCAACAAGTCTCTAGCTTCCATATAGGTATCTCCCGTTTCCATGCAACCTTGAAAGAGGCTATGGACGAGACCTGCACGGAAGCGTTCGGGAGCTTGACTCTCAATTTCCCAATTCTTGGGCCAGTTGGTCAGCAATGGTAAATCCCAAGCCCTTGATATCCTCGACCAGTTGATAGGGATAATTCTCGACAATCTCTAGCGTTTCTTCCTTGTAAAAGTCTTGAATCTGGAAGGCTAGTTTATTTGGGATGCCGTAATTAGCCAGTTTGGCTAAGACCATCTCTGTTCCGTAATTTAGACGAAGAGTTGAGACGAAGGCTTCACGATTTTTAGCAGAGAGTCCAGAGATTGATTGGAGTTTGTCTGGATTTTCTAAGATTTTGTCAATAGTGTTATCTCCGTAAATATCCACAATTTTCTGAGCTGTTTTGAGTCCAATTCCCTTAAAATGGCTGCTGGAGAAATACTTGACCAAGCCCTTACTAGTCGGCTTGGCTCTCTCATAGCGAGTCATTTGTAGCTGTTCCCCATACTTGGAGTGTTGGACGATTTGTCCCCAAAAGGTGTATTCCTCTCCTTCAATGATATCAGCCATAGTACCTGTGACGATGATTTCATAATCATCAAAGTCTTCAGCATTGGTATCCTCAATATCTAGGAGCAAAATACGGAAAAAATTGCTGACATTTTCAAAAATAATGCGCTCAATGGTGCCTGAAAAATAAACTTCCATAAAATTCCTTACAATAGTGTCTGAGAAATCTATCCCAGTTTTAATCAAAATAGAATGAGAAGAGGCTGAGATGGATAACTCTCGGCCTCTTCCTAGTTTTTAAAATGTTCCGATACGCTTGAGTGGCCAGAAGCGGAATTTGGCTTCACCAGTGATATCTTTTGCCTTAAAGGTACCAACATGTCGACTGTCGCTAGATACCAGACGGTCATCACCCAGTAGGAGGTATTCTCCTTCTGGAATAGTGAAGGTAAAGCTAGTGTTGTAATTAACATCTAGGGTAAAGGCCTGAGCCTTTTGGGCTAAAGTTCTAAAGTATTCGCCCTTTTTGCCGTCCCAACCAGTTCCAGTATAAGTGCTTTGGAGTTTATCTTCCTTGAAACGCTTAAGGTATTCTGCTAAATAGGGTTCATCAGTTTCTTGACCGTTAATATAGAGTTTATCGTTCTCATAACGGATGGTATCTCCTGGCATACCAATGACCCGTTTAACGATATCCTTGTTTCCATCCTCCTCATGGGCAACCACGATATCAAAGCGATTGATTGGGAGATGTTTAACAACGAAAAGGATTTCTCCATCAGCTAGGGTTGGATCCATGGAGTGTCCTTCTACACGAACATTGCTCCAGAGAAAGAGACGACTAAGGGCGACAAGAGTGATAATGAGGATAAAACTCCCCCACTCTTTTAAAAACGATTTAAAATATTTCATAATTTACCTTTCTAGCAGTTTTTTTGCTTTTTCAGTGTTTTTGAAGTGTAGTTTGGCGCAGAAGTTGAGTCCCTGCATACCATAGGCACGAAGGATTTGGCTAGCTATCTTATCAGAAGCCGTTCCGGCCCCACTTGGAAGTTGATAACCAAGTTCTCTACCCAGATTTTCGAGATTTTCTAGAAAGAGATCACGTGCAATGATTGAGCTAACAGCGACAGCTAAGTATTTACCTTCGGCTTTTTCCTCCAGACTGACTGGATTAGAAAAGTGATTGGCTTCATTTTTTAAGTACTTCTCATAGTTTTGAGCACTAGTAAAAGCATCGATAACAATCTTTTCTGGCGAAACTCCCTTTTGGAGAAGGAGAAAAATGGCTTGATTGTGCAGGGCTACCTTGACAGAAACGGCATTGTAGCGCTCACCGATGACTTCATTATACTTACTTGGAGAAAGCAGTAGAGCTTGGTGCTGAATTTTTTCCTTAAGCAGGGGGGCAAGCTGACGAATCTTTTGGTCTGTCAGAGTCTTAGAGTCCCCTACACCTAATTTTTGCAGAAAGTCATGTTGGTCAGGAGTCACAAAGGATGCTACTACAGCCAGACCACCAAAGTAGGAACCATTTCCTACTTCGTCAGTTCCAATCATCGGAAAGTTTTGTCCACTAGCTACTGGGCTGACCTGATAACCAAAAAAGCTGGCGTAACGTTCAGCAGCTTCTCCTTGCAAGAGTACTTTTCCAGATGTATAGATGGAAACACTTGCCTGTGAAAGTTTGAAAAAGTAGCGAATATAAGGATTTTTACTGGGAGTCAATGCTTGTTCATAATGCTGAACAAAGGTTTGGATTTCCTTTTCACTCGGGATTAATGTAATACTTGCCATAGTTCTTATTGTACCATAAAAGGCGTAGAATTGGTAAAAACTGACAAACTTAGTGAAATTTGGTATAATATCGTGAGGTGAATTTTATGGCAAATTTAAATCGATTCAAGTTTACATTCGGAAAAAAAACATTGACCCTAACAACTGAGCATGACAACCTCTTTATGGAGGAAATTGCCAAGGTTGCAACTGAAAAATATGAAGCAATTAAAGAGCAAATGCCTGGAGCTGATGATGAGACAATCGCTATTTTATTAGCAGTCAATAGCTTGTCAACCCAACTCAGTCGTGAGATTGAATTTGATGATAAGGAACAAGAATTAGACGCCCTCCGTCATCAAGTTGTAGCGACTAAACAAGAGCAGAGCAAGATTGAGGACTCACTATGATTTCCATCTTTCTTTTATTGGTTCTGGCTTGGAGTTTTTATATCGGCTATCGCAGAGGCTTGGTCCTACAAGTCTATTATCTCCTAGCTACAATCGTCTCAGCTTATTTTGCGGGGAATTTTTATCAGTCATTGGGAGAAAAATTTCACTTGTTGATTCCTTATGCCAATCCCCAGGAAGGGCAGGGTACCTTTTTCTTCCCATCTGACCAGCTCTTTCAATTGGACAAGGTCTTTTACGCAGGTATTGGCTATCTCTTAGCCTTTGCCGTATTTTACTGCATCGGTCGTTTGATTGGACTCTTTTTTAACCTAGTACCAACCAAAAAGTTAGATGGCAAATATTTTCGCATCGGTGCAGGAGTCTTATCAGTTGGAGTGACCTTATTTGTCCTTCAGATGATGCTGACCATCCTTGCGACTGTGCCCCTAGCAATCGTTCAAATTCACTTGAAAATAGTCTAGTAGCCAAACATATGATTCAAAGTATTCCAGTGACTACTGACTTGATTAAACAACTCTGGGTAACCAAACTAATCGGATAAAAAGGGCGGGAATTATTCCTAGCCTTTTGTTTACAATTCCAAAAGTTAAGGAGACTTTTAAGAAAGCTTGAGAACTTGAATATAGGGTTCTTAGGCTTATAACTAAGGAAAAGAAAATGAATAAAAAGATACTAGAAACATTAGAATTTAATAAGGTTAAGGCTTTATTTGAGCCCCATCTTTTGACGGAACAAGGATTAGAACAATTAAAGGATCTAGTTCCGACAGATAAAGGGGATAAGATTAAGCAAGCTTTTGCAGAGATGGAAGAAATGCAAGAGCTCTTTGTTGAGCATCCTCACTTCAGTATCTCGGGAACAAAAGACATTGCTGCAACCTGCAAACGTTTAGAAATGGGAGCAGATCTCAACATCGAGGAATTTCTCCTTCTCAAACGCGTCATTTTTGCTAGTCGTGAATTAAAGAATTTCTATGACAATCTTGAAAACGTACGCTTAGACCATCTAGCAAACTGGTTTGAAAAACTTCATGATTTCCCGCATCTGCAGGGCAATCTCCAAGCCATCAATGAAGCTGGCTTTATTGAGAATTTTGCTAGTGAAGATTTGGCTCGAATCCGCCGTAAAATCCACGACAGTGAGAGCCAAGTCCGTGATGTCTTGCAGGATCTTCTCAAACAAAAGGCGCAGATGTTGACGGAAGGCATCATTGCTAGTCGAAATGGACGCCAAGTTCTTCCAGTTAAGAATACCTATCGTAACAAGATTGCCGGTGTCGTTCATGATATCTCTGCCAGTGGTAATACAGTCTATATCGAACCTCGTGAAGTAGTCAAGCTGAGTGAAGAAATCGCAAGTCTACGTGCAGATGAACGCTATGAGATGATGCGTATCCTTCAAGAACTCTCTGAGCGAGTACGACCACACGCAGCTGAAATTGCAAATGATGCCTGGATTATTGGACATTTGGACTTAATTCGGGCTAAGGTTCGCTTTATCCAAGAGACAGGAGCAGTGGTTCCTCAAGTCTCTGAGGACCAGGAAATCCAACTCCTCCATGTTCGTCATCCCTTGGTGCAAATGCTGTTGCTAATGATGTACACTTTGGTAAGGATCTAACAGCTATCGTCATCACTGGTCCCAATACTGGTGGTAAGACCATTATGCTCAAAACCTTAGGTTTGACGCAGTTGATGGCCCAGTCTGGTCTGCCGATTCTAGCCGATAAGGGCAGTCGTGTAGGGATTTTCGAGGAGATTTTCGCAGATATCGGAGACGAACAGTCCATCGAACAAAGTCTCTCAACCTTCTCTAGTCATATGACCAATATCGTAGATATTCTTGGTAAGGTCAATCAAAACTCGCTCTTGCTACTTGATGAGCTTGGAGCAGGTACAGATCCTCAGGAAGGAGCTGCCCTAGCCATGTCTATCCTAGAAGACTTGCGTTTGCGTCAGGTCAAGACTATGGCAACCACTCACTATCCTGAACTCAAGGCCTACGGGATTGAAACGGCTTATGTTCAAAATGCTAGCATGGAGTTTGATACAGCTAGCCTGCGTCCAACTTATCGCTTTATGCAGGGTGTACCTGGTCGAAGTAATGCTTTTGAGATTGCTAAACGTCTAGGATTGTCAGATGTCATCGTAGGCGATGCCAGCAAGCAGATTAACCAAGACAATGATGTCAATCGGATCATTGAGCAGTTGGAAGAGCAGACGCTTGAAAGCCGGAGGCGTCTTGAGAATATTCGCCAAGTCGAGCAAGAAACCTCAAGATGAACCGTGCCCTAAAAAAACTCTACAATGAGCTCAATCGTGAAAAGGAAACAGAACTCAATAAAGCGCGTGAACAAGCTGCTGAGATTGTTGATTTGGCTCTAGCTGAGAGTGATGATATTCTTAAAAATCTCCATAGCAAATCACAACTAAAACCACATGAGATAATTGAAGCCAAGGCTAAACTCAAAAAATTAGCCCCTGAAAAAGTTGACCTTTCTAAAAATAAGGTCCTTCAAAAGGCTAAGAAAAAACGAGCTCCAAAAGTTGGAGATGATATTATCGTTTTAAGCTATGGTCAACGTGGTACCTTGACCAATCAGCTCAAGGATGGCCGCTGGGAAGCTCAAGTCGGCTTAATCAAGATGACGCTTGAGGAAAAAGAGTTTGACTTGGTTCAGGCTCAGCAAGAAGCGCCAGTCAAGAAGAAACAAGTCAACGTAGTCAAACGTGCTGCTGGTAAAGCACCGCAAGCTAGACTAGACCTTCGTGGCAAACGCTACGAGGAAGCTATGGAAGCCTTGGATGCCTTTATCGACCAAGCCCTACTCAACAACATGGCTCAAGTTGATATCATCCATGGTATCGGTACAGGAGTCATCCGTGAAGGAGTAACCAAATATCTCCAAAGAAACAAGCAAGTCAAGAGCTTTGGCTATGCACCGCAAAATGCAGGTGGATCTGGCGCAACTATCGTAACCTTTAAGGGATAATACGAAAATAATAAAAATATGAATATAATTTTCTGAAAATAATTGACAAGTTCTGCTTTTTCTTGTAAAATAAGTAAAAATTAAATACAACACCGAATGAAGTTTAATAGAAGTGGAGAATCCCTTGATGCTCCATGACTGTAAATGGACGGAACTCTGGAGAGACCGTAAAGGCACCGAAGGGGCAAGGCAGGCAACTGCTCAAACTCTCAGGTAAAAGGACAGAGCAATGATAGAGCGCTTTTTGGCATTTATCGATGCATTCCAGAGTACATGTTTCTAGCATGTGCTCTTTCTTTTGGAGTTGATTAGATAGGAGAAATGCATGTTAAATTTGCTAAAAGAAATAGACGCTTTTGTATGGGGACCACCCCTTTTGATCTTATTGGTTGGTACAGGGATTTACTTGACTCTTCGTTTAGGACTTTTACAAATTTTGCGTCTCCCTAAGGCCTTCCAGCTTATTTTTACCAAAGACAAGGGACATGGTGATGTTTCGAGCTTTGCTGCCTTGTGTACAGCCCTAGCAGCAACTGTTGGTACGGGAAATATCATCGGGGTGGCAACAGCCATCAAGGTGGGAGGTCCTGGTGCCCTCTTCTGGATGTGGGTGGCTGCTTTCTTTGGAATGGCGACCAAGTATGCAGAGGGCTTACTGGCTATCAAATATCGGAGTAAGGATGAAAATGGCGCTATCGCGGGAGGACCTATGCACTATATCCTTCTAGGTATGGGAGAAAGGTGGCGCCCCTTGGCGATGCTCTTTGCCTTGGCAGGTGTTTTGGTAGCTCTCTTAGGTATTGGTACCTTTACTCAGGTTAACTCCATCACAGAGTCCATACAAAATACAACCAGCTTGTCACCGACCATTACAGCTCTAGTCCTTTCTATATTTGTTGGGATTGCGGTCTTTGGTGGACTCAAATCTATTTCGAAAGTTTCTACCACAGTAGTTCCTTTTATGTCTATTGTCTACATCTTGGGAACCTTGACAGTCATTTTTGTTAATATTGACAAAATACCAGCAACTCTTTCCCTAGTTCTCACATCAGCTTTTAGTCCAGTAGCTGCAGTAGGAGGATTTGCTGGAGCCAGTATTCGAACTGCTATCCAAAATGGTGTGGCGCGTGGTGTCTTCTCAAACGAGTCTGGATTGGGTTCAGCTCCCATTGCGGCTGCGGCAGCTAAGACCAATGAACCGGTGGAGCAAGGTTTGATTTCCATGACAGGAACCTTTATTGATACCTTGATCATCTGTACCTTGACTGGTTTGACAATCTTGGTGACTGGGGTTTGGAATGGTAATTTAGACGGGGTTGCCCTTACTCAGTCCGCTTTTTCTACAGTATTTTCTTTCTTTGGACCTGCTCTTCTAACAATCTTCTTGGTACTCTTTGCCTTTACTACGATTTTGGGATGGAACTATTACGGAGAGCGTTGTTTTGAATTTCTCTTTGGCGTTCGCTTTATCTGGCTTTATCGTGTGGTCTTTGTACTCATGGTCTTGCTGGGAGGATTTATAGAGCTGGATATGGTCTGGGTCATTGCGGATATTGTCAATGCACTTATGGCTCTGCCAAACTTGATTGCACTCTTAGCCTTATCACCAGTCGTTATTGCTGAGACTAAGAAGTATTTTGATAAATAATGTAAGATTGATATTACCATTTATAGATAAGACTAGCATCTGTTTGTGAGATGCTAGTTTTTTCACTACTAGGGCTAGTCTTTTATTTTATACTCAATGAAAATCAAAGAGCAAGCTAGGAAACTAGCCGCAGGCTGTACTTGAGTACGGCAAGGCGACGTTGACGCGGTTTGAAGAGATTTTCGAAGAGTATTATGTCATAAGATGAATGAAATTCAATAGTACCTCTTTAATGATATCCTTTATTTGCACTTTTATTTATTGTATAATAGTCAACATAAATCTGTTTTTGTTCTGATACGTCTTGTTCTATCTATGTGAGAAAGAAAAACAAACTGGAGGTGTTTATGTCAAAAGATATTCGAAAATTAGTGATTTCACAGGGACTAGCGAATCTAGCAGATGTCTTTTTTAGAGTCATTGTGATCGCAAATGTGTTTGTCTTATCTGGTTCGGTCATTTCAACCTCCCTAGTGCCAATTCTGATTGGACTATCCTCCTTTTTAGCCAGTTTCTTAGTTCCATTAGTAACGAAGAGATTAGCTTTAAATCGTATTCTTTTCTTGACTCAATTTGGTAAGACGATTCTGCTAGCGATTTTGTTTTTTCTACTCAAGCAATCTGAAACTATTTCCCTCCCTCTTTTATATGCTATTGTCACTTTTATCTCTATTTTGGATGGTTTTGCAGCGCCTGTTTCCTATGCGATTGTTCCACGATATGCAAGTGATTTAGCTAAAGCAAACGCAGCTATTTTTATGAGTGGTGAAAGTGTACAACTAGTTGGTTGGGGCTTAGGAGGTTTCTTATTTGCGAGTCTGGGAATGAATCCTAGTCTGCTCATTGTGTTAGTTTTGTTTACAATTTCGACGATTTTGATGTTTGGTTTGCCACTTGTAGAAAAAGAAGAGTTGTCCTCAGAAACGAATGTTGAGACGTTAACAAAAGGTTGGCGATTGGTGGCTAAAGAATCAAGATTAGGCTTTATTGTCCAAGCCAATCTTTTAGAAATTTTAGCCAATGCTATCTGGGTATCTTCTGTTCTACTTGTGTTTGTGACTGAGATTTTACATCGGTCAGAAAGCTATTGGGGCTATGTCAATACAGCCTATTCTTTGGGAATTATCTTGGGAGGAGCTATTATCTTCCGTCTAGCAGAGAAAGTTGTTACCTATAAATATCAGACTATGACCTTTTCTTTGTTAGCGACAGCACTAGTAACTCTGTTGATAGTGCTATTTCCAAATGCACCTGCTTTTCTATTCCTATCTCTAGTAATTGGTTTTCTATCTCAGATTAAGGAAGTTCCTGAGAGCGTATTTTTACAGGAATCGGTTGATGAGAAGGAACTTGTGAATGTTTACTCCGTTATCGAAGTTGTCTCTACATTGGCCTTTTCTGCTTCTGTTTTTCTAATGAGTTCTATCACAGAATATTTTGGAGTATTTACTGGCTTTGGCTTGGCTATATTCTGCTTGCTAGTAGAGTCCATCTTAGTTTTAAGAAACAAGTATCAGATAAATTAACAGTATGATCACACATCTGGTGTGATTTTTTTGTTTTCATAAAAATTTTTTATCAGTGCAATTTAAAATATATATTATGCAAGGTATAGATTCTGTGTTAGACTTATTGTCAACGAAAAGCTAATGAGTCATCAATCAAGGCAAGGATTTGTTCAATAGGCTGATGAGATTTCGTAAGATTTTCGCAGAAACCATTCAATTACAAAACGAAAAGAGGTCCCCTTATGACAACATTTACTATCCACACAGTAGAATCAGCACCAGCAGAAGTGAAAGAAGTTCTTGAAACGGTACAAAAGGATAACAATGGCTATATCCCAAATCTTATCGGTCTTTTGGCCAATGCCCCTACAGCCCTAGAAGCTTACCGAACTGTTGGAGCTATTAACCGTCGCAATAGTCTAACACCTGTAGAGCGCGAAGTGGTGCAAATCACGGCAGCTGTAACCAACGGTTGCGCCTTCTGCGTCGCTGGACATACAGCCTTTCTATCAAGCAAATCCAGATGAATGATGACCTACTTCAAGCCCTTCGCAATCGTACTCCAATCGAAAGCGATCCTAAGCTGGATACCCTAGCTAAGTTTACCTTGGCAGTTATCAATACCAAAGGGCGCGTAGGAGATGAAGCTCTTGGAGAATTTCTTGAAGCAGGCTATACACAAGAAAATGCCTTGGATGTTGTTCTCGGTGTCAGTCTAGCAAGTCTTTGTAACTATGGCAACAACCTAGCTAACACACCGATTAATCCAGAATTACAACCTTATGCATAAGAGGAGGACAAAGTATGGGATTTTTTTCAGAAGAATTTTTAAGCTGGTTAGACAAGCACGCTGATGAAATTGACAAAAAATCATGTCAAGCTGGAGAAGAGCTGATTGAGAAAATTGCTGCAGAAGGTGCCTTTCGTGTAGGAGTACCAAAAGTTCTTGGAGGGCTAGGTGGAAGTGATCAAGATGTTATCGATATCCTTGCAGAACTCGCTCAACATTCCTTAACAGCTTCCTTTATCTCATGGGGGCAACGAACTTTAATAGACAATATTCTACATACTGATAATGCTTATTTCAAAGAAGTTTACTTGGAAAAACTCTTATCAGGAGAATATGCAGGTGCTACGGCTTTGTCTAATGCGGTCAAGTATCTATCTGACTTAGAGGAACTAAATGTTCGTATCCTTGAAGAAAATGGAAATTATTATCTTAAAGGACGACTTCCTTGGGTAACCAATGCTCGTAAGGATCGCTTCCTCACTATTTTTGTAGCAGGATTTGCAGATGATCCGAGTACAAGTTATGTAGTAGCCGTACCATCGGACGCAGAAACTTTAGTCGTTCCGAAGATTTGGAATTTGTCTCTCTCCAAGGAGGGAATACAGCAGCCCTGACTTTCAACAAGGTTCCTTTAAAGGAAGAGTGGATTCTATCCAAGGATGCTCATCAATTTTTAGCGCAAAATCGTCCAGCTTTTTTAGGCTACCAATTTGGCCTAGCTTTTGGTTTGGCTGAACGTTCACTCTCAGAAGTCGAAAAAGAATTGGGGAAACGAGGTGTCTTGAAGGAAGAATGGCAACATCAGGTCGAACAGTTAGATGATATTCGACATTCTCTCTATCAAGGACTATCTGAAGAGTCCTATTTTGTTAAAAATCCGCGTGAACTATTCCAGTTACGAATCGACATTGTTGATGTTGTTGCCCAAAGTCTCTTGTTAGAACTACAAGCTGGTGGAGGTAGAGGATACTTTAGTAAATCAACATCCGGTTTCATACGTCGTTGGAATGAAGGCGCATTTTTACCAATTGTTTCTCCTAGTGCAGTTCAATTGCGACATATTCTAGCGACAAACTAAAAAAATAAAGAAAAATCCCCAATTGTCAAGTCAAGTGCAACAAAGTTGTTCCTCTGATTAAGTGAGTACCTTTTCAAGCTGTTTGAGTTAGCTCAAACAGCTTCAGATTGAAGACAAAGTCCTTGGAAGTCAAGTTTCCAAGGGCTTTTCTTTGTGTAAAGTCGTATAATAGAGGTAAGAAGAGTTGTGAGGTAATCCCTATGTTTCACAAAGAAAAACCTGATTATAACCGTAAGCAATATGGTTTCTATACAATAGACGAATTGGTCCCAGAAAATCACTTTCTTCGACAAGTAGATTCAAAGGTTGATTTTGACTTTATTTATAACTTGGTAGAAGATACCTATAGTCCAGATAATGGTCGTCCTAGTCTTGATCCCGTCATGCTAGTCAAAATTCCTTTGATTAAATGTTTTTATGGTATTCGTTCCATGCGCCAAACCATGAAAGATATTGAAGTAAATGTGGCCTATCGTTGGTTTCTTGGACTAACTTTAGATGATAAGGTCCCTCATTTTACTACCTATGGAAAGAATTACAGCCGTCGTTTTCAAGATAAAGAACTCATTTCTGAGATTTTTTCCCAAGTTCTCAGCCAAGCTTTGTATGCTGGCTTAATTGATCCTTCTGAAATATTTGTGGATGGTACCCATATCAAAGCGGCGGCTAATAGTCACAAGTATCGTAAGGAAATGGTAGACCAACAAGCTAAATTTATGAGTGAACAATTGGCAGTTGAGATTGATTTAGATAGGAAAAAACACGAAAAAAAGTCCTTAAAGCCCGCAAAAGAAAGTGAGGCTAAGGAAAAGAAAATCTCAACGACAGATCCCGAGTGTGGTTGGTTTCACAAGGGCGAACATAAGGAAGTATTTGCCTATTCTGCTCAAGTTGCTTGTGATAAGCATGGTTGGGCCTTGGCTTATACGGTTGAGGCAGGAAATGTTCATGATAGTCAGGCTTTCCCTGCTCTTTTTTCAAAGTTAGAGCCATTCTCGCCCCGCTATATTATTGCGGATTCAGGTTACAAGACTCCAGCTATTGCCCATTATTTATTAGAGCGAAACATCATTCCTGTCTTCCCTTATACTCGTCCAAAAGGAGTAAAGGGGAACTTAAGGCCTAGTAATTTTGTTTATGATGCAAGTTATGACTGTTATGTCTGTCCAGAGAATCAAGTGTTAAGCTATCGCACAACCACTCGAGAAGGCTACCGTGAGTATAAGAGTAATCCTAAAGTATGTGTTAACTGCCCCCTATTATCCGTTTGTACCCAAAGCAAGAATTTTCAAAAAGTAGTAACGAGACATGTCTGGAAAGATGCCCTTGAATTTTGTGAGGAGATTCGTCATCAAATAGAAATGAAAGAGCTCTATAAGAAACGCAAAGAAACAATTGAACGACTCTTTGGAACGGCTAAGGAATACCATAATTTGAGATACACGAGAGAGAAAGGAAAGTCCAAAATGGAGGATCAGGTTGGGCTTACTTTGGCGTGTTTAAATATCAAAAAATTAGTGAAATGGATAGGGAATATCCCTTTTTATTTTTCTCAAATTCAGATTTTTGGATAGATTAGTAGATGATGAGATAAACTATTTTTGAAAACAGAAAAAGACAAACGTCATTTTTGGCGTTTGTCTTCGTTCTGAAGCTGTTTGAGTTAGCTCAAACAGCTTTTTTGCGGGCTGATAGCCATGAATTCGTCTAGGTCTTTCATTGATAGCCTTTGTATAGTCCTCTAAAAGATTCTGATTTAGTTCCTTTAACGAACACCCCTTCGGAATAAACTCTCTTAGTAGTCCATTGAAATTTTCATTTGTACCTCGTTCATAAGATGAATAGGCATGAGCAAAATAAACATCTAAGCCCTCTATCTCACTCAATGATGAAAATTCGTTTCCATTATCTGCAGTGATTGACTTAATGGGATAAAGTTTCATACACTCTAAGACTGCTTGATTGACATACTCTGCTTTCTTTTCCGTGACAGCATAGCGTGTTTGTCGTTCTACCAAGGTCAGAATAGAAGGTTCTCCTACTGTCTTTCCACCCAGAACAGAATCAATTTCCCAATCTCCAAAACAGGGAACGATTATTGATTTCTTCTGGTCTTTCTTCAATTGACTTTCCTAGATGTTTCTTGGTAGAGGGGCGCTTGGTAAATTTCTTACGGATCCGCACTGCTCTTGGTAAATCAATGACCTTAATCTCTAACAATCCTTGATGGATATAGTTATAGAGCGTCTTGGTTGAAGGTACAACTGCATCTACATGTTGGAATTTATAGGTATGAACAAAGGTATCCACGCTATGCACCCTTGGTTTCTCTCTCATTGATTCTGTGAACTCTCTCAGAAAGTCATCCGATATACAATCCAGTTTCAGATAATAGCTGGCTTCTCTAGCATGACGATAACGGTTATGAGCAGCATCTGCATAATAGCGTTGGTAATAGACCTTCTGCCCATTTACTTTTTCACTTGTGTTATGGAACCACGATTAATTTCACGAGTAATAGTAGAGCGATTTCTCCCTAGTCTACGAGCAATTTCAGCAGGTTTGAGTCCTATGCTTAAATAAGCTTCAATTTTCCCTCGCTCAGCTTCAGATAAGTGCTTGTATGATTGATTGGTGGTAGAATAATTAGTGGACATGTTCATCTTCCTTTATACTGTTTTTCGCAACTCTAGTATATCAGATGAACATGTCTTTTGTGTTGCACTTCATTTTACAACAGGGCAAATAAAGAAAATAAAAACGAGGTTTATCTTTTTAAACTTCGTTTTTTAATCCACCATTTAAGCGCTTTTATGCTATACTGATAATAACATGACTATTGGAGGTTCACATGAAAAAACTCCCCTTGGCCTTTTCAGGGTGCTTATTGGGATTGGCTGGAGCAGGCAATCTCATCCTGGATATTTTTCCACTATTATCCCACGTCTTTAGTTTGTCAGGCTTGATTTTATGGTTTTATTTTTTATACAGTCATCTTAGTGATTGGCAAGAAAGCCAGCAAGAACTTAAGAAAGCTCCTCTATTATCGGGAATGGCGACCTTTCCCATGGCAGGGATGATTTTATCAACTTATTTGTTACGAATCTTACCCGTGAACATGAGCATTGTTGCGCAAGCTCTATGGTGGTTTGACTTTCTTATAGATGTAGGTTTAATCATCTACTTCACTAAAAATTATGTGCAGACTAAACCAAGAACGAGCGCAACGCCAAGTTGGACAGTTCTTTATGTGGGGATAGCAGTAGCAAGCTTGACCTACCCAGTGGTGGGCATAGTCGAGATTGCCTATGGCGCTTGGATTTTTGGCTTTACCTTAACCCTTTTCCTTTATCCTCTGATTTATCAAGATTTGAAAAGTAATCCATTGCCACAGGCTTTACTGGGGCAAGAAGGAATCTACTGTGCTCCCTTTTCTCTACTGTTGGCAGCACTCGTTAGGATCGGAGGTTCAGGTCTTCATGGCTGGATTTTGCTAGTCATGATCCTTGCTTCACAAACTTTCTTTTTCTTTGTCCTCAGTCGTTTGCCAAGGATTTTAAAACAGGGATTTCAACCAGCTTTTTCAGCCCTAACCTTCCCAACTATCATCACAGCAACTTCATTAAAAATGACCCAAGGCATTCTGCAGTTTCCAGTCCTAAACTTTCTCGTTTTTCTCGAAACAATCATTTGTTTAACAATCCTTGTCTATGTATTAGTAGAGTATATGCGGTATTTAAGGAACTAAAAAAGCCCCTAGCACTGAAGTGTTAGGGGGTTGAATAGTTTTAGTAGTTAAATATAAGTTCATTTATAAAAAAATATTTTTATTACTTATTTTGAAAACGCTACAATATTATTTGTTTTTTTATCAAATTAGGAGTACAATAAATTAGTATAATAAAATAAAAAAGCACCGAAACGGTGCGCATTAATGATTATGGATAACCATATTTTTAACTCAAAAGAAAAAAATCTTTTGGCTGTGTTGTTTCGAATAGTTCCAACATAGTTATTATACAAAAAATAAAATCGAAAATCAAGATAAGGAGTAGTTTAATGGCGAAATTTAATAAAAATTATTCAATTGGATTGGATATAGGTGTATCTTCTGTTGGCTACGCCGTTGTCACTGAAGATTATAGAGTACCTGCTTTAAAATTTAAAGTTTTAGGTAATACAGAAAAAGAAAAAATAAAGAAAAATTTAATCGGTTCTACCACCTTTGTGCCAGCTCAATCAGCTAAAGGAACTCGAGTATTTCGTGTTAATCGTCGTAGAATTGATAGAAGAAATCATAGAATTGCCTATTTACGAGATATTTTTCAAAAAGAAATTGAAAAAGTCGATAAAAATTTTTACCGTAGATTAGACGAAAGTTTTAGGCTGCTTGGTGATAAAAGTGAGGATCTACAGATAAAACAGCCATTTTTTGGTAATAAAGACTTGGAAACTGCCTATCACAAGAAGTACCCTACGATTTACCATTTACGAAAACACTTAGCTGACGCGGATAAAAATTCTCCCGTAGCTGATATTCGAGAAGTTTACATGGCCTTATCACATATTTTAAAGTATAGAGGGCATTTTTTAACGTTAGATAAGATCAATCCTAATAATATCTATATGCAAAACTCTTGGTTTGATTTTATTGAAGCTTGTCAAGAAGTTTTTGATTTGGAAGTCTCTGATGAATCTAAAACCATAGCAGATATATTTAAGTCCAGTGATAACAGACAAGATAAAGTTAAAAATATACTATCCTATTTCCCAAAAGAGCTTGAAAAAAAGGATAAAAGTATTTTTAAACAACTGCTACAGCTATTATTTGGTTTAAAAACGAAATTTAAAGATTGTTTTGAGTTAGAGGAAGAACCAGATCTCAATTTTTCTAAAGAAAACTATGATGAAAATTTAGAAATCCTTCTTGGTACATTAGAAGATGATTTTTCCGATGTATTTGATAAACTAAAAATTTTACGTGATACTATCCTTTTATCTGGTATGCTAACATACACTGGAGCAACTCATGCTCGCTTTTCTGCTACTATGATTGAGCGATACGAGGAACATCGCAAAGATTTGCAACGCTTCAAATCTTTTGTTAAACAAAATCTATCTGAGCAAGATTATTTAGATATTTTTGGCAGAAAAACACAAAATGGTTTTGATATAGATAAAGAAACAAAGGGATATGTTGGATACATATCTAATAAGATGGTATTAACTAATTCACAGAAACAAAAAACAATACAACAAAAATTTTTTTATGATTATATTAGTGGAAAAATAACTGGTATCGAAGGAGCAGAATATTTTCTTAATAAAATATCAGATGGAACATTTTTAAGAAAACTTCGTACATCTGACAATGGAGCTATTCCTAATCAAATTCATGCTTATGAATTAGAAAAAATTATCGAAAGACAAGGGGAGGATTATCCTTTTCTACTAGAAAACAAGGATAAATTACTATCTATCTTGACATTTAAAATTCCTTATTATGTTGGTCCTTTGGCAAAAGGAAATAATAGTAGGTTTGCTTGGATTAAACGAGCGACTAGTCAAGATGTTTTAGATGATAATGATGAAGATACTAGAAATGGTAAAATACGTCCTTGGAACTATCATAAGCTGATAAATATGGATGAAACTAGAGATGCCTTCATCACCAATCTAATAGGAAATGATATTATTCTCTTAAATGAAAAAGTTTTACCAAAACGTAGTTTGATCTATGAGGAAGTTATGCTCCAAAATGAACTAACTCGGGTTAAGTACAAAGATAAATATGGTAAAACTCACTTTTTAGATTCTGAGCTCCGACAAGAAATAATCAATAACATATTTAAAACGAATAGTAAACGTGTCAGTTCTGCAATGCTCCTTGATTACTTGGAGAATTACACAAATTTACAAGCGGTTGAAATTGTTTCGGGAATTGAAAAAGACAAATCCCTTAATTCTACTTTAAAAACATATAATGATTTCAAAACTATTTTTTCAGAAGAATTTCTAGATTCTGAAATCTATCAAAAAGAGTTAGAGGAGATTATCAAGGTTATTACTGTTTTTGATGATAAAAAATCTATTAAAAACTACCTTACAAAGTATTTTGGACATCTTGAATTTTTAGATGAAGAGAAAATTAATCAACTCTCAAAATTGCGCTATACAGGTTGGGGACGTTATTCTGCGAAGTTATTATTAGATATTCGTGATGAGGATACGGGTTTTAATCTATTGCAATTCCTTCGAAACGATGAAGAAAATCGTAATTTAACTAACCTCATTTCTGATAACACCTTATCTTTTGAACCTAAGATTAAAGCCATTCAATCTAAATCAACTGTTGAAGATGATGTTTTTGACGAAATTAAAAAATTAGCTGGTAGTCCAGCTATCAAACGAGGAATTTTAAATAGTATTAAAATTGTTGATGAACTGGTTCAAATTATAGGATATCCACCCCAAAATATTGTCATTGAAATGGCTCGTGAAAATATGACTACAGAAGAAGGACAAAGAAAGTCAAAAACTCGTAAAACTAAATTAGAATCTGCACTAAAAAATATTGAAAATAGTGTATTAGAAAATGGGAAAGTTCCACATTCAGACGAACAGCTACAATCTGAGAAATTATATTTATACTATCTTCAAAATGGGAAAGATATGTACTCCTTAGATAAAACAGGAAGCCCTGTCCCCTTATACCGAGATCAGCTCGATCAATACGAAGTCGATCATATTATCCCCTATAGTTTTTTACCAATCGATTCAATTGATAATAAAGTATTAACTCATAGGAAAAATAATCAAAGAAAGTTGGATAATATACCGGACAAAGAAACAGTTGCTAATATGAAACCTTTCTGGGAGAAATTATATAATGCAAAACTAATTTCTCAAACGAAATATCAAAGATTAACTACTAGCGAACGAACTCCTGATGGTGTTCTGACAGAGAGCATGAAAGCTGGCTTTATTGAACGTCAATTAGTCGAGACACGACAAATTATAAAACATGTTGCTCGCATACTAGATAATCGTTTTTCAGACACCAAAATCATTACTTTAAAATCTCAACTAATTACCAATTTTAGAAATACCTTTCATATTGCCAAAATACGTGAACTAAATGATTATCACCATGCTCATGATGCTTATCTTGCTGTTGTTGTAGGACAAACTCTTCTTAAGGCCTATCCCAAATTAGCTCCTGAATTGATATATGGCCACCATGCTCACTTTAGTCGACATGAAGAGAATAAAGCAACGATAAGAAAGCATCTCTATTCTAACATCATGAGATTCTTTAATAATCCAGATTCTAAAGTTAGTAAAGACATTTGGGATTGTAATAGAGATTTGCCAATCATAAAAGATGTCATCTACAAATCTCAAGTCAACTTTGTCAAACGAACAATGATTAAAAAAGGAGCATTTTATAAACAGAATATTATACCTAAAAATAGTTCTGTCACTGTTGATAAACGTTTTCCAATAAAAAATAAAAAATATTTAGATCCAAAACTTTATGGTGGTTACTATGAACGAAATTCAGCATTATCGGTTTTTATAATTGGGCAAAGATTCAATAAGAACAATAAATTAAAAAGTCGTTAAAGAATTTTACGATATCAATATTATTGATTATCCATGGTTTAATACTAGCCCAATGAGTTTTTTTAATGATGATTCTGAAAATGGCTTTCTTACAAAGAATAATTTACAGAGTGTTCAAGCATTTTATAAGATACCTAAATATTCACTTATTCAAAAAAATGATGGAACACGAATGCTTTTTGAAAGCACAACCAATTTCCATAAAGCTACTCAGTTTAAGTTAACAGAATCACAAAATGAACTGTTCTTTCATATGAGACGTCTCTTGACTAAAACGGATTTTATGGACTTAAAATCTGAAGAATCTATAAAAGAAAGTCAAGATTTCATAATGAGTCATAAGGAAGAATTTGATAACATAGTTAATGGTCTGTTTGAATATGCTGAAAAACAGTTAGGAAGTAAATCACTATTTACTCAAGCTCACGAAGCATACAAGCTAAGAAAATATCCTGTTTTTAATTTAAGTGAAGAAATTATTCGATACTACTATGATAATTTCTTAAAACTCTTTTCTTTGACAAAGAGTGGTACTAGCAGTGGCTATGTAGTGGGGCTGTTTGAAGCTCCTAAATTACGAAATGCTGTTTATAAAGCAACGAAGGATGAAAATAAAGCCACTCTCATCCACCAATCCATCACTGGTCTCTACGAGACTCGGATTGACTTAAGCAAACTAGGAGAAGACTAATGGGATGGAGAACCGTTGTTGTTAATACGCACTCTAAACTCTCCTACAAGAATAACCACTTGATTTTTAAAGATGCCTCTCGGACAGAGTTGATTCACTTGTCCGAGGTGGACATCCTGCTTTTGGAGACGACAGACATCGTTCTCTCCACTATGCTGATTAAACGCTTGGTGGATGAAAATATTCTGGTAATCTTTTGTGATGATAAACGCTTGCCAACTGCATACTTAATGTCATACTACGGTCGGCATGACTCCAGTTTGCAACTCTCTCGACAAATCGCTTGGGATGAGGATACTAAGGCACAAGTTTGGACCACCATTATTGCACAAAAAATTCTCAATCAGGCTTTTTATTTGGGGAGTTGTGGTTTTCTGGAGAAGAGCCAGTCCGTCATTGATCTATATCATGGTTTAGATCTATTTGACCCAAGCAATCGTGAGGGACACGCAGCACGGATTTATTTCAACACCTTGTTTGGGAATGATTTTAGTCGTGAACAGGAAAATGATGTCAATGCTGCCTTGGACTACGGTTACACCTTGATTTTGAGTATGTTTGCGCGTGAGATTGTATTGTCTGGCTGCATGACCCAATTTGGATTGAAACATGCCAATCAGTTCAATCAATTCAACCTAGCTAGCGATATCATGGAGCCTTTCCGTTCCATTATTGACAGGATTGTCTATGAAAATCGAAGCAGTTCTTTTGTCAAAATCAAGCGAGAACTTTTCACTATTTTCTCAGATACTTTTTACTACAATGATAAGGAAATGTATCTGACGAATATCGTCAGCGACTATACTAAGAAAGTCATTCAATCCCTCAATCAACCGGAGAAAGGAGTTCCTGAGTTTAGGATATGAGTTATCGATATATGCGTATGATTTTAATGTTTGATATGCCGGTTGATACCGCAGAGAAACGCAAGGCCTATCGGAAATTTAGGAAGTTCCTCATAGATGAAGGATTTATCATGCACCAATTCTCCATCTATAGCAAGCTCTTGCTCAATAACTCTGCTAATAACGCTATGATTGAGCGACTCAAGATTCATAACCCTAAAAAAGGGAATATCACTCTCTTAACCGTCACAGAAAAGCAGTTTTCTCGCATGATTTACTTAAATGGTGAGCGAAATACTAGCGTAGCAAACTCCGACACTCGTTTGGTCTTTCTGGGAGAGGAGCCTAGTGATGAAGATTAACTTTCCGCTATTGGATGAACCATTAGCTATTGAAAATGCGACCTTTTTAGTGCTGGAAGACCAGTTTACCTTTTCAACTATCGTCAAGCAGTTCTACCAATATACTGAGGATGGGGAGTTGAAGTTGTTTGATAGAAATCTAAAAGCGCTGAAAGAGTCCGAGTTACTAGTGATAACGGATGTCTTAGGATACAATCTCAACTCACCTGCTATGATTAAACTGATACATGCAGATCTTGAAAATCAGCTCAATGATAAACCAGAAATCAAATCCATGATTGAAAAGCTGGTAGCTACGATTACAGAATTGTTAGCATTTGAGTGCTTGGAAAACGAACTAGACCTAGAGTACGATGAAATCACCATTCTAGAGTTGATTGATGCGTTAGGAGTCAAAGTTGAAACTATGAGCGATACTCCTTTTGAAAGATTCTAGAAATTGTCCAGGTTTTTAAGTATCTTTCCAAAAAGAAACTCCTTGTTTTCATCAATGTGACCGCCTATCTATCAAAGGATGAGTTAGCAAATCTGATAGAGTATATCCAACTCAATCAACTAAGGGTTTTATTTGTGGAACCTCGAAAAGTCTATGATTTTCCGCAGTATGTGCTGGACCAAGACTATTTCTTGAACCCTGAAAATATGGTATAATAAAAGTAATAATTGGAACCTGACGAGCTGAAGTCTGGCTGGGACGAATGGCGCGATTACGAAATTTCGTGAGAAAAATTTTTCTACGAGGTTTTAGAGCTGTGTTGTTTCGAATGGTTCCAAAACGAAAAATCGGTTGCTTATTTCTATTGCTCTGTTTTAGAGCTGTGTTGTTTCGAATGGTTCCAAAACGGAAATTAAACGATTTAATTTATTTGTATTGTTTTAGAGCTGTGTTGTTTCGAATGGTTCCAAAACTCCATAAGTAACATGGTATATCTTTGCACCGTTTTAGAGCTGTGTTGTTTCGAATGGTTCCAAAACTTAAGCTTAAATCACTTACAGAGAGAGCTGGTTTTAGAGCTGTGTTGTTTCGAATGGTTCCAAAACTAAACTCGTCTCCTAGAGCCAAAATATCATGTTTTAGAGCTGTGTTGTTTCGAATGGTTCCAAAACTCAATATGGATTGTAGTAGGCTCTACTGTTGTTTTAGAGCTGTGTTGTTTCGAATGGTTCCAAAACAAAACTATGGGAGCATGACGGGATTAGTGGGTTTTAGAGCTGTGTTGTTTCGAATGGTTCCAAAACAGAGCTTCGTGTGGCTAGTTGGTTGTCAGGGTTTTAGAGCTGTGTTGTTTCGAATGGTTCCAAAACTCTTTTCATTCGTGTGTCAACACAGATAGAGTTTTAGAGCTGTGTTGTTTCGAATGGTTCCAAAACACCAAATAAAACAACCTTTCCTTCTATTGGGTTTTAGAGCTGTGTTGTTTCGAATGGTTCCAAAACTAAGTCAGACGTTAGCCCGTTCAAGTTTGCGTTTTAGAGCTGTGTTGTTTCGAATGGTTCCAAAACTGAAGATTGGGCAACTTTTAAAATTAAGGTGTTTTAGAGCTGTGTTGTTTCGAATGGTTCCAAAACAAGTTGTTCCGTATTCGATGTTCTTGCTCAGTTTTAGAGCTGTGTTGTTTCGAATGGTTCCAAAACCTTCTCTTACTTCAGGTACACTTTTTTCTGGCTTTAGAGCTTTGTTGTTTCAAATAGTTCCAAAACGGTTCAAGTATAATCATCTATAACACAGCAGGTTAAAATAAGGCTTTGTCCGTACATAACTTGAAAAAAGTGAGCACCGATTCGGTTGCTAGAAAGTCATCTGTAAAGATGGCTTTTTCGTTTTAAAGGGAGATGAAGCAGGCAGTCTTTAAAATCATAAAAACGCATATTATCAGGTATTTAAAAAACTTGATATTATGCGTTTTATAATGGAAATATATTAGCTCTTTCCTAAAATTGAGTTTTGCAAATCGGCTTATACCCCCTTATCCAAACTTTCTCCTACTGTTCTTCATGTTCGGATAAAAAATAATAAGTCATAGTACCGAAGATTGATCCTACTCCAAGTCCTACTAGTAGGAAAAGTGCGATCATTTTGAGTTCAAGAAACTGCAAAAAGAAATCTGTAATCGAGTGATTTTCAAGGATTACTTTTTTGGAAAATAGGATAAATAAGTAGAGAGTTGGGATGCTAGTTCCAACTAACCAACTTCTTAACTTGATTTGACGCTTGTTGTAAGTGATTTGTGGAATCTCGGATTGATCATCATCTTCTAAGTGGAGCCCTCTAGTAGAATATCTTGCCTTGAGACTGAGGGCAAATCATCAAGAAGTAGAGATAGGGCATAGCCGTTCGAACTATCTCTATAAAGCGCCCAAACAAAAGATAGAATAGGAAGAGAAAGAAGGAAGAGTAAAAGATTTGGACCATGGAACGGGCGCAAGCCTTGTAGATGACCTCTTGACGGCATTCGTCAAAAGGCCCTTGTATATGAAAGAAATTTCGAAGTAAGCGAGTTGTTAAGTCTTCTTTTTTCATGGTAGTGACCTCTTAATAACCTTGTTTTTGATTAACTTCTTTAAAGAGTTGATAGAGAGTATAGAAGTAGACTAGACTAAAAACGATACAGATGGTTAGAAATAAGAGATATCTCCAATCCATAGAATTCGTTAACAGTTGTGGGAAAGATACGAGGATAAAGCAGAGAGATGCGTTTAAGAGGCGTATTTTTTTTGATGTGATTTTCTGAAATCTTTGTCCTTTGTTCAAGACAGGAAGGGATATGAGGAAGATGATCAGAAAAGGACGCGTAATTTGGCCATAAACTAGGAAAACTGTCATAAAGATACTGACCAAAATATGACTGAGAATTAAAGTTTGTAGTGATTTCATAAGCTTCCTCCTAATCGTCGTCTTGATCTTCCTTGGCTTTTTGAATCCGAAGTGTTACGACAATATGCACTGTTAATCCGAAAAAGAAGGCTGCAACGATGGTCGACAAGATACCTCTGGTATTCAGAAGAGAGGTAAGATAGCTCTTGCTATCATCCATTAGGATATCGAGAAGTGGCATTACAAACAACATGGCTATTCCATAGCCAAGACCAGCTTTAAGACCAGGATTACGTAACTGTTTCTTTTCTTTCTGGTTCAACACGTCAGGATCAATAGAAGCAATACCAGTTTTTGTAGTTTGAGTAGTGACATAGAGAGCACAAACCATGGAAATTAGAAAGATAATGATTGGATATCCAAAAGCGACTACTTGGGGATATCTAAAAGCAAGGACAAAGGGAATAAGATTGCCTAAAGTCATGAGGTAAAAGAGAATCATAAAGATTTTATTTCCGATGTGCTCAGCTTCGCGCCGTTTGTGTTCATCAAGGGGGCCTGAAATGCCATAGATGCGTTTGATCAGTTTTTCATTGAGGGGTTCTTTTTTCATTTTTCTTCTCCTTTTTAAAAATCGTCCTCCCAAAAGAGACTGTTGAGGTCAGTTTGGAGGCTTCGAGCGAGATTGAGACAGAGTTCCAGGGTAGGATTGTACTTGTCGTTTTCAATCATATTAATGGTTTGTCTCGAGACACCAATATCCTTGGCAAGTTCGAGTTGGGACTTTCCCAGTTCCTTGCGGAATTCTTCACACGATTCATACTTCCTCCTTTTTAGTTTATGTCACATATATTTGACTATAGTATATTCTTTTAAGAATATAATGTCAACTATTTTTGACATATTTTTAAAAGAATGTTGGTGATAATATTTCTATGTGAAAATCTTCTAGCGATTTTATGCTATAATGAAGAAAAATAAGAGTGATTTGGATACCCTGAATGCTATCCAATAAAGAAAGAGCAGAAAATGAACCATAAGATTGCAATTTTATCAGACATTCATGGCAACACTACGGCCTTAGCTGGAGTGCTTGAGGACGCTAAAAATTTGGGAGCGACTGAATATTGGCTTCTGGGAGATATTTTTCTTCCTGGGCCGGGAGCAACTGACTTGGTGGCTCTTTTGAAAGACCTTCCCATTACAGCATCCGTTCTAGGCAACTGGGATGATTGTGTGTTAGAGGCTTTAGATGGGCAATATGGTCTAGAAGATCCCGAAGAAATTCAGTTTCTCAGGATGACTCAGTATCTGATGGAGCGCATAAACCCCGAGCATATTGATTGGTTGAGAAAGCTACCTATGGTAGCCAAGAAAGAAGTCGATGGCTTGCGCTTTTCTCTTTCTCATAATTTGCCTGAGAAAAATTATGGTGGTGATTTGTTGGTTGAAAATAATACCGTAAAATTTGACCAGCTACTTGATGAAACTACTGATGTAGCCGTCTACGGGCATGTCCATAAACAACTTCTACGTTATGGTAGTCAAGGGCAACAAATCATCAATCCAGGTTCGATTGGTATGCCTTATTTTAATTGGGAAGAGCTGAAAAATCATCGAGCCCAGTATGCCTTACTTGAGGTTGAAAATGGTGAATTAGTCAATATCCAATTTCGTAAGGTTGCTTATGATTATGAAGCAGAGCTAGAATCAGCCAAGACCAAAGGTCTTCCTTTTATCGAAATGTATGAAGAATTACGACGTGAGGACAACTATCAAGGACATAATAGGGAATTACTTGCTAGCCTAAATGAAAAGCATGGCTATGTGGAGGATGTGAAGAATTATTTTGATTTTTTGTAAGAGTTGCTTTAATTAACAGATACTAAATAAACGATTGGACTAGCCAATCGTTTTTAATATATCTTATTGTAATTGAGATTGGTCTGGTAGGTAAGAACCACCGAGATAAGTTTTGCTGAGTTTTTCAAGGGTTCCATCTTGGTAGAGTTCTTTGAGAACCTTGTCAAATTGTTCTTTAAATTCTTTTTCGTCGCTTGAGAAGATGATGTAGTTGTTTGGATTGTCATTGCTCTCCAAGTCGACTACGTTTAAGTCTAAACCTCGGTCTTGAATAATCTTTTGAACAGAGATTTTATCAAAGATTAGGAAATCAAACTCACCATTAGCGAGGTCAGTCAGACGTTTAGCGACATCTTCACCAGAGTATTGGATGGTTGCAGGATTGTCGGAGTGGCTTTGGTTCCAGTCTGTAACGACTTTGGCAGTAGAAGTTCCTGTATCATCCTGAGTAGTTTTACCAGCGATGTCTTGAAGAGAAGTAAGAGTCTTGTCTTTTCTGCTCACGAGAACCAAAGGATTCTTAGCGATAGGTAGTGAGTAAAGATATTTGTCGGCTCTTTCTTTGGTATAGCTCAAGTTGTTGGCAGCAGCTTGGTAACGGCCAGCGTCCACTCCAGGGAAGATACTTTCCCAAGCTGTTTTTTGAAATTCAATCTTGTATTGATCCAATTTTTCATCGACTGCTTTTAAAACTTCAACATCATATCCAGTTAGGCTTCCATCTTTTTCAAAGTCAAAAGGTGGGATGTCTCCAGCAGTTGCTACGACAATGGTTTTAGGACTAGTAGTGGAAGTAGAAGTACTTTCTTGTTTAGATTGTCCACAGGCAACCAACAAGGGACTAATAGCAAATAATAAGAATAATTTTTTCATGAGAGTCTCCTTTACTTAATGGTATCTAGCTTACCAGACAATCGATCAAATAGCCAATATATATTTTTTATGGACGTGATAGAGAATTATTATAATTTCCAGTTTGAGTCTATAATTAAAATTCAAACCAGATAAGAAAAAGATAATTTCTTTCACTAATGAAAAATCTCTGCAAGCTCTTTCAGAATGTGGTAAAATGGAAGCAATAGAAATAGAAAAGGAAATCAAATATGAAATTTCTTGAGTTAAATAAAAAACGTCATGCGACCAAGCATTTTATTGATAAACCTGTCGATCCGAAGGATGTTCGTACAGCTATCGAAATCGCAACCTTGGCACCAAGCGCTCACAACAGTCAGCCTTGGAAATTTGTCGTGGTTCGTGAGAAAAATGCTGAACTAGCAAAATTGGCTTACGGTTCAAACTTTGAGCAAGTAGCATCTGCACCTGTAACCATTGCTTTGTTTACAGATACAGACTTAGCCAAACGCGCCCGCAAGATTGCTCGTATTGGTGGTGCCAATAATTTCTCAGAAGAGCAGCTTCAATATTTTATGAAAAATCTTCCAGCAGAATTTGCGCGTTACAACGAACAACAAGTCAGTGACTACTTGGCTCTTAATGCAGGATTGGTTGCGATGAACTTGGTCCTTGCTTTGACTGACCAAGGAATCGGATCAAACATTATCCTTGGTTTTGACAAATCAAAAGTCAATGAAGTCTTGGAAATCGAAGAACGCTTCCGTCCAGAGCTCTTGATTACAGTGGGATACACAGATGAGAAGTTGGAACCAAGCTACCGCTTGCCAGTAGATGAAATTATCGAAAAAAGATAGGAAGAAAAAATGACAGTTATTGATTTTACAGCAGAAGTAGAAAAACGTAAAGAAGACCTCTTGGCTGACTTGTTTAGCCTTTTAGAAATCAACTCAGAACGTGATGATAGCAAGGCAAATGCGCAACATCCATTTGGACCTGGGCCAGTAAAAGCCTTGGAAAAATTCCTTGAAATCGCAGACCGTGACGGATACCCAACAAAAAATGTCGACAATTATGCCGGACATTTCGAGTTTGGTGAAGGAGAAGAAGTTCTCGGAATCTTTGCCCACATGGACGTAGTGCCAGCAGGTAGTGGTTGGGACACTGACCCTTACACTCCAACTATCAAAGATGGTCGTCTCTATGCGCGTGGTGCTTCTGATGACAAGGGGCCAACTACAGCATGTTACTATGGTTTGAAAATCATCAGAGAATTGGGACTTCCAACTTCTAAGAAAGTTCGTTTCATCGTCGGAACTGACGAAGAGTCAGGTTGGGCAGATATGGACTACTACTTTGAGCATGTAGGGCTTGTAAAACCAGACTTTGGCTTCTCTCCAGATGCTGAATTCCCTATCATCAATGGTGAAAAAGGAAATATCACTGAATACCTTCACTTTGCCGGTGAAAATACTGGTGCAGCTCGTCTTCACAGCTTTACAGGTGGATTGCGTGAAAACATGGTTCCTGAATCAGCAACAGCAGTCGTTTCAGGTGACTTAGCTGACTTGCAAGGGAAACTAGACGCTTTCGTTACAGAGCACAAACTCAGAGGAGAAATCCAAGAAGAGAACGGTCAGTACAAGGTGACTGTAATTGGTAAATCAGCCCATGGTGCTATGCCTGCTTCAGGTGTCAATGGTGCGACTTACCTTGCTCTCTTCCTTAGCCAATTTGCTTTGAAGGACCTGCAAAAGACTACCTTGACATTGCTGGTAAGATTCTCTTGAATGACCACGAAGGTAAAAACTTGAAAGTAGCTCATGTGGATGAAAAAATGGGTGCCCTTTCTATGAATGCGGGTGTCTTCCGCTTTGATGAAGCAAGTGCTGATAATACCATTGCCCTTAACTTCCGTTATCCAAAAGGAACAAGCCCAGAGCAAATCAAGTCAGTTCTTGAAACCTTGCCTGTTGATTCTGTTAGCTTGTCAGAACACGGACACACACCTCACTATGTGCCAATGGAAGATCCACTCGTTCAAACCTTGTTGAATGTTTATGAAAAACAAACAGGTCTTAAAGGTCACGAACAAGTTATCGGTGGAGGAACATTTGGACGTCTATTAGAGCGTGGTGTAGCCTACGGTGCTATGTTCCCAGATTCTATCGATACTATGCACCAAGCCAACGAATTTATCGCCTTGGACGATCTTTTCCGTGCAGCAGCCATCTACGCTGAAGCTATTTACGAATTGATCAAATAATGATATAGAAGTCTGAGATTGTATGCTTAGACTTCTTTTTGGAGGAGAAAATGTCTCAAATTGAAAGAATCAAGCAAGCTATCATAGAGGATCCACAGAATGCCAGCTATACTGAGCAAGGCATTGAGCCACTCTTTGCGGCCCCAAAGACTGCTCGTATCAATATCATTGGCCAGGCACCTGGTCTCAAAACCCAAGAAGCAGGGCTATACTGGAAGGATAAAAGTGGCGACCGCTTGCGCGAATGGTTGGGTGTGGATGAAGACACCTTTTACAAGTCAGGTTACTTTGCAGTCATGCCCATGGATTTCTACTTTCCAGGTCATGGGAAATCGGGTGACCTGCCACCTCGTTCAGGTTTTGCAGAAAAATGGCATCCAAAACTCTTGAAGGAGTTACCAGATATTCAATTAACACTCTTGATTGGGCAGTATGCCCAAGCCTACTATCTGCATGAGAAGGTCAGTGGCAAGGTGACAGACCGTGTGCATCGGTTCAAGGATTATTTGCCTGATTATTTCCCTCTGGTACACCCATCACCCCGTAATCAAATTTGGATGAAAAAAAATCCTTGGTTTGAGGCAGAAGTGGTGCCTGACTTGAAAGATAGAATACAAAAAATTCTCGGAGAAGAAAAATGAAAGACATTACTTTTAACGATTTTTACCAACTTTACCAGAATAGCTCACTTTCTGTATTGGATGTGAGAGAAGTAGAGGAATTTGAGGCTCTTCATCTAGAAGGTGCTCATAATTTCCCTCTCAGTCAACTGGCAGATACTTATGAGCAACTAGATAAAACCCATCCTTACTATGTGATCTGTAAATCAGGAATACGTTCCGCACGTTCCTGCCAATTTTTAACAGAACAAGGCTATGAGGTCATCAATGTCCAAGGTGGCATGGATGCCTTAGAATAAGAGAAATTTCCTTCGAAACCTTTTAAAAATGAGAAAGGACTCGAAGGATTTTTTTGCATTAAAATTCGGAAAATTGAAAACATTTTAGAATTATTTCGTGACAGCTTTTTCTAGCCTTTAATCATGTTATACTAAGAAAGTATTTTATTTTTAATAAGGAGAGTTTATGGCTAAAAAAGGTGCTTTAACAGGATTACTCCTGTTTGGAATATTTTTTGGAGCAGGTAACTTGATTTTCCCTCCAACTCTGGGCGCACAGTCTGGAGAAAATTTCCTTCCTGCCATTGCAGGATTTGTATTTTCAGGTGTTGGGATTGCCGTCCTAACCTTAATCATTGGAACCCTTAATCCGAAGGGGTATATCTATGAAATTTCTAAGAAAATTTCTCCATGGTTTGCGACGATTTATCTTGCAGTTTTGTACTTGTCGATTGGCCCATTCTTTGCCATCCCTCGTACAGCAACGACATCGTTTGAAGTTGGTATTAGTCCACTCTTGGATCAAGCAGATAAAGGTTTAGGTTTGATTGTCTTCACCATTCTTTACTTGTAGCTGCCTACCTAATCTCGCTGAATCCTTCAAAAATCTTGGATCGTATCGGTCGAATCTTGACTCCAGTTTTTGCCATCTTAATTGTTATTCTGGTTATCCTTGGAGCTTTCAAGTATGGTGGGAACGCACCACAAGCAGCGTCAGGAGCTTATCAAGCTTCAGCCTTTGGAGCCGGTTTCCTTGAAGGATACAATACGCTTGATGCGCTTGCATCGGTTGCCTTCAGTGTTATTGCAGTACAAACCTTGAAACAACTTGGTTTTTCAAGTAAGAAAGAGTATATTTCAACCATTTGGGTTGTTGGAATCGTTGTAGCACTCGGATTTAGTGCTCTCTATATCGGTCTAGGTTTCTTGGGCAATCATTTCCCAGTAACAGAAGAAGCAATGAAGAGTGGAACCCCTGGAGTTTATATCTTGTCTCAAGCGACTCAAGAAATCTTTGGTTCTACTGCTCAGCTTTTCCTTGCGGCTATGGTAACCGTTACTTGCTTTACAACGACTGTAGGGTTGATTGTATCAACTGCCGAGTTCTTTAACGGACGTTTCCCACAAGTCAGCTACAAGGTTTATGCGACTGTCTTTACCTTGATTGGTTTTGCTATTGCAAATCTTGGTTTGAGTGCTATTATTAAGTACTCTGTACCAGTTCTCGTTATTTTGTATCCAATTACGATTGCCATTGTCATGATTGTGATTGTGAACAAGTTTGTTGCTCTTTCAAAACCAGGAATGCAATTAACTGTTGGTATTGTCACAGCCATTGCCATTGCAAGTGTTTTAGGATCTACTTTTAAAGTTGAGGTCCTTGCAAATATCGTGAACGCTCTACCATTTGCGGAGGCTTCTCTGCCATGGTTGGTACCAGCTATTATCGGTATTCTACTTTCTCTTGTTCTTCCAAATAAACAAGAAAGTGAAGCTTTTGAAATGGAATAGAAAAAAACTTGGCCTATGCCAAGTTTCAGAACGAAGACAAACGCCAAAAATGACGTTTGTCTTTTTCTGTTTTCAAAAATAGTTTATCTCATCATCTACTAATCTATCCAAAAATCTGAATTTGAGAAAAATAAAAAGGGATATTCCCTATCCATTTCACTAATTTTTTGATATTTAAACACGCCAAAGTAAGCCCAACCTGATCCTCCATTTTGGACTTTCCTTTCTCTCTCGTGTATCTCAAATTATGGTATTCCTTAGCCGTTCCAAAGAGTCGTTCAATTGTTTCTTTGCGTTTCTTATAGAGCTCTTTCATTTCTATTTGATGACGAATCTCCTCACAAAATTCAAGGGCATCTTTCCAGACATGTCTCGTTACTACTTTTTGAAAATTCTTGCTTTGGGTACAAACGGATAATAGGGGGCAGTTAACACATACTTTAGGATTACTCTTATACTCACGGTAGCCTTCTCGAGTGGTTGTGCGATAGCTTAACACTTGATTCTCTGGACAGACATAACAGTCATAACTTGCATCATAAACAAAATTACTAGGCCTTAAGTTCCCCTTTACTCCTTTTGGACGAGTATAAGGGAAGACAGGAATGATGTTTCGCTCTAATAAATAATGGGCAATAGCTGGAGTCTTGTAACCTGAATCCGCAATAATATAGCGGGGCGAGAATGGCTCTAACTTTGAAAAAAGAGCAGGGAAAGCCTGACTATCATGAACATTTCCTGCCTCAACCGTATAAGCCAAGGCCCAACCATGCTTATCACAAGCAACTTGAGCAGAATAGGCAAATACTTCCTTATGTTCGCCCTTGTGAAACCAACCACACTCGGGATCTGTCGTTGAGATTTTCTTTTCCTTAGCCTCACTTTCTTTTGCGGGCTTTAAGGACTTTTTTTCGTGTTTTTTCCTATCTAAATCAATCTCAACTGCCAATTGTTCACTCATAAATTTAGCTTGTTGGTCTACCATTTCCTTACGATACTTGTGACTATTAGCCGCCGCTTTGATATGGGTACCATCCACAAATATTTCAGAAGGATCAATTAAGCCAGCATACAAAGCTTGGCTGAGAACTTGGGAAAAAATCTCAGAAATGAGTTCTTTATCTTGAAAACGACGGCTGTAATTCTTTCCATAGGTAGTAAAATGAGGGACCTTATCATCTAAAGTTAGTCCAAGAAACCAACGATAGGCCACATTTACTTCAATATCTTTCATGGTTTGGCGCATGGAACGAATACCATAAAAACATTTAATCAAAGGAATTTTGACTAGCATGACGGGATCAAGACTAGGACGACCATTATCTGGACTATAGGTATCTTCTACCAAGTTATAAATAAAGTCAAAATCAACCTTTGAATCTACTTGTCGAAGAAAGTGATTTTCTGGGACCAATTCGTCTATTGTATAGAAACCATATTGCTTACGGTTATAATCAGGTTTTTCTTTGTGAAACATAGGGATTACCTCACAACTCTTCTTACCTCTATTATACGACTTTACACAAAGAAAAGCCCTTGGAAACTTGACTTCCAAGGACTTTGTCTTCAATCTGAAACTTGGCCTATGCCAAGTTTTTTCTATTTAGTCTTAGTTACTTAGTTTTTTTCTGTATAACCAAGGTCTGTTAACATTTTCTTAGAGGCTTTAAAACTTACGTTTTTTTCCAACGCCTGAGTATTCTTCTGGCAAGGCTTTTTCTAAGTTCGTCAATGCTTGCAACTGAAAGATCGATTTCAAGATCTTGAACGACTTTACCATCTTTAACTTCGATTGAGAAAGTTACCCCTTTAAGTCCCTTATAGCCTTTTGTAGGTTTCTTCAAGAACACTTTTTACAGCATCTGCTGTATTATTGAGGACTTCAGGATCAGCGACATTATGAGCAGTTTGTTTGACAACATTATCACCGTCAACCGTATATGTTAAGGTTGATACGACACCAGGCTGAGAATCGTTCACAAAGGTCGCAGTTTTTAATTCTGATTTCTTTTCAGTAGTGCTAGATTCAGAAGTTTTTACTTCAGTCGTTTCTGGTGTAGAAGAGCTAGAAGAAGTGGTTGAGGATTGTTTTGAACATCCCAACAAGAATGCCAAAGGCAAGGCTAAGAAAAGTGTCGTTTTGAAATATTTGTCCATTATGTATTCCTTTCATCATAATGCTTTACTTCATTTTACCATAGATTAATTTAAAAATCAAAGTATTTTAAGTTTTTCTTTTTTGCACATACTACGATGGGAAAGTGATATAATGGTAACAAGAGGTGAAAAAATGAATCAAACTGTAGAATATATCAAAGAACTAACTGCTATTGCGTCACCAACAGGTTTTACGCGTGAAATTACGAATTATTTAGTTGAGACGCTTGAAAAACTAGGTTATCAACCAATCCGTACTGCTAAAGGTGGAGTGAATGTTACCATTAAAGGTAAAAATAATGAGCAACATCGCTATGTAACTGCCCATGTGGATACCTTGGGGGCTATCGTTCGTGCTGTTAAACCAGATGGTCGACTCAAAATGGATCGTATTGGTGGCTATCCTTGGAACATGATTGAAGGAGAAAACTGTACGGTCCATGTGGCTAGCACAGGTAAAACCGTATCAGGTACGATTTTGATCCACCAAACTTCTTGTCACGTTTACAAAGATGCGGGAACAGCTGAACGTACACAGGACAATATGGAAGTTCGTTTGGATGAAAAAGTAACTAATGAAAAAGAAACGCGCGCACTCGGTATCGAGGTTGGTGACTTTATCAGCTTTGACCCTCGAACTGTCGTGACTGAGACAGGCTTTATCAAGTCTCGTCATTTGGATGACAAGGTCAGCGCAGCTATTCTCCTTAATCTCCTCAAAGTATACAAAGAAGAAGGGATTGAACTTCCTGTCACTACGCATTTTGCCTTTTCAGTCTTTGAAGAAGTGGGGCATGGTGCTAACTCAAGTATTCCAAGTCAAGTTGTCGAATATCTAGCTGTGGATATGGGAGCAATGGGAGATGATCAGCAGACGGATGAGTACACAGTCTCTATCTGTGTTAAGGATGCTTCAGGTCCTTACCACTATGAATTCCGTCAACATTTGGTTGCTCTAGCAAAAGAGCAAGATATTCCATTTAAACTAGATATCTATCCATTTTACGGTTCGGATGCTTCGGCAGCGATGTCTGCAGGTGCAGAAGTCAAACACGCCCTTCTAGGGGCAGGTATCGAGTCAAGCCATTCTTATGAGCGTACTCATATTGATTCTGTAGTGGCTACTGAGCGTATGGTGGATGCTTATCTCAAGAGTGAGTTGGTGGAATGAAGAGTCGATAAAGTACTATGTATGAAATACTGAAACAAATAGCAACGCCTGCTATAATAACAGGGTTGATTTCGAGTTTGTATGCTTATTTCAAAAGAAAAAAGAGGACTATCGTAAGTATGTGTATGAAAATAAACAAGAAAACTTTAAAGAACTAGTTGTTTATGCTGATGAACTGGTCGATAAAGGAATTACTAATCCAGATCTAGAAAAACTACTTTTTAAAATTTCTCAAAAGATTAATCCGTATGGACGAAAAATAAAAACTTTTGGAAAATATCAGTGGATAGAAGATGATGGATATGTGTGGTATCAAATAGAAATTATAGAGAAAAAACTTGCTTCTCAAATACTTCAAATAGAAGATTTAAAAGAACTAGCTCATCGGATACAAATTTCTAAACGATTACTAGATATTAAAGTAGAAAATAATATTCCGCTCATAAATTCAGCTAAAATATGGTTTAATTTATTTCAGTATGCGATGTTATTACTTCAGCTATTTTTCATATACTCTGGGTATAAGAGTTTTATCGAACAACCCACTGGATTCTCTTTGTTATTAGCTTATTGGTTGATTGTTATTGTAACCTTAATTTTTTTACTCCCAGAATTGAGTATTAATGAAAGCGATGATAGAAAATCTGAAATACGCATTACAGTACTCCTTTTCGTTATTGCCGCAGTTAATGCTGGAATAGCGTATTATTTGTATAATAATTCTTCTATTGCTCTGCTTGTTGGAATGGTTTCATTTTGTCTAAGTCTTGGTGAAGTAATTTCAAAAGCTATTATTTTCGGGGAAAGTGAAATTGGTAAAGTATCTACAATTTATATTGAAGAATATCGAAAACTACAGGGACCCAAGTTAAGTAAGAGACGCTTTAGAAATTATTTTAAAGTTATTCCATTTTTAAATAAGATTAAGATTTTATTTCATAAAGATAAGAGGGAGGGGAATGATGACCTATAAACACCGACTCTTTGATCTTAATCCCCCTCTTTTAGAGTTGAAAGGAGAAACTTATGTGCCTTATCTGTCAACGAATTGAACTCATCAAGTCTGGTGACAATCCCTACTTTGTAAAAGAACTGGAAACAGGCTATGTTGTCATCGGAGACCACCAGTATTTTGAGGGCTACACTCTATTCTTAGCCAAGGAACATGTCACAGAATTATATCATCTAGATCCAAGTGTCAGACTTCAATTTTTAGAGGAAATGAGTCTGGTTCAGGAAGCTGTCTCTAAGGCTTTTTCTGCTGAAAAGATGAATGTAGAGTTGCTTGGCAATGGAGATGCCCATGTCCACTGGCATATTTTCCCTAGACGAGAGGGTGATATGAAGGGACACGGTCTTAATGGACGTGGTCCAGTCTGGTGGGTTCCATGGGAAGAAATGATTGCTGAAGAATATCAGGTTAAGGGAATCAAATTAGAAAATTTGATTGCGACCTTATCAGAGACTTTAAACCAGATGATTAAATGAAAGGATAACAGATGAAAAAAAGATACCTTATCTTATCAGGATTATTAGCTTTGACATTGGCAGCTTGTTCACAAGAAAAATCAACAACTACAGAGGCCAAGTCTTCTGCAGAGCAATCAACTGTACAAGAAGGAACCGCGAGAAGTAAGTCTCAGGAAGCTAGTCAAAAGAAAGCAGAAGTGGTTAACAAAGGAGATCACTACAGCATTCAAGGCAAGTACGATGAGATTGTTGTGGCTAATAAGCATTATCCTATGTCAAAAGATTACAATCCAGGGGAAAATCCCACAGCTAAGGCAGAACTGTTAAAACTTATTGCAGCAATGCAGCAAGCAGGATTCCCGATTAGCGACCACTATAGTGGATTTAGAAGTTATGAAACTCAGGTTAAACTGTATCAGGATTATGTCAATCAAGATGGCAAGGCTGAGGCTGACCGCTATTCTGCACGACCTGGATATAGTGAACACCAAACTGGGCTTGCCTTTGACCTAATAGGAACAAATGGAAACTTAGTGACAGAAGAAAAGGCTGCCCAATGGCTTTTAGACCACGCCGCAGACTATGGCTTTGTCGTTCGTTACCTCAAAGGTAAGGAAAAAGAAACTGGTTATATGGCTGAAGAATGGCACCTTCGCTATGTTGGTAAAGAAGCCAAAGAAATCGCTGCAAGTGGCCTCAGTTTGGAAGAGTATTACGGCTTTGAAGGTGGAGACTATGTTGATTAGTCGCAAACATCTTGCAAGATTACTTGAAATTTGATAAAATGAATAATAATTAAATAGGAATCTGCAAGACTAGTATCTCAGGGGAAGTATATCAGGGAGGAGAGCCGTGACTGAAAGCTCTCTATATGAAAGCTGGGTGAATTCACTTGCATATGGATTCAGAAATAAAGATCTGACTTGTCAGATGAAAACGGATGGTACCGCGTGTCAACGCTCCGAGTGGAGTTTTTGGCATGTGGTTTTCTTTTTATCTACGAGAGACTGATGGAGGAATTATGTCAACTATTGAAGAACAATTAAAAGCGCTTCGTGAAGAAACGCTAGCTAGCTTGAAGCAGATTACTGCTGAAAATGAAAAAGAGATGCAAGAATTGCGTGTCTCAGTACTTGGGAAAAAAGGGTCACTAACTGAAATCCTTAAAGGGATGAAAGACGTTTCTGCAGAAATGCGTCCTGTTATCGGAAAACACGTAAATGAGGCTCGTGACGTCCTAACAGCTGCCTTTGAAGAAACAGCTAAGCTCTTGGAAGAAAAGAAGGTTGCAGCTCAACTAGCAAGTGAGAGCATCGATGTGACGCTTCCAGGTCGTCCAGTTGCGACTGGTCACCGTCACGTTCTCACACAAACTAGTGAAGAAATCGAAGATATCTTCATCGGTATGGGTTACCAAGTCGTGGATGGATTTGAAGTAGAACAAGACTACTACAACTTCGAGCGTATGAACCTTCCAAAAGATCACCCAGCCCGTGATATGCAGGACACTTTCTACATTACAGAAGAAATCTTGCTCCGTACCCACACGTCTCCAGTTCAGGCACGTGCGATGGATGCTCATGATTTTTCTAAAGGTCCTTTGAAGATGATCTCACCAGGGCGAGTATTCCGTCGTGATACGGACGATGCAACCCACAGTCACCAATTCCACCAAATCGAAGGTTTGGTTGTAGGTAAAAACATCTCTATGGCTGATCTTCAAGGAACGCTTCAGTTGATTGTGCAAAAAATGTTTGGTGAAGAGCGCCAAATCCGTCTGCGTCCATCTTACTTCCCATTTACTGAGCCTTCTGTTGAGGTGGATGTTTCATGCTTCAAGTGTGGAGGAGACGGCTGTAATGTATGTAAGAAAACAGGTTGGATTGAGATTATGGGTGCCGGAATGGTTCACCCACGTGTCCTTGATATGAGTGGTATCGATGCGACTGTTTACTCTGGCTTTGCCTTTGGTCTTGGTCAAGAACGTGTCGCTATGCTTCGTTACGGAATCAACGATATCCGTGGATTCTACCAAGGGGGATGTCCGCTTCTCAGAACAGTTTAAATAAGATTGAAACATGAAACACAATCCTATACAGTTCTAGTCATTTCCTCTCGGTGAGAAATGGCAAGAGCTTACTCGAAGAAAAAGAAAGGAATTGAAAAGGTCTCGATTGATGAGATCTTACGATCAGAATTATGTTAGTATCATACAAATGGTTAAAAGAATTGGTGGACATTGATGTGCCATCACAAGAGTTGGCTGAGAAAATGTCAACTACAGGGATCGAAGTAGAAGGTGTTGAATCACCGGCTGCCGGTCTCTCAAAAATTGTTGTCGGTGAGGTCTTGTCTTGTGAAGATGTGCCAGAAACTCACCTCCATGTTTGTCATGTTAACGTTGGCGAAGAAGAAGCCCGTCAAATCGTCTGTGGAGCACCAAATGTGCGTGCAGGCATCAAGGTCATGGTGGCTCTTCCAGGTGCTCGTATTGCTGACAACTACAAGATCAAAAAAGGGAAAATCCGTGGCTTAGAGTCACTTGGAATGATCTGTTCACTTGGTGAATTGGGTATTTCTGACTCAGTTGTACCTAAGGAATTTGCAGATGGTATCCAAATCTTGCCTCAAGATGCTGTTCCTGGGGATGAAGTCTTCTCTTATCTAGACTTGGATGATGAAATCATCGAACTTTCTATCACACCAAACCGTGCGGACGCTCTTTCTATGCGTGGAGTTGCTCACGAAGTGGCAGCCATCTATGACAAGGCAGTCAACTTTAAAGAATTCAGTTTAACAGAAACAGACCAAGCTACAGCCGATGCTCTTTCTGTCAGCATTGACACAGATAAGGCTCCTTATTATGCAGCTCGTATCTTGGACAATGTGACCATCGCACCAAGTCCACAATGGCTGCAAAATCTTCTCATGAACGAAGGTATCCGTCCAATCAATAACGTGGTCGACGTGACTAACTATATCCTCCTCTACTTTGGTCAGCCCTATGCATGCCTTTTGACTTGGATACCTTTGAAGGAAGCGAGATCCGTGTGCGTAAAGCGCGTGAAGGTGAAACATTGGTAACTTTGGACGGTGAAGAACGTGAGTTGGAAACAAATGACTTAGTGATCACTGTTGCTGATAAACCAGTAGCCCTTGCAGGTGTTATGGGTGGTCAAGCTACAGAAATCTCTGAAAAATCTACTCGTGTCGTCCTTGAAGCTGCAGTTTTCAATGGCAAATCTATCCGTAAGACTAGTGGTCGCCTCAACCTTCGTTCAGAATCTTCTTCTCGCTTTGAAAAAGGCATCAACGTGGCAACTGTCAATGAAGCCCTTGATGCGGCAGCAAGCATGATTGCAGAGCTTGCAGGAGCAACTGTTCGTAAGGGAATCGTTTCAGCAGGTGAGCTTGACACTTCTGATGTGGAAGTTTCTTCAACTCTTGCTGACGTCAACCGTGTCCTCGGTACAGAGCTTTCATTTGCTGATGTTGAAGATGTCTTCCGTCGTCTTGGCTTCGGTCTTTCTGGAAATGCAGATAGCTTCACAGTAAGCGTACCACGTCGTCGTTGGGACATCACTATCGAAGCGGATCTTTTTGAAGAAATCGCTCGTATCTATGGTTATGACCGCTTGCCAACCAGTCTTCCAAAAGACGATGGGACAGCAGGTGAATTGACTGCGACACAAAAACTTCGTCGTCAAGTTCGTACCATTGCAGAAGGAGCAGGCTTGACAGAAATCATCACCTACGCTCTAACAACTCCTGAAAAAGCGGTTGAATTTACGATTCAGCCAAGTCATTTGACAGAATTGATGTGGCCAATGACTGTGGACCGTTCAGTTCTCCGTCAAAATATGGTTTCAGGTATTTTGGATACAGTTGCCTACAACGTAGCACGTAAGAATAAAAACTTGGCTCTTTATGAGATTGGAAAAGTCTTCGAGCAAACTGGTAATCCAAAAGAAGAATTGCCAAACGAAATCAATAGCTTTGCCTTTGCCTTGACTGGCTTAGTTGCTGAAAAAGACTTCCAAACAGCAGCAGTTCCTGTTGACTTCTTCTATGCTAAGGGAATTTTGGAAGCTCTCTTTGCTCGCTTGGGTCTTGAAGTGACTTATACAGCAACTTCTGAAATTGCTAGTCTTCACCCAGGACGTACAGCCTTAATCTCACTCGGTGACCAAGTCCTTGGTTTCCTCGGTCAAGTACATCCTGTTACAGCCAAGGCTTACGATATTCCAGAAACTTATGTAGCAGAGCTCAACCTTTCAGCTATTGAGACAGCTCTTCAACCAGCCGCTCCATTTGTGGAAATCACCAAATTCCCAGCGGTGAGCCGTGATATCGCCCTTCTCCTCAACGCAGAAGTCACTCACCAAGAAGTTGTAGATGCTATCCAGGCTGCAGGCGTGAAACGATTGACAGATATCAAACTCTTTGACGTTTTCTCAGGCGAAAAATTGGGACTAGGTATGAAGTCAATGGCTTATAGCTTGACCTTCCAAAATCCAGAAGATAGCTTGACTGACGAAGAAGTCGCACGCTACATGGAAAAAATCCAAGCATCACTCGAAGAAAAAGTGAATGCAGAAGTGCGTTAAAAATTTTCAATCCATCCCTAGGGATGGATTTTTTAGTAGAAAAAATCATCAAGCTTTAGCCTGATGATTGAATCAAATTGACGGGGAAACAACTCCTTTTTAATACTGTTACAAGATGATCAAACATCGGTATTTTTTGTCATCCAATCAGCTATGAAGTGATAGGTATCGTTTCGATTGTTCTCGTTTAGAATTTCGTGACGAGCCTCTTCAACTAATCGGAGGCTTACTTTCGAATGTGAAGCCTTTAGGAGTTTTACAAATCTTTCTATACCTTTACCATTTTCGCCTAGAGGATCTTCTTGTCCCGAAATCACGAGAATTGGGAGTTGGGTTGGAATCTCATCAATCACTTGTTTACTCGCTACTTGATTAGAGAAGTAAAAAATGGCTTTGTACATGGGAATAGTAGGTATGAATTGACAGAATGGATCCTTCAGATAAGCTTGGTTGGATTCTTCATTTTTTGAGAGCCAATCGACAGATGTTTTAGGATTCTTAATACTACGGTTAAAACTATCAGTTGATAGATAGGTCAGGAGTTTACTACGGTGTTTATTCCCTTTTATGAGTCGGATGCATTCTGTTAGGATGAGAGCAAATCGAGTTAGAAACTGAGGTTGTTGACCAGTCGCCATGATAATCAAGGCATTGATAGGTGGTTTCCGCTTTGCTACATAATAGCGACACATAAGAGACCCCATGGAATGCCCTAGAAGGACGATTGGAAGTTCTGGATAGCTTTCTTGAATGAAGGAGGTCACTCTTTCAATATCATCGATGAGTTCCTCGGGAGATTCAGGAAAGACTCCTAGTTGACTTGGATTTTGAGCAGTATAGCCGTGGCCGAGATGATCATGGCCGATAACAGTAAAGCCTTCGTTATTCATGGCTAGAGCAAATTCTTCATATCGTTCCACGTATTCTACCATGCCATGTACAATCTGAAGAATGGCTTTTGGTTGTTCAGCTTCCCAAATGATTAAGTTATTGTTGTTTGGTTCGAGTTTAAGTCTTTTTTTCATATCAGATTCCTTGCTTATGATAATCTATAGTCTATCAAAAATATACCATAAAATAGCACGATAAGCTAGACAGAATGATGAAGATTAGTAGTAACATTTCAGGACTGAAAATGAACATTTGAGGACATAGCCAACGGATTTATCAAGAAATGAGTATAATAAATTTATCACTTAAAATCTGGAGGACTAAAATGCTTGGTGATAAGCTAATAAAGTTCCTATCCAGAAAATATCCTTCTTGAAATCAAGATTTAAAAATGTACATAAATCATTGTAAATGCTATCAAAAAGGAGTATAATGAGTGCAATAAATTTCGGAGGTGGATGATGCTCGAAGTAAGAAATCTAGAGAAAAGTTTTGGGCCTAAGCAAGTTTTGTTTGGTGTTGACTTTCAAGCACGACCAGGGCGTATTTTAGGGCTGGTCGGGAAAAATGGAGCTGGGAAAACAACTATTTTTCACAGTATTTTGAAATTTTTAGACTATCAAGGGGAGATTGAGCTTGATGACCAGGAAATTCGTCAGGAGACCTATGCTCGCATTGGTTATCTACCTGAAGAACGCAGTCTTATGCCTAAATTGACAGTCCTTGAACAAGTTCGTTATTTGGCGACTCTAAAAGGCATGGACGCTAAGGAAATCAAAGAAAAACTCCCTCAATGGATGGAAAAACTGGAAGTCAAGGGGAAACTGACGGATAAGATTAAGAGTCTCTCAAAAGGAAATCAACAGAAGATTCAGTTGATTATCACTTTGATTCATGAACCAGATTTGATTATCCTAGATGAGCCTTTTAGTGGCTTGGATCCAGTTAATACCGAACTTCTTAAGCGGGTTATCTTGAAAGAAAAAGAACGCGGCGCGACCATTATCTTTTCTGACCATGTCATGACCAATGTCGAAGAGCTTTGTGATGATATCCTCATGATTCGAGATGGACGTGTGGTCTTGCATGGACCGGTTCAAGAGGTCCGCAATCAATACGGCAAAACCCGTCTCTTTGTTTCAAGTGAACGAAGCAAGGAAGAACTGGAGAGCCTTCCTCATGTCAAACAGGCTAGCTTGACCAAGCAAGGTAGCTGGAAGTTGATCTTGGATGATGAAAGTGCAGGTAGAGAACTCTTCCCAATATTGACTCAAGGTCAATATATCGCGACTTTTGATCAACAAGCTCCAACAATCGATGAAATCTTTAAATTAGAATCAGGGGTGGAAGTATGAGAAATATGTGGGTTGTAATCAAAGAAACCTATCTAAGACATGTCAAGTCTTGGAGTTTCTTCTTTATGGTGATTTCGCCTTTCCTCTTTTTAGGTCTATCTGGAGGAATTGGTGTTCTCCAAGGTTCTTCCTTAGCTCAAAATAGTAAGGTAGCAGTAGTTAGTTCTGTTCCTCTTGTTACAGAAGAACTTAAATCGACCAATGGTCTTAACTTTGACTATAAGGATGAAGTAAGTGCTCAAGCCGCTATCAAGGATGAGAAAATAAAAGGCTATCTGACCATTGACCAGGAGAATAGTGTCCTTAAGGCAGTCTATCATGGCGAAACCTCTCTTGAAAGTGGCATCAAGTTAGCAGTAACGAGCAAGTTAAATGACCTTCAAGCCCAACTCAACCGTTCAGCAGCAAATCTGTCACAAGAACAGACAAAACGCTTGGAACAAACTGTCCAATTTACTGAGAAAATTGATGAGTCAAAAGAAAATAAAAAGATGGTCCAAACCTTTGCAGCTGCAGGACTAGGCTTCTTCCTCTATATGATTTTGATTACTTACGCTAGTGTCACTGCTCAAGAAGTAGCCAGCGAGAAAGGAACCAAAATCATGGAAGTGGTCTTCTCAAGCATTCGTGCTAGCCATTATTTCTACGCCCGCATGATTGCCCTGCTCCTAGTCATTTTAAGTCATATTGGGATTTATGTTGTAGGTGGTCTTGGAGCTATTTTCTTCTTTAAGGATATGCCTATCTTGGCTAATTCAGGCATTCTAAATCACTTGGGAGAAGCCTTCTCGCTTAACACCTTATTATTTATTTTAGTCAGTCTCTTTATGTATGTAGTCTTGGCAGCCTTCTTAGGTTCTATGGTTTCTCGACCTGAAGATGCAGGAAAGGCCTTATCTCCGTTGATGATTTTGATAATAGCTGGTTTTGTTGGCGTTACTGCCCTAGGCGCTGCAGGAGACAATTTGATTTTGAAAATCGGTTCTTATATTCCTTTCATTTCGACCTTCTTTATGCCTTTCAGAGCTATCAATGGTTACGCAAATGGACTAGAAGCTTGGATTTCGCTTGCTATAACGGTTATTTTTGCAGTAACGGCAACGATCTTTATCGGACGCATGTATGCTAGTTTGGTCCTTCAAACGGATGATTTGGGGATCTGGAAAACCTTTAAACGAGCTTTGAGTTATAAATAAAGTCACGGACCTGTGAGTGTATCTCCCAGGTCTTTTATACTCTTCGAAAATCTCTTCAAACCACGTCAGCTTCCATCTGCAACCTCAAAACAGTGTTTTGAGTAGCCTGTGGCTAGCTTCCTAGTTTGCTCTTTGATTTTCATTGAGTATTAATTAGCTGAAATATTTCACATTTATTTCTCCTAAACCTTTGACTATTAGGCAAAATTATCGTACAATAAAGAGTACATGATAAAATGAGATCAGAGTTTATCCACTCTGGCGTTAGTAGTAAAAAATGAGGAGAAACGCTTTGGAATTAGAAGTATTTGCTGGGCAAGAAAAAAGTGAACTATCTATGATTGAGGTGGCTCGTGCCATCTTGGAACTCCGTGGTCGTGATCACGAAATGCATTTTAGTGATTTGGTTAATGAAGTCCAAAACTATCTCGGTACCTCTAATAGCGATATTCGTGAAGCTTTGCCTTTGTTCTACACAGAGTTGAACTTTGACGGTAGCTTTATCTCCCTTGGAGATAACAAATGGGGGCTTCGTTCATGGTATGGAGTCGATGAAATCGATGAGGAAATCATTGCTCTTGAAGAAAGTGATGATGAAGAAGTAGCACCTAAGGCTAAGAAAAAACGTGTCAACGCCTTTATGGATGGTGATGCAGATGCTATTGATTACAGTGCAGATGATCCAGAAGATGAGGATGCATACGAAGAAGATCCAGCTCTTTCTTATGATGATGAAAATCCAGATGATGAGAAGAATGAAGTGGAAGCCTACGATGCTGAAATCAATGAAATCGCCCCAGATGATCTAGATGAAGAAGTCGATCTTAATGAAGAGGACGACGAAGACTCTGAAGAAGAGGAAGAATAAAAATAAAAAGGAGTTGGAGCTGGAATCGGTCTATCAAGTCTCGGTTTCCTAGATCCAGTCTCTTTTTTATACTCAATTATTTTCAAAAAGCAACCTTGTCCATTGTCTGCTGACAGTAGACTTTAAAACGCTTTTTTCCAGTCCTAGAATAACTTCTTGAAGCTTATCAATGACGGCTTCCAATGTTTGGAAAGCCTTATTTTTAAAACCTCGTTTTCGAATTTCTTTCCAGACTTGTTCAATAGGGTTCATTTCTGGTGTATAAGGTGGGATAAAAGCCAATTCAATATTACTTGGAATCTCTAAGGTACTTGATTTATGCCATATAGCATTATCCATAACAAGTAAAATATAGTCGTCTGGATAAGCTTGTGAGACTTGCCGTAGAAATTCATTCGTCCACTCAGTATTACATCCTCCAGCAATAAGGAAGAAGGAATCTCCTGTCTGAGCATCTACTGCCCCATAACAATAGCGATATTCTCGCATATAATGACAGGGAATGCTAGGTCGAATTCCTTGAGGAGCCCAACAAGAACTCATCTTACTGATCCTCCCGAAACCAGCTTCATCTTGGTACATCAATCGTACTTTGTTATAAGTCCCTCCTCTTTAAAGCGCTTACTTAAGGTCTCGAATGTAGATTTTTATTTTTTTAGACGTCTCAATTGTCTGAGCGTCTGCCTTCTTGGGATGTTCAGGTCGAGGAGTGACCGTTCGCCAACCATGGCGTTTCAGGAGATAATAGAAACCATCACGTGTGGAAGTGCGACCAATCTCTTTTGATAGGCTTCAAATAACTGATTGACAGTTACAAATTCTCCAGCCTGAGCAGCTTCTATATGACGTTTTAGGAATGCTTGTTCCTCTTCGTAAGTCATATATTCTCGATGACGTCCACCACGGGTTTCTTGAAGAAGAGCTTCTAAACCAAACTCCTTATATTTTTTCAAACTCCTCCAAACAGTTGTTTTATTACAATCTAGCAGATCCATGATTTCCTTATAACTCTTTCCTTTTGAGCGAAAATAAATAATCTGTAGACGTTTGTGATATTTGGCGTACGATGAATCTTTTAAAAGTTGTTCAATTTTTTGTGTTTCTTCGTTTGTAAGTTTCATAACTACTATTATAAGATGTTTTTTGATTTTAGTCCAGTATTAGTTTTTAGTTTTTATGAGTTATGCAAGCTGGAATGCGCCAAGTCAACGATTTGTTCTATTTGACAAATGGTTCATTTTGAGGTAATATATTGTTCGGGCACCTCTTTTAGAGGTCGGAGCTCCCTAGTTATTAGGGAGCTATTTTTGTTTTTCCAGGAAGCTTTTCTTCTTGGGGTGTAGTTATTGATGAAGGTCTTGTTTTCTCAATCCCCTGTTAGTGAACAAGACCTTGAGCATTTTAGAAAGAGGAATCTATGTCTACGAAATATATTTTTGTCACTGGTGGTGTGGTGTCGTCTATTGGAAAAGGGATCGTTGCAGCGAGTCTTGGACGTCTTTTTAAAAAAACCGTGGTTTGAAGGTGACCATTCAAAAAAATTTGACCCTTATATCAATATCGACCCAGGAACCATGAGCCCTTACCAGCACGGGGAAGTTTTTTTGTAACTGATGATGGGGCTGAGACAGATTTGGACTTGGGTCACTATGAACGTTTTATCGATATCAACCTCAACAAATACTCAAACGTGACAACTGGTAAAAATCTACAGCGAAGTTCTTCGTAAGGAACGCCGTGGAGAGTATTTGGGTGCAACTGTCCAAGTTATTCCTCATATTACAGATGCTTTGAAAGAAAAAAATCAAGCGTGCTGCTCTAACGACTGACTCTGACGTTATTATTACAGAGGTTGGTGGAACAGTCGGCGATATCGAGTCCCTTCCATTCTTAGAAGCTCTTCGTCAGATGAAGGCAGATGCGGGTGCAGATAATGTCATGTATATCCATACGACCTTGCTTCCTTACCTCAAGGCAGCTGGTGAAATGAAAACCAAACCAACTCAACACTCTGTCAAAGAATTGCGTGGTCTGGGAATCCAGCCAAATATGTTGGTCATTCGTACAGAAAAACCAGCAGGACAAGGGATTAAAAATAAATTAGCCCAGTTCTGTGATGTGGCGCCAGAAGCAGTTATTGAGTCCTTGGATGTGGATCATCTTTACCAAATCCCACTTAATCTGCAAGCACAAGGCATGGATCAAATTGTCTGTGACCATTTGAAAATTGATGCACCTGCAGCAGATATGACAGAGTGGTCAGCTATGGTTGACAAGGTCATGAATCTCAAAAAACAAGTCAAGATTGCCCTTGTTGGTAAGTATGTTGAGTTGCAAGATGCCTACATCTCAGTTGTTGAAGCTTTGAAACACTCTGGTTATGCCAATGATGCAGAAGTGAAGATTGATTGGGTCAATGCTAACGATGTGACAGCTGACAATGTGGCAGAACGTCTATCTGACGCTGACGGAATCATCGTTCCAGGTGGTTTTGGCCAACGTGGAACAGAAGGTAAGATTGAAGCGATTCGCTATGCGCGTGAAAATGATGTACCAATGCTTGGAGTCTGCTTGGGTATGCAGTTGACCTGTATCGAGTTTGCCCGTAATGTCTTAGGTCTTGAAGGAGCTAATTCAGCAGAGCTAAATCCTGATACCAAATACCCTATCATCGATATCATGCGTGATCAGATTGATGTTGAGGACATGGGTGGTACCCTTCGTTTGGGACTTTATCCTTCTAAGTTAAACGTGGTTCTAAGGCAGCGGCAGCTTATCATAACAAAGAGGTGGTGCAACGCCGTCACCGTCACCGTTATGAGTTTAACAATGCTTTTCGTGAACAGTTTGAAGGAGCAGGTTTTGTCTTTTCAGGAGTGTCACCAGACAATCGCTTGGTCGAAATTGTTGAAATTCCAGAAAACAAATTCTTTGTGGCTTGTCAGTACCACCCAGAGCTTTCAAGTCGTCCAAACCGTCCAGAGGAACTTTATACTGCTTTTGTAACAGCAGCGGTTGAAAATAGTAAATAGACAGAATAAAACCTTTGAGAGTTATCTCAGAGGTTTTTCCTATATAAATTTAGGATATCTCTTGCAAAAAAATAACATAGTGATATAATTAACATGGATAAAAATAGGAGGAAATCTCATGAAAAAAATCACACTATTTAGTTTGTCATTGGCAGGTTTGGCTATGTTTATTTTTCCTCAATCTGCCAAAGCTTTTGAGCTACAAGAGGTATGGCGTATTAAGGGTGGTGTTCAATATCAAGATGGCAAAATTCTTCGATTTAACAATGGCCATGACATAGATATCAAAGCCTTGGATTTGCCAACAACTGAGAAAATCGAGTGGAAAGTTACTTTAGATGGTCAAGACCAGACTGTCAATTTCCTAGCTCAAGAAGTGGATAGATCCAATATTGGTGAAGAAGGACGTTATCTGAATTTCTATGTTCCATATGGCTATAGAGGAGATATCAAGGTAGAGGCCAAGAGCGGAAATGAAGTAAAGACCTGGTCCACTAAAGTGGTTGATGATGTATATCATGACGGTGGAAAGAGAGGCTACTACCATATTAAAGAATCAAATGATCAATACACCTATCTTGATACCAAATGGGACTATCAAACCAAGACTTACACTGCTACCTTACCAGAGACTGTCAATGGTCAAAAAGTCTATGCTTGGGCAGACGAATATGGTGGTATGAAACTTGTAAAACCAGGTTCTATCAGTCATTCCTATAAGGGTGAGGGAGCTTTCCGAGAACTTTATCCGATTGTAAAGCAGAAAGCTGGCTAAAGGTAAAAAATAATTACGGTGAAACCTGGTACTATCAAAAACAAGGTCAACTAGTTAAAGATGCTTGGATTAAGGACAATGGAAGCTGGTATTTTATGGATGATAAAGGGGTTATGTTTAATCAAACATGGCTTCATCAAGGTGGTAGCTGGTATGCCTTTAAATCATCAGGAGCTATGATTTCAGCTGATTGGTTATATGATAACGGCTCTTGGTATTACCTAAAAGACTCAGGTTCCATGGCGACAGGCTGGCTTAAAGATGGTGGTACTTGGTATTACCTAGAAGACTCAGGTTCAATGGCAACAGGTTGGGTCAAAGATAAGGGCTCTTGGTATTATCTAAAAGATTCAGGTGCAATGGCAACAGGCTGGATCAAAGATAATGGTAAGTGGTACTATCTGGCTTCATCTGGTAATATGCTTAGCAATACACGCACGCCAGATGGCTATTATGTAGATGCCAGTGGCGCTTGGAAATAAATGTTAAACAGAGAAAGTCTACTGAGGAGGTAGATTTCTTTTTTTCATTTTCACAATTATGAAAATCTGGAAAAAGGACATTATTTTTGGTAAGATAAGGGTATGGATTTTGAAAAAATTGAACAAGCATATACCTATTTACTAGAAAATGTCCAAATCATTCAAAATGATTTGACGACAAATTTTTACGATGCCTTGATTGAGCAAAATGGAATCTATCTGGATGGTCAGACAAATCTGGAAGATGTCAAGAAAAACAATCAAGCATTAAAACGATTGGCTCTTCGAAAAGAAGAGTGGTTACGAACCTACCAATTCTTATTAATGAAGGCAGCGCAAACAGAACCTCTCCAAGCAAATCACCAGTTTACACCAGACGCCATTGGTCACTTGATGATTTTTCTGATGGAGCAACTGTGGCCTGCTGAGAATCTAAGTTTCTTAGAGTTGGGGTCTGGGATGGGAATTCTAGGTGCTAGCTTCTTAACGTCCATGAACAAAAAGGTAGATTACCTTGGGATTGAACTAGATGACCTCTTGATCGATCTGGCTGCAAGCATGGCAGAAGTTATGGATCTTCAAATGGGCTTTGTCCAAGGAGATGCAGTACGTCCACAAGTATTAAAAGAAAGTGATATTATTGTGAGCGACCTCCCGATTGGCTACTACCCAGACGATCAGATTGCCTCACGTTACCAAGTGGCAGCAAAGGATGAACATACTTACGCTCATCATCTATTAATGGAGCAATCTCTCAAGTATCTGAAGATGGGAGGCTATGCTATTTTCCTTGCTCCAACAGATCTTTTGACGAGTCCTCAGAGTGATCTCTTGAAATCCTGGCTGACTGATCAAGCTCAACTAGTCGCTATCCTAGCTTTACCAGAGGATCTATTCGCTCAAGGAGCCCAGACTAAGACCATTTTTGTTTTGCAAAAGAAGGTGGGAGAAGGGACAGAGCCCTTTGTTTATCCACTTACTAGCCTTCGGGATCCTGAAATTTTGTTGGAATTTAAGGAAAATTTTCAAAATTGGTGTCAAGAACATGAAATCTAGTATAAATTTTGATATAATAGTTGAAAACGCTTAAAAAAGGGGAAACATTATGACAAAAACCATTGCAATTAACGCTGGAAGCTCTAGCTTGAAATGGCAACTTTACCAAATGCCAGAAGAAAAAGTATTAGCAAAAGGGTTGATTGAGCGAATTGGATTGAAAGATTCTATTTCTACAGTTAAATTTGATGGTCGTTCAGAACAACAAGTCCTTGACATTGACAACCATACTTTGGCAGTTAAGATTTTACTTGATGACTTGATTCGTTTTGATATTATTAAATCTTATGATGAAATTACTGGTGTTGGACACCGTGTCGTTGCAGGTGGAGAGTACTTCAAAGAGTCTACAGTCGTGGAAGGTGATGTAATTGAAAAAGTTGAAGAGTTAGGTCTTCTTGCTCCATTGCACAATCCTGCAAATGCTGCGGGTATTCGTGCCTTCAAAGAATTATTGCCAGATATTACGAGTGTCGTTGTTTTTGATACTTCCTTCCATACAAGTATGCCAGAGAAAGCTTATCGCTATCCTCTACCAACAAAATATTACACAGAAAACAAGGTTCGTAAGTACGGTGCCCATGGAACAAGCCATCAGTATGTTGCTCAAGAAGCAGCCAAGGTTTGGGACGTCCACTTGAAGAGTTGAAGTTAATCACCTGTCACATTGGTAATGGTGCTTCTATTACAGCTGTTAAGGGTGGGAAATCTGTTGATACCTCAATGGGATTCACTCCACTTGGTGGTGTAATGATGGGAACTCGTACAGGGGATATTGACCCAGCCATCATTCCTTATTTAATGCAATATACAGAGGACTTTAACAAGCCTGAGGACATCAGTCGTATTCTCAATCGTGAGTCAGGATTGATGGGTGTTTCTGGTAAATCTAGTGACATGCGTGATGTAATTGCTACTATGGAGGCAGGAGATCACGATGCCACTTTGGCTTATGAAATGTATGTTGACCGTATCCAAAAACATATTGGTCAATACCTTGCAGTCCTAAATGGAGCAGATGCTATTATTTTCACAGCAGGTATCGGTGAAAATTCTACTAATGTACGTGAAGATGTTATTTCAGGGATTTCTTGGTTCGGTTGTGATGTAGATCCAGAGAAAAATGTCTTTGGTGCAACCGGAGATATTTCGACAGATGCAGCAAGTGTACGTGTACTGGTTATTCCAACGGATGAAGAACTCGTTATCGCGCGTGACGTTGAACGTTTGAAAAAATAACAGATCAAAAAATCGACCTTCAATAATAAAGGTCGATTTTTTTTGATCTAGGAAAACTACCATTTAGTCAGTGAAACTTCGCCACTATTGAGCCAAATCTTTTCACCGTTGACTAATTCTATCTGCAGTTGTCCTTGGTCAGAGATGTCACAGGCTTTTCCTGTGATTATTTCTTGATCCTTCTTGAAGGAAATCTCTTTTCCTAAAACGATTGAGCGCTTTTTATAGAGATAGAGGAGTTCATCGGCTTCTGTTTCATAGAAACATTTCCAAATTTCAGCAATCAATTCATTGCGAGTAATGGGAGTATGTTGAGAAAATAAGCTTCCAGCTTTAGTTTGTAGATTCTTGGGAAATTCAGCGATAGAAAAGTTGATCCCGACCCCAATGATAACATCTGTAACGAGTCCAGTTTCGACAGAGGTAATGGCTTCTGTTAGAATACCAGCAATTTTTTTCTGGTTCAGATAAATGTCATTGACCCACTTGATATCCACGTCGATTAAACTAAGGTTTTTGATAGCCTTATAGATAGCTCCAGCTGTTAGAAGTGTATAGGCTGGAAGATTCTGATAAGGGAGATTGGGTTGTAGGTGGAGGGACATATAAATTCCCCCCTTATCAGGTGAGTAATAAGGACGTTGAAAACGACCGCGTCCCATAGTTTGGCTAGTGGAAAGGTAGAGTTTATTCCCTTTGGCACCAGCTTCCATAGCCTCTTTAGCATCAGTTTGGGTAGATTTTTGTTGAGGGTTTAAACTGGACAGTGATGGGACTATTCGCTTCGATTTCCTGAGGCAAGATAAGGTCTCCGTCCAGAAGTTTATACCCACGATTTTTTTGATACTGTCAATCTCCAGTCCCTCTTGCTGGAGACGTTGGATAGCTTTCCATACTGAAGTTCGAGATAGATTTAATCTCTCAGCTATTTTTTCTCCGCTTAGATAATCAGTCTCAGTAACTAGTATTTTATAGACTTCTTGGTAGGATTTCATGCTAGACCCTTTCTGGAATAATTAGATTTATTGTACCATATTTTTAAAAAAGGGAGAGCGTTTTTTAGAGTAATCTTAGCTAACTATAAAATTTTACCCAGTTTTAGTTAGGAGTATAGAGGTAAAGAGGTTTTCAAATCGCTTGAAAAATGGTAAAATGTTTTAATAGCTTATTTATCTGAATGTGATATTCAGAAGGAAAGGATCTGTTGTGAAATCAATAGGTGTCATTGAAAAGTTAAAAAGTTTATCAAAACAAGAAGGACTTCTTTTAGGAGTTATTCTGAGTATTTTTCTCCCTTTTTATCTTTTTGTTATTATTTTTATCTCTTACTTACTTTGGTTAGTATATACTGGGGAGATGAAGGGGATCTTGAAACGTCTATCTCAACACCCTGTTTTGCTCTTTTTTATTGCCTATAGCACTGCAATTTCTCTTCTAGCACAAAATGTGATGGGAGTAGTTGCCTCAGTTGCAATGTTTCTGTTTGCAATCTTCTTTTACTATTACCAATCTCAATTGACTCCTAAATTTTTCAGGTTGACGATTGAAGGAGTTTTAGCCTCGAGTGTCTTGGCAGCAGCCTTTGCAACCTTGGAACATTTCCAAATTGTAAAGAAATTTGATTATACCTTCCTCTCACCACGAATGCAGGTTTGGCATCAAAACCGAGCGGAAGTTGCCTTCTTTAATCCCAATTACTATGGAATTATCTGTTGTTTCTGTATCATGATTGGTTTTTATCTGATTAGCACAACTAAGTTAAGGTGGTTACGAATCTTTTCTATGATTGCCATCTTTGCTAATTTATTCGGTTTAAACTTTACGCAGAATCGTACAGCTTTTCCAGCCATTATCTTTGGAGCGATTATTTATCTCTTCACAACCATTAAGAACTGGCGTGCTTTCTGGCTTAGTATAGGAGTTTTTGGGGTTGGTTTAGCTTTTCTATTTTCTAGTGATTTGGGTGTTCGAATGGGAACCTTAGATTCATCTATGGAAGAACGTGTTTCTATCTGGAATGCTGGAATGGCCTTGTTTAAGCAAAATCCATTCTGGGGTGAAGGACCGCTAACCTACATGCACTCTTTCCCTCGTATTGGAGCACCTTATCATGAACATGCTCATAGTATTTATATAGATACGATTTTGAGTTATGGAGTTGTTGGTACTGTTCTCTTGGGGATTGCTTCTGCCACTCCAGTACGAATGTTGATTGATATGAGTCAAGTACCTAGTAAGCGTCCTATCCTTGGACTTTACCTCTCTTTCTTGACAGTAGTAGCTGTGCATGGAATTTTTGATTTGGCTCTCTTTTGGCTTCAATCATCCTTTATTTTCCTTTTAGTGATGTGTAGTTTACCACTAAAACATAGTATGATTGATGAATTAGTTGATTAAGAAAAAGATAGTAGAAACTAACATTTTCTACTATCTTTTTTTCATTATGTGACTATTAGTCCGTCTCGCTCCGTGAGGTGCGAGACAAATAAACCACCCGCTATGCGGGTGCGCGTCGAAGGTTATACCAAAAAAACTCCAAACGCGATACAATAAAGGTGTTCAAGCCAATTGTAAAGCGAAAGGAGAAAACCATGGTACAAAAGTCTCATAGTTTATCACACACAAAGTGGCACTGTAAGTATCACATTGTGTTCACCCCTAAGTATAGACGAAAAGTCATCTATAATCAATATCGGAGTAGTTTAGGTGGAATATTTCATCGCTTGTGTAGTTATAAAGGAGTTGAAATTATCGAAGGACACTTGATGCCAGATCATGTACATATGTTAGTAAGTATTCCACCGAGGATAAGTGTTTCAAGTTTTATGGGATATTTAAAAGGTAAGAGTGCACTCATGATGTTTGACAAACACGCCAATTTGAAATATAAGTTTGGCAATCGGCATTTCTGGGCGGAAGGTTATTATGTGAGTACAGTAGGGCTTAATGAAGCCACAATTAAGAAATATATTCAAGAGCAGGAAAAGCATGATATAGCACTAGATAAATTGAGTGTAAAAGAATATGAGGATCCCTTTAGGGATAGTGGTAAGTAATACTAAAGCCTCTTTAAGAGGCAAGTGACGAGTCAAGAGCAATGAGGCTTGAACAACGTGAAAGCCAGCGTCTTTAGGCGCTGGTTGGTAATTTGGGCTTATAGCCCTGGTGCAAACCACCCGTTAGACGGGTGGTTATGATTCAATTATTGAATAGCTTGAACCAAGTCTTCAGCTTGTTGTTTTAGTGAAGTAGCAACACTGTCTTCAAGGACTAATTTGCCATCTACCCAAGCAGAATCATTGACACGAGCTGCAGTGAATTCACCAACAACTTGTGTACGGATGAATGGCAAGAGGTCTTTGTAGATTGCAAAGAGTTGTTCATGACCTGCATTTGCTACTGAAGATACAGTAACGATTTTATCTTGAAGAGCAGATGCTCCGCGTGTATCAGACAAGTCAATTGCGCGTGAAAGCCAGTCAAGCAAGTTTTTCACTGTTCCAGGAATTGAGAAGTTGTAAACTGGAGAGAAAATCCAGATAGCATCAGCAGCAAGAACTGCCTCACGAGCTGCTGCTACAGCTGGAAGAGTTGGAACTTCAAGTTCTTGATTAAAAAGTGGGATTGCTGAGTAGTCAAGGTAGCTAACCTCAGCTTTACCTGCAAGAGTTTTTTCAGCTTCTAGAGCCATTTGGTGGTTGAAAGAACCTTCACGAAGTGAACCAACGATAAATAATACTTTTTTAGACATAGGGAGTCTCCTTTAGATTTTTATCAGAGTTATCTCTGTTGTTATAAATAATGTTACAACAAAAGGAAATCATTTGCAAGAAATCTGCTCAGAAAATAAAAATCGATGATAGTCAAGATTATTTTTAGGAGTAGAGATTATGAAAAATCTGTGAAATCAATGATTCAAGCTTCATATACTCCTGTCATAAGAAAAGTTCCGTGCTAAATCCTCCCCTTTATTCACTTGTAATTCACTTGGATAGATGGTAAAATAGACGAGTGAAAATGAGACAGAAAAAAGAAAAAAATTCCTTATTATTTCAGTACAGCATTGGTTTGACCCTGTTGGCTCTAGTTGTGACTTCTTCCTTTCTCTATTTGGTGTGGCTTAGCATGAAGCCTTATCAGACAGCAAAGGTAGAAGGGGAAAAACTTGCTAAGCAGTATGCGAATCTAGAAACGGTCAGCCAGGTTGATATCTTTAATGGCTTAGAAAGCTATTATAGTGTTCTTGGTCAAGATAAGAATCAGAAACCAGTTGCTGTTTTAATAGAGAAAAGTAATAACAATATTTACGTATATCAACTAGAAAATGGTACTTCACAAGAAAAAGCAGAAGCAGTTGTTAGAGAAAAAGGAGCAACTGAAATTGATACGGTTACCTTTGGACGCTATGCTGAAAAGCCTGTTTGGGAAATCAAGTCTGGAGGAGACTATTATCTAGTAGATTTTGAAACTGGTGCCCTAATCGAAAAGGAGAAGCTATGAAATTATCTAAACGTGTCTTAGAAATGGAAGAAAGCGTCACTTTGGCTAGTGATGCAAGAGCAAAGAAGTTAAAGGCTGAAGGAAAAGATGTACTTTTCTTAACTTTAGGTCAGCCCGATTTTCATACTCCTGAAAATATTCAAGATGCTGCTGTTGCAGCCATTCGAGATGGACGTGCTTCTTTCTATACGGTAGCTTCAGGTTTGCCTGAGTTAAAAGCAGCAGTCAATACCTATTTTGAGCGTTATTATGGTTATTCCGTAGTGGCTAACGAAGTCACCTTTGCTACAGGTGCCAAGTTCTCTCTCTACACTTTCTTTATGGCTGTAGTTAATCCTGGAGATGAGGTCATCATTCCTACTCCATACTGGGTTAGCTATGGGGATCAGGTTAAGATGGCAGAAGGTGTTCCAGTATTTGTCCAAGCCAAAGAAGACAATCATTTTAAAGTAACGGTAGATCAATTAGAAGCAGCTCGCACAGATAAGACCAAGGTTTTGGTTCTTAACTCACCATCTAATCCTACCGGTATGATCTATTCTCGTGAGGAATTCTTGGCCATTGGAAATTGGGCTGTTGAACATGACATTCTCATCCTAGCAGATGATATTTATGGTCGTTTGGTCTATAACGGGAATGAGTTTGTACCAATCTCTAGTCTATCAGAAGCTATTCGCAAGCAAACCATTGTCATTAACGGGGTATCAAAAGCCTACGCAATGACAGGTTGGCGTGTAGGTTATGCAGTAGGTGATCCAGAAATCATTGCTGCCATGAGCAAATTGACTGGTCAAACGACTTCTAACCTGACTGCAGTATCTCAATACGCAACAATCGAAGCGCTAACTGGCTCACAAGACTCTGTAGAAACTATGCGTCAGGCTTTCGAGGAACGTTTAAACACCATCTATCCACTCTTGTGTCAAGTCCCTGGCTTTGAAGTAGTCAAACCTCAAGGAGCTTTCTATCTCTTCCCAAATGTTAAAAGCTATGGAGATGAAAGGCTATACAGATGTAACAGCATTTACAACGGCTATTCTTGAGGAAGTTGGTCTGGCCTTGATTACGGGAGCAGGCTTTGGTGCGCCAGAGAATGTCCGTCTCAGCTATGCGACAGACTTGGAAACTCTTAAAGAAGCTATTCGTCGTTTGCATCAATTTATGGAAAATTAAAAAAAGAACCTTGGTTGTGTTTGACCAAGGTTCTTTTCTATAGAATTATAAGTAATCGACAGAAAGAATAGTATTCGCCTTTTTCACAGGGACACGGGTCTTAGCCCCATTGTTTCCTTTTGGAAGGCGGAATTTTTTCACTTCTGGACTAGATGGTTTTGCTTGAGTCTTCTTGCTAACAGGTACGCGTGTTTTCACTCCGTTATTTCCTTTTGGAAGACGGAGTTTTTGAACAGGTTTTTCTGGAACAGAAGGTGTTGACGGTTTCTCAACAACTGGTGTGGTGACTTCTTTATAGAAATAGGTCACAGTAACCAAGTTAGAAATATGAAGTTTGTGGGAGGTCAATTCTTCTTTGTTAGCTGATTGGAAAGTATACGTTTTTCCATTGGCTTGGATTTGAGCAGGTGCTGTTGGTAGACCAGCTTCATAAGCCAAATTAAGGCTACGCTCGACGCTGTTTTCTTGGGAAGGCGCAATTTCTTGTCCCTTTTCGTCTACAAAACGAGCACGTTTTACAACTTCCGGATTCAAATCGATATCATCATAGAGATGGATGACTTCAATGACGGGCGCGGTGGCAGTGCCTTTTTCAGGAGCGCTATTGTATGCAAAGCCATCTTTAGCACCTAGATCGAAGTATCTTATGCGGTACCATGTTTTTCCATTTTCGTCTGTAACCGTTGCTGGTCCATTTCCAGAGACGTTATATTCGGTAAAAGCACGGGCATCAACTGTCTTGTAGACGACATCTGTTGAAGATGCAACTGGAGAAAAGTCTGGTTTCAGAGTCCGACGACGATGGATGACACGAATTTCAGAGATTCGTGGATCCACTGGAGTCTCAGCAGGGGCTGGTGTTGCTTCCTCAACTGTTGGGGTAGTTGTTTCTTCGCTAGGAAGTGGGGCTAGTGCTTCGTTGGTAACTGTAGTAGCAGAACTCTCTGAATTTACTGAAATAGGAGCAACCGTAGCTTGTCGTTCAGAGATAGGAGCAGTGACTGTAGCTGTTTGTTCATCCGCAAAAGTGGTTGTTGCGAGACTGAGGGCTAAAACAGCTGCACACAATCCCGTGGTGAGTTGAATTTTCTTTTTCATATTTTCCTCCTTATACATACTGTATAGTATAACATACAAGCTTTTCACTTGTCAAAAACGACTGTTATAAAGGATTAAAATGACAAGATTTGCTAAATTTTAAGTTCAAGTTAGCCAGCAAGAAGAAATTCTCTGGGTGACTTGTAGTTCAAACATTTTTAGGATAGTTGTTAATCCAATTTTTGATGAATGCGACTTCTTTGGGAGTCGTTTTCTTAGTTCCTTTAGGTAACCATCTACGAATGAGCCTATTGTGATTCTCATTAGTTCCCCTCTCCCAAGATGTATAAGGGTGTGCATAGTAGATATGTTCCTTAGAAAACACATCAGACAATCGGTTGAATTCCGTTCCGTTATCTGCCATGATGGAAAGAATTTGATGCTGTTTTAAGATGAGTTTTAGAGCCTGATTGACCGACTCAGCGCTTTTATTTGGAATCAATCGTATGCTTTGATGTCTACTCTTTCGATCCGTCAAGTCAAGCAAACAGTAGTTTTTCGCTCTTGTAAGTAGAACCGTATCAATCTCATAATGACCATTCTCCAAGCGAAGATTGATAGCTTCAGGCCGCTGTTCGATAGATTGACCAGCAGGTTTAAAGTTGGAACTAGCTTGTTTCTTGACAGATTTTCCTTTTCTAGGATACAGGAGGTTCTGTTTGGTCAATCCCAATTTTCCATGATGAATCCAGTAGTAGATGGTAGAAATTCCCACATTAACTCCCTTAGCCTTGACCATCATCTCAGGAGACAACTTTTGATTATGATAGTGGAGAATCTTTTCCTTTAGCTCCTTAGTCAAGATTAATTTCTTGACCTAGCACTTGCGATTGCTTTCATAAGATTTGTTAAGCGTAGTCGGCAGAATAAACCTTTTTGAAGCGCCTTTTTCCAACACATCGTAGGACTGTCCCACGCTTGATTTCGGTATGGATAGTTTGGGGAGCTTTTCCAAGTAGAGGGGCAATTTTTCTTTTTGATTTCCCTTCTTTTTCCATCGTTCGATTAAACGACGATTATCCATTGTCAAATGTTTTGATTTTGTAGTATAATGGTTTTGCGTCTCTGTGCCTCTTTTGTGTTTGTGGTGAATAACAGGTATAACACAGAGGTGTTTTCTTATGCCTAAAAGAGCTTTCATTTGACAAGAGGAATCCTTGAAGCTGTTTTGTCAAATGAAATCTTAGACTAGTTATAAGATAGTTGCACCATCTAACTTTTAGGAGAGGTGGGTGGCTAAATTCATTATAGAACTTTCAAAAAATCAGTATTCTTTAAAAAAAGACAGAATTTTAGGTTATGAGAGATAGCTATAGGCTCCTATTTATGGTAAAATGAAAGGTGATAATGTCTTCGGACAAGTTTAATTAAAAAAAGGAAGATAAATGATGACAAAACGTGTAACAATTATCGAAGTAAAAGACTACGTTGGTCAAGAAGTGACCATCGGAGCCTGGGTTGCAAACAAATCAGGAAAAGGGAAAATTGCCTTTTTACAATTGCGTGATGGAACAGCCTTTCCAAGGTGTGGCTTTTAAACCAAACTTTATCGAAAAATTTGGAGAAGAAGTAGGTCTTGAAAAATTTGACACCATCAAACGTCTAAGTCAAGAAACATCTGTTTTCGTGACAGGGATTGTTAAAGAAGACGAGCGTTCTAAATTTGGTTACGAGTTGGATATTACAGACATCGAAGTTATCGGTGAATCTCAAGATTACCCAATCACTCCAAAAGAACATGGAACAGACTTCTTGATGGACAACCGTCACTTGTGGCTTCGTTCACGCAAACAAGTAGCTGTCATGCAAATCCGTAATGCTATCATCTATGCAACTTATGAGTTCTTTGATAAAAATGGCTTCATGAAGTTTGATAGCCCAATTCTTTCAGGAAATGCTGCAGAAGATTCTACAGAACTTTTTGAAACAGACTACTTCGGAACACCAGCATACTTGAGTCAATCTGGTCAACTTTACCTTGAAGCTGGTGCTATGGCTCTTGGTCGTGTCTTTGACTTTGGTCCAGTATTCCGTGCTGAAAAATCAAAAACTCGCCGTCACTTGACTGAATTCTGGATGATGGATGCAGAGTATTCATACTTGACACATGATGAGTCACTTGACTTGCAAGAAGCTTATGTTAAAGCTTTACTTCAAGGTGTTCTTGACCGTGCGCCTCAAGCCTTGGAAACATTGGAGCGTGATACAGAACTCTTGAAACGCTATATTGCAGAGCCATTCAAACGCATCACTTACGATCAAGCCATTGACCTCTTGCAAGAGCATGAAAATGATGAAGATGCAGACTACGAACATCTCGAGCATGGTGATGACTTTGGTTCACCACACGAAACATGGATTTCAAACCACTTTGGTGTACCAACCTTCGTGATTAACTACCCAGCAGACATCAAGGCCTTCTACATGAAACCAGTTCCTGGTAACCCAGATCGCGTACTTTGTGCAGACTTGCTCGCACCAGAAGGTTACGGAGAAATCATCGGTGGTTCAATGCGTGAGGAAGACTACGATGCCCTTGTAGCGAAGATGGAATCTCTTGGTATGGATCGTACAGAGTATGAATTCTACCTTGACCTTCGTAAATACGGTACAGTACCACACGGTGGATTTGGTATCGGTATCGAGCGTATGGTAACCTTTGCAGCTGGAACTAAACACATCCGTGAAGCAATTCCATTCCCACGTATGTTGCACCGTATCAAACCTTAATAACCATGAGGCTGGGACAAAGTCCTAGCCTCTCAATTGTCTTTGGATTGTCGAGCAAGACGCAGTGGTTGAGTGGGCTCTACTACGCTGATTTCATCAGCTTTTACAGCCCTACTCAACTGTGCGGAGGTGGGACGACGAAATCGAATTCTAACGAATTACCGATTTCTGTCCCACTCTCACTTTAAATGAAAGAGGTGGAGAAAATGTAGGCAACTCTAAGTAAGTCTTTTAAAAAAACTCATATTACATATTGAAAGAGAGAAAACAATGTTTAAAAGAACTTACAAACGCAATATTCCACTCCTAGCAGGTCTGGAATTCACTTCTTATTTTGGGATTACCAGTTTTTGGATTTTATTTTTCATTCAAAATGGTCTATCCTTGCTTCAAATCGGCCTCTTAGAAAGTATCTTTCATGGGACAAGTCTCTTGTGTGAGATTCCATCTGGTATGTTGGCAGATCGATTTAGCTACAAGACCAATCTCTATTTGGCTCGATTGGCTAGTATTGTATCCTCTATCTTGATTTTGTTTGGTCAGGGGAATTTTTGGATGTATGGGCTTGCCATGATGGTTAATGCTTGGTCCTACAATTTTGACTCGGGGACCAGCACCGCTTTCTTATATGATTCGGCGGTTGAAGCGGGTCAAAAAGACCGTTATCTTCAGATTTCTAGCTTTTTGTCTGGTGTAGCAGAAGTCACCCGAACTTTAGGTACGGTTGTGGCAGGTCTCTTTGTTCACGGAGCATTGGCCTGGACCTATATGATAGCTATTGGATTTTCATTTATTTCTATAATCTTAATTTATTTCATGAAAGAACCAATGGCCAAGAGGGAGAAAAATGAATCCTTGACCTTTAAAACGATTGTTCTGCAAGTCCGAAAAGAATGGCGGGAAAAACCAGTACTCTTTTACTGGATGATGACATACCAGTTAGTCGGGACACTCATGTGTATGTTTTACTTTTACTATCAGCAGAAAATAAGTGATTTAGCAGGCTGGCAGGTTTCACTGGTCATGCTCATTGGTAGTGGCTTAAATCTTATAGCAGTTTATGTAGCTAGTCAAATCGGTAAAAAATGGAATAGCAACCAAGTTTTTCCGATGCTTGTTGCACTGACAGGCCTAGCAATGTTATTGGTGTTTTCTGGAACTCCCTTTGCCTTTCTTCTCGTATATCTTTTAACTGATACACTTTATGCAGTTTATCAGCCGATCTATTTCAATGACTTACAAGGTTATTTACCTTCCAGTGTAAGAGCAACTATGCTTAGTATCAATTCCATGCTCTTTAGTCTTTCCATGATTGTCATATTTCCACTGACAGGCTGGATGATTGATCGTTGGGGTCTTGTAGCGGTCTTTTTAGTTCTAGGTCTTATCTTGCTTTCAACCTATCCTATCTTAAGAATTGGTCTAAAAAGGATGGGCAAGCTATTAGATAAGGATTAAAAAACTGAATGAAGTACGAAAACCTATTTGCCCAAAGTATCATCCTGTGGTACAATAGCAAGAGGAAAAGGAGAAGAGTATGATCGATGTAGAAGAAATTCTAAGTAAGATGAATCCCAATCAAAAGATCAACTATGACCGAGTCATGCAAAAGATGGTCCAAGTTTGGGAAAAAAATGAAGAAAGACCAACCATTCTCATGCACGTTTGTTGTGCTCCTTGTAGCACCTACACTCTAGAGTACTTGACCAAGTATGCGGATGTGACCATTTATTTTGCTAATTCAAATATCCATCCCAAGGCAGAATATCACAAGCGTGCTTATGTGACCAAGAAGTTTGTCAGTGATTTCAATGAGCGAACTGGCAACAAGGTTCAATATCTAGAAGCACCTTATGAACCCAATGAATACCGTAAACTGGTTCGAGGTTTGGAAGAAGAACCTGAAGGTGGCGATCGTTGCAAGGTTTGTTTTGACTATCGTCTGGATAAGACAGCACAGGTGGCCATGGACTTAGGATTTGACTACTTCGGTTCTGCCCTAACCATCAGTCCTCACAAAAATTCGCAAACCATCAATAGTATTGGGATTGATGTGCAGAAAATCTACACAACTCATTATCTTCCGAGTGATTTTAAGAAAAATCAAGGCTATAAACGCTCTGTAGAAATGTGTGAAGAGTACGATATCTATCGTCAATGCTACTGTGGCTGTGTCTATGCCGCTCAAGCACAGAATATTGACTTGGTACAGATCAAGAAGGATGCAACCGCCTTTATGGTAGATAAGGATATCGAAAAAGACTATTCGCATATCAAGTTCACTGTTACGAAGTTAGATATTTAAAGGAAAACCTGCCTTGTGGCAGGTTTTTTTCTGAAATGTACTGGGACAGAAATAGATGGATCAATCTTTAAATTCCTAGCCCATGACTTGCGAGACTTTAATAAATCAGTTGAGACTTAAGATTTGTGGATAAAAATGAAGTTTTGCTCAAAGGAGCTTTTTTGAATTTAGAAGACCCCAAAATAGTTCAATACTGTAGTAAAATTAATCCTTTTTTGCATTTATACAACTTATTTAACGCTGTGTTTATTCTTGTGATATAATGTCAAATTATAGAGTGGAGGTCATTCAGAATGATTGATAAGGTAATTGAACAATATAAAAATCATGATAATCTTGATATTCGAGTAAAATTGCATAAGAAGTATTCAAAAAATAAACTGGGATTTAATAATTGGATATTTTCCAACTACCAAATCACTAATGAAGTAAAGGTTCTAGAATTGGGATGTGGTACAGGAGAGCTGTGGAAAAGTAATAGTGATTCTATAGATACAATGAAGCAGTTGGTTGTTACAGATTTTTCTAATGACATGGTAGAAACTACGAAGTCAGTGATTGGAAATAGAGACAATGTCAGCTATGAAATAATGGATATTCAAAAGATTTCTTTTGAGGATGAAACGTTTGATATTGTTATTGCTAATATGCTTCTACATCATGTGAATGATATTCCAAAAGCACTTTCTGAAGTGAATAGGGTATTAAAAAAAGGAGGCATTTTTTACTGTGCTACGTTTGGTGAAAATGGAGTTGTAGATTATTTGGCAAGTTTATTTAAAGATGAGGTTGATCAAGATTTAGAAAATAAAACGTTTACGTTACAAAATGGAAAAAGCTACCTGAGTAGGTATTTTAACTCTGTCGATACATTACTCTATGATGATGTGTTACAGGTAACTAGAATAGATGACCTAGTTAAATACATCCAATCGTTTAAAGGAATTTCAGAAATAGGTTCACTAGAAGAGGAAATGATTCGTAAAAGATTGGAAAGTGAGTTTAATAATGGTATGTTGATCATTCCTAAAGAATATGGCATGTTTATCGCTCGAAAAGAAAGTTAAGGGAAGGAAATTGTGAAAAATTACGGAGAAGCTTTTCGATATTTTAGAAAATTAAACGGATATTCTTTAGAGTATGCTGCAGCTGATTCTATATCAAAATCTCAACTCTCTAGATTTGAAAGGGGAGAAAATGAAATTTCTCTCTCAACGTTTTTTGAATTATTATCAAATATCAATGTTTCGATAGAGAATTTTTGTAATTACTTAGAACATTATAAAAGATCGGAGCTTGATGATTTTTTTGGTTAATTTATCTCCAAATTTTTTTATAGTTTGAATACTAAAGGGTTGGAGGAAATAAAAAATGAGCAACAAAAACTTTTTGAGAAGAGTGGGGAAAAAACTCATAAAAATAAATACAATTATGGTTCAGGGATTATTAAATCAAATAGATTGTAATCATATAGTTAGTAGAGAAGATCTAAATTTAGTATATGACTATTTATTCCAGAAGGAACGATGGGAGTTCTATGAGATAACGCTGATTGGTAATTTATATCATCTTTTTGAGATAGATTATATTTACAGGGTCGGAAAAGAAATACTAGAGCGTACACATTATTACGAAAAAATTGGCAAGAATAGAAATTTAGTTGTGTCAGCTTGTTTAAATTTTTGGTTCTGCTGCCTTGAGAATTCACATCTAATATATGCAGACTACTTTGAAATTAAATTAAAAAAATTATTAAAAGATGACACAAAAAGTTTTTTTGAAAAAAATCTACATTCAAATTTGTAGAAGGATATAAAATATACTTGACAGAATCTAAAGAATCTGGAATTAAGCAAATGCAAAATGTCATTAAATATTTTTGAGTTTATTGAGTCTAAAAAAATGTTGCTTTATATTTTCAAAAAAACGATTAAATGAGCTGGTAGATTAAATAGCATTTTTCTCTGTTAAGGTATCCTTTTTTTAAATGTTGTACTATAAGATTGATGTTATGTAGAAATAAAAAAACTAAATAATTTGATACGAAGGTGATATGAATTATTGTTAGCAATCATCTTCGAATTTTTGTATTAAACGATATAAGTTTGTTGTAAACTTACAAGGAACAAAGAAATTAAAAAAGTATTAGTATATCTATTTATTTTGTACATCTTGCGAATTCTATCATAATGGATTTATTATTTTTTGTGTTTACACAACTTATTTTACACTACCCAAAAAACGAGGTCAGGATTTTAATCCTGACCTCTGACAACTTTACCGATTCTTTAGTTCTACGTAGCGTTTGTACCAAATGTTGACATAGGCTTCTGAGAAAGGACCTCGCTCATTGTTAATCCAATCAACAAGAATCTTAACATGCTCTTTCAGAATATAGTCTAGATCAGAAGAATACTTCATTTTTCGCTTGTGTCGTTCATACTCCTCAACGTCCAAGAGGCGTTTCTCACCATCTGTAAAAACTTTAACATCCAAATCATAATCAATGTATTTTAAAGCTTCTTCATCCAGATAGTAAGGACTTGCCATATTGCAGTAGTAGGAGATACCATTTTCACGAATCATAGCGATAATATTAAACCAATATTTCTTGTGAAAGTAAACAATAGCCGGTTCTCGAGTTACCCAACGACGACCGTCACTTTCGGTAACAAGTGTGTGGTCGTTGACGCCGATAATAGCGTTCTCTGTTGTTTTTAGTACCATGGTGTCTCGCCAAGTACGGTGGAGACTCCCATCATGCTTATAACTTTGAATTGTAATAAAGTCGCCTTCTTTTGGAAGTTTCATAACTAACCAACTTTCTACAATTTATAAGTTTATCGTTTACTATTGTATCATATTTTTGTTTAAAGTTCTTAGTTTTTTCATGAAAAAATTAAAGATATTCTCTGAGAGCACTGGCTATATCCGAAAAATCGTAACCTTTTCTAGCTAAAACTTGGGTCAAACGTTGCTTGAGTTCGTATCCTTCATACTTTCGTGAGTATTTTGGGTATTGCTTATCCAACTCTTTAAAAATCAGCTCTTGGACAGTTTCTTCATCGATCTGGTTATCTAGTTGATCAAAGGCAGCCTTGGCTTCTGAGTAGGAAAACCCTTTGTTGGTCAGATTTGGATAATCTTGTCCTGCAAGGCGCGGGCTGGCAATTTTCCCTGATATTTTTTCAGTAGTTTTTCAGCTGTACGCTCAGCGACTTCTGTCAGATTAAATTCTTGTAAGACTTCTTGGATGATAGACTTAGCAACCCCTTTTTGAGAAATCTTCTGCATCAGCATATAGCTTCCCTTATCTCCTGAAAGCTGATTGGAATTGATGATAGCTTGAGTATATTGGCGATCATTGATCCAATTGTCCTCCTTGAGAGACTGAATGACTTGCTGAATGATTCTCTCATTAACTTCATATTTACTAAGATAATCTCTGACTTCTTTTTCAGTACGGGCCATGAAGGATAAGTGGTAGAGAGCTAGATTTTTACTGTAGGAGAATTGTGCAAAGGATTTAATCTCAGTTAGTTCCTCAGCTGAGATCTCTTTCCCTTTTGTCAACATAAAGCGAACAATGGTATCCTCGGTAATGTAGCAGGTTTGGTCGCTATCAAGTTCGAGCAGATAGAGTCTTTTTTTCTTTTCAAGTTTTGTGATTTTCATATTTTCCTCTTACCCAAATGCTTCAAAGGCAGCAACGAGTCGAAGTTTGTTGCTATCAACCAGCTCTCTCCCGTAATAGTCGAGAAATAGTTCAGCATATTTGGGATCTTTTAAGTTGTAATTGAGGGACCAAATTGCCCAAAAGAGATCGATATGCCGATCACTAAAATCAGCCAAACCAAGATCAATAAAACAAGAGAATTGGTCGGCATCTTTTAGAATAAAGTTCGGAAGACAGGCGTCCCCGTGAATAAAGGCATCTGTCTTTAAAAGGTGCCCTTGTTCTTGGATGAGTTGGAAGGCCTCTTCGCGACTGTTAATCTGGAATTGGGGTAGGAGTGCCTTGGCATAGAACTCCCCTTTTTCATAGTTTTTAAAGGCTCTGTCTTTATAGGTCTGTAAATGATTTTCTGATGGAAAATTGTGTGGGTTTAAGTTGTGAAGCTTTTTAAGAGCCTCTGCCATTGTTCGGCAGATTTTTTCTGGCTGATCTAAAAAAGCGAGAGTATCATGACCAATAGCCTCTTTAGTCAGAAGATAGTCTTTATCCGTAGATAAATAGTCGATAACAGGAGTTCCTATTCCCTCTTGTTCAAACCAACTCGCAATGCTAGCTTCTCGCTCTAATCTTCCCTTTTGATCAATTTTTAAATAGTAACCTGAGTCAAGATAAAGAATCCTTGCGCCTGAATGAGAAGAGCTGTCAGAAAGGCTTGTCCCCTCTACATAAGTTCGTAATTGCTCAGGAAAATCCAATGAGGAAAAAGATATCTTTGTATTCATGTTTTTATTGTAACATATTCTTAACCATTGAGAAACTACGTGGTATAATAGACTTATGAATCTAAAAGTCAAAGAAAAAATTCCATTAAAAATCAAGCGCATGGGAATTAACGGGGAAGGTATCGGTTTTTACCAGAAAACCCTTGTTTTTGTTCCAGGTGCCCTCAAGGGTGAAGATATCTATTGTCAGGTGACTTCTGTTAAGCGTAACTACGTTGAGGCTAAACTGCTTGAGGTCCATAAAAAGTCTAAGTTTCGAGTAGTTCCAGACTGTACTATTTATAATGAATGTGGTGGTTGTCAAATCATGCACCTGCATTATGATAAGCAACTGGAGTTCAAGACAGATCTCCTTTATCAAGCTCTGAAGAAATTTGAACCTGCAGGCTACGAAAACTATGAAATCAGACCAACCATTGGCATGCAGAAACCCAAGTATTATCGGGCTAAACTACAATTCCAAACTCGAAAATTTAAGGGGCAAGTTAAGGCAGGTTTGTATGCTCAGAATTCTCACTACTTGGTTGAGCTAAAAGACTGTCTGGTTCAAGACAAGGAGACGCAGATTATTGCCAATCGCATTGCTGAACTCTTGACCTATCATCAAATTCCGATTACAGATGAACGGAAAATTCTTGGGGTTCGGACCATCATGGTTCGTCGCGCACGGAAAACTGGGCAAGTTCAAATCATTATTGTGACTAATCGCCAATTGAATTTGACTCAATTTGTGAAAGACCTAGTCAAGGATTTTCCAGAAGTGGTGACAGTTGCAGTCAATACCAATACTGCAAAAACCAGTGAGATTTATGGAGACAAGACCGAGATTATTTGGGGGCAGGATAGTATAGGCGAGGGTGTTCTTGATTATGAATTTTCTCTTTCACCAAGAGCTTTTTACCAACTTAATCCTGAACAGACAGAAATTCTCTATAGTGAAGCCGTTAAGGCCTTGGACGTAAATGAGAATGACCATCTGATTGATGCCTATTGTGGTGTTGGAACCATTGGTTTTGCCTTTGCCAAAAAAGTTAAAAATCTAAGAGGGATGGATATTATTCCAGAAGCTATTGAGGATGCCAAAGAAAATGCCAAGCGCATGGGTTATACCAATACTCACTATGAAGTAGGAACTGCAGAAGAAATTATCCCACGTTGGTACAAGGAAGGCTATCGCGCCGATGCTTTGATTGTGGATCCGCCACGTACAGGTTTAGATGACAAGCTCTTGGATACCATTGTCAAATACGCTCCTGAAAAGATGGTCTATGTATCTTGCAATGTATCAACCTTGGCGCGTGATTTAGTCCGTTTGGTAGAGGTCTACGACCTGCACTATATCCAGTCTGTTGATATGTTCCCACACACGGCTAGAACAGAAGCAGTGGTCAAATTAACCAGGAGAAAGCCAGCTTCTAGATAAAAACGGCAACTGGAAAGTTTTTGAAAAGAAGACTTCTAGTTATAGAGTAAGATTTGCAAGCTATCTTTAAATATGATAAAATAAATAGAAAATAAAATGAAAAAAGAGGTATGTGAAATGTCACGTAAACCATTTATCGCTGGTAACTGGAAAATGAACAAAAATCCAGAAGAAGCAAAAGCATTTGTTGAAGCTGTAGCCTCAAAACTTCCATCATCTGACCTTGTTGAAGCAGGTATCGCAGCTCCTGCAGTTGATTTGACTGCTGTTCTTGCTGCTGCTAAAGGTTCAAACCTTAAAGTTGCTGCACAAAACTGCTACTTCAAAAATTCAGGTGCTTTCACTGGTGAAACTAGCCCAGAAGTTTTGAAACAAATCGGTACCGACTATGTTGTGATCGGTCACTCAGAACGTCGTGACTACTTCCATGAAACAAACGAAGATATCAACAAGAAAGCAAAAGCAATCTTTGAAAATGGTATGCTTCCAATCATCTGTTGTGGTGAAAGTCTTGAAACTTACGAAGCTGGTAAAGCAGCAGAATTCGTAGGTGCTCAAGTATCTGCAGCTTTGGCTGGATTGACTGCTGAACAAGTGTCTTCAACAGTAATTGCCTACGAACCAATCTGGGCAATCGGTACTGGTAAATCTGCTTCACAAGACGATGCACAAAAATGTGTAAAGTTGTTCGTGATGTCGTAGCTGCTGACTTCGGTCAAGAAGTAGCTGACAAAGTACGTGTCCAATACGGTGGTTCAGTGAAACCTGAAAACGTTGCTTCATATATGGCTTGTCCAGATGTTGATGGTGCCCTTGTTGGTGGTGCATCACTTGACCCAGAAAGCTTCTTGGCATTGCTTGACTTTACAAAATAAATTATTATAAACTGAGACAGACAGTCCTTTCGTTCATCGAATAGGATTGCCTGTCTTATTTTTAGCAGAGAAGCGCGTGTTTACGCGCTCTTTTCTAGTTTACAAACTTACTAAAGAAAGGAGAATTATGCTTTATATTTGGTCTTATCTCAAACGCTATCCCAAGTGGTTAGTGTTAGACTTCCTTGGGGCGATTTTCTTTGTCATTGTCAATCTGGGTCTACCAACTATTTTGGCTCGTATGATTGACCAAGGAATCAACCAAGGTGACCAGGATAAACTCTATTTTTGGGCCGTAATCATGTTGGTTATTATCGTCTTGGGAACATTTGGACGGGTTGTTCTGGCTTATGCTGCTAGTAAATTGACCACGAATATGGTTAAGGACATGCGGGATGATGTCTATGCTAAGCTACAAGAGTATTCTCATCACGAATATGAACAAATTGGTGTATCTTCACTAGTCACTCGCATTACCAGTGATGCCTTTGTCCTCATGCAGTTTGCGGAACAAACGCTTAAGTTGGGTGTTATCACTCCCATGATGATGTTGTCGAGTGTTCTCATGATTTTCTTGACCAGTCCTTCACTAGCGTGGATTGTGGCTTTTTCCGTTCCTTTTCTAGCTGTAGTAGTCCTTTATGTGGCTGTCAAAACGCGCCCCTTATCTGAAAAGCAACAGAAAACTTTGGACAAGATTAACCAGTATGTCCGTGAAAATTTGATGGGGCTACGAGTTATTCGTGCTTTTGCTCGTGAAGATTTTCAAGAAAAACGTTTCGAAGAGAAAAATGCAATCTATGCAGATAATTCGAATCGCTTGTTCAAATTGACTGGTTTGACAGAGCCGCTTTTTGTACAAATTATTATCGCTATGATTGTAGCTATCGTTTGGTTTGCTTTGGATCCTCTCAAGCAGGGAAGTTTGCAGATTGGGGATTTGGTGGCCTTTATCGAGTATAGTTTCCATGCTCTCTTGTCCTTCCTCTTTTTGTCAAACCTCTTTACCATGTATCCACGTACGGCCGTATCTAGTGAGCGTTTGAAAGAAATCATGGATATGCCGATTTCCATTGATCCAAATGAGGACGGAATTCAAGAAACAGAAACCCATGGTTATCTAGAATTTGATAATGTAACCTTTGCCTATCCTGGGGAAACAGAAAGCCCTGTTTTACATAACATTTCCTTTACTGCTAAACCGGGAGAAACCATTGCTTTTATCGGCTCAACTGGTTCAGGTAAGTCTACTCTAGTTCAATTGATTCCTCGTTTCTATGATGTTACGCTAGGGAAAATTAAGGTCGATGGTGTTGATGTCCGAGATTACCGTCTCAAATCACTCCGCCAGAAGATTGGGTTTATTCCTCAAAAGGCTTTGCTCTTTACTGGGACTATCGCAGACAATCTCCGTTACGGGAAAGAAGATGCCAGTCATGAGGACTTGCACCAAGCAGCTGATGTAGCTCAAGCCAAAGACTTTATCGAAAGTCGAGAAGAAGGTTTTGCAACTCATCTGGCTGAAGGGGGAAGCAACCTATCAGGTGGTCAAAAGCAACGCTTGTCGATTGCCCGCGCAGTCATCAAGGGGCCAGATATCTATATCTTTGATGATTCTTTCTCAGCTTTGGACTACCGTACAGATGCAATCCTGCGTCGTCGTCTCAAGGAAGTGACTCAAGATGCTACGGTATTGATTGTTGCGCAACGTGTTGGAACCATTATGGATGCGGACCAGATTATCGTCCTTGATAAGGGCGAAATCGTAGGTCGTGGCCGTCATGAAGAATTGATGGAAACCAATGACATCTATCGAGAAATTGCTGAGTCGCAGTTGAAAATTGCGTCTCTGACAGAAGAATAGGAGGTAAAGGATGAAACAACAATCTAGTCTAGCTCGTCTATGGAGCTATTTAAAAGCCTACCGATTCTCTGTTTTCTTTGCAGTCTTCTTGAAAATAGTCAGCGTCATTATGAGTGTTATCGAGCCTTTCGTATTGGGGCTTGCTATCACTGAGTTAACCAGCAACCTCCTTGCCATGGCAAATGGTGCTGCAGGAGCAGGTATCAATACCTCTTATATCACAATGATTTTGGTTATCTATCTCTTGCGTGGTCTTTTTATGAGTTGGGTTCTTACTACTCAAACTATTTCATGACCAATGCTGTCCAGTCTATGATACAGGATTTGAGAAATGAAATGAGTGAAAAAATCAACCGTATCCCTGTGTCCTACTTCGACAAACACCAGTTTGGAGATCTACTGGGACGTTTTACCAGTGATGTTGAAACTGTTTCAAACGCTCTACAACAATCTTTCTTACAGATTGTCAATGCAGTCTTTACCATTCTTTTTGTTATGGGAATGGTCCTCTATCTAAATCTTCAGTTGGCCATCGTCGTCATTTTATCGATTCCGATAACTTATTTTGGGGCTAAAACAATTCTGAATCGTTCGCAACCGTACTTTAAACAGCAGGCAGCCATTCTAGGACGTATGAATGGATTTGTACAGGAAAACTTGACAGGTTTTAATGTTTTAAAACTTTTCGGACGCGAAGAAAACTCTCAAGAGAGATTTGAAAAGATTACGGATGAATTGCAACAAGTCGGATTCAAGGCTAGCTTCATTTCAGGTTTGATGATGCCCGCCCTTCATATCGTGTCTGATTTAACTTACTTAATTGTAGCTGTCTTAGGTGGTTTGCAGGTTATTGCAGGACGCTTAACGATTGGTAATATGCAGGCTTTCGTTCAGTATGTGTGGCAGGTCAGTCAACCAATCCAAAATATCACTCAATTAGCTGGACAAATGCAAAGTGCTAAGTCTTCGCTTGATCGTGTCTTCAGCGTTTTAGATGAACAGGAAGAAGTTCAAACTGCTGAAGTGAAAGAACTGGCACCATTGACAGGTCAAGTTAGTTTCAAGAATGTCGATTTCCAATATGTGGAAAACAAACCATTGATTCGCAATTTTAACTTAGATGTTGAACCTGGAGAGATGGTAGCTATCGTTGGACCTACTGGAGCCGGTAAAACAACCTTGATCAACCTGCTCATGCGTTTTTATGATGTGACAGCAGGTGCTATTTTAGTGGATGGGCAAGATATTCGTGACCTGTCTCGTCAGGACTATCGTTGCCAGTTTGGGATGGTCCTACAGGATGCCTGGCTCTATGAAGGCAGTATCAAGGAAAATCTTCGCTTTGGAAATCTTGAGGCAACAGATGAAGAAATCGTTGAAGCTGCTAAGGCTGCCAATGTTGACCACTTTATCCGCACTCTTCCTGGTGGCTACAATATGGAAATGAACCAAGAATCAAGTAATATTTCTCTTGGTCAGAAACAGTTGTTAACTATCGCGCGTGCTCTCTTGGCTGATCCAAAAATCTTAATTTTGGATGAAGCGACTTCATCAGTCGATACGCGTTTAGAGCTCTTGATTCAAAAGGCCATGAAACGCTTGATGAAGGGGAGAACCAGCTTTGTCATTGCTCATCGACTTTCGACTATTCAGGAAGCAGACAAGATTTTGGTGCTGAAAGATGGACAGATTATCGAACAAGGAAATCATGAAAGTCTCTTAGCTACCAAAGGTTTCTATTATGACTTGTATCAAAGTCAGTTTTCTGGTAAAGGCACTGAAAACAACTAAAAAATACCTTTTCCAATTCTTAAATTATCAGTCTATTGCAACTTTTCTAAGATAGTACACTTTCCTTGCTATCGTATGCTGGAAGTAGTATACTGAAATAGTAATCAATAAAGATGGTTATAGAAAATAATTATGAGGTGAGAAAAATGGTAGAATTGAAAAAAGAAGCAGTAAAAGACGTGGCAACATTGACTAAGCCAGCGGCAGAAGCGCTAGTAAATACAAAAGTAGTTTTGAATCAAGCGGTAGCAGACTTGTATGTAGCACATATCGCTCTTCATCAAGTACACTGGTACATGCGTGGACGTGGTTTTATGGTATGGCATCCTAAGATGGATGAATACATGGATAGCCTTGATGGTTATCTAGATGAAATTAGTGAACGCTTGATTACACTAGGTGGCAAACCATACTCTACTTTGACAGAATTCCTTCAACATAGCGACATCGAAGAAGGAGTTGGAGAATTCCGCAACGTAGAAGAAAGTTTGGAACGTGTCCTTGAAATTTATCGTTACCTTATCACTCTTTTCCAAAAAGCCTTGGATGTGACAGATGAAGAAGGTGATGATGTAACCAATGATATCTTCGTTGGTGCTAAGGCAGAACTTGAAAAAACTGTCTGGATGCTTGCGGCAGAATTAGGACAAGCACCTGGTTTGTAAGATACAATATTTTTCTAAAAATCCGTAGAAGTTTTCTACGGATTTTTTCTATTTAGGAGGGCATTCCAAAACAGTCTTTTTTGAAGATTTTTGATAAAATAGAACTATCAATGAAAAGGATGAAAGCATGACAAAAAAAATCGTAGCCATTTGGGCTCAAGATGAAAAGGGTGTGATTGGAAAAGAGGATCGCTTACCATGGCATTTGCCAGCAGAGTTAAAACATTTCAAAGAAACAACCTTGAATCATGCTATTTTGATGGGGCGTGTAACCTTTGATGGAATGGGACGACGATTACTTCCAGGACGTGAGACTTTAATTTTGACGCGCAATCTCGAAGAGTCAATTGAAGGAGCTCTAGTTTTCCAAAATGTTGGAGAGGTTTTAGACTGGTACCATCATCAGGGTAAAAATCTCTATATCCTTGGTGGCAAGCAAATTTTTCAGCTTTTTGAACCTTATCTCGATGAGATTATTGTGACACAAATTTATGCTCAAGTTGAAGGGGATACCTATTTCCCAGAAGATTTTGACTTGACTGTTTTTGAGACTGTTGCAAGCAAATCTTATTCCAAAGATGAGAAAAATGTCTATGATTTTACCATCGAATATAGAAAGAGAAAGGAAGTCTAATGGAGCGCAGTATTTTTGGTTTTTTTACAGCTCTTTTGTGTGCTGTCTGTCTTGTAGCTGGAACACACGCTTTTCGTAAAAAGCGCTTTGGACTTGCTACTCTACTTTGGCTTAATGCTTTTACAAACTTGGTGAATAGCATTCATGCTTTTTATATGACCTTATTTTAGATTGAATGAATAGTTAGAACGGAAGGGAATCATGTCTACAAATAGGAAAAATGATATGATGGTTTATTGCTCATTTTGTGGCAAAAGCCAAGAAGAAGTTAAAAAAATAATTGCTGGGAACAATGCCTTTATCTGTAATGAATGTGTAGAGTTGGCTCAGGAAATTATTCGTGAGGAGTTGGCTGAGGAAGTTTTGGCGGACTTGTCTGAGGTACCAAAACCAATCGAACTCCTAAACATTTTAAACCACTATGTGATCGGTCAAGATCGTGCTAAACGTGCTTTGGCAGTGGCTGTATATAACCACTACAAACGCATCAATTTCCATGACACTCGTGAAGAGACTGAAGATGTGGATTTACAAAAGTCAAATATTCTAATGATTGGCCCAACTGGATCAGGGAAGACTTTCCTTGCTCAGACTCTTGCTAGAAGTTTGAATGTACCTTTTGCCATTGCAGATGCAACAGCTCTTACTGAAGCTGGTTATGTGGGTGAGGACGTTGAAAATATCCTCCTCAAACTCTTGCAGGCAGCTGACTTCAACATCGAGCGTGCAGAACGTGGAATTATCTACGTCGATGAGATTGATAAGATTGCTAAGAAGAGCGAGAATGTTTCCATCACACGTGATGTATCTGGTGAAGGTGTGCAACAAGCCCTTCTCAAGATTATCGAAGGAACTGTAGCTAGCGTACCTCCTCAAGGTGGACGCAAACATCCACAACAAGAAATGATTCAAGTAGATACCAAGAATATCCTCTTCATCGTGGGTGGTGCCTTTGATGGAATCGAAGAAATTGTCAAACAGCGTCTTGGTGAAAAAGTTATCGGTTTCGGACAAAATAGCAAGGCTATTGACGAAAACAGCTCATACATGCAAGAAATCATTGCAGAAGATATTCAGAAATTCGGTATTATTCCTGAATTAATTGGACGCTTGCCTGTCTTTGCAGCCTTGGAGCAGTTGACAGTAGATGACTTGGTTCGCATTTTGAAAGAGCCAAGAAATGCCTTGGTTAAACAATACCAGACCTTGCTTTCATATGACGATGTAGAGCTTGAATTTGATGATGAAGCACTTCAGGAAATTGCGAACAAAGCTATTGAACGTAAAACTGGAGCACGTGGTCTTCGCTCAATCATCGAAGAAACCATGCTAGATGTTATGTTTGAAGTTCCAAGTCAAGAAAATGTGAAAACTGTTCGTATCACAAAAGAAGCAGTTGATGGAACAGCTAAGCCAATCCTAGAGACAGCCTAGAGGTGACTATGGAAATCAATACACACAATGCTGAGATTTTACTGAGTGCTGCCAACAAGTCCCACTATCCGCAGGATGAACTTCCTGAAATTGCTCTTGCAGGACGCTCAAATGTTGGTAAATCGAGCTTTATCAATACCATGCTTAATCGTAAATCTAGCTCGTACCTCTGGAAAACCAGGGAAAACACAACTACTTAATTTCTTTAATATTGATGATAAGATGCGTTTTGTAGATGTGCCTGGTTACGGTTATGCCCGTGTGTCCAAAAAGGAACGCGAAAAATGGGGACGCATGATTGAGGAGTACTTAACCACTCGAGAAAATCTTCGAGCAGTGGTTAGTCTCGTTGACCTTCGTCATGATCCGTCAGCAGATGATGTACAGATGTACGAATTTCTTAAATATTATGAGATTCCTGTCATCATTGTGGCGACCAAGGCAGACAAGATTCCGCGTGGTAAATGGAACAAGCACGAATCAGCTATTAAAAAGAAATTAAACTTTGATCCAAGTGATGATTTTATCCTCTTTTCATCCGTAACAAAAGCAGGAATGGATCAAGCTTGGGATGCTATTTTAGAAAAATTGTGAGGAATACATATGGCAAAAACAATTCATACAGATAAAGCTCCAAAGGCAATCGGACCTTACGTTCAAGGAAAAATCGTTGGCAACCTTTTGTTTGCTAGTGGTCAAGTTCCTTTATCTCCTGAAACTGGAGAAATCGTAGGAGAAACGATTCAAGAACAGACTGAACAAGTTTTGAAAAACATTGGAGCTATTTTGGCAGAAGCAGGCACAGATTTTGACCATGTTGTTAAAACAACTTGTTTCTTGAGTGATATGAACGACTTTATTCCTTTTAATGAGGTTTACCAAACAGCCTTTAACAAGGAATTTCCAGCTCGTTCAGCTGTGGAAGTGGCTCGTCTTCCTCGCGATGTAAAAGTCGAAATTGAAGTCATCGCAGAGATTGGATAAGCTAGTTGAAGTTTGGTTCTTCCAAACTTCTTTTGATATAAGGAGATTATGATGACAATGAAACAACTTCACCTGGTGATTGTAACAGGGATGAGTGGTGCAGGGAAAACTGTAGCCATTCAATCCTTTGAAGATTTAGGATATTTTACGATTGATAATATGCCACCAGCTCTCTTGCCAAAGTTTTTGCAGTTGGTAGAGACCAAGGATGACGACCACAAGTTAGCCCTAGTGGTGGATATGCGAAGCCGCTCTTTCTTCTCAGAGATTCAGGCTGTCTTGGATGAATTGGAAAATCAAGATGATTTGGACTTCAAGATTCTCTTTTTGGATGCAGCTGATAAGGAATTGGTGGCACGCTATAAGGAAACTAGAAGAAGTCACCCTCTTGCAGCAGATGGTCGTATCTTGGACGGTATCAAGCTGGAACGCGAACTCTTAGCCCCATTAAAAAATATGAGTCAAAACGTGGTTGACACAACAGAGTTAACTCCTCGTGAACTTCGCAAGACTATTGCAGAGCAATTTTCGGACCAAGAACAAACTCAGTCCTTCCGTATTGAGGTCATGTCTTTCGGCTTTAAATACGGCATTCCAATTGATGCAGATTTGGTATTTGATGTTCGTTTCTTGCCAAACCCTTACTATCTGCCAGAACTTCGTAATCAGACAGGTGAAGATCAGGCAGTTTATGACTATGTCATGAACCATGAGGAATCTGAAGATTTCTACCGTCATTTGTTAGCCTTGGTTGAACCAATCCTACCAGGCTATAAAAAAGAAGGCAAATCAGTCTTAACTATTGCGATTGGTTGTACTGGTGGACAGCATAGAAGTGTCGCTTTTGCCAAGCGTTTAGCGAATGACCTATCTAAAAGTTGGCCTGTAAATGAAAGTCATCGTGATAAAGACCGAAGAAAGGAAACGGTAAACCGTTCATGAGAAAACCCAAAATTACGGTGATTGGTGGAGGAACCGGAATCCCTGTTATTTTAAATAGTCTACGGGAAAAAGACGTCGAAATTGCAGCCATAGTAACCGTTGCGGATGATGGTGGTTCTTCAGGTGAATTGCGTAAGAATATTCAACAGTTGACACCTCCAGGGGATTTACGTAATGTCCTTGTAGCCATGTCAGATATGCCAAAATTCTATGAAAAGGTCTTTCAATACCGTTTTTCAGAGGATGCAGGTGCTTTTGCTGGTCATCCATTAGGGAACATTATCATAGCTGGCTTATCTGAAATGCAGGGCTCAACATATAACGCCATGCAATTGCTGAGTAAATTTTTCCATACGACTGGGAAGATTTATCCCTCTAGTGACCATCCTCTGACCCTTCATGCTGTCTTTAAAGATGGGACAGAAGTGTCTGGTGAAAGTCATATTGCTGATCATCCAGGCATGATTGATCATGTTTACGTCACCAATACCCTGGATGATGAAAAACCACAAGCAAGTCGTCGAGTTGTGAATACAATTCTTGAGAGTGATATGATTGTCTTAGGGCCTGGTTCACTCTTTACCTCCATTTTGCCCAATATCGTCATTGAAGAGATTGGACAAGCTCTTCTTGAAACCAAAGCAGAGGTGGCTTATGTTTGCAATATCATGACCCAACGTGGTGAGACTGAGCATTTTACAGATAGTGATCATGTGGAAGTCTTACATCGTCATCTTGGTCGTCCCTTTATTGATACAGTACTTGTCAATATCGAAAAGGTTCCAAGAGACTATATGGACACCAACCGTTTCGATGAGTATCTAGTTCAGGTTGAGCATGATTTTGAAGGCTTACGTAAGCAAGTTCCCCGTGTCATTTCATCCAACTTCCTACGTTTGGAAAATGGTGGTGCCTTCCATGATGGGGATTTAATCGTGGATGAATTAATGCGCATCATACAGGTGAGAAAATGAGTTTCACAGTAGCAGTAAAAGAAGAAATCCTAGGTCAACACCACCTGAGTCGCTATGAGTTATCAGCCATTATAAAGATGTCTGGAAGCGTAGGTTTGTCTAGTTCTGGCTTGACCTTATCCGTTGTTACAGAGAGTGCCAAGCTTGCCCGCCATCTCTATGAATCGTTCTTACACTTTTATGGTATCAAGTCGGAGATTCGTCACCATCAGAGAAGCAATCTTCGTAAAAATCGGGTCTATACTGTGTTTACAGATGAACAAGTCCAAGAACTTTTAGCGGATTTGCGTTTGGCTGATTCTTTCTTTGGTCTGGAGACGGGAATTGATCCGGATATTTTAGGAGATGAAGAAGCAGGTCGTGCCTATCTCTGTGGTGCTTTTTTAGCAAACGGGAGCATTCGAGATCCCGAGTCAGGCAAGTATCAGCTGGAAATTAGTTCAGTTTATCTAGATCATGCCCAAGGGATCGCTTCGCTCTTGCAGCAGTTCTTGTTAGATGCCAAGGTGATTGAACGAAAAAAAGGTGCAGTGACCTATCTCCAGCGAGCAGAAGATATTATGGATTTCCTGATTTTAGTAGGAGCTATGGAGGCACGTGATACTTTTGAAGGTGTCAAGATTCTCCGAGAAACTCGAAATGACCTCAATCGTGCCAATAATGCAGAGACGGCTAATATTGCTCGTACGGTTTCAGCGAGTATGAAAACCATTAACAATATTAGTAAAATCAAAGATAGAATTGGCTTGGATAATCTGCCAGCAGACTTGCAGGAAGTTGCCCGTCTGCGCATTCAGCATCCAGACTATTCTATTCAAATTGGCAGACAGTTTGACAAATCCCCTGACCAAAAGTGGTGTCAATCATCGCCTGAGAAAGATCAACAAAATCGCAGAGGAACTGTAAAACCACGAATCGTATGATTCGTGGTTCTTTTCTTATAGACTTGTAGAGTGTTTTGGTTGTACTTTTTGTTCGGGGTCGATATAGTTGATAGCATTATTGACGGCAGTTGGTGCTTCACCAAGACCTGTCGCAATCAAGTCAATCTTACCTTCGTAGTAGCAGCAGTCACCGATAGCATAAATTCCAGCTTGGCTTGACTCTTGCTTGCTATTGACGATAATCTTGTGGCGGTTCAGTTCTAATCCCCAATTTTTAAGATTACCGACAGAAGATTTGAAGCCATAGTTGACGAAGAGGTGGTCGAGTTCAATGGTTTCAGTCTCATCGGATTTGACTTTTGTGATTTCAAGTTTGTCTAAAGTTTTTCCATCTCCTAGGAGTTGACTTGGCACAAATGGTGTTTTGATACTTACAGATGATTCTTGTAAAGCTTGGACACTATGTTCAAGAGCACGGAAGTTATCACGACGGTGAACAAGAGTAGTTGGAGCAATCTTTTCAAAAGCTAGTGCCCAGTCAACGGCTGAGTCACCACCACCCAGGATGGTTACCTTCTGACCAGCATATTGTTGAATATTAGAAACGTGGTAGTGGATATTGTCATAGCCTTCAACACCTTCTAATTCGAGTGGACGTGGTTTAAAAGCACCACCACCCATAGCAATAATAACGGTTTTAGAAGTATGGTTTCCCTTATTGGTTGTAATCTTAAAAACACCATCCTCTTTTTCAATCTCAAGAACAGTTTCATTGAGGTGAACAGGTGTCTCAAACCCTTCAAGTTGTTCCAAAAGGCGGTTAGTCAATTCTTCCCCTGTGAGGTTTGGAAAACCTGGAACATCGAGAATTTGTTTTTCAGGATATAGAATGGCAGGCTGACCACCTAGTTGAGGAAGAGAATCGATGATTTGTACTTTGGCTTGACGAAGGTGAGCATAAAAGGCTGCGAAAAGACCGACAGGTCCACCTCCTACAATGGTAATATCATATAGTTCAGACATGGTTTCTCCTTAATTTATTTTTATTTTTTTTAATTTTATCATATTTTTAGCTACATTTTTATAAAAATGTTTGGACAAGAGGGGATAAAGTGTGATATAATAAACTGTCGTAAAAGAACAAATTTGTTGGAATGTTTTAAAAATGGCATCGATTGATTTATTCAACAGGGAGAAAAGTTCTATATGGAACTTCAATTTAATTTTTAACGATTCTGGGGATTTGTTTTTTATAAAAAACGAACTAAAGGAGAAAAGAATATGTTTTTCAGACATCAAGAAGGACGATATAGAGAAACTGATCGTGTTACCCGATATAAATTGGTTAAATCGGGGAAACATTGGTTGCGTGCCTCAACATCACAATTTGGCTTGTTTAAAGTTCTTCGTGGTGGTATTGATACAGCCCAAGTTACAACTGAAGTTGTAGAAGATCGTGTATCTACCTCCCTAACTGGGCTAGATATCCTCAAGGGGATAGCTGCTGCAGGAACGTTAATAGGTGGAGGGATTGCAACTCAATCTCATGTCTATGCCAATGAACAAGTCGCTGTAGAGAAGGTGGTTGATGGAACTGACACCCTAGTCAATTCTGATCAGGTTGTTTTAGGGACTGTTGATAAAGATGGTGAACAACAAGCTTCTGTTTCAACATCTACTTCTATTAGTGAGAGTGTTTCAACATCCGCATCAACAAGTGAATCTGAGTCAGTAAGCACTTCAACATCTACTAGTGTATCAGCTTCTACAAGTGCTTCAGTATCAGCAAGTGCATCTGAGTCAGTAAGCGCCTCAACATCTACTAGTGTATCAGCTTCTACAAGTGCTTCAGTATCAGCAAGTTCAACTGTACGTAGTTATCAGGCTACAAATGTGGAAACAGCCCCAACGGAGAATCAAGCGGAAACTGGCAGAAATAATGACCAGCAAACGGATGCTCAGAAGGAAACTGTTACTCCAAGCTTGGATGGTAAAGTAGCGCTTGCTAATGCTATTTCTAAAGTTGAAGATGTAAACTTTAAACACGGAGATGTGACGACTACAGCTACGACAGCTATTGCTGCTGCAGTAGACTCGGGAGCGACAGCTAAAAAGGCGGAAGAAGAACGCAAAAAACTCGCTAAACTTTCAGCTGAAATGGGTGAGTATCTTGCAAAAGCCGTAGATTTACCAGATACGGACTCTGCAATACTTAAAGTTCAAACTGCAATCTCTGAAATTGAAGATGCGTTGAAGGATCCAAATGCAGACCTTGCTGGAGTTGTTAAAACAGCAACATCAGCCCGCAATTCAATTGTCAATGCTGTTTTGCGAGCAAACTCTGGTCAGCGTGATATCCGTAACGGCCAAGCAATCCTAACAGGAGTAGCTTTAAGAGGAACTGGAATTGTTAGTGGATCAAATTCTACAGCATCCGAATCAGTTTCAACAAGTATTTCGGCTTCAGAAAGCACACTTGCTTCACATTGTGAAGCATGTGAGTCAGTAAAAGCAAAAAGAAGTGCATCAACTTCTTTATCATCATCAGCTAGCGTAAGTACATCAGCTAGCGCAAGTACGTCAGCTTCAGAAAGTACACTTGTTTCAGCGTATGAATCGTTAAGAGCAAAAAGCACATCAGCATCTGCAAGTGTAAGCACATCAGCTTCAGAAAGTACACTTATTTCTGCGTGTGAATCATTAAGTGAAAAAAGCACATCGGCTTCAGCAAGCACATCATTAACAAGTGCCTCAGAATTAGAAAGTGCATCTAAGTCTACATCAATAAGTACCTCAGAATTAGAAAGCGCGTCTAAGTCAGCATCAAAAAGCACCTCAGAATTAGCAAGCGCATCTAAGTCCACGTCAATAAGTGCCTCAGAATTAGAAAGTACATCTAAGTCAGCCTCAACAAGTGCTTCGGAATTAGAAAGCGCGTCTAAGTCAGCATCAACAAGTACATTAGTATCAGAATCTGCATCAACAAGTACATCAGTATCAGAATCTGCATCAACAAGTATAAGTGCATCGACTTCAGAAAGTACACTTGTTTCAGCGTGTGAATCATTAATTATAAAAAGTACATCGGTTTCAGAAAGTACATCATTAACAAGTGCTTCAAAATTAGAAAGTGCGTCTAAGTCAGCCTCAACAAGTGCTTCAGAATTAGCAAGCGCGTCTAAGTCAGCATCAACAAGTGCTTCAGAATTAGAAAGCGCGTCTAAGTCAGCCTCAACAAGTGCTTCAGAATTAGAAAGTGCGTCTAAGTCAGCCTCAACAAGCACCTCAGAATTAGAAAGCGCATCTAAGTCAGCCTCAACAAGCACCTCAGAATTAGAAAGTACATCTAAGTCAGCCTCAACAAGCACCTCAAAATTAGAAAGTGCATCTAAATCTGCATCAACAAGTACTTTAGCAAGCTTGAGTACATCAGAGTCAGAATCTGCATCAACAAGTATAAGTACATCGACTTCAGAAAGCACATTTATTTCAGCTTGTGAATCATTAAGTGCAAGAACAAGTACAAGAACAAGCACATCGATAAGCGCATCAGAATCTGCCTCAACAAGTGCATCTAAGTCAGCATCAATGAACATATCAGAATCTGAATCAAGAAGTGCATCTAAGTCAGCTTCAACGAACATATCAGAATCTGAATCAAGAAGTTCATCTAAGTCAGCATCAACGAGCGCATCAGAATCTGCATCAACAAGCGCATCAGAATCTGCATTAACAAGTGCATCTAAGTCAGCATCAACAAGTGCATCTAAGTCAGCATCAACGAGCGCATCAGAATCAACATCAACAAGCAGATCAGCTTCAGAATCAACATCAACATCAGCAAGCAGATCAGTTTCTGAATCAACATCAACATCAGCAAGCAGATCAGCTTCAGAATCAACATCAACAAGCAGATCAGCTTCAGAATCAACATCAACATCAACAAGCAGATCAGCTTCAGAATCAACATCAACAAGCAGATCAGCTTCAGAATCAACATCAACATCAGCAAGCAGATCAGCTTCAGAATCAACATCAACAAGCAGATCAGTTTCTGAATCAACATCAACATCAGCAAGCAGATCAGCTTCAGAATCAACATCAACAAGCAGATCAGCTTCAGAATCAACATCAACATCAGCAAGCAGATCAGCTTCAGAATCAACATCAACAAGCAGATCAGTTTCTGAATCAACATCAACATCAGTAAGCAGATCAGCTTCAGAATCAACATCAACAAGCAGATCAGTTTCTGAATCAACATCAACATCAGCAAGCAGATCAGCTTCAGAATCAACATCAACAAGCAGATCAGCTTCAGAATCAACATCAACATCAGCAAGCAGATCAGCTTCAGAATCAACATCAACAAGCAGATCAGTTTCTGAATCAACATCAACATCAGCAAGCAGATCAGCTTCAGAATCAACATCAACAAGCAGATCAGTTTCTGAATCAACATCAACATCAGCAAGCAGATCAGCTTCAGAATCAACATCAACATCAGCAAGCAGATCAGCTTCAGAATCAACATCAACAAGCAGATCAGTTTCTGAATCAACATCAACATCAGCAAGCAGATCAGCTTCAGAATCAACATCAACAAGCAGATCAGTTTCTGAATCAACATCAACATCAGCAAGCAGATCAGCTTCAGAATCAACATCAACAAGCAGATCAGTTTCTGAATCAACATCAACATCAGCAAGCAGATCAGCTTCAGAATCAACATCAACAAGCAGATCAGTTTCTGAATCAACATCAACATCAGCAAGCAGATCAGCTTCAGAATCAACATCAACAAGCAGATCAGTTTCTGAATCAACATCAACATCAGCAAGCAGATCAGCTTCAGAATCAACATCAACAAGCAGATCAGTTTCTGAATCAACATCAACATCAGCAAGCAGATCAGCTTCAGAATCAACATCAACAAGCAGATCAGTTTCTGAATCAACATCAACATCAGCAAGCAGATCAGCTTCAGAATCAACATCAACAAGCAGATCAGTTTCTGAATCAACATCAACATCAGTAAGCAGATCAGCTTCAGAATCAACATCAACAAGCAGATCAGTTTCTGAATCAACATCAACATCAGCAAGCAGATCAGCTTCAGAATCAACATCAACAAGCAGATCAGTTTCTGAATCAACATCAACATCAGCAAGCAGATCAGCTTCAGAATCAACATCAACAAGCAGATCAGCTTCAGAATCAACATCAACATCAGCAAGCAGATCAGCTTCAGAATCAACATCAACAAGCAGATCAGTTTCTGAATCAACATCAACATCAGCAAGCAGATCAGCTTCAGAATCAACATCAACAAGCAGATCAGTTTCTGAATCAACATCAGCTTCAGAATCAAGATCAACTTCTGAATCAACATCAACATCAGCAAGCAGATCAGCTTCAGAATCAACATCAACAAGCAGATCAGTTTCTGAATCAACATCAGCTTCAGAATCAAGATCAACTTCTGAATCAACATCAGCTTCAGCAAGCACATCAGCTTCAGAATCAAGATCAACTTCTGAATCAACATCAGCATCAGCAAGCACATCGGCTTCAGCAAGCACATCAGCTTCAGCAAGCACATCAGCTTCAGAATCAAGATCAGCTTCTGAATCAACATCAGCTAGCGCAAGCACATCAGCTTCAGCAAGTACATCAGCTTCAGCAAGCACATCAGCTTCAGCAAGCACATCAGCTTCAGCAAGCACATCAGCTTCAGAATCAAGATCAGCTTCTGAATCAACATCAGCTAGCGCAAGCACATCAGCTTCAGCAAGCACATCAGCTTCAGCAAGCACATCAGCTTCAGCAAGTACATCAGCTTCAGCAAGCACATCAACTTCTGAATCAACATCAGCTAGCGCAAGCACATCAACTTCTGAATCAACATCAGCTTCAGCAAGCAGATCAGCTTCAGAATCAACATCAACAAGCAGATCAGCTTCAGAATCAACATCAACAAGCAGATCAGTTTCTGAATCAACATCAACATCAGCAAGCAGATCAGCTTCAGAATCAACATCAACAAGCAGATCAGTTTCTGAATCAACATCAACATCAGCAAGCAGATCAGCTTCAGAATCAACATCAACAAGCAGATCAGTTTCTGAATCAACATCAACATCAGCAAGCAGATCAGCTTCAGAATCAACATCAACAAGCAGATCAGTTTCTGAATCAACATCAGCTTCAGAATCAAGATCAACTTCTGAATCAACATCAGCTTCAGCAAGCACATCAGCTTCAGAATCAAGATCAACTTCTGAATCAACATCAGCATCAGCAAGCACATCGGCTTCAGCAAGCACATCAGCTTCAGCAAGCACATCAGCTTCAGAATCAAGATCAGCTTCTGAATCAACATCAGCTAGCGCAAGCACATCAGCTTCAGCAAGTACATCAGCTTCAGCAAGCACATCAGCTTCAGCAAGCACATCAGCTTCAGAATCAAGATCAGCTTCTGAATCAACATCAGCTAGCGCAAGCACATCAGCTTCAGCAAGCACATCAGCTTCAGCAAGCACATCAGCTTCAGCAAGTACATCAGCTTCAGCAAGCACATCAACTTCTGAATCAACATCAGCTAGCGCAAGCACATCAACTTCTGAATCAACATCAGCTTCAGCAAGCCGATCAGCTTCAGCAAGCACATCGGCTTCAGCAAGCACATCAACTTCAGCAAGTACATCAGCTAGCGCAAGCACATCAGCTTCAGCAAGCACATCAGCTTCAGCAAGCACATCAACTTCTGAATCAACATCAGCTTCAGCAAGCACATCAGCTTCAGCAAGCACATCAGCTTCAGCAAGCACATCAGCTTCAGCAAGCACATCAGCTTCAGCAAGCACATCAGCTTCAGCAAGCACATCAGCTTCAGCAAGCACATCAGCTTCAGCAAGCACATCGGCTTCAGCAAGCACATCAGCTTCAGCAAGCACATCAGCTTCAGCAAGCACATCAGCTTCAGCAAGCACATCAGCTTCAGCAAGCACATCAACTTCTGAATCAACATCAGCTTCAGCAAGCACATCAGCTTCAGCAAGCACATCGGCTTCAGCAAGCACATCGGCTTCAGCAAGTACATCAGCTTCAGCAAGCACATCAGCTTCAGCAAGCACATCGGCTTCAGCAAGTACATCAGCTTCAGCAAGCACATCAGCTTCTGAATCAACATCAGCTTCAGCAAGCACATCAGCATCAGCAAGCACATCAGCTTCAGCAAGCACATCGGCTTCAGCAAGCACATCGGCTTCAGCAAGCACATCAGCTTCAGCAAGCACATCGGCTTCAGCAAGCACATCAGCTTCAGCAAGCACATCGGCTTCAGAATCAAGATCAACTTCTGAATCAACATCAGCTTCAGCAAGCACATCAGCTTCAGCAAGCACATCAGCTTCTGAATCAACATCAGCTTCAGCAAGCACATCAGCTTCAGCAAGCACATCAGCTTCAGAATCAAGATCAACTTCTGAATCAACATCAGCTTCAGCAAGCACATCAGCTTCAGAATCAAGATCAACTTCTGAATCAACATCAGCATCAGCAAGCACATCGGCTTCAGCAAGCACATCAGCTTCAGCAAGCACATCGGCTTCAGAATCAAGATCAACTTCTGAATCAACATCAGCTTCAGCAAGCACATCAACTTCTGAATCAACATCAGCTTCTGAATCAACATCAGCTTCAGCAAGCACATCAGCTTCAGCAAGCACATCAGCTTCAGCAAGCACATCAGCTTCAGCAAGCACATCAGCTTCAGCAAGCACATCAGCTTCAGAATCAACATCAGCTTCAGCAAGCACATCAGCTTCAGCAAGCACATCAGCTTCAGCAAGCACATCAGCTTCTGAATCAACATCAGCTTCAGCAAGCACATCAGCTTCAGCAAGCACATCAGCTTCAGCAAGCACATCAGCTTCAGCAAGCACATCAGCTTCAGCAAGCACATCAGCTTCAGCAAGCACATCGGCTTCTGAATCAACATCAGCTTCAGCAAGCACATCAGCTTCAGCAAGCACATCAGCTTCAGCAAGCACATCAGCTTCAGAATCAACATCAGCTTCAGCAAGCACATCAGCTTCAGCAAGCACATCAGCTTCAGCAAGCACATCAGCTTCAGAATCAACATCAGCTTCAGCAAGCACATCAGCTTCAGCAAGCACATCAGCTTCAGCAAGCACATCAGCTTCTGAATCAACATCAGCTTCAGCAAGCACATCAGCTTCAGAATCAACATCAGCTTCAGCAAGCACATCAGCTTCAGCAAGCACATCGGCTTCAGCAAGCACATCAGCTTCAGCAAGCACATCAGCTTCAGAATCAACATCAGCTTCAGCAAGCACATCAGCTTCAGCAAGCACATCAGCTTCAGAATCAACATCAGCTTCAGCAAGCACATCAGCTTCAGCAAGCACATCAGCTTCAGCAAGCACATCAGCTTCAGCAAGCACATCAGCTTCAGCAAGCACATCAGCTTCAGAATCAACATCAGCTTCAGCAAGCACATCAGCTTCAGCAAGCACATCAGCTTCAGCAAGCATCAGCTTCAGCAAGCTTCTGAATCAACATCAGCTTCAGCAAGCACATCAGCTTCAACATCAGCTTCGAATCAACATCAGCTTCAGCAAGCACATCGGCTTCAGCAAGCACATCAGCTTCAGCAAGCACATCAGCTTCAGAATCAAGATCAACTTCTGAATCAACATCAGCTTCAGCAAGCACATCAGCTTCAGCAAGCACATCAGCTTCAGCAAGCACATCAGCTTCTGAATCAACATCAGCTTCAGCAAGCACATCAGCTTCAGCAAGCACATCAGCTTCAGCAAGCACATCAGCTTCAGCAAGCACATCGGCTTCTGAATCAAGATCAACTTCTGAATCAACATCAGCTTCAGCAAGCACATCGGCTTCAGCAAGTACATCAGCTTCAGCAAGCACATCGGCTTCTGAATCAACATCAGCTTCAGCAAGCACATCAGCTTCTGAATCAACATCAGCTTCAGCAAGCACATCGGCTTCAGAATCAACATCAGCTTCAGCAAGCACATCAGCTTCAGCAAGCACATCAGCTTCAGCAAATCAAGATCAACTTCTGAATCAACATCAGCTTCAGCAAGCACATCAGCTTCAGCAAGCACATCGGCTTCTGAATCAACATCAGCTTCAGCAAGCACATCAGCTTCTGAATCAACATCAGCTTCAGCAAGCACATCGGCTTCAGCAAGCACATCGGCTTCAGCAAGCACATCAGCTTCAGCAAGCACATCAACTTCTGAATCAACATCAGCTTCAGCAAGCACATCAGCTTCAGCAAGCACATCGGCTTCAGAATCAACATCAGCTTCAGCAAGCACAGCTTCAGCACATCGGCTTCAGCAAGCACATCAGCTTCAGCAAGCACATCAGCTTCAGCAAGCACATCGGCTTCAGAATCAACATCAGCTTCAGCAAGCACATCGGCTTCAGCAAGTACATCAGCTTCAGCAAGCACATCAGCTTCAGCAAGCACATCGGCTTCTGAATCAACATCAGCTTCAGCAAGCACATCGGCTTCAGCAAGCACATCAGCTTCAGCAAGCACATCAGCTTCGAATCAACATCAGCTTCAGCAAGCACATCAGCTTCTGAATCAACATCAGCTTCAGCAAGCACATCAGCTTCAGCAAGCACATCGGCTTCAGCAAGCACATCAGCTTCAGCAAGCACATCAACTTCTGAATCAACATCAGCTTCAGCAAGCACATCAGCTTCAGCAAGCACATCAGCTTCAGCAAGCACATCGGCTTCTGAATCAAGATCAACTTCTGAATCAACATCAGCTTCAGCAAGCACATCGGCTTCAGCAAGCACATCAGCTTCAGCAAGCACATCGGCTTCAGCAAGCACATCAGCTTCAGCAAGCACATCAGCTTCAGCAAGCACATCGGCTTCAGCAAGCACATCGGCTTCTGAATCAACATCAGCTTCAGCAAGCACATCAGCTTCAGCAAGCACATCGGCTTCTGAATCAAGATCAACTTCTGAATCAACATCAGCTTCAGCAAGCACATCGGCTTCAGCAAGCACATCGGCTTCAGCAAGCACATCAGCTTCAGCAAGCACATCGGCTTCAGCAAGCACATCAGCTTCAGCAAGCACATCAGCTTCAGCAAGCACATCAGCTTCAGCAAGCACATCAGCTTCAGCAAGCACATCAGCTTCAGCAAGCACATCAGCTTCAGCAAGCACATCGGCTTCAGCAAGTACATCAGCTTCAGCAAGCACATCAGCTTCAGCAAGCACATCGGCTTCAGCAAGCACATCAGCTTCAGCAAGCACATCAGCTTCTGAATCAACATCAGCTTCAGCAAGCACATCAGCTTCTGAATCAACATCAGCTTCAGCAAGCACATCAGCTTCAGCAAGCACATCGGCTTCAGCAAGCACATCAGCTTCAGCAAGCACATCAACTTCTGAATCAACATCAGCTTCAGCAAGCACATCAGCTTCAGCAAGCACATCAGCTTCAGCAAGCACATCGGCTTCTGAATCAAGATCAACTTCTGAATCAACATCAGCTTCAGCAAGCACATCGGCTTCAGCAAGTACATCAGCTTCAGCAAGCACATCAGCTTCAGCAAGCACATCAGCTTCAGCAAGCACATCGGCTTCTGAATCAACATCAGCTTCAGCAAGCACATCGGCTTCAGCAAGCACATCAGCTTCAGCAAGCACATCAGCTTCAGCAAGCACATCGGCTTCAGCAAGCACATCAGCATCAGCAAGTACATCAGCTTCAGCAAGCACATCAACTTCTGAATCAACATCAGCTTCAGCAAGCACATCGGCTTCAGCAAGTACATCAGCTTCAGCAAGCACATCAGCTTCAGCAAGCACATCAGCTTCAGCAAGCACATCGGCTTCTGAATCAACATCAGCTTCAGCAAGCACATCGGCTTCAGCAAGCACATCAGCTTCAGCAAGCACATCAGCTTCAGCAAGCACATCGGCTTCAGCAAGCACATCAGCATCAGCAAGTACATCAGCTTCAGCAAGCACATCAACTTCTGAATCAACATCAGCTTCAGCAAGCACATCAGCATCAGCAAGCACATCGGCTTCAGAATCAACATCAGCTTCAGCAAGCACATCGGCTTCAGCAAGCACATCGGCTTCAGAATCAACATCAGCTTCAGCAAGCACATCGGCTTCAGCAAGCACATCAGCTTCAGCAAGCACATCGGCTTCAGCAAGCACATCGGCTTCAGCAAGCACATCAGCATCAGCAAGTACATCAGCTTCAGCAAGCACATCAACTTCTGAATCAACATCAGCTTCAGCAAGCACATCGGCTTCAGCAAGCACATCGGCTTCAGCAAGCACATCAGCATCAGCAAGTACATCAGCTTCAGCAAGCACATCAACTTCTGAATCAACATCAGCTTCAGCAAGCACATCAGCTTCAGCAAGCACATCGGCTTCAGAATCAACATCAGCTTCAGCAAGCACATCGGCTTCAGCAAGCACATCGGCTTCAGAATCAACATCAGCTTCAGCAAGCACATCGGCTTCAGCAAGCACATCGGCTTCTGAATCAACATCAGCTTCAGCAAGCACATCAGCTTCAGCAAGCACATCGGCTTCTGAATCAAGATCAACTTCTGAATCAACATCAGCTTCAGCAAGCACATCGGCTTCAGCAAGCACATCGGCTTCAGCAAGCACATCAGCTTCAGCAAGCACATCGGCTTCAGCAAGCACATCAGCTTCAGCAAGCACATCAGCTTCAGCAAGCACATCAGCTTCAGCAAGCACATCAGCTTCAGCAAGCACATCAGCTTCAGCAAGCACATCAGCTTCAGCAAGCACATCGGCTTCAGCAAGTACATCAGCTTCAGCAAGCACATCAGCTTCAGCAAGCACATCGGCTTCAGCAAGCACATCAGCTTCAGCAAGCACATCAGCTTCTGAATCAACATCAGCTTCAGCAAGCACATCAGCTTCTGAATCAACATCAGCTTCAGCAAGCACATCAGCTTCAGCAAGCACATCGGCTTCAGCAAGCACATCAGCTTCAGCAAGCACATCAACTTCTGAATCAACATCAGCTTCAGCAAGCACATCAGCTTCAGCAAGCACATCAGCTTCAGCAAGCACATCGGCTTCTGAATCAAGATCAACTTCTGAATCAACATCAGCTTCAGCAAGCACATCGGCTTCAGCAAGTACATCAGCTTCAGCAAGCACATCAGCTTCAGCAAGCACATCAGCTTCAGCAAGCACATCGGCTTCTGAATCAACATCAGCTTCAGCAAGCACATCGGCTTCAGCAAGCACATCAGCTTCAGCAAGCACATCAGCTTCAGCAAGCACATCGGCTTCAGCAAGCACATCAGCATCAGCAAGTACATCAGCTTCAGCAAGCACATCAACTTCTGAATCAACATCAGCTTCAGCAAGCACATCAGCTTCAGCAAGCACATCGGCTTCAGAATCAACATCAGCTTCAGCAAGCACATCGGCTTCAGCAAGCACATCGGCTTCAGAATCAACATCAGCTTCAGCAAGCACATCGGCTTCAGCAAGCACATCAGCTTCAGCAAGCACATCGGCTTCAGCAAGTACATCAGCTTCAGCAAGCACATCAGCTTCAGCAAGCACATCAGCTTCAGCAAGCACATCGGCTTCTGAATCAACATCAGCTTCAGCAAGCACATCGGCTTCAGCAAGCACATCAGCTTCAGCAAGCACATCAGCTTCAGCAAGCACATCGGCTTCAGCAAGCACATCAGCTTCAGCAAGTACATCAGCTTCAGCAAGCACATCAACTTCTGAATCAACATCAGCTTCAGCAAGCACATCAGCTTCAGCAAGCACATCGGCTTCAGAATCAACATCAGCTTCAGCAAGCACATCAGCTTCAGCAAGCACATCAGCTTCAGCAAGCACATCGGCTTCAGCAAGCACATCAGCTTCAGCAAGCACATCAGCTTCAGCAAGCACATCAGCTTCAGCAAGCACATCAGCTTCAGCAAGCACATCAGCTTCAGCAAGCACATCGGCTTCAGCAAGTACATCAGCTTCAGCAAGTGCAAGTACGTCAGCCAGCACGTCAGCTTCAACAAGTGCAAGCACATCAGCAAGCACGTCAGCTTCAGCAAGCACATCAGCTTCTGAATCAAGATCAGCTTCACCAAGCACGTCAGCTTCAGCAAGTGCAAGTACGTCAGCTTCAACAAGTGCCAGCACATCAGCTTCAGTAAGCACATCAGCTTCAACAAGTGCAAGTACGTCAGCTTCACCAAGCACATCAGCTTCTGAATCAACATCAGCATCAGCAAGCACGTCAGCTTCAGTAAGCACATCAGCATCAGCAAGCACATCAGCTTCTGAATCAACATCGGCTTCAGCAAGCACATTAGCTTCTGCAACGGTAGAATCAGCAGGTTATTCAAGAAAACAATTACCAAATACTGTTTCAGAAAATTCTAATTCATCTGTACTTCTAGGCGCTTTGGCAGCTATTACAGGTTTAGGTTTGTTTGCAAAACGTCGTAAAGATAAAAATGAAGATGAAATCTAAGATATCTTCCTCTTTGTCAACTGTAGTGGGGCGAAGAAAAGCTAACATCTGGAGAGGACGATCGTTGTCCTCTCCGTTTTTATAGGCTCATTGTCAACTGTAGTGGGTTGAATAAAAGCTAACATCTGGAGAGGACAATTGATGTCCTCTTCATTTTTATATTCAGAGCGATGAAAATTCGTTTCTTAAAGTTGTCAAAGTTCTTAAAACCAGAGGCATTACGCTTGATGAGTTTAATGAGATTATTAGTCGCTTCCAATTTGGCGTTGGAATAGGGTAACTGGAGGGCGTTGACGATTTTCTCCTTGTCCTTGAGAAATGTCTTAAAGACAGTCTGAAAAAGAGGATGAACCTGCTTTAGATTGTCCTCAATGAGTCCGAAAAATTTCTCGGGCTCTTGATTCTGAAAGTGAAAAAGCAAGAGCTGATAGAGATTATAGTGGTGTTTCAACTCTTCTGAATAGCTTAAAAGCTTGTCTAGAATCTCTTTATTCGTCAAATGCATACGAAAAGTGGGGCGATAAAAACGTTTATCACTCAATTTACGGCTATCTTGTTGGATGAGCTTCCAGTAGCGCTTGATGGCCTTGTATTGATGGGATTTTCTATCGAATTGATTCATGATTTGGACACGAATACAGCTCATAGCACGGCTAAGATGTTGTACAATGTGAAAGCGATCTAGAACGATTTTAGCACATGAAAAAAGCTGTTTAGCCAAGTCATAGTAGGGACTAAACATATCCATAGTAATGATTTTGACTCGACATCGGACGGCTCTATCGTAGCGCAGAAAGTGATTTCGGATGATAGTCTGGGTTCTACCTTCAAGCACGGTGATAATGTTGAGATTGTCAAAATCTTGTGCAATGAAACTCATCTTTCCCTTGGTAAAAGAATACTCGTCCCAAGACATAATCTCAGGAAGTCGGCAAGTCATGCTTAAAGTGAAAGTCATTTAACTTGCGAATGACAGTTGAAGTTGAAATGGCCAGCTGATGAGCAATATCGGTCATAGAAGTCTTCTCAATCAACTTTTGCGCAATCTTTTGGTTGATAATACGAGGGATTTGATGATTTTTCTTGACGATAGAAGTCTCAGCGACCATCATTTTCGAGCAATGATAGCACTTAAATCGACGCTTTCTAAGGAGGATTCTAGTAGGCATACCAGTCGTCTCAAGGTAAGGAATCTTAGACGGTTTTTGAAAGTCATATTTCTTCATTTGATTTCCGCAATCAGGACAAGATGGGGCATCGTAGTCTAGTTTAGCTAGGATTTCCTTGTGTGTATCCCTATTGATGACATCTACAATTTTTATGTTTGGGTCTTTGATATCAAGGAGTTTTGTGATAAAATGTGATTGTTCCATATGATTCTTTCTAATGATGGTTTCGTCGCTTTTCATTATAGGTCTTATGGGACTTTTTTTCTACAACAAATTAGGCTCCATAATTCCTATGGTGGTTTTACCCACTACAAATATTATAGAGCCTAAAAAACCAACGATATTTACCTTTATTATCTTATAAGCAGATTTTTTCTGCTTTTTTTGTTATAATAATGACATTGAAATTATGTAGGGAAATAACATTTTTATACAAAAAAAACGAGTAGTTTTTGTATCATGGTTTTTTTATGTATTTATAAAGTAAACTAAAAGAAACATATATTTTTGATTTTTTTCTGATGTTTATGTATAGAATGGAAGGAATTGTTATGAAAAAAATCATTTTTTTCATCCATAGTTATAAAAAGGGTTTGTAACTCTTTTCTTAATTTTTTTATTTATGTTCTGGGGAGTCGATTAACTCTTCCTTTTATCGATTTGAATAGCAGAGATTTTTCTTGGGGGTTCGACGGCTTATTTAGCTTTTTCAACCGCAATTACAGGTGGGAATTTACGGAGTTTGTCAATCTTGTCAGTCGGTCTATCCCCCTGGATGTCGTCGATGATTTTATGGCAAATGTTCTCCTTATCTAAGCGTTTGAATCTTGCCTCTGGTTCGGCTGAGATTCAAGATAGAAGAAAGATGTCTCTCACCTTGATAATTGCCTTGATTCAATCGCTAGCCTTAGCGGTAAATCTACCGATTAAGGACAACTATAATTCATTCTTGGTGCTCATACTCAACACACTTTTACTAATCGCAGGGACTTTCTTTTTGATCTGGCTGTCAGATATTAACTCTACTATGGGGATTGGTGGCTATCTTGCGATCTTATTGACTAGTATGGTTCTCTATCTTCCTCAAGATATCATGGAATCAATACAAAAGCTCGGGATTTCTATGTGGATTATTACACTACTAGGGATAATGGGAATTGTTTTTGCCTATCTTATCGCAATTTTTTATCGTGCTCGTTATCGGATTCCGGTGAATAAAATTGGTCTTCAATCTCGCTTTAAGCGTTATTCTTATTTTGAAATAATGCTGAATCCTGCAGGTGGGATGCCCTTCATGTATGTGATGAGTTTAATTAGCTTACCAACTTACCTATTTCTTTTGCTACAATTAGTTGATCCAGGTAACTCAGTTTATCAACACATAAGTTCCCAATATGCAACGGGGAAACCCTTATGGATTTATACCTATATAGCGACTTTATTTATATTTAGTATTGCCTTTGCTTTTGTCAATATTAGTGGGGAACGAGTGGCAGAACGGATGAAAAACTCAGGCGAATACATTTATGGCGTTTATCCAGGTGAGGCCACTAGTAATTTTATCAATAATCTAGTCTTTAGGTTTGCTATTGTAGGTGGTATCTTTAATGTGTTATTTGCTGGTCTACCAATGTTGTTTGTTTTAGTCGATGAACAATTGTTGAGAGTGAGTATGATTCCAGGTTTGTTTATGATTCTAAGTGGTATGATCTTTAACATTAAAGATGAAATCAAAGCACTGAAATTGAACGAAACTTATAAACCACTGATTTAGGAGAGAGTTATGTATTATTTTATTCCAGCTTGGTATGGTAGTCATCGTCAGTGGCATGCAGATATCATCCCTTGGTATCGGTCTTCTTTTAAGTTGGAGTTTGACGATACCTTCAATCAGATTCGTCTGTTAGATAGACAAGAACTGCCGTCAAGCCTTTTGGTTTTAGCCTATCAACCACATCTTCGCTATTTCTTACATCGTCATAGTGTATTAGAGGCTGAAGTATATTCTATTTTTGATGAAATGCAAGATATTACGGATATTTCTCCACAAGTACTGAATATCAGAGATATTGAGTGGGATAAGGACTGTGAATTTATGTACAGTCCTTTCGCTATTGTTATCCACAAAGATGGGAAACGCTATGCCCAAATTGAGCATGGTGTGGAAGGTTTTATTAGTGATATTCAGTATTGTGATGCTCAGGGTCACATGACCAAACACTATATTATGGATGACCGTGGCTTGGTTTCAAGTGTTATTTATTATCAGGACAATCATCCATCTTACCAAGACTATCTAAATACTGAGGGAATTTGGCAGTTCAGAGAGTATTTACAAGAGGATGGTAGGGTAGAGATTAATCCTATTTTTGGCTATCGTTTCAACTCTCTCTATTATAGTGATATGGGGCAGTTGGTGGCTGAATTTTTTGAAAAACGAATCGAGAAGATCAAAGAAGGTAGTGATTGGTTTATTGTCCCATCTGACTCTCGTCATAATGATTTTGTTTTAGACTGTTTGCCTGAAGTAAACCCGAAAATCTTGAGTCTTTTCATCGGTCGTAATCCAAAGGAGACTATGAAAGATCTACTTGAACCTATATCTAAAGTTGATTTGGTTTTAGTTGATAGGGAGGATAGCCTTGAACTTCTACAGAATTTGTATCCAGATAAACTACATTTTTTCAAACATTTATCGCCCTTTGATACTCGTTTAAGATTGGGGGAAAGTCAGACAAAGAAGGAATCCATTATTTATTATCAACTTAATTTTGAAGAAGAATTGGACAAAGAAGGTCTTTTCCAAATCTTATCCTTCCTTGCAGAGACCAAAGACACTGAGGTAATTTTTGGTGCTTTTGCTGCCAATAACGACCAGATGCAGAGAGTAGCAGAGGCAATCCAAGAAATCATAGATGAAAAATTCTCGGCAGAGATTTTTGAGAAAGAAGTCGACTATGAAGGGGCTGAAAATCCTTTGAAGGAAAATGCCCAACAGCAACTCCGCTATAGTCTATTAAATATCAATGATGAATTGGAAATGATGAAGACCTTAGAATATGTTCGATTGATTGTTGATTTAAATCCTCAACCCCACCTATATACTCAAATAGCGGGGATTAGTGCAGGAATTCCTCAGGTGAATCAAGTAGAGACTGCTTATGTTGACCATTTGAAAAATGGCTACCTTCTGTCTACTATCACAGAATTTAAGAAAGCAGCCCATTACTATCTAGATACCCTAAAAGAATGGAATCAGTCTCTAATCTACTCAATTGATAAAATCAAGGAACATACAGGTCAGAAGTTTGTAGAAAAACTAGATCAATGGATAGAGGAGAGTACAAATGTCAAAGGATCTTAAAATCCTACAGATAGGGACGGGAAATTGGAAGCATTTTTATGAGATCCCTAAAAGAATGGAATGGTATTATTTTTACCCTAATTCTCCCAAGGCTCTTAAAGAAACGGTAAAAATGGATGAGATTCGTAAGTTCAATGCCATCCTCATCGAAGATGGCCGTTACTTGATTGACCTACTCCCAATCATTAAAATAATCGAGCCCTATACGATTTTCTATAACAAAGAGTTTCAAACAAACAACCCCCTTATTTTGGATTTAATCAAAAAACGCTGTGCCCAAGCAGTTGACTTTTCAAATCCACAGAAATTGTTAAAAGATTTATCCACTTCCTTGTTTGGTGGTGGGTACGGAGATAAGATGAAACCAGCTACAATAGAGGTTCATCCCAGTTTTAAAGGGGCTATTTCTTATCAAGGGTTTGAGTATCTACTCTTGGAGGGGGATTTTGGTTCAGAATTTTCTCCAGTAGCTAATTGGAAATACAACTTTGTCTCTTCAACAAAACTTCCAATTGAGTTGTGGCTAGAGTATGAAAAAAGTGAAGGTGTAGAATTTCAGTTTCGTATTCGAAAAATGCCTGAAGGCTCAGTTTCGGAAGTAGTTGAAGACCTAATCTTTACAGAAGAAGACCTGAAAACGGCCCTCATTATGGATCAGGATTACAATTCCTACCTATGTATGTCTATCGAGGCTCGTGGTTTGGGAACCCTAAAATTAGGAAGTCTACACCAACGTTGGAGTCGGAAGTACTTTGGAAAATTTGTTCTCGGTGGTAATATCTTACATGATAACAAGCGTGATGAGATTAACTATTTCTTCCATCCTGGAGATTTTAAACCACCATTGGCTGTCTACTTTTCAGGATTTCGACCCGCTGAGGGATTTGAAGGATACAGAATGATGCAAAATTTCAAGTGCCCTTTCATCTTGTTCTCTGATCCTCGATTAGAGGGAGGCGCTTTTTACCTAGGTAGTGAGGAATTAGAAGAAAAGATTAAGCAAACCATTCGACACTATCAGGAATATTTGGGCTTTGATAAAAAAGATTTGATTTTATCAGGTTTATCAATGGGAACCTTTCCCGCTCTTTACTATGGTTCATTCTTTGAGCCTAAAGGAATCGTTGTAGGTAAACCCTTAGCAAATTTAGGAACAATCGCAAGACGGGGCAGATTGGAAGCACCAGGTGTCTTTCCCACGGGATTTGACGTGCTTCATCATCAAGCTGGAGGAAATAGTCCAGCCCATATGGATGAGTTAGATAACCGTTTTTGGTCTGCCTTCAAACAAGCAGATTTTTCTCAAACAACTTTTGGTTTTTCTTACATGAAGGATGAAGATATGGACAGTCATGCTTATGAACAGCTAGTTACTACACTCTGTCAAACCGAAGCAAAGATTTTATCAAAAGGAACCGTAGGTCGACATAATGATGATACAGGAACCAACGTTACCTGGTTTATCCATTTTTATAACATGATATTACAAGCAGAATTTGGAAGAGGTGAGACATGATTATAAATCAAAGAGAAGATATACTTTGGGGAGATATGGGAGCAACATATATGTATGGAACTCGCCTTCAGTTTTGGAAAGATGGGCATATCAGCCTTTCAAATCCACTACTAGCGCCAGGTGAAGTTCTCAAATCATGGTTTTCAAGCTCGAATTATCAAGGTAGCAGGAGCCAACCCAGTTTACCTCTCTTAAAAGGAAATCATCGCTATCAATTCACTATGAATATGACTTGCTATCCTGAAAATAGCATTTACATCAAGCTAGTTTTTTTGGACCGTTACGAAGAAGTGCTAGAAGAAAAAGTTGAGGAAACCCTATCTTTTTCTTTCGTTTATCCTGAGGATGCTTATACCTATAAAGTTTCTCTCGTTACTGCTGGATTTGAATCACTCGATTTTTATTCTTTCTCAATTAAGGAGTATGATCGTGTTTAATAATTTGTATCAAAATAGAAAACTCAGGAAAGTAAGAGCTACTTTAAAAAAGATCAATGGTCTCAAAGACAAAATGGCAGCTCTTAGCGATGAAGCCTTGGCAGCAAAAACGGTAGAGTTTCGTAAGCGTTTAGCAAAAGGGGAAACCCTAGACGACTTACTTGTTGAAGCTTTTGCAGTTGTACGTGAAGCTGATAAGCGGATCCTAGGGATGTTTCCCTATGATGTTCAGGTTATGGGAGGCATTGTTATTCATCAGGGAAATGTTGCCGAGATGAATACTGGTGAAGGAAAGACTCTAACAGCCACCCTACCTGTTTATCTTAATTCCCTTACAGGAAAGGGAACAATGGTTATTACGACCAATGAATATCTTGCAAAGCGTGATGCGGAAGAAATGGGTCAAGTTTATCGTTTTCTTGGCTTGACAGTAGGAATTCCATTTACAGGTAATCCTCTAAATGAGTATAAATCAAAAGAAAAAAAACTTATTTACGCATCTGATGTTATTTATACTACTAATAGTGCATTAGGTTTTGATTATCTAACTGATAATCTAGCTTCCAGTAGTAAAGATAAGTTTTTACGCCCATTTAACTATGTGATTATTGATGAAATTGACGATATTTTACTAGATAGTGCACAAACACCGCTCATCATTGCGGGGTCTCCTCGTGTTCAGTCCAACTACTATGGTATCATTGATACTTTAGTGACAACTTTGGTTGAAAATGAAGACTATATCTTTAAAGAAGAAAAAGAAGAGATATGGTTGACTACAAAGGGGGCTAAAACTGCCGAAAGATTCCTAGGGATTGATAACTTGTATAAAGAAGAATACGCTACTTACGTACGACATATAGTCTATTCTCTGAGAGCGCATAAGTTGTTTACGAGAGATAAGGAGTATATCATCCGGGATGATGAGATGGTCCTTCTGGATAAAGGAACTGGTCGTTTGATGGAAATGACTAAGCTACAAGGTGGTCTCCATCAGGCTATCGAAGCCAAAGAGCATGTGAAGCTCTCTCCTGAAACACGGGCAATGGCTTCTATCACCTATCAAAGTCTTTTCAAAATGTTTAATAAGATATCAGGAATGACTGGGACTGGGAAAGTTGCAGAGAAGGAATTTTTGGAAACCTATAATATGTCTGTTATCCGAATTCCGACCAACCGTCCCTTACTCAGAAAAGACTATCCAGACAATCTTTATGTAACACTACCAGAAAAGGTTTATGCTTCACTTGAATGTATCAAGGAATACCATCTCAAAGGGAACCCACTGCTAGTTTTTGTCGGATCTGTTGAGATGTCGCATCTCTATTCGTCCCTACTGTTGCGGGAAGGAATCGCCCATAACGTCTTGAATGCTAATAATGCTGCACGTGAGGCTCAAATTGTCTCAGAATCCGGTCAGATGGGAGCTGTGACAGTTGCGACCTCCATGGCAGGTCGAGGAACAGATATTAAATTGGGACCTGGAGTTGCTGAACTAGGTGGCCTAGTAGTTATCGGTACAGAACGAATGGAAAGTCAGCGAATTGATCTGCAAATCAGAGGACGCTCAGGTAGACAAGGCGATCCAGGACTATCGAAGTTTTTTGTATCACTAGAAGATGATGTCATCAAGAAGTTCGGTCCATCTTGGGTTCATAGAATGTACCAAGAGTACAGTGTTGCTGATATTACTCAACCACAAGTCCTTGAGGGAATAAAATACCACCGATTGGTTGATAAAGCTCAAAATGCAAGTGATAGTGCTAGTCGTACAAACAGACAGAGAACACTTGAATACGCTGAAAGTATGAATATCCAGCGCGATCTCATCTATAAGGAAAGAAATCGTTTAATAAATGGAGATAGGGATCTTCGAGATGTATTATCTGAGATGATTGATGAGTATATTGAAACTATTTTATCTGACAATCTAAAAACCAGAGAAGAATTATTTCACTATATTATCACGAATATCAGTTTTAATATCCGAGAATTACCTCTTGATCTAGCCATTGAAGATGAACAAGAGTTGAGAAATTTCTTAATTCAGATCATTAACAATGAGTTAAATGATAAGAAGACCTTGTTAGAACCTCATGATTTATACGATCAATTTTTGAGGATTTCCATGCTTAAAGCCATTGATGATAACTGGGTCGAACAGGTGGACTATCTGCAACAATTGATGATGGCAATTGGGGGACAAACAGCCAGTCAAACGAATCCTATCGTAGAATACTACCGAGAAGCCTATATGGGATTTGAAACCATGAAAGAGCAGATTCGTTCAGATATGGTACGGAATGTCTTGATGGGATTGGTACAGATGGGACCTAAGGGCGAAATCGTAACCCATTTTCCATAAGAAGGAGAATATATGACAATTTACAATATAAATTTAGGAATTGGCTGGGCCAGCAGTGGTATTGAATATTCCCAAGCTTATCGTGCTGGTATTTTTTTCGCAGCCTGGATTTACCGTCGAAGTTTATCTTTACAGATATGATTTTTAGCAGATAATATCCAACATTTGACAGCTAACATTGGTTTTTAAGGATGAAGAAGTTATTTGGCTGTATAATTATTTTACAGATATCAAGATTGCGCCGACCAGTGTGACGGTAGATGATGTGTTGGCTTATTTTGAAGGCGTAGAAAGCCGTCGTGAAAGAAATGGGAAAATTGAACGAATCTTCTTCTCAGATGAAGACAAGTTTATCACTTGTTATTTGGTAGATGAGGAAAAAGATTTCGTCCAACATGTAGAGTATGTATATGCCGGTAATTTGGTTCGCAAAGATTACTTCTCTTACACACGCTACTGTACAGAGTATTTTGCTCCTAAAGACAATGTAGCGACACTCTATCAAAGAACCTTCTACAATGAAGATGGGACCCCAGCGTATGAGATGTTCATGAATCAAGGGACTGAGGAAGTCTACCGTTTCAAGGATCGAATCTTATACGGGAAGCCTGCCTTGATCCGTTATTTCATGCAGACACTTCAGTTAAGTAAATCAGATCTAGTGATTTTGGATCGTGAGACAGGGATTGGTCAGGTGGTCTTTGAAGAAGCGCAGGCGGCGCATCTAGCGGTGGTTGTTCATGCGGAGCATTATAGTGAAAATGCGACCAATGCTGACTATATCTTGTGGAACAACTATTATGACTACCAATTTACAAATGCAGATAAGGTCGATCTCTTCATCGTTTCAACGGATCGTCAAAAGGAAGTCTTAGAGCAACAGTTTGCTCACTATACGACACATGCTCCTAAGATTGTGACCATTCCAGTTGGAAGCATTGATGAATTAACAAAACCACAAGAGAGTCGTAAGCCATTTTCTCTTATTACAGCCTCGCGTCTAGCTAAGGAAAAACACATTGATTGGCTTGTCAAGGCTGTGATTGAAGCTCATAAGGAATTGCCAGAATTAACCTTTGATATCTACGGTAGTGGTGGCGAAGAATCCTTATTGCGACAAATCATTACGACAAATCAAGCGGAAGATTATATCCATCTTAAGGGCCATGCGGATTTGTCTCATATTTACTCTCAATATGAAGTTTATCTAACTGCTTCTACAAGTGAAGGCTTTGGGTTGACACTCATGGAAGCAATTGGTTCGGGCTTGCCATTGATTGGTTTTGATGTTCCTTATGGAAATCAAACCTTCATCGAAGATGGCGAAAATGGATATTTGATTCCAAGCTCATCTGACCATGTCGAAGATGAAATCAAGAAAGCTTATGCAGAAAAGATTTGCCAACTGTATTTGGAAAATCGTTTGGAGGGCATGAGAGAAAAATCCTATCAGATTGCTGAGAAATTCTTGACTCAAGAGATTCTGGACAAATGGGAAAATACAATCAAGGAGGTAGTGGATGATTCAGTTATTTGATGTATACAATCAAGAAAGCCAAGATTTGCACTATAGTCTGACTGAAGCTGGACTGTCTGATTTGGCTGTGGTTATTGAACCAGATGGATTTTTACCAGATGGAGTTGTCTCACCCTTCACCTATTATTTGGGGTATGACAGTGGTAAACCCTTGTACTTTAACCAAGTTCCTGTCCCAGACTTTTGGGAAATTGCTGGGAATAATCAATTTGGGACTATTAATGATCTTAATCAAGAACGGGCTGTGATTCATTTTGCAGATAGCTTACAGGCTCGTTTGGTAAAAAAAGTCGAATGGAAAACACCAGCAGGTCGGATCTTTCAAGTGGATCACTACAACCGTTTTGGAGCTTGCTTTGCTAAGACTACCTTTGATGCTTCTGGTCAAGCTATTATGACTTCTTATCGGGACGTAGATCAAAAGGAAGTTATTTTGGAAAACCATGTCACAGGTGATATTCTGTTGACCTTGGAAGGTCAAGGATTGCGCCATTTTTCTGGCCGAGTGGCCTTTATTATAGACTTCTTGCAAGGTTTGGAAGTGAATCTTGACCACATTCTCTTTAATAGCTTATCTACATCGTTTTTGACTTCCTTCCATTTTCCAGACAAATCAGGTCAGGATATCCTGGTTTGGCAAGAATCATTGCAGGATCATATTCCAGGAAATATGCAATTGATCTTGGAGAATGACCATCTTCGAGTTAAGACCATTATCATTTCAGATTATGCGACCTATGAACGCGCTCTACAGTTGACAGATGAAAAATTCCATCATAAGTTTAGTCACCTAGGATATCACTATAACTTTAAGCGCGATAATTTTGTTCGTCCTGATGCCTTGATAGTGACCAATTCGGACCAACTAGAGCAGGTCGAAAAGCTAGTGGAAAGTTTGCCAAGGGTTACTTTCCGTATCGCAGCAGTGACAGAGATGTCATCCAAGTTGTTGGATATGCTTCGCTACCCCAATGTTGTACTCTATCAAAATGCCAGTCCTCAAAAGATTCAGGAGCTTTATCAGTTATCAGATATCTACCTGGATATCAACTATGGTAATGAACTGCTTCAGGCTGTTCGTCAGGCCTTTGAACACAACCAACTGATCCTAGCCTTTGAAGAAACAGCCCATAATCGCCGCTATACAGCTCCTAATCATATTTTCGCTAAGGAAGCAGTTGACGATATGATTCAAACCATTGAGTTAGCCCTTTCTCATGTCAAAGAGATGGGACGAGCTCTGGTAGACCAAGGGAATCATGCCAATTATGTGAATCCAATCCTGTATCAGGAGCGGATGGAAACCATTTTAGGAGAAAGCCATGGCTAAAAAAGATCTATTTTATCAGGATGTTGAAGGTCGCATGGAAGAGATGAAACAACAACCCATCAAAAAAGAAAAGTCTACACGTGGTGAAAAAATTAGTAAGACCTTTTCTTTCTTAATAGGATTTATCATTTTGATTGGTTTACTATTTACTTTGATAAGACTTTTGAGGTAGTTAAATGACTGAATTATTGATAATTGTAACCATTATGTTAGCTCTTTCCTTAATCATTCTTGTGGCCATTCAACCAAGGCAAACTCAAATCTTTTCTATGGATGCGACTAGTAATATCGGAAAGCCCAGCTATTGGCAAAGCAATACGCTTGTTAAAGTCTTAACCTTGCTTGTTAGCTTATCCCTATTTGTGTTGTTGCTTCTCTTTATGGTTTTAACTTTTAACTAATCGTTATCTGTATCGCTAGAACGTTTGATTTGAACAGTGAAGATTTAAAGAAATTTAAGTTTGAGGAGAAAATTTTAAGAAAACTTTTAGGAATCTAGCTTATACTATAAGCATAAGTTAAGAAGAACTTAACTTTAACTCCTAAAAATTTTTCATAATAATCTCCCTATAAAATAAAGTCGCCCAATCAGGCGGCTTATTTTGTGAACTTTTAATGATTTATAAGAACCTTTAATGAGTTGTACTTTTTTAAGAAATCGGCAAAACTAGGCTTTTTATAGGGATAAAGTGATAAAATGCTATTCTAGGTATATTTTCTACCAATTTAAAATGAAGTAGGGGGAAGAAAATTTTCATATAAAATGATATAATGAAGAGTAGCTTTTTTATGGAGAGGAGGCCTAGAATGAATTTTCAGCAATTATCTAATCTTCAATACTGGTCTAGTTTGTTTTCCAGTCCTTGGAGTATTCTGATAAATGTGATTGATATTCTTATCGTTGCCTATATCTTATACCAATTTACAAAATCAATTGCAGGAACCAAGATTATGATCCTGGTTCGAGGTGTTTTAGTTTTCATCTTAGCTCAGATAGCAGCAAATACCCTAGGCTTAACGACTATTTCTTGGTTGATCAATCAATTGATTACTTACGGTGTTATCGCAGCGGTTGTTATTTTCTCTCCAGAAATTCGGACAGGTTTAGAGCGATTAGGACGTGCGACTGATTTCTTTTCAAGTGCACCAATGAGTTCAGAAGAACAGATGATTCAGGCCTTTGTTAAAGCGGTAGAATATATGAGCCCGCGTAAAATTGGAGCACTTGTATCAGTTCAGCGTGTTAGAACCTTGCAGGAATATATTTCCACGGGGATTCCTTTAGATGCTAAGATTTCTGCAGAACTCTTAATCAATATCTTCATTCCAAACACACCTTTACATGATGGTGCAGTCATTATAAAAGGTGATCGAATAGCTGTAACATCTGCTTATCTTCCACTTACTGAAAACACTGGTATTTCTAAGGAGTTTGGAACGCGACACCGTGCAGCCATTGGTTTATCTGAAGTATCAGACGCCTTAACATTTGTTGTGTCAGAAGAAACTGGAGGCATTTCCATTACCTATAATGGTGTCTTTAAGCATGATTTAACGATGGAAGAATTTGAGGAAGAACTAAGTCGTATACTGATTCCGGAAAATTCACAAGAGCCAAGCTTAACAGAGCGTATATTAGGAGGCTGGAAGAATGAAAAAAAATAGTTTATATATCATCTCCTCACTCCTATTTGCTTGCATTTTATTTATCTACGCTACCTCTATTAATTATCAAAATAATAATAATGCAAGACCGGCTCGAACAGAAACCTATACCAATACGGTCGTAAATGTACCAATTGATATTCAGTACGATAGTGAGCAGTATTTTATTAGTGGTTTTAGTTCAGAAGTAACGGTATTTTTAACTGGATCCAATCGAGTGACCTTGGCTAGTGAGATGCAAGAAAGCACTCGTAAATTTAAGGTTACTGCAGATTTAACACAGGCGACAGAAGGAACCGTTGAAGTTCCCTTGACCATTGAGAATCTTCCGAGCGGTTTAACAGCCCTAGCAACACCGCAGAAAATCACCGTTAAAATTGGGAAGAAAGCAACACGGGATAATTTACCAGTCACTCCACAGATTGACTCTGGTAAGGTTGATGAACGAATTCTCATCGATAGTGTGACTGTTTCAGATGAACGCGTTTCAGTTACAAGTGATGTCGATACCTTATCTAAGATTGATAAGATTGTAGCTGTCTTACCAACGAGTGAAAAATTACTGGAAATTATACAGGTTCAGTTCCCTTACAAGCTATTGATAAGAATGGGACAGTTTTACCAACGGTGATTACACCGTATGAAACAACCATGAAGATAACAACGAAACAAGCTAGATCAGCAAGTAGTTCTACCTCTTCAACGACTAGTTCATCTTCAACGAAATCTTCTACTACAGAGTCTGAAACCAAACCAGACTCTTCAAAGAAAGACTAAAAAATTAGAAAAGGATATAACATGGGTAAATATTTTGGAACGGACGGAGTCCGTGGAGAAGCAAACGTAGAACTTACGCCAGAATTAGCTTTTAAATTGGGACGTTTTGGAGGTTATGTTCTCAGTCAACATACGACTGAAGCACCAAAAGTTTTTGTAGGACGTGACACTCGTATCTCAGGTCAAATGCTAGAAGCAGCTTTGATTGCTGGCCTCCTTTCAGTCGGAATTCACGTTTATAAGCTTGGAGTTCTTGCAACACCAGCAGTAGCTTATCTTGTTAAAACAGAAGGTGCGAGCGCAGGTGTCATGATTTCAGCTAGTCACAACCCAGCCCTTGATAATGGAATCAAATTCTTTGGTGGTGACGGCTTTAAACTAGACGATGACAAAGAAGCAGAAATCGAAGCCTTACTAGATGCCAGTGAAGATACTCTTCCACGTCCAAGTGCAGAGGGCTTAGGTACGGTTGTTGACTACCCAGAAGGTTTACGTAAGTATGAATCCTATCTTGTTTCAACTGGAACTCCTCTTGAAGGAATGAAGGTTGCCTTGGACACTGCTAACGGAGCAGCTGCAACCAGTGCTCGTCAAATTTGCAGATCTAGGTGCTCAATTAACAGTTATCGGTGAAACACCAGATGGCCTTAACATCAACTTGAACGTTGGTTCAACTCATCCAGAAGCTTTGCAAGAACTTGTAAAAGAAAGCGGGTCAGCTATTGGTTTAGCCTTTGATGGGGATAGCGACCGTTTGATTGCTGTTGATGAAAATGGCGAAATTGTCGATGGTGACAAGATTATGTACATCATTGGGAAATACCTCTCTGAAAAAGGTCAATTGGCTCAAAACACGATTGTGACAACAGTTATGTCCAACCTCGGTTTCCATAAGGCCTTGGATCGTGAAGGAATCAATAAAGCAGTCACTGCTGTTGGAGACCGCTATGTAGTTGAAGAAATGAGAAAATCTGGCTACAATCTCGGAGGTGAGCAGTCAGGTCACGTTATCTTGATGGACTATAATACTACTGGTGATGGTCAGCTTTCAGCTGTTCAATTGACCAAGATCATGCAAGAAACAGGTAAGAGTTTGTCTCAATTGGCCTCAGAAGTGACAATTTACCCACAAAAATTGGTCAATATCCGTGTGGAAAATACCATGAAAGAAAAAGCTATGGAAGTTCCTGCTATCAAAGCTATTATCGAGAAGATGGAAGAAGAAATGGCAGGAAATGGTCGCATCCTCGTTCGCCCAAGTGGAACGGAGCCACTCTTGCGTGTCATGGCTGAAGCTCCAACAACTGAAGAAGTAGACTACTATGTGGATACTATTGCCGAAGTTGTGAAAGCAGAGATTGGAATTTAGGAAAGTTAGCAGAAAATAAGAAAATATGTTACAATGTCAAAGTAAATTGTAACCATGGAGAATATGATGAATTTAAAACGTGAACAAGAATTTGTTAGTCAGTATCACTTCGATGCGCGTAACTTTGAATGGGAAAATGAAAATGGAGCACCTGAAACTAAGGTTGATGTAAACTTCCAGTTGCTTCAGCATGATCAAGAAAATCAAGTTACCTCTTTAGTAGTTGTTTTGAGCTTTATGATTGTCTTTGATAGATTTGTCATTAGTGGAACGATTTCTCAAGTCAACCATGTTGAAGGTCGTATTATCGATCAACCAAGTGATTTCAGCCAAGAAGAGGTTGAGACACTAGCTCGTCCATGTTTGGATATGCTTAATCGTTTGACTTATGAAGTAACAGAAATTGCCCTTGATTTACCGGGAATTAATTTGGAGTTTTAAGAGATGAAATTAGCGGTCATAACAGACTCATCTGCTTTCTACAAGCGGAAACCTTGCGGAAAGAAGATTTATTTGTGCTAGACATTCCTGTGAATATCGATGGACAGGAGTATGTTGAAGGTGTAAATCTAACCGCTCAAGAATTTTATGAAAAAATGGCTTCAGCAAGCGAATTGCCAAAAACGAGCCAACCAAGTATTGCCAAGTTGGATGAAATTTTATCATCATTGAAAGATAAAGGCTATACACATGCTTTGGGGCTTTTCCTATCTTCTGGAATTTCAGGATTTCACCAAAATATCCAGTATATGAAGGATGAATATGAAGGGTTAACCATTGCCTTTACTGATACTCGTATTACAAGTGCTCCTCTAGGTTTTATGGTGGAGAGTGTATTTCAATGGGTGGAACAGGGTGATGATTTCGAGTCTATCTTGAATAAAGTAACAGAACAGATTGAAAACACCTCTGCTTTTATCATGGTAGATGACTTGAATCATCTTGTAAAAGGTGGTCGTTTGTCAAATGGTGCAGCTATTTTAGGAAATCTTCTTAGCATTAAACCAATCCTCTATTTCAATGACCAAGGTGTTATCGAAGTTTATGAGAAGGTTCGTACAGAGAAGAAAGCAGCTAAACGTCTAGTTGAAATTGTCAAAGATGTGACAAGTAACGGAAACTACCAGATTATGGTGATTCATGGGAATGCCTCTCAAAAAGCAGCCGATTTACGTCAGCTTTTGCTAGATAGTGGAGTAGCTACAGATGTTGAGATTGCAACCTTTGGTAGTGTCATTGGAACCCACCTGGGAGAAGGAAGCATCGCTTTGGCATACACACCAATCGTCTAGATTGTTCTTACAGTCTTGGTATCTTAGAAATTGAACACGCCTGGAACCCTGTGTGAAAAAGATAGTTCTTCCAAGGAGTAGACACTCCTTGATCAGAACTCCTATTTTCACTTTGTGTTCTTACAGGCTTTATATCTTAGAATTGAACACGGACTACCTACCTCTTGAAAAAAGATGCCTGTCTTGCCTTTCGTGTATAGTCAGCGCCATTCCTTATTTTTCATGGGCAGCTAAGGTCCTTTGTATCTTAAACAGGAGTAGAGATTGAGATGAGTATTCGAGTAATTATTGCTGGTTTTAAGGGGAGAATGGGACAATCTGCTTGTCAGATGGTTTTGTCTGATCCTGAACTTGAACTAGTAGCAGTATTGGATCCTTTCGAAACTGAAACAGAATGGCAGGGAATTCCAGTATTCAATGATAAGAATGACTTGGCAGGCTTTGAAGCAGATGTATGGGTGGACTTTACAACACCAGCTGTAGCTTATGAAAATACTCGTTTTGCCCTTGAAAATGGCTTTGCTCCTGTAGTAGGAACAACAGGTTTCACTAGTCAGGAAATCGAAGAATTAAAAGATGTTTCTCGTTCCAAAAACTTGGGTGGCTTGATTGCTCCAAACTTTGCCTTGGGAGCTGTCTTGCTGATGCAATTTGCGGCACAGGCAGCTAAATACTTTCCAAATGTGGAGATTATTGAGCTTCACCATGATAAGAAAAAAGATGCTCCGAGTGGTACAGCTATTAAAACAGCTGAGTTGATGGCTCAAGTTCGTGAGTCTATTCAACAAGGTGCTAGTGATGAGGAGGAACTCATTGCTGGTGCACGTGGTGCCAACTTTGATGGCATGCGTATCCATTCGGTTCGTTTGCCAGGATTGGTAGCCCATCAGGAAGTCATTTTTGGAAATCAAGGAGAAGGTTTGACCCTGCGTCATGACTCCTATGATCGTAGCTCCTTCATGACAGGAGTGAATTTGGGAATCAAAGAAGTTGTCAAGCGTCATGAGCTTGTCTATGGATTAGAACACTTATTATGAGATTAACACAAATGCCTTCTGAATTTCAGAAGGCTTTACCAGTATTAGAAAAAATTAAAGAAGCAGGCTTTGAAGCCTATTTTGTTGGGGGTTCTGTTAGGGATGCCCTACTTAATCGTCCCATCCATGATGTGGATATTGCGACGTCATCTTATCCAGAAGAGACCAAGCAGATTTTTCCACGCACAGCTGATATCGGCATTGAGCATGGGACCGTTTTGGTTTTAGACGGAGATGAAGAGTACGAGGTCACCACTTTTCGAACAGAGGATGTCTATGTAGACTATCGTAGACCAAGCGCGGTCTCTTTTGTACGTTCGCTAGAAGAAGATCTCAAGCGTCGTGACTTTACAGTCAATGCCTTTGCTTTAGATGAGTCTGGGGAAATCATTGATTTATTTGACGGGCTAAAAGATTTAGAAAATCAAGTTTTGCGAGCAGTTGGAGTTGCCGGTGAGCGTTTCAACGAAGATGCTCTACGAATTATGCGTGGTTTTCGTTTCCAGGCCAGTCTTGGTTTTGAACTTGAAGCAGAGACCTTCAAAGCTATGAAAGATCTGACACCACTCTTAGAGAAAATTTCTATAGAGCGTACCTTTGTTGAGTTTGATAAACTCTTGCTGGCACCTTTTTGGCGAGTTGGCTTGTCTTCCATGATTGAGAGTCAAGCTTATGATTATCTCCCTGATATGGAAGCCAGTCGAGAAAAGCTTCAAAAATTGTTTGATTTAGAGGCGGACTTCACCTTCGAGTCTTCTGAACAAGCCTGGGCAGCTTTGCTGTGGGTTTTAGAGATTAAAGATGCTCAACTATTTTTAAAACATTGGAAAACGTCACGCCAGTTTGCTAAGCAAGTACAGGATTTACTGACTATTTTAACTTTGCGTGAAAAGGGAGAATTGAGCAAGCGTGATTGTTACCGTTTTGATCTCGATTCACTCTTACAGGCTGAAAATCTTCGCAGAGCTCAAGGGAAGGAAGTCAATCCACAAGCTATCATAGATACCTATAAAAGTTTGACCATTCATGATAAGAAAGAAATCCAAATTAATGGAGGCATTCTTATCAAGCATTATGGATACCAGCCTGGGCCAGACTTGGGAGATGTTTTAGAAGAAATTGAATATGCCATTGTGGACGGAGATTTGGAAAATAGTTCTGAGGCGATTCATGCCTATTTGAGGGAGAGAAAATGAGTGATTTTATCGTTGAAAAACTGAGTAAATCGGTAGGAGATAAAACTGTTTTTAAAGATATTTCCTTTATCATTCATGACTTGGACAGAATCGGTCTTATCGGTGTCAACGGAACCGGGAAAACAACCCTTCTAGATGTTCTTTCTGGCGTTTCAGGTTTTGATGGTGACGTAAGCCCTTTTTCAGCAAAGAGTGATTACAAGATTGGTTATTTGACCCAGAATCCGGAATTTGATGATAGCAAGACTGTCTTGGATACTGTTTTATCCAGTGACCTCAAGGAAATCCAGTTGATTCGGGAGTATGAACTGCTTATGCTCAACTACAGTGAGGACAAGCAGGCGCGTCTAGAACGGGTCATGGCGGAGATGGATTCTCTCCAAGCATGGGAAATCGAAAGTCAGGTCAAGACTGTTCTCAGTAAACTAGGCATTCAAGAATTATCAACTCCTGTTGGAGCTTTGTCGGGTGGTCTTCGTAGACGGGTTCAATTGGCGCAAGTGCTTTTAGGAAATCATGATCTCTTGCTTCTTGATGAGCCAACTAACCATCTGGACATTGCTACCATCGAGTGGCTGACACTTTTCTTGAAGAATTCCAAGAAGACCGTCCTCTTCATCACCCACGATCGCTATTTCTAGATGCACTGTCAACACGTATTTTCGAGTTGGACCGAGCAGGATTGACCGAGTATCAGGGGAATTACCAAGATTATGTCCGTCTTAAGGCTGAACAGGATGAGCGTGACGCAGCCCTTCTTCACAAAAAGGAACAACTTTACAAACAAGAATTAGCTTGGATGAGACGGCAACCTCAAGCTCGTGCGACCAAGCAACAGGCTCGTATCAATCGATTCCATGACTTGAAAAAGGAAGTTTCAGATACTAACCTTGAGACAGACTTGAGCATGAATTTTGAAACTAGCCGTATCGGTAAAAAAGTTATCGAGTTTAAGGATGTTTCCTTTGCCTATGACGATAAACCGATTCTGAAACATTTTAATCTTTTGGTCCAAGCCAAAGACCGTATCGGAATCGTCGGGGACAATGGTGTTGGGAAGTCAACCCTTCTTAACCTTATTGCAGGAAGACTTGAAGCGACTGAAGGACAAGTTATCATCGGTGAAACAGTACGCATTGCCTATTTCTCGCAACAAATCGAAGGATTGGATGAAAGCAAGCGAGTTATCAATTACTTGCAAGAAGTGGCAGAAGAAGTTAAGACGAGCGGTGGCTCTACGACATCAATTGCTGAGTTACTGGAACAATTTCTCTTCCCTCGTTCAACGCACGGTACCTTGATTGAGAAACTGTCTGGTGGAGAGAAGAAACGCCTGTATCTCCTCAAATTGCTCTTGGAAAAACCCAATGTGCTTCTCTTGGACGAGCCGACAAATGATTTAGATATTGCGACCTTAACCGTTCTAGAAAATTTCTTACAAGGTTTTGCAGGTCCTGTTTTAACAGTTAGTCACGACCGCTATTTCCTTGATAAAGTTGCGACTAAGATTCTTGCTTTTGAGAATGGTAGCATTCGTCCTTTCTTTGGGCATTATACCGACTACCTAGATGAAAAAGCCTTCGAAGCAGAAGCGACAAATCAAGTTCAAAAGGCTGAGAAGGAAAAAGTCGTCAAAGTCCGTGAAGAAAAGAAACGCATGACCTACCAAGAAAAGCAAGAGTGGGCAAGTATTGAAGGTGACATCGAAGCCTTGGAAAACCGTATCTCAGTCATTGAAGAGGAAATGCAGGCCAATGGCTCGGACTTTGGGAAGCTAGCTACTCTTCAAAAAGAGTTAGATGAGAAGAATGAAGCCTTGCTTGAAAAATATGAACGCTATGAATATTTAAGTGAGTTGGCTTAATGGAAGAAAAAATTATCAAATGGAGCAGTAAGAAAATCATTTGGACTATTGTTCTCTGCTTAGTTGAGTTAGCTTTTCTTCTTTGGATCCTATCTTTTATGATGACCTATCCCAAGGAGGCACCTGTGGGATTGGTGGCATTAAGACTCTTTGTCTTATTCTTAATCATCATTGTTGGATGGATTTTGTATAAACGTTTGCGACTTCTTTTTTCAGATAAAGAGTATTTGAAATGTACGGCCCAAGGTTTTTCCTATAAGCCATATCCTCAAAAAGATTGGCAGTTTTATTCCTGGGGGCAAGTAGAAACATTTTCTCTAATGAGAATCAAGGGTGGTAGAAGTTCAAGGGATTTTTATACTATTGAAGTTCATTTTAATGATAAAGATCTTTTGAAAACCAACTCTTTATGGAATCGTCTACGAAGTAGATTTTCGACTGCAAAGCAAGCAAATGTTTTGAAAATCCCAATCTATTTGCTGGATGTTGGTTTACCACGCAGAGTATTTGAAACCATGTCCTACTTTGAGCGAGAGTGGCGCATCGAACAAAATCGTCAACGCAATCAAAACTCTAAAAGCAAAAAGAAGGCAAGAGTTCATTAAACGAGCAATAGTTACAGATCAGATTAAAAGCCTTGGACTCAGTTTCCAGGGTTTCTTTCTATTTCTCTTTTCTAAGATTTATGGTATAATAGGGAGTAAAAACTTAAAAAGAAAGAAATGCTATGAACTTAAAAGATTACATTGCAAGTATTGAAAATTATCCACAAGAAGGAATTACATTCCGTGACATTAGCCCCTTGATGGCCAACGGCAATGCCTACAGCTATGCTGTTCGTGAAATTGTTCAATATGCTACTGACAAAAAGATCGATATGATCGTAGGACCAGAAGCGCGTGGATTTATCGTTGGATGTCCAGTCGCTTTTGAGTTAGGAATTGGTTTTGCACCTGTGCGTAAACCAGGAAAATTGCCACGCGAAGTTATTTCAGCTGACTACGAAAAAGAATATGGTGTTGATACTTTGACTATGCACGCAGATGCTATCAAACCAGGTCAACGTGTTCTCATCGTAGATGACCTTTTGGCAACAGGTGGTACTGTGAAAGCAACCATCGAAATGATTGAAAAACTTGGTGGTATCGTAGCTGGTTGTGCCTTCTTGATTGAGCTTGATGAGCTTAAAGGTCGCGAAGCTATCGGAGATTATGATTATAAAGTGCTTATGCATTATTAATGAAAAACAGTCCCTAGGGCTGTTTTCTCTTCATCTGATATAAAAAAAGGCTATATCTAGTTAGAGAAAAACTATAATTGAAAACTATATCTTCTTACAGTATAATAAAGGGAAGGACTTTCGTCAGCTGATTTTTCATTTGACGACTGTATGTTCGTTTGAGCCTAGAATTGATACAGTAAGGAGATTTCCATGCCGATTCGAATTGATAAAAAATTACCAGCAGTTGAGATTTTACGAACGGAAAATATTTTCGTCATGGATGACCAGAGGGCGGCTCATCAGGATATTCGACCACTGAAAATTCTGATTTTAAACTTGATGCCACAGAAGATGGTTACAGAGACTCAGCTTTTACGACATTTAGCTAATACTCCCTTGCAGTTAGATATTGATTTCTTATATATGGAAAGTCATCAGTCGAAAACAACTCGTTCTGAGCATATGGAGACTTTTTATAAGACCTTCTCGGAAGTTCAAGACCAGTATTTTGATGGCTTGATTATCACAGGAGCGCCGGTTGAGCATCTTCCTTTTGAAGAAGTGGACTATTGGAAGGAATTTACTCAGGTCATCGATTGGTCAAAGACACATGTCTTTTCAACCCTGCATATTTGCTGGGGAGCACAGGCTGGCCTCTACTATCGTTACGGCGTAGATAAACACCAGATGGCTCAAAAGCTTTCGGGAATTTATCCTCAGGATGTTTTAAAAGAAGGTCATCTTTTGCTGAGAGGTTTTGATGACTTGTATGTGTCTCCTCATTCTCGTCACACAGAAATTCTCAAAGAAGACATTGTAAATAAAACCAATCTAGAGATTTTAGCATCTGGAAAAGAGGTGGGAATCTCTATCCTTGCAAGCCGAGATTTAAGAGAAGTTTATAGCTTTGGGCATTTAGAGTATGATCGTGATACCCTAGCGAAAGAATATTTTAGAGATCTAGATGCTGGTTTAGATCCCCATATACCAGAAAATTATTTCAAAAATGATGACATCCATGAACTTCCTTGTATGCGTTGGAGTTCCTCAGCAGCTCTCTTTTTCAGTAACTGGGTAAATTATGCAGTTTACCAAGAAACGCCTTTTGAGTGGAAGAGTGCAGAAGAAGATGTGTCTCATTTTGGATATTTATAAGAGGAATTATGACATATTTAGATGCTTTCAAATCAGGCAACTTGGTATTACCAAGTGCTCTGCTCTTAAACTACAATCAACTGTTTTCATCAAGCGATGATTTCTTAGTTTGGCAATTCTTTTACCTACAAAATACAACAGCCTTAGGGGAATTGTCCCCAAGCCAAATTGCTGAGAAAATTAGCAAGCAAGTCTTTGAAGTCAATCAAGCGATTTCGCGCTTGACAGAAAAAGGCTTACTTCAATACCGAACCATTGAACTCAATGGTGAGATAGAAGTGATTTTTGATGCGACTTTAGCTTTAGAGCGCTTAGACCAACTTTTTGAAAAACAAGAACCTAGCCAAGCGCTACCCGCTAAAAATGATTTGAAAGACTTGGTGGAAACCTTCCAACAAGAGCTAGGTCGTCTCTTAAGTCCTTTTGAAATCGAAGATTTAGAAAAGAGTTTGAAAGAAGACGGAACCAGTGCGGACCTGATCAAAGAAGCCCTACGTGAGGCTGTTTTGAATGGAAAACCAAATTGGAAGTACATCCAAGCTATCCTAAGAAACTGGCGTCATGAAGGCATTAAGAGTGTAGTCCAGGTAGAGGCTAAGCGTCAGGAGAGAGAAGCGACTAATCCTCAAAATGTTCAAGTTTCTGCAGATTTTCAAAATGCTATGGATCTTTGGAAAGACTAATTTTAAGTATTGATAATAGAAAAAATGCCTACAGGCTAGAAAGAAAATCTAGCTTGTGGGCATTTTTTGTTTGTTTTATACTCAATGAAAATCAAAGAGCAAACTAGGAAGCGAGCCGCAGGTTGCTCAAAACAATGTTTTGAGGTTGCAGATGGAAGCTGACGTGGTTTGAAGAGATTTTCGAAGAGTATTAATTGATTAGTTAGCCAGTCCCCATACACTAAGAGAGCGTTCTGTAACTGGGAAATCTCCATAACCTTCAGCATTAATCGTTACTTGGTCAGGATGATTTGCTAGTAAATCAACAAAGGTTTGGTCAGCCCATTCTTGACCGACGAACATGGTTTTAGAGTTTGTTTGGGCATTAGAAATCACGATGGCAAGTGGTGATTGATTTTCAGCTCCTGAACGGACCCAACCGATACAATTAGGGTCATCAAAGTAATCCGTTTGCTCTCCATAAGCCAACTCTTTTCGAATAGCTAGCAAACGGTCAAGAACATCTTTGAAATCTTGCTGAGCATATTGACCAGAAATACCATAGTAGTCTCCATAAAAGACACATGGGAGTCCTTCTTGACGTAAGAGAATAAGAGCGTAGGCTGCTGGTTTAAACCATTCTTCAACAGTGGATTCAAGAGCTTGGCCACGTTGAGTATCATGGTTATCGACAAAGGTTACAGCTCGGTCTGGATTGAGTTGTACTAGACTATCCTCAAAGATGGTTGTTAAATCATAGTCTTCTCCAGCCTTGCTTGCTTCAAAGAGATTTTGGTGAAGGCGAACATCGACAAGATCAAAGCGCTCTTCAATCTTTCAAGGTAGTCCAGATTTGCTTCCTTGTCTGGATTCCAGAATTCTCCAAAGACATAGAAATCTTGGCCATATTTTTCTTTGATATCGCGAATGAAGTTGCGCATAAAGAAAGAGTCTATGTGTTTGACTGCATCCAAACGGAAACCAGCTACACCAGTCGTTTCCATAAACCAATTTGCCCAATCGTAGATATTTTGTATGACTTCTGGATGTTTGAAATCCAGATCGGCATACATGAGATAGTCGTAATTGCCATTCTCATTGTCGACTAATTCCTCATGAGCCCAGCCTTTGTTGTCTCCTTGTATCAGATAGATTCCAGATTTTCGGCGTTTAGCATCGTAGTCAGTTCCAGTAAAGTGATACCAGTGCCAGTGGAAGTCATTGTAGGTATTTTGTCGTCCATCAAAGGTAAAGCCTGTCCAGCCATTGATGGTAAAAGGTTCTCCTAGTTCCACAGTTCGATCTTCTGGATCCACTTCTATCACTTGGAAAGATTCTAAATGGTCAGCGGCTGCCTTATGATTTAAGACGATATCAGCCATTGGTTGAATCCCATGAGATTTAAAGTTTGGATGGCATGAAGATAGTCTTCTTTAAAACCATACTTGGTACGTATAGTACCTTTCTGATTAAATTCTCCAAGGTCAAATAGGTCATAGACGCCATAACCAACATCCTTTTCATTTGTTGCTTTAAAAGCAGGTGGCATCCAAATGTGACTAATACCTAAGTTGGCTAGGTGTTCAGCGTCGTCAGCTAGGCGTGTCCAGTGATTTCCATCGTGGGGTAGATACCACTCAAAATATTGCATTAGGGTTTGATTTTTCATAGTTGTTCCTCTTACTTGCAGTGATGAGAATTATTGTAGCATAAAGCCAAAGAATATGCAAACGTTTGCGTTATAATTAAACTCTTTGAATTTTATGTCTATTTTTCAACTAGAAGTGTTGAAATACTATAAAAGAAAAATAGCAGGACTGATGGGAGGAAAAATTCTCTCAGATAGGGTAGGATGATGGATGAATCAATAGTTTCTATTTTGTGAATTGTCACAAAATTTGTTATAATAGTATTTATGAATAAAGTATTCGTCAGTAGACGTGTTGAAAAAAAACTAAACCAAGGTCTGGTACTTTTGGAGGAAATTGATTTTCCAGAGCTATCTAAAACTGATCAAGAAGTTGAGTTATTTAGTCAAAGCAAGCAGTTTTTGGGCATGGCTTATTTATCTCGTCAAAATAAGGGGATTGGTTGGTTTGTAACGAATCAGAAGCTTTCTTTTAACCAAAAATTCTTTGAAAGTTTGTTTGAAAAAGCCAAACAAAAACGTTCTTCTTACTATCAAGATGAGTTGACAACTGCCTTTCGTTTGTTTAATCAAGAAGGCGATGGCTTTGGTGGAATGACTTTGGATCTCTATGGAGATTATGTTGTTTTCTCCTGGTATAACTCCTATGTCTATGGGCTTCGCCAACAGATCCTAGCAGCTTTTGCTCAGGTTTTCCCTGAAGTCTTAGGTGCCTATGAAAAGATTCGTTTTAAAGGTCTAGACTATGAGTCTGCCCATATCTATGGTCAAGAAGCACCAGAAAATTTTACAGTTCTTGAGAGTGGAGTTCTCTATCAAGTCTTTATGAATGACGGTCTTATGACAGGCATCTTCTTGGACCAACATGAAGTACGTGGTAGCTTGGTTGATGGTTTAGCTATGGGAAAATCCTTGCTTAATATGTTTTCCTACACAGCAGCTTTCTCAGTTGCTGCAGCAATGGGAGGAGCCAGTGAAACAACCTCTGTAGACCTAGCTAAACGTTCAAGAGAACTGTCAGAAGCTCATTTTCATGCCAATGGACTCAGTCTTGACAATCATCGTTTCATTGTTATGGATGTCTTTGAATACTTTAAATACGCTAAACGTAAGGGCTTGTCTTATGATGTGATCGTTCTTGATCCACCTAGCTTTGCCCGTAATAAAAAGCAAACTTTCTCTGTAGCTAAGGACTATCACAAGTTGATTTCCCAGAGTTTAGAGATTTTAAATCCGGGAGGTATGATCATTGCTAGCACCAATGCTGCCAATGTTTCCCGTCAAAAATTTATAGAACAAATCGACAAAGGATTTGCAGGAAGAAAGTACCAGGTTCTTAATAAATATGGACTTCCAGCAGACTTTGTCTACAATGAAAAAGATGAAAGTAGTAATTACCTTAAGGTGATTAGCATGAAGGTAACTAAATGAAATTAGTCGTTTCAGTAATGCCAAAGAGTTTAGAAGAGGCGCAAGGAATCGATGCCATGCGGTATATCGATGCTGATATCATTGAGTGGCGTGCCGACTTCCTACCAAAGGAAGCTATTTTACAGGTAGCTCCAGCTATTTTTGAAAAATTTGCAGGTCGCGAACTCCTCTTCACCCTACGTACTCGTGCTGAGGGAGGCGAAATCGATTTGGATTCGGCGGAGTATGTACAAATTATCAAAGATGTAGCTCAACTCTATCAACCAGAATACATTGATTTTGAGTATTTCTCCCATAAGGATGTTTTTGAAGAAATGCTTGATTTTCCAAATCTAGTTTTGAGTTATCATAATTTCCAAGAAACTCCAGAGAATATGATGGAAATCTTATCCGAGCTAACCAGCCTAACGCCCAAAGTGGTTAAAGTATCTGTTATGGCTCATACAGAACAAGATGTATTGGACCTTATGAACTTTACACGTGGCTTTAAAACACTGAACCCAGAACAAGAATATGTGACGATTTCTATGGGGAAAGTGGGCAAGGTTTCTCGTATTACTTCAGATGTGACGGGTTCTAGCTGGTCTTTTGCAAGTCTGGACGAAGCCAGTGCTCCAGGACAGATTTCACTTTCTAGCATGAAAAAAATTCGGGAGATACTAAATGAAGATTGATGGCTACACACGTTTAGCAGCTGTAGTCGCCAATCCTATCAAACACTCCATTTCACCCTTCATTCACAACAGAGCTTTTGAGGCAACTCATACCAATGGTGTTTATCTTGCTTGGGAAGTAAAAGGAACTGACTTGGCAGAAACAGTTACCAACATTCGTCGTTACCAGATGTTTGGAATCAATCTTTCTATGCCCTACAAGGAGCAGGTGATTCCTTATTTGGATCAATTGAGTGAAGAAGCTCGTTTGATTGGTGCTGTCAATACAGTGGTGAATCGAGAGGGAACTTTAATTGGATATAACACAGATGGCAAGGGATTCTTTAAGAGCTTGCCTTCTTTTAAAATATCTGGGAAAAGAATGGTCTTGTTAGGAGCAGGCGGTGCAGCCAAGGCAATTTTGGCGCAGGCAATCTTGGATGGAGTCAGTCAAGTTTCTGTCTTTGTACGCTCGGCTTCAATGGAAAAAACAAAACCTTACTTAGAAAAGCTACAGTATGAAACAAGTTTTAGAGTAGATTTGTTTGCCTTAGAGGATGCTCAAGAGCTCCAAGAGAACATTCGAAAAGCTGAACTCTTGGTCAATGCGACCAGTGTGGGGATGGATGGAGCATCTCAGCCAATCCCAATAAGTATCGTTTTACCAGAGAGGCTCTTGGTAGCAGATGTGATTTATCAACCCTTTGAAACACCATTTCTAAAGTGGGCAAGAAACCAGGGCAATCAAGCTATCAATGGCCTAGGCATGTTGCTTTACCAAGCGGCGGAAGCTTTTCAGTTATGGACAGGAAAGGAAATGCCAACCGCTCAAATCTGGGAATTACTAAAACAAAAGTATCAAAAATGAAAAAAGGAGAACTGCTATGAAAATCAAAATAGACCTTCCCCACCATCCTTATGATATTCAGATTGAAAAAGGATGCTTGTCTCAAGCAGGAAAATGGTTGCGGGAACTTTGGCAACCGCAAAAAGTCGTTATCATTACCGATAACCATGTGGCTTCTCTCTATGCAGAAAAAGTTAAATTGAGCCTAGAGGATGCTGGTTTTCAAGTGGCAGTTTTTGACTTTCTAGAGGGTGAAGAGCGAAAAAATCTAACCACGGTTCAAAAGGCTTATGAATTTCTAGTTAAGCAAGACTTGACTCGCAGTGACGGCATCGTAGCTCTAGGTGGTGGTGTCGTTGGTGATTTGGCTGGCTTTGTAGCCTCAACCTATATGCGCGGTATTCACTTTGTTCAAATTCCGACCAGTTTGACTGCTCAAGTCGACTCTTCAATCGGTGGTAAGACAGGAGTGAATACTCCTTTTGCTAAGAATATGGTGGGAACTTTTGCCCAACCAGACGGCGTTTTGATTGATCCAACCGTTCTTGAAACCCTAGGTAAACGAGAGTTGATTGAAGGAATGGGTGAAGTCATCAAGTATGGCTTAATTGAAGATCCAGAACTCTGGGACTTATTATCCGAGATGGATGGTTCTGTGGATAGTATTTGGAGCAGTCAGAAAGTTTGATTGAGCATTCTTGCCAGGTGAAACGCAAGATGGTAGTTGAGGATGAATTGGACAATGGCATTCGTCTGTATCTCAACTTTGGTCATACAATCGGCCATGCTATCGAAGCAACTGCTGGTTATGGACGTGTCATGCATGGTGAGGCAGTAGCGATGGGAATGGTTCAGGTCTCGAAAGTAGCTGAACAAAAAGGACTCATGCCAGTGGGAATCACTCAGTCAATCAGAGAAATGTGTCAGAAATTTGGGCTTCCTGTGGATTATGAAAACTGGGACCTTGATAAACTTTATCAGGCCTTGACTCATGATAAAAAAGCGCGTGGCAACACTATGAAATTAGTCTTGGTACCAGAACTTGGTTCAGCAATGATTCACCCAGTTTCTCTCGAAGAAATGAAAGATTACTTGGTAAAATAAGGAGAATGTATGAGATATTTAACAGCAGGAGAATCACACGGTCCTCGTCTGACAGCAATTATTGAAGGAATCCCAGCAGGTCTTCCTTTGACTGCCGAGGATATCAATGAGGATCTCAAACGTCGCCAAGGTGGTTACGGTCGTGGTGGACGCATGAAGATCGAGAGCGACCAAGTTGTCTTTACTTCTGGTGTTCGCCACGGGAAGACGACAGGGGCTCCCATTACCATGGATGTCATTAACAAAGACCATCAAAAATGGCTTGATATCATGTCTGCAGAGGATATTGAAGACAAACTTAAAAGCAAACGAAAAATCACTCATCCTCGCCCAGGTCACGCTGACTTGGTAGGAGGTATCAAATACCGCTTTGATGATTTGAGAAATTCCCTAGAACGTTCATCTGCCCGTGAAACGACCATGCGAGTAGCAGTTGGGGCCGTGGCTAAACGTCTATTGGCTGAGCTTGATATCGAAATTGCCAACCATGTTGTTGTCTTTGGTGGCAAGGAAATCGATGTTCCAGAAAACTTAACAGTTGCAGAGATTAAAAAACTAGCTGCCCAGTCTGAAGTTTCTATCGTCAATCAAGAACGTGAGCAGGAAATCAAGGACTATATCAATCAGATTAAACGTGATGGAGATACCATCGGTGGTGTTGTCGAAACAGTTGTCGGTGGTGTTCCGGTTGGTCTGGGTTCTTATGTTCAATGGGATCGCAAACTAGATGCAAGACTAGCTCAAGCGGTTGTCTCAATCAATGCCTTTAAGGGAGTGGAGTTTGGTCTTGGTTTTAAAGCCGGTTATCTCAAGGGTAGCCAAGTCATGGATGAAATCCTCTGGTCACCAGAAGATGGCTATACTCGTCGTACCAATAACCTTGGAGGTTTCGAAGGTGGTATAACTAATGGTCAACCGATTATTGTTCGTGGGGTCATGAAACCAATTCCAACTCTCTATAAGCCATTAATGAGTGTCGATATTGAAACCCATGAGCCTTATAAGGCAACGGTGGAGAGAAGTGATCCAACCGCTCTTCCAGCAGCTGGTGTCGTTATGGAGGCAGTCGTAGCAACAGTTTTGGCTCAAGAAATTCTAGAGAAATTCTCTTCTGATAATCTGGAGGAATTAAAAGAAGCTGTTGCTAAACATCGGGAGTATACAAAGAATTATTAAGGAGTTCTTATGGCTAAAACCATCTATATCGCAGGATTGGGCTTGATTGGTGCTTCCATGGCACTCGGAATCAAGCGGGATCATCCTGATTATGAAATTTTAGGATACAATCGCAGTCAGGCGTCTAGAGATATTGCCTTGGAGCGAGGAATGATTGATCGTGCGACGGATGATTTTGCCAGTTTTGCTCCACTTGCAGACGTCATCATTCTTACCCTTCCAATCAAGCAAGCCATTGCTTTTTTACAAGAATTAGCAACTTTGGAACTAAAAGAAGGTGTCATTATTTCTGATGCTGGATCGACCAAGTCAGCTATCGTGGCTACAGCTGAGAACTGTTTTGCAGATAAGCCTGTTCGCTTTGTAGGAGCTCATCCTATGGCAGGGAGTCATAAGACAGGAGCAGCTTCTGCAGATGTTAATCTTTTTGAAAATGCCTACTATATCTTCACACCTTCGAGCCTAACGACTCCAGATACGCTCGAAGAAATGAAAGACTTGCTGTCAGGTCTGCACGCTCGTTTCATTGAAATCGATGCTGAAGAGCATGACCGAGTGACTTCTCAGATCAGTCATTTTCCGCATATTTTAGCATCAGGTTTAATGGAACAAACTGCCAACTATGCTGAAGAGCATGAAATGGCCCGACGTTTTGCGGCCGGTGGTTTTCGTGATATGACTCGGATTGCCGAAAGTGAGCCAGGCATGTGGACTTCTATCCTCTTATCCAATCGAGAGACTATTATTGAACGCATCGAGGATTTTAAGCGACGTTTGGACGAGGTTGGACAAGCAATCAGTAAGGGTGACGAAAACCAAATCTGGAACTTTTTCAATCAAGCGCGTGAGCAACGTCAAGCTATGGAAATCCATAAACGTGGAGGAGTAGATAGCTCATTTGACCTCTATGTAGATGTTCCCGATGAAGAAGATGTGATTTTGCGCATCTTGGAATTGCTAAGAGGAACTTCCTTGGTTAATATCCATATCAACGAGGAAAACCGCGAAGATGTTCACGGGATTCTGCAAATTTCCTTTAAGAATGCTCAGGATTTAAAACGTGCTGAGCAAGTCATTACAGAAAATACTGATTACACAGTCGTAATAAAATAAGGAGGACAATCATGTCAAATATTTATGATAGTGCAAATGCACTTAGTCGTGGACTACGCGAATTGCCTGAATACAAGGCGGTTAAAGAAGCTAGAGATGCTATCCAAGCAGATGCAGAAGCTAGCAAAATTTTTGCAGATTATATTGCTTTTCAGCATGAAATCCAAGTCATGGCCCAAACTGGTCAAATGCCAGACGCTTCTTTCCAAGAAAAAATGGAAAGCTTTGGCAAGTTGATTCAGGGCAACGCTCTCTTGTCAGAATTCTTTGCCAAACAGCAACAACTTTCTATCTACCTTTCTGATATTGAAAAAATTGTTTTTGAACCAATTTCAGAACTTTTAAAATAAGAATTTACCTCATAAAGTCAGGAATTTTTAAGAAATTTCTGACTTTTTATGATAAAATAAGAAAAAGTATTGTCAGTATGAGGTCTAGTATGAAGTTAAAAACAAACATTAACCATTTGAATGGTAGTATTCGAGTACCAGGTGATAAGTCCATCAGTCATCGCTCTATCATTTTTGGGAGCTTGGCTGACGGTGAGACTAAAGTTTATGATATCTTACGTGGTGAAGATGTTTTGTCAACCATGCAAGTATTTCGTGACCTTGGTGTTGAGATTGAGGACAAGGACGGTGTCGTTACCATTCAAGGTGTTGGTATGGATGGATTGAAAGCCCCTCAGAAAGCTCTCGATATGGGGAATTCGGGGACCTCTATTCGTTTGATTTCAGGCGTCCTTGCTGGTGCAGATTTTGAAGTGGAGATGTTTGGAGATGATAGTCTTTCTAAACGCCCTATGGATCGTGTGACCTTTCCTTTGAAAAAAATGGGAGTTAGCATTTCAGGTCAAACAGAGCGAGACTTGCCACCTTTGCACTTAAAAGGAACGAAAAAAACTTAAGACCTATTCATTATGAATTGCCAATCGCCTCTGCTCAAGTCAAATCTGCCTTGATTTTTTTGCGGCTTTGCAGGCTCAGGGTCAATCTGTCATCATTGAGAAGGAGTGCACTCGTAACCACACAGAAGATATGCTGCGTCAATTTGATGGAGACTTGAGTGTCGATGGTAAGAAAATTACAGTCCAAGGACCACAGAAACTAAGTGGACAAACAGTTGTCGTACCAGGAGATATTTCCAGTGCAGCCTTTTTGGTTGGTGGCAGGTTTGATTGTTCCTAATTCTCGTGTGGTACTTAAGAATGTAGGTATTAATGAAACTCGTACAGGGATTATCGATGTTATCCGTGCTATGGGTGGTAAATTAGAGATTACTGATATTGATCCAATTGCTAAGTCTGCAACCTTGACTGTTGAAACTTCAGATTTGAAGGAACAGAGATTGGTGGAGCTTTGATTCCGCGTTTAATTGATGAATTACCAATTATCGCTCTCCTTGCTACCCAAGCTCAAGGTCAAACAGTTATCAAAGATGCAGAAGAACTCAAGGTTAAAGAAACTGACCGTATTCAAGTTGTCGCAGACGCTTTAAATAGCATGGGAGCAGCGATTACTCCTACAGCAGACGGAATGATTATCGAAGGAAAATCTACCCTCCATGGTGCCAGAGTCAATACCTTTGGGGACCACCGTATCGGCATGATGACAGCCATTGCAGCTCTTTTAGTTGCAGATGGAGAAGTTGAATTGGATCGTGCAGAAGCTATTAATACTAGCTACCCAAGCTTCTTTGATGATTTGGAGACTTTGATTCATGGCTAAGGTTTTACTAGGTTTTATGGGTGCAGGAAAATCAACTATTGCTAGAGGATTAGATCCTGACTTTGTAGACATGGATGCCTTGCTTGAAGACCGACTGGGGATGCCAATTGCTCGTTTCTTTGAAGAAAAAGGAGAAGCAGCCTTCCGTCAGATAGAAGAAGAAGTTTTGGCTGACCTACTAAAAACGAACCAAGTCGTGTCTACTGGTGGTGGAGTGGTCATTTCTCAGAAAAATCGTGACTTACTCAAGCAAAATCCAGAGAATATCTACCTAAAAGCAGATTTTGAGACCCTTTACCAGCGAATTTCAGCTGATAAAGACAATCAACGCCCACTATTTCTGAACAATAGCAAGGAAGATTTGGCTGCAATTTTTAATGAAAGACAGGCTTGGTATGAGGAAGTGGCTAGTAAAGTTATCGATGTGTCCAAGCTAAGCCCAGAGGAAATTATAGAGGAATTGACATGAAAATTGCCTATCTAGGTCCCAAAGGATCTTTTTCGCACCATGTGGTGCAGACGGCTTTTCCTCATGAGGAACTGGAGCCATTTTCAAATATTACAGACGTTATTAAGGCCTATGAACAGGGATTGGTAGACTATTCAGTAGTGCCAGTTGAAAATTCCATTGAAGGTAGTGTTCATGAGACACTGGACTATCTTTTCCACCAGGCTCGCATTCAAGCTGTGGCAGAGATTGTTCAGCCAATCCACCAACAATTGATGGCAGTGCCAAGGCAATCTAAAATTGAGAAAATCTTTTCTCACCCACAAGCATTGGCACAAGGGAAGAAATTTATTGACGAGCATTATCCAGATGCGCAACTAGAAGTCACTGCCAGTACAGCCTACGCTGCGCGCTATGTTTCTGAGCATCCTGATCAACCATTTGCGGCGATTGCTCCAAGAAGTTCTGCAGAGGAATATGGTTTAGAACTCATCGCTCAAGATATTCAAGAAATGGAAGCCAATTTTACTCGTTTTTGGGTTTTGGGACCTAAATTACCACAAATCCCCTTGAGTCCAGGTTCTGAAAAGATGAGTCTAGCTTTGACCTTGCCAGATAATCTTCCAGGTGCATTATACAAAGCACTTTCTACCTTTGCATGGCGCGGGATTGACTTGACTAAAATTGAGAGTCGTCCCCTAAAAACAGCCTTGGGCGAATACTTTTTTATCATTGATGTCGCTTATACTGATAAGGAACTGGTCCATTTTGCTCAAAAAGAACTAGAAACGATTGGAATCCAGTATAAAGTACTAGGTGCTTATCCTATCTATACCATACAGGATAAAGGAAAGGAGAATGAATGACTAGAGAGAATCCTTTGACACACCATGAAGAACTGAGATATGACTATCTTTTGAAAAATATTCATTATTTGAATGAAAAAGAAAAGAGAGAATTTGACTTTTTACATGCTAAGTTAGAAGGTCAAAAAGGTTCAGCGGAAGTTTTCAATCCAGAAGCCAAAGAACAACTTCTTTCAGACTCTGGTATCGATCTGTCAACCTATGCTAATCGTAGTCGCTCTAGCCGCCGTAGTGGTGGGGCTCAACTGGAAACGAAGGTTCCAAAAGATAAAAAGCCAAAGAAAAAAAGAGGTTTTCGTTTTAAACGCTTATTTGCTTGGTTAGGAATGCTGTTGCTTTGTGCTGCAGTAGGAATGATTTTCATGTTCCTGAAAGGTTTCCAATCAGCCAATCCGAATAGCTCAAATGGGCCCAAAGATGCCAAAGCTGCTCAGGTTGAAGTCTTCAATGGACAAGATACGCGTGATGGGGTTAATATTCTTATTTTGGGTACGGATGGACGTATCGGACAGAATAGTGCAGAAACACGGACAGATTCCATTATGGTTCTGAATGTAAGTGGCAAAGATAAAAAATTGAAGCTCGTTAGCTTTATGCGTGATAACTTGGTCTATATTGATGGATATAGCCAAGTCATCAATGGTCAAAAACAGACCGACCATAAATTAAACTTAGCCTATGAATTGGGAGAACAAGAAGGTAAACAAGGAGCTGAAATGGTCCGCAAGGTCCTCAAGGATAATTTTGATCTAGACATCAAATATTATGCCCTTGTCGATTTCCAAGCCTTTGCGACTGCCATTGATACGCTTTTCCCTGATGGTGTGACCATTGATGCTCAGTTTTCAACTCTAAACGGGGTTCCAGTTACAGAAGCGACTGTAGGCGATGACTTGCACGCAACGGAAACTGAGTCACCGACTCAAACCATTCGAGCTGGGAAACAACAGATGAATGGTTCGACTCTTCTCAACTATGCACGTTTCCGTGATGATGATGAAGGGGACTATGGCCGTACTCGTAGACAGCAACAAGTCATGACTGCTGTTTTACAACAAATTAAAGATCCGACAAAACTTTTCACTGGTTCAGAAGCACTAGGAAAAGTATTCGCCATGACCTCTACAAACCTTCCATATACTTTCTTATTGACCAATGGCTTATCAGTCCTTGAAGGTGCGCAGAATGGTATTGAAAGATTGACAGTTCCAGAACTTGGAGACTGGGTAGATGACTTTGACGTATACGGCGGTCAATCCCTTCGAGTGGACCAAAAAGCTTACCAAAATAAATTGGCCCAAATGGGATTTAGATAAAATGTAAAATGAATCAGAGCTTGAGGCACCTATGAAAATAGGTATCCCAGGCTTTGATTTTTCACATGGTCAGATGGATTTATAAACTATTTTTATGGTATAATAGAATGATGTATTCTATAGAAGAGGAAGAGAATGAGATGAGTGATTTAAAGGCAATTCAAGCTCGTAGCCTAGAAATGGCTGAATATTTTGTCGCCTTTTGTAAAGAACACGGATTGCTCTGTTATTTGTGTGGTGGAGGAGCTATTGGCGCTCTACGAAATAAAGGTTTTATCCCTTGGGATGATGATTTAGACTTCTTTATGCCTCGCAAGGATTATGAAAAATTAGCAGAGCTATGGCCTCGTTATGCGGATGAGCGTTACTTCTTATCAAAAAGTGATAGAGACTTTGTTGACCGCAACCTCTTTATCACTATTCGAGACAAGGAGACGACTTGCATCAAGCCTTACCAACAAGATTTGGACCTTCCACATGGCTTGGCCTTGGATGTATTACCTTTGGACTATTATCCTAAAAATCCAACTGAGCGAAAAAAACAAGTCCGCTGGGCTCTCATTTATTCCCTATTTTGTGCACAAACCATCCCAGAAAAGCACGGAGCTCTCATGAAGTGGGGCAGCACGATTTTATTAGGATTAACCCCTAAAGCCCTTCGCTATCGTATCTGGAAAAAGGCTGAGAAAGAAATGACCAAGTATGGACCAGCTGAAAGTGATGGCATCACAGAGTTATGCTCAGGTCCAGGTTACATGAAGAAGAAATACCCAATTCAAGCCTTTGAAGACAACATTTTCTTACCTTTCGAAGGGACAGAAATGCCTATTCCAGTTGGTTATGATGCCTATCTCAGCACAGCTTTTGGTGACTACATGACACCACCACCAGCTGACAAGCAAGTGCCTCACCACGATGCCCTTATAGCAGATATGGATAAGAGTTACACTGAATATAAGGGAGAATATGGTGGATAAGAAGAAAATTTTATTTTTTATGTGGTCCTTCTCTCTAGGCGGAGGTGCAGAAAAAATCCTTTCTACGATTGTTTCAAACTTGGATCCGGAAAAGTATGATATTGATATCCTTGAAATGGAACATTTTGATAAAGGATACGAAACTGTACCTGAAAATGTGAGAATTTTAAAATCCTTACAAGACTATCGTCAACCAAGATGGCTAAGAGCGCTTTTGTGGAGATTGAGAATTTATTTTCCAAGACTCACCAGACGTTTACTTGTAAAAGATCAATATGATGTAGAGGTTTCCTTTACCATTATGAATCCTCCTCTTTTATTTTCTAAACGCAAGGAAGTGAAGAAGATTTCTTGGATTCATGGAAGTATTGAAGAATTTTTAACAGATAGTTCGAAGCGTGATTCTCATAGACGACAATTGGATGATGCTGATAGGATAGTAGGAATTTCAAAAAAAACCAGCAATTCTATCAAAGAAGTTTATCCAGATTACTCACAGAAATTAGTAACAGTCTATAATGGTTATGATTTTGAAAGCATTTTGGAAAAATCAAAAGAGAAGGTGGCTATTGAGATAGCTCCTCAGAGTATCTGCACCATTGGACGTATTGAAGAGAATAAAGGTTCTGACCGAGTAGTGGAAGTTATACGACTGTTGCACCAGCAAGGCAAGAAATACCATCACTACTTTATAGGTGCTGGTGACATGGAAGAGGAGCTGAAAAACGAGTCAAAGAGTATCAACTTGAGGATTACGTTCATTTCCTTGGTTATCAAAAGAATCCGTATCAGTATCTTTCTAAGATGCAAGTTCTTTTATCTATGTCCAAACAGGAAGGTTTTCCTGGAGTCTATGTTGAGGCCTTGAGTTTGGGAGTTCCCTTTGTATCTACTGAAGTAGGCGGTGCAGAGGAATTATCTCAGGAAGGACGATTTGGTAAAATCATTAAAAGCAATCAAGAAGCAGCTCAAGCAATTGAGAACTACATGACAGCTGCATCAAGCTTTAATGTCAATGAAGCCAGTCAATTTATTCAGCAATTTACGATTGCTAAACAAATTGAACAAGTAGAAAAACTAATAGAGGAGTAGCATGGAAACTGCATTAATTAGTGTCATCGTTCCAGTCTATAATGTAGCGCAATACCTTGAAAAATCAATAGCATCCATTCAGCAACAAACCTATCAAAACCTCGAAATCATTCTCGTTGATGATGGGGCGACAGATGAAAGTGGTCGCTTGTGTGAACAAATTGCTGAACAAGATGAACGATTTTTGGTTTATCACAAGGAAAACGAAGGCTTGTCTCAAGCTCGAAATGATGGATTGAAGCAAGCCCACGGAGACTATGTTATTTTTATAGATTCGGATGATTATATACATCCTGAAATGATTGCTAGCTTATATCAACAATTAGTCAAAGAAGATGCAGATGTTTCCAGCTGTGGTGTTATGAATGTCTATGCCAATAGTGAGAGTCCGCAAACTGAAAATCAGGATGATTATTTTATATGTGATACAGAAACATTCCTTAGAGAATATTTAATTGGTGAGAAAATACCTGGTACTATTTGTAACAAACTCATCAAAAAGGAAATTGCAGCACAGTTAACTTTTCCAAAAGGCTTGATTTATGAAGATGCCTATTATCATTTTGATCTCATTAAAGTAGCTAAAAAGTATGTTGTGAATACCAAACCGTACTATTATTATTTCCACCGAGGAGATAGTATTACTACCAAACCATATGCGGAAAAAGACTTAGCTTACATTGATATTTATCAAAAATTTTATACTGAAGTCGTTAAGGAATATCCAAACTTAACAGAAGTAGCTTTCTTTAGATTGGCATATGCACATTTCTTTATCTTGGATAAAATGCTTCTAGATGATAATTTCAAAGAGTTTAAATACTATCCACGGATTTATGGCTACTTGAAAAAACATGCCTTTGCTATTTTCAAAAATACCATTTTTAGAAAAGGAAGACGTATTAGTGCTTTAGCCTTATTTGTAAATGTAAGATTGTATAGAATATTATTGTTTAAAAATATTGAGCAATCGAAAAAAATTAATTAGAAAAGGAGGACAGAGATGGTTGATGGCAAACGAATGTTGCTAACGATTACGATTCTAAGCTATATCGTAACCATAATAAGCGGAATCACTTATTTGTTTACCAGTAACAACGTAGGACTTCTGACAACTTTGCTTTTGCTCTTAATTAGCAGTCTGCTACTTTGCTGGAATAATATCAAATACTATTTGATTCACTTTATATTCTTTATCACAATTTTTATATTTTTGGTATCCAGACCCACCATTGATTATTTTAGAGATGGAGCGCTAGACACCTACCAACCAATTGCCTATCGATTTGCTTTCCTAGTTGTCATTGTTTCTATTTTAGGACTTACAATAGGTGGTTTTATAGCCAATTATTATCTTGTTCGAAAAAGCAAAGCTCCTGTAAAAGTAGAAAAAACAGTGAATGTCAATTATATAAAAAAATTACGTTTTGTGTCATTGAGTGTATTTCTACTCACCTATCCATTTTATTTCCTTAGACTATTTGAGCGCCTGCTATACCGTTTGCAAACTTCTTATTACAATTATTATGCAAATTTTGAGAGTCAATTGCCCTACTTTACCTATATCTTATCGACTTTCACGGTTTATGCTATGTGTGTTTACTTAGCAACCAAACCTAAAAAGTCACATGCGACAATGGTTTTAGTTGCCTATATCGCGGCTAACTTGATTCACTTAGTAATTGGTACCAGAAATCCCTTTATTCTGAGTTTGATTTTCGCCTTTGTTTACTACTTTATGCGTGAACAAACGGAGAAAGGGAAATGGATTGGTTTCAAAGAAAAATTGGCTATTTATCTTGGAACACCTGTTCTCATGCTTGCGATGGGAGCACTAAACTATGTTCGTGATAACGCCCAAGTATCCCATAGTGGAGTTTTTGATTTATTACTCGATTTCATTTATAAACAAGGAACTAGTTTTGGAGTTTTAGCGAGAGGATTCTTGTACAATAGTAGTCTTCCGTATAGAGACTTCCGAAATTTCACTTTTGGTCCGGTTGTTGACTATTTTGCGAGAGGTAGTATCGGAATCATATTTGGTGCCAAACCATTTGAACATACGACAAATAGTATCGAACTAGCGATTGACAGTAATAGTTATGCCCACAATTTATCTTATCTTGTTCTAAATAAAGAATATTTAAGAGGCCATGGTATTGGAAGTAGTTATATCATGGAATTGTATACTGATTATGGTATGTTGGGACTATTTCTACTAAGTATCTTACTTGGTATGCTATTTATAGCCATGCTGCAAGTAGCTTATCGTTCAAGAACAATCTTATTTGCATTATCTTTGCTAATCTTGAATAATTTATTCTTTATGCCTAGAAGTAGCTTCTCAGAAAGTTTCTTTAGTCTTTTTACAATGCAATTCTGGGGAATTGTTCTTATTATCATTTTCGTGGCAAAAATGCTCACAAAAGAAAATCATCACTTAATCAAAAAAGGGGAAATACATGTTTGAACATTATTCTGTAGCTGATTTGTTCGCAAATCTTTATAAAAAACGTAAAGTGAATTTGCTAGCTTTACTAGCTTTATTCGCTCTCATAGCTGTACCATTCACTTTAAAAGCTGTTAAAAATAAAAATACAGTCAAAGATTCTACTAGTTATTCTACTTATATCACTTATAAGATAACTGCTCCAGAAACATCATCAAACAATTTTGAATCATCAAGTTGGTGGTTATAGTGACTTCTATGCAAAACTAATTGATGGTAATCTAAACGGTGCATTTCTTTTCAATGATGTTGATTCTGATAAGATGAAGGAAATCGCAAAAGATTTAGATACCACAGAAACAGCATTGAAGAATTCTGCAAGTGACTATTGGACAAAAAAATTAACGATTAACCCATTGATTGATGATGCAGGTGTAACTGTTAAAATTTTAACTCCAAGTAAGGAAGTAAATGATTTCCTTGAAAGCAAATTTGATTCATTGATTGACAAGTTCAAGTCTACCTATACAGACGTTAAGATTGAAAAACTTGAAACAGTTAACTCTAAAGAATTGACTCCGAATGGAGAAGTTGCTCTTGGCTTTAACTTGAAAAATCTTATTTTGCGATTAGTGATTATTGGTATTCTCTGTGTCATCCTAGTGATCATGGCGAATGTTCTAGTTTACCTCTTCAACCCAACTATTAATCGTGCAGGCGATTTCTCTGCTTATCAAGTAGACTTCGTTTCAACTATTACAACTCTTGAAAATCTTTCTGAACTATTGAGTTACAAGTGTCAAGGTCAACCACTAGCAATTGTAAGTTCAGATAATCGTATTTTGAATAAATTACAAGCAGAATACAAATTGAATCTTGAGGGTGTTCAGTTTGTTAACTTGCAAAATGTTAAAGATCTTTTAGCATTTGAGAATGTCCTTTTCGTTGAAGAATATGGTGTTACTCGCTATAAGAAATTTGAAGAAAGTATGCAAGAAGTGAGAAATCTAAACCGTTCAGTTTTAGGTGTGATTACTTTTGCACTATAATTCATATAAATAAGGCTCTATAATATTTGTAGTGGGTAAATCCCCTATAGATATTATGGAGCCTATTTTGTGTAGAAAAAAAGTCCCATAAGATCTATAATGAAAAGCGACGAAACCATCATTAGAAAGAATCATATGGAACAATTACATTTATCACAAAACTCCTTGATATCAAAGACCCAAACATAAAAATTGTAGATGTCATCAATAGGGATACACACAAGGAAATCCTAGCTAAACTAGACTACGATGCCCCATCTTGTCCTGATTGCGGAAATCAAATGAAGAAATATGACTTTCAAAAACCGTCTAAGATTCCTTACCTTGAGACGACTGGTATGCCTACTAGAATTCTCCTTAGAAAGCGTCGATTTAAGTGCTATCATTGCTCGAAAATGATGGTCGCTGAGACTTCTATCGTCAAGAAAAATCATCAAATCCCTCGTATTATCAACCAAAAGATTGCGCAAAAGTTGATTGAGAAGACTTCTATGACCGATATTGCTCATCAGTTGGCCATTTCAACTTCAACTGTCATTCGCAAGTTAAATGACTTTCACTTTAAGCATGACTTTAGCCGACTTCCTGAGATTATGTCTTGGGACGAGTATTCTTTTACCAAGGGAAAGATGAGTTTCATTGCACAAGATTTTGACAATCTCAACATTATCACCGTGCTTGAAGGTAGAACCCAGACTATCATCCGAAATCACTTTCTGCGCTACGATAGAGCCGTTCGCTGTCAGGTGAAAATCATTACTATGGATATGTTTAGTCCTTACTATGACTTAGCTAGACAGCTTCGCTTTCGGATTTCTAGGCTCAGGCTGAAACAGTCCACTGGACTGTTTCACTTCCAAATGCTAAAATCGTTCTAGATCGTTTTCACATTGTGCAACATCTTAGCCGTGCTATGAGTCGTGTCCGTGTTCAAATCATGAATCAATTTGATAGAAAATCCCATGAATACAAAGCTATCAAGCGCTACTGGAAGCTCATTCAACAGGATAGTCGTAAACTAAGTGATAAACGTTTTTATCGCCCTACTTTTCGCATGCACTTAACAAATAAGGAGATTCTAGACAAGCTTTTGAGCTATTCAGAAGACTTGAGACACCACTATAATCTCTATCAGCTCTTGCTTTTTCACTTTCAGAACAAGGAGCCAGACAAATTTTTCGGACTCATTGAGAACAATCTTAAACAGGTTCATCCTCTTTTTCAGACTATCTTCAAAACCTTCCTCAAGGACAAAGAGAAAATTGTCAACGCCCTTCAATTGCCCTATTCCAACGCTAAATTGGAAGCAACCAATAATCTCATTAAACTCATCAAACGAAATGCCTTTGGTTTTAGGAACTTTGACAACTTTAAGAAACGAATTTTCATCGCTCTGAATATAAAAATGAAGAGGACATCAATTGTCCTCTCCAGATGTTAGTTTTTATTCAACCCACTACAGTTGACAATGATCCATAAATAAGGGATAATTATCCAAGACAAAGGAGGACTCGAATGGTCCTCCTTTGTCTTTTGGAAAAATTCAGATTTGACAGAATGCTGTAGAAAAGTCTTCATAGAGGATTGAGATAATACTCAATGAAAATCAAAGAGCAAACTAGGAAACTAGCCGCAGGCTGTACTTGAGTACGGTAAGGCGACGTTGACGAGGTTTGAATTTGATTTTCGAAGAGTATAAGATTTCGCCAGGGAGGACAAACATGGCTTGAGGAACAGATTTCCCAGTCAAATAGGTTTTTTTAACTAACTTTATGATATAATAAATCAACGAGGTAAATTGAATGAAAAGCATTAAGTTAAATGCCCTGGCTTATATGGGTATTCGAGTTTTAAATATTATTTTCCCGATTTTGACGGGTACTTATGTTGCGCGTGTTCTAGATCGTACAGATTATGGTTATTTTAACTCTGTTGATACCATTCTGTCTTTTTTCTTGCCCTTTGCAACCTATGGAGTCTACAATTACGGCCTTCGAGCTATTAGTAATGTAAAAGATAATAAAAAAGAATTAAATAAAGTTTTTTCAAGCCTTTTTTATTTGTGTGTAGCTTGTACGATTTTGACAAGCGTCGTTTATCTTTTCTCCTATCCCTTATTCTTTAATAGTAATCCTGTCATCAAAAAGATTTTTTTGGTAATGGGTGTTCAACTAATTGCTCAAATCTTCTCCATCGAATGGGTCAATGAGGCACTTGAGAATTATAGCTTTTTATTTTATAAAACAGCCTTCATCCGTATTCTCATGCTTGTCTCTATCTTTATGTTTGTAAAAAATGAGCATGACATTGTTGTGTATACACTGATTATGAGTCTTTCAACTCTTATCAATTATCTCATTAGTTATTTTTGGATTAAGAGAGATATTCAGTTTGTTAAGGTTTCGTTAGAAGAGTTTAGACCCCTTTTCCTACCTTTGACAGCCATGTTGATTTTTGCCAATGCCAATATGTTATTTACCTTCCTAGACCGTCTATTCTTGGTAAAGACGGGTGTTGATGTGAACGTCAGCTATTATACGATGGCACAACGTATTGTAACAGTTATCGCTGGTGTTGTTACTGGTGCGATTGGGGTTAGTGTTCCTCGCTTGAGTTACTATTTAGGAATCGGGAAAAAAGAAGAGTATGTAAATTTGGTAAATCGAGGAAGTCGCATTTTCAACTTCTTCATCATTCCACTTAGTTTTGGATTGATGATTTTAGGGCCAAATGCAATCCTTTTGTATGGTAGTGAAAAGTATATTGGTGGTGGCATCTTGACATCCCTCTTTGCTTTTCGTACCATTATTCTTGCCCTAGATACTATTCTAGGTTCTCAAATTCTCTTTACAAATGGATTTGAAAAAAGAATTACAGTCTATACCTTATTTGCTGGTGGACTGAACCTAGTGCTTGATAGTCTCCTCTACTTTAATAATATTATTACACCGGAGTATTATTTGATTACGACGATGTTATCGGAAAGTTTTCTCCTAGTACTCTACGTTATCTTTATTCATAAGACCAAGCTTATTAATCTAGGACATATCTTCAAATATACGGTGCGTTATTCTCTTTTCGCATTGACATTTGTTCCGATCTACTTTTTAGTTAATCTTGTTTATCCGGTCAAAATGGTTATCAACCTACCTTTCTTGATCAATATGTTGATTATCATGGTCTTATCAGCTCTTAGCTATATTGGTTTACTGGTTTGGACCAAAGATAGTATCTTTTATGAATTTTTAGGTCATGTCATCTCGCTCAAAAAACGTATTACAAAATCTTAGGAGGAATAGATGAGAAGATTAAGTATCGAAGAGGCTAAACAAATTGAACTTGATATTTTAGCTTTTATTGACTCGTTTTGTAAAAAGCATAATATTGCCTATTTTATCAATTATGGTACTTTGATAGGAGCTATCCGTCACAAGGGTTTTATCCCCTGGGATGATGATATAGACCTCTCTATGACCCGTGAAAACTACGAACGTTTTATCCAGTTATTTCATCAAGAACAATCGAAATATAAGATTTTAGCTTTGGAAACCTATGATCACTACTATAATAATTTTATAAAGGTTGTAGATTCGACAACGAGAATAGTGGATACAAGAAATACAAAAACTTATGATTCTGGAATTTTCATTGATATTTTTCCAATGGATTCTTTCAACGATACTAAGGTTATCGATGTTTGCTATAAGTTGGAAAGCTTTAAGTTATTGTCCTTCAGTAAGTATAAGAATATTGTTTATGGAGACAGTAAGTTAAAAGACTTAATTCGTTCCTTCTTCTGGTTTATCTTTCGTCCGCTTTCTCCCCGTTATTTTGCAAGTCAAATTGAAAAGCAAATTCAAAAGTATAGGGTAAAAGATGGGAAATATATCGCTTTTATTCCTTCCAAGTTTAAGGAAAAAGAAGTCTTTGCCAAAGAAATTTTTGAAGATTTAATTGAAGTTCCTTTTGAACATCTGATGCTTTCAGCACCGAAACAATATGATGCTATTTTGAAGCAGTATTATGGTGATTATATGACTCTCCCACCAAAAGAAAAACAGTTTTATAGTCACGAATTTGAAGCCTATAAATTGGAGGATTAAATGCAGTACTTAGAAAAAAATGAGATTAAAGAAATTCAACTAGGTATTTTGGACTATGTTGATGAAATTTGTAAGAAAAATGATATTCCTTATTTCCTCAGCTATGGAACCATGCTGGGAGCTGTTCGTCATAAGGGAATGATTCCCTGGGATGATGATATCGATATTTCACTGTATAGAAAAGACTATGAGCGTCTATTAAAAGCAATTGAGGAGGACAAACATCCTGTTTATCGTGTTCTTTCTTACGATACCTCTTCATGGTATTTCCATAATTTTGCAGCTATTTTAGATACATCAACTGTAATTGAAGATAACGTAAAATATAAGCGCCATGACACTAGTTTGTTCATTGATGTCTTTCCAATCGATCAATTTTCAGATTTAAGTATTGTTGATAAGAGCTATAAATATGTTGCTTTGCGTCAGCTTGCCTATATCAAGAAAGAACGTGCGGTTCACGGAGATAGCAAATTAAAAGATTTTCTCCGCTTGTGTACTTGGTATCCTCTCAGACTGGTTAATCCGAGATATTTCTATAAGAAAATAGATGAGTTAGTTAAAAATAGTGTGACAGACAATCCTGCTTATGAAGGGGCCATTGGAGTTGGAAAAGAAAAAATGAAAGAAGTCTTTCCAGCAGGAACCTTAAAAGAACTGATTTTAACAGAGTTTGAAGGTCGCATGGTGCCTATTCCAAAGAACTACGATGCCTTTTTAACCCAGATGTATGGAGATTATATGACTCCGCCATCAAAAGAAATGCAGGAGTGGTATAGCCATAGTATAAAGGCTTATCGAAAGTAAGTGTAAATGTATTGAAATAAATTGCGATTAGTGGAGCTATGGTTCCTTATTGAGAAATGGAACAACACCTGATGGCTACAAGGTCAATCAAGATGGCATTTGGAGCTTGAATCCTGATAAAGTAGAAGTTCAGGGAAGTCAAGAAGAGCCTAGGAAGGATTCTGATAAGCCAGTAGAGAAGGAAGAAATCGGCAGAAGTCAATGAAAAAGATGAAGCTGCTGAAACAAAACCGATTTTGAAGGCAGATAAAGAATGATCTTAGTTGCTTTGCTAGAAAGCTGATTGGGTGCTACGTTCAGCTCTGTCAGATACTTCTCTTTTAAAATAGGATTTATATACATCTCAGAGAATCGATCAATGTTTTTAGAATGAGAATATTGGTCAGCTTTGGGGTGTTTTTTGATTCTTTATACCCTAACTTGTTAAAAGAGCCCCTTCGTCTTCAAATAGAAATATTTTGATAAGAAATTTTAAAAAACACCGATTAGATAAATAAGAAAAATTATGGTATAATAAAACGATGCAAAAAAGGAGTATATATGGACATTTCAGAAATTCGTCAAAAAATTGACGCCAATCGTGAAAAATTAGCTTCTTTTAGGGGGTCTCTTTGACCTCGAAGGGTTAGAAGAAGAAATTGCCATTTTGGAAAACAAAATGACAGAACCTGATTTTTGGAACGATAATATTGCGGCCCAAAAAACGTCGCAAGAATTAAACGAACTAAAAAATACCTACAATACCTTCCATACCATGGAAGAGTTGCAGGATGAGGTTGCAATCTTACTAGACTTTTTAGCAGAGGATGAGTCTGTTAAGGATGAGTTGGTGGAGAAGCTAGCTGAGCTAGATCAGATGATGACTAGCTACGAGATGACCTTGCTCTTATCAGAGCCTTATGATCATAATAATGCTATTTTAGAGATTCACCCGGGATCTGGTGGAACAGAAGCCCAAGACTGGGGCGATATGCTCCTTCGTATGTACACTCGTTATGGTAACGCTAAAGGCTTTAAGGTTGAAGTCTTGGACTATCAAGCTGGTGATGAAGCAGGAATTAAGTCGGTGACCTTGTCTTTTGAAGGGCCAAATGCTTATGGACTTCTCAAGTCAGAAATGGGAGTTCACCGTTTGGTACGTATCTCACCATTTGACTCAGCTAAGCGTCGTCACACCTCGTTTACTTCTGTAGAGGTTATGCCAGAGTTGGATGATACTATTGAAGTTGACATCCGAGAAGATGATATCAAGATGGATACTTTCCGCTCGGGTGGAGCAGGTGGACAAAACGTCAACAAGGTTTCAACAGGTGTCCGCTTGACCCACATTCCAACAGGGATTGTTGTTGCATCGACTGTTGACCGTACTCAGTATGGAAACCGTGACCGTGCGATGAAGATGCTTCAGGCAAAACTCTATCAGATGGAGCAGGAAAAGAAAGCTGCGGAGGTAGATGCCCTTAAGGGGGATAAGAAAGAAATCACATGGGGAAGCCAAATCCGTTCCTATGTATTTACCCCTTATACCATGGTGAAGGATCACCGTACCAGTTTTGAAGTTGCGCAGGTAGATAAGGTCATGGATGGAGACTTAGATGGTTTCATCGATGCCTATCTAAAATGGCGTATTAGTTAAAAGAAAGGAAGTCACATGTCTATCATTGAAATGAGAGATGTTGTCAAAAAGTATGACAACGGGACAACAGCCCTACGTGGCGTCTCTGTAAATATTGAACCAGGAGAGTTTGCCTATATCGTAGGTCCTTCAGGTGCAGGTAAGTCAACCTTTATCCGTGCCTTGTACCGTGAAGTTAAAGTTGAAAAAGGAAGTTTGCAGGTTGCAGGTTTTAATCTTGTTAAGATTAAAAAGAGAGATATTCCGCTTTTGCGTAGAAACGTAGGCGTCGTCTTTCAGGATTACAAACTCTTGCCAAAGAAAACGGTTTATGAGAACATTGCTTACGCAATGGAGGTTGTCGGTGAAAGCCGTCGCAATATCAAAAAACGTGTTATGGAAGTTTTGGATCTTGTCGGCTTGAAGCATAAGGTTCGTTCATTCCCTAATGAATTGTCAGGTGGTGAGCAGCAACGTATCGCCATTGCTCGAGCTATCGTAAACAATCCTAAAGTTTTGATTGCGGATGAACCAACAGGTAACTTGGACCCAGATAATTCATGGGAAATCATGAACCTTTTGGAGCGCATCAATCTTCAAGGGACAACTGTTTTGATGGCCACTCACAACAGTCAAATCGTAAATACCTTGCGCCACCGTGTCATTGCCATCGAGAATGGTCGTGTGGTTCGTGACGAAGCGAAAGGAGAGTACGGATACGATGATTAGTAGATTTTTCCGCCACCTATTCGAAGCTTTAAAGAGTTTAAAACGTAATGGATGGATGACCATTGCTGCTGTCAGTTCGGTCATGATTACCTTGACCTTGGTTGCTATTTTTGCCTCAGTTATCTTTAATACTGCAAAATTGGCAACGGATATCGAAAACAACGTACGTGTCATGGTTTATGTCCGTAAAGACGTTGAAGACAATAGTGAAACCATCGTAAAAGAAGGCCAGACAGTCACTAACAATGACTACCACAAGGTTTATGATGCCCTCAAGGCTATGCCAGCCGTTAAATGTAACCTTCTCAAGTAAAGAAGAGCAGTACCAAAAGTTGACTGAAACCATGGGTGAAGAGTGGAAGGTTTTTGAAGGAGATGCCAATCCACTTCATGATGCCTACATTGTCGATACCAATTCACCAAGTGATGTGAAACCAGTCGCTGAAGAAGCTAAGAAAATCGAAGGAGTTTCTGAGGTTCAAGACGGTGGTGCCAATACGGAGCGTCTCTTCAAGTTGGCTTCCTTCATCCGTGTTTGGGGATTGGTCATTGCAGGACTCTTGATCTTCATCGCAGTCTTTTTGATTTCAAATACCATCCGTATTACTATCATTTCACGTAGTCGTGAAATCCAAATCATGCGTTTGGTTGGTGCTAAAAATAGCTACATTCGTGGGCCATTCTTGCTAGAAGGTGCCTTCATTGGGCTATTAGGAGCAACTATTCCATCAATCATGGTTTACTTTATCTATAACCGAGTCTACCAATCAGTTAACCCATCTTTGGTTGGACAAAACCTATCCTTGATTACCCCAGATGCTTTTATTCCATTGATGATCGGTCTCTTGTTTGTCATCGGAATCTGTATTGGTTCTCTTGGATCAGGAATCTCCATGCGTCGATTCTTGAAAATCTAAGTAAGATAGTTTACTAAAATCTATAAAAGTAGGATTCAACAGGCTTCACCGAGTCTGATGGTCCTACTTTTTATGTTGAACTTATAAAGCAGTTGCTTGCCAATTTTTGGGAAACAGTGTATGATAGGAAAGGACCTTTTTGCTAAAAGAGTGATAGGGACTAGATGAAAGAAATCTTTTATCTCTACAGTAATATCCAGCTCTTTTGACTTAACATAAATAATGAATGAGGATAAAATGAAACAATTTTTGGAAAAAGTGAGTATACTTTCCCTGTCGTTAGTATTGATCACATCATTTTCAATATCGAGTGCCCTACCAGCCATGTTTGACTATTATCAGGGCTATTCGACTGGTCAGGTTGAACTTCTAGTCAGTCTCCCATCCTTTGGGATTATGGCCATGCTCCTCTTAAATGGAGTTTTAGAACGCATTTTTCCTGAACGCCTCCAGTTGACCCTGGGACTTTTGATCTTGTCAATCAGCGGAACAGCTCCCTTCTGGTATCAGGGGTACTACTTTGTTTTTGCCACTCGTCTTCTCTTTGGGATTGGAGTGGGGATGCTAAACGCTAAGGCTATCTCTATCATCAGTGAACGATACCATGGTAAGACTCGTATCCAGATGCTTGGTTTTCGTGGGTCAGCTGAGGTAGTGGGAGCCTCTATCTTGACTCTGGCAGTTGGTCAACTCTTGGTCTTTGGATGGACTGCAACCTTCCTAGCCTATGCAGCAGGTTTAGTGGTTCTTGTACTCTTCCTTCTCTTTGTCCCTTATGGAAAAGGAGAAACTCATGAGTCCAAGCAAAGACAGAAGAAGCAACCAAACTAACTCGCTCCATGCTACAGCTGATTTTCTTCCTTGCCATTGGTGCTGCTGTAATCGTGTGTACAAATACTGCCATTACCTTCCGTATTCCTAGTCTCATGATTGAGGCAGGCTTTGGAGATGCTCAGTTGTCTAGTCTGGTACTCAGTGCCATGCAGTTGATTGGAATTCTGGCGGGAATTAGCTTTTCTTTCCTCATCTCTGCCTTTAAGGAAAAACTTTTATTGGTTGCAGGTGTAACTTTTGGAATTGGGCAAATCATCATCGCTCTTTCCCCTTCTCTTTGGGTAGTCGTTGCAGGTTCGGTCTTAGGAGGATTCGCCTACAGCATCGCTCTGACGACTGTCTTTCAGTTAATTTCTGAGAGAATCCCTGCAAAGCTCCTCAACAAAGCAACTTCCTATGCTGTTTTGGGATGTAGTTTTGGTGCCTCCTTAACACCTTTTGTTCTTTCAGGAATTGGCTTAGTAACAACGAATGGTCGAATGACCTTTATCATTCTAGGAGCATGGATGATTGCGACATCAGTCCTTGTTTCTCTCCTACTGAAAAAAGAAGCTTAACAAAAAGAGGTTGAGAAAAAATCTTTACAATCAGAAAAACGCATAATATCAGGTGTTGAAAAACCTTGATACTATGCGTTTTATTTTTTCATTTTCTGATAATACTCTTCGAAAATCAAATTCAAACTGCGTCAACGTCGCCTTGCCGTATATATGTTACTGACTTCGTCAGTTCTATCCACAACCTCAAAGCAGTGCTTTGAGCAACCTGCGGCTAGTTTCCTAGTTTGCTCTTTGATTTTCATTGAGTATAAAATTGAGTTTTTGATCAACTTTTTTTAGTGATCAGGCGAACATTTGCCAAAAGTAATCAATGATATAGGTCAAGCCGTATGTGTAAACGACCAGGGTAAAGGGCTTGGTCAGGATGATAATAGTCATGTAACGCTTGAAGCTCATCTTGGTTAGAGCTGCCAGCATACAGAGAAAGTCCGCTGGACTAACCGGCCAAATCATCATAAAGATAAAGAATCGATCAAAGCGATTGCCCTTGTCTAGCCAACCGATGTACTTATCATAGGTACGCTTGCTGACGACAGATTGAACAAAGGGTGCTCCGTAGAGGCGAACCAGGTAAAAGATAATAGCGCAACCAATAACGATTCCAATATAGTTATAAATAGTTCCAATAATGTGACCGTAGATAAAGACACCTGCAACGGATGTCAGAGCACCTGGAATGATAGGAACAACTGTCTGTAATATCTGTAAAAAGATAAAAAGTGGTGGTCCCCAGATACCGGCCTGTTGGATAAAGGCAGATAGGGTTTCCTTGGAATGCAAGACTCCAGCCTGATAGGCCCAAATGCAGAAAATCAAAGTACCAACTCCACCGATGATGGAAGAAATATTAATTGCTTGCTGTAGAAGGGGAGAAACAGCTTTCATTTCTTTATCGTGTGACATGTAAACTCCTCTTGAGTAGTATGATTCTACTATACCATATTTTGAGGAGAAAGACTATATGGGGTACTTTATGTGACTTTGCCTCAAGTATGGTAAAATGGAAATAAGAAAATGACCGCTTAGAATGAGGAAAATCATGTTAGGATTGAAGTTTAATGGTACTTGGCGCAACTACCAAAAACAGGTCTTGGATAACTTTCAGGAATATCAAGCAGATGGCCATATCCACTTGGTGGCAGCACCAGGTTCTGGGAAAACAACCATTGGGATCGAGTTGATTGCCCGCTTTGATAAGCCAGCTCTGGTTTTGGTGCCGACTGTTACCATTCGGGAACAATGGGTGGATAGGATTCGCCAGGCCTTTTTAGAGAATGAGGACCAGGTCACAAGTCTCGTTTCTCAAAATCTCAAGGACATGAAGCAAATCACCATCGCCACCTACCAAGCCTTTCACAGTGCCATGCAACAAGTACAATCTCAAGAAGATAATGGAGAGGTTGAGGACTTTGTCGGATTTGACCTAATTGCCAGCCTCAAGGAAAGGGGCGTTGAAACCCTCTGTCTGGACGAATGCCATCACTTGAGAAATGAATGGTGGAAAAGTCTAGAAGATTTCCGTAAAAATTACCAACAACTGCAAGTCATCTCTCTCACAGCAACACCTCCTTATGACAGTGAGCCAGAACTCTGGGATCGCTATCTCCAGATGTGTGGGGAGATCGACCAAGAGATCACAGTGCCAGAACTGGTCAAGGAGGAGACACTTTGTCCTCACCAAGACTTTGTTTATATCTGTACTCCGACCAAGGAAGAGGAGAAGGTTCTTCAGGACTTTGAAGATGCCAAGTGGCAGTATCTCAGTCACTTAGTGGATGAACCTGAGTTTAAGGAGTTAATTGCTAGCTCCAAGGTTCTCAAAGGGGAAATCACTGCGGATATGCTCCTTGAAGACCCCAAGTATCTATCAGCCCTCCTCATTTATCTACAGGCTCAAAAGCTAGAAATTCCTAAGCATTTACGAGATTTATTAGGTGCTGAAGGCTTACCTGCTCTTAATTACTACTGGCTCGAAGTCCTCTTGCAAGGCCTTCTCTATCAGACACCTGACTGGTATGAGGATCCACGGGAGACAAAGAAAAAGATAGAAGCCGAATTGAAATCAAGAGGATTGATTGAGAAACGTCAGGTTTACTTGGTCAAATCCAAGGCCAATGACCAAATCCTCAACCAATCTCTAGGAAAACTGGCTGGCATCGCATCTATCTTTGAGACTGAGTATGCTAGTCTAGGTCAGGACTTGAGACAATTAGTCTTGGCAGACTATATCCGCAAGGATTTTGCTAGTTATCTGGGAGATGACCAAGCACCAATCACTCAGTTAGGTGTCCTCCCTTACTTTGAAACCATTCGACGCAGTGTGCAAAAACAAGGTCTTTCTGTCCCCATAGCAGTTCTTTCAGGTAGTGTCGTTATCATACCGGCCAGTGTCAAGGAAGAACTCCAAGCACTCTTGCCAACAGTCGCTTTGACCTTCTCAGCCATCGGAAAACTCGATCAAGGCGCCTATCTCCAAGTAGGATTTCCATCTAGCTTTAAGGGGATGGTCGCAGCAGTGACTGAGCTCTTCCAACGTGGTTCTATCCAAGTCTTGGTCGGAACCAAGTCTCTCTTGGGAGAAGGATGGGATGGGCCTTGTGTCAACTCTCTCATCCTAGGAAGTTTTGTCGGAAGCTTTATGCTTAGTAATCAGATGCGGGGCCGTGCTATCCGTATCTGGCCAGGACATCCAGATAAGACCAGCAATATCTGGCATCTGGTCGCTATCAAACCCTATACAAAAAATCTTTTCTTGCGGGAAAAGGAAAATGAAGAGGAAGTAGAGAAGGATAATCCCTATCAAGATTTACTGACTCTAATTCGTCGTATGGAGCATTTTCTAGGTTTATCCTATAAGGAGGATACCATCGAGACAGGTCTGGATCGCTTGGACTTCCCTAAACCACCCTTTAAGAAAAATAAGATTCAAGCCTATAATCAGAAAATCAAGGAATTGTCCAAGGACCGTACCACCCTTCGCAAAAAATGGCAGGAGGCGTTGGTAGTTGCGGATAAGCTAGAGATTGTCAATGAGGTAGCAACAGATCGCAAGCAGATCCCTCTGCTCACTCTTGTTGATGCTGAAAAATGGCTCCGTTATTCCTTTATGCTAACGGCCCTCAATCTCCTCTTTTATATCTTTAGGGCCCGTGGAACTAGTATTCGCTGGTTGTTTGGACTGAGCATCCTCTTTCTAGCCTACACCGTGATTCGCTATTTCTTTTACAAGAGTCCTTATGTACGCCTACGTCAGGTGGGTGAAGGTATTCGTAATGCCATGCTAAAGATGGGGCATCTTTCCGATGATCAGTCGCGCGTGCAGGTGGAAGAAGATAAGGATAGCTATTGCGTTTTTGCCTATCTTAAGGGTGGCAGTATGCGAGACAAGGAACTCTTTTCTCAGACCTTGGGTGAATTCTTTGCTCCCGTGGACAATCAACGCTACCTCTTAGTCGCTAAAAAAGTACCAGCCGGCCAATCCAAGTATTTCGTAGTCCCTAGCCTCTTTGAAAAACGCAAGGAAGAAGCACAGCTCTTTTTAGACGCAGTCGCACCTCAGCTAGGTGATTACCAGCTAGTCTACACCCGTAACGAAGCAGGTAGAAAAATCTTACTCGAAGCCCGACTCAAATCCCTAGCCAACAAAAATGACCGCATCATCACCAAGAAGAAGGTCAAAAGTGCTTTGAAGTAGGAAGAAAAATCACCCCTAGACTACATTCTAAGGGTGATTTTGGGTTTGTTATTAAGTACTGTAAAACACAAGATATAGAGAATAATAGAATTACGGACTCGAATTAAGTAGTTTATACAATATATAGTGTAAATTTAAAATTTTGTTATAAATATATACAAGATATTGATTTTTTGATTTTGTTTGATATAATAATAGTTGTAGAAAAAAAGACGTCAGTAGGGGCTGACGACTGGCTAAAAAAATAGTGAATTTCAAAATGGCGATAGAGGCACTATTTCAAAAAAATTCTCTTTTATTCTAACACTAAATAAAAAGAAATGTAAATCTCATTTTGATAATTTTTTTCTTTTTTTCTACAAAAAAAATTAAGAAAAGAGGTAGATATTATAAGAATATCAAACTTATTAAATAGAGAATCAATCCAAGTAGGATTGGATTTTGTTGATGTAGATACATCAAAGGATGTTAAATTATTTTTAGACCCATTGTTGCTATCAGATGGTTTTAGAAATATTGTTAATGATTTTGTAAATACAGTCTATAAAATGTACACTTTAGGTAATAAAGCAGGCGCATTTCAATTGTTTTCACACTCTAAAGAATGTAATGCTATCCACTTTGGATATTCTGAGAGTAACTCCAAAGGGACAGGTGTTTCAATGAAGATGCTTGATCAATTTTTTGGGTATGTCTATAAATCGGTAGATAGAATCAAAGAAAAATTACTGACACCTATAGCGATGTCGATTTTTGTAAAGAGTTTTTCAGAAGATAGGCTGTCTGATTTGTTAGTAAGTTTATTAAAAAAAGAATTGATTTTATATTCTTTAGAACAAGCTCGATTACACGGTTTAAAAATCAGTAATGAAGTACAACGTTTTGATTATTGGGATTCCGAGAGTCATGAGTGGGCTACCTTTGAAAGCCAGTATGTTCTTGCTCCTAATGAAAATGGTGTAGAGGAACTTCTAATCTTAGTTCCGAAGTCTGTTGTAAGTAAAAGATTTCTAGTAAATCCTTCTAGATATATTTCAGTAATTTTTCAACACTTGCAGTTGATGGAAAAGTACCAAAGGACTAATGGTACACCAAAATCTCAGAAAGAATTACGAGAATCAGAGATAGTAGCAAATTATCAAAAGGATAAAGATAAAAGCTACATCTTAGATATGACATTATTATCACCTGAATACTATGAGGCTTATTATGATAATTCAATTAGGTTCAGTGATAATAAATCACTTAATGACGAAGAGTTGATAGAAATTCTAACTAATAAGTGATAGAAATTGAATAGTGTCCACAGAGAAGGAGTAAATCCTTCTTTTTTATTATATTTTTATCACATTTATAAAACTTATTCATGTTATAATATATATTAGTAGATTTACATTGGAGAATTAAAATGAAGTCAACAATTGATAAAATTAATAAATTTCGAGATGACCGTGATTGGAGAAAAATTTCATAATGAAAAAGATTTAGCAATTTCAATTTCGATTGAAGCGAGTGAACTTTTAGAATTATTTCAGTGGAAGCAGTCTGAAGAAGTTACAGCCAAATCTCTTGAAAGAATTAAAGAAGAGTTAGCAGATGTACTAATATACTCAATGATGTTAGCTGATAATTTAAATTTGAATATAGAGAATATAATTGAAGAGAAATTAGAAAAAAATAATGAAAAATATCCAGTTTCTCGTAGTAAAGGAACGAATAAAAAATATACTGAATTATAGTGTTGAGTAACTAATATGAGTAAAATATTGAAACCAGTAATTGAAGAAGTAAAATATGAAAGTGGCTCATTAGACACTTTACAGGAAACTTTAAAAATCAGTTTTCGTGATGAAAACAGAGTGCTTTTATTTGAATATCCAACTCTATATATCGTAAACGATAAAAATTCTGAGGGTTATAGTGTTTATGTAGGAGAAACCACAGATATTGTACGTCGTACAAATCAACATTTAGGTGAAATAAGAGAAGATTGGATGAAATTTTCAAAATCGAATAGCACTAAAATGTTTGTTATAGGTCATCATCACTTTAATAAGTCTTTGACACTTGATATAGAGAACAGACTAATGTTGTATTTATCAAGCGTTGATAAGGTTTCAAGTATTCAAAATAGACGAGGAAATCCTCAAAATAAATATTATACTTCTAACGAGATTGATGAAATTTTTACCAAGATTTGGCGTTCATTAAATAAGAAAAATCAGTATTTATTTCCAGCTGAAAGTATTGTTAGAAATTCTGCGATTTTTAAATCTTCTCCTTTTCATAAATTAACAAGTGAGCAAATAAAAGCAAAAAATGAAATCATTTTTAAAATTACCTCAGCACTTAGTAAGAGCGAGTTTGGAACTTTAATCTTGGTTAAAGGAGAGGCTGGTGCTGGAAAAACAGTACTTATGAGTTCTTTAATAGATGATTTATTGAATTCTGACGATACAGAATTCATAAGAGAAAATAATGCCATAAATTTAGTCGTCAATCATGACGACCAATTAAGTGTCTATAAGGAAATAGAGAAAAAGCTTGAATGGAAGAGTGGATCAACTCTTAATGTCGCTATGAAACCAACTCAGTTTTTAAATGAATTAAAAAAGAAAGATTCTAATGCTGGTATAGTTGTTATTGATGAAGGGCACTTACTTTTAACAGCAAAAAATCAAGCTTATCAAGGTGGTAATCATTTAAAGGATATTCTTTCAAAATCTAAAGTAGTCGTTCTAGTTTATGATGATAATCAAATAATGAATAAGTCCCAAATTTGGGTCGATGATTCTTTTTTAACTTTACAACATCAAGCAATGGTTTCTGGTAATTTAATTGAATTAAATAATCAAATGCGTATAAAAGCTAGTGAATCAACAATTAGTTGGATTAGATATATCATTGATAAAAGAGAAATTACCAAATTAAAAGAAGACAAGAACTATGATATACAAATATTTAATTCTCCAAAGGAATTACAGGATGCGATTAAATTAAAAGATAAGAATCAACACTTAGGAATTTCTAGATTGACGGCAACTTATGATTGGGAATATAGTAGTCAATCTAAGCCTAAAGATAAAGATTATTGGTGTGTGGAAATAGATGATTGGTCATGCCCGTGGAACAGAGAATTGCCTAGAGATAAAAAATTCTCCAAACTATCATGGATTGAACAACCACAAACTATTAATGAAGTTGGTTCAACTTTTACAGTGCAAGGTTTTGATTTGAATTACGCTGGGGTAATTATTGGTCCATCAGTTAAATACAGAAATGGTGAAATTAAGTTTGATATCTCTGAAAGTAAAAATAAAGGTGCGGTTCAAAACAGAAAACTTGAAAATGGTGAAATGAAGAACTTTGGTGAAGATCTTTTGAAAAATGAATTAAATGTTTTGTTAACACGAGGTGTTAATGGCTTATATATTTATGCTGTTGATGAAGAATTACAAGATGCTTTGAAAAGAGCAATTTTATAGAATAGAATGATCACTCGCTCACAATTCGCCCATTTTATAGATATAACTTTGTTTCCGTATTTCCTGGGAACTAGTAGAAAGTTAGGAGAAATATGGAAACTAACAACCAAAGGAACTAAATACAATCCGAGATAGTAAACGACGATTGAGCGACCTAAGTAAGAAGGATAAGAAAGTGAAAGTAGAAGAAAATACACAAGTAGCTGGATAAAAACAACCCCTTAGGAATTGATTTCTAAGGGGCGTTTTGTATATAAAAGCTTTATATACTGAGTTAGAATTGATATAATGGTATTAGTTTAAACATATAGTAATTATTAGGAGAGATAAATTAATGGAAAGAGAATATAAATTTCGAGCACTTACTTCAAATAAAGATGTTGAAATAAAGCCAGTGACAGAAAGAGCGCTTGAATTTGCGATTGACAAAAATTCGGAAGTAACCAACGTAGCTATTACTGGGAATTATGGAGCGGGGAAAAGTAGTGTTGTTGAGAGTTTTGAGAGGAAATGTACAGATAAAAAATTCATTCATATTTCTTTGGGGCAATATGATGAAATAAAAAGTAGTGAAAAAAATGGACTTGATAAGCGTGAAATTAATACAATTGAAGGGAAAATAATTAATCAATTGCTTCATCAAATAGATCCTAACAAAATAAGGAAATCCATTTTTAAAACTCTTGATGCTGAATCACGGATTAATCCCCTCAATATTACACTATACCTAAGTTTAACAATACTATTATCTTTGTATCTTTTTAATATTTCCTCATGGAGTGAATTGGTTCATAACTTTTGTTGGTTATCTTGGACTACGAAACCTATTATTTCCCTTCTTGTACTAATAATTTTATTTGTTTTAATTGTATATGGAATTTATTTTTTTACTGAATCTGCAAAAAGATTTTTGGTTTTTATCAAAAAAATTATCCTTAAAGGCAGAAAAAATTGAAACTGATATTGAAATCTTCTCAAATGAAAGTTCAAGGGTATCTTATTTTGATCGCTATTTAGATGATGTACTTTATTTGTTTAAGCAGTCTGAAGCGGATGTTATAGTATTTGAAGATATTGAACGTTTTAATGATTCTAGAATTTTTGAAAAATTGAAGGAACTAAATATAATTATTAATAGAAATCGAAAGGCAAATCACAAACGTAAACTGGTATTTTTTTCTATCTTGTAAAAGATGATTTATTTGAATCACAAGAGAGAACGAAGTTTTTTTGATTTTTATTATTCCTATAGTTCCTGTTGTAACAGCATCAAATTCCAATGAAAAGCTAAAAGAATTGCTCACAGAAATGTGCGAATATGATAGTTTAGACAAGACGTTTTTATTCAATATTTCTTTATATCTTGACGATATGAGATTAATCAATAATATTTGTAATGAGTATCTGACTTATAAAGAAACATTAAGTAAATTACCGTTAGAGCGTGAGAAAAATTTTTTTCAATGGTAGTCTATAAAAATATTTTCCCTAAAGACTTTTCGTTTTTACAAAAAAATCAAGGATATTTATTTGAATTATTGAACTCAAAAGAAATAGCATTAAAAAATCGTAGGGAGGAATTAAATAGTAAGATAAAAAGAATTGAAAAAAAAGATAGAAAAGGCAGAGGAAGAACAATTAAGCGATGAGCTTGAATTATATGGAACTATTTTGAAAGTACCGCTCGGTAGAAAAGTAATTAAAGTAAATGGTAAATCTGAATCAGATTTTTCATCACGTTCGGATTATATAAGAGAGTTACTGGCAGATGACAGTAAAATTTGGTCCTTTGAAGATTATCGTGATGCAGAGAATAATCTTTATAAACGAATTGAGGATATTGATTCTATATTTCCAGATAAAAAAATACTCCAGAATTCCAAGAACGATTAGAAAATATTAGGAATAAGAAGCTCATAGAAAAATTGGAAAAAGAAATTAAGAAAATGAACGATGAGCTTGGGAAACTAGATAGTTATAGATTATCAGATGTTTACCAATATGCTACAGATATTGATGATTTTTAAAAGTGATTTTACCGAAGAAATAAGAAAGAATCCTCAATCCTCAATAATTTCTTTCCTAATTAGAAATGCTTATATTGATGAGAGCTATCAAGATTATTTGAATTATTTCTATGAGAATACGATAACGGTAGAAGAAAAAGAATATTTAAGAAATGTTGTTTCTGGACGTGATGGTAATTATGATATTTCTTTAACCAATACAAATGAAATAGTTAATCGCTTGGCGATTAAAGATTATAGATATAGTTATGTGCTAAATTATAATTTATTTGACTATTTACTAAATTCCAAAAAAAGAAAATGATAATGAGTGTTTAGCTCAAGTATTTAAACAAGAGAATGTTTTTGGAGTTCTTGATTAACTTTTTATAATACATTAGATAGAGTTACATCAGGTCAAGGTGTAATTTATAAAGAAGAGACTATTAAATTATTTTTTTAAGAAATGGTTGGAGCACAATGTTAGTCTTTTTTTAACGAGTATTTAGAAATTAAAAATGGAGGATATGCTGCTCCAAATAAAAAAATAGTCTAATACTATCATTGATGAATTTAGTTGATTTGAGTGACATTCCTGAAAAAAACAAAAGTATTGATTTCAGAATATATAAATGATAATCAAGAGCTTCTTTTCTCCAAATATGAGTTATGAAATTCAGCAGTTTACTAAAAATTTATCAAATATTGAGATAAAAAGTTAGGGAATATGCACAGAATATTTATGAATCCTTATTAGATGAAAAAAACCTACAGATTATGAAGAAATAATGAATTATATCTATCGGAATGATTTATATTCGATTTCTGAGAATAATTTGAAATTTTTTTATAAAAGTGGAACTTGGGAAAAAGATATACTGATTATGAATATACTCACAAGAATTTTTGAACTTATTAATAAAAAAAATATTGAATTGAAATCACTGTTGGATTACTGTTTAGATTCGGAAGATAATTTGTTACAATACACCAATATTTATAAAAAAATATCAAACGGGAAAATGGATGATGATTCTTCTTATATTGAGCACTTGCTTAAACATGATATTTTATTTAGAGTTGAGGGTTACGAAGATGGGAAGATAACACCTGCCGAAAGTATATTCAATAGTATTCCAGACTTCTCCATTAAATACACTGTAGAGAAGTTTCAAGGATTATCTAATGATATAGAACTGATAAAAAATCTTGTACTGCTTCAAAAAGGGCAAGTTAATTCTGAGATTATTTGTTCCTACTTTTCTTTATTTAAGGAAATTGATGATCATCTGGTTGATTTTATTAATCAAGATCCCAATTTTGTATTGAACAGAGATATTTTTGTACAACTTGATGAGAAAGTACAGGAAGATTTTTTTGATAAAATTGTATCTGAAGATAATCTGAACTTAACTATCTATAAATCAATGCTTGCATCAATGCAATATCATTACGAAGACTTTGATGTAACAGGGCTTTCTGATGATAGATTGGAAGTTTTGATAGATTTGAATGTTATAAAATTTAATGCTAATAATCTTAAGTTCATCAGAGAAGAATATCCATCAATGAAAAATTATTCCATTTCAAGGAATATTGAAAAGTATCTTGAGATTGAGGAAGACGTTCATGATGAAACGGAACTCAATGATTTGTTACAATATGAGGAAATAGATGATTCCTACAAGCTACAAATAATAGATATTCTGGATCATGTAAGCTTGAAAAATAAGCAATTTTCTCTTAAACTTGTTGCTCATATCCTTGATTCTAAATTCGATATAGATGATTTAAGTTATATAATTAGTTCCAATTATTATGACAATGCAGATGAATCTATCAAAATTAAGATAAGACAGTTAGCTAAAGAAAATTGGGATGACTTGATTAGATTAGATAGTGAAGAAATTAGTATTCAGTTATGCCGAGAGTTATTGGCTATGGACGATATTGAGCCTTTAGATCGTACAAGTCTGCTCAAGGATAATTTACTATCTAATCCAGAAATGTCAACACATAGGTTAGCTTTGTTAGGGGAATATCTAAATCTATTTGAACTGAGGGAGATAATGGATTTTTTGGGTGATTCTGATGTATATAAAGAATGGGAAAAAGCTTTTGAAAAATTGAATGGGAACGGAAAAGGAAACAATGATGTCACAGTTAAGAAAAGTAATTTCAACGAAAAGATGAGAAATTATCTTTTATCTAAGGGCTTGATTAGCAGTTCATCCATACAACCTCAAGGAATTCGGTTGAATGGTTTTAGAGAAGGTGAGATTAAGTACTGGTGAGGAAGAAGAAGTAGTAGCACTGCTGACAGATATCGCCAGCAAGATTAACGAGACAAATAAAGCGATCGAAAGCCAAACAGCCTCTCTACTTGAAATGCTCGGTCAACTACACGGAACCACACCAGAAGCCGATGCTGAACTCAAAAAGTTTTTGAAAAACTTTAAAGGGTGATGGGGCTAATTCATTCGCTCATATTCCGCTCATAATTCGCTCATTTTTAAGTTATAACTTTGTTTCCATATTTCCTGGAAACTGATAGAAAGTAAGGAGAAACATGGAACAAACTAACCAAAAATCCCAGTGCCAACAACTCTGGGCTAGAAACAAATACCTCGTTTTGAGCCATTCCAGCAATATTTACAATGAGATTCGCCAATACTTGAAGAATGAAGTGGTGGAGGTCAGCCATGTTCAAAACCTCATTGACCGTGCTTGCCAGATTCCGGAACATAGAGGTCAGGTTTGCAATGCCTTTCAGCATATTTGGGGATATTTTAAAAAGCAAACCAGCCTTGATGAGCGCAAGGACTATATGCTCTTGCTGGATCGCTATCGCTTTGGTCAAGCTTCAAAGGAAGACTTGATTGCTAGGACCAGAGATTTGCTTGAATGTTACCCAAATGCTTATCTGCAAGATTCTACCCTGCTGAAAGGAGACTCCCATGAGACTTTGGCATGAGGCTTTGATTCCACAACTTCCCCGTCCTCAGCTCTTGGGGCAACATCGAGAGTGCTGCGCCCTTCGTGGCAATGGCTGGGGAAGAAAGCATGCGACGGTTGACTATGTCTTTACCCACTCGCCCTATCGTCTCTATGCCTATCATCGTTTGATCATGGAGGAGATGGCTGACCGAGGCTACAATGTCAGTCCAGAGTGGCTGGACAAGAACTATCGTGGAAAGATTTGCCCTTCCTATGAAGACTTAGCTGAGGAGAAGCTGAAAAGTCCTATCTATAGCGAGCATGACACAGCCTACTATGAGGAGTGTCTGGCTAATCTCCGTGACAAAGGCATAGAGCTGGAGTAAGAGTCAGGATTAACTCTAATTTAGAACTCTTTTCGTAATTTTTCGAATAATAAAAATGAGACCTTTAGAATGATTCTAAGGTCTTCTTTTTATAAGTATTTGGATTTACTTTTAATAACTTTTAAGTTATAATTTAAAAAAGCCAAGCGTGAACTGAAGGACTTAAAAGAAAGAGGGTTAAGTGATGAAAAATAGTGCCATTGGGAGTAATTGGAAGGATGTCCGTTCAGAACTCTTCACCAAGGAGGAAATCTTTGAAAGTGATATGCGGGTGGCAATCATGAGTGAATTGATTGAGGCTAGACGTGAGCAAGGAATTAGTCAGAAAAAGCTAGAAGAACTCAGTGGAGTGAGCCAGCCTGTCATAGCTAGGATGGAAACAGGCAAGACTAGTCCTCAGTTGGATACGGTCTTAAAAGTTTTAGCCAGTTTAGGCAAGACACTAGCAGTCGTTCCACTTGAACAGGAAAAAAGTTGATTAAACTGACCTATAGTCTTTTCTAATAACAAGCTATAGTCAGCTATCTGTTTACTCAAGTTTGACTATGAACATAGCTATATTGAAAATCTGTTAATTATTGTCTATCAAAGGATTTGGGGAATCTTCTCCAAATCTTTTTTTGTGCTTTAAAAAGCGATATAGTTTCAAACTATATCAAAGCCTAATTTTTTACAATTATACAGATGATTTCTTTTCTGTTAAGATAGTTTCAACAACAATTTTTGGAGGACAAAACATGTCAACTACAATTATCGGTTTCCCTCGTTTGGGTGAATTCCGCGAATTAAATTTACAACTGAAAAATACTTTAGAAAAGAAATCTCAGAAGAAGAACTCTTGGCTGCTGCGAAAGAATTGCGTGTAAAACACTGGAACATCGTTAAAGAAAAAGGCATCACTGAAATCCCATCAAATGACTTTTCTCACTATGACAACTTCCTAGATGCTGCTTTCCTTTTCAACGTAGTTCCTGCTTCAGTACAAAACTTGGACTTGTCTGATCTTGAACGTTACTTTGCTTTGGGACGTGGTTACCAAGGAGAAAAAGGGGATGTTCGTGCCCTTCCGATGAAGAAATGGTTCAACACCAACTACCACTACATCGTTCCTAAATTTGAAAAAGACACTCAAGTAAAATTGGCTGGACACAAAATCTTTGATGAGTTCCAAGAAGCTAAAGAACTTGGTCTCAACACTCGTCCTGTCCTTGTAGGTCCATTCACTTTCCTTCAATTGTCAGACTTTGAAGAAGGTGTGAAAGCAGAAGACTTCGTAGATAGCTTAGTAGCTGCTTACCAAGAGGTTTTTGCGAAATTGGCTGAACTTGGTGCAACTCGTATCCAACTCGACGAAGCTGCTCTTGTCAAAGATTTGACAGAAGAAGAAAAAGCTCTCTTCTTGAACCTCTACAACAAACTATTGGCTGACAAAAAAGGTCTTGAAGTCTTGCTTCAAACTTACTTCGGTGACGTGCGTGACGTTTACGCTGACCTTGTGAAATTGCCAGTAGATGCAATCGGTCTTGACTTCGTTGAAGGTAAGAAAACTCTTGAACTCGTTAAAGGTGGCTTCCCAGCTGACAAGACTCTTTATGCAGGTATTGTCAATGGTAAGAACATCTGGCGCAACAACTACGAAAAGAGCTTGGCTGTTCTTGAGCAAATCCCAGCTGAAAATATCGTTTTGACAAGCTCATGTTCACTTCTTCATGTGCCATTTACAACTGCTAATGAAGAATTCGAACCAGCTATCTTGAACCACTTCGCATTTGCAGTTGAAAAATTGGATGAAATCCGTGACTTGGATGCTATCCGCAACGGTCAAGGAGCAGAAGCTCTTGCAGCTAACAAAGAACTCTTTGCGACTGAACGTGTTGGTGAAAATGCTGAACTTCGTGCGCGTATCGCTGGATTGACTGACGCAGACTACACTCGTTTGCCAGCCTTTGCTGAACGTGAAGCGATCCAAGAAGAAGCTTTCAAACTTCCAGCTCTTCCAACAACAACGATCGGTTCATTCCCTCAAACTAAGGAAGTTCGTGCCAAACGTTTGGCCTTCCGTAAGGGTGAATTGTCACAAGAAGAATACGATGCCTTCCTTGCTGAAACGATCGACGAATGGATCAAATGGCAAGAAGAAGTTGGATTTGACGTGCTTGTACACGGTGAATTCGAGCGTAACGACATGGTTGAGTACTTCGGTCAAAACTTGTCAGGTTACCTCTTCTCTAAGAACGGTTGGGTGCAATCATACGGTATGCGTGGGGTTAAACCACCAATCATCTGGGGTGATGTGACTCGTCTCAACCCTATCACTGTGAAATGGTCTAGCTATGCACAAAGCCGTACTGACAAACCTGTTAAAGGTATGTTGACTGGACCTGTTACTATCCTTAACTGGTCATTCCCACGTGAAGACATCTCTATCAAGGATTCTACTCTTCAAATCGCTCTTGCTATCAAGGATGAAGTTCTCGACCTTGAAGCTGCAGGCGTGAAAATCATCCAAATCGACGAGGCTGCTCTACGTGAGAAATTGCCACTTCGTCGTAGCGACTGGTACGAAGACTACCTTGACTGGGCTATTCCAGCCTTCCGTTTGGTACACTCAACAGTAGCACCAGACACACAAATCCACACTCACATGTGTTACTCAGAATTTACAGATATCATCCCAGCTATCGACAACTTGGATGCAGACGTTATCTCATTTGAAGCTAGCCGTTCAAACCTTGAAATCTTGGACGAACTCAAAGCGAAACTTCCAAACAGAAGTTGGACCTGGGGTTTACGATATCCACTCACCTCGTGTGCCTAACGAAGGCGAAATCGACCACACCATCGAAGCAATCCTTGCGAAAGTACCAAGTAGAAAAGTTTGGATCAACCCTGACTGTGGTTTGAAAACACGTGGTATTCCAGAAACGAAAGAAAGCTTGATCCGCCTTGTAGAAGCTGCCAAAGCTGCGCGTGAGAAATTGTAAGAAAAGACAGTTCTCCATACATGGTTGATCAGTAAAAAATCAACTAGAAAAAGGTTATTACATATGTCGCGTCAAACACCGTCACTCTCATTTGAAGTTTTCCCCTCCCAACCCATCAGTAGGCAATGACAAAATTATTGCAGCTCTGAAAGACATGCAGGGCTTGGCACCACACTTCATCAGTGTAACTGCTAGCAATAATAAATTTAATATCAAAGAGACGACGGTTCGTTTGGCAGACTATATCCAAAATGACTTGGAGATTCCGACCATTGCTCACTTGCCAGCTATCTACCTGACCAAGGATAAGGTGGCTGAGACTATTGCAGATTTGGATAAGGTTGGAGTTCAGAAAATCTTGGCTCTTCGTGGAGATATTATTCCAGATGTTGAACCACAAAAGGATTTTCGTTACGCCACAGACTTGATTGAGTTTATCAATGAACAGGCACCGCATTTTGATGTAATTGGAGCTTGTTACCCAGAAGGTCACCCGGATTCGCCAAACCAAATCTCAGATATTCAAAATCTCAAGAAAAAAGTGGATGCAGGCTGTTCAAGCCTTGTCACTCAGCTTTTCTTTGACAATGAGCGTTTCTACGACTTCCAAGACAAATGTACCTTGGCTGGGATTGATGTTCCTATTCATGCCGGTATCATGCCAATCCTCAATCGTAACCAAGCGCTTCGTCTCTTGAAGACTTGTGAGAATATCCATCTCCCACGTAAGTTTAAGGCTATCTTGGACAAGTATGAGAATGACCCTGAGTCACTCAGAGCAGCAGGACTTGCCTATGCCGTAGACCAAATCGTGGACTTGGTAACGCAAGACGTAGCAGGCGTGCATCTCTACACCATGAACAACGCAGACACTGCTCAGTACATCCACCAAGCAACTCATGCCTTGTTCAATCACCAACCTTAAAATAATTAAAGCAAACCATTCTTCTTTTCATAGCAGAATGGTTCCTTTTTTATAGAAAAGACCGTACTTTTTAAGAAAAATATGATAAAATAGACTCTGTACGTACTTGATACAAAGATGAGGGTATAAACGATATTTCAGCAGTCTTAATCTTATGTCAAAGAGATGTAAGTTAAAGAATCAGATCTAAAATAATTTCGGAGTTGAACACGGGCTAAATCCCTAGTGAAAAAGATAGATTTCCTGGTGTGCATCGCACACTGCATCAATCTCCTATTTCCATACGGGATTCTTAACGCCCTTTGTATCCTGATTTTTGTAGGCAAGGCGTATAATTTTATCAATCCAAAGGGGATTACAATGACAAAACAAGTGTTTCAAACGACTTTTGCGGGTCGTGAGTTGATCGTAGAGACTGGTCAGGTTGCTAAGCAAGCAAATGGCTCTGTTGTCGTGCGTTATGGTGAGTCAACTGTCTTGACGGCAGCTGTCATGTCTAAGAAAATGGCAACTGGGGATTTCTTCCCGCTTCAAGTCAACTACGAAGAAAAAATGTATGCGGCTGGGAAATTTCCTGGTGGCTTTATGAAACGTGAAGGACGTCCTTCAACAGATGCAACCTTGACAGCGCGTTTGATTGACCGTCCAATCCGTCCAATGTTTGCGGAAGGTTTCCGTAACGAAGTGCAAGTTATTAACACTGTGCTTTCTTACGATGAAAATGCATCTGCACCAATGGCAGCTATGTTTGGGTCATCATTGGCACTTTCTATCTCAGATATTCCATTTGACGGACCAATCGCTGGGGTACAAGTAGGTTATGTGGATGGCCAAATCATCATCAACCCAAGTCAAGAACAAGCAGAGCAATCTCTTCTTGAATTGACAGTAGCTGGTACAAAACACGCTATCAACATGGTAGAGTCTGGTGCTAAAGAATTGTCAGAAGAAATCATGTTGGAAGCTCTTCTTAAAGGACATGAAGCTGTTAAAGAATTGATTGCCTTCCAAGAAGAAATCGTTGCGGCAGTCGGTAAAGAAAAAGCAGAAGTAGAATTGCTTCATGTGGATGCTGAATTGCAAGCTGAAATCATTGCAGCCTACAACAGCGATCTTCAAAAAGCGGTTCAAGTAGAAGAAAAATTGGCGCGTGAAGCTGCAACTCAAGCAGTCAAAGACCAAGTTACAGCAGTTTACGAAGAAAAATATGTAGACCACGAAGAATTTGACCGTATCATGCGTGATGTGGCTGAAATCTTGGAACAAATGGAACACGCAGAAGTGCGCCGTTTGATCACAGAAGACAAGGTTCGTCCTGACGGCCGTAAGGTCGATGAAATCCGTCCTTTGGATGCGCAAGTGGACTACCTTCCTCGTGTACACGGTTCAGGTCTCTTCACTCGTGGACAAACTCAGGCTCTTTCTATCTTGACTTTGGCACCAATGGGTGAAACGCAAATCATCGATGGTTTGGATCCAGAGTACAAGAAACGCTTTATGCACCACTATAACTTCCCACAATACTCTGTTGGTGAAACTGGACGTTACGGTGCGCCTGGTCGTCGTGAAATCGGTCACGGTGCCCTCGGTGAGCGTGCCCTTGCTCAAGTCTTACCAAGCTTAGAAGAATTTCCATATGCCATCCGTTTGGTAGCTGAGGTCTTGGAATCAAACGGTTCTTCATCTCAAGCATCTATCTGTGCGGGAACACTTGCCCTTATGGCTGGTGGTGTGCCAATCAAGGCTCCTGTAGCAGGTATTGCTATGGGTCTCATCTCAGATGGAAACAACTATACAGTATTGACAGATATCCAAGGTTTGGAAGACCACTTTGGAGATATGGACTTCAAGGTTGCAGGTACTCGCGACGGGATTACAGCCCTTCAAATGGATATCAAGATCCAAGGGATTACTGCAGAAATCTTGACGGAAGCTCTTGCTCAAGCCAAGAAAGCTCGTTTTGAAATCCTTGATGTGATTGAAGCTACTATTCCAGAAGTTCGTCCAGAATTAGCTCCAACTGCACCGAAAATTGATACCATTAAGATTGATGTGGACAAGATTAAGATTGTCATCGGTAAAGGTGGAGAAACCATTGATAAGATCATCGCTGAAACAGGCGTTAAGATTGACATCGACGAAGAAGGAAATGTGTCTATCTACTCTAGCGACCAAGCTGCCATTAACCGCGCTAAAGAAATCATTGCTGGTTTGGTTCGTGAAGCAAAGTGGACGAAGTCTACCATGCCAAAGTTGTGCGTATTGAGAAATTCGGTGCCTTTGTCAACCTCTTTGACAAGACTGATGCCCTCGTTCATATCTCTGAAATGGCTTGGACTCGTACTAATAATGTAGAAGATTTAGTTCAAATTGGTGATTTTGTAGATGTGAAGGTTATTAAGATCGATGAAAAAGGTCGTGTAGATGCTTCTATGAAGGCACTCTTGCCACGTCCGCCAAAACCTGAACGTTCAGAAGAAAAAGGGGATAAAGGTCATCGTCATGGCGATCGTCCTCGTCACCACCACAAGGACCACAAACCTAAGAAAGAAACTACAGAAACACCAAAAGACTCAGAATAAGAAAGGAGAAATGTATGGGATGGTGGCGTGAAACCATTGATATCGTAAAAGAAAATGATCCAGCGGCTCGCACCACTTTGGAGGTTCTTTTGACCTATCCTGGTGTGAAAGCCTTGGCTGCCCACCGTCTCTCTCATTTTCTCTGGAACCATGGCTTTAAGCTTTTAGCTCGTATGCACAGCCAGTTTTGGCGTTTTTGGACACAGATAGAGATTCACCCAGGCGCTCAGATCGAATCAGGTGTCTTCATTGACCATGGAGCAGGACTTGTGATTGGGGAGACAGCCATCGTTGAAAAAGGTGTTCTTCTCTACCATGGGGTTACTCTTGGTGGGACAGGTAAGGATAGTGGCAAACGCCATCCGACTGTTCGTAAAGGGGCACTGATTTCTGCTCATGCCCAAGTCATCGGACCTGTAGAAATCGGTGAAAATGCCAAAGTCGGTGCCGCTGCTGTCGTTGTGGCAGATGTTCCTAGTGATGTGACGGTTGTCGGCATTCCTGCTAAGATTGTTCGTGTTCACGGGCAAAAGGATGAACCAACCATTCACGAAGTCGAAGAAAAACGTGAATACTACGTCAATAAACTCGAGCAAGCGAGAGATGCCAGTCACAGATCGTCTGAGCTTTAACATTTGATTTCGTTCGTTTGAAAAGATTGGCTTTGTCAAACAAACCCAAGTGGTTTATCTGAATGCGAAAGAGTAATAAATGCTATTAGAAGAATTTGAAAATGTACCTGCTGTTATCGAGCCAACTGATCGAAGCCTTCTTAGTGGTGGAGAAATCTGTGATACCATTATCTTGTCTTTTAATGGAGAAATCCTTGAACGAGTAAAGCAGATAGATGGTGTCTACGAAGGTGGCTATCTTACCAATCTAAATGGCAAACTACCCTGGTATATCTATGAAAAAGATGGGAGTAAGGTAGCAGTTGCTATGGCTACGATTGGAGCTCCAATGATTGTTGGACTCTTAGAAGAACTCAAAGCAAGAGGATTTAAGAACTTTATTGTTTTGGGATCTTGCGGAGTTCTAGACCAGACTATTCAAGCAGATAAGATTATCCTACCAAGCTCGGCTTTACGTGATGAAGGTACTAGTTATCACTATGCTCCAGCAAGTGATGAAATAGCCTATGAGCGATCTCTGCTCTTAACTATGGAAAAAGCCTTGGATAAAGCTGGTATTGAGCATATTCGAACAAAGTCTTGGACCACAGATGCCTTCTATCGTGAGACAGCTGCTAAGGTCAAACGAAGACTAGCGGCAGGAGCTAGAGTTGTAGATATGGAAGCTTCAGCTATCATGGCCTGGACCCAATATCGACAAGCCAATGTCTATCAATTTTTCTACACAGCTGACTATGTCGACCATCACAATCATGAATGGGATGCTAGACGCGAGGATAGAAAAGCGGATGCTATGACTTTCTTTGAGATTGCCCTAGTCATTGCTCAAGAGTTAGTTTAGACTAGTCTTTACGATAAATTCGAAACAAGAAAGGAAGGGAGCCTAACGGAAAACATAGAAATAAAACTTCCGTAGCGACTCCCTTCATCTTTTTACTGTATTCTTCTTTATATGTTTAGAAAGGAACAAGGAATTCCGATTTGTGACAGGCAATCGGACTAAAATTTAGTTGAACAGTTAGTTATGAAAATATCTGTTTATGAATTTAGCTTTCCTGACTATTATTTTATGATTAAAATCTATGACACTATGTCTCGTGATTTGCGAGAATTTGTCCCAATCGAGGACGGCAAGGTTAAGATGTATGTCTGTGGGCCGACAGTTTATAACTATATCCACGTGGGGAATGCCCGCTCAACAGTAGCTTTCGATACCATTCGTCGCTACTTTGAGTACCGTGGTTATGAGGTTGCCTACATTTCCAATTTCACGGATGTGGATGATAAGATTATCAACCGTGCCAAGGAAGAAGGTATCACACCTCAGGAAGTAGCGGACAAGTACATTGCTGCCTTTCGTGAAGATGTGACGGCTTTGGGGGTGAAACCTGCGACTCGTCATCCACGTGTTGTAGAGTTTATGGCTGATATCATCCGCTTTGTAGAAGACTTGATTGAAAAAGGCTATGCTTATGAGAGTCAAGGAGATGTCTATTTTCGTGTAGAAAAATCTCATAACTATGCTAAGTTAGCTAATAAAACACTAGAAGACTTGGAATTAGGTGCTTCAGGTCGTACAGATGAAGAAACTGCTCGTAAGGAAAATCCTGTGGACTTTGCTCTCTGGAAATCTGCCAAACCAGGTGAGATTTCTTGGGACAGCCCATGGGGGCCTGGTCGTCCAGGATGGCATATCGAATGTTCGGTTATGTCAACAGAGATTTTGGGCGATACCATCGATATCCACGGTGGTGGAGCTGACCTTGAGTTTCCACACCACACCAACGAAATAGCCCAGTCAGAAGCCAAGACAGGCAAGACTTTTGCTAACTACTGGATGCACAATGGTTTTGTCAATATCGATAATGTCAAGATGTCCAAGTCCTTGGGTAACTTTATCACCGTGCATGATGCTCTTAAAACCATTGATGGCCAAGTGCTTCGTTTCTTCTTTGCGACCCAGCACTACCGCAAACCTATCAACTTTACGGAAAAAGCAGTGCGTGATGCAGAGACCAATCTCAAGTATCTGAAGAACACTTATGAGCAACCATTTACTAGAACTGTAGATTCTCAAGAGTTGCAAGCATTTAAAGACAAGTTTGTGGCTGCCATGGATGAAGATTTCAATACAGCTAACGGAATCACAGTTGTCTTTGAAATGGCCAAGTGGATTAACTCAGGAAACTATGATGCAGCTGTCAAGGAAGCTCTTGCGGATATGTTGGAAGTCTTTGGAATTTTCTTTGCTGAGGAAGTTTTGGATGCAGAGATTGAAGACTTGATCCAAAAACGCCAAGAAGCGCGTGCCAATCGTGATTTTGCGACAGCTGACAAAATCCGTGACCAACTAGCTGCTCAAGGGATTAAGCTACTGGATACCAAGGATGGAGTGAGGTGGACACGTGATTGATGTCAATCTCATTAACGGGATTGCGCTAGCCTTTGAAGGAGATGCGGTGTATTCTATGTATATTCGCCGTCACCTCATCCTAAAAGGTATGACCAAACCCAATAAACTCCATCAAGAGGCCACTAAGTATGTATCAGCCAAGGCTCAGGCACGCTTGATTTCCCTCATGCTGGAGGAGCAAGTCCTAACGGAAAAAGAAGAAGAAATCTATAAACGGGGTCGCAATACCAATAGCCATACCAAGGCAAAGAACGCAGATGTAGTGACCTACCGTATGTCTACAGGTTTTGAAGCGGTCATGGGTTATCTTCATATGACTGAAAATGTGGAGCGCCTAGAAACCTTGATTTCTTGGTGTATCCAAAAAGTGGAGGGCTAGGAATGATTGCAAAAGAATTACTAGATTGGTTTCCACAAGCTCAAATCGTAGACCAGCCAATTGATAAGGAAGGTTTTCTTACGCTACCAGTTTCCTCGAAACAGTGGATTTTACTGGAGGAAGTTGGACTAAGTGAACGTGAGAAACAGTTGGTCGCCCTCTTAACTCAGCAGGAACAGACGATCTCGCTCAATCCTTGGTATAGTTATTTGATTGAGGGCAAGGGACAAGCACCGCAAAGTTTTAAAAAGCTACAAGTTGTCTATTGTCACCTTTCCTATTACCAACAGGAAAACTTGACTTCTTGGTTGGACATGATGAGAACCCTCTTTCCTAATTGCGAGACAGTGCTTCAGGTGGGAGCTCAGGATTACCTATTTGTTCTCCAACAGGACAAATACACTTCTGTTCGCTCTATCTTGATGGATACCTTGGAAGCCGTAGAGTATGACTTTGGGGTTCGCTTATCCATCATGCTGGGGCAGGTCTGGTCGCAAACAGGGAATCAGAGTTTGACAGATCTCATCAAAGTAGAACGTGACTTGTTTAAAAACTGGTGGCGTCAAGGTCATCAAGGATTCCATACGTTTTCTCAGCTCTACCTTTGGAGTATGGGTGAAAAAATGGTGGATCTTGGTTTGATCAAAGATTATCTCCACCAGATGATTTTGGATCAGGATCAAATTCAGGAAATCATTCTCTCCTTATGGGAAAATAGTGCAGTCCTAACTAAAACAGCACAACAGCTCTATCTACACCGCAATTCTCTCCAATACAAGATTGATAAGTGGGAAGAACTGACAGGACTGCAGTTGAAAGAATTGACAGATTTGACCTTGTGCTATCAATTGATATTACCAGATATTATTTAAAGTTTTGTGCAAGTTGCACAGAACTTTTTTATTTTTTTGGTCACCTTGCCATAGAAATGTAAAGCGTTTTCATTTATAATAAAACTATCAAAAATTAAAGGAGTTCACCGAAATGGTAGAATTAAATCTTAAAAATATTTACAAAAAATATCCAAACAGCGAGCACTATTCAGTTGAAGACTTCAACTTGGACATCAAAGACAAAGAATTTATCGTTTTCGTAGGACCTTCAGGATGTGGTAAATCAACTACTCTCCGTATGATTGCAGGTCTTGAAGACATCACAGAAGGTACTGCATCTATCGATGGCGTTGTTGTCAATGACGTAGCTCCAAAAGACCGTGACATCGCCATGGTATTCCAAAACTACGCTCTTTACCCACACATGACTGTATACGATAACATGGCTTCGGTTTGAAATTGCGTAAATACAGCAAAGAAGACATCGACAAACGTGTACAAGAAGCAGCAGAAATTCTTGGTTTGAAAGAATTCTTGGATCGTAAACCAGCTGACCTTTCAGGTGGTCAACGTCAACGTGTTGCCATGGGTCGTGCGATCGTCCGTGATGCAAAAGTATTCTTGATGGACGAACCTTTGTCAAACTTGGATGCGAAACTTCGTGTATCTATGCGTGCTGAAATTGCTAAAATCCACCGTCGTATCGGAGCTACAACTATCTACGTAACTCACGACCAAACAGAAGCGATGACACTTGCAGACCGTATCGTTATCATGTCAGCTACTAAAAACCCTGCTGGTACTGGTACTATCGGACGTGTTGAACAAATCGGTACTCCTCAAGAAGTTTACAAAAACCCAGTTAACAAATTTGTAGCAGGATTCATCGGAAGCCCAGCTATGAACTTCATCAACGTAAAATTGATCGGTGACCACATCGTTGGTGACGCCTTTAACTTGAAAGTTCCAGAAGGTGCTTTGAAAGTTCTTCGCGATAAAGGTTACGAAGGTAAAGAATTGATCTTCGGTATCCGTCCAGAAGACGTGAACGCAGAACCTGCTTTCCTTGAAACATTCCCAGAATCAGTTGTGAAAGCAACTATCTCTGTATCAGAATTGCTTGGTTCAGAATCTCACCTATACTGCCAAGTTGGTAAAGATGAATTCGTTGCTAAGGTTGACGCACGTGACTACTTGCAAGCTGGTGCAACTGTGGAACTTGGATTTGACTTGAACAAAGCTCACTTCTTTGACGTAGAAACTGAAAAGACAGTTTACTAAGATAGATTTGAATAAAACAACACTACTAGAGTTTTTCTAGTAGTGTTTTTTTATAAAGTTTAGAAACTCGGATAGAAGGAGACTTTACTAGTTTTCTTATTGACTAAAAAGTGTTAAAATGGTAGGAAGAACTGGAGAGTATGCATGCCAAAAGAAGTAATTTATTCTGGCGATGAAGTCGTCGCTTTAACGCAAAAATATTTATCGAAAGAGGATGTGGCTTTTGTCCATAAGGCCTTGGTTTATGCTGTAGAGTGCCACAGTGGCCAATATCGTAAATCAGGCGAGCCTTACATTATCCACCCTATCCAGGTAGCAGGTATCTTGGCTAAGCTCAAGTTGGACGCTGTCACTGTTGCCTGTGGTTTTTTGCATGACGTGGTAGAAGACACAGATGCTACTTTGGATGACTTAGAGCGCGAGTTTGGCCATGATGTTCGAGTGATTGTAGACGGTGTTACCAAGCTTGGTAAGGTCGAATACAAGTCTATCGAAGAGCAGTTGGCTGAGAATCACCGCAAGATGCTTATGGCCATGTCAGAGGATATCCGCGTTATCTTGGTCAAACTCTCTGATCGCCTGCACAATATGCGTACCCTTACGCATCTTCGTAAGGACAAGCAAGAGCGTATTTCCCGAGAAACCATGGAAATCTACGCACCACTTGCTCACCGTCTGGGGATTTCAAGTGTTAAGTGGGAACTAGAGGATCTTTCCTTCCGTTACCTCAATCCGACAGAGTTTTTACAAGATAACTCACATGATGAAGGAGAAACGTCAAGAACGTGAAGCCTTGGTTGATGAAGTTGTGACAAAACTTGAGGAGTATTCATCTGAGCGCAATCTTACAGGAAAAAAATCTATGGTCGTCCAAAGCATATCTACTCTATCTATCGCAAGATGCAGGACAAGAAAAAAACGCTTTGAGGAAATCTATGACCTGATTGCCATTCGCTGTATCCTAGATACTCAGAGTGATGTCTATGCCATGTTGGGTTACGTTCATGAGCTATGGAAACCAATGCCAGGACGTTTCAAGGACTACATTGCCAATCGTAAGGCCAATGGTTACCAGTCTATCCATACGACTGTTTATGGACCAAAAGGACCGATTGAGTTCCAGATTCGTACCAAGGAAATGCACGAGGTTGCTGAGTACGGGGTTGCGGCTCACTGGGCCTACAAAAAAGGAATGAAAGGCCAAGTTAATAGTAAAGAATCTGCGATTGGGATGAACTGGATCAAGGAGATGATGGAACTCCAAGACCAGGCGGATGATGCCAAGGAATTTGTAGATACGGTCAAAGAAAACTATCTGGCTGAAGAGATTTATGTCTTTACTCCAGATGGGGCGGTTCGTTCTCTTCCAAAGGATTCTGGACCGATTGACTTTGCCTATGAGATTCATACCAAGATCGGGGAAAAAGCAACTGGTGCCAAGGTTAATGGTCGCATGGTTCCATTGACGACCAAGTTAAAAACGGGTGACCAGGTTGAAATCATCACCAATCCAAATTCATTTGGACCAAGCCGTGACTGGCTCAATATGGTTAAGACCAGCAAGGCCCGTAACAAAATTCGTCAGTTCTTTAAAAATCAAGATAAAGAATTGTCCATCAATAAAGGCCGTGAAATGCTGATTAGTCAGCTCCAAGAAAACGGCTATGTGGCCAATAAATTTATGGACAAGCGCCACATGGATGAAGTCCTTCAAAAAACCAGCTATAAGACAGAAGAAGCACTATTTGCGGCTATTGGTTTTGGAGAAATCGGAGCCATCACTGTCTTTAACCGTTTGACTGAGAAGGAACGTCGTGAAGAAGAGCGGGCCAAAGCTAAGGCAGAAGCTGAAGAATTGGTCAAGGGTGGCGAAGTCAAGGTGGAGAACAAGGACACGCTTAAGGTTAAGCATGAGGGTGGAGTAGTCATCCAAGGTGCTTCTGGGCTCTTGATCCGAATTGCTAAATGTTGTAACCCTGTTCCAGGTGATGATATCGTCGGCTATATTACCAAAGGACGCGGAGTTGCCATCCACCGTGTAGATTGTATGAATCTTCGTTCACAGGAAAACTACGAACAACGTCTACTCGATGTTGAATGGGAAGACCAATTCTCAAGTAAGGAGTATATGGCTCATATTGACATCTATGGACTCAACCGTTCTGGTCTATTGAATGATATCTTGCAAGTCTTATCAAATACAACTAAGAATATCTCAACAGTTAATGCCCAACCAACCAAGGATATGAAATTTGCCAATATCCATGTTTCCTTTGGAATTTCAAACCTTTCAATGCTGACCACCGTGGTTGATAAGATTAAGAGTGTACCAGAAGTCTACTCGGTTAAACGTACCAATGGTTAAGTTGGCTTGATATCATCAGAAAGGATTGCTATGAAAATTATCGTTCAGCGTGTCAAGAAAGCTCAAGTTTCTATTGAGGGGCAAGTATATGGGGAAATCCAGCAGGGGCTCTTACTCTTAGTAGGTGTTGGACCTGAGGATCAAAAAGAAGATTTGGATTATGCAGTTAGAAGCTTGTCAATATGCGGATTTTCTCAGATGCTGAAGGCAAGATGAACCTATCTGTTAAGGATATCCAAGGCCAAATCCTCTCCATCTCTCAGTTTACTTTGTTTGCAGATACCAAAAAAGGCAATCGTCCAGCCTTTACAGGCGCTGCTAAACCGGATATGGCGGAAGCTTTCTATCAAGAATTTAACCAAGAACTAGCCAAGGAAGTTCCTGTTGAGACAGGAGTCTTTGGAGCAGATATGCAGGTGGAACTGGTCAATGATGGCCCAGTAACTATTATCCTTGACACCAAAAATAGATAAGAAAAACCAAGCTCGCAGGCTTGGTTTTTTTGTAATGTATTTAGTTCAGTTTTTCAACATAGAGCTGTTTGGCGATTTCTAGGCTGACTTGGAGTTCTTCATTCTTGTGAATGAGAGTGAAGGTATTAGAGAAGCCATCGAACTGCTTGACTTGGAGTTGGTCTCCAATCTGGATGCTGTGTTTTTCCAAATACTGGAGAAGTTCAAAGCTATCATGGACCCGAGTCAGTAGATAGGTTCCTGCTTCTTTGATATCAGAGAGAGGAAGGTTATTGATCTCAACTAAAAGCTCTCCCTTGGCAGGAATGGTTCCTCCATGGGGGCAGGTTTTTGGAAAGCCTAACATTTTGTCTAATCTCTCGACAAAAAAGTCTGAAACCGTATGTTCTAATACCTCAGCTTCGTCATGAATCTGGTTACTGGTATAATCAAGATGGTGAACCAGAAAAACCTCAATGAGTCTGTGCTTTCGGTAAAGGTCAGATACAAGTTTTAAACCAATATCCGTTAGTAAGTAGCCCTTCTTCTGATCTTTTAGGATAAGATTTTCGGATTGCATGCGCTTGATCATTTCGGTTACAGCTGGAGGTGATACCTGCATTCGAGCAGCGATTTCTTTATTGGTAATCTTAGGAAGTTCCATGCCAATCTCATAAATACATTTTAAGTAGTCTTCTTTATTAGGTGTCATTCTCATTTCCTTGTTCATAATCTCCATCTAGTATACCAAAAAAAGCTAGATTTCTCTAGCTTACTACTTACAAGAGCTTGATTTAGTCGAGTTCTTTGGCAGCTTCAATCGCGGCTTCAAAGTTTGGTTCGCTGTTGATATTATCCACGTATTCGACATAGCGGATGGTATTGTCAGTATCGAGAACAAAGACTGCGCGTGCAAGCAGATGCCATTCATTGATTAAGAGCGCGTAATCACGTCCAAAAGAGTGGTCGAAGTAGTCTGAGAGCATGATGGCATTTTCAATTCCCTCTGCACCACACCAGCGTTTGGGCAAATGGGAGGTCCATAGAAACAGTAAGGACAACAGTGTTATCCAGATTCGCCAATTCTTGGTTAAAGCGACGAGTCTGAAGTGAGCAGATGCCGGTGTCAATAGAAGGAATGACACTCAAAATTTTTTTCTTACCATCAAAGTCAGCCAGTGATTTTTTAGAAAGGTCAGTTGTTGTTAGAGAAAAGTCAAGCGCCTTGTCTCCTACTTGTAGTTGTTTGCCTGTAAAAGTTACAGGATTTCCAAGGAATGTAGTCATAAGCTACTCCAATCTTTTTTCTTTAATTCTACATTAAATGTTCAGACTTTTCCAATAGTTTGACTGAAAATTGATTAGACAAAAAACGCCAATTCCGTGAGAACGACGTTTTTTAAATGTTTATTTTGCCAATCCTTCAGCAATCTTGTCAAGGTTGTATTTCATCATGTTGTAGTAGCTGTCGCCTTCTTTACCTTGTTCTGCGATAGAGTCAGTAAAGATTTGTGCGTAGATTGGGATGTTTGTGTCTTGTGAAACAGTCTTCATTGGACGATCATCGACACTGGACTCAACAAATAGTGATGGGACTTTCATTTGGCGAAGTTTTTCAACCAAGGTCTTGATTTGGTCAGGAGTTCCTTCTTCTTCAGTATTGATTTCCCAAATATAGGCACTTGGGACACCGTAGGCTTTAGAGAAGTATTTGAAGCATCCTTCACTGGTTACGATGAGTTTTTTCTCAGCAGGAATATTGTCGAATTTAGCTTTAGCTTCCTTGTCAAGTTTGTCTAGCTTATCAGTATATTCTTTGAGATTTTTTTCGTAAAATTCTTTGTTGCTAGGGTCTTTAGCGCTCAATTGTTTTGCGATGTTTTTAGCAAAGATGATCCCATTTTCAAGGTTGAGCCAAGCGTGTGGGTCTTCTTTGCCTTTTTCGTTTTGACCTTCAAGGTAGATAACATCAACGCCTTCGCTGACTGCAAAGTAGTCTTTGTTTTCAGTTTTCTTGGCATTTTCTACCAATTTTGTAAACCAAGCATTTCCACCTGTTTCAAGGTTGATACCGTTATAGAAAATCAAATCAGCTTGAGAAGTTTTCTTGACGTCTTCAGGTAGTGGTTCGTATTCGTGTGGGTCTTGACCAACAGGAACGATACTGTGAAGATCAATCTTGTCACCAGCAATATTTTTAGTAATATCAGCGATGATTGAGTTTGTGGCAACAACTTTTAGTTTTTGACCAGAAGCTGCATCTTTTTTTCCACTAGCACATGCTACAAGAGCAATGACGGAAAGAAAGAGAACGAGTAATGTACCTAATTTTTTCATTAGATCCTCCAATTTATTGGGGCTTTGCCCCTTATTTTAACAAATGTTTATTTTTCAGTTTCAAATATCGTTGTTTTGGAGCGATAAAGAAGCTAATGAGAAAGAAACTAGCAGCTGTAAGCACGATACTAGAACCTGCCGCAACGTTAAAGCTATAGCCGATAAAGAGTCCCAAAACTGAAGCTGTAGCTCCAAAGGTTGAGGAAAGGAAAATCATACTTTTCAGGCTATTAGCATACAGATAAGCAGTTGCAGCTGGGGTAATCAGCATGGCTACAATCAGGATAGTTCCGACACTTTGCATGGCTGTCACAGACACGAGAGTTAGGAGTACCATGAGTAAGTAGTGATAGAAATTGACAGGCATTCCCATGGCTTTAGCCAAGAGTTCATCAAAGGACGTTATCAAGAGTTGCTTGAAGAAAATCCAGATTAACAAGAGAATGGCTGCCCCTACACCCATAGTAATAAACATATCTGTATCTTGAACAGCAAGAATATTACCAAAAAGGATATGGAAAAGGTCAGTTGAACTTTTAGCGACACTAATCAAGATGATACCGAGGGCTAAGAAAGAAGAAAAGGTAATGCCGATGGCGGTATCGCTTTTGACAATCGAGTTTCCCTTGATGTAGGTAATGATGATAGCAGCTAGCAGTCCAAAGACAATGGCTCCGATAAAGAAGTCAATGCCCAAGATGAAGGAGAGGGCTACACCTGGTAAGACAGCATGTGAAATGGCATCTCCCATGAGTGACATCCCACGTAGAATGATGAAACATCCTACAGCTCCAGCTACGACCCCGATAACAATAGCTGTTATCAAGGCATTTTTGTAAGAAATGGAATTTTTTTGCAATCCATCGATAAATTCTGCAATCATAGGTCACCTCCATTGAAAAAGAGTCGATTACCGTAAGCTTCTTTGAGATTGGCTTGGGTAAAAGGTTTCTTTGGTCGGACCAAAAGCAATCACTTCTCGATTGACAAGCAAGACTTGATCGAAGTAGTTGGGAACCTTGCTGAGGTCGTGGTGGACGATGAGAACCGTCTTCCCAGCTTTTTTCAGATCTCTCAGCGTATTCATGATGATTTCCTCACTGACTGAGTCAATCCCAACAAAGGGTTCATCTAAGAGGATATAGTCGGCTTCCTGCACCAAACATCTGGCAATCAAGACCCGCTGGAACTGACCTCCAGACAGTTGACTGATTTGACGTTCAGCGTAGTCAGCTAGGTCGACGATTTCAAGGGCCTCTTGCACTTTCTTCCAATGTTTAGCATTTAAACTTCGAAAGAGAGGAATAGAGGGAAATAGTCCTAACGAGACGCATTCCTTGACCTTGATGGGAAAGTTGTAGTCAATATGAATTTTTTGCTCGACATAGGCAACTCGATGTAAGGATTTTTTAACTTCCTTGTCATCGAGAAATGCCTGACCTTGATGTGGGATAATTCCCAGCATACCTTTAATAATGTTGATTTCCCAGCGCCGTTTGGACCGATGATTCCGGTAATCGTTGGTCCTTGGAGCACTAGTGAAATATCCTTAAGTGCCAACGTTTCTTTGTAGGAAACACTGAGATTTTCGATACGTATCATAAACTTGTATTCCTCCTAATTTTTAATATACCTTAATTTTATTTTTAAGTCAAGTTAATTTTGGTAAAAATTTAAAATATTAATGATGAAATCAAATAGGAGGAGACGGCATTTTTAATTGCATTCCCCAGGGATTTTTGCTAAGCTAAGAATAAGTGAAAATAGGAAAGCGAGAACAAGATGACACGTTATCAAGATGATTTTTATGATGCCATAAATGGTGAGTGGGAAAAGACTGCTGTTATTCCAGCAGATAAATCGAGAACAGGTGGTTTTATCGACCTTGACGAAGAAATTGAAGAGTTGATGCTAACGACGACAGACAAGTGGTTGGCAGGAGAAGATGTGCCAGAAGATGCCATCTTAGCAAATTTTGTCAAGTACCATAGTATGGTCAGAGATTTCGATAAGCGAGAAGCTGATGGAATTGAGCCAGTTCTTCCTTTATTGAAGGAATACCAGAATTTAGAAAGTTTTGCAGATTTCGCAAGTAAACTAGCAGCATTTGAATTAGCTGGTAAACCAAACTTCCTTCCATTTGGAGTATCACCAGACTTTATGGATGCTAGAACCAATGTTCTCTGGGCTAGTGCTCCAGGAACTATCTTGCCTGATACAACCTACTATGCGGAAGACCATCCTCAGCGTGAGGAATTATTGAACCTTTGGAAAGAAAGTACTTCTAATCTCCTCAAAGCCTATAACTTCTCAGATGAAGAAATCGAAGATCTGCTAGAGAAACGATTGGAATTGGATCGTCGCATCGCAGCTGTCGTCCTTTCAAACGAAGAGAGTTCAGAATACGCCAAACTTTACCATCCGTATTCTTATGAAGATTTCAAAAAGTTTGCGCCTGCCCTTCCATTGGATGACTTTTTCCAAGCGATTCTTGGTCAAGTTCCTGATAAGGTCATTGTAGATGAAGAACGTTTCTGGCAAGCAGCAGAGCAATTCTATAGTGAAGAAGCTTGGCCTTTACTTAAGGCAAGCTTGATCTTGAGTGTGGTTAATCTTTCGACTAGTTATCTGACAGATGAGATTCGTATCTTGTCAGGTGCCTACGGACGAGCTCTTTCAGGAGTTCCAGAGGCTCAAGACAAACGCAAGGCAGCTTACCATTTAGCTCAAGGACCATTTAAACAAGCCCTCGGTCTTTGGTATGCCCACGAAAAATTCTCTCCAGAAGCTAAGGCGGACGTAGAGAAAAAAGTGGCGACCATGATTGACGTTTATAAGGAACGTTTGGCTAAAAATGACTGGCTGACTCCTGAAACTCGAGAAAAAGCCATCGTCAAACTCAATGTCATCAAGCCTTATATCGGTTATCCAGAAGAACTGCCAGCTCGCTATAAGGACAAGGTAGTGGATGAATCTGCTAGCCTCTTTGAGAATGCCCTAGCCTTTGCGCGTGTAGAAATCAAGCACAGTTGGAGCAAGTGGAATCAGCCGGTTGACTACAAGGAGTGGGGAATGCCTGCTCATATGGTTAATGCCTACTACAATCCACAAAAGAACTTGATTGTCTTCCCAGCGGCTATCTTACAGGCTCCATTCTATGACTTGCATCAGTCATCTTCTGCCAACTATGGTGGTATCGGAGCAGTTATCGCCCATGAAATATCTCATGCCTTTGATACAAATGGTGCGTCCTTTGATGAAAATGGTAGTCTCAAGGATTGGTGGACAGAGAGCGATTATGCTGCCTTTAAAGAGAAAACGCAGAAAGTTATCGACCAGTTTGACGGTCAAGAATCTTACGGCGCAACCATTAACGGTAAATTAACCGTATCCGAAAACGTTGCGGACTTAGGTGGAATTGCTGCAGCTCTAGAAGCTGCTAAGAGAGAACCAGACTTTCAGCTGAAGAATTCTTCAACAACTTTGCGCGTATCTGGCGTATGAAAGGTCGCCCAGAGTTAATGAAACTTATGGCTAGCGTTGATGTGCACGCGCCAGCTAAACTACGTGTCAATGTCCAAGTACCAAACTTTGATGACTTCTTTACAACCTATGATGTCAAAGAAGGCGACGGTATGTGGCGTGCACCAGAAGACCGTGTGATTATTTGGTAATCAAAAAACCAAGGATGATTGTCCTTGGTTTTTATGTTTTAGAAAAATGGATTAAAAGTCTTTTCATGAGCGATGGTCGTAGCAGGTCCGTGTCCAGGATAGACATCGTAGTTAGGAAGGGTAAAGAGCTGGGTTTGGATACTATGGAGGAGTTGTTCCATACTACCTGTAGGTAGATCTGTTCGGCCAATAGTTTCACGGAAAAGAGCATCACCCGTTAAGACTAGCTGGGCATCCGGAAAGACAAAGGATACTCCACCGATAGAGTGACCTGGAGTTGGGAGTACTGTAAAACGAAACTCCTCAATTTGGTATTCTTCATGAAAGACAAAGGTCTGTTCAGCTGGTCTACATACGACGTCTGCCATATCATCATGACGAGGGAGACCTGAGAGATTGTCAACAGGAGTATAGAGCCAAGTGGCTTCGCTTTCCGCTACATACACTGGAGGATTTCCAAAAGTATCTCTGACCAAGTCCAGACTCATAATATGATCGTAGTGGGTGTGGGTCAGGAGAATCGCACAGACTGGTTTGTTGATGGTCTCGATAGTCTTACGAATAGCCTCCCAGTTGCTACCCGGATCAACCACAATCAGGTGTTGGTCTCCTTCAAGATAATAAGTGTTTTCATAAGCAACAGGATTTACGGTTTTATGAATTTTCATAGGATTTCCTCTTTCAAAGCATTTACTCCTACTAGTATAACACAGAAAAATAAAATAAGGAATCAAGAAGAAAGTCCCTCCGTAAAGGAAGGACTTTTTGAGACACTAAAAATGATTCTTCCAGGCTTGGAAACGAGCATCCAGCAGGAGTTGTGTCAGGTTTTTTAAGATTTCGACTTGCTCGGGCTCCAATGTCTGAGCTTGAGAAACAAGTTGTCGAACATGGTCAATAGCATTTTTAGAAGACAGTTCATTAATGGAGCTGATTCCAGACTCTAGGATGGTTCCAAAGAAGAGATCAAAGTAGAGTTCTAGTTCTTCATCGGGCACACTGTCCACCCATTCTTTAAGAGTGTCTTTGATTTGGAGACTTTCGCTACTAATTTCCTCTAGTTGGACAAAGTGGTGTCCTTCAGTTAGCCAGCTGAAAGTATTGTGTTGAGCGATTCCACCGAGAGCCGTAGATTTGACGACGGTAGGAGTATCAGGAACTTCTAGCATCATGCCGATGACAGAACCTTGTGGGACATAACGGTGAAATTTAGGGATAACGTCTTGATAACCAGTCGTTTCTGTCAGATGAGCCTGCAAACCAGGGGCATCATAGGTATAAACTGCAGAGACTTTCTTGCAATTCAGGCTGGATTTGACTAGCAGCATAGACGGCTAGATTCCCACCTTTAGAATGTCCAGCTACAATCACTTTCTGTTTTGGATGCTTCGCAAAGAAATCTTCCAAGTATTCAAGAGCATGCTTTTGGGCAGGGATTTCCTTCATGTAGGTCATATGGAAATCTTCCTTCCAACCAATAATACTATCGTCAGTACCTCGAAAGACAATCAGATAAGTATCTAAATCAAGGCGATAGGTCATAGCAGCGAACTGTTTCTGTTGCTCCGTATCAATCTCGTTTATAAAGTTAGAGAGTTTGCTATTTTTAAAACGTTTGTGTTGAGCAAGCTGGTCTAAGAGTTGCAGACGTTCTTTATTGGTCAACATGGTGCTTTCTCTTGGGACGCGAGTTGCGACATCGCTTAAACGATTGACAGGTTGGTCCAATAGGTTATCAAAAGAAAGATAGGTCAACTCAGTCAGAGCTAGTATATCCAGTTCATTTAAGGGAAGATCATAAAAAGAATCGTATTGAACATCAGTTAGGTAGTCGAAAATATTGGCCATGGAAACTCCTTTCTTAACTTTTATCTTATCAGATTTGCATCAATTTCGCTAGTAGTGAGGAGAATTTTGCTATAATATAGAAAAAGGAGGAGCAGATGCACAAGATTTTACTAGTAGAAGATGATCCAGTTATCCGTCAACAAGTTGGGAAAATGCTCTCTGAATGGGGATTTGAGGTAGTCATGGTAGAAGACTTCATGGAAGTTCTAACACTATTTGTTCAGTCTGAGCCTCATCTGGTTCTCATGGATATCGGCTTGCCTCTCTTTAATGGTTATCACTGGTGCCAGGAAATTCGCAAGATTTCTAAAGTTCCTATTATGTTTCTGTCTTCCAGAGACCAGGCTATGGACATCGTGATGGCTATCAACATGGGGGCGGATGACTTTGTAACCAAGCCTTTTGACCAGCAGGTTCTTCTAGCCAAAGTACAGGGTTTGTTGCGTCGCTCTTATGAGTTTGGGCGGGATGAAAGTCTCTTAGAGTATGCTGGAGTTATCCTCAATACCAAGTCTATGGATGTGCATGTCAATGGCAAAGCTATCAGTTTAACCAAGAATGAATTTCAGATTTTACGTGTCTTATTTGAGCATGCGGGAAATATCGTAGCGCGTGACGACCTGATGCGGGAGCTCTGGAATAGTGACTTTTTTATCGATGATAATACCCTGTCCGTAAATGTCGCGCGCTTACGTAAGAAATTGGAGGAAGAAGGTTTGATTGGTTTTATCGAAACCAAGAAAGGAATAGGGTACGGATTGAAACATGCTTGATTTCAAAAGTTTTTTTCTAGCTTATATCCGTTCACGCAGCCGTTTTTTCGTGTTTATTCTCTTACTTACAGGTTTGCTTTTTCTCTTTGAGGTCTTATTTGATAACCAAGTGCCTTACTTTAATTATTTCTTCTTTCTATCTACCTTTTTGACGCTTTTGTTTTTGGTCTATGATTTCTTGATAGAATTGCAACGCTATCGTAAGGAATTGTTTTACGGAAAAAGAGAAGCCAAGTCACCAATGGAGGCACTACTAACTGAAAAACTAGAGAAAAGTGAAGAGGAACTCTACCAAAAGAAATCAGATGCTGAAAATCGCTATAATGATTTGGTGGATTACTATACACTCTGGGTGCATCAGATAAAAACACCAATTGCGGCCAGTAAACTCCTCGTGAGCGAGGTGGCAGATCGCCAATTGAAGCAACAGCTAGAACAGGAAATTTTTAAGATTGATTCCTACACCAATCTCGTTCTCCAATACCTACGTTTAGAGAGCTTCCATGATGATCTGGTATTGAAGAAAGAAAATGTGGAGGATTTGGTCAAGGAAGTCATTCGCAAATATGCCATTTTCTTTATCCAGAAAGGTTTAAGTGTTAATCTGCATGACTTGGATAGAAGCATTGTGACGGATAAAAAAATGGCTGTTAGTAGTTATTGAACAAATCCTTTCAAATAGCCCTCAAATACACAAATGAAGGTGGAATTGAGATCTATATGGTAGATCAAGAACTTTGCATCAAAGATACTGGGATTGGCATTAAAAAAACAGTGATCAATTGCGAGTTTTTTTGAACGCGGATTTTTCAGGCTACAATGGTCGCATGACCCAGCAGTCATCTGGACTTGGGCTCTACCTGACCCAAAAAAATTAGCCAAGAATTAGGGACATCAAATCCGTATCGAATCTGAACTTGGTCAAGGGACGACTGTGCGCATTAAGTTTTCAGAAGTAAATCTACTGATCGAATGAAAAGAATTGCTAAGAGCTTGGAAGAATCCTTTCAGGCTCTTCTTTAGACCTTGTAAGGGTAAGAAAGCAGGTTTCAATCAGATAAAAAATTGTAATCTTACAAAAATGTAAGATTAAAGGCCTCTTTTGTAAGGTTATGTTATGGCAAGCTATCTTCATTTGGAGTAAACTTATAGCATAAAGAAAAAGGAGAGAAATCATGAAAACAATCTTACAAAAGAAACATACCAGTAAACCAAGTCCAAAAGAGATCGAGCGAGTTCAGCTCGGTTGCGCTATTATGCAGGCTCAGTTTCAATTAATGGGATATTAAAAAGGAGATTATCATGACACTATTAGATGTAAAACACGTTCAAAAGATTTATAAAACACGTTTCCAAGGCAACCAAGTAGAAGCCCTGAAAGATATTCACTTTACCGTAGAAAAAGGCGACTACGTTGCCATTATGGGTGAGTCTGGTTCTGGGAAATCTACTTTACTCAATATTCTCGCCATGCTTGACAAACCAACTCGTGGTCAGGTCTTCCTAAACGGAACAGACACAGCTACCATTAAAAATACTGAAGCATCAAGCTTCCGTCGTGAAAAGTTAGGCTTTGTCTTCCAAGATTTCAATTTGTTAGATACGCTTTCTGTTAAAGACAATATCTTACTCCCTTTGGTATTGTCTAGAAAGCCTATTACAGAAATGATGAAAAAATTGGTCGTAACGGCTGAAAATCTTGGCATCAATCAATTGCAGGAGAAGTACCCTTATGAAATCTCTGGTGGACAAAAACAACGGGTAGCAGTTGCACGCGCCATCATCACAGAACCAGAAATTCTCCTTGCTGACGAGCCGACAGGAGCTCTAGACTCTAAATCATCTGCAGCCCTTCTTGATATCTTTGATCAAATCAATGAACAAGGACAAACCATTCTCATGGTAACCCACTCAACATCTGCGGCCAGCAGGGCCAAGCGTGTCCTCTTCATCAAAGACGGCATTCTTTACAATCAAATCTACCGTGGAGAGAAGACAGAGCGTCAGATGTTCCAAGAAATCTCTGATACCTTGACTGTCATGGCAAGCGAGGTGAATTAGTATGTTTCGATTAACCAATAAGTTAGCGGTATCGAACTTGATTAAAAACCGCAAACTCTACTATCCCTTTGCACTGGCTGTTCTCTTGGCAGTCACCGTCACCTATCTCTTTTACTCTCTAACCTTCAATCCAAAGATTGTAGAAATCCGTGGCGGTGAAACGATTCAAGCTACTCTTGGATTTGGTATGTTTGTCGTCACCCTTGCGTCAGCCATTATCGTCCTCTATGCCAATAGTTTTGTCATGAAATCGTTCTAAGGAACTAGGAATTTATGGCATGTTGGGCTTGGAGAAGCGCCATCTGATTAGTATGACCTTCAAGGAGCTCCTGATATTTGGTTTAGTAACAGTGACTGCTGGGATTGGGATTGGTGCCCTCTTTGACAATCTGATTTTCGCTTTCTTGCTCAAACTGATGAAATTAAAGGTTGAACTGGTCGCTACCTTCCAGATGAAAGTTGTCATTACAGTACTTGTTGTTTTTGGCTTGATTTTCCTAGGCCTCATGTTCCTAAATGCTCTTCGAATCGCCCGCATGAATGCCCTCCAGCTCTCACGTGAGAAAGCTAGTGGTGAGAAAAAAGGTCGTTTTCTACCTCTCCAAACTATTCTTGGTTCGATTAGTTTAGGGATTGGCTATTATCTTGCCCTTACGGTAAAAGATCCCCTTACAGCTCTCACAACTTTCTTCCTAGCTGTTTTACTGGTTATCTTTGGGACCTATCTCTTGTTTAATGCAGGGATTACAGTTTTTCTACAAATCTTGAAGAAAAACAAGAAATATTATTACCAACCAAATAATCTCATCTCAGTGTCTAACTTGATTTTCCGTATGAAGAAAAATGCGGTTGGACTAGCAACTATCGCTATTTTGTCAACAATGGTTCTGGTAACCATGTCAGCAGCGACTAGTATTTTCAATGCCTCAGAAAGCTTTAAAAAAGTTCTAAATCCTCATGATTTTGGGGTTTCAGGGCAAAATGTTGAAAAAGAAGATTTGGACAAACTCTTGAGCCAGTTTGCAAGTGACAAAGGTTATACGATTAAAGAGAAAGAAGTGCTTCGTTATACTTACTTTGGTGTTGCGAACCAAGAAGGAACTAAGTTAACCATTTTTGAAAAAGGACAAAACCGTGTCCAACCCACAACAGTTTTCATGGTATTTGACCAAAAAGATTATGAAAAATATGACTGGTCAAAAAAACTGTCTCTATCAGGAAATGAGGTCGGACTCTTTGCAAAGAATGAGGGAGTTAAAGAACAGAAAGCTCTAACTCTAAATGATCATCAATTTTCTATAAAAGAAGAATTTAATAAAGATTTCATTGTCAACCATGTCCCAAATCAGTTTAATATTTTGACTGCTGATTACAATTACCTTGTTGTGCCTGATTTACAAGCCTTTTTGGATCAATTCCCAGATTCGGCTATCTATAATCAGTTTTACGGTGGCATGAATGTAAATGCCAGCGAAGAAGAACAACTCAAGGTCGCTGACGAGTATGAAAAATATCTACAAAAGTTTAATGCTCAATTAAACACTGAAGGTAGCTATGTTTATGGTAGTAATCTATCAGATGCTAGTGCTCAGATGAGTGCCCTCTTTGGTGGTGTTTTCTTTATCGGTATTTTCCTATCCATTATCTTTATGGTCGGAACTGTTCTGGTCATCTACTATAAACAAATCTCAGAAGGTTATGAAGACCGTGAACGCTTTGTCATCCTGCAAAAAGTAGGTTTGGACCAAAAACAAATCAAGCAAACTATTAACAAGCAGGTCTTGACCGTCTTCTTCCTCCCTGTAATCTTTGCCTTTCTTCACTTGGCATTTGCCTATCATATGTTGAGCTTAATTCTCAAGGTTATTGGGGTAGTAGATACAGCTATGATGTTAAGCGTAACACTTTCTATTTGTGGTATCTTTGCTTTAGTTTATGTCCTAATCTTTATGATTACTTCAAGAAGCTATCGTAGAATTGTTCAAATGTAAAAACAGAAACATCAAAAAAGCAACAACTGTTTCAGCTGTTGCTTTTTTTGTAGCTGGCATTTTGTACCAGGTTTTATCTCTTATTTCTCAACACGTGATTTGTTAGCGATATCAGCTAGGATTGCTGCTACAAACTCATCATATTTAAACATTAAAACGGTATCTACTTTCAGAGGAGATATCATTTTTTCTTCTTCGGATAAGGAAACAAAAATTTCTACCTTTCTCTCTCTCTTAAATTGATTGAGTTCTTCAGAGAAAGGTTGTAAAATTTTTGATATAATATCAAGGATGGACTGATGGATATCTAAAGGATTATTTTCAAAAGAATAACAGGTGAGAATCAAAAATATGTAAGATTGGACAGAAGTCTCTCTACCATCGTCTATGCAGAAACAAGATTATATGAAATAAAAGGAGTAACCAATGACCGGAAACTATTCAACACGTGAATACCGTGAAAAATTATATGATGATCTTCATGTTCGATTAAGAGATACAGCAATTTTAATGTGTGCGATTTTTATTGCCTCTATAGGTCTAAATATGAATTCAACAGCTGTCATTATTGGAGCCATGCTGATTTCACCTCTTATGACATCGATTGTGGGACTAGGATTCGGTTTAGCTATTTTTGATACGCGTTTAATCAAGCAATCTCTAGAGGTTTTATTTACTCAAGTATTGGTCAGTTTGCTTGTCTCGACTCTGTATTTCTGGATTTCTCCCTTATCTTATGCAAGTAGCGAGTTGATTGCACGAACCTCTCCAACCATTTGGGATGTTCTCATTGCTATTGCTGGTGGGATAGCAGGTGTTATTGGTTCAAGGAAAAAAGAAGCAAACAATATCGTGCCTGGAGTAGCCATTGCAACAGCTTTGATGCCACCTATCTGTACTGCAGGCTATGGTTTAGCTAATGGAAATGTGCGATTTTTATTTGGGGCTCTCTATCTTTCTTGATCAACTGTGTCTTTATCATGCTAACCAATATTGTTGGAACTAGAATTTTAATGAGAAAATCTCCTTTAAGTTCATTTAAAGAGCTAAACATTAAAATGAGAATTGGGTTGATATCCTTAATTGTATTATTAGTTCTTCCAGCCAGCTATTCAGCAGTCACTCTGACAATAGATCAAGCGCGAAAAGAAGGGATCAAACAGTTTGTAGGAAAAGAATTCGCCAATCATACGGTCATTAATCAAGTCTACAAGTCTAGGGACAATGAATTGGTCTTGACAGTTGTTGGAGATCCGATTTCAGAAGAAGAATTAGAAACCATCCGCCAAAAACAAGCCTCTTACGGTATTCAATCTGTTCAATTGAAAGTCAATCAAGTCCATAATTCGACAAAATTAGATAGTGAGATGACCAAGGAATTTTATGAAACCATTAACAAGTATATCGATCAAAAACTCTCTGAAAAAGATTCACAAAAAGATCGCGTAAAAGAAAATGAAGCAGACAAGGATTGAGGATATTGAACTTATCTAACTCGAGGAAGTAAATCTTGGGAGAATATCCTATATCCAAAAGTTAGTGGATAGAAAGGATTATTGATGAGGATGCCATTTGTGGAAGTTTGACCAATCACTACTAGCTCAGGTTAAACAAAATATAAAAAAGCAGGCTCTATAATATTTGTAGTGGGTAAATCCCCTATGGATATTATGGAGCCTGTTTTGTTGTAGAAAACATACTAAGATTAGTAGTGAGAAAATCTCCGACGGGAGAGAGTACTCACTACTTTTTCTTTATGTTAAAGTAGAGGTGTCTTGTAAAGTCGTAGGGCTCTTTGGCGCTAGACGTCGCTTGACAAACTGGCAAGACACCTTGTTTTAGGTGGAATTTGATCAAAGTATGTGGGACGCTAGACGTCGCGTATTGAAAATAAAATCACTAAAACACGGAATTATTCAAGACAAAAGAGGTAATATCATGCGTACAGTATTTGGGATTGATGTGAGTAAGGCAAGTTCTGAGGTGGCAATTTTAGTCAACGGTGAAAAGATTCATGGATACACTATGCTCAATGACGCCATTGGCTTCAATCGTCTTTTGAATGACTTGAAAACTGTTCATAATCCTGAGATTATATTTAAAGCTACTGGTGTCTATTCTCGGCGTCTTCGAGCCTTTCTTGAGGAATAAGGCTACGCTTATACACAGCTGAATCCTCTGGAATCTAAGAAGCAACTGGACAGTCTGCGAGTTCGTAAAACAGACAAAATTGATGCTGAAAAGTTGGCTCATTCTCAGTTTATACTCAATCGTAAACCAACTTATGCGCAGGAAGAAGTTTATCAACATCTGCGTGATTTAAGCCGTTTCTATCAAAATCTTACAGAAGACATTGTTAGAGCTAAAAATCGTCTACACAAGGTCTTACAAGTCACCTTTCCTGAATTGGAAAATCTCTTATCCACACCAACTGGAGAGCAATATTGGAATTTAGTGATGGCTTTTCCATGCAAAGAGTTTGTATTAAACCTATCTCAAAATGAATTATGTAAGATTATCCGTCAATCTACCTCCAAACGAATCTCTGAAAAGCGTATTGCTTACCTGACTGATAAACTTATAAAACTCGCTAAACAATCTTTTTGTGCGGTCAAGAAAATCTCCCCAATGCTTGAAGAGGTTCGTTACTATGCTCAAGAATTGCTTCGTCTTTCTGAGCACAGACAGGTTGTCTTAGACGACATGGTAGCTCTAGCTCAGCCTTTACCAGAGTATGACATCTTACGATCAATTCCTGGCATCGCAGAAATCACAGCGACATCTATCATTGGCGAATTGGGAGATATTCGTCGCTTTCAGTCTACCAATCAAATCAACGCTTTTATTGGCATTGACCTCAGACACTATGAATCTGGGAACTTTCTCGCCAAGGAACACATTACTAAGCGAGGTAATCCCTATGCCAGAAAAATCTTGTTCAAGTGCATTCATAACATCGCTTCAGCTAGTCATACCAATCCCTGCCATATCGCCGACTTTTATGAGAAACGAAAAAGACAATTGACAATAGCTTCAACCAAGCCACATGCGATTGCCTCTATACATCGTCTCATTAGAACAATGTATTACCTCATTACGCATAACAAACTTTACGATTACTCTTTGACCCAAAATCGATAAGGTCATCTATGCCGTATTATTATAACACCTTGTTTCAAAAAATACCAGATGAGGTGTTTTTTAGCATGTCCTTTTATGGATCAATAAGTGGTAAAAATAAGACAGTAACCTCAGAATAGCTACTGTCTTATCTCTTTTTTTACTTAAGGCCCTTGATATACTTGACAAATGGTAGAAAAGAGCTCGAACAAACTAAAAGGATTTAGTACTGTGCAACACAGAACCAAATCCTTTACTTAAACTAACTAACTTTTTGGGGGCAGAACAATTACTCTATAGTTTATTTACCAGAAGTCATCACATTTTCCCATTCAATAGCCTCTGTTTGAACATTTAGAGTTATACTCCCTTCTTTTTTATAAAACTCACTTACATCAAATTTATTTTCTATCTCTTTACGCATTTTATTTATAAGTAATCCCTGCTTACGTGCAGAATATTTTGTATTAGAAGCTATGCGTATGAATTCTTGATTTGCTTCTCTAAAATTATTTTGAAAAATGCTTGCCATACTATACAACCTCCAAAATTAAAAATTATCTTTAATTATTTCTAAAAAAATTTATTTCATTACTGTCTTTTTTCAGTATCGTCAGATATAAAAATGTCCTTGTATTCTAATATTTTTCCATATTTTTACGCATAACTTTCATGTTGTAGCTCATTGTTTCAGTTATTGCAATACCGATATTCTTCAAAAGGCGTTTTAATGCTAAATCATCCTTAAAACTTTTCTTTGTATTGACATACTCTGTGAAATCATACATAATATACCCCAAATTAACTTTCTCAGTATTTGAAATATTATTGCTTGATATATTAAAAAAATTAATAAGTTATTAGCGTTAAGATGTAATTCTTCTTTTGTAGCAGCGTTTGTACTACCATAGAAAACACTATTAGATACCGTGATACGACTTGTTTTATCTGGTCCTCCTTCAGAGAAATATAAATCGTCATCTATAAAAGCTTCATAAATATAATCCGTATTGTTATCAGATTCGTATAGATAAATCTTTATGGGAATAGAGCAGTTTGTAATTTTTTTAAAGCTTCTTTATTTTTTTCATTAAGCAATCTTTTAAAAAAATCTTTTTCAATCCTTTACAAAAAGATTTTATCAAAAATTCTAACTAATCTTTGGTTTATAATTGCACTATTCACATCAATAAACGAAGCTTCTTTGGATATTCTATCTAGATCAGTAGTTAATGCGCTCTCATTTTTTAAATCATCTATACTCCTGAGGGAGTTTATTGCTTCGTAAAAGTCTCGACCATCTTGATACTGAAGTTGTTCGGAAAGTAAATCATATTGCTCAAATGATTTAGTTATATGAGATAAATGAATTATATTATCTTGAATCAATATGGAATAATATTCGAAAAATCTCTTCAAGTAAAAATATTTTTTTGTTCCTTGTTTCATTCCATTTATTTATAAACGCTAATATTAAAATAACAATAAATACATATAGTCCAATCTGTAATATGTCATTTATTATTTTACTATAATCACCAGTTTCTTTATTTATAATAGATAATAAGGGCTTGATTACAGTTATCAATGCTGTTATGAATGTCAGCCTGCCAGTTATTTTTACCTGAAAATAGAACTTCTCTTATAAAAATTTTTTTAAAAATCATTTCTATCTGGTAGCTTATCAAGTAGAAAATAGATTGCTTTTAGCATACATCCCCCAAAAAAATAATTAAAAATAATTGTAACATAAAAAGTTAAGCGATTACAACTTAGGAAGTTTTTTTCTGTAATTAAATATGCGATAGCTTATAAGAATACAAGATAAAAAATCATATTAAAATATTGAAAGCAACAAGAATTGAGTAAGAAATAAATGGGAATTTCAGGTATTAGATGTAGTAAAAATTTCGTGTTAAATTTTTGTAGTATTATAAAGTGATGAGCTTGGATTATTATAATCTGATAGTAGTTATATCGCTTTTGGAGATTATGCTATTTCTCAACTCGTGATTTGTTGGCAATATCTGCAAGAATCAATTCTACAAATGCGTCTACCGGCATAGTTTCAGTTTCTTTTTGACCATAACGGCGAACGTTTACAGCCTTCTCTTCCATTTCCTTGTCACCAACGATCAATTGGTAAGGAATCTTTTGTGTTTGAGAAGCACGGATCTTGAACTGCATTTTTTCATTGCGTTCATCCACATCGGCACGAACACCACGGTCACGGAGTTTCTTAGCTACTTCCCAAGCGTAGTCCACGTGTTTTTCGTTAGAAACTGGGATAAGAGTTACTTGGTGAGGTGCAAGCCATGTTGGGAAAGCACCCTTGTAGTTTTCAATCAAGATAGCTGTGAAGCGTTCCATGGTTGAGATAACACCACGGTGGATCATAACTGGACGGTGTTCTTCACCATCAGCTCCGATGTATTTAAGGTCGAAGCGCTCTGGAAGCAAGAAGTCGAGCTGGATAGTAGAAAGAGTTTCTTCTTTACCAAGGGCAGTCTTAACTTGGATATCCAATTTGGTCCGTAGAAGGCTGCTTCACCTTCAGCTTCAAAGTAGTCAAGTCCCATGTCATCCATAGCTGATTTCAACATACGTTGAGCATTTTCCCACATCTCATCATTATCAAAGTACTTGTGAGTATCTTGAGGGTCACGATATGATAAACGGAAACGATAGTCAGTCAAGTTGAAATCTTCGTAAACGTCGATAATCAATTGAAGTGTACGTTGGAATTCATCTTTAATTTGTTCAGGTGTTACGAAAGTGTGACCATCATTAAGGGACATTTCACGTACCCGTTGAAGCCCTGTAAGAGCACCAGATTTTTCATAACGGTGCATCATACCGATTTCAGCAATACGGATTGGCAATTCACGGTAAGAGTGAACATGATGTTTAAAGACCTCGATATGGTGAGGACAGTTCATTGGACGAAGGACGAATTCTTCCCCATCTCCCATATCCATAGTTGGGAACATATCTTCACGGTAGTGATCCCAGTGACCAGAAGTCTTGTAAAGTTCTACTGAGGCAATTGGTGGAGTGTAGACGTGTTGGTAGCCAGCAGCGATTTCCTTGTCGACAATGTAACGTTCCAATTCACGACGGATAGTGGCACCATTTGGCAACCAGAATGGAAGACCTTGACCAACTTCTTGAGAAATCATGAAGAGATCAAGCTCTTTCCCAAGTTTACGGTGGTCACGTTCTTTAGCTTCTTCACGCATTTGAAGGTAGTTCTTCAAGTCTTTCTTGTCAAACCAAGCTGTACCGTAGATCCGTTGCATCATAGCGTTGTCGCTATTTCCACGCCAGTAGGCACCAGCTACGTTGAGAAGGTGGAAGATTTGGATGCGACCTGTTGATGGGACGTGTGGGCCACGGCAGAGATCCACATATTCACCTTGACGGTAGATGGTCAAACCACCTTCGTCTTCTGAGTGTTCTTCAATCAATTCTAACTTGTATGGGTCGTTTTTGAAAATTTCACGCGCTTCATCTTTAGTCACTTCCTCACGAATAGATGGGAAGTTTTCTTTAACGATTTTTTGCATTTCTTCTTCGATACGAGGAAGGTCTTCGTTAGAGATTTGACTAGCTTGGTTGTCTGTATCGTAGTAGAAACCATCTTCGATAGCTGGACCGACACCCAAGTGAATGTCTGGGAAAAGGCGGCGAGCGGCTTGAGCAAACAAGTGAGCAGCTGAGTGACGCAAGATTGGAAGGGCATCTTCGTGATCAGGTGTCACGATTTCGATGCTTCCGTCTTCAGTAATAGCACGAGTAGTATCGATGAGTTTACCGTTAAATTTACCAGCAAGAGCTTTTTTAGCTAGGGAATTGCTGATGGATTGAGCAATTTCAAAAGTTGTAACGCCAGATTCGAATTCACGAACAGCGCCATCTGGGAAAGTAATGTTAATCATGATTTCTCCTTATATTGGTTATCCATTATTTCTAAAGTAGAAGTGTTTCCCTATTTTGCAGTCTTAAATAAAGAAAAACAAAAAGCGACATCCTAAAAAGGACGTCGCAACGTGGTTCCACCTTCATTTATGTTCCTCAAAAAGAGGGACACCTCTGATTGGCTCTAACGTGGCCACCGTTTTATGTTTGCATAAAAGTCAGTAGAGTAGTATCAGTTTAGGCTTCCTATGCGTTCTCAGCAACCACGCACTCTCTGGTAGAAAGGGGCTAAGTGACTTGTCTCTATGCATTATTATAGCATGATTGCGAGATTTTTCAAGGATTTTGTGAAAGTTTTTTGTTTTTCAGTTTTTGCACCAGATACCTGATAGTGATACCGATAGCTATACCTAGTAGAATAAGGATTTCATAGGCTAGGAAATAAACAATGATAAATTCTCTGAAAGGAATGATAGTAAATCCATAGAGTAAGCAACTACCTAAAAGCCAATGAAGTGAAAAACCAAATCGGTAGCTATAAAGAAGAGAGACTATAAAAACTACAACAGGCGAAATGATGAATATATTTAAAAGATAGAGCTCCGTTAGTTTTGGATTCTGTAATAGTAGTATAAATAATCCATAAAGTGGACAATAAAAGAAAAATACGACCAGATAGTAGGGGAGATATTTAAAGAATTTACGCATGGTAATCACCTCGTTATAAAACTATCAACTTAGATATCCTTCCTATGAATATTATAGCATATTTGCAGTAAGAATAGTAAATCAGTTGACAAAGAAGTTAGTTACTGGTAGAATAGAAATTGTCGTAAAGACAAATAACTTCTTCTTGGTTACAGGCATGCCAACCTGTCACTCGGATGAAGCCAAATAAAAAGGAGAAACATCATGGCAATCTCAAAAGAGAAAAAAAATGAAATCATTGCACAATATGCACGTCACGAAGGTGATACAGGTTCAGTAGAGGTTCAAGTTGCTGTCCTTACTTGGGAAATCAACCACCTTAACGAACACATCAAACAACACAAAAAAGACCACGCTACTTACCGTGGATTGATGAAGAAAATCGGTCGCCGTCGTAACTTGCTTGCATACTTGCGTAAAAACGACGTTAACCGTTACCGTGAGTTGATTAACTCTCTTGGACTTCGTCGCTAATCTTGCGTCTAAAACGTTTCTATACTTCGTTGGCTTCGCCTCGATGTACCATCAGTACAATCTTCGGCTTGCCGCCTAGTCTATAAACGTTTTATCCAGCAAGAATCAAGATACAAAGGCCGTCAAAAGCACACAGCAAAAATAGGAAAATTGACGAAGAAACTTCAGTTTCTAGGAGATTTTATCTTTTTTGTCAAGTGCTTAGGCCGTGTTCAATTGAGCATATCTTGAAATAAGGCTACTCGATAGGGTAGTCTTTTTGTTTTTCTGTATTTTAGCCCGAGCTCAAATGAGTTCTCTGTGAACTGCACCCCCAAAGTTAGACAGAAAAAATCTAACTTTGGGGGTATTTTATTATGAAATTAACTTATGAGGATAAAGTTCAGATCTATTCACTTAGGAATCAAGGTCATAGCTTCAAGGAGCTTTCAAAAAGATTTGATGTAGATTTTTCTGGGCTAAAGTACATGGTGAAATTAATTGACCGTTATGGAATAGAGATTGTCAAGAAAGGTAAGAATTGTTATTATTCTCCAGAACTAAAACAAGAAATGATTGATAAAGTCTTACTTGAAGGTCGTTCACGTAGAAGTGTCAGCCTTGATTATGCTCTCCCAAACCAAGGAATGCTTTCAAATTGGCTGGCACAATATAAGAAAAACGGGTATACTATTGTTGAGAAAACAAGAGGGAGACCATCTAAAATGGGACGTAAACCGAAGAAAAAGCCTGAGGAATTGACAGAGTTAGAGCGTCTACAAGAAGAGCTGCAATACCTAAGAGCGGAGAATGCCATTCTAAAAAAGTTGAGAGAACTCCGATTGAAGGAGGAAAAAGAGAAAGAAGAAAGACGGAAATTGTTCGAGAATTAATCGCTGATTTTTCGTTAGATATTCTTCTAAAAGCCATTAAACTCGCTCGTTCTACCTACTACTATCACTTGAAACAGCTAAACAAACCAGATAAGGACCAAGAGCTTAAAGATAAAATTCAATCCATTTTTACCGAACACAAGGGAAATTATGGTTATCGTCGGATTCATTTAGAACTAAGAAATTGTGGTTATCTGGTCAATCATAAAAGAGTTCAACGCTTGATGAAAGTACTCAATTTACAAGCTAAAATGCGACAGAAACGCAAGTATTCTTCTCATAAAGGAGACGTTGGCAAGAAAGCAGATAACCCTCATTCAACGTCAATTTGAAGGCTCTAAACCAATGGAAAAGTGCTACACAGATGTGACAGAGTTTGCCATTCCATCAAGCAGTCAAAAGCTCTATTTATCGCCAGTTTTGGATGGCTTTTAATAGCGAAATTATCGCCTATAATCTTTCTAGGTCACCGAACTTAGCACAAGTAAAGACGATGTTAGAACAAGCCTTCTCAGAGGAATACTACGAGAATACTATTCTCCATAGTGACCAGGGCTGGCAATACCAACACAATTCTTATCATCAGTTCTTAGAGAGTAGGGGGATTCAGCCATCCATGTCACGTAAGGGGAACAGCACAGACAATGGCATGATGGAATCTTTCTTTGGCATTTTGAAATCCGAAATGTTTTATGGCTATGAGAAGACCTTCCAATCACTTAACCAATTGGAACAGGCTATTGTAGACTATATTGATTATTACAACAACAAACGAATTAAGGTAAAACTAAAGGACTTAGTCCTGTGCAGTACAGAACTAAATCCTTTCAATAATTATTTGTCTAACTTTTTGGGGTCAGTACACTGACTTCAGAGGGATTTTTTTATTTTCATCACCTTACCTCGATATACTCAAGTATGTTCTTCGGTTACGTCTCCTAGCACTAAAGGTAAAATAAACCAGATCTATCTCCCTTCGGGGAGATTTTTTAGTTTCATTAGGATTTTAGCCTGAGCTCAATCAGCTCTCTAATTTCAACAGTCTTTTTATCTGTATCTTTCTAGCCTTGTTCCTGCCTTGGAAATGTGGTATACTATTTATGAAAATTGTCTAAATTTTTAATTTTATTAAGGGAGGGTTTCATGATTTCCAAATCTTCTGGAAGCCATCAAAACCTGCGATATGTTGTTCTCCTATCTCTGTTGCTCGTAGCTTTGGGAGTCTCTCTATTTTTAGCTGTTTCTATGGGGTCTGTTCAGATTAGCTTGAGTGATACTTATAGAATTATTTTAAGTAAGATGGGGGCCCCTCTGGATATAGGAGACCTTTCGAAGTCTACACTTGCTATTGTTTGGAATATGAGATTACCACGGGTTTTTCTTGGTTTGATAGTTGGTGCAGGCCTTTCCATGTGTGGTAGCGTTATGCAGTCAACAGTTAATAATCCAATCGCAGAACCCTATGTGTTAGGAATTTCTGCTGGGGCAACCTTTGGTGCGACTTTGAGCATCATTCTCGGATTTAAGATCATGATTGGTCTTGGCTCTTTCCTTGGAGCGCTTGTGGCAACAGTTGCAGTCCTTCTGATTGCTTCCATGCAAGGCAGGATGACAACTTCAAGCCTGATTTTATCAGGGACAGTTGTGAATGCACTATTTTTGGCTTTTTCAAACTTTATTATCTCAATTGGCGCTAATGCTGATAGTGTCATGACCATCAAGTTTTGGACCATGGGTTCTTTAGCGGGGACTTCCTGGGCTCACTTAACCTTGCCAACTATAATCGTGGGAATTGCTTTTTTATTTTTCTCTACCCAATATCGTGTTTTTAATGCCATGATGATGGGTGATGAGGCGGCTTTGACCTTAGGGATTCCTCTACGTTTTTACTGGTATCTTTATGTGACGATTGTGGCTATAATGACAGCAATCTTGGTATCGACCTGTGGGATTATTGGTTTTGTTGGTCTCATCACACCTCATTTGGCACGAAGTTTGGTTGGTACTAATTACAGAAGACTTTTTCCGATCGCTACTTTGCTCGGCGCCCTCTTTGTTATCTGGGCAGATGTCCTTGCTCGTGTCTTGATTCAAAATGCTGAGCTGCCGATTGGGATTTTTACAGCCCTAGTAGGTGCCCCTTTCTTTATCTACATGGTTGGAAGTAGACGAGGGGGAGGTGAAGGTTTGATATGGACTTAATGTGCCAGGATATTCACTTTGGAATCGGAGAAAAAAAGATTCTCAAAGGAGTGTCGCTCAAACTGGAGGGCAAGCAATTTCATACCATTTTGGGACCCAATGGAAGTGGGAAAACTAGCTTGCTGAAACTCCTCTATCGACAGGAAAAGCCTGATCAAGGCTTGATTTTTCTAGATGGAAAACCTTTGGAACAAATGAGCGTCAAGGAAACGGCAAAGCAGATGGCAGTCGTCACGCAGTTTAATCAGTTACAATTTGATTGTAGGGTTGAGGAAATTGTCATGCTGGGCAGAACACCCCATCTTGCTTTCTTACAGAAGGAAAAAGAAAAAGACTTTTCCTTGGTTGAGGATGCTCTGATCAAGGTAGATATGTTCGAAAAGAGAAATCGACTCTACTCTTCTTTGTCAGGAGGAGAGAAGCAACGGGTTTTATTGGCACGTGCCTTGGCTCAAGAGCCGACCCTCTTGCTTTTGGATGAACCAACCAATCATTTAGATATCAAGTACCAGCTAGACTTGTTAACCATTGTCAAACATCTCAATATCAATGTACTAGCAGTCCTACACGATATTCAGCTAGCTTGTCGCTATTCAGACTATCTCTATCTAATGAAAGAAGGAGAGATTGTTTACCAAGGTACTCCAAAAGAGACCATCACACCAGAGTCGTTGCAGGCTGTCTATGGTGTCCAAAGTAGGGTTACTTGGACGGAAGACCAGCAAGCCATGATTCACTATTTATAAAAAATGAAAAGGAAAACAAAACATGAAAAAATCACTTAGTATTTTGCTCCTAACAGTAGCTACCTTAACTTTAGCAGCTTGTGGAAATAGTTCAACAGAAAAAGCTACCACACAATCAAGCACAGAGACAAGTCAAAAGGTTAGTACAGAAACCAGCTATCCTGTAACCATCAAAACTTATGATGCCAAAGGAAACGAAGTCGAACAAGTCTTTGAAAAGGCTCCTGAAAAGGTCATCACCAACAATCTTTCAACAACTGAAATTCTACTTGAACTTGGTTTGAAGGATAAAATTGCCGGTATGCTCAATCCTGATAATGCCGTAACTGGTAAATACAAGGAAGCAATTGAAGCCATCCCTCATATTGGTGATAAAAAATCAGTCTCACAAGAAACAGTTCTTTCTTATGAACCTGATGCCTTGATGGGACGTAATATGATGTTCTCTGAAAAGTCAATGGGAACTATCAGTGCTTGGAATGAAAACAAAATCCCTGTTTATACGCAAAAAGCTTCACTTTCAACTATCCAACAAGATTTAGGAAATATCGTAGAAGATGTGAAGAATCTTGGTACCATTTTCAATGTCCAAGACAAGGCTAATCAATACGCAGAGCAATTGCAAGCTAAAATCGATGCGGTTAAAAAAGCCAATCCAGAAACACAGGGTGAAAAGAAAAAAGCTCTGATTATGGTTGCTTACAATGACGAAACCTTTGGTGCCTACAAGTCAGCCCTTCAAGAAAGTTTGCTCAACCAACTTGGTTACACAAATGTCGCAACAGGAACTTCTGGCTTGACCTTGGAAAATCTAGTATCAATGGACCCAGAGTTGATTATCTATGTAACCAGCGACCGCAATCAAAAGTTGGATGAAAAAGCAGTGGATTTGATGAAGGCAAATGCTGTTTTAGAAAATGTACCAGCAATCAAGAACCAAAAAATCATGACCATCTCTTACGATGAGTTGATGGACTACGGTCCAGCAGTGATTGACTCACTTGAAAAAATCAATGACTTTATCAAGAAATAAGGAGTTTAACTGGGAAGGGATTCAGGTTAGTGTCAGCCTTCCTTCAAACTATGACTCTAAACAAGCCTACCCATTGATTCTTTTAAATGATGGTGAACTGGACTATTTATCAGACTTGTCCCAATCTGTAATTTTAGTGGGTTTGGTTCCAGAAAACCGTCTGGATGACTTTACACCTTGGAAAGTTAGTGCTTTGAAAGAAGGGGCCCCAGATTTGGTGGGAAGGTAGACCAATACCATCAAAAGCTCTTTCAAGGAATTCTAACAGCTCTAAAAAAAGACTACTTGATAGATGAAAGCAGGATTGCTTATGGTGGCTATTCACTGGGGGGGCTTGCTGTTGTCTATAGTCTCTATAGTAGCCATCTTCCTGCGACCTGTATCTTTTCTATCTGTGGTTCTTTCTGGTATCCAGAATTTATAGACTTTTGCAGGGAACATACTTTGATGCAGAGCCAAAGCCTTATTTATCTGCAAAATGGTCAGACAGAAGGTGCCAATCATTCCAACCGCCTATCTAAGGCTCCTGTTTTTGCAAGGGAACTTCATGATCTGATTTCAGAAGCAGTTCCCTCAACATATTCCACCTTTGATGCATATGGGCATCATGAAGCTCTCGACCAACGCTATCAACATTTTTGTGATTGGCTAAGGAAAGAGTGGAAGCTTATGTAAAAATCTAATACTCTTTGTTTAGGATGGACAGAGAGTATTTTTCTTGCCTTTAATCGGGTATGTTTTTACATTTCGGAGTGATTATCCAAACCGAAAGTTTAACTGAAATGCATCAAAATGTGGTATAATGAGTAGATAGATAGAATCGAGGATATTATGTCATTTACGAAATTTAAATTTAAAAAATATATAGAAGAAGCTTTGGAGGAGTTGAAGTTTACGACTCCTACCGAGGTGCAGGATAAGTTGATTCCTATTGTCTTGGCTGGTCGAGACTTGGTTGGTGAATCAAAAACAGGTTCAGGAAAGACTCATACTTTCTTGCTTCCAATTTTCCAACAATTGGATGAAGAGAGCGATAGCGTGCAGGCAGTTATCACAGCTCCAAGTCGTGAGTTGGCGACTCAGATTTACCAAGCTGCTCGTCAAATTGCAGGATATTCAGAAGTAGAGATTCGTGTTGTTAACTATGTTGGTGGTACGGACAAGGCACGTCAGATTGATAAATTAGCAAGCAACCAGCCCCATATCGTCATCGGAACACCAGGTCGTATCTATGATTTGGTAAATCAGGCGATTTGGCTATTCACAAGGCTAAGACCTTTGTAGTCGATGAAGCTGATATGACCTTGGATATGGGATTCTTGGAAACAGTTGATAAGATTGCAGGAAGTCTTCCAAAAGACTTACAGTTTATGGTCTTTTCAGCGACTATCCCACAAAAACTGCAACCATTTTTGAAAAAATACTTGTCTAATCCAGTTATGGAAAAAATCAAGACCAAAACAGTTATCTCAGATACCATTGATAACTGGTTGATTTCCACTAAAGGTCGTGACAAGAATCCTCAGATTTATGAATTGACTCAAGTTATGCAACCATATCTTGCCATGATTTTTGTCAATACTAAGACTCGTGCAGATGAATTGCATACATACTTAACAGCCCAAGGCTTGAAAGTAGCTAAGATTCATGGAGATATTGCTCCTCGTGAACGTAAACGTATCATGAATCAGGTCAAGAACCTTGATTTTGAGTACATCGTTGCGACTGACTTGGCTGCGCGTGGGATTGACATTGAGGGAGTCAGTCACGTCATTAACGATGCCATTCCACAAGACTTGTCCTTCTTTGTCCACCGTGTTGGACGAACTGGACGTAATGGTCTACCTGGTACAGCCATTACCCTTTACCAGCCTAGTGACGACTCAGATATTCGTGAATTAGAGAAACTAGGGATCAAGTTTGTACCTAAAGTGGTTAAAGACGGAGAATTCCAAGATACCTATGACCGCGATCGTCGTGCCAATCGTGAGAAGAAACAAGAAAAATTGGACATCGAAATGATTGGCTTGGTTAAAAAGAAAAAGAAAAAAGTCAAACCAGGATATAAGAAAAAAATCCAGTGGGCTGTCGATGAAAAACGTCGTAAAGCCAAGCGAGCAGAAGGTCGTGCCCGTGGACGCGCAGAGCGAAAAGCTAAGCGCCAGACATTTTAAAAATGAAACAGTAGAACCAAATCGGTTTTACTGTTTTTTTGAGCAATGAAAAGGATATTCCTTAACATTAAGATTAGTTCTGTGAGATTGAGTGTGATATAGTTATTTAGTTTTAAAAAAGCACTCTAAACATTCAAAGATATTTGGGACTTCCCTTAATAAATTTGTTACTTTCTTTTTCAAGACAGCCCAAGCTTGCTCAATGGGATTCAAATCTGGTGAATAAGGTGGTAGAGGTAAGAAAAAGTGTTTATCTTTGACGCAAAGTTCATCCAAAATCTTCTTGGGATGAAAACTAGCATTGTCCATGACAATGACATGAGGTGTCTTCAAAGCAGGCAGGAGTTGCGTTTTGAACCACTTAACAAAGAAGTCGCTCGTCATGCTTTCCTTGTAAATCATAGGAGCTATAAACTCTCCATCTACTTGTCCTGCAACAATTGAAGTCCGCTCAAAACGCCGTCCATTAATCTTTTCATAGACTTTCTCTCCTCTAGGAGCCCGTGCATGAGAACGATAGAGGTAGCGGTCGATTCCTGTTTCGTCAATATATACGACTGGTAAATCTTTTAGATTATCCAAAATATCAAGAAATTCAGCGACTTTCTCTGGATCTTGTTCCTTAAAGCTAGTCGTCTTTTTTTAAAGTGACATTGATCTGCTTTAAAGCTGCCCATACTGAAGGAACAGCACAATCAAAATGTGCCGCAATTTCCCGTAAAAAAGCATCTGGATGAGCCTCTACAAAGGCCTTCAACTCCTCCAAAGGAATCTTTCGGCTTTTGGCAACTCTCTTTTTCCGCTCTAAGTGCCCTTGTTCACGTAATTTCTTTTCCCATGTGAAGAGAGTTCTGACGCCAACATCAAAAACTTTGGATGCCTCGACATGGCTGTGTCCCTCTTTGATGTAATTTAATGCTCGTTGTTTAAAATCTGTACTATATGCCATAGCTTTATTATAACATGTATTTTATAAACTAAGTAACTATAATACTTCCTACTGTAGTTCAGGCTTGTTCGATAATAGCAGAGTAGTGAGAAGAACGCTATAAAGTTCAATTAAGAAAGTACCAAAATTGTTAAAAGTTTTTAGCAGCGGGAGAAGATTAAGATTTTTAGTTGTTAAGATGTTATCAAAGTAAAATAAAAAGCCTAAGAAACATTGTGTACTGACCCCAAAAAGTTAGACAAATAATTATTGAAAGGATTTAGTTCTGTACTGCACAGGACTAAGTCCTTTTAGTTTTACCTTAATTCGTTTGTTGTTGTAATAATCAATATAGTCTACAATAGCCTGTTCCAATTGGTTAAGTGATTGGAAGGTCTTCTCATAGCCATAAAACATTTCGGATTTCAAAATGCCAAAGAAAGATTCCATCATGCCATTGTCTGTGCTGTTCCCCTTACGTGACATGGATGGCTGAATCCCCCTACTCTCTAAGAACTGATGATAAGAATTGTGTTGGTATTGCCAGCCCTGGTCACTATGGAGAATAGTATTCTCGTAGTATTCCTCTGAGAAGGCTTGTTCTAACATCGTCTTTACTTGTGCTAAGTTCGGTGACCTAGAAAGATTATAGGCGATAATTTCGCTATTAAAGCCATCCAAAACTGGCGATAAATAGAGCTTTTTGACTGCTTGATGGAATGGCAAACTCTGTCACATCTGTGTAGCACTTTTTCCATTGGTTTAGAGCCTTCAAATTGACGTTGAATGAGGTTATCTGCTTTCTTGCCAACGTCTCCTTTATGAGAAGAATACTTGCGTTTCTGTCGCATTTTAGCTTGTAAATTGAGTACTTTCATCAAGCGTTGAACTCTTTTATGATTGACCAGATAACCACAATTTCTTAGTTCTAAATGAATCCGACGATAACCATAATTTCCCTTGTGTTCGGTAAAAATGGATTGAATTTTATCTTTAAGCTCTTGGTCCTTATCTGGTTTGTTTAGCTGTTTCAAGTGATAGTAGTAGGTAGAACGAGCGAGTTTAATGGCTTTTAGAAGAATATCTAACGAAAAATCAGCGATTAATTCTCGAACAATTTCCGTCTTTCTTCTTTCTCTTTTTCCTCCTTCAATCGGAGTTCTCTCAACTTTTTTAGAATGGCATTCTCCGCTCTTAGGTATTGCAGCTCTTCTTGTAGACGCTCTAACTCTGTCAATTCCTCAGGCTTTTTTTCTTCGGTTTACGTCCCATTTTAGATGGTCTCCCTCTTGTTTTCTCAACAATAGTATACCCGTTTTTCTTATATTGTTCCAGCCAATTTGAAAGCATTCCTTGGTTTGGGAGAGCATAATCAAGGCTGACACTTCTACGTGAACGACCTTCAAGTAAGACTTTATCAATCATTTCTTGTTTTAGTTCTGGAGAATAATAACAATTCTTACCTTTCTTGACAATCTCTATTCCATAACGGTCAATTAATTTCACCATGTACTTTAGCCCAGAAAAATCTACATCAAATCTTTTTGAAAGCTCCTTGAAGCTATGACCTTGATTCCTAAGTGAATAGATCTGAACTTTATCCTCATAAGTTAATTTCATAATAAAATACCCCCAAAGTTAGATTTTTTCTGTCTAACTTTGGGGGTGCAGTTCATTGGTTTCTAGGGCTTTTTTAACTTATTTACTCTACTCCCACTCAACGGTTGCAGACTCCTTGAAAATCGCTATATAATAGGCTTTTTAAGGAGTTAGTAATTCTTTGGTGGGGTTTTTGGTGGGAATGTTATTTTAAAATTGATTGGTTCCCGTTGAAATGTACTAAACTAGAAGATGGGAAAGAAACATTAATAATTCCTACCATTTCATTAGTGATGACTTCATCAGCGCCATCCCATAGATGCGAGTAGTGTTTCAAGGTGATTTCAGGAGAAGAGTGTCCTAAACGTTTGATAGAATAAGTACAGTAACATTTAATTCATTAATTAGCAGTGAAGCATGGCTATGTCGGAGCCCCTTCGCTTGGATAGGTTTTACGTGAGCAATCTTGGCGTACCTTTTAATAATCCTTGAGATTGTAGATTTTAGCATAGGTAAGCCATCGTATGAAAAGATAAAATCGTTCTCGTGTCCTAGTCCAATCTTTTTTTGAGCTTCACGCCATTTTTTTAACACATCAATTGTATCTTTATCTAAACTAATCATTCTTTTTCCGTCATTGGTTTTTGTGTAGGAATTACGAGTCCATTCTTTTTTATTTTTAACAATAAGCATATGATGAACTCTTAGACGTTGCTTATCAAAGTCAACATCATTCCATTGAAGGGCACAGCCTTCATTTACACGTACGCCAGTCATGAAATATACCCAAATCATCACGAAGTTTAAATGTTCATATACATCTTCAATGTAAATTTGAGAAATGACAGCTTCAAATTCGCTTTTAGTCCAATATGGGATATTACTTTTTCCTTTAGGAATTGCATTAGATTGCTTAGAAATATTTTTTCTACATATCCCATTTGCAAAGCATAGTCCAATGATTTCCTAAACATGCCAAAGATGAGGCTAGCATATCCTTGTGAATATCCGGCACCACCCTCGTATTGACTAGTCAGTAACCATGTGCGAAACATCTGGACTTGTTCGAGTGTTATCGAACGAAGTGTGGTGTCACCAAAACGATCACAAAGCTGTAAAAGATTTTTCTCACGAACTGAAAATGTGCTGTGCTCAACTGTTGTTCTGTAATATGGAATATAATGTTCTTCCATAAATTGCCGATATTTCATACGGTAGTTAGAATAACCTTGGGATTGATGATATTCATACTTTAATTAGTCAAATTAGCCAATTACGGTCGTCGGGCATTCGCCTCATTTCAGGAGAGAAACGGTGGTCCATTTTCCTTAGACCAGTTGGTGAGGATTTGAAAGGGGTAGCTGTTGGTTTCAGTTTAGCTGGCGTGCTCGCCATTCTTATGCAAAAAATTCTGTCGCTTCCAACGCAATCCCTAATGACCATAGGAGAAGGATTGCTCAGTTATAATCTCATCTTGTTGTCGATCTCCCTGTTTTTCGCTCAACTCTTCGCAGTTGGGATAAAAAAGATACACCTGATGCAGATTATAAAAGGGCAATTGCCTGTCAGAGGAATCATTAGTTTGATTTTAATCGGTCAACTATTAGCGATTATTATTGTAACGCTGGGAATAGGGAGTAGCTTAAAGTATTCCCAAGCCTGGCAACAGCATCGGATTGGACAAGAGGTTTGGAGTCAGGAAAGGCAACTGATTATCCTATCAATCAGCCGTGAAGGAACGAGTCCTGGTTTTGATGAACAAGCTCAAAGGAAACTCAGAACTTGGTATCAATTGATGGATCTGGCTGTTTCAGAACAAAAGGCTTTCTTATCTAGACACCAGTTAATTGACCGTACTTTGCAAAATGGCATGGCTTCCTCCAAAAACTTGACAACCTCTACAGAATAGCACGATTACAGCCCGAATGGCAATGTCCTTATCGTCACACCGCAATACTTTGAGCGTCAAAATATTCCTGTAGATACAACTATTGAGCAAAAGATGAATCACCTTGATGTAGGGGAGTTTGTCTTATTGCTGCCTGAACACCTCCGTTCAGAGGAAGAACATTATAAATCTGTTTTTGAAGACGACTTAACCAGTCGCATGTCTAGTCAAGATGAACGACAGCAAATGACTGCTACGGTAGGTTATTTGGAATCAGGTCAGGATCGTTTTGTGTATAATACGACCCCTATTTCTTACCAGCAGTTTTTGAAAGATCCAATCATCATTGTTATAACACCCCAATCAACTGGTCCACAGTCCATTTTGTTTTGGGTAGACGCAGTACAGAACTACGTTCTCTTTAATCAATTGTCTGATGCCCAGGAGCTTATCCAGAGACAAGGCATTGAAAATTGGGTCTCAGAAATGCAAACAGGTTACCACAACTACATCACATTATTGGATAATATCCAGAGGGAACGTTGGGTAATGCTAGCAGGAGCTGTGCTTGGGATTGCAACTTCAATCTTGTTGTTTAACACTATGAATAGGCTCTACTTTGAAGAATTTAGACGTGCCATTTTTATCAAACGCATTGCAGGTCTCAGGTTCTTAGAAATCCATCGCACTTATCTCTTTACTCAACTGGGTGTGTTTTTACTGGGATTTGTTGCGAGTGTATTTCTTCAGGTAGAGATAGTAGTTGCTTTCTTAGTCTCGTTACTCTTTACTGGTCTATCTCTTTTACAGTTACATGTCCAAATGCAGAAAGAAAACAAGATGTCCATGCTTGTTTTGAAGGGAGGTTAATATGATTGAACTTAAACAGGTGAGTAAATCTTTTTGGAGAACGAGAGTTATTTTTCGAATCTTTCAATGACATTTGAGGCTGGAAAAAGTCTATGCCTTAATTGGTTCAAGTGGTAGCGGAAAAACAACCTTGATGAACATGATTGGGAAATTAGAATCTTATGATGGGACGATTTTTTACCGAGGTAAAGACCTGGCCAATTATAAATCGAGTGATTTTTTCCGTCACGAATTGGGCTACCTCTTCCAGAACTTTGGCTTAATTGAAAACCAAAGTATTGAAGAAAACCTTAAGCTAGGTCTCATTGGTCAAAAGTTGAGTCGGTCGGAACAGCGGTTGAGGCAGAAGCAGGCTTTAGAACAGGTCGGCCTGGCTTATCTTGACCTAGATAAGCGCATCTTTGAGTTATCGGGCGGAGAATCGCAACGGGTTGCCTTGGCAAAAGTTATCTTAAAGAATCCACCCCTTATTCTGGCAGATGAGCCAACAGCTTCAATAGACCCAGCAACCTCTCAGTTGATTATGGAGATTTTGCTATCTCTTCGAGATGATAATAGGCTAATCATTATCGCAACACATAATCCGGCAATTTGGGAGATGGCTGATGAAGTGATCACGATGGATCGTCTGAAATAAAAATCCTTGTTTTTAATTGCATGATGAGTTACTGAAATATTATCATGAATCAATAATTGGAGTTAATTTAGAATTGTACTTTTACTGTCGCCTCAGTATTATTTATTTTAATATTATATTTTCAAAAACTACCTGAAAATATAAAAATCCCATTACTATTCACTGTAGCATCTACTAATACACCTCTTACTAGTTTAATTTCTAGCGAGCCACAATTAAGAATACATTTGCGATCACTACCTAAATCTTATGTTTTTTACAATATGTATCTAAGGTGTTTATTATACTATTACCTTTTTGTAAATTTCATAATTGCAATTGTCTATATTACTAGTTCACACAGTATAATATTTTTAGTATGGGTAGGGATATTTACTTTATTTGAGAGTGCATTATATCTATTTTTAGAAAAAGTATTGGTATATTAAGAAATGGAACATAAAGAAGGAACTATGGAAACATCCTCGCAAATATATTGTTCCTATGATGACTTATCTATTTTTCTTTATTCTACTAATGTTAAAGAAATTCTAAAGCCCATTTGTAGAATAAAGTGTAACATAGTATTTAATTCTTTCAAGCTGTTTGAGTCAACTCAAGCAGCTTTTTCGAGTAGTTATATCCATGAATTCTTCTAGGCTTTCGTTAAATATTTTTGTACTATCCGCTATAAAATCTTATTTCAATTCTTTGAGTGAATTTGCTTTTGAAACGAAGTCACGTAAAGGAGTGATGAAGTTCTCATCGAATGTCTGACCATAGGATGAATAGGCACGGGCAAATTAAATTTTTAATACTTCTTATTTAATTGAGTAAAGAAAAAAGGAAGCAGGAGCAACGATTATCCAGCCTAACCGTTATTCGCACGAGAAGTTTGAGGCTTACCGCAAGACCAATCATAAGTTTGAACTCAAGCAACGGCTTTATTTTCTCATGAAACACAGCAAAAACTTTGAGGACTTTTTGGCCAAGGCTCCTGCTCTAAATGTGGAGATGGATTTTTCCCACAAGCACGCCAGATTCCTCATGACTGACCGAGAGATGAAACAGGTCATTCGCGGTAAGCAGCTGGATAAGAGACAGCCCTACACCGAGGACTATTTCCGAGAGCAGTTTGCGACACGAGCCATTGAGCAGCGATTGGATTTTCTTTTGCCTAGAGCCCGTGACCTCTCTCATCTTTTGGAAATGGCAGAGCAGTTAAACCTGACAATCTCCCTGAAGAAAAAGCATGTGACCTTTACCTTGACAGAGAACGGTCGAACCATTTCTATAGAGAATAAAAAGGTCAGTACGAAGAATTTGTACGATGTCCAGTTCTTTGAGGATTATTTTGACCAAAGAGAAAGCATAACAGAGTCTGACTTGACTAACTTTGTCTATGATTTGAAGACCTATCAAGAAGATCAGGACAAGGATAAACTCTCAAGTAAGGAACTCCTAACAGCCTACAAGGAGTTCAAAGAGAAACATGATCAGGTTCAGGAGTTTGAAGTTGTCCTAGCCGAGCATCAGATTGATAAGGTGGTCAAGGAAGGTCTTTTCATCAAGATGAATTACGGCGTCAAAAAAGACGGCTTGGTCTTTATCCCAAACCGAAACTTGGATATTCATGAGAACGAACAAGACAAGTCCTACCATGTCTTTATACGAGAGACCGCCCAGTTTTTTATTTATAACAAAGAAAGTTTAGACCTCAATCGTTACATGAGAGGGCGTGAACTAATCCGTCAACTTACTCACGACAGCACGCATATCCCTAAACGTAGGCGGTCAACCATTGCCAACCTCGAAGAGAAAATCGCAGAGGTGAATCTTCTTATCGAATTAGACCTTAACAATCAGTCTTACCAGGAAATCAAAGATGAGTTAATACTGGACTAAAATCAAAAACATCTTATAATAGTAGTTATGAAACTTACAAACGAAGAAATAAAAAAAATTGAACAACTCCTAAGAGATTCATCGTACGCCAAATATCACAAACGTCTACAGATTATTTATTTTCGCTCAAAAGGAAAGAGTTATAAGGAAATCATGGATCTGCTAGATTGTAATAAAACAACTGTTTGGAGGAATTTGAAAAAATATAAGGAGTTTGGTTTAGAAGCTCTTCTTCAAGAAACCCGTGGTGGACGTCATCGAGAATATATGACTTACGAAGAGGAACAAGCATTCCTAAAACGTCATATAGAAGCTGCTCAGGCTGGGGAATTTGTAACTGTCAATCAGTTATTTGAAGCCTATCAAAAAGAGATTGGTCGCACTTCCACACGTGATGGTTTCTATTATCTCCTGAAACGCCATGGTTGGCGAACGGTCACTCCTCGACCTGAACATCCCAAGAAGGCAGACGCTCAGACAATTGAGACGTCTAAAAATAAAATCTACATTCGAGACCTTAAGTAAGCGCTTTAAAGAGGAGGGGACTTATAACAAAGTACGATTGATGTACCAAGATGAAGCTGGTTTCGGGAGGATCAGTAAGATGAGTTCTTGTTGGGCTCCTCAAGGAATTCGACCTAGCATTCCCTGTCATTATATGCGAGAATATCGCTATTGTTATGGGGCAGTAGATGCTCAGACAGGAGATTCCTTCTTCCTTATTGCTGGAGGATGTAATACTGAGTGGACGAATGAATTTCTACGGCAAGTCTCACAAGCTTATCCAGATGACTATATTTTACTTGTCATGGATAATGCTATATGGCATAAATCAAGTACCTTAGAGATTCCAAGTAATATTGAGTTGGCTTTTATCCCACCTTATACACCAGAAATGAACCCTATTGAACAGGTCTGGAAAGAAATTCGAAAACGAGGTTTTAAAAATAAGGCTTTCCAAACATTGGAAGCTGTCATTGATAAGCTTCAAGAAGTTATTCTAGGACTGGAAAAAAATGTTTTAAAGTCAACTGTCAGCAGACAATGAACGAGGTTGCTTTTTGAAAATAATTGAGTATAATCAAGGAAATCGCCCAGCTGGATTTGACCATTACAGATTTGCAGGATAAGGTTGCTCATCTAAACAAGGTAGCAGAGGTCTTAATCAATCTCAACAACTTAGACCCAGAAAATAGAAGACTGGCAAAATATGACTATGCCAAGATGAACCTGACTTCAGCTATCAAACTGGAGCAGGTGGAGAAAGAAATCGAAGAAAATCAAAGATTTATGACTAAATGGATAGATGATTACGAATATAAGGTTAGGAGATTAGAGAATTTTATCAATATACTTGATAACACAAGAAATCAAAATGTTACCAAATTAGAACGGGAAACAAAATCAGTATAGTTATTTGAGATACCATGGAAAAATTATAAGGCTGATAGTATTAATTTCACTATCAGCCTTACAGGTTATTTAACGTTTCAGAAAAACTATAATGTCAAGATTAACTAAACAGTATCTAATTCTTTCAAATAATTTTCTATCTTCATCTATTGACATTGAAACAAAAGCAATACTAAAACGAAAAAGACAAGGATAAAACACCTTGTCTTTTTTTAAAATACTAACAACTTAGACTAACAATGGGTCTTTTTTCATAATTTAGCACCTTTTTAGTAACCTGTTCAAGATACGGATGTATAGTCCAGATAAAGACAATTCAAATTAGATTACGTCTATCTATTTATTTTATCTTTTATTTGCTTTATGTCCTGTATCTCTTTTAGAATACTAAAAATATAGACACTAAATAGAACTACACCTAAAAAAGATAAAACAAAGAAACCTAACATAAGTATTTCGCCTCTAACAGCTAGTACTCCAAGGGGAAAAATACCGATAGCCATTATGGAAATTATGAGGATAAACCACAAGTAAATCATGTAACACTTATAAAGATAGCAAAAGGACTTAGTCCTGTGCAATACAGAACTAAATCCTTTGGATAAATTAATTGTCTAACTTTTTGGGGTCTGTACAAAACAATGCTTTTTGTTATTCAAGTTTTTAGCAAGATTCCTTACTTTTATAAATCAAGTCATCTAGCCCACTTTTGCTGATAGTGACCATTTCTGCCTATAATGAAAATCCTTTATTAGCTAGATAACATTAAATCTGTCTAGCTATACATCATTAGCAAAAGAATTCCTGTTGCATTTCCAAGAATATGAGAAAGTGTAGAAATCAAACAATTCCCAGACTTTTTATAAATCATTGCATAGATGATACTATCAACAAAAATCATGAAAATATCGTAGCTTACAAGCCCAACGCTTCCACTAGAAATATGGGCTATCGCGAACAATAAAGAAGATAGAATGGCACAAAGCCAAAATGGTATAATTCTCATTGACTTACCAAGAAAGAAACCTCTCCATGCAATTTCTTCCCCCAAGGCTGCGATTACTATTTGAACCATAAGGAGCGGTATCTTATCGAAGGATAACATACCATCCGTTCTTCCCAAAACATGACTAGCAAAAGCGCCCTTAAATATCATATCGCCGATAAGCAAAGTTGTTGCAGCGGTTCCTACAGGAAGCAAGACCAAAAGAATTACCCCTTGTTTTTTCAGATCATCGAAAAATGATTTAAAGCGCAAACCTGATTCTATATGTGATTTTTTATCAAAATGTTCAAGAACAAAGAAAAAGAGAATACCAATCAGTACAGTGAGACCTGACAAAGAAAGTTCAGGTATTATCTTTGTCAAAGACAATACTGCCATTAGAAACAAACCAATGATCGTAGTATATACAGACTTTTTATCTATTTTAGCAAAATCAGGCATAAATATTTCTCCTCAACGTTAGTAGGGCGACATGGTTATTCATTTGTCCTGAATTGTCAAACTAGGTGCACAATTCAAGACTTAAAAAACTTTCGCCAAAAGATTTCTAGGATTTCACGAGCAAAGTTACACACTCAACAATTAGCTGTTGTCGTTGGTAATCGAGTCCAGTTTGCTGAGCTTGAACACCTTGAAAAACGGTCAAGGACATAAAAACCGAGACCATCTATCTCTCCAAAATTTTTTGTATTCTAATTAAATATAGTATATCAAAAATGCTTTTTTGAAGAAAGGAATTATACTCTTTTGTAAATATATGTTAAAGATAGTCTAACGTTCCCATAGCCTCAAGTAATAATAGATATCCTCTAGAGAAAAAAACAAGGTCCTGAATCCTAGTCTATACTGTCAATTTCATATCTACATTTTTTAAGAACAAACTAATAGCAAAATCTAAATGCCAAATCATCGATTAATCAATTCCTCAATTTCCTTTACCCCTTCAAACTCTCCAGCACTTTCGAAAAGTTCTAAAGCTTGTTTGAAATGTCTGTTGGATATTTCCGTATCTTCCAAGGCTAAATAGATTTCACCTAACCCTCTATAGCTACAAGCTTGAGAAATCACGTCATCAGTCTCTAAAGATTGTTCCAATGACAGATTCATGAATGTAAGTGCTTCATCAAGGTTGTTTAATTTAAATCTCACATAGCCTTGTTCGTAGTTATTCACAGCTTTCTTTAGATTATCATTTGGAAAATGCTCTTCAACTATCTTCTCTTCATCTTCGATGAGTTTTAAAGCCTTATGAAAATCCCCCTGATCTCTGTAGATCATCGCTAATTGATGTAATCCAATATGTTCATTTTCTTTATCTTCATTTTGTCGAGCTAATAAAATGTATTTCTCAAAGATATGGGTACACGAGACATAGTCTTTTTCTGCCAATAATAAATACCCCATCAGATTTAAAAGGCTAAAATCTGTACAGGTATCAATGGAAAAATCTTGTTCAACCAACTTTTTAGCTTCTGATGTTTTTCCCTCCAGAAACAAGTCCCAAGCTGTATCAAGTTTAGAGACCATCTATTTTCCCCTTTCAACTATAAACAACCTTCATAAAATAAAATCACTCAATAAGAATATACTAATCTTTACCTATTGAAACTTAATCAAATAAACCATCAATCTGCATTAAAATAATCATAAACCTCTTTATATGGAATTCCGTTAATATTTTAGACACATTTTGGGAGGAAATTTTGAAGACTAGCGTCCTTCTATTTTTCCCAATAAGTTTTAACTTCTTCAAAAATCTTATTCAAAAGTTCTGCATCTTTTTCTGACAACTGATTTTTTTCTACAACTCTATCTTTTAGTTCTGTTGCCTTTATTTTATTTCTTGCCACCGAAACTGCTATTGAATGTTTAAAAATATCAAACTCATCCTTTGAAAAGTTTGCAATATTGGTAAGATCTAATTGTTCTAGAGGTAAACTACTGATAATTGAATAAGGTTTTTTCGTTTCCAATGAAACGTAACGACCTACTATTAAACTTCTCTAATTATCAAGTATTACAACCTATATTTCTTTTAATATTTTACCAAATAATTCTTCTAACTTCCCTAAGTCTCCATAGACAGTTCCGTCCATATAAAGGTTGTAAACTTCATCATCTTGTTCCACTCGTATTTGTGCAGAATACCCTTTTAATAGTGCTAAGGAACGAATAACTTCTCGTTGAGTTCGTCCATTTCCTTCTCGAAAGGGATGGAAATAATTAAGATTATCAAGAATTTTTGCTAAATGTTTAATGATTTCATCTTTTGAGTTGGCAGTTTGATGATAGGAATGAATGAGATGATTTATATAAGTTTCTGCAGCATTAAACGACTGTATCGACATAAAAGGATTACCACTTTTAGAGATATTCACCTTGCGATATTGTCCTGACCAGGCATAAACGTCTTGAAACAAATAGTTATGAATGGCTAAAATATTACTCATGGAATAGACTTCAATGGCTTTCAAGCGCAAGTCTGCAAGTCTTTTAGTAACGAATAAGTGTTCATTTCGGTAGGCTTCTTCATTATTTGTAACATTTTGTTTGTTGATTAAGATTGTGGAATTTGGATAGGTATATTGGTGATTAGGGTCAATGTACTTATAGCCTTCGTATTGATTTTTAACCAATATTCAATTCCTTTCGTCTATTGACAACATAAGTTTTTAAATCAATCACATCTTGAACAGTAGGTTCATAATTTTCAATCATTGATGATCCAATAGCATACCAGACGGTATCGAAATCTGAAAAATTATCAAAGGGAATCCCTAAAATTGTTAATTCTTCTTTATTTACATCAAGAGTCATGGCACACCTCCTTATATAACGTTACCTTTATTATACCATAAAATCGGTATTTTTACCTAAAGGGATAGAGACTAAAAAATATATTATGTTTAATGTAGATTTATGATAAACCCCAATTGTCAAGTCAAGTGCAACAAAGTTGTTCCTCTGATTAAGTGAGTACCTTTCAAGCTGTTTGAGTTAGCTCAAACAGCTTTTTTGCGGGCTGATAGCCATGAATTCGTCTAGGTCTTTCATTGATAGCCTTTGTATAGTCCTCTAAAAGATTCTGATTTAGTTCCTTTAACGAACACCCCTTCGGAATAAACTCTCTTAGTAGTCCATTGAAATTTTCATTTGTACCTCGTTCATAAGATGAATAGGCATGAGCAAAATAAACATCTAAGCCCTCTATCTCACTCAATGATGAAAATTCGTTTCCATTATCTGCAGTGATTGACTTAATGGGATAAAGTTTCATACACTCTAAGACTGCTTGATTGACATACTCTGCTTTCTTTTCCGTGACAGCATAGCGTGTTTGTCGTTCTACCAAGGTCAGAATAGAAGGTTCTCCTACTGTCTTTCCACCCAGAACAGAATCAATTTCCCAATCTCCAAAACAGGGAACGATTATTGATTTCTTCTGGTCTTTCTTCAATTGACTTTCCTAGATGTTTCTTGGTAGAGGGGCGCTTGGTAAATTTCTTACGGATCCGCACTGCTCTTGGTAAATCAATGACCTTAATCTCTAACAATCCTTGATGGATATAGTTATAGAGCGTCTTGGTTGAAGGTACAACTGCATCTACATGTTGGAATTTATAGGTATGAACAAAGGTATCCACGCTATGCACCCTTGGTTTCTCTCTCATTGATTCTGTGAACTCTCTCAGAAAGTCATCCGATATACAATCCAGTTTCAGATAATAGCTGGCTTCTCTAGCATGACGATAACGGTTATGAGCAGCATCTGCATAATAGCGTTGGTAATAGACCTTCTGCCCATTTACTTTTTCACTTGTGTTATGGAACCACGATTAATTTCACGAGTAATAGTAGAGCGATTTCTCCCTAGTCTACGAGCAATTTCAGCAGGTTTGAGTCCTATGCTTAAATAAGCTTCAATTTTCCCTCGCTCAGCTTCAGATAAGTGCTTGTATGATTGATTGGTGGTAGAATAATTAGTGGACATGTTCATCTTCCTTTATACTGTTTTTCGCAACTCTAGTATATCAGATGAACATGTCTTTTGTGTTGCACTTCATTTCACAACAGGGCGATTTATGATAAAATAGTTTTATTATAAAAAGAAATAACAGAGGTATAGCATGGAGCCATATATTACAGAAGCTTTAGTAAAAGCAGGGATTGAATTGGGAACTCTAACATTTAAGGGAACAACAACACTAGTGAATAGTAAAATTCAATCATTAAAGGAAGAACGTAACGCCGATAAATTACGAAATACTTATGATGAAATTGTAAATGAGTTACTTTCGGAACGAGAACAGGCAATCAGAATTGCTCAGGCATATAAAGAAGAATATGAAAAAGTACATATTGATGATAAAGATATTGAGTATTTGCACAACACTTTAGAACGGGTTATTTCTCTTCTATCTTCATTTACTAATGTTGAAGATGGGAAAGAAGATTCAATGAAACAATTGGTTGCTCTACTTAATAAGGATACTTTAAAGACTATGCAACTATTAGGATTTAATTACAAGGAGGCAATAGGAGAACCTTTAACGGAGGTTTGCTCAAATGCTATAAGAAATACATTAGGAGGTCTATCATCTAAGAAAAACGTACGTAACAAAAAATAATTGAATCAATGGTGTGAACTTTTTGGTAAAATCTAGCTCAATTTGTGTATTTTTAGGGTAAAATTCACACCATTCAACTGAAATTGATTCAAATTAGATGAAATTCTGTTTTCTGTAAATGTGGGAAAACATTGATTTTAAGCGGATATTGAAACTTATTCAAATAAAAATGTTTCCAACCAGGCTTGAAAAAGGCTCGTAAAGTATCACAATTTAGTAAACGTTAAAACTTATTTACACTTATTGAAAGCATTTCGTATCAAAAATACGGTATGCTTTTTCTGTTCACCCCAAATATTTGAACCTTGAATTTCTGTGGATAGGTTCCATTACGACTATTACTAGAATTATAGCCTACTTTATAGTAAGGTTCATACCCTAAAAGGGCTGATAATTCTGCTTTAAGCAGGTCGTTCATAGCTGTTTCAAGAGAAGAACGAAAAAATTCATCGATATCTCGTTTTTTGACTAGGAAGTTAAGAAATTCTGTGGTAAACTGTGTCATAGAAGTAAATCTCTTTCTAGTAATGTTTCGCAACTCTACTATAACGGATTTATTCTTTTTTGTGTTTACACAACTTATTTTACATTACCTGGTCGAATAACATTAGAAACGAATGTTTTTTATGTTTGAGGTATTGCACAATAGTGGGAATACAGGTATTATTGTACTGAGAGGTATCTTATGTTTAGTAAACTAAGTGACCATGACTTTAAAAAAGGAGTCTTTAGAACAAAGTTCAGTCAATTAGTCACTCCATTAGGAAAAGAATTTGACTGGGCTCATTCAAAAGGTCCAGAATATCTTTGGATTGGATTAGCTCTGCAATATGGAAATCGAATAGAGCAAATGGAAAGAATGAGGTTAGCTCTGACTAATTTATCAAAAGCATTAGATTTAGAAAAAATCTTGCCTTTACCTGCAATGAGTTTAATACTTAATTTAGATATTGATGAGAAGAAAATTTTTGTTGAATCATTAAGTTCTGCTTTCGACTTATCAATATTTTCTCCGCTTTCAATAGTTTTGCCTGATAGCGAAGAGGTTTTGAGTAAAAATTTTTACAGCAAGAGTCACTCTTTTAATCAAAGACTAGATATACTTGTTAAAGTACTAAATGAAGTATCTGACCAATATAGTCAATTATCAACGGATGTAAGATATTTTTTACTGTATTACAAGATGCTACAGGGAAAAATAAAATTTGTAGAATCGCAGTCACACATAGTAGACGGATTAACTAAATACCCTTACTTAGATATATCGGATCCAGAAATGAGTATTATTCGTCCTCAGATTCGCTCAATGGAGATAGTTTTATCAATGTCCGAAGATATGAATTATCCTTATAGAAAAAGATTTTGGAACAATATTAGTCAACTAACTGATTGTGAGGTATATTCAATTGTTATGGATAGAAGTAATGCTATAGATTTGAATAAGATAAAAGATACAGTATCTTCGGCATTAAAATATTACAGAGATATGCTTCAAAGTATAGAGCCTTTTAACGAGAAACTCTATGTTCTAACTAGTATCCTAACTTATTCTTATAAGCGGTTACTAGAATTAATGAATCATGATTTGCAATATACGATTTCAGGTCGTTCCATAGTAAGATCGTGCATTGAAAACTATGTGATGACAAAATATTTAATTGCTGAAGAAGAAAAACACAAAAATATTTGGGAAGAATATCAATATTATGGTATTGGTGGATATAAACTAATTTCAGAACGCTATATAGAAAATCAGCCTGAATTAACAAACTCTCATATTAATTTTGAATATCTAAATTTACTAATATCTGAATTTCAAAATAAAGAATTTATAGATATGGATACTAGATATTTCGGAAATGGGAATATAAGACAAAAGTTTAAACAAGTTGAGGAAGATGATTTATATAAATATCACTATGATTATGATTCTCAATTTGAACATGGACTTTGGGGAGCGATTAGAGAAAGCTCAATTTTGAAATGCACATCTGCTGGACACCAATTCCACGGTATTCCCGATGTAGACGATATTCAAAAATTACCTGATGTTAGTCATGATCTGGTGATGGTTTTAACAAAGCATCTATCAGTCATTAAAGAAGTGTTTCCTATTCCAAGTGAGCAAATAGAAGGTGATAGTTTATGCTAGATAGATTAAGACAATCACAAAATGAATATTTAGAGTTACTGAAGAGAGTTAGAGGGGACTTGGACATAGAGAATGTAGCTTATCATTTAGACAAAATTAGAAATTTTTGGTTTAGAAAACAAAAATTATTAGAGATGTGTAGCCAATATCTCTTTAATAATTCGAACACATATTTTTATACAGCAGTTTCTAAATTTAATTTAGATAACTCAGATAAGAACATCCTCTTTGCATTAGGGAATTATCAAATATTTGACGATCCAATACTATCCTATTTAGAAGTAATGGAAAAAGGAAATACAGTACATCAAATAGAAAGATACTTTAAAAAATTAAAAGAAAAAATTGTAGAGTCAATAGATGATTTGATAGTTTTATTAGAAAAAGAGATTCCAAATTTTTACGTATTACCACTAAGATTTTCTAGTTCAACTATCAACAAAGAAAAAGTTGATATCAGACCGTTTATTGAAAACTTCTTTATAGAAGGCATTGATTTTAATAATTTACACAAGTGCGAGAATATAGATACTGTGGTCGTACATGAATACTTGTCGCATATATTACTCTTTGATTATGATGATCCTACACAAGCGATAAAAGACCGTTTAAAACAATGTCGAATTGAGTACTCAGATATAGTCCCACAAGATATGAATGATACAGAACTTTTCCGATTTATTATCTATGGATATTTCAGTCAAGCTATGGATATTTTTCTGACTTCCTACTCTTTCAATATTTCCCCATTCTTTTCTAGTTTAACTACATACATAAATTATAATGTTTTCTTATTAAATATCGTGCACAATTCGAAAAAAGAAAAACTAGAACATTTCTTAAAAATGTCAAGATTAATCTTACCCATTTGGTTTGAATACGATAAAAAAGGAGTTGAGCTAAGTATTTCTGAAATACGTGAAAGAGCAAAAAATATAAACTTTTCAGATCGTATAAGAGAGATTTATAATGTTCTCGATGATTTCAACACCCAAGAGCAGTTGATTACTGAGGTTGAGAATTGTGTACATTTATTGATAAATTATGAGAGTAGAGGTTGCTAGTAATGTTGTTTCTCAATAACATAAGCTCCGAAAAAGAATTTTTGGTAATCTAATGATAATCCATTGTTTGTAAGATTAGGTTATAAGTGTTTATTTCCAAAGAAAATGAAGTTTGAATGCTTAATTTAATAGGCTTTTACAGATATTTGATTTTTGTTACCCAAAACTAGGCGTGAAGAAAGCTTGTAAAGCATCAAATAATAGAAAAATAAAATTTAATCATAACCACCCGTCTAACGGGTGGTTTGCACCAGGGCTATAAGCCCAAATTACCAGCCAGCGCCTAAAGACGCTGGCTTTCACGTTGTTCAAGCCTCATTGCTCTTGACTCGTCACTTGCCTCTTAAAGAGGCTTTAGTATTACTTACCACTATCCCTAAAGGGATCCTCATATTCTTTTACACTCAATTTATCTAGTGCTATATCATGCTTTTCCTGCTCTTGAATATATTTCTTAATTGTGGCTTCATTAAGCCCTACTGTACTCACATAATAACCTTCCGCCCAGAAATGCCGATTGCCAAACTTATATTTCAAATTGGCGTGTTTGTCAAACATCATGAGTGCACTCTTACCTTTTAAATATCCCATAAAACTTGAAACACTTATCCTCGGTGGAATACTTACTAACATATGTACATGATCTGGCATCAAGTGTCCTTCGATAATTTCAACTCCTTTATAACTACACAAGCGATGAAATATTTCACCTAAACTACTCCGATATTGATTATAGATGACTTTTCGTCTATACTTAGGGGTGAACACAATGTGATACTTACAGTGCCACTTTGTGTGTGATAAACTATGAGACTTTTGTACCATGGTTTTCTCCTTTCGCTTTACAATTGGCTTGAACACCTTTATTGTATCGCGTTTGGAGTTTTTTTGGTATAACCTTCGACGCGCACCCGCATAGCGGGTGGTTTATTTGTCTCGCACCTCACGGAGCGAGACGGACTAATAGTCACATAATATAAAAAAATCCCATCAGAATATTTCTGGTGGGATTTTTGGTGGGGAACCAATCAATTTTGATTGATTTTTAACCTTTTATAATAACTGAAAATGCTGTTAAATCAACCATTTCACTTCAAATCATATTTATAAATCATTCCCACTCAACAGTTGCAGGTGGTTTACTTGTAATATCGTAGACGATACGGTTAACGTGGTCAACTTCGTTTACGATACGGACTGAGATTTTTTGGAGAACTTCCCATGGAATCTTAGCGAAGTCAGCTGTCATTCCGTCGATAGAAGTGATGGCACGGATAGCGATGGTATAGTCATAAGTACGACCGTCACCCATAACCCCTACTGAACGAACGCCAGTGTTAACAGTGAAGTATTGCCAAATGTCGCGGTCAAGACCAGCTTTAGCGATTTCTTCACGAAGGATAGCGTCTGATTCACGAACAGTTTCAAGTTTCTTCAGTGATTTCACCCATGACACGGATAGCAAGTCCTGGTCCTGGGAATGGTTGGCGCCATACGATGTGGTCTGGCATACCAAGTTCAGTACCAAGAGCACGAACTTCATCCTTGTAAAGAGTGTTGAGTGGTTCGATGAGTTCAAACTGCATGTCTTCTGGAAGACCACCCACATTGTGGTGAGACTTGATGGTTTGTGCAGTATCAGTACCTGACTCGATAACGTCTGTATAAAGAGTTCCTTGCGCAAGGAATTTCACATCTTTTAGTTTGCTTGCTTCATCATCAAAGACATAGACAAACTCGTTACCGATAATCTTACGTTTTTGTTCAGGATCAGACACACCAGCCAATTTATCCAAGAAACGTTTAGCAGCATCTGCTTTGACAATGTTCAAACCAAACTTACCACCAAGCATATCCATAACTTGGTCAGCTTCTCCTTTACGAAGAAGACCGTGGTCTACAAAGATACAGATCAATTGATCTCCGATTGCTTTTTGGAGAAGAACCCCAACAACAGAAGAGTCAACACCACCAGAAAGTCCGAGGAGAACACGTTTGTCTCCAACTTTTTCACGGATTTGTTTGATTTGCATCTCGATGAAGTTATCCATAGTCCAATCGCCTTTGGCACCACAGATATTCAAAGCGAAGTTACGAAGGATATCATAACCGTGAACTGAGTGACGAACCTCTGGGTGGAATTGGATACCGTAGATGTGTTTATCAGGATTTTCAATTGCTGCATATGGACAGTCAGCTGATGTACCAGTACGAACGAAATCAGCAGGAATTTCTGTAACCGCATCCCCGTGGCTCATCAAAACAAGTTGTTCTTCTGGAGTACCCGCAAAAAGAGCTGATTCTGTGTGAGTAAGAGTTGATTGTCCATATTCACGGTTACCAGCGTCCCCAGCAGGAACAACCTTACCACCAAGCTTGTGAGTCAATAGCTGCATACCGTAGCAGATTCCTAAAATTGGAATTCCAAGTTCAAAAATCTCTGGATCAATATCAAATGAGCCTTCTTCATAAACAGAGTTTGGACCACCTGAAAGTACAATCCCGATAGGATTGATAGCGCGGACTTCGTCAGCCGAAATCTTGTGACTTTTTAGTTCTGAAAAGACACCAATCTCACGGATACGACGTGAGATAAGTTGGTTATACTGGCTACCATAGTCCAGTACGATGATCTTTTCGACATCTTGCAAATCAGTTGAAATGTTGGTCATCTTTTCCCTTTCTTAAAAGAAATATCTTCTTGAATATTCTATCATAAATGCCCCAGAATTACCAACCAAACAAGTGCAGTTTGACTTTTCCCCATGAGATAGGGTACAATGGAAAAAATAAAGAAAAGAAGTGAGCAAGCATGTTACCAGCTTATATGAAAATTCACGACCAAATCAAAAAAGGTATTGACGAGGGAAATTGGAAAATTGGAGAGAGACTCCCAAGCGAGCGAGACTTAGCTGAGGAATTTGAGGTTAGCCGTATGACCCTGCGTCAAGCCATCTCCCTTTTGGTCGAGGAAGGAGTTTTGGAGCGTCGTGTGGGGAGCGGGACCTTTGTTTCTAGTACTCGTGTTCAGGAAAAAATGCGTGGAACGACTAGTTTTACAGAAATTGTGAAGGCTCAGGGGAAAACACCATCAAGTCAACTGATTTCCTATCGTCGGACTATTCCTAATGAGCAAGAAGTTGAAAAATTAGGGATCAAGACCACTGAAAATATTATTCGAATGGAACGTGTTCGTTATGCAGATCAAGTTCCGGTAGTCTACGAGGTGGCTTCTATTCCTGAGAAATTTATCAAAAATTTCAAGAAAGAAGAAGTAACCAAGCACTTCTTTCAAACCTTACAGAAACATGGTTATCGGATTGGGAAATCTCACCAGACTATTTATGCTCGCTTAGCCAAGGAAAAAATTGCTCATTATCTGGAAGTAGAAAAGGGGCATGCTATTTTAGGACTGACTCAGGTTTCTTACTTTGATGATGGTACAGCTTTTGAGTATGTAAAGAGCCAATACGTCGGAGAACGTTTTGAGTTTTATCTAGAAAATAATTAGTTTTTAAGAAATCTCTTGAAGTTGGAAATCCTATCCACTTTAAGAGTTTTTATTTGGTTAAGATTAGAAAACAGTTTCCGATTAAGAAAAATAGTAATCATACGAGTATTTTTCAAAGATTCGTGTTATAATAGTTAGGTTATATGGTCCCGATAAGGTGGTAGTGAACGTCGTTTATCGATTCTCTACCAGTACTTTGTAACTCTATAACGAATATTTTTTAAGGGGGGACATTTTTATGTCAGAACGTAAATTATTCACGTCTGAATCTGTATCTGAGGGACATCCAGATAAGATTGCAGACCAAATTTCAGATGCTATTTGGATGCTATTTTAGAGCAAGATCCAGAAGCCCACGTTGCTGCTGAAACAGCTGTTTACACTGGTTCAGTTCATGTTTTTGGTGAAATTTCAACCAATGCCTATGTAGATATTAACCGTGTGGTACGTGATACGATTGCAGAGATTGGCTATACCAACACTGAGTATGGATTCTCAGCTGAAACAGTAGGAGTTCATCCATCATTGGTAGAGCAATCTCCAGATATCGCCCAAGGTGTTAATGAAGCCTTGGGAAGTTCGTGGAAACGCAGATCAAGATCCACTTGATTTGATTGGAGCTGGAGACCAAGGTCTCATGTTTGGTTTTGCGGTTAATGAAACTGAAGAACTCATGCCATTGCCAATCTCACTCAGCCACAAGTTGGTTCGTCGTTTGGCAGAACTTCGTAAGTCTGGTGAAATTAGCTATCTTCGTCCAGATGCTAAATCTCAAGTTACTGTTGAATATGATGAAAATGACCAGCCAGTGCGCGTGGATACAGTCGTTATTTCAACTCAACACGATCCAGAAGTTAGCAATGAACAAATTCATGAAGATGTGATTAACAAGGTTATCAAAGAAGTGATTCCAGCTTCTTATCTTGACGACGAAACTAAATTCTTCATCAATCCAACAGGTCGTTTCGTTATCGGAGGACCTCAAGGAGACTCAGGTTTGACTGGTCGTAAGATCATCGTGGATACTTATGGTGGTTACTCACGCCACGGTGGTGGTGCCTTCTCTGGTAAGGATGCGACTAAGGTTGACCGTTCAGCTTCTTATGCAGCTCGCTACATTGCCAAAAACATCGTTGCTGCAGGTCTTGCAAAGAAAGCAGAAGTGCAATTGGCTTACGCAATTGGTGTAGCCCAACCTGTATCTGTTCGTATCGATACCTTCGGTACTGGTACAGTAGCTGAAAGCAAGCTTGAAAAAGCAGCGCGTCAAATCTTTGACCTTCGTCCAGCAGGAATCATCCAAATGCTGGATCTCAAACGTCCAATCTACCGTCAAACAGCGGCTTATGGACACATGGGACGTACAGATATCGATCTTCCATGGGAACGCTTGGATAAGGTTGATGCCTTGAAAGAAGCAGTTAAATAAAGTAAAAAGGAGTTGATTTCAACTCCTTTCAGATTGAAGACAAAGTCCTTGGAAGTCAAGTTTCCAAGGGCTTTTCTTTGTGTAAAGTCGTATAATAGAGGTAAGAAGAGTTGTGAGGTAATCCCTATGTTTCACAAAGAAAAACCTGATTATAACCGTAAGCAATATGGTTTCTATACAATAGACGAATTGGTCCCAGAAAATCACTTTCTTCGACAAGTAGATTCAAAGATTGATTTTGACTTTATTTATAACTTGGTAGAAGATACCTATAGTCCAGATAATGGTCGTCCTAGTCTTGATCCCGTCATGCTAGTCAAAATTCCTTTGATTAAATGTTTTTATGGTATTCGTTCTATGCGCCAAACCATGAAAGAGATTGAAGTAAACGTGGCCTATCGTTGGTTTCTTGGACTAACTTTAGATGATAAGGTCCCTCATTTTACTACCTATGGAAAGAATTACAGCCGTCGTTTTCAAGATAAAGAACTCATTTCTGAGATTTTTTCACAGGTTCTCAACCAAGCTTTGTATGCTGGCTTAATTGATCCTTCTGAAATATTTGTGGATGGTACCCATATCAAAGCGGCGGCTAATAGTCACAAGTATCGTAAGGAAATGGTAGACCAACAAGCTAAATTTATGAGTGAACAATTGGCAGTTGAGATTGATTTAGATAGGAAAAAACACGAAAAAAAGTCCTTAAAGCCCGCAAAAGAAAGTGAGGCTAAGGAAAAGAAAATCTCAACGACAGATCCCGAGTGTGGTTGGTTCCATAAGGGCGAACATAAGGAAGTATTTGCCTATTCTGCCCAAGTGGCTTGCGATAAGCATGGTTGGGCCTTAGCTTATACGGTTGAAGCAGGAAATGTTCATGATAGTCAGGCTTTCCCTGCTCTTTTTTCAAAGTTAGAGCCATTCTCGCCCCGCTATATTATTGCGGATTCAGGTTACAAGACTCCAGCTATTGCCCATTATTTATTAGAGCGAAACATCATTCCTGTCTTCCCTTATACTCGTCCAAAAGGAGTAAAGGGGAACTTAAGGCCTAGTAATTTTGTTTATGATGCAAGTTATGACTGTTATGTCTGTCCAGAGAATCAAGTGTTAAGCTATCGCACAACCACTCGAGAAGGCTACCGTGAGTATAAGAGTAATCCTAAAGTATGTGTTAACTGCCCCCTATTATCCGTTTGTACCCAAAGCAAGAATTTTCAAAAAGTAGTAACGAGACATGTCTGGAAAGATGCCCTTGAATTTTGTGAGGAGATTCGTCATCAAATAGAAATGAAAGAGCTCTATAAGAAACGCAAAGAAACAATTGAACGACTCTTTGGAACGGCTAAGGAATACCATAATTTGAGATACACGAGAGAGAAAGGAAAGTCCAAAATGGAGGATCAGGTTGGGCTTACTTTGGCGTGTTTAAATATCAAAAAATTAGTGAAATGGATAGGGAATATCCCTTTTTATTTTTCTCAAATTCAGATTTTTGGATAGATTAGTAGATGATGAGATAAACTATTTTTGAAAACAGAAAAAGACAAACGTCATTTTTGGCGTTTGTCTTCGTTCTGAAAGGAGTTGATTTCAACTCCTTTTTAGTTATTTATTGATAGTTTTTAAAAAAGCTCAGTTCCCAATGGATTTTGTGCCATATTCTAACTCCATAAAATCTAGCAATTCATAATCATTCTTTTTATAGAATGGAACATTTTTTTCTGTACTGGTAATGAGCCCTAAGCGCTTGCAGCCCTTGGATTTGACATAAGGCTCAACTGCGTCTCTAAGAAAAGCACTGCCCACACCTTGTCCTTTAACGGATGGATTGACTGCAAGGAGCATCAAATACCAGTCAAAGCTATTAGATTTTTTCAAATGTTCTTCGGAACGGTCTACTAAATCAAGATACTTCAGAAAATTTCGAGGACTAATGTAGCGAAACAGTTTTATGACACCATTTAGCAAGTAAGATAGGATAGAAAAATCATTTTGTTGTAATAAGGCGACAGCTAGGATTTCTCCGTCTTGTTCAGCTACTAAACAGGTTTCTTCTTTGATATAGAGGCGAGTAAGGAGACTTTCCAATAGTTCTAAAAAAGCAGGATAGTTTTCAGGTTTCTTGAGATCATCTATGATTAGAGTTAAGAATGGATAGTCAAAGAAGCTATCGGCTATTACTTTTCCAATTTTTTGGTATTCGTCTAGCCTGGCTTTTCTGTATACTATGTTCTCCATTTATGAGCTCCTTTTTTATTGTTAGTAAATTATAATAACCGAGTTTTTACAAAAATATTGCCAAACTTAGTCAGTTGAAGGATTGTTAGAAAACTCTTTCTGTAACACTGAATCTGATTCTAGAATATCGGATTAGGCAGACAAAGAACACTCTAAAAAGTTAGAATTTTTAGAGTGTTGTCCAAATATTGCTAAGTTTTATTTTGTTGGGATTGAGATTTCAATCAATTTTTCAGAGTAGAGTGTCTTGATATTAGCTTCATCGATATTTTGCTTGTCGATCTTACGATTTAAGAAAAATTCTTGGATTTTTTCCATTTCTTGTTCGCGGATAGCACGATGTTTATTGGAAATGAGGATTTCATAATGAAGCGGTGCCTGAGTAAAGATAACATCAGTGTTGCCTGCAGAGTAGACTTCTACGAGTGTAGCGTCGGTACTCTCCAGTTGGCTTTTAACAAGGTTTGAGTGAGAATTAGTAGTGTTGATGAGCTTCATAGGTTTTCCTCCTGTGTTTCTATTTCTATTATAGCACTTTTTGGAAAAATTGGAAAAGTTAATTTAAACTTGATGCTGTTTTTTCCAAGCTTCAATTGCCCATTTATGACTGCCACGCTTTAAGTTAGCAATGGCTTCATCGATTGGGAACCAAGCTAGATGATTGAAGTCCTCCAAAGGTTTTTGGATTTCTTGATAAGAAGTAGCTTCGTAAAGATAGGCTGGATTGTAGTAGTAAGTATCACGATGGCTGGAATAGAAATACTCATCTGCTTGACCATAATAAGTGCCAATCTCAGCTGTAAAACCTAATTCTTCAATCAATTCTCGTTTGAGAGCTTCAAAATGATCTTCACCTGCTTCAATCTCGCCACCAGGCAAGAACCATGCACCATTTGGAGCTTGAACGAGGATAATCTTTTCATGTGCTGAGTCAGGGATGACTGCATAAACACCATATCTAGTTTTGTAGGTTACACCCTCTTTTTTTTCTCCAAAGGTTGGATTTGTCATAAATTTCTCCTTTATGTGTGCGCTTTCTTTCTATCATATTAAAGAATGCTCTTACTGTCAAGTAAGAACATTCTTTTAGTATGTGGAATTAGTCATTTGAGTCAACTGTTTCCAATTTATTTTTTGATTTAATCATGATTTTACCATTGCTAGTCATGACGGCTTTGAGGTTTTTCTCGCTTGGATTTTCAAGGTAGTAGTCCGTAATGGCATCTTCGATATAGTCTTGAATGGTACGACGTAGTGGACGAGCTCCCATTTTTGGATCATAACCAAGGTCTACAAGTTTTTCTTTAACCTTATCTGTTACATCTAAATGGATGTTATTGCTTGAGAGACGTTTATTGACATCATCTAGCATGAGGTCAACGATTTGAAGGAGATTTTCCTTGCTGAGAGCCTTAAATTCGATAATACCATCAAAACGGTTCATGAATTCGGGGCTAAAGAAGTTGCCTAATTCTCCAAGGACTGAGTTGGTACGGCCTTCACGAGCAGCACCAAATCCAACACTAGCTTCTGCCTTACCTGTACCTGCATTTGAGGTCATGATAATGATAGCGTCTTTAAAGCTAACGGTACGACCTTGCCCATCTGTTAAACGACCATCGTCTAAGACTTGAAGGAACATATGCATAACATCTGGATGGGCTTTTTCAACTTCATCCAAGAGGATCAGTGAGTAGGGGTTACGACGAACTTTCTCAGTCAATTGACCAGCTTCATCATAGCCTACGTATCCTGGAGGGGCACCAACGAGTTTAGCCACGCTGTGTTTTTCCATGTATTCACTCATGTCAAAGCGAATCATGCTATCAGCAGAACCAAAGAGTTCGATGGCCAGCTGTTTAGAAAGTTCTGTTTTACCGACACCGGTAGGACCAACAAAAAGGAAGCTACCGATTGGACGGTTTGGAGTACCGAGTCCAACACGGTTACGACGGATAGCCTTAGCGATCTTATCAACTGCATCATCTTGACCAATAACATGAGCCTTGAGGTCATCTGCTAGGTTGATCAGTTGAGATTGCTCTTTTTCTTTCAAATCACCAACTGGAATATTAGTCTTTTGCTCGATGATGTGTTCGATTGTTTTTTCACTGATGATTGGGGTATCCTGATCCGTTACCTTAGTCTTTTGCATTTCCTTGTATTTGGCAATCTGGTCACGGAAGTAGGCTGCTTTTTCAAAATCTTCATCGCGGGTTGCTTGTGCCTTGAGATTTTCTGCTTCGATTAAGCGTTGGTCGATGACTTTAGGATCTACAAAATTCAAGGTTAAGTTCATTTTTGAACCAGCTTCATCTAGAAGGTCAATGGCCTTGTCTGGCAAGAAACGATCTTGGATGTAGCGGTTAGAAAGGGTAGCGGCCGCTTCGATAGCCCCATCAGTATAGTGAACATGATGGTAATCTTCGTATTTTTTTTGAATGCCTTTAAGGATAATGATGGTTTCTTCCACAGTTGGTTCATCAACTTTAACAGGTTGCATACGACGTTCAAGGGCAGCATCTTTTTCGATGATGCGGTATTCATTGAGGGTAGTAGCACCAACCAGTTGGAGTTCGCCACGAGCGAGAGCTGGTTTGAGGATATTTCCTGCATCCATATTCCCTTCTCCTGCTGAACCAGCACCGACAATTTCATGAATTTCGTCAATGAAGAGAATAACATCCTCTCGCTCACGAATTTCTTCCATGAGTTTTTGCATGCGTTCTTCAAACTGACCTCGGATACCTGTTCCTTGAACAAGGCTAACGACATCTAAGCGGATGACTTCTTTACCTTGAAGCTTATGGGGAACATCACCGTCAACAATTTTCTGAGCTAAACCTTCGACAACAGCTGTCTTACCAACACCGGGCTCACCGATGAGGACAGGGTTGTTTTTTGTTCTGCGGTTGAGGATTTCAATGACACGGATAATCTCTTCGTCACGGCCAATTACAGGGTCAATATTTCCGCGACGGGCAATCTCAGTAACATTGATACCATATTCATACAAGAGTCCTTTTTCCTGGATTGGTGGTGGGGTTTGGGCAGTACCACGATTTTGGGAACCATAGCCACCATTTCCACCGTATCCACCCCCTGACTGAGTTGGGGGGATATTGTTGTTATTAGAAGATGGTCTAAAGTTATTGAGATCGTTAAAGAAGTCTCCAAAGGGATCAAAATCACGGTTGTTTAAATCTGTAATGCCCTTGAATAAGCTATTGTTAGGATCTGTTTTGATAATTTTGTAGCAATTTTGACAAAGGTCGATTTGCTTTTGTTGTCCATTGAGATTGGTATAAAGATGAATCGTTGAGTCATTGATTTTACAGTTTTGACAGAGCATACCGCCACCTCATTTCTTTCTTAGTCTTGACTAAATCTAAAAGGTCAAAAATAGTCAAACAAGTATATAATTTAATTATATCATGATTATTGGGCAATTCAAGTAAAAAGATTGGATACTAGCACTATAAATAGTAGAGCGCTAATCTGGAGAAGATTTTGATAGCAAGAAAAAAATCCTATTTGTCATGCAAAAAGGATTCTCGTTAGTGAAAGGCGGTGGGACAGACAGCCATGACGACATAGCCGTCACCCACAGAAACATGAAAATAAAGACAAGAGCCCTCATTTAGAAGTATAATCTAAGTGAGGGCTTTGTGGTTGATAATTTCTTGAATATCACTTTCGCGGGACAAACTAATCCACTCTACCGACGAGTACCCCAAAATATCGCCTTGAGCATGAGTATAAAAATACGACAACGTTATCGGTAGACAAGCTCTCTGACTTTATAAATGGAGGGAATCACAATGGATGTTCTCTATCAATCTTGTGCAGGTATTGATGTCCATCAAGCTACTGTTGTGGTTTGTATTCTACATGGGCCGCTCACTTCTACTCGTCCAAAGCGTGAAATGGCTCAGTTTGATACAACGACAAAAGGATTAAAAGCCTGTCATGATTTTCTCACTCAATTTCATGTAGAAGCCGTCGGCATGGAAAGCACAGGAGTTTACTGGAGACCTGTCTGGCATGAACTCTGTGATGACTTTGAACTCATCCTAGCACAGCCTGCTCATATGAAAGCTATTCCAGGTCAAAAAACAGATAAGAAAGATGCTCACTGGATTGCCCAATTAACACGAATCGGCCTGCTCCCTCGCAGTTTCGTTCCTGATGAAACCATTCAAGAATTGAGAGAGCTAACACGACAACGGAAACACTATGTAGAGAGCCGTAATCGTGAGACCAATCGGATCCATAAAATCCTCCAATCAGGAGGTATTAAGCTGACAACCTACATAGAAGATATCATGGGTGCTTCTGGTCGAAACTTACTGCAGCTGCTTATTGATGAGACGCCCCTTACCCCAAGAATGATCCATCAATCTGTTTATACCAGTTTGAAAAAGAAAAAGTTCCCCAACTCCTTGAGGCACTTGATGGGTACTTTTCGGCTCATCATCGTTTTTATGTTAGGTCAGTCCTTAGAGATTTACGATTTTTTTATCAAAAAAACAAATCGATTGTTTGGAAGAGCGTATAAACGGCTATCTAAATCTCTATGAGAGACCAGTGGAAATCCTAGATTCTATTCCTGGTATGGATCTTATTACAGCCTCTGTGATCATAGCGGAAATTGGGGTAGACATGAGCCAGTTTCCAACAGCTGGACATCTCGCTTCCTGGGCTGGTTTGTGTCCTGGAAATAATGAAAGTGCTTGTAAAAAGAGGAGCACAAAAATCAGACATGGCAATTCCTATTTAAAAAGGTGTCTCTGTCAAGCAGTTTTTGCGGCAAAAAGACAAAAAGGAAGTCCACTAGCAGAGCGTTATTACCAAATTCAAAGTAGGAGAGGACCGCAAAAAGCAACTATTGCACTCGCACATCAACTTCTTAAAATAGCTTATATCCTTTTGAAAGAAAATCTCACTTATCAGGAGTTTGTGCTACAAAAAAGGCTACTAGAGACGAGCCAGTAGCCTAATACAATTTTTTCACCTTCATTATATCACAAGGGGAGTCTTTTTGCGCTCTTTTGAGTTTTCGTATAAGAAATCGGTAATTCGTTAGAATTCGATTTCGTAGTCCCAGCCCCGCGAAGATGATTAGGAGTTTTGGGAGTCTAAAAGACGAACGAAAAGTCCAATCAGCTACCGCGTCAAAGTTTGATTGCTAATAAAAAGTGAGGTCGGGATCTTTTGTCCCAACCTCTGTATATCTATTATTAGTATAGAAGTTCGTAAATTTCCATCGCAATCAAGTCGATGCTGTCAAAAGTATATGTTTCACGAGCTTCAACATCACGAAGTGTAAAGATTGGGCCATTTTCTTCATCATGGTTAAAAGCAACTTCAGCTACAACAACTCCCTCGCGCTCAAAGTTACGTTTTAAGTTACCACCATCTTTTGTCATTGCTTCTAGGCGGTTGATGATTCTAACCAAATGTGATTCCATTTTGATTCTCCTCCATTTCTTATCGTTACTATTTTACCATAAAGAGTATCCACTTGACTAGAAAAAACTAAGATTTCTCGCTATTTCTGTTTTCTTTGAAATTTTATTGAAAATAAAAGGAAAAAGATTGCATTTTTATTCAAAACATGTTATACTCATACAAGTTTTAAGTTAGAAATTAGAAAGTAGTGGATTTATGAATTTTTCTTTTTTACCTAAATATCTGCCATATTTTAACTATGGTGCTCTCGTAACAGTCTTGATCTCTGTTTTGGTTGTCTTTTTGGGGACAATTTTAGGGGTAGTCTTGGCTTTTGCTCAACGTTCTAAAATAAAGCCCATAGCTTGGCTTGCCAATGTTTATATTTGGATTTTCCGTGGAACACCTATGATGGTACAGATCATGATTGCTTTTGCTCTTATGCATATCAATGCTCCGACAATTCAGATTGGAGTTTTGGGAGTTGATTTTTCACGTTTGATTCCAGGTATTATCATTATCTCTATGAATAGTGGTGCCTATGTATCAGAAACAGTTCGTGCTGGTATCAATGCAGTACCTAAAGGTCAATTAGAGGCGGCTTACTCTCTAGGGATTCGTCCTAAAAATGCCATGCGCTATGTCATCTTGCCACAGGCTATCAAGAATATCTTGCCAGCCTTGGGGAATGAGTTTATTACCATTATCAAGGATAGTTCACTCTTGTCAGCAATCGGTGTTATGGAATTGTGGAATGGAGCTACTACGGTGTCAACAACCACCTACTTGCCTTTAACTCCACTCTTATTTGCAGCCTTTTACTACTTGATTATGACCTCTATCTTGACACTAGCCTTGAAAGCTTTGAAAATCGTATGGGACAAGGAGAGAAAAAATAATGACTGAAACGCTTATAAAAATTGAAAAACTTCATAAAAACTTTGGGAAGAATGAAGTTTTAAAAGGAATTGATCTTGAAATCAAAAAAGGGGAAGTTGTGGTGATTATCGGACCATCTGGTAGCGGGAAGTCAACCCTCCTTCGCTCTATGAATCTCCTCGAAGAAGCGACAAAAGGAAAGGTTATCTTTGAAGGAGTAGACATTACAGATAAGAAAAACGACCTCTTTGCCATGCGTGAAAAGATGGGAATGGTATTCCAACAGTTCAATCTCTTCCCAAATATGACAGTGAAGGATAACATCACGCTTTCTCCTATCAAGACCAAAGGGGAAAGTAAGGAAGTTGCTGAGAAAAGAGCGCATGAGCTCTTGGAAAAAGTTGGTTTACCAGATAAGGCAAATGCTTATCCACAAAGTTTGTCTGGTGGGCAGCAACAACGTATTGCTATTGCTCGTGGTCTTGCCATGGAACCAGATGTCCTACTCTTTGATGAACCGACTTCTGCCCTAGACCCAGAAATGGTTGGGGAAGTACTAGCGGTTATGCAAGAACTTGCTAAGTCAGGAATGACTATGGTCATCGTGACGCATGAGATGGGCTTTGCGCGTGAAGTGGCAGACCGGGTCATCTTTATGGCTGACGGTGTTGTTGTCGAAGATGGAACTCCAGAGCAAGTCTTTGAACAAACCCAAGAACAAAGAACCAAGGATTTCTTGAGTAAGGTTTTGTAAGAATATCATGAAAAGCTCCAAGTGGGCTTTTTCTTATAGTTTCAGACTATAAGGTCACTTAGGTAAGAAGTGTTAGAGGGACAAGTGTTTTTTTGATATAATAGAAGATATTTGTTAGAAAAGAGAAAACACATGACACAGATTATTGATGGCAAGGCTTTAGCAGCTAAGCTACAAGGACAATTGGCTGAAAAGACTGCGAAATTGAAAGAAGAGACAGGTTTGGTTCCTGGTTTGGTGGTTATTTTGGTTGGGGACAATCCAGCCAGTCAGGTTTACGTTCGTAACAAGGAACGTTCAGCGATAGCTGCAGGTTTCCAAAGTGAAGTCGTGCGAGTTCCTGAGACCATTACCCAAGAGGAATTGTTGGACTTGATTGCCAAATACAATCACGATCCAGCTTGGCATGGTATTTTGGTGCAGTTGCCATTACCAAAACACATCGATGAAGAAGCTGTTTTATTGGCTATTGATCCAGAAAAGGACGTGGATGGTTTTCATCCGCTCAACATGGGGCGTCTTTGGTCTGGTCATCCAGTTATGATCCCTTCAACTCCAGCTGGTATTATGGAAATGTTTCATGAGTATGGTATTGAACTAGAAGGTAAGAATGCAGTTGTCATTGGTCGTTCAAATATTGTTGGGAAACCCATGGCTCAGTTGCTCTTAGCTAAAAATGCAACTGTAACCTTGACCCACTCTCGCACCCACAATCTAGCCCAAGTAGCTTCTAAAGCCGATATTTTGGTCGTAGCTATCGGTCGCGCCAAGTTTGTGACTGCTGATTTTGTCAAACCTGGTGCAGTTGTCATTGATGTGGGGATGAACCGAGATGAAAATGGTAAGCTCTGTGGAGATGTTGACTACGATGCTGTTGCACCAGTCGCTAGCCATATCACACCTGTACCTGGTGGAGTTGGGCCTATGACCATTACCATGCTGATGGAGCAGACCTATCAGGCTGCATTGCGTAGTTTGGTTAGATAATACAAGCATTGATTTTATATAGTGAAGAAACAAGTTCTAAAAAATGAACTTGTTTTTTTCTTGCACTTCTTTTAATAAAATTACAGTAAAACTTCTACAAATTATTGAAAAAACTCTACTATTTTGATATATTAAAAGCATCAATATTTATATGGATAAAATAAGTAAGCGTCTAGAGGGAGGTTTATTTTTTGGAGTGAAATGTAATCGCTTACTAGAACATTGGAAAGGAACAATAATGGATAAGAGATTTTTTGAAAGACGGTGTCATTATAGTATTCGTAAATTTGCCATTGGTGCGGCTTCGGTTATGATTGGAGCTAGTATATTTGGTCTTCAGGTGGCTCAAGCAGCTGAAACCGAAGCAGCAAGTCCCAGCGAGGAAACGATTCATCAAGTTCAACCTTTAGATAAGCTTCCAGATGAGGTTGCTGCAGCTATTGCAAAAGCTGAGCAAAATGGCCCACAAGATTCCGCTACTGAAAAAGAAAATGATACTGTTGAATCCGCAAAACCAATAACTGAAGAAAAGGTGACTGAGGCAACAAGTCCTAAGGAAGAAAAGGAAGCGGAAGTAGTCAGCCCTAAAGAAGACAAAGTTGAAAAAACTGACAAACCTGCTGCTGAAGCGAATGGGAAAGAGGCTACAGTTTCAGAAGGAAGTCCTGAAAAGTCAGCAGTTCGAGAAGAACATACTGATACAACTAATCAGAATAAACCTGTAACGGATGATAAAAGCAAGGAAGAAAAAGCTTCTGCAAGTGAATCGCCTCAAGCCACAAAAGAAAAGGAAAAAGAAAATCAACTCCTTGAAGAAAGAAAACAAAATTTCAACAAAGACTGGTATTTTTAAACTAAACGCTCAAGGTGACTTTTTCTAAGAAAGATGTAGATGTTCATGATTGGTCTAAGTTGAACCTTCCTCATGACTGGAGTATTTATTTTTGATTTTTGATCACAAGTCTCCTGCTCGTAATGAAGGTGGTCAATTAAATGGTGGTACTGCCTGGTATCGTAAGACCTTTACTATAGACGAAGCTGCCAAGGACAAAGACGTTCGTATTAATTTTGATGGTGTTTACATGGACTCTAAGGTCTATGTAAATGGTCAATTTGTAGGACATTATCCAAGTGGTTATAACCATTTTTCATATGATATTACTGAATTTTTAAATAAAGATGGTAGTGAGAATACCATTGCCGTACAAGTTACCAATAAACAACCAAGTAGTCGTTGGTACTCAGGAAGTGGTATCTATCGCGATGTGACGCTTAGCTATCGTGATAAGGTGCAAGTAGCTGAAAATGGAAATCATATTACAACTCCGAAATTAGCTGAACAAAAAGATGGCAATGTTGAAACACAAATCCAAAGTAAGATTAAAAATACTGCCAAGACTTCAGCCAAGGTATTTGTAGAGCAACAGATTTTTACCAAAGAAGGTAAGGCTGTTTCCGAATTGGTTCGTTCCGTAACCAAGAACCTAGCAGGAAATGAGACAGCAGACTTTAAGCAAACGATCTTGGTTAATAAACCAACTCTTTGGACAACGAAAAGTTATAATCCTCAGCTCTATGTTTTGAAAACCAAGGTCTATAATGACGGACAGCTGGTTGATGTGACAGAAGATACTTTTGGTTATCGTTACTTCAACTGGACAGCTAAGGAAGGCTTCTCTCTTAATGGCGAGAGAATGAAATTCCATGGGGTTAGTATTCACCATGATAATGGAGCCTTGGGGGCAGAAGAAAACTATAAGGCAACCTACCGTAAATTAAAACTCCTGAAAGATATGGGAGTTAACTCTATCCGTACGACTCACAATCCAGCAAGTCCACAGTTGCTAGATGCTGCTGCTAGTCTGGGACTTTTGGTCCAAGAAGAGGCCTTTGATACTTGGTATCGTGGCAAGAAAACTTATGACTATGGTCGTTTCTTTGACCAAGATGCGACTCACCCAGAAGCCAAGAAGGGTGAAAAATGGTCGGATTTTGATCTTAGAACCATGGTTGAACGAGATAAAAATAATCCTTCAATCATCATGTGGTCACTCGGTAATGAGGTTGATGAAGCGGATGGTGGAGAACGTTCACTAGAAACTGCTAAGCGTTTGAAAGCTGTCATCAAAGCAATTGATACAGAGCGCTATGTGACCATGGGTGAAAACAAATTCAGTAATAGATCTACTGGAGAATTCTTGAAATTGGCAGCAATCATGGATGCTGTCGGTATGAACTATGGTGAGCGGAATTATGATGCAGTTCGGAAAGCCCATCCAGACTGGTTGATTTACGGTTCTGAAACTTCTTCAGCAACTCGAACTCGTGATTCTTACTTTAATCCTGCTCAAAATCTCTGGCATGACAATCGCCCAAATCGTCACTATGAACAATCGGACTATGGTAATGACCGTGTAGCCTGGGGTAGAACAGCTACTGAATCTTGGACCTTTGACCGTGATCGTGCTGGCTATGCAGGTCAGTTCATCTGGACTGGTTTTGACTATATCGGTGAACCTACACCATGGCATAACCAAGATAATACACCAGTGAAAAGCTCTTACTTTGGTATTATTGATACGGCAGGCTTGCCTAAGAATGATTTCTATCTTTACCGTAGTGAATGGTATAGTGCCAAAGAAAAACCAACTGTTCGTATCATGCCTCACTGGAATTGGACTGAGGAAACGCTCAAGGAACGTAATATGCTCATCAATGGCAAGGTTCCAGTTCGGACTTTCTCAAATGCCGCTAGCGTAGAATTGTTCTTGAACAACGAGTCCCTTGGTAAGAAAGAATTTGTTAAGAAAACAACTGAAGATGGACGCCCTTATCACGAAGGAGCTAAACCAAGTGAATTGTATCTTGAGTGGTTGGTTGACTATAAACCAGGTACCTTAACAGCTATTGCTCGTGACGAAAATGGCAAAGAGATTGCACGTGATAGTGTGACAACAGCAGGGGAGCCAGCTAGAGTTCGACTCACTAAGGAAGAACATGTCATCACTGCAGACGGAAAAGATTTGTCATACATTCATTATGAAATCGTTGATGAAGATGGCAATGTCGTTCCAACTGCCAATAATCTTGTTCATTTCAATCTTCATGGCCAAGGACAAATTGTTGGTGTGGATAATGGAGAACAAGCTAGCCGTGAACGCTATAAAGCTCAGAAAGATGGCACATGGCAAAGAAAGCCTTCAATGGTAAAGGTGTTGTTATTGTTAAATCTACTGAAAAAGAAGGGAAATTTACCCTTTATGCGGATTCTGCAGGTTTAGCTTCTGATCAAGCAACAGTCACAACCGTTTCAGGTAAAAAAGAAAACCGTCACTTTGTCGCTTTTGCCCCTGTTAAGGCAAGAACTGATGTCAGTGAAAATCCTAAATTACCAGAGACAGTGACAGCTATTTATAGTGATGGTAGTGTCGAAGAAAAAGCAGTGACTTGGGATATCCCAGATGATCTCCTTACTAGTGCTGGTGAGAAAAAAGTTCTTGGTAATGTTGAAGGTATCGAAGCTAAGGCTGAAGCCTTTGTCAAGGTGGTTGCGCTCGATAAGTGGTTGCCTAAGGTAGCAACAGTTCCTGTTGGTACAGCTGTGGAGGATTTGGACAAGACTGTTACGGCTGTTTTGTCAGATGGAAACTTAGTTGATGCAGATGTCATTTCTTGGACCTTGAAAGATCCTTCTGCCTTGACAAAAGAAGGTGGACGTACTGAAGCAACTGGTAAATTGGAAGGCAATGACTACGAGGTTACGGCAACCTTTATCGCAAGTGACAAGGAGACAGAAAGTACTGTTACAGGTCTCACTGTTGGTGACAAGGCTCTTGAAAACTTTGAAACTGGGAAGACCTACTACCGAGTATCCCTTCCTTATACTGCTAAAATCCCAAGTGTTGGAGCACAGACAAGAGGCTATCAGGTAACAGTTCAACAAGCTTCAGCAGCTAATGATTATCAGGCTTCTGTATTCTTGAGTGACCAGAAGGGAGATTTAGTTCAAACTTACTTGATTCAATTTGTGAAAGAAGCGCCTGCCTTGACACGCTTGGAAGTAAGTGTAGAAGGTAAAGAAAATGCAACAGAAGATCAAGTTCTCCCTTATCATGTCATTGGACATTACGAAGATGGTTCACAGACTGAATTTTCAGCATCAGATGTCCATTTGGAAGCCAAATCAGCTGATGGTGGTCATCTGGAGGTGAATGGTCAGAACTTGCTACTTTACACTAAAGGAAGTGTCACTCTGACTCCTCGTATTGACAATCAAACAGACAAAACACAATCTGTAGCAACAGAACTTGTGATTAAAGAAAACAAAGTAGACAAGAAAATTGTCAAACTTCATCCAGTGACTATCTCTACAGATATCAATCAACAACCGAATTTGCCTGATCAAATTGGTGCAGAATTTGACAAAGGTTTGCCTCGTAAGGTAGCTGTAACTTGGGACAAGGTAGATGCAAAAGATTTGAGCTACTATCATAGCTTTACCCTTAAAGGTCATGTAGAAGGAACAGACATTGAAGCTCTTGCCAATGTGACTGTTGAAGGTTTGCAGGTTGCTGAAGAAATCAGTTTAACACTTCCTAAGGGTGAAACGGTACAATTGCCAGCTAGTGTTCGTGCTTATCATTCTAATGGAACAACTGTCTATAAAGATGTCGTTTGGGACAAGGTGCCAGCTAACTTTAGTCAGACTGAGGGTATATTTGAAATCAAGGGTCAATTAGTTGGTAGCCATCTGACTACCAAGGCACATGTTCGTGTTTCTAGTCAAGTTGTTGCTGGAAATAACATCTCTAAACAATGGACTGGTTCTCAATTGCCAGCAGCTATTGTATCTAATACAGGAGGAGATGATTCAGCTAATGCCTTGAACGACCTGACTGTGTCAAGAACGCCAACAGATGTTAAATAGATGGACTACTTGGAGAACAAATACTGATAATGACTGGGCTTCTATCTTGTTTGGTAATTCTGGTGATTTGACAAAACGCTTTGTAGACAATCTATCAGTTGATTTCTACACTGATGGTGCAATCGGACTTCCAAAAGAATATGTCATCGAATACTATGTTGGCCAAGAAGTTCCAGATCTTCCGAATGATGTCAATCATACTCAAGGGGATGTCAACCATCCATTTAACAATCCTGCCAACTGGAAAGAGGTTGAAAACCTCAAGGCTCCTGGACAATTATCTGCAGGTCAAACCAACCACTTTACCTTTGATAAGGTAGAAACCTATGCTGTTCGTATGCGCATGAAGAAAGCAGACGGAACTGCGGGTGTCGGTTTGACAGAAATCACTATTTTAGGAAGTAAGGTTCCAAGTGCTAGTAGCTCAGAAATTTCTATCCAAGTAGATGGCAAGAAGCTTGAACATTTCAATCCATCTAAGACAGATTATTATATTCCTCAAGCAAGCAAGGAAATTACTGCAACAGCCACCAACAATGGTGTGGTGACAGTTGTTCCTGCAACAAGTGAAAGGTGCGACACGCGTCATTTTGAAGGCAGAAGACGGAACCATCCTGAAAGAATATCGCATCTTCCGTGATGACGAAAAAGAGTCAACACAACCAGTAGCTGCGGAAAATAGTGCTCAGACCTTGAATGTTGGCGATCAACTTCAATTGCCTGCCGAAGTAACAGTCTACTATCCATCGCAGACTGGCTGGGTTAAAGCTAATCTTGCTGTCCAATGGGACGCTGTGCCAGAACATGCGACTGCACAAGAAGGTAGCTTTGAAGTCCTTGGTCATGTTCTAGGAACAGACTTAACAACTAAGATGCAAGTGACGGTTGTTACAAGGGGTAATCAAGTCATTTCAGAAAATGCAAGTAATAATGAGACTGATTCTAAAGCCTTTGCGTCTACTACAAATGATACACAAGCAGCTTCTCGGGATAAGATTTTCTATATCAACGATGGGCACTTTAACGAGGATGGACGTTGGACTAACTGGTCTCGTACTCCTAAAGACCAGGAAACATCTGTGGGAATTCTCTTTAAGAAGAATGGTCAGATTACACCTCAGTCTGTTGGAAAAGTAGCTATTCAGTTCTTTAAAGACAGTGGAACAGACGCACCAGCTAAAATGGTACTGGAAAGATATGTTGGTCCAGCCTATACAGAACCAAGCACCATTTCTCGTTATGAAGAAAATGCGGATCATCCATTTAACAAGGCAGAAAACTGGCAAGAAATTCCTTATAAGGCCTCTGGAGAAATCGTGGCTGGTAAGCCAATTGAATTTACCTTTGATCCGATTCAGACAACAGCCATTCGAGCACGTATGACTCGTAAATCTACAACTAATGGTCTAGCCATGGTCGAGTTTAGTGCTTACTCTCCTGCTAAAGTAAGAGATGAGGAGACTCCTTCAGTGACTATTTCGGTTGCTGGAAAAGCACTGGGAAACTTTGATCCAGCGGTTTCAGATTATACAGTGAGATTAAATGGAACTAAACCACAGGTGACTGTTCAAGCAAGTGGTCACGGTGTGACAACGGTTGTTGAGTCTGGTCAGGATAACCTTCCTACTCTTGTCCGTCTTCTTTCTAAGGATGGTAGTCTTGTCAAGGAATATCGTATTCACTTTAAGCCTAGTCACCGTATAGTTCCTGAAGAAGGGGAACAAAGTCCTGTTCTCGAACGACCAAGTCTAGAAGTTGTGAAGACCGAAATTCCATTTAAGGAAATTATCCGTGAAAACAATGATTTAGCTCAAGGTGAACGTCGTGTAATCTCAGAAGGTAAGAAGGGTGAAAGAGTTGATTATATCGAGGTTCTAGGATCTAACCGTACAACTGTTCATACAGATACGACTGAGGCGCAAGATCGAATTGTTGAAGTTAAGGTCAAACCAGTCATTACTACTAGTAAGAGCGACGAGCCAGCTCCAGTAGTAGAAGTTCCAGAATTTGAAGGTGGGGTTAATGCTGCTGAAGCAGCTAAGCATGAATTGCCAGAATACACAGATGCGATCGGGACAGTAGGTGACGAGCCAGCTCCAGTGGTAGAAGTTCCAGAATTTGAGGGTGGTGTCAATGCAGTAGAGGCAGCTAAGCATGAATTGCTAGAATACACAAAAGCAATCGGCACAGTAGGCGACGAGCCAGCTCCAGTGGTAGAAGTTCCAGAATTTGAAGGTGGGGTTAACGCAGTAGAAGCTGCTAAGAACGAGTTGCCAGAATATACAGATGCGATCGGGACAGTAGGTGACGAGCCAGCTCCAGTAGTAGAAGTCCCAGAATTTGAGGGCGGTGTTAATACTACTGAAGCAGCCAAGCATGAGTTGCCAGAATACACAGAAGCGATTGGCACAGTAGGCGATGTTCCAGCACCAAGTGTAGAAAAACCAGCCGAAGAGGTTCAAATATTAACTGATAAGGAAACTGGAGTTCTGGTAGCAGGGCTAACTAAAGAGTTGCCTAAAGGTCTCAAGCTTCAAGTTCAAAAGGTTCTACGCCAAGAATTAGCTGGTAAATACTACGATGCTTATCAAGTGAAGTTGGTAGATAAGGACAACCAAGAAGTTGAACTTAAAGGTGCTGTTTTAGTAAGATTACCAGTTAAAGGTCAGGTTCAAGAGGTTTATCACATGAGCTTAGATCAAGGTTTGCAGGTTCAAAAGGTGACGCTTGTAGGTGACACAGTTGAATTTGTCACCAAGATCTAGGACTTTATGCGATTGTCTATAAAGAACAAAACCAAGAACCAGTAGAATCAGTAGACCAAGCTCATGGGCTAGCAGCTCAGGGAGAGGTTTCTGGAAATAATCCAGGAAAAACAAGTTCAGCAAGACTTCCAGAAACAGGTGAAAGTCGATCTGATACAGCTGCCTTCCTAGTAAGTCTCAGTCTTGTTTTATCAGTGGCTCTACTAACTGTTAAACGTAAAGAAAAATAGAGTTTGGAACTCTACATTGCTGATTGATTGTAGAAATACTTGGACTATCCTAGTGAATAGGATCGAAAAATGCTACAACCATATGGAGAGGACCTCTTGGTTCTCTCCATTTTTTAAAATAGGGATGAAACCGCTTAGATGAGTGGTTGGAGGAAAGGAATAGAAGAAAGATGGATCATCAATTTTTTGAGAAACGTTGTCATTATAGCATTCGAAAATTTGCAATAGGAGCAGCTTCAGTAATGGTTGGTGCGAGTATCTTTGGAGCCAGCATGGTACAAGCTGCAGAGACAGAGCCCGCACTAGAAGCAGAAACAAGTCTTACACAGCTTCCACCAGAGGATAAGTTATCACCAGAATTGGCAGGCGCTATTAAAAGTGCAGAGGCAGACTTAGTTTCAGAGACTAAAGTTGAAGAGGTAGCTACTAAGTCCCAAGCTCTCGAAGAAACTTCTTCAAAACCAGTAGAAACTAAAAATTCTACAGTAGAGGAGAAAAGTACAACCGTAGAAAATGCTTCTACAGAAGTAGCTCCTACTGAGACCAATGCAGTAACAGAGCCCACGAAACCGGCTGAAGTAAATGGAACGGTGGAGAAAGCTGATTCATTTACAGCAGATAAACCTGCAAGTAAAGCAGAAATTGATGCCGCAAAATCTCAAGTAGCAAAAAAAGAATATACGGTATTTCCAAGACCTCAAAAGGTTACTTATGGCGATGGTGTTACTGCTCTAGAAGGAAAGGTAAACCTTGTCTTTAGCGATGGCTTAGATATCTATACACGTAACCGTGCCAAAGAAGTTCTCCAAGCTAGTAATGTTTCTTACACTACCAGTACAAAGGCTACAGAAGGGGCGACCAACATTTTCCTTGGAGTGCGTGGGAAAGCTCCTCTGGCAGAAAAAGAAGTCCAAGATATTTCGTCTGAATTATACGATAAAATTGATGCCTATGTCTTGCGCGTGAAGGACAATAAGATTTCGATCGTCGGAAAAGATACGGATGCTGTCTTCTTTGGACTGACAACTTTGAAACAAATGCTGAAGGAAAGTTCAGTCCCAGTTCTTCGAGATGTGACAGTAGAAGACTATGCAGAAGTGAAGAACCGTGGCTTTATCGAAGGCTATTACGGAAATCCTTGGACCAAAGAAAACCGTGAAGAGTTGATGCGCTATGGTGGCGACTTAAAGCTAACTCAGTACTTCTTTGCGCCAAAAGACGATCCCTACCACAATGCCAAATGGCGTGAACTCTATCCAGAAGAAAAATTGGCAGAGATTCGTGATCTAGCTCGTGTGGGGAATGAAACAAAGACTCGCTATGTATGGACCATCCACCCATTTATGAATAAAAAGATGCGTTTTGATACGGATGATTTATACAAACAAGATCTAGATGTCATTAAAGCGAAATTCACCCAATTGCTGGATGCAGGTGTGCGTGAATTTGGAGTTCTAGCTGATGATGCGGCCTGGCCTGCTGGTGGCTACAATAGTTATGTTCGTTTAATGACTGACCTGACAAATTGGCTAACTGAACAAGAAACAAAATACAGTGGCCTTCGTAAAGATATGATTTTCGTGCCAGCTTGGTATATGGGACAAGGGACAGAAGATGAACTTCGCACGCTCAACGAACGCCTTCCAGAAACGGTCCATTTAACTCTAACAGGAGGAAAAGTTTGGGGTGCAGTTGACCAAACCTTCCTAACAAATTTGAAGAAGAATTTGACAGAAGGTGGTAAGAAGTATCGTCCAATTCATTTCTGGATCAACTGGCCTTGTAATGATAATACCAAGCAACACTTGATTCTAGGTGGTGGTGAAAAATTCTTACATCCCAATGTTGATTTGTCCTTGGCGCAGGGCATTATGCTAAATCCGATGCAACAATCTGAAGCTTCAAAGGTAGCCCTCTTTGATGTGGCTCAGTATGGTTGGAAGCAATGGAGAAGTGCGGAAGAAGCTGAAAAATCAATGATATGGCCTTTAACTATGTGGTCAATGGAAGCTTTGAAGAAAGTGATGTATCAAAAGCCTTTCGTGAACTTGGTAAGCATATGCGCAACCAAAACCGTCCTCCACATGTCACAAAATTGGAAGAATCTGTTGAGCTTGCACCTAAATTGACAGACTTTTATAACAAATTGAAGGCTGGTCAAAATGTAGACGCAGAGAGAAAAGAATTAAAGGGTATCTTTGCAAACTTGAAGGCTGACGCCCTCCTTCTGAAAGAAAAAGGAGACAAGAAACTTATTGACCAAATCCACTACTGGTTAGACAATACAGTGGATCAGATGGATGCTTTAGAAGCCTTGCTGACAGCGACAGAAGGTCTGGCTGAAAAGAATGATGCTAAGGTTTGGGAGCATTATTATGCTGGGGTTAAGTATTACGATCAGTCCATTAGTTATTCCTTCTTTTATGTGGACCATTATGAACGTGCAGAGTTTGGAGTGCAACATATTCGTCCATTTATCAATAACTTAAAGGAATACTTGGCAACACATATCCAGACCATGCTGCATCCAGATAAACTTGTGACCACTTTTATTACCAACCGTGCGGGGATTGAAGGAGGTCTTGCAGAAGTAACAGATGGCGACTTGGATACTCATGCGATTGTCAAGACGACAACCGTTATTGAACGAGATGATTATGTAGGTCTTCGTTTCAATAAAGCCATTAAGGTTCATACGCTAGGTTTTGCTACAGGTACAAAGACAGCCGATAATTATACCTTTGGAAATGCCCTTGTGGAATATCAAAACGAACAGGGCGACTGGGTGGCTCTCACAAGTCCAGTCTACACAGGTAGAGAACGTACGCTTGAATTTACTAATCTTGATATTACGGCACAAGCAGTTCGTATGCGTGCCACTGCTAAGAAAGATAATGCTTGGCTTGCCATGCGTGAGATTGCCGTCAATAGACCGCTCGAACTTGGAAGCAAGAAGGTAAAAGGAACCATTACCCTAAGTCCAAATCTGGTTTACAAGTATGGAACCAGTGTGCTTCAAATGCAAGATGGCAAAGATAACACCGAATCTATGATGGCTCATGCCAATCAAACAAATGTGACTCCAGAAAATGCTTGGGTTCAAATGGACTTGGGTGGAGCTAAGAAAGTGAAACATGTTCATCTAGTTCAAGGGGAAGGTGATAAACTAGCAGCTGGTATCATCGAATATTCTACAGACGGTACAAACTGGAAGACACTTCAGACCTTAGCTGGGGATCGAATTTCAGATATTAGCCAAAACTTCACCGCCCAATACGTTCGTGTTCGTAATACACAGCTTCTCAGCAAATGGTGGAGAATTGCGGACTTTAGAGTTGACGTCGATACACCAAATACTGATTTGACCGTCACCAATGTCGACAGCCTGAAGGAAACGCCAGTAGTGGACAGTCGTGGTCGTTATGAAATGACCTTGCCTCAAGGGAATCATCTTCCAGCAAATGGCTATCTTGGCTTGAAATTGGACCGCCTCCATGAAGCTAGTTCAATTGCACTTGAAGGTGTAGGTGAAACAGGTTTGACACTGGAATATTCAGCAAATGAAGTGGAATGGATGAGCGCTGACCAACTTCCAGAACACGCCTTGGTACGCTATGTTCGCATTGTGAACAAGACAGATAAGGACCAAGCGCTTCCTACTGGAAAATTAGTCGTTAAGACAAAAGAAGTGGCTCCAACTGAACTCTTATCAACCACTATGGGTATTCACCAATATTATGGTGCTAATGATGTTCGTCGCGTACACAACCTTGGTCAACTATTTGATGGGGACTTTAATAATTTTGTAGAATTTTCTGATTACCAACGTAAAAACGGGGAAATTGTCCTGAAACTAGGCACAACTCGTCACATCAAGAAGATTCGTGCCTATATTCAGGACGCTCAGCGTAATTATTTGCGTGATGGGAAGATTCAAGTTAGTGAAGATGGTAAGAACTGGACGGATGTTGTAACAGTCGGAGATGGTGTGGAAAATGAAATTCGTGATAATTCCTTGACCGACGGCTGGACACATGATTCTGCCAACCCAGGAAATCGTTATATTGAAGGTATTCTGGATCAACCTGTAACTGCTAAGTTCATGCGTGTTCTCTTTACAGCGGATTATAATGCTCGTTTTGTAGGATTTAGCGAAATCGTGATCAATGATGGTGAATTTATCAATCCTGAAAATAATCCTACAGTGACAGGAACTGGTAGCGAAGAAGCGGATAACCTGAAGAAAAATATGACTGACGGCAATGTATTGACAAGCTATGCAGCTACTGAAGATAAAGGAGAGCTTGTTTATCATTTATCTGAAGAAACCAAGGTCAATCATGTTCGCTTGATTGCTGACTTGCCTGAAGGTGCAAAAGTAAATGTTCAAGTTCGTACCTTGAATGATGCTGGTGAATCAGTCTGGAAAAACTTGGGTGAAGTCAGATCAAGTTTCCAAACCTTTGCCCTTTCAGGAAAAAATCCACGGATTCTCGATGTAAAAGTTTCTTGGGAAGGTGGAGAACCAGAGTTCTACGAAATGACTACCTTCTATCAAGAAGTGGAAAACGATCCAGAACCGACAATAAGTAAAGGCGACGAGCCAGCTCCAGTGGTAGAAGTGCCAGAATTTGAAGGTGGTGTCAATGCAGTAGAAGCCGCTAAGCATGAATTGCCAGAATACACAGAGGCAGTTGGCACAGCAGGTGAGGATCCAGCTCCAGTAGTAGAAGTGCCAGAATTTGAGGGTGGTGTCAATGCAGTAGAAGCCGCTAAGTATGAGTTGCCAGAATACACAGATTCAGTTGGCACAGTAGGCGACGCACCAGCTCCGGTAGTAGAAGTGCCAGAATTTGAGGGTGGTGTCAATGCAGTAGAAGCCGCTAAGCATGAGTTACCAGAGTACACAGATGCAATCGGCACAGTAGGCGATGAGTCAGCTCCAGTAGTAGAAGTCCCAGAATTTACAGGTGGCGTCAATGCGCTAGAAGCCGCTAAGAATGAATTACCAGAATACACAGGAACAGTGGCTACAGCTGGAAATGAGCCTGCACCAAGTCTTGTTAAACCAGCCGAAGAGGTTCGAATTTTGACTGATAAGGAAACTGGAGTTCTGGTAGCAGGGCTAACTACAGAGTTATCTAAAGACCTCAAGCTTCAAGTTCAAAAGGTTCTACGTCAAGAATTAGCTGGTAAGCACTACGATGCTTATCAAGTGAAATTGCTGGATAAGGACAACCAAGAAGTTGAACTCAAAGGTGCTGTCCTAGTGAGATTACCAGTCAAGGGACAGGTTCAAGGAGTTTATCACATGAGCTTAGATCAAGGCTTGCAGGTTCAAAAGGTGACGCTTGTAGGTGACATGGTTGAATTTGTCACCAAAGATCTAGGACTTTATGCGATTGTCTATAAAGAACAAAACCAAGAACCAGTAAAACCAGTAGAACAAGCTCATGAACCAGCAGTTATGGGAGAAAACTTTGAAAATGCTTCAGAGAAAGTAGATTCAGCAAGACTTCCAGAAACAGGTGAAAGTCGATCTGATACAGCTGCCTTCCTAGCAAGTCTCAGTCTTGTTTTATCAGTAGCTCTACTAACAGTTAAACGTAAAGAAAAGTAAGGTTGAAAACTCCCAGCTCTGAAAAAGCTAATCATTATAAAAGAAGGAGAAGATAGCATAGTCTTCTCCTTTATTAATTGGGTAGTGAGGTGTATAATGAAAGTAAGAGAATGTGAGGAGAAGGACCATGATTGTAAAGGTTTGTAATGCAGATTTTAGTCTCCAGTGGGATGGGATGTATCAATTTGCTCTTGAAAACTATCCTCAGATTAAAGAATGGGAATTGGAGAAGCTAGCAAAGTTTATTGCTTACGAACAGAACCATCATCGTCAGACCATTGTGGAATGTGAGAATCATGAATTAAATGTACGAATTCATGATTACTTGCAAGAGCATAGCTATTTTCCTCCGTACAGACCAAGTTATCGCCTTGTAGCTTCTACCTATGATATCCAGAGGAAGTTGGTTACTTCAGATTATTGTAGTCATACTTGTACAGTTGAAGTGGCTCAGGCTATTTTTCAGACTGGGAAACTCATGTCAGCGGTTAAAGTATTTGGTAAAAGTGGGGCTGAGCTAGTTACAGATAGTCGTAATGCAGCTTCTGATCCAGCAGACTATTTTGACTATATCATGTTTGGATGGTCTAATACGACTTCGGGTTACCGACTCGCTATGGAGCGTTTGTTAGGACGGGCACCGTCTGAGGAGGAATTGCAAGAAAAGTTCATTCCTGGCGTTAGTTTTCATTTTCTGTATGAAGAATTAATTCAAGCGCCAGCTTATATCTTTGATGGCTATCATGTTGCGAAGGTAAGAGATAGTTTAGATTTGGATACCTTTCTTCATTTGTGTATCATCCCGTCAAAAGATAAGGCTTGTTTTGAAGGTTTGATTTCTAGTCAATTACAAGATAGAGTGCTTTACCTAGACTATGAGGGAGAAGGGTTACAGGATTGGAATACTAAGGTTAATCAAGTACTACATGGTAAGGATAAGTTGAAGGAGTAGTGTATGAAAGAGATTGATCAAGCTCTACTGAAAAAAGTGATCATCGAGCGTCCTTGTTCTAGTCATAAGGGAGACTACGGTCGCCTTCTCTTGATCGGGGGGACTTATCCCTATGGGGGAGCGATTATTATGGCTGCCTTAGGGGCGGTTAGAAGCGGTGCAGGCTTGGTGACAGTAGCAACGGAAAAAGAGAATATTCCAGCTCTACATAGCCATCTGCCGGAGGCCATGGCTTTTGGCCTTGATGATGAGCGATTACTTAAGCAACAGTTAGAGAAAGTGAATGTTGTCCTAGTTGGACCTGGGCTAGTGGATGATGAGCGTGGAGAAAAGCTACTTCAAACAGTATTTCTTCATTTGAATCAAGATCAGATCCTCATACTGGATGGTGGCGCCCTGTCTATTTTAGCGAAGGTTGAAATGAAATTTCCTAAAGCCCATCTTGTTTTAACGCCTCACCAAAGGGAATGGCAAGTCTTGTCAGGCTTAGATTTGGATTCCCAAGGAAGCAAGGAAACAGGAGAGGCTTTGAAGAGCTTTCCTTCGGGAACGATTTTAGTCCAAAAAGGTCCAGCTACTCGAATCTGGCAAGCCGGGCATGCTGATTTTTATCAGCTGGGAGTTGGAGGCCCCTATCAGGCAACTGGAGGCATGGGGGATACTCTGGCTGGTATGATTGCTGGTTTTACAGGCCAATTTCCACAAGTAAGTCTCTATGAAAGAGTGACAGTAGCGACCTATCTACACTCAGCAATTGCCCAAGAACTAGCTGAAGACAACTATGTAGTCTTGCCAACCATGATTAGTCAACATATTCCTGCATTCATGAAGAAAATACAAAAAGACACCTGAAAAACTCAGGTGCCTTTTAAGGATTAGAAGAGGCCTTTGACCTTATTTACAAGACCGTTAAGTCCTTCTGAGCCTGAAACCAAAGCTTGTGCTTGGTTAAGATATTCACCGAGTTGGTCCTTGTTTTCTTCGACAAAGGTTTTTGCAGCAGCCAAATCTTTTTTCTCGATTAGCTCTTTTACTTGATTAAACAAATCTAATGGGTTCATGATGTCCCTCCTTTTCTACCCTTCTATTCAATCATTTTTTATAAAAACTTGCAAGAAACTTGCCCCTTCTAACAAAGTTCATGGATGTCAAATTGTGTAAATTTTGATATAATTTTTAATGATGAATTTTAGAAATGATCGGTACGTGGTCGTGGATTTAGAGGCGACTAGTACCGGAAGCAAGGCAAAAATTATCCAAGTAGGAATCGTGGTCATTGAAAATGGCGAGATTGTTGAACAATATGCCACGGATGTCAATCCCCACGAACCCTTGGATTCTCATATCAAAGAATTAACGGGTTTGACCGATCAGCGACTGGCAGAGGCACCAGAGTTTTCTCAGGTTGCTGGAAAAATTTTTGACTTGGTCAAGGACGGTGTTTTTGTTGCGCACAATGTCCAGTTCGATGCTAATTTGTTGGCAGAATTCCTCTTTTTCGAAGGCTATGAATTGCGCACTCCTCGTATCGATACAGTCGAGTTGGCTCAGGTATTTTATCCTCAACTTGAAAAATACAATCTGGGGATTCTCTGTCAAGAGTTGGGAATTTCACTAGAAAAAGCCCATACGGCACTATCAGATGCCCAAGCAACAGCAGAGCTCTTTCTTTGTATGCGACAAAGAATGTTTCAACTGCCAAAAGGCTTATTGGAGCGCTTGTTAAGTTTGTCAGATGGTCTATTATATGAGTCTTATCTGGTCATCGAGGAAGTTTATCAGAAGCAGTCCATCCTAGTTGAACATGACTTGGTAGAGGTGCAAGATTTATTTTTAAGAAAAGAAAAGCCAGCCCTTTCTCCACGTAAACTATCTAAAGATTTCCAAACCAATATTGCCTTGTTGGATTTGGAAGATAGACTTCCGCAAGCTAGCTTTGCTCAAAAGGTTCAAACTTTTCTACAGAATGAAAAGCTTGCCTTTGTTCAGGCTCAGACGGGAATTGGGAAAACCTACGGCTATTTGTTACCCGCTTTATCACTAGAAAACGAAAAAGGAATCCTTCTCAGTGTTCCTACTAAAGTTCTACAAAATCAAGTGATGCAAGAAGAAGCTCGTAGGCTGGAAGAGGTCTTTCACCTTTCGATTCATAATCTTAAAGGACCCCAGAATTATCTAAAACTAGATGCCTTTCATCATGCACTAGAGGAAGAAGAGTCCAATCGCTTGTACACACGTTTTAAGATGCAACTCCTGGTTTGGTTAACTGAAACGGAAACTGGAGATTTGGATGAGATTGGACAGCTTTATCGCTACCAGCAGTTTTTACCAAACTTGGTACATGATGGGAATCTTCCCAAAGCTTCTCTCTTTTGGTTAGAGGATTTTTGGAGACGGGGGCAGAAAAAAGCTCGCTCTTGCCAGCTACTTGTGACCAATCATGCTTATCTCGTTACCCGACTTGAGGATGATCCCAGTCTACTAGAGGGCCGTCTCTTGATTTTGGATGAGGCCCAAAAGATCTTATTAACTTTGGAAAGTCTGTTACAAAAGAGTCTCGTTTTAAACGACATAGTAGACCAGTTAGATCAAGCTCTAGTTCGAGAAGAAGGGACGCTTCAGAGACGCTTGATGGAGAGTATTCGCTTTGAGCTTTGTCATTTGATGGACCAGTTCCTATCTGGCAAACGAAGAATGTGCCCTGCGACAACAATGGCACAACTCCAACAGGATTTCTCAGAGTTAGAAGTTCAAAGTTTCCAAGATTATCAGCGATTTTTCTGCACTGATGGAGAATTTTGGCTATCAGCCTCAGACTTGTCTAGCAAGAAGGTTGTCATTTCTTCCAGTCGCAATCAACGTCTGCTCTTTTCTGAGATTTTTCCAGAGAGTTGTCAACTCTTAGCTGTCTCTGCAACCTTGGAAATTAGTAGCAGAGTATCTTTACCTGAATTAATGGGATTTCCGCATGCAGCTTTTGACCGACTGGAAGAGAATTTCAAGAAAATCAAGAAATTTTGGTTGTCAAGGATTTTCCATTGGTGACAGAAACCTCCCAAGAAGACTATGCCCAGGCTCTTGTAGAAGTTCTGGAAGATTTGTCCTATCTTGAAGAACCCATGCTCGTTTTATTCACTTCAAAAGACCTTTTGTTGCAGGTATCAGACTCTTTATCTCTGTCTCATCTAGCCCAATATAAGAACGGAGATCCGGCTCAACTCAAGAAACGGTTTGAAAGAGGAGACTCTCAACTCTTACTAGGGACAGGAAGTTTTTGGGAGGGAGTTGATTTTGCGACTCACCCTCGAGTGATTGAAGTGGTGACACGCTTGCCCTTCCAAAATCCAGAAGATCCCTTTACGAAAAAAATGAATCAGGAACTGCGTCTTGAAGGGAAAAATCCTTTCTACGACTATCAACTGCCAATGGCTATTATTCGCCTCAAACAAGCGATAGGTAGAACCATGCGCCGTCTTGGACAACGCTCCTCTGTCCTTATCTTGGATAGCCGAATGACCAGCAAGCGATATGGAAAGCAGATTGGCAAGGCCTTGTCACAGACTAGTCGAGTGAGAGAAGTTTGCAAAGAGCAAGTATTCTCAAAAGTTCAAGAATTTTTACACAAAAAATAAAATAAACATCTGAAAGAATGAAGGAGACCTTTATGAAACGTTCTCTCGACTCTCGGGTCGATTATAGTTTGATTTTACCAGTATTTTGTTTGCTGGTGACTGGAGTGGTAGCTATTTACATTGCTGTCAGCCATGACTATCCACATAATATCTGGCCTATTCTCGGTCAGCAACTAGCATGGATCGTATTGGGAATTGTTATCAGCTTTGTAGTCATGTTCTTTAATACAAAATTTTTATGGCAGGCGACTCCCTATCTTTATGCCCTAGGTCTAGTCCTCATGGTCTTGCCTTTGGTTTTCTATAATCCTAGTTTGGTCGCAGCAACAGGGGCAAAAAACTGGGTGTCAATCGGTGGAGTGACACTTTTCCAACCTTCCGAGTTCATGAAAATTTCCTATATTCTGATCTTGGCTCGGGTCATTGTTCAATTCACACAGAAACACAAGGAAAGTGAACGAACGATTCCTTTAGACTTCCTCTTGATACTGTGGATGATTGTCTTTACGCTACCAGTTTTAGTTTTACTGGCCCTGCAGAGTGACCTAGGAACGGCCCTGGTCTTTGTCGCCATCTTTGCTGGACTCGTCTTGCTTTCTGGGGTATCATGGAAAATCATCATTCCAGTTATTGTAACAGCTGTATCGGGAATCGCAGGATTTTTGGCAATTTTCATCACAAAAGATGGGCGTGCTTTCATGCATCAAATTGGGATGCCAACCTATCAGATTAACCGTATCCTTGCCTGGCTCAATCCCTTTGATTATGCTCAGACGACCACCTATCAACAGGCCCAGGGGCAAATCGCTATCGGAAGTGGTGGCTTGTTTGGTCAAGGATTTAATGTATCAAATCTCCTCATTCCTGTTCGTGAGAGTGATATGATTTTTACAGTCATTGCAGAAGATTTTGGTTTTATCGGCTCTGTCCTCGTAATTACGCTTTATCTCCTACTTATCTATCGAATGTTAAAAATCACTCTCAAGTCCAATAATCAATTTTATACCTACATTTCAACTGGATTTATTATGATGCTCTTGTTCCATATCTTTGAAAATATTGGGGCGGTGACGGGTCTCCTTCCTCTGACAGGGATTCCTTTACCATTCATTTCCCAAGGGGGATCAGCCATTATCAGTAATCTGATTGGTGTCGGTCTGCTTCTATCGATGAGTTATCAAACGCATCTGGCCGATGAAAAGAGCGGTAAGACAAGATTTAAACGTAAGAAAGTTGTTTTGAAAAAAGTTAAATAAGGAGTAAATCATGGCTAAAGTTGCAGTTATCTTAGCAGATGGCTTTGAAGAAATCGAAGCCCTAACAGTTGTGGACGTATTACGTCGTGCTAATATTACTTGTCATATGGTTGGTTTTGAAGCCCGAGTGACGGGATCACATGCCATCCAAGTACAAGCAGATCGTGTGTTTGATGGTGATTTATCTGACTACGACATGATTGTCTTACCAGGGGGCATGCCAGGATCAGCAAATTTACGCGATCATGAACTTTTGATTGCTGAACTTCAAAAATTTGAGCAAGTTGGTAAAAAAATAGCTGCCATCTGTGCAGCACCAATTGTTCTGAATCGGGCTGGTCTCCTCAAGGACAAAGAGTTCACCTGCTACGATGGTGTTCAAGAGCAAATTGCTGATGGTCACTATCGCAAGGAAACAGTTGTTGTCGACGGTCAGTTAACAACTAGTCGCGGTCCAGCTACTGCACTTGCCTTTGCTTATAACCTAGTAGAACAACTTGGTGGAAATGCAGATGCTTTGAGAGAAGCTATGCTCTATCGTGATGTGTTTGGATTAGATTAACTAAAACGAGAGGAATCTATCAATTAGGGGATTCTTCTCGTTTTTTACTGTTAAAATAGAAGGAAATCGTCGCTTTTTTGATGAAAAAATGTTATAATGAAGGGTATGAAATATCACGATTACATCTGGGATTTAGGTGGAACTTTACTTGATAATTATGAGACTTCGACCGCAGCTTTTGTGGAAACATTAGCTCAATTTGGAATCGAAGAAGAACATGATAAAGTTTACAATGCCTTGAAAGTGTCAACTGCTTTTGCAATTGACCAATTTGCCCCAACAATAGAGCATTTTTTAGAAAAATATAAGGAAAACGAAGCGCGAGAGCTTGAACATCCTGCCTTGTTTGAGGGAGTACCTGCTTTATTGGAGGAAATCTCAGACCAGGGAGGACGGAACTTTTTAGTTTCGCATCGCAATGACCAAGTTTTGGATATTCTTGAAAAGACAGGTATTGCTGGCTATTTTACAGAAGTAGTAACAGCTAGCTCTGGCTTTAAGAGAAAACCAAATCCAGAGTCTATGATCTATTTGCGAAATAAGTATAAGATTAGTTCTGGTATCGTGATTGGTGACCGTCCTATCGATATTGAAGCTGGACAAGCAGCAGGCTTAGCGACGCATCTCTTTAAAAATATCGTGACATTGAGACAAGTATTAGAAATGTAAGAAAAAAGAAAAAGGGAAAAAATGACAGAAGAAATCAAAAACCAACAGGCACAGGATTATGATGCCAGTCAGATTCAAGTTTTGGAAGGTCTGGAAGCCGTTCGTATGCGTCCTGGAATGTATATCGGATCGACTTCAAAAGAAGGTCTTCACCACCTAGTCTGGGAAATCGTTGATAACTCTATCGATGAGGCCTTGGCGGGATTTGCTAGTCATATTCAGGTCTTTATTGAGCCAGATGACTCTATAACGGTTGTTGATGATGGACGTGGTATCCCTGTTGATATTCAAGAAAGACGGGCCGTCCTGCCGTTGAAACTGTCTTTACCGTTCTTCACGCTGGAGGTAAATTTGGCGGTGGCGGATACAAGGTTTCAGGTGGACTCCACGGTGTAGGTTCATCGGTCGTAAATGCCCTCTCAACTCAGTTGGATGTTCGTGTTCACAAAAATGGAAAAATCCATTACCAAGAATACCGTCGTGGACATGTTGTTGCTGACCTTGAGGTGATTGGAGATACAGATAAAACAGGTACAACCGTACACTTCACGCCAGATCCAGAGATTTTTACAGAAACAACAACTTTTGATTTTGATAAATTAAACAAGCGGATTCAGGAGCTAGCTTTTTTGAACCGTGGCCTTCAAATCTCTATCACTGACAAACGTGAGGGACTTGAACAAACAAGACACTACCACTACGAAGGTGGGATTGCGAGTTACGTTGAGTATATCAATGAAAACAAAGATGTCATCTTTGATACGCCAATCTATACTGATGGAGAAATGGATGACATCACAGTTGAAGTAGCCATGCAGTACACAACTGGCTACCATGAAAATGTCATGAGTTTCGCCAATAACATTCATACACATGAAGGTGGAACACATGAACAAGGTTTCCGTACAGCCCTAACTCGTGTCATCAATGACTACGCTCGTAAAAACAAATTGCTGAAAGATAACGAAGATAATCTGACAGGTGAGGATGTCCGTGAAGGATTGACTGCCGTTATCTCTGTGAAACATCCAAATCCTCAGTTCGAAGGACAAACGAAAACTAAACTTGGAAATAGTGAAGTTGTCAAGATTACTAACCGCCTATTTAGTGAAGCATTTTCAGACTTCCTAATGGAAAATCCACAGATTGCTAAGCGGATTGTTGAAAAAGGGATTTGGCAGCTAAGGCGCGTGTAGCAGCCAAGCGTGCGCGTGAGGTTACTCGTAAGAAATCTGGTTTAGAGATTTCAAACCTTCCAGGGAAATTAGCAGACTGTTCTTCAAATAATCCAGCTGAAACTGAACTTTTCATCGTCGAAGGAGACTCTGCGGGAGGTTCTGCAAAGTCTGGTCGTGACCGTGAATTCCAAGCGATTTTACCGATTCGCGGTAAAATCCTCAACGTTGAAAAGGCCAGCATGGATAAAATCCTTGCCAATGAAGAAATTCGAAGCCTTTTCACAGCTATGGGAACAGGCTTTGGTGCTGAATTTGATGTCAGCAAGGCCCGTTACCAAAAACTCGTTATCATGACGGATGCCGATGTCGATGGAGCTCACATCCGTACCCTCTTGTTAACCTTGATTTATCGTTATATGAAACCCGTTTTAGAAGCAGGTTATGTTTATATCGCTCAACCACCAATTTACGGTGTTAAGGTCGGCAGTGAAATTAAAGAATACATCCAACCTGGAGCAGATCAAGAAATCCGTCTACAGGAAGCCTTAGCTCGCTATAGTGAAGGACGTTCAAAACCAACTATTCAGCGTTATAAAGGTCTTGGAGAAATGGATGACCATCAACTTTGGGAAACAACCATGAACCCAGAACATCGTCTCATGGCGCGTGTATCAGTTGATGATGCTGCAGAAGCAGATAAAATCTTTGATATGCTCATGGGTGACCGTGTAGAACCACGTCGAGAATTTATCGAAGAAAATGCGGTCTACAGTACGCTTGACGTTTAAAAAAATTGGGAAATAGTTCCCATGGTTTGAAAAATATGATATAATCATTACAATTGTTTCAAGTATAAAAAGGAGTTTGATATGTCTGATAATCTGTTGATTATTACTATAATTGCAATCGCGGCTCTTCTGATTATTGCATATGTTGTGGCAATTTTGTTACGCAAACGCAATGAAAAGAAGCTCGCAGTATTAGAAGAAAGAAAGGAAGAGTTGTATAACCTTCCAGTTAACGATGAAGTAGAAGCTGTTAAGAATATGCATCTGATTGGTCAAAGTCAGATTGCATTTAGAGAGTGGAATCAAAAATGGGTAGACCTATCACTCAACTCATTTGCGGATATTGAGAATAATCTGTTTGAAGCAGAATGTTACAATAATTCATTTCGCTTTTTGAAAGCTCAACATAAAATTGATCAAATTGAAAGCCAGATTACCCTTATCGAAGAAGATATTGCTTCCATCCGAAATGCTTTGGCAGATCTAGAAAAACAAGAATCAAAAAATAGTGGTCGTGTTCTTCACGCTTTAGATTTATTTGAAAGCTTACAGAAGACGGTCGCTGAAGATTCTGAGAGATATGGTCAATCACTTCCTGAAATTGAAAAACAATTGGAGAACATCCAATCAGAATTTTCTCAATTTGTGACGCTAAACACTTCAGGAGATCCAGTTGAAGCAGCAGGAATTCTGGATAATGCTGAAAACCATATCCTAGCTCTGACACATATCGTAGAGAGAATTCCAGCAATTGTTGCTAAACTGACGACTGAACTTACTGATCAACTGGAAGATTTAGAGGCTGGCTACCGTAAGTTGCTTGATGCCAACTATAACTTTGTAGAAACTGACATTGAATCACGTTTGCAGTTGTTGTATGAAGCTTTGAAAAATAACCAAGAAAATATTAAAAAATTGGAATTGGACAATGCTGAATATGAAAATAATCAGATTCAAGAAGAAATCAATGCTCTCTATAAAATTTTCACACGAGAGATTGCTTCTCAAAATGTTGTTGAAAACTTGTTGTCAACACTTCCAACCTATCTTGATCATTTAAAAGAGAACAACCAAGTCTTGGTGAAGGATATTGAGCGTTTGAGCAAGACCTACTTAATAGCAGAGAGTGATGTAAATCACGTTCGTCGTCTTCAAGTGGATTTAGATTCCTTAGAAGTTACAGTTAGCGATTTGACTTCAGAACAAGAGGAATATTCAGAAGCTTACTCTGTATTGGAAGAACGTTTAGAAAATGTTCAAGCTACATTAAAAGAAATTGAAGATGATCAAGTTTCAGTGAGCGAACGTCTAGTACAGATTGAAAAAGATGATGTTAATGCTCGTCAAAAGGCAAATGTTTACGTCAATCGACTTCACACAATCAAGCGCTACATGGAAAAGAGAAATCTTCCAGGAATTCCACAGAACTTCTTGAAGTTGTTCTTTGCTGCTAGTCATAGTACTGAAGATTTGATGGCAGAGTTGGAACAGTCACAAGTCAACATTGAGTCTGTCAATCGTATCCTAGAAATCGCGTCACATGATATGGAAGTTTTGGAAACAGAAACATACAGTATCGTGCAATATGCTACCTTGACAGAACAGTTGCTTCAATATTCTAATCGCTACAGATCATTTGATGAAGGGATTCAACAAGCCTTCCATGAATCTTTAGAAATCTTTGAAAATGCCTTTGATTATCAAGCATCTTTCGAAAAGATTTCCCAAGCTTTGGAAGTTGCTGAACCAGGGGTAACAAATCGCTTTGTTTCCTCATATGAAAAAACAAGAGAAATCATTCGATTTTAATTAAGAAAAGGCGGTGGGACAGAAATCGGTAGACAAAGTCTCGATTTCGTAGTCCCAGCCCCGCGAAGATGATTAGGAGTTTTTGGAGTCTAAAAGACGAACAAAAAGTCCAATCAGCTACCACCGCGTCAAAGTTTGATTGCCAATAAAAGGTGAGGTAGGGATATTGTCCCAACCTCTTTCTTTTACCTATCATTTTTGAAAAAATGGACATTTTCCTATTTATCATTGAAATTATAGGCCTGATTTGATATGATAAAACTATGACAAAAAAAAGAACAAACCGTAAAGCAAACGACAAGAAGAGAAGAAATTTGTGGATTATTGTGGGGCTTCTATTCTTCACAATATTAACATTAGGTGCTGATATTGCTTATAAAGTCTTGACCAAGCAAGCTTTTGAGCAAAAAATTGAAGCACTGAAAAAAGAAAAAGATGATTCCTATTCACAAGGAAGCCAGAAAGATCATTTTCGTAAGGGGCAGGCAGAAATCATCACCTACTATCCTATGACGGGGGACAAGGTCATTACCTCTATTCAAGATATCATTGTAAAGATATCACGGATAAGGTAGAAGATAAAGAACATTTGATTTTTTACTACTCTGAAAAAGATTCTTCTTCCATCAAAGGTGTGGAGAGCTATCTTGTAAAAAAACAGGCCTATGACCTGAGTGATTCTACTGTTGTGGAATTAGAAAATACATCGTTAGATCAGCTTTATCTTAAGGAAGATGGGACCCTGTTTACATTAGATCAGCTCTTTACAGATGCTAGCAAAGCTAAGGAAAAGTTTCTTGAGGATATCAAGTCAACACTTCTTGATAAAAAGATCGAGCAAACACTTGTAGATCAAGTAATAGCCGATTTTTCAGCTAGCGATTTATCATCTTGGAAGTTTGCTTACAAAGATAGTCAATTGGTTCTTTATCAAATCAAAGCAACCAATAATGTAGAAGAAATAGCTTTGCCTATTTCAGACTTCTTTGATGTTATCCAATCGTCCTATCTAACTGACAAGGATGCAGAACTTTATAAGAAGGCTCAGGCTGAGAAAAATAAAAAAGTAGTAGCTCTTACCTTTGATGATGGACCGGATGGAAATACAACTCCACAAGCATTAGATATTTTGGCCAAATACAAAGTCAAAGCAACCTTCTTTGTACAAGGAAAGAATATTGCAGGTAATGAGTCGCTTCTTAAACGTATGCAGTCTGAAGGTCATGAAGTTGGAAACCATAGTTGGAATCACCCGGTTTTAACAAAACTGTCATTGGAAGACGCTAAGAAACAGCTTACAGATACCGAAGATGCTATTACAAAAGTTCTTGGGAAAAGCTCTAAATTGATGCGTCCACCATACGGTGCAATCTCAGATGATATTCGCAATAGCCTTGATTTAAGCTTTATCATGTGGGATGTGGATAGTTTGGATTGGAAGAGTAAAAATGAAGCAGCGATTTTGACAGAAATCCAACACCAAACGACTGATGGTTCTATTATTTTATTACATGATATCCATCAGCCGTCAGTAAATTCGCTACCAAAAGTTATTGAGTATCTGCAGGGACAAGGTTATAGTTTTGTGACTGTATCAGATCTACTCAACACTCGTTTGAAGCCACATGAGATTTACTATTCTCGTAACTAGTAAATTCACAGTCGGCAAATTTTTAGAAAAAATTAAAAAAAGATAGTTTTAATCTTGACAAGTAGGGGAAAACTTGATATCATATAAAAGTTGAGAAAAGCAGAAGTGAGAACTTCTCGCCTTGCGACTAACGTTGTCTGGCCCCTACGGATCAAATTTCAGAAATGAAATACAATCATGTAGTGCGGGTTTGCGTTAGCAAGTCCGCTCTTGTTTTTCTCTAAATTAAAAAAAGAGGTGAAAACCATAGCAAAGCAAGACTTATTCATCAATGATGAAATTCGTGTACGCGAAGTTCGCTTAATCGGTCTTGAAGGTGAGCAATTGGGTATCAAACCACTAAGCGAAGCGCAAGCACTTGCGGACGAAGCTAATGTGGACTTGGTTCTCATTCAACCTCAAGCTAAACCTCCTGTTGCGAAAATTATGGACTACGGTAAGTTCAAATTTGAGTACCAGAAGAAACAAAAAGAGCAACGCAAAAAACAAAGCGTTGTGACCGTGAAAGAAGTTCGTTTGAGCCCAGTTATCGACAAGGGTGATTTCGAAACTAAACTTCGCAATGCTCGCAAGTTCCTTGAAAAAGGAAACAAAGTGAAGGTATCCATTCGCTTTAAGGGGCGTATGATCACCCATAAAGAGATTGGTGCAAAAGTTTTAGCCGAGTTCGCTGAAGCAACTCAAGATATTGCTATCATTGAACAACGTGCTAAAATGGATGGACGCCAAATGTTCATGCAATTGGCGCCAGCAACTGACAAAAATAATTGTCAGAAAGTTAAATAAAGGAGAAAAAATCATGCCAAAACAAAAAACACACCGCGCATCAGCTAAACGTTTCAAACGTACAGGTTCTGGTGGACTTAAACGTTTCCGTGCTTACACATCTCACCGTTTCCACGGAAAAACTAAAAAACAACGTCGTCATCTTCGTAAAGCATCTATGGTGCATTCAGGAGATTTCAAACGTATCAAAGCAATGCTTACTCGCTTGAAATAATCGCGTATTTGTAAGTAAACAATTCTAGGAAATATTTGGAGGAAATAAAACATGGCACGTGTTAAAGGTGGCGTTGTATCACGCAAACGTCGTAAACGTATTCTTAAATTAGCAAAAGGTTACTATGGAGCTAAACACATCTTGTTCCGTACTGCAAAAGAACAAGTAATGAACTCTTACTACTATGCATACCGTGACCGTCGTCAAAAGAAACGTGACTTCCGTAAATTGTGGATCACACGTATCAATGCGGCAGCTCGTTTGAACGGACTTTCATACTCACAATTGATGCATGGTTTGAAATTGGCTGAGATCGAAGTTAACCGTAAAATGCTTGCTGACTTGGCTGTTAACGATGCAGCAGCTTTCACAGCTCTTGTAGATGCAGCTAAAGCAAAACTTGGTAAATAATTATTCATAAGACTGGTACAAGTTTGTCCCAGTCTTTTTTAACAAAGGAGAAAAAAATGGCTTCAAAAATGCTACACACATGCTTGCGAGTAGAAAATCTTGAAAAATCAATCGCTTTTTATCAAGATGCTTTTGGTTTTAAGGAATTACGTCGTAGAGACTTTCCAGACTATGCTTTCACTATTGTTTATCTTGGACTTGAAGGTGATGATTATGAGTTGGAGTTGACTTACAACTATGATCACGGACCTTATGTTGTCGGTGATGGTTTTGCTCACATCGCCCTAAGCACACCTGATCTTGAGGCTCTTCACAAAGAACATAGCGACAAAGGCTATGAAGTGACAGCACCTAATGGACTTCCAGGGACTCAACCAAACTATTACTTTATCAAAGATCCAGATGGATACAAGGTAGAAGTAATTCGTGAGAATTCATTATAGTTCCTATCGAGTAGCTTGTATGCTACTCGTTTTTTTAATTTGTAGTAGAATGAAAGAAAAAGAATAGAGCAAGGTCAGGGAAGTTTATGTAAAAGATGATTTTTGGCACCTGTTTCCAGATGCTCAAATCAGTGTATTGGTGGAAAAAGTTCTCAACAATACTATTGATGAGAGTGAAGATCCATATTTTAAAGCTTTACTAGATGAAGGAACAAAAAAAGCTCAGACTTTTATAGCAGATGAAAATTTCACTCAGAATGAAGTGATTCAAGAATGGCGTCAGGCATTCACAAAATTCAAAACCAAAAAAGGTGCTCGTTCTTCTATCGAAGCCTTATTAAAGCGTGTGAGTCAAGGAAGAGAATTTAATCCAATAAATCCTTTGGTAGATATCTATAATAGCGTCTCACTTTCTTACGCAGTTCCTTGTGGGGGAGAGGATTTAGCTAAGATTGTTGGTGACTTATGTCTTGGAAGAGCTCAAGGGAATGAATCCTTCTTTCCACTAGGGGCTGAAAGTGATGCTCCTGCCTTAGCTGATGAAATGATTTATTTTGATGAACACGGTGCGGTTTGTCGGTGTTTAAACTGGCGTGAAGCCCAAAGAATCATGTTAACGCAAGAAACTAAAGATGCTGTTTTAGTCATTGAAGCTATCAATGAAGAGCAGGCATCACGAGCTCGGGAAGCAATGCTAGAATTACATACTAAAATTGGTAAATATTTTGGTGTTAGTGGCAAGATCAGTCACTTGACAGCTACAAATCCTATCCTAGAGGTAGGATAATGAATGGGAATCACGGTTAATTCAACTGTGGTTCTTTTTTCTTCAAGGGAAGAAAGAAATTGTTTTTTTCTATTTTTTTAAAATGGTATAATATAAGAAGAAAAAAGGGAGGTGATAGTGAGTGATTGCACAACTTGATACAAAAAAACGGTTTATAGTTTCATGGAGAGTATGATTTCCATTCAGAAGTATGTTGACCAAGGAAAAAGCATACGGCTACTCAGCACTTGGAATCATGGATGTTGACAATCTCTATGGAGCTTATTATTTTATCAAAGAGTGCCAAAAAGCAAGGGATTCAGCCTTTATTAGGTCTTGAGGTGACCGTTCATCATAAGGAGGAACTCGTCAACCTTCGATTTTTTTAGCCTTGTCAAATCGTGGCTATCGAAATCTTATGAAGCTTTCGAGTCAAAAAAATGACAGGTAAAAAGGAATGGACTGATTTTTTTCTCCCTATCTAGAAGATGTTTGTGTTATTGTTCCTATTATTCTTCAATTGATTCCTTGGACTTAGGGCATGACTATTATATCGGAGTGTATCCAGATACACCTCAGTCGAATTTTTTTCTCACTCCATTCTCCCACTTTATCGTGTTAATTCCTTCGAATCTGAGGATTTAGAAACGCTTCAAATGCTCAAGGCGATTAAGGAAAATGTGACCTTGCGAGAGGTAGATGTTCAATCGCAACAAGGCTTGTTTTTACCTGCTGACCGTTTAAAACAGATTTTTTTAGAGAAATTTCCACTCGCGCTTGAAAATCTTGCAAGATTAATCAAGGAAGCTTCCTATGAGATTGATAGTAGTCTCAAGCTTCCACGCTTCAATCCAGAGAGACCAGCTGTTGAAGAGTTGCGCGAAAGAGCTATTAAGGGCTTGGAACAGAAAGGCTTACTCGATTCAGTTTATCAGGAACGTTTGGAAGAAGAACTATCTGTGATTCATGACATGGGTTTCGATGACTATTTCTTGGTTGTCTGGGATATCTTACGTTTTGGTCGTTCTCAGGGATATTATATGGGAATGGGACGTGGGTCTGCAGTTGGAAGTCTAGTGGCCTATGCCTTAAATATTACTGGTATTGATCCTGTAGCTAAAAACCTTATCTTTGAGCGCTTTTTAAATCGTGAACGCTATACCATGCCTGATATCGATATTGATATTCCTGATATCTATCGTCCTGAATTTATCCGATATGTTCGTGACCGTTATGGTAGTATTCACGCTGCTCAGATAGTCACCTACTCGACTTTTGGTGCCAAACAGGCTATCCGAGATGTTTTTAAACGGTATGGCGTTCCCGAGTACGAGTTGACATCCATAACCAAGAAAATTGGTTTCAAAGATACCTTGACAAGCGCCTATGAAGGCAATCTAAGATTTAGACAACTGATTCAAAGTAAGATTGAATACCAAAAGGCTTTTGAAATTGCCAAAAAGATAGAAGGCTATCCTCGACAGACCTCTATCCACGCTGCTGGTGTCGTGATTAGTGATAAAAATCTAACGGACTATATTCCTCTTAAGTATGGTGAGGATATGCTCATTACCCAGTATGATGCACATGGAGTTGAAGGAAATGGCTTGCTCAAGATGGATTTCTTGGGCTTAAGAAACCTAACTTTCGCTCAAAAAATGCGGGAGCTCTTATTTGAAACTCAAGGAATTCAGCTAAGGATTGAGGAAATTGATCTTGAGGATAGGGAAACTTTAGCCCTCTTTGCAGCTGGGAAGACCAAGGGAATATTTCAGTTTGAACAACCTGGTGCTATTCGCTTATTAAAGCGCGTGAAACCAGAAAGCTTTGAAGAAGTAGTGGCAACGACTTCCCTCAACAGACCGGGAGCGAGTGACTATATCGACAACTTTGTGGCTCGAAAACATGGTAAAGAAAGGTAATAGTTCTGGACCCAGTTTTGGAAGATATTCTGGCTCCAACCTATGGCATTATGCTTTACCAAGAACAGGTGATGCAAGTAGCTCAGCGATATGCTGGTTTTAGCCTTGGGAAGGCCGACATTTTACGTCGTGCCATGGGGAAAAAGAACGCAGCTGAGATGCACCGAATGGAGGAAAGTTTCATCCAAGGAGCACTCGAAAAAGGTCATGGAAAAGAACAGGCTCAGCAGGTTTTTGCTGTCATGGAAAAATTTGCTGGTTATGGTTTCAACCGATCACATGCTTATGCTTATGCGGCTTTAGCTTTTCAACTTGCTTACTTTAAAACACATTACCCAGAAATCTTTTATCAAGTCATGCTCAACTATGCCAGTGGAGATTATATTCTCGATGCGCTTGAAATGGGTTTTGAACTGACACCACTCTCTATCAATACAATCCCATATCAGGATAAATTGACAGACAAGACTATTTACTTGGGACTTAAGAGTATCAAGGGGATGCCTCGAGATTTTGCCTATTGGATTTTAGAGAATCGTCCTTTTAGTAGTGTCGAAGATTTTGTCACTCGCTTGCCTAAAAATTATCAGAAGTTGAGTCTTTTAACTCCCCTAGTCGAGATTGGTTTATTTGATAGTTTTGAAAAAAATCGCCAAAAAATCTTATCCAATTTACCTACCTTGTTTATTTTTGTGGAAGAATTGGGTAGTTTGTTTGCAGATAATAGCTACAATTGGCTTGAGAGTGAGGATTATACACAAGTCGAAAAGTTTCGTAAGGAACAGGAGTGGCTTGGAGTCGGTATCAGTCCGCATCCCTTACTGATTTTAGCAAAGAATCCCCTCTATCCAATTGTGAGTTTGTCTGAACTATCTGAAGGACAGACAGCTACAGTACTCGTTGAGATAGAATCCATTCGTGTCATTCGTACTAAAAAAGGTGAAAACATGGCTTTTCTGAAAGTTAGTGATAGTAAAACGAAGCTTGAAGTCACAGTTTTTTCTGACCAGTATCGCCAATTTAACAATCTCTTACATGAAGGAAGATTTTACTACCTTAATGGAAAAGTGCAGGCAAGAGACGGTCGCCTTCAGTTAGTATTAAATAATCTAAAAGAAGCAGTGAGTGAACGATTTTGGATTCAGGCTGCTGATCATGAACATGATTCTGAAATTTATCATATTTTAGAACAATACAAGGGACAAATTCCAGTCATTATACGCTACGAAAATGAACAAAAAAATGTTCTTTTGCCGGGCTATTTTGTTGCAAAAGATGTTAGTTTGCAGGAATCTTTGAGTCAAATAACTATGAAAACGATTTATCGTTAAAAATCAATGAAAATAAAAGAATTTTAACTTTAATTATGGTATAATCAGTTAGAATGTTAAAAGAAAAAGGAGCAAAACCAAATGAAACGTATTGCTGTTTTGACTAGTGGTGGAGACGCCCCTGGTATGAATGCTGCCATCCGTGCAGTAGTTCGTCAAGCAATCTCAGAAGGAATGGAAGTATTTGGTATCTATGATGGATACGCTGGTATGGTTGCTGGTGAGATTTATCCACTTGATGCTGCTTCAGTAGGAGACATCATTTCACGTGGTGGTACTTTCCTTCACTCTGCTCGTTACCCTGAGTTTGCAAAACTCGAAGGTCAACTTAAAGGGATTGAGCAGTTGAAAAAACACGGTATCGAAGGTGTCGTGGTTATCGGTGGTGACGGTTCTTATCACGGAGCTATGCGCTTGACTGAGCATGGGTTCCCTGCTATCGGACTTCCAGGAACAATCGATAACGATATCGTAGGTACTGATTTCACAATCGGATTTGATACTGCAGTTACAACTGCAATGGATGCGATCGATAAGATTCGTGATACCTCATCAAGTCACCGTCGTACTTTCGTAGTTGAAGTTATGGGACGTAATGCTGGAGATATCGCTCTTTGGGCTGGTATTGCCACTGGTGCTGATGAAATTATCATCCCTGAAGAAGGCTTCAAGATGGAAGACATCGTAGCAAGTATCAAAGCTGGATATGAACACGGTAAGAAACACAACATTATCGTTTTGGCAGAAGGTGTTATGTCAGCGGCTGAATTTGGTCAAAAACTAAAAGAAGCTGGAGATACAAGCGACCTTCGTGTAACTGAACTTGGTCATATCCAACGTGGTGGATCTCCAACTGCTCGTGACCGTGTATTGGCGTCACGTATGGGAGCACACGCTGTTAAACTTCTTAAACAAGGAATCGGTGGTGTCGCTGTTGGTATCCGTAACGAGAAAATGGTTGAAAATCCAATTCTTGGAACTGCAGAAGAAGGAGCTTTGTTTAGCCTAACAGCTGATGGTAAGATTGTTGTTAACAATCCTCATAAAGCTGACCTTGAACTTTCTGCTTTGAACAAGAGCTTGTCATAATCAACTTTAACTAAACTGGTAAAATGACCATAAAAGGTCAAATTATATAAAGGAGTCACAAAAATCATGAACAAACGTGTAAAAATCGTTGCAACTTTGGGTCCTGCGGTAGAAATCCGTGGTGGTAAAAAATTCGGTGATGACGGATACTGGGGTGAAAAACTTGACGTTGAAGCTTCAGCTAAAAACATTGCTCAATTGATTGAAGCAGGAGCTAACACTTTCCGTTTCAACTTCTCACACGGTGACCACCAAGAACAAGGTGACCGTATGGCAACTGTTAAACTTGCAGAAAAACTTGCAGGTAAAAAAAGTTGGTTTCCTTCTTGATACTAAAGGACCAGAAATCCGTACTGAATTGTTCGAAGGTGAAGCTAAAGAGTACTCATACAAAAACTGGTGAAAAAAATTCGTGTTGCAACTAAACAAGGTATCAAATCAACTCGTGAAGTGATTGCTTTGAACGTTGCTGGAGCTCTTGATATCTATGATGACGTTGAAGTTGGTCGCCAAGTATTGGTTGACGATGGTAAACTTGGTCTTCGTGTTGTAGAAAAAGACGATGCAACTCGTGAATTTGTCGTTGAAGTTGAAAACGACGGTGTTATCGCTAAACAAAAAGGTGTAAACATCCCTAACACTAAAATTCCTTTCCCAGCTCTTGCTGAACGTGATAACGCTGATATCCGCTTCGGTCTTGAACAAGGTATCAACTTCATCGCGATCTCATTCGTACGTACTGCAAAAGACGTTAACGAAGTTCGTGCAATCTGTGAAGAAACTGGTAACGGTCACGTTCAATTGTTCGCTAAAATCGAAAACCAACAAGGTATCGATAACTTGGACGAAATCATTGAAGCTGCTGACGGTATCATGATCGCTCGTGGTGACATGGGTATCGAAGTACCATTTGAAATGGTTCCAGTTTACCAAAAAATGATCATTACTAAAGTAAACGCTGCTGGTAAAGTTGTTATCACTGCAACAAACATGCTTGAAACAATGACTGAAAAACCACGTGCGACTCGTTCAGAAGTATCAGACGTATTTAACGCTGTTATCGACGGAACTGACGCTACAATGCTTTCAGGTGAGTCAGCAAACGGTAAATACCCACTTGAGTCTGTTCGTACAATGGCTACAATCGACAAGAACGCTCAAACTCTTCTTAACGAATACGGACGTTTGAACTCAGATTCATTTGAACGTAACTCTAAGACAGAAGTTATGGCTTCAGCAGTTAAAGACGCTACAAACTCAATGGACATCAAATTGGTTGTAACTCTTACTAAGACTGGTCACACAGCACGTTTGATCTCTAAATATCGTCCAAATGCTGATATCTTGGCATTGACATTTGACGAATTGACAGAACGTGGATTGATGTTGAACTGGGGTGTTATCCCAATGTTGACAGAAGCTCCATCATCAACTGATGATATGTTCGAAATTGCTGAACGTAAAGCAGTTGAAGCAGGTCTTGTACAATCTGGTGACGATATCGTTATCGTTGCAGGTGTGCCACTTGGTGAAGCAGTTCGTACTAACACAATGCGTATCCGCACTGTACGTTAATCAAAAAATAAAAACCTATCATATCAAGCTTTCTAGCTTGTGTGATAGGTCTTTTTTCTTATCCTTTTCGAATAAAGTAGAAAAGGAGGTTTTATGTTTTTAGCTAGAGATGAAAACGGGCGCCTAGTCAATGCCTTGGAGGATGAACTAGTCAAACAAGCTTATTATTGTCCAGCTTGTGGAACAAGTGTTCGCATGAGAAAAGGAAAAAATGTACGAAGGCATTTTTTCCATGAAAGTCTCAAAAAATGTGATTTTTTCCATGAAAATGAAGGACCAGAGCATCTGGAAAACAAGAAAAGACTGTTTTATTGGGCTAAGGAGAATGATGCGGTTGAAATGGAATATCCCATACCTGAACTGAAGCAGATTGCTGATATCTTTATCAATAAACAACTTGCCCTAGAAGTTCAGTGTAGTCCCATTTCTTGTGAACTTTAAGGGATAGAAGTAATGGTTATCGAAGTTTGGGAATTCAAGTTCTTTGGCTACTAGGAGAAAAGCTCTGGCTAAAAGAGCGACTAACTCAACTTCAGAGCGATTTTCTTTACTTTAGTAATAACATGGGCTTTCATATTTGGGAGTTAGATCATAAAAAACAGGTTTTGAGACTCAAGTACCTCCTTCATCAAGATTTGAAAGGGAAACTCCATTATCAAGTCAAGGAATTTTCTTATGACAAAGGGAATCTTCTAGAAATATTACGGACTCCTTATCAGCAACAAAATATTATCACTTTTTCGGTCGAACAAGATAAGAACATTTGTCGTTACATTCAAAAACAACTCTACTATCAAAATCCCTATTGGATGAAGCAACAAGCCAAGGCCTACTTGAGAGGGGAGAACCTTTTGAATCTGAAGAATCAGGACTGGTATCCTCAAGTAAGGCCGATAGAAAATGATTCTTTTTGTCAAATTAAACAGGATATTAGTGATTATTATCGCAACTTTCGAATTTATTATCAAAAAAATCCTCAAACTGAGTTACAAAAGCTCTATCCACCTGCCTTTTATCAGCAATATTTCTTAAAAAATATGGTAAAATAGAAAGGATGGAGGAAACTTATGGTATTACAACGAAATGAAATCAATGAAAAAGATACATGGGATCTATCAACGATCTTTGAAACAGACCAGAAATGGGAAGAAGAACTCGCCCTTTTAACGGAAGATACAAAACAAGCAGCTAGTCTTGAGGGACATCTCTTGGATAGTGCAGAGAGTCTTCTTGACATTACAGAGCGTTATCTGGACTTGAGTCGTCGTCTTGAAAAACTCTATGTCTATGCACATATGAAAAACGACCAAGATACTCGAGTAGCTAAGTATCAAGAATACTATGCAAAAGCAATGGCTCTTTATAGTCAACTTGATCAGGTCTTCTCTTTCTATGAGCCGGAATTTATGGCTATCACAGAAGATCAGTATCAAAACTTTTTAACAGAAGAACCAAAACTCCAGCCTTATAAACACTTCTTTGATAAACTATTGCAAAATAAGGACCATGTCCTTTCACAACGTGAAGAAGAGTTGCTTGCAGGTGCTGGTGAAATCTTCGGTGCTGCTAGTGAAACCTTCGCTATTTTAGATAATGCAGATATCGTCTTTCCATTTGTTAAAGATGAAGATGGAAATGAAGTACAATTGTCACACGGCGTTTATATGCGCTTGGTAGAATCTAAGAACCGTGAGGTTCGTCGTGGAGCTTATGAAGCCCTTTACTCTACCTATGAACAATACCAGCACACTTACGCTAAAACCTTGCAGACCAATGTTAAAGTGCAAAACTACCGTGCTAAGGTTCGTAATTACAAGAGTGCACGTGAAGCAGCTCTTGCAGCAAACTTTGTGCCAGAAAGTGTATATGACAATCTAGTATCTGCTGTTCGTAAGCACCTGCCACTCTTGCATCGTTATCTGGCTCTTCGTTCAAAAATCTTGGGTATTCCAGATCTCAAGATGTACGATGTTTATACCCCATTGTCTTCAGTGGAATACAGCTTTACTTATGAGGAGGCCTTGAAGAAGGCAGAAGAAGCTTTGGCAGTTCTTGGTGAGGATTACTTGAGCCGAGTTAAACGTGCCTTCAGCGAACGTTGGATTGATGTGTATGAAAACCAAGGCAAGCGTTCAGGTGCATATTCAGGTGGATCATACGATACAAATGCCTTCATGCTCCTTAACTGGCAAGATAACCTCGATAATCTCTTTACTCTTGTACATGAGACAGGTCACAGTATGCATTCTAGCTATACACGTGAAACCCAGCCTTATGTCTACGGGGATTACTCAATCTTCTTGGCAGAAATTGCTTCAACAACCAATGAAAACATCCTGACAGAAAAATTATTGCAAGAAGTTCAAGATGATGCAACACGCTTTGCGATTCTCAACAACTTCTTGGATGGTTTCCGTGGAACAGTATTCCGCCAAACTCAATTTGCAGAATTTGAACATGCCATCCACCAAGCAGATCAAAACGGTGAAGTTTTAACAAGTGAGTTCCTAAACAATCTATACGCTGACTTGAACCAAGAATACTATGGCTTGAGCAAGGAAGACAACCCTCAAATCCAGTACGAGTGGGCTCGAATTCCTCATTTCTACTATAATTACTATGTGTATCAATATTCAACAGGCTTTGCGGCAGCTTCAGCCTTGGCTGAAAAGATTGTTCATGGTAGCCAAGAGGATCGTGACCGTTATATTGAATACCTGAAGGCTGGGAAGTCAGACTATCCACTCAATATCATGCGTAAAGCTGGTGTTGACATGGAAAAAGAAGATTATCTTAACGATGCCTTTGCAGTCTTTGAACGTCGTTTGGATGAGTTTGAAGCCCTTGTTGAAAAATTAGGATTGGCATAAGGCAGATGGTAAAGTCTTATAGTAAAAATGCCAATCATAACATGCGACGTCCTGTTGTCAAGCATGAGATTGTCGAGTTCATGCGCCACAGACAAAAGCAGGTGACGGGTTCCCTAAAAGAACTAGAAAACTTTGCTCGCAAGGAGAATATTCCTATCATTCCTCATGAAACCGTTGCTTATTTTCGTTTCCTTATGGAAACCATTCAACCAAAAAACATTTTAGAGATTGGGACGGCTATTGGCTTTTCTGCCCTTTTGATGACAGAGCATTCACCCAAGTCAAAAATCACCACTATTGACCGAAATCCTGAGATGATTGGTTTTGCCAAGGAAAATTTTGCTAAATTTGATAGCCGAAAACAAATCACTCTCTTAGAAGGTGATGCGGTAGATGTCTTATCAACGTTGACTGAGACCTATGATTTTGTATTTATGGATTCTGCCAAGTCCAAATATATCGTCTTTCTACCAGAAATCCTCAAACACCTCGAAGTAGGTGGAGTCGTTGTCTTGGATGATATTTTCCAAGGAGGAGATATTGCGAGGGATATTATGGAAGTCCGACGTGGACAACGGACGATTTATCGTGGCTTGCAAAGACTATTTGATGCAACCTTAGATAATCCTGGCTTAACCGCTAGCTTGGTTCCACTTGGAGATGGGATTCTTATGCTAAGAAAGAATCAAGCAGAAGTAGAACTGCCTGATATTGATTGATTTCAGATATTTTTAAGACAATTTGGTAAAATAGATAAGGTAAACCTTTATTTAGTATACAAAAGGAGTAAACATGAAGAAAAAACTAATGGCAGGAGCCATCACATTGTTGTCAGTAGCTACTTTGGCTGCTTGTTCAAACAGTTCTGAAGGAACTGACTTGATTAGCATGAAAGGCGATGTTATTACTGAGCATCAATTCTTTGAAGAAGTCAAAAATAATGCGACTGCTCAACAAGTCTTGCTGAATATGACCATTCAAAAAGTTTTTGAAAAACAATATGGTTCAGAAGTAAGTGATAAAGAAGTAGATGATGCAGTTGCAGAAGAACAAAAGAAATACGGTGATAGCTATCAAACGATTCTCGCCCGTTCAGGTATGACAGCAGAAAGCCGTAAAGCTCAAATTCGTACAAGTAAATTAGTTGAGTATGCTGTTAAGAAAGCCGCTGAAGCTGAATTAACAGATGAAAACTACAAAAAAGCTTTTGAAGAGTATACTCCAGAAGTAACGGCTCAAATTATTAAACTTGACAGTGAAGATAAGGCTAAGGAAGTTCTTGCCAAAGCAAAAGAGTCTGGAGCTGACTTTGCACAACTTGCAAAAGACAATTCTACAGACGAAAAGACAAAAGAAAATGGTGGAGAAATTACTTTTGACTCTGCATCAACAGAATTACCAGACGTAGTTAAGAAAGCAGCTTTTGCGCTTGATGTCAACGGAATTTCTGATGTTATCACTGCTCCAGGAACTCAAGCTTATACAAGTAGTTTCTACATTGTTAAGTTGACGAAGAAATCAGAAAAATCTTCTAACTTGGATGATTATAAAGAAAAACTTAAAACAATCATTTTGACTCAAAAACAAAATGATGCAACCTTTGTTCAAGGTGTTATTAGTAAAGAATTGCAAGATGCCAACATTAAAGTTAAAGATCCGGCCTTCCAAAATATCTTTACACAATACATCAAAGGCGAAACAACTTCTGACAGCAGCAGTAGCGCCTCAAACTAAGATAGTAATGAACTACCTTCCTCTGTCTGGAAGGTAGTTTTTTACTTTATAAAATATCAAGATTATAGTTTTATAAGTCCTAGTAACTAAAAACAATCGATAGGTCGGATAAGGGAGCACTCAAGACATTCTTGTTCAGAGTCCGTTTTGAGTAAAGTTCGAATGTTTATACTGTAAGAGTTTTTTTCTAGGCTAAAAAATGGTATAATAGCATGTAAAACTAGAAATAATAAGGGAAAATAAAAATATTTTTCCGAAAGATAGGTGACATATGAAAATAAGTAAAAGGCACCTGCTGAATTATTCCATTTTGATTCCTTATCTACTGTTATCCGTTTTAGGATTGATAGTAGTTTATTCGACAACTAGTGCAACTCTTATCCAAGAGGGGAAAAGTACCTTACAACTGGTTCGAAATCAAGGAATTTTCTGGATAGCCAGTTTGTTTTTAATTGCCTTGATTTATAAATTAAAATTAGGATTTCTGCGAAATGAGCGATTACTCTTTATCGTCATGTTTGTTGAGCTGATACTGCTAGCACTAGCACGTTTAATTGGGATTCCTGTCAACGGTGCCTATGGCTGGATCAAGGTTGGTCCCATCACGATTCAACCAGCAGAGTATTTAAAAATTATTATTGTCTGGTATCTAGCACAACGTTTTTCGAAACAACAGGATGAGATAGCTGTTTACGACTTCCAAGTTTTAACCCTTAATCAGTGGCTTCCTCGAGCATTCAATGATTGGCGTTTTGTTCTACTGGTTATGATTGGTAGTTTGGCGATTTTCCCAGACCTTGGGAATGCTACCATCTTGATTTTGGTATCCTTGCTCATGTATACCATCAGTGGAATAGCTTATCGGTGGTTCACAACTATTCTGGGCTTACTAGCTGGTGTCTCTATGATTTCCTTAACTGCCATTCGGATAATCGGTGTTGAAAAATTCTCTAAAATTCCCGTATTTGGTTATGTTGCCAAGCGGTTCAGTGCTTTTTTTCAACCCATTTAATGACTTGGCTGGAGCTGGACACCAGTTGGCCAATTCCTACTATGCCATGGTTAATGGAGGATGGTTTGGTCTGGGATTAGGAAATTCTATTGAAAAACGAGGGTATCTACCAGAAGCCCATACAGACTTTGTCTTTTCGATTGTCATTGAAGAGTTTGGATTTGTAGGGGCAAGTCTTATTCTCGCTCTCCTATTCTTCTTAATTCTACGAATCATTTTGGTAGGTATTCGAGCAAGGGATCCTTTCAACTCAATGGTAGCAATCGGTATTGGTGGTATGATTCTAGTACAGGTTTTTGTTAACATTGGAGGTATTTCAGGCTTGATTCCTTCAACAGGGGTAACCTTCCCTTTCCTTTCGCAAGGGGGGAATAGCCTCTTGGTTCTTTCGGTAGCCATAGCATTTGTATTAAATATTGATGCCAGTGAGAAGCGTGCGCGACTTTTTAGTGAATACGAAGCACAGCTTTAAGACATAGATAACAAGGAGAAAAAAATGTCTCTTCAAAAGTTAGAAAATTATAGTAACAAAACGGTCGTACAAGAAGAAGTTCAAATCTTGACAGATATGCTGGAAGATATCACAAAAAATATGCTTCCTGCTGAAACCTTTGATAAGATTATGCACTTGAAGGAACTTTCGTCAAAACTTAACTATCAAGGGCTAGATAAAGTAGTAACAGGTCTTTCAAATGATGAGATGGTCTACATTTCTAGATACTTCTCTATTTTGCCTCTCTTAATTAACATCTCAGAAGATGTTGACTTGGCTTATGAGATTAACCATCTAAATAATGTCGATCAAAACTATCTGGGTAAATTGTCAACAACGATCAAAATGGTGGCTGAAAAAGAAAACGCTGCTGAGATTCTTGAACACTTGAACGTGGTACCAGTTTTGACGGCCCACCCAACTCAGGTTCAACGTAAGAGTATGTTGGATTTGACCACTCATATCCATACCCTTTTGCGTAAATATCGTGACGTGAGAATGGGACTCATCAACAAAGAAAAATGGCATAATGATCTTCGTCGCTATATTGAGATTATCATGCAGACAGATATGATTCGTGAGAAGAAACTAAAAGTAACCAACGAAATCACCAATGTGATGGAGTACTACAATAGTTCCTTCCTACAGGCTGTCCCTAACTTGATGCTAGAGTACAAACGTCTAGCAAAAGAGCAAGGAATTGATCTTAAACAAGCCAAACCAATTACTATGGGAATGTGGATCGGCGGAGACCGTGATGGAAATCCATTTGTAACAGCTGAAACACTTATGCGTTCAGCTACCATTCAAAGTGAAGTAGTTTTGAACTATTATATCAGTAAGATTTCTAGTCTCTATCGTACCTTCTCTCTTTCAACGAATTTATCAAAAACTAGTAAAGCTGTTGAAGAAATGGCTGCTCAGTCTGGAGATACATCCGTCTTTCGTGAGAAAGAACCCTATCGTCGCGCCTTTCATTTGATTCAGTCCAAATTGATTCAAACTCTCTTGAATTTAAAAGAATGGTCTGTTGTTGGCTCGTCAGCTGATGAACGTCATCCTGTTGAACGTCTTCTCGGTACGCAAGGGCATCAACAAGGAGTGATTACAGACTATATTAGCAATCGACTTTCAGGAGCTATTCAAGAGCTGGCTGAAGATCGTCCACCATTTTACGAAACAGTCGAAGAGTTTAAGCAAGATCTATACATTATTAAGGACTCATTACTTGAAAACAAGGCAGAGGCCTTACTCACAGGTGAATTTGCAGAACTTTTAGAAGCTGTAGAAGTCTTTGGTTTCTTCTTGGCTTCCATCGACATGCGTCAAGATTCAAGCGTCCACGAAGCCTGTGTAGCAGAATTGTTGGCATCTGCTGGAATCAATGACCACTATAGCGATTTGTCAGAGGATGAAAAGTGCGAGTTGCTTTTACATGAATTGTTAGAAGATCCTCGCATCTTGTCTGCGACTCATGCTGAGAAGTCTGAACTGCTCGAAAAAGAATTAGCTATTTTCCAAACTGCACGTGAATTAAAAGATCGTTTGGGAGAAGACGTTATTCGTCAAACGATTATCTCTCATGCAACCAGCGTGTCAGATATGCTTGAGTTGGCTATCATGCTTAAAGAAGTTGGTCTGGTAGATGCTGAAAAAGCGCGTGTTCAGATTGTTCCACTCTTTGAAACAATTGAGGACTTGGACCATTCTGAAGAAACAATGAGAAAGTATTTCTCTCTACCACTTGCTAAGAAATGGATTGCTTCTAAAAACAATTACCAAGAAATCATGCTTGGCTACTCTGATAGTAATAAGGATGGCGGTTATCTATCATCTTGTTGGACACTTTATAAGGCCCAACAACAATTGACTGCTATTGGTGACGAGTTTGGTGTCAAAGTAACCTTCTTCCATGGTCGTGGTGGTACCGTTGGCCGTGGTGGTGGCCCTACTTATGATGCCATTGCTTCTCAACCACTCAAGTCCATCAAGGATCGTATCCGTTTGACAGAGCAAGGGGAAGTTATCGGCAACAAATACGGAAACAAGGATGCAGCCTACTATAACCTTGAAATGTTGGTTTCAGCAGCTATCAACCGTATGATTACCAAGAAGAAGAGTGATACCAATACGTCAAATCGCTATGAAGCTATCATGGATCAAGTAGTGGAACGCAGTTACGATATCTACCGTGAGCTCGTATTTGGAAATGAACATTTCTATGATTATTTCTTCGAATCTAGTCCAATCAAGGCTATCTCAAGTTTCAATATCGGTTCTCGTCCAGCAGCTCGTAAAACGATTACTGAAATTGGTGGTCTACGCGCCATCCCTTGGGTATTCTCATGGTCACAAAGTCGTGTTATGTTCCCAGGTTGGTATGGAGTGGGTTCAAGCTTAAGGAATTTATCGATCAGGATCCTAAAAATATCGAAACGCTTAGAGAAATGTATCAAAACTGGCCATTCTTCCAGTCTCTTCTCTCTAACGTAGATATGGTTTTGTCAAAATCTAACATGAATATTGCCTTTGAATACGCTAAACTATGTGAAAGTGAAGAAGTACAAGCAATCTTCTATACTATCTTAGATGAATGGCAATTGACTAAGAATGTTATCTTGGCCATCGAAGGCTACGATGAACTTCTGGCAGAAAATACATACTTGAAAGATAGTCTAAACTACCGCATGCCTTATTTCAATATCCTTAACTATATTCAGTTGGAATTGATTAAGCGTCAACGTCGTGGTGAGCTATCTTCAGATGAAGAAAGATTAATCCATACAACTATCAACGGAATTGCTACAGGATTACGTAATTCAGGCTGATACAAGTTAGATTTTATAAAAAACGTGGGGATTTTTGTTAATATTTAAAATATTTCATGAAAACCCTTGACAAGTTTTAGTAAAATGATATAATTTAAGCATTCAGAAAGTAATCATTGAAATTTTTTAGAGAGTCTGTGGTTGGTGGAAACAGATAGGTGGAAGTGATGAAAATTGGGCTGAATGTTATTAAGAATTTGAAATCATAAGAATTCGGTGAGCACACCTTACAGTGCAACTCGTTTTAGCGAGTAAGAGCGATAGGACTAGTTCCTATAATTGAGGTGGCACCGCGCATCGACGTCCTCACACAAGTTTTTTGTGTGAGGACTTTTTCTATGGGGAGGAAAAAATTATGGAAATCAAACGATGGCGTCGCTTGAATAAGTGATTGAAAAAAAATAATAAGTTAAGAAGAAATAAGGAGAAAATTATGAAAAACAAACGTCTACTCGGTATTATCGCAGCATTAGCACTTGTAGTTGGAGGAAGCTTGGTATATTCTAGCTTAACGAAACAAGAAACTAAAACTGAGACAGCTAATAAAACAGCTAAGGTTGGTGTTCTTCAGTTTGTTAGCCACCCATCACTCGACTTGATTTACCAAGGTATCCAAGATGGACTTGCTGAAGAAGGTTATAAAGGTGACCAAGTTAAAATCGACTTTATGAACTCTGAAGGTGACCAAGTAAGGTTGCGACAATGAGTAAACAATTGGTGGCAAACGGAAATGATGTAGTTGTTGGTATTGCAACACCAGCAGCTCAAGGTCTTGCAAGTGCAACAAAAGACCTTCCTGTTATCATGGCAGCTATCACAGATCCAATTGGTGCTAACCTTGTACAAAATTTGGAAAAACCAGGTGGGAACATCACAGGGGTATCTGACCACAACCCTGCTGAACAACAGGTTGAATTGATCAAAACATTGACACCTGATGTCAAAACGGTTGGAGCTCTTTACTCAAGTAGTGAAGATAACTCAAAATCACAAGTTGAAGAATTTAAAACTTACGCTGAAAAAGCAGGTTTGAAAGTAGAAACATTCGCAGTTCCATCAACTAACGAAATTGCTTCAACAGTGAACGTTATGACTGGTAAAGTAGATGCAATCTGGGTTCCAATCGATAACACAATCGCATCTGCATTCTCAACTGTAGTATCAAGTAATCAAACAGCTAAAAAAACAATCTACCCAAGTGCGACTGCCATGGTAGAAGCTGGAGGTTTGGCATCAGTCGTTGTTGACCAACACGATCTTGGTGTTGCTACTGGTAAAATGATTGCTAAAGTCTTGAAGGGTGAAAAAACTGCAGATACACCAGTTAATGTCTTCTCAACTGGTAAATCAGTGATCAACAAAAAAGTTGCTCAAGAACTTGAAATCACAATTCCTGAATCAGTTCTCAAAGAAGCTGGTCAAGTAATCGAATAAGAATGAAGGAGGAGTTGGAGACATCTCCTCCAATTTTTAGAATAAAGGAAACGAATCAAACATGCTAATATCTATTATTTCACAGGGATTGGTCTGGGCTATCCTAGGTTTGGGAATCTTTATGACCTTTCGAATCCTGAATTTCCAGATATGACAACGGAGGGCTCTTTCCCCTTGGGAGGAGCTGTAGCAGTAACTCTGATTACGCAAGGAGTTAATCCTTTTCTTGCGACTTTAGCGGCTGTAGGGGCAGGGTGTCTTGCTGGTTTAGCAGCGGGGTTATTATATACCAAAGGGAAAATTCCAACTCTTTTATCAGGAATTTTAGTCATGACTTCTTGTCATTCTATCATGCTCATGATTATGGGACGAGCAAACCTTGGGCTTTTAAATACCAAGCAAATCCAAGATGTTCTTCCATTTTCATCAGAGGTTAATCAATTACTGACAGGTTTAATTTTTGTGACTTTGGTTATTCTTCTCATGCTTTTCTTCCTAGATACCAAACTTGGACAGGCCTATATCTCTACAGGGGATAATCCAGACATGGCTCGTAGTTTTGGTATCAATACAGGACGTATGGAGCTTATGGGCTTGATCTTGTCAAATGGTGTAATCGCACTTGCTGGTGCCCTTATCGCTCAACAAGAAGGCTACGCGGATGTTTCTCGTGGTATCGGAGTTATCGTAGTTGGTCTTGCTAGCTTGATTATCGGTGAAGTCCTCTTCAAGAGTCTTACCCTAGCAGAGCGTTTGGTTACTATTGTTGTTGGTTCCATCAGCTATCAATTCTTGGTATGGGGAGTTATTGCTCTTGGCTTTAATACTAGCTACCTCCGTCTATACAGTGCCCTTATCCTAGCAACTTGCTTGGTAATTCCAACCCTTAAGGATAAATATTTGAAGGAGTCAAGTTAAGCAAATGACAGCAATTGTAGAATTAAGAAATGCCACAAAAATTGTGACAAATGGCTTTGACGAAGAAAAGATTATTCTAAACGATGTTTCACTTGATATTTATGAACACGACTTTATCACAATTTTGGGTGGAAATGGTGCAGGGAAATCAACCCTCTTTAATAGCATTGCGGGAACTTTACCTTTAACCAGCGGTAGCATTCGTATCATGGGTGAGGATGTGACTCATTTTAGCCCTGAGAAACGTGCCAAGTATCTCTCTCGTGTCTTCCAAGATCCAAAAATGGGAACTGCCCCTCGTATGACAGTTGCAGAAAACCTTTTGATTGCTAAGTTCCGTGGGGAAAAACGTGGACTTTTCCCAAGAAAATTGTCATCCTATAAGGAAGAATTTCAAGCAACCATTGAGAAGGTTGGCAATGGACTCGAAAAACACTTGGATACACCGATTGAATTCTTGTCAGGTGGACAAAGACAGGCCTTGAGCCTCTTGATGGCAACCTTGAAACGTCCAGAGCTCCTTTTACTGGATGAACACACAGCTGCTCTTGACCCTAAAACAAGTGTCGCCTTGATGGAATTGACAAATGACTTTATCAACAAGGACCATCTAACAGCTTTGATGATTACTCACCATATGGAAGATGCTCTCAAGTATGGAAATCGCTTGATTGTTATGAAAGATGGACAAATCATCCAAGATTTGAATAAGGATGAAAAAGCCAAGATGAAAATTTCTGATTACTATCAACTTTTTGAGTAGATAATTTTTAAATCAAGCATCCTTAAAAACTTAGAAGTAGGCTTTTGCTTCTAAGTTTTTTGGTGAATTTTAAATATTACTGTTTTTTCCTATTCATCAGTTTTACTTTGGAGTATAATCAGTATAAGAATCTTAAACTTGGATAGGAGTAGGAGATAAAAAGATGACTTACACACAAGAAGATTTTCAAGAATGGATTTTTCAAATTGGATTTAAGATGGACTATTTTACTAGGGAGTTTGCTGAGGAACAAGGCCTTCATTTAGACTTTAGCATGCAGTCTTTGGATGATTTGGAGGCTTGGATCTTGGCTCACTACGATGATCACCATGCTTTGATAGCAGACCGCAAGATGTTGGATTATTTGACCGTTTATATCGGTGAAACCTTCCGTAAGTACCTAGGAGGTAAATGGTTTATTGATCTTAAAAATAAAAAGAACGCCTATTATTCTATGCCGGTCTTGACCGATCCATCATATAGAGGAGAAGTTTATATAGCACCAATGACTTTTGCAACGGCTTGCATCAGTAGAAAAGATGGTCAGTATATTAGCAGAATATTGAAAAATAACCTCGAAGATCAAGTGAAATAGGATTTTATTTCTTTTGTTTTTCTTTCAAATATTAGAATGATTTGCTCAGAAGATTCAGTTTTTCATGATAGCTGGAAACTTATGAAATAGTCTCATGTAAAGTGTATGAAATGGTTTACTTTTTTTCAGAAATAAGCTATACTAGTTAGAGTAAACTGTGATAAAATGGAGGTATTGTCTATGGTTGACAAGAGACTCATCGAAGAGATCAAAAACAATACCAATATTGTCGAAATCATAGGAGAAGTGATTTCTTTACAAAAATCTGGACGGAACTTTTTAGGGCTCTGTCCTTTTCATGGTGAAAAGACCCCTTCCTTTAACGTGGTCGAAGATAAGCAGTTTTATCACTGCTTTGGATGTGGTCGTTCTGGAGATGTTTTTAAGTTTATTGAGGAGTATCAGCAGGTAACCTTTGCGGATGCAGTGAGGATACTAGCTGAGAGACTTGGGATTCAGATGGCAGCGCCTGTTCAAGGTTCTGTACAGCCTAGGTCGCCCCATCAAAATCTCTACGATATGCATGAGAAAGCCGCTCGTTTATCATGCCATTCTCATGACGACTAAGATGGGTGAAGAGGCGAGAAACTATCTCTATAAACGTGGCTTAACAGATGATGTTCTCAAGCATTTTATGATTGGTTTAGCTCCAGCAGAACGATCTTATCTATATCAGCGTTTAGCAGATGATTATAGTGAGAAGGACTTGCTGGATTCAGGTTTGTTTTATCTATCTGAGAGCAACCAATTCTTTGATACCTTTCATAATCGCATTATGTTCCCGCTCTCAAATGATCAAGGAAAGGTGATTGCCTTTTCTGGTCGGGTATGGCAAGAGGCCGATTCTCAAACTGGAAAGTATAAAAATAGTCGAGCGACGGCAATTTTTAATAAAAGTTACGAATTATATCATTTGGAGAGGGTAAAAAAAGGATCGGGCAAGGCTCCTGAAATCTACCTGATGGAAGGATTTATGGATGTCATTGCGGCTTATCGTGCTGGTATTGAAAATGCAGTTGCTTCTATGGGTACCGCACTGACGAGTGAACATGTGGAGCATCTGAAACGCTTTACCAAAAAAGTAATCGTCACCTATGACGGAGATAAGGCTGGGCAAGCTGCCACAGCCAAAGCCTTGGACGAGCTTAAAGATATACCTGTCCAAGTCGTTCAGATTCCTGACGCGATGGATCCGGATGAATATTTGCAGAAAAACTCTCCTCAAGACTTGGCTTATCTCTTAACCAATACACGCATTAGTCCTGTTGAGTTTTACATCCATCATTTCAGACCGGAAAACAGTGAAAATCTACAAGCTCAGATTGAATTTATAGAGAAAATTGCTCCCTTAATCGCCAAGGAACCCTCTATCACAGCTCAGAATTCCTACATTCACATTTTGACGGATCACTTGCCATCTTTTGACTATCAGCAAGTCGAACATATTGTCAATGAAAGTCGTGTCAGACAGAGAAAGGAGAAGGTCAAGGAGACCTATAGTCCGAGTCCTGTCACTATGTCTGTCACTAAGCAACTGACAGCAGTGATGAGAGCGGAGGCTCATATCCTCTACCGAATGATGGAACATCCCTTAGTGCTCAATGACTACCGCTTAAGAGATGACTTTATCTTTGAAACACCAGAGTTTCAGACCTTGTATGGACTCCTGATTGATAATGGAAGTATCTCGTCTGAGGATTTGGCTCATCAGACCAGAGAAGTGGAGAGTGCTTGGTATCAAGTCCTAGCCTTAGATTTGCCACCTGAGATGTCCCCTCACGAGTTAGCTGAAGTGGAAGAGTCTCGAAAAAGAGCTCTCTTGAATCAGGAAATCTGCAAATTAAAAAGAAAGTTCAGGAAGCTAGCCATGTCGGTGATACAGACACCGCATTAGAAGAGCTAGAACGCTTAATTGCCCAAAAAAGAAGAATGGAGTAAGAATGGCAACAAAACAAAAAGAAGTAACAACCTTTGACGTCCAAGTAGCGGAATTTATTCGCAATCATAAAAAAACTGGTACAGCAACTGATGATGAAATCAATAACGCCCTCGTAATTCCCTTCACTTTAGATGTGGAAGGTATTGAGAATCTTTTGCAACGTATTCAAGATGCTGGTATCTCAATTACGGACAACGAAGGAAATCCAAGTGCGCGTGTTTTGAGCACTGAGGAAGAACCAGAGTTGACTGATGAAGATTTGATTGGTTCAACCTCAGCTAAGGTCAATGACCCAGTCCGTATGTATTTGAAAGAAATCGGGGTTGTTCCTCTGCTTACAAATGAAGAGGAAAAAGAATTGGCCCTTGCAGTTGAAGCGGGTGATATCGAAGCTAAACAACGCCTTGCAGAAGCGAACCTTCGTTTGGTAGTATCTATCGCTAAACGTTATGTCGGACGTGGAATGCAGTTCCTTGACTTGATCCAAGAAGGAAACATGGGCTTGATGAAGGCCGTTGATAAGTTTGACTATTCTAAAGGATTCAAATTCTCAACTTATGCGACATGGTGGATTCGTCAGGCCATTACTCGTGCCATTGCTGACCAAGCTCGTACCATCCGTATCCCAGTTCACATGGTGGAAACCATTAACAAGCTTGTTCGTGAACAACGTAATCTTCTTCAAGAGTTGGGACAAGATCCAACTCCTGAACAAATCGCTGAACGCATGGATATGACACCTGACAAAGTTCGTGAAATCCTCAAGATTGCCCAAGAACCTGTTTCTCTAGAAACCCCTATCGGGGAAGAGGACGATAGCCATCTTGGTGACTTTATCGAGGACGAAGTGATTGAAAATCCAGTGGACTATACAACTCGTATCGTCTTGCGTGAGCAGTTGGATGAAGTCTTGGATACTCTTACAGATCGTGAAGAAAATGTCTTGCGTCTCCGTTTTGGTCTTGATGATGGGAAAATGCGTACCTTGGAAGATGTTGGTAAAGTCTTCAACGTGACTCGTGAACGTATCCGTCAAATTGAAGCAAAAGCTTTGAGAAAACTTCGCCAGCCAAGTCGAAGCAAACCACTTCGCGATTTCATTGAAGATTAAGTTGAGGGAGAGTGAAGATGGCTTATACAGAAGAGCAAATTGAAAATATCAAAACACGTATTTTGACAGCGCTAGAAGAAGTGATTGACCCAGAATTGGGGATTGATATTGTCAATCTAGGCTTGATCTACGAGATTCGTTTTGATGGCGATACAGGTGAGACTGAAATTGATATGACCTTGACAACCATGGGTTGTCCCTTGGCAGATCTTTTAACTGACCAAATCTATGATGCTATGACAGATGTTCCAGAAGTTACTAACGTTGAAGTTAAATTAGTATGGTATCCAGCTTGGACAGTTGAGAAAATGAGCCGTTACGCTCGTATCGCTTTAGGTATCAAGTAAGTATATTATGAAAAGAGAAATAGTGTAGACGCCAGGAATTCCCAGCTTTTATGCTATCTCTCTTTTTATTTGCTGATTTTATTTGAAGAAAATGGTATAATGGTTACTATGGAAAAAGAGAAATTACGCATCAACATGCTAAGTTCAAGTGAAAAAGTGGCAGGCCAAGGTGTGTCTGGCGCTTATCGTGAACTGGTGCAGCTTTTAAAACGAGATGCGAAAGACCAACTGATCGTAACAGAAAATCTTCCAATCGAAGCGGATGTTACTCATTTTCATACGATTGATTTTCCTTATTACCTCTCGACCTTTCAGAAGAAACGTTCTGGACGTAAGATTGGCTATGTTCACTTCTTACCGGATACTTTGGAAGGTAGTTTGAAGATTCCATTCTTCTTAAAGGGGATTGTCAAACGCTATGTATTTTCTTTTTATGACCGTATGGAGCATCTGGTTGTGGTCAATCCTACCTTCATTGAGGATTTGGTTGCTGCTGGAATTCCACGTGAAAAAGTGACCTATATTCCTAATTTTGTCAACAAAGAAAAATGGCATCCACTTCCTATAGAGCAAGTTGAACAACTTCGTAAAGATATGGGGATTGATGAGAATCAGTTTGTAGTCGTTGGTGCAGGTCAGGTTCAGAAGCGTAAAGGAATAGATGACTTTATCACTCTAGCTGAGGAATTACCTGATATCACTTTTATTTGGGCTGGTGGCTTCTCTTTTGGGGGAATAACGGATGGTTATGAACGCTATAAAAAGATTATGGATAACCCTCCTGAAAATCTAATTTTCCCAGGGATTGTTGATCCAGAAAGGATGAGAGAATTCTATGCCTTGGCTGATCTTTTCTTGCTTCCAAGTTATAACGAGCTCTTTCCAATGACTATTTTAGAGGCTGCGAGTTGTGAAGCACCCATTATGCTTCGTGATTTAGATCTTTACAAGGTCATTCTTGAAGGAAATTACAGACCAACAAGTGATGTAGAAGAGATGAAAGCGGCTATCTTGGAATATCGCGAGCATCCAGAAGCACTAAAAGAATTAAAAGAAAAGGCTAAGGCCATTTCAAGAGAATATTCAGAAGAGCATCTTCTTGAAATCTGGTTAAAATTCTATCGGGAGCAAGCAGCTTTAGGAAAAAAATGAGGTAGTATATGCGAATTGGATTATTTACAGATACTTATTTCCCGCAGGTCTCGGGTGTTGCGACCAGTATTCGAACCTTAAAAACAGAACTTGAAAAGCAAGGACATGCCGTCTTTATCTTTACAACAACAGACAAGGATGTCAATCGTTATGAAGACTGGCAGATTATTCGTATCCCTAGTGTTCCTTTCTTTGCCTTTAAAGATCGTCGTTTCGCCTATCGTGGATTTACAAAAGCTCTTGAGATAGCAAAACAATACAAGCTTGATATTATTCATACGCAGACTGAGTTTTCTCTTGGTTTATTAGGGATTTGGATAGCGCGTGAGTTGAAAATCCCTGTTATTCATACCTATCATACCCAGTACGAAGATTATGTCCACTATATTGCTAAAGGAATGTTGATTCGTCCAGGTATGGTCAAGTATCTTGTGAGAGGCTTCCTTCATGATGTTGATGGAGTGATCTGTCCAAGTGAAATTGTGCGCGACCTTCTATCAGATTATAAGGTAAAAGTTGAAAAGCGTGTTATTCCTACAGGGATTGAGCTAGCCAAGTTTGAACGACCAGAGATTGGACCAGAACATATCGCAGACTTACGGGTTAAACTAGGTATTAAGGAAGATGAAAAGATGCTTCTTAGCCTTTCGCGTGTTTCTTACGAGAAGAACATTCAAGCCGTTCTGGCAGCATTTCCAGATGTTCTTAAAGAAGAGCAAAATGTTAAATTAGTCGTAGCTGGAGATGGTCCTTATCTGGAAATCTCAAGGAGCAAGCATCAGATTTACAGATTCAAGATTCTGTTATCTTTACTGGTATGATTGCCCCAAGTGAGACCGCACTTTACTATAAGGCGGCTGACTTCTTTATCTCAGCTTCAACTAGTGAGACGCAAGGTTTGACCTATCTTGAAAGTCTTGCAAGTAAGACTCCGGTAATAGCTCATGGAAATCCCTATCTTGATAACCTCATCAATCATAAAATGTTTGGAACTCTTTATTATGAAGAGAGAGATCTAGCAGGGGCTATTTTAGAAGCTTTAATTGCAACTCCAAAGATGGATGAAAAACTTTTGGCTGAAAAATTGTATGAAATTTCAGCTGAGAATTTTGCTAAGAGAGTACATGAATTCTATCTAGATGTTATTATTTCGAATAATTTTGAAAAAGAATTGACTGCAGATGAACCTGTTACAAAACGAATTTTAAAGACAGTATTTTATATACCACAACAAGCAGTGTCTATGCCGGTCAAGGGTTCAAGACGTATGTTGAAAGCTTCTAGAAAACAGTTGAGTCATTTAAGAAAATATTTGAACGATTAATCGAATCAAAGAAAGGAAATAAAAAATGAAAAAGAAATTTATGAGAAGTGGTAGAGATCAAAAAATCGGTGGTGTATGCGCTGGTTTAGCTAATTATTTTGATATTGACCCTACAATTGTACGTGTGGTTTGGGGAGTTCTAGCTTTCTGTTATGGTGCTGGACTTATTGCTTATTTGATCTTGTGGGCAATCGCTCCTGTATCTGATGAATATTAAGATTAGAGTATTATAGTAAAGGAGAAAAATGGCATTTGGTGATAATGGGAAACGAAAAAAAACATTTTTTGAAAAATTGACAATGTTTGTCGTATTAATCATGTTATTTGTAACCCTAGCAGGTATCTTTGCTACAGCCATCGGTGTATTTAGCAGATTTTAAAATGCTAGATTTTCTAGCTAGTAGTAATAGTTGGTGACTGGGATTTCCCAGCCCTTTTTAGAGTGAGAAAAGAATATGAGTATGTTTTTAGATACAGCTAAGATCAAGGTCAAGGCTGGAAATGGTGGCGATGGGATGGTTGCCTTTCGCCGTGAAAAATACGTCCCTAATGGCGGTCCATGGGGAGGTGATGGAGGCCGAGGTGGTAACGTTGTCTTTGTTGTAGATGAAGGTTTACGTACCCTGATGGACTTCCGTTACAATCGTCATTTCAAAGCCCAATCGGGTGAAAAAGGGATGACTAAAGGAATGCATGGTAGAGGGGCAGAAGACTTAATTGTCCGTGTACCTCAAGGGACAACTGTACGTGATGCAGAAACTGGAAAAGTAATCACTGACTTGATTGAGCACAGCCAAGAGTTTATCGTTGCTCACGGTGGTCGAGGTGGTCGTGGAAATATCCGTTTTGCAACACCCAAAAATCCTGCTCCAGAGATCTCTGAGAATGGAGAACCTGGTCAGGAGCGCGAATTACAGTTAGAACTTAAAATTCTTGCTGATGTTGGTTTGGTTGGATTCCCTTCAGTTGGAAAATCAACTCTGCTCAGCGTAATTACCTCTGCAAAACCTAAAATTGGTGCCTACCACTTTACCACGATTGTACCAAATCTTGGTATGGTCCGTACCCAATCAGGTGAGTCCTTTGCAGTGGCAGACCTCCCTGGATTGATTGAAGGTGCTAGTCAAGGCGTGGGCTTGGGAACTCAGTTCCTTCGCCATATTGAGCGTACTCGCGTTATCCTTCACATCATCGATATGTCAGCCAGTGAAGGTCGCGATCCTTACGAAGATTATCTAGCTATTAACAAAGAGTTGGAATCTTACAACCTTCGTCTGATGGAGCGTCCCCAAATCATTGTTGCTAATAAGATGGATATGCCAGAGAGTCAGGAAACCTTGAAGAGTTCAAGAAAAAATTGGCTGCTAATTATGATGAATTTGAAGAATTACCGCCAATCTTCCCAATCTCAGGTTTGACCAAGCAAGGTCTTGCACCTTTATTAGATGCAACGGCAGAACTTCTTGATAAGACCCCAGAATTCCTTCTTTATGATGAGTCAGAAATGGAAGAAGAAGTTTATTATGGCTTTGATGAAGAAGAAAAACCATTTGAAATTAGTCGTGATGACGATGCAACTTGGGTACTTTCAGGTGAAAAACTCATCAAACTCTTTAATATGACTAACTTTGACCGTGATGAGTCTGTCATGAAATTTGCTCGTCAGTTGCGAGGTATGGGAGTCGATGAAGCTCTCCGTGCCCGTGGCGCCAAGGATGGAGATTTGGTTCGTATCGGTAAGTTTGAATTTGAATTTGTGGACTAGGAGATAGCTATGGGAGATAAACCGATATCTTTCCGAGATGCTGATGGAAATTTTGTTTCTGCAGCAGATGTCTGGAATGAGAAGAAGTTAGAAGAACTGTTTAATCGTCTCAATCCAAATAGAGCTTTGAGACTTGCAAGAACTAAAAAGCAAGCTGAAAATAGCAAATCATAAAATAAACCCGTGATGATAGCCATCACGGGTTTTTGTTACCGATCAAAAAATAGAGGTGGTGCAAATTGTTTGAGGCGTTCAAAGCAAGATTGAGCTTGTTCCTTATCCTCGCAGATAACCAAACAGACATCATTTCCACAGATAGTAGCGACTATTTCAGGGAAGTTTAGGGCATCCAAGATAGATCCGAAGGATTGTGCCAAACCTGGATAGGTTTTGATAACAACTTGGTGTTGGACGGGTTGCATCATGTAGAGGGCTTCCTCCATATAAACTTCTAGCCGTTTTTCCCACTTGGATGTAGAGCCAGTGTTGATTGAATAATAGGAGTGTTCACCTTCACGAATCTTAGAAAGATTCATCAGGTTGATGTCTCTTGAAAGTGTTGCTTGTATGACCTGTACTCCGTTTTCAATCAGTAGTTCTTGTAATTCAGTTTGGGTATGAATTTTTTGTTTAGTGATTAGGGCTCGGATGAGCTGGTGTCTTTGCTCGGCTTTGTTCATCTACAGTTACCTCCCTTTGAAAAGGTATCTCAAGATTGGACTGTGCAAGATCGACAGTCAAGTGATAGTCTGTATTGTCACGTACAGTAATCTCAAAGTCTGTTGTGTAAAGAACGAGACGTACTGTATCGCCTTCTTTTAGTTTGTAAATAGTTGGTTGGAGTTCAAATTGGAATTCCATCCATTCATCAGGCTTAACTTCTTCAATTTTCAATAAATCATGACGATTTTGAAGATTGAGGTAGCCTTTGGTGATGACGCGCTGTGCATTTGGGCTAAATGGTAGCTCGCAAAGATTTTCCAGCATGTGGTAACGACCATTATCAATCGTACGAGCAGACAAGACTCCTGGATACGGTTGTAGGTATTTCTTTTGACCAAGTTCGAGAAGTTGAGCAGAAAGTAAGCATTTGTTTGTACTTGATTTGAGACGGAGATTTAGTTTAACACGCCCATTGAGATGAAGGTCTTCCGTCACTGGAAGGTCAATAGTAACCTGATTCACCTTACCTTGATACAATTCATTATTAAAGGTTTGGTAGGTTTTTCCAAAACGTTCAAAGTCAGAATCTTGGTAATGATTTTCAATGACAGCTTCTTCAGTACCTAATGTGAAAGTTTTGTGGTCAGTTTGATTTCCAAAATCTTCAAGAGTCATCCATGTTTGAGGAGCTGTATTGTCTTGCCAAACGACTCTTGGAAGTCGGTAATCAGTTTCATACCCCAATAATTTCTGCGTCAAAAGAGCATTCATGGATTCACGGAAATCAATAGACTGCCAGTTGTTCATATAAACATGGGCACCGTTATGATAAAAGAGATGTTTATTAATATGACTTGGAAGAGCATTGAACATTTGATAGACATGAAGTGGTTTGACATTCCAGTCTTGCGAACCGTGGGTAAAGACAACTTCAGCCTTAACTTTTTCAGCATTGAGTAGGTAGTTTCTGTCATGCCAGAATTGGTTATAATCTCCAGTTTTACGGTCTAGATTTTTCTTGAGTTCTTCTATGGAAGCTTTATGAGCGTCATTTCCACGAATATAGTCACCAGCTAAGAGATTACGAGAATAAGTTAATTCATCTAATGAATCGAAGTCCTCCCCTGGATAGCCACCAGGGCTTGTTACCAGACCATTTTCACGATAATAGTTGTACCAAGAAGAAATACCTGCTTCAGCAATAATGACTTCTAAACCATCAACTCCTGTAGTAGCCAGACCATTAGACATTGTTCCTAGGTAAGAAAGTCCAGTAGTTGCTACTTTACCATTTGACCAGTCAGCATTTACTTGACGTTCACGACTATGGTCTGTAAAGGCACGGCATCGACCATTGAGCCAATCAATAACATTTTTATAGGCTTCAACTTGGCGGTAATCTCCGTTGGTCATTTGACCTTGAGAATCCTTGGTACCAAGACCAGATACGTAGATATTTGCAAATCCTCTTGGAAAGAAGTAGTCATTAAGTGTGTAGCTGCTATTGATATGAGTGAGTCTTTCTTCAGCTTCTGAAACAAGTTCAGCTTCTCCAACAGGTTCAACCAAGTCTAATGTTGGTTTTTCTAGAGAAATTTCATGCGGTTCCTTGACTTCTAGCTCAGCTTCCATTTTGTAAAGAGCTTTATCGCTTGCTTTATCATTGGTTCCTTGATAGTAAGGACTTGCCGTCATAACAGCTGGAATTTTGCCATGGTAAGATGGACGGATAATGTTTACCTTAATGAGATCTGGCAGTCCATCATTATCAGAATCAATACGACTTTCTACATAAACAACTTCCCGAATAGCATTGTTTGCAGAGAAGGTTGCCAAGCTCTTGCCATTGAAGTAGTGGTAATCATTGTCCTCAGGGATAAGACCGTCGCTAACCAATTGATCGATTAAGGTATTTCCCTTTTTAGTGCGCGTGTTAAGGAGTTGATAGAGATTGTCAATCAAATCTCCGTATACAATTGGGAATGCTGTTTCTTTGTGAAAAACAAGACCGTCTTCAAAGTCTGTCAAGTAACTGAAACCAAGCAACTGAAAGGCAACAGTATAGAAAATTTCTGCAGTTAATTCACGATTAGAATTGAAGAAAGTGAGCAGATCAGTTTCTTTATCAACAGCTAAAGTTGAGAGGGGATAATCCGTATTTTTGTAATTGAAAAAACAAGTTCTAACAAAAGCTTCAAACAGTTCTTTATCAGAATTTGATTGGTCAAGCTTGAATCCAAGGCTGGATAATTCCTGTAAAGCTTCTTTCTGGCTTACAGGATAGTAACTGAATTGATTAAAACGCATAGATGCCTCCTTTGAAGAATCATTAAATTTATTATATCAAAATTAGGGAAAATGATAGAATCAGCTGGTTTGGAAAGGTTAAATTGCTAATTTTCTAATAGAGTTTAAGAGAGAGTTTTAACAAGCCCTATCTTGATTTTTTGAGTATCCTAAAAGGTTATGCTATACTAGAAATATGTTAGATTTGGAGAAATATGGTGTGACCATGTGGGAAGAGGACAAGATTCTCTCTTTCCGTCAAAAACTATTAGCTTGGTATGACGAAAACAAGCGGGATTTACCCTGGAGACGGAGTAAGAATCCTTATCATATCTGGGTATCTGAAATCATGTTGCAGCAGACTCGAGTTGATACCGTCATTCCCTATTATGAACGTTTTTTAGACTGGTTTCCGACTGTTGAGAGCTTAGCAAATGCTCCTGAGGATCGCTTATTAAAAGCCTGGGAAGGACTTGGCTATTATTCTCGTGTCCGCAATATGCAAACAGCCGCTCAACAGATTATGAATGAATTTGAAGGCAAGTTTCCGTCAACTTATGAAGGTATTTCAAGCTTAAAAGGGATTGGTCCTTATACAGCTGGTGCAATCTCTAGTATTGCCTTTAACCTTCCGCAGCCTGCAGTAGACGGCAATGTCATGCGCGTTTTGGCACGTTTGTTTGAAGTCAATCATGATATTGGAAATCCAAGCAATCGAAAAATATTTCAAGCTATGATGGAGGTTCTGATAGATCCTGATCGTCCAGGTGATTTCAATCAGGCTTTGATGGATTTAGGTTCAGATATTGAGGCTCCTGTTAATCCAAGACCTGAAGAGAGTCCTGTTAAGGAGTTCAGTGCTGCTTACCAACATGGGACCATGAATCGCTATCCCATTAAGGCTCCAAAGAAAAAGCCAATCCCTATTTATCTAAAGGTTCTTGTAGTGCAAAATAGTCAGGGTCAGTTTCTATTAGAAAAGAATGAGAGTGAAAATCTCTTGGCTGGATTTTGGCATTTTCCCTTGATTGAAGTTGATGAATTCTCAGACCAGACTCAGGACTTGGACCTTTTTAGTCAAGTAGCGGAGCCAATTCTAGAACTGGGACCATCTCCACAGGAGAGTTTTGAACAGGACTATGATCTTGAAGTTGAGTGGCAAGATCTACGATTTGAAGAGGTCAAGCACATTTTTAGCCATCGTAAATGGCATATCCAGATAATTGCAGGCCAAGTTACTGAAACACAGGAATATGCAGATAGAGAAGTCCTTTGGGTAAGTCCGGAAGAATTTATCAATTATCCCCTAGCCAAACCTCAGCAAAAGATCTGGCAAGCCTACTTGAAAAGAAGCTGCTAGCATCGGTCTTGCGTGTCTTCTTTACATTTTTTTGGTATAATGAGATAAGGAAAAAGGTGACTAAATGAAAAAAATACTAATTGTAGATGATGAAAAACCCATCTCAGATATTATAAAATTTAATATGACCAAGGAAGGTTATGAAGTTGTAACTGCTTTTAATGGTCGTGAAGCTCTTGAACAATTTGAAGCTGAGCAACCAGATATTATTATCTTGGATTTGATGCTTCCAGAGATTGATGGACTTGAGGTCGCAAAAACTATTCGTAAGACAAGTAGTGTTCCTATTATCATGCTTTCAGCAAAGGACAGCGAGTTTGATAAGGTTATTGGGCTTGAACTTGGAGCGGATGACTATGTAACCAAGCCATTTTCAAATCGTGAACTACAGGCCCGTGTTAAAGCTCTTCTCCGTCGTACAGATATTGTCTCAGTTGATAACCAAGAACCTGAAACGAAATTACAAAGTCTGCAGATTGGCGATTTGGAGATTTTACCCGATGCTTACGTGGCTAAGAAATATGGTGAAGAGTTAGACCTAACCCACCGCGAATTCGAACTCTTACATCATTTAGCTTCTCATCTTGGTCAAGTTATTACCCGAGAACATCTTCTTGAAACTGTTTGGGGATATGACTATTTTGGAGATGTTCGTACAGTTGATGTAACCATTAGGCGTTTGCGTGAGAAGATTGAAGATACACCAAGTAGACCTGAATACATCCTAACTCGTCGTGGAGTAGGATATTATATGAGAAATAATGATTGAAGTAGTTAGACAAACAATTTTGACGAGCGACTTTATCTTTATCCTCATCTTAATTGGCTTTATTATGCTGGTGACTTTTCTCTTGTTGGAGAATCGTCGTGATAATATTCGTTTGAGGCAGATCAATCAAAAGGTACAAGATTTAATTGCTGGTGATTATTCTCAGGTTTTGGATATGCAAGGAAGCTCAGAGATTACCAATATCACTAACAATCTTAATGATTTGTCAGAAGCAATCCGTTTGACTCAAGAAAATCTGGAACAAGAGAGTAAAAGGTTGCATAGTATCTTGTCCTACATGACAGACGGAGTACTTGCGACCAATCGTCGTGGTCAGATTATCATGATTAATGACATGGCTAAGAGACAACTTGGAGTTGAAAGGGATGATGCTCTTAATCAAAATATCTTAGAGTTACTCAAGATTGAAGAAGAGTATGAGCTGAGAGATCTCATTACCCAAAGTCCTGAATTGATGATTTATTCCCAAAATGTTAATGGCGAGTATATCAGCTTGCGCGTGCGTTTTGCCTTGATTCGTAGAGAGTCTGGCTTTATCTCTGGTCTAGTAGCAGTCTTACATGATACGACTGAACAAGAGAAGGAAGAACGAGAGAGAAGGCTTTTCGTTTCGAACGTTAGTCATGAATTGCGTACACCTTTGACCAGTGTAAAATCCTATCTTGAGGCCTTGGACGAAGGAGCCCTAACAGAACCAGTTGCTCCAGATTTTATCAAGGTTTCTTTGGATGAAACCAACCGTATGATGCGGATGGTGACGGACCTCTTGCACCTCTCACGGATCGACAATGAGACCAGTCACTTGGATGTCGAGTTGATTAACTTTACTGCCTTATCACCTTTATTCTCAATCGTTTTGATAAGATGAGAAGTCAGGATGATGAGAAGAAATACGAGTTGGTGAGAGATTATCCGATTAACTCTGTTTGGATTGAAATTGATACGGATAAGATGACCCAAGTGATTGATAATATCCTGAATAATGCTATCAAGTATTCACCAGATGGTGGGAAAATCACCGTTACCATGAAAACCACGGATGATCAGATGATTTTGTCCATCTCCGACCAAGGTCTTGGGATTCCAAAGCAAGATTTACCAAAGATTTTTGACCGTTTCTATCGAGTAGACCGAGCAAGAAGTCGTGCCCAAGGGGGAACAGGACTAGGATTGGCTATCGCCAAGGAAATCATCAAACAACATAAGGGCTTTATCTGGGCCAAGAGTGAATATGGCAAGGGATCTACCTTTACTATCGTACTTCCATACGATAAGGATGCCGTGAAAGAAGAGATTTGGGAGGATGAACTAGAAGACTAGAATGAGTGATATCGGTTTTAAATACAGTATTTTAGCATCGGGTTCCAGTGGAAATTCATTTTACTTGGAAACACCCAAAAAGAAAATTTTAGTAGATGCAGGACTCTCTGGTAAAAAAATTACAAGCCTTTTGAGTGAAATCAATCGTAAACCAGAGGATTTGGATGCTATCTTGATTACGCATGAGCATTCAGACCATATCCACGGCGTGGGCGTTCTGGCTCGCAAGTACGGCATGGATCTTTATGCCAATGAGAAGACCTGGCAGGCTATGGAAAATAGTAAGTATCTTGGTAAGGTTGACTCGTCGCAAAAGCATATTTTCGAGATGGGTAAAACAAAAACCTTTGGTGACATCGATATTGAGAGTTTTGGTGTGAGTCATGATGCAGTGGCGCCCCAGTTTTATCGTTTTATGAAGGATGATAAGAGCTTTGTTATGCTGACGGATACGGGCTATGTTAGTGACCGTATGGCTGGCATTGTCGAGAATGCAGATGGCTATCTGATCGAGTCAAATCATGATGTTGAAATCCTGCGAGCAGGATCTTACGCATGGCGACTTAAACAGCGTATCTTGTCTGACCTTGGTCACCTCTCAAACGAGGATGGAGCAGATGCTATGATTCGCACACTAGGTAATCGTACCAAGAAGATTTACCTAGGCCATTTGTCTAAGGAGAATAATATCAAGGAACTGGCCCACATGACCATGGTTAATCAGTTAGCTCAAGCAGATCTTGGAGTTGGAGTAGACTTTCAAGTTTACGATACTTCACCAGACACTGCAACACCATTGACGGAGATATAAAAAGAAGGCATAAGCCTTCTTCAGAACGAAGACAAACGCCAAAAATGACGTTTGTCTTTTTCTGTTTTCAAAAATAGTTTGTCTCATCATCTGATATTCCATTCAAAAATCTGTATTTGAGAAAAATAAAAAGGGATATTTCCTATCCATTTCACCAATTTTTTGATATTTAAACACGCCAAAGTAAGCCCAACCTGATCCTCCATTTTGGACTTTCCTTTCTCTCTAGTGTATCTCAAATTATGGTATTCCTTAGCCGTTCCAAAGAGCCGTTCAATTGTTTCTTTGCGCTTCTTATAGAGCTCTTTCATTTCTCTTTGGTGACGAATCTCCTCACAAAATTCAAGGGCATCTTTCCAGACATGTCTCGTTACTACTTTTTGAAAATTCTTGCTTTGGGTACAAATGGATAATAAAGGACAGGAAACACATACTTTAGGATTACTCTTATACTCACGGTAGCCTTCTCGAGTGGTTGTGCGATAGCTTAATACTTGATTCTCTGGACAAACATAATGATCATAACTTGCATCATAAACAAAATTACTAGGCCTTAAGTTCCCCTTTACTCCCTTTGGACGAGTATAAGGAAAAACAGGAATGATATTTCGCTCTAATAAATAATGGGCAATAGCTGGGGTCTTGTAACCTGAATCCGCAATAATATAGTGGGGCGAGAATGGCTCTAACTTTGAAAATAGGGCAGGGAAAGCCTGACTATCATGAACATTTCCTGCCTCAACCGTATAAGCCAAGGCCCAACCATGCTTATCACAAGCAACTTGAGCAGAATAGGCAAATACTTCCTTATGTTCGCCCTTGTGAAACCAACCACACTCGGGATCTGTCGTTGAGATTTTCTTTTCCTTAGCCTCACTTTCTTTTGCGGGCTTTAAGGACTTTTTTCGTGTTTTTTCTTATCTAATACTCAATTAATTTCAAAAAGCAACCTCGTCCATTGTCTGCTGACAGTAGACTTTAAAACGCTTTTTTCCAGTCCTTGAATAATTTCTTGAAGCTTATCAATGACAGCTTCCAATGTTTGGAAAGCCTTATTTTTAAAACCTCGTTTTCGAATTTCTTTCCAGACTTGTTTAATAGGGTTCATTTCTGGTGTATAAGGTGGGATAAAAGCCAATTCAATATTACTTGGAATCTCTAAGGTACTTGATTTATGCCATATAGCACTATCCATGACAAGTAAAATATAGTCATCTGGATAAGCTTGTGAGACTTGCCGTAGAAATTCATTCGTCCACTCAGTATTACATCCTCCAGCAATAAGGAAGAAGGAATCTCCTGTCTGAGCATCTACTGCCCCATAACAATAGCGATATTCTCGCATATAATGACAGGGAATGCTAGGTCGAATTCCTTGAGGAGCCCAACAAGAACTCATCTTACTGATCCTCCCGAAACCAGCTTCATCTTGGTACATCAATCGTACTTTGTTATAAGTCCCCTCCTCTTTAAAGCGCTTACTTAAGGTCTCGAATGTAGATTTTTATTTTTTTAGACGTCTCAATTGTCTGAGCGCCTGCCTTCTTGGGATGTTCAGGTCGAGGAGTGACCGTTCGCCAACCATGGCGTTTCAGGAGATAATAGAAACCATCACGTGTGGAAGTGCGACCAATCTCTTTTTGATAGGCTTCAAATAACTGATTGACAGTTACAAATTCTCCAGCCTGAGCAGCTTCTATATGACGTTTTAGGAATGCTTGTTCCTCTTCGTAAGTCATATATTCTCGATGACGTCCACCACGGGTTTCTTGAAGAAGAGCTTCTAAACCAAACTCCTTATATTTTTTCAAATTCCTCCAAACAGTTGTTTTATTACAATCTAGCAGATCCATGATTTCCTTATAACTCTTTCCTTTTGAGCGAAAATAAATAATCTGTAGACGTTTGTGATATTTGGCGTACGATGAATCTCTTAGGAGTTGTTCAATTTTTTGTGTTTCTTCGTTTGTAAGTTTCATAACTACTATTATAAGATGTTTTTTTGATTTTAGTCCAGTATTAATGAAAATCAAAGAGCAAACTAGGAAGCTAGCCGTAGGTTGCTCAAAACAGTGTTTTGAGGTTGTGAATAGAACTGACGAAGTCAGTAACCATACCTACGGCAAGGTGAAGCTGACGTGGTTTGAATTTGATTTTCGAAGAGTATTAGTTTATAAAATACATGTTATAATAAAGCTATGGCATATAGTACAGATTTTAAACAACGAGCATTAAATTACATCAAAGAGGGACACAGCCATGTCGAGGCATCCAAAGTTTTTGATGTTGGCGTCAGAACTCTCTTCACATGGGAAAAGAAATTACGTGAACAAGGGCACTTAGAGCGGAAAAAGAGAGTCGCCAAAAGCCGAAAGATTCCTTTGGAGGAGTTGAAGGCCTTTGTAGAGACTCATCCAGATGCTTTTTTACGGGAAATTGCGGCACATTTTGATTGTGCTGTTCCTTCAGTATGGGCAGCTTTAAAGCAGATCAATGTCACTTTAAAAAAAGACGACTAGCTTTAAGGAACAAGAGCCAGAGAAAGTCGCTGAATTTCTTGATATTTTGGATAATCTAAAAGATTTACCAGTCGTATATATTGACGAAACAGGAATCGACCGCTACCTCTATCGTTCTCATGCACGGGCTCCTAGAGGAGAGAAAGTCTATGAAAAGATTAATGGACGGCGTTTTGAGCGGACTTCAATTGTTGCAGGACAAGTAGATGGAGAGTTTATAGCTCCTATGATTTACAAGGAAAGCATGACGAGCGACTTCTTTGTTAAGTGGTTCAAAACGCAACTCCTGCCTGCTTTGAAGACACCTCATGTCATTGTCATGGACAATGCTAGTTTTCATCCCAAGAAGATTTTGGATGAACTTTGCGTCAAAGATAAACACTTTTTCTTACCTCTACCACCTTATTCACCAGATTTGAATCCCATTGAGCAAGCTTGGGCTGTCTTGAAAAAGAAAGTGACAGATTTATTAAGGGAAGTCCCAAATATCTTTGAATGTCTAGAGCGCTTTTTTAAAACTAAATGACTATACTGAGTTTATAATAATAGAAAGCGATAACAAATCATGAAAATGTCTACTTTTTTCAAAAAAAGTTACTGGCCAACCTTTTTGATTGTTAACGAAACAATTATACTATTCCATTTAAAGGATGGCTTGGATCGACAATACCTAACAACTGATTCCATACATTTGGTGATAGGTTACTTTATATTTGCAAATATTTTCGTATTTATGTATAGCAATTCGAAAACTTGGAATAAAAGTTGGGATAAAAAAAGAAAAAAATGGTAGTAAGAAAAAAATATCCTGAAAAAGTAATCAGATATATAGGGATTTGGTTATTTAAATGGGGATTATTTCACAGTTGACGCAGACTTAAAAAAACGATATAATAAGAAAGTTGAGAATTGATTTTCTCTCCATCTTAGTTCAGAGAATTGGCGGTGCTGCGAGCCATCTAAGATAGAAAATCATGCTACTCAATCTAACAATTGCATAAGAATCAAAGAATGACAAGTTCATTGAATGAAGGTGGTACCGCGGTTTTTCGCCCTTCGTGATATGGATTTGTCTTTTATTTGGAGGTGTTTATGAGAACATTTCTTGTTAAACAAAAATTTCGTCTAGGTGGTGAACGCTTTGATATCAAGGATGAGTTGGGCAATGTCGCCTATCAGGTTGAAGGTTCATTTTTTAAGATTCCTAAAACTTTTACCATCTATGATGTTGCTGGTGAACAGGTCAGTGAGATTAGTAAGGAAGTCTTAACTTTCCTACCTCGTTTTGAAATTCAACTGAGTAACGGCGATCATTTTTATATTCGGAAGAAGTTGACTTTCTGGAAGGATAAGTATGAGTTTGACAATCTCGGCCTTCGCATCGAAGGAAATGTCTGAGATTTGAATTTTAAATTGCTGGACGACCGTGACCAAGTGATTGCTGAGATTACCAAGGAACTCTTCCATTTAACCTCTACCTATACCGTAACCGTCTATGACGAATCTTATGCTGACCTAGTCATCTCCCTCTGTGTCGCTATCGACTATGTGGAAATGCTAGAAAGCCAATCAAATTAGTAAAAAGGAGATACATATGAAACAATTATCTAGTGCACAAGTACGCCAAATGTGGCTTGATTTCTGGGCAACCAAAGGTCACTCTGTAGAACCATCAGTGAGTTTGGTTCCAGTAAATGACCCAACACTTTTGTGGATCAACTCTGGGGTAGCAACCCTTAAGAAATACTTTGATGGAACTATTATCCCTGAAAATCCACGTATTACCAATGCCCAAAAAGCCATCCGTACTAACGACATCGAAAATGTAGGGAAGACTGCCCGTCACCATACTATGTTTGAAATGTTGGGGAACTTCTCAATCGGGGATTACTTCCGTGACGAAGCAATTACATGGGCATATGAGCTTTTGACAAGTCCTGAGTGGTTTGACTTCCCTAAAGACAAACTTTACATGACTTATTATCCAGATGACAAGGATTCATACAACCGCTGGATTGAAGTGGGAGTAGATCCAAGTCATTTGATCCCAATCGAAGACAACTTCTGGGAAATCGGTGCTGGACCTTCTGGACCTGACACAGAAATCTTCTTCGATCGTGGAGAAGCCTTTGACCCAGAAAACATCGGTCTTCGTCTTCTTGCAGAAGATATCGAAAACGACCGTTATATCGAAATCTGGAACATCGTATTGTCACAATTTAACGCTGACCCTGCTGTTCCTCGTAGCGAGTACAAAGAATTGCCACACAAAAACATTGATACGGGCGCTGGTTTGGAGCGTTTGGTGGCGGTTATCCAAGGGGCTAAGACAAACTTTGAAACTGACCTCTTCATGCCAATCATCCGTGAAGTTGAGAAATTATCTGGTAAGGTTTACGACCAAGATGGCGACAATATGAGCTTCAAGGTCATCGCTGACCACATCCGTTCTCTTTCATTTGCTATCGGTGATGGTGCGCTTCCTGGAAATGAAGGTCGTGGTTATGTCCTTCGTCGTCTCCTCCGTCGTGCCTCTATGCATGGTCAAAAATTGGGTATCAATGAGCCTTTCCTTTACAAACTCGTTCCAACTGTTGGAAAAATCATGGAAAGCTACTACCCAGAAGTGCTTGAAAAACGTGACTTTATCGAAAAAATCGTTAAGAGCGAAGAAGAGTCATTTGCTCGTACCCTTCACTCAGGTCAACACTTTGCCCAAGGCATCGTAGCAGACTTGAAAGAAAAAGGTCAATCTGTCATCGCCGGTCAAGATGTCTTTAAACTCTATGATACATACGGATTCCCAGTAGAGTTGACAGAAGAAATCGCTGAAGAAGCAGGAATGACTGTAGACCGTGAGGGTTTTGAAGCAGCCATGAAGGAACAACAAGAACGTGCGCGTGCATCTGCTGTCAAAGGTGGATCTATGGGGATGCAAAATGAAACCCTTCAAAACATTACTGTAGAAAGTGTCTTCAACTACAATGCCAGCCAGTTGCCTTCTAAGTTGGTGGCTATCGTAGCGGACAATGAAGAAGTAGAAGCTGTATCTGAAGGGACTGCATCATTGATTTTTGCAGAAACACCATTCTATGCTGAAATGGGTGGACAGGTTGCGGACCACGGTCAGATCATGGATGCTGCAGGAAACGTCGTAGCGACGGTGACAGATGTTCAAAAAGCACCAAACGGACAAGCACTCCATACTATTGAAGTTCTTGCTCCTCTTGCTTTGAACCAAGAATACACCTTGGCTATCGATACCAACCGTCGCCATCGTGTCATGAAGAACCACACAGCTACTCACTTGCTCCATGCAGCTCTTCACAATATCCTTGGTCACCATGCCACTCAAGCAGGATCACTTAATGAAGTAGAATTCCTTCGTTTCGACTTCACCCACTTCCAAGCCGTGACTCCAGAAGAATTGCGTGCTATTGAGCAACAAGTCAATGAGAAGATCTGGGAAGCCATCGCAGTGGAAACAGTTGAGACAGACATTGACACCGCTAAAGAAATGGGAGCTATGGCCCTCTTTGGTGAGAAATACGGTAAAGAAGTCCGTGTTGTCACCATTGGTGATTACTCAGTTGAGCTCTGTGGTGGTACTCACGTTGGCAATACTTCTGAAATCGGTCTCTTCAAGATTGTCAAAGAAGAAGGGATTGGATCAGGAACTCGTCGTATCTTGGCAGTGACTGGTAAGGAAGCCTTCGAAGCTTATCGTGAACAAGAAGACGCTCTGAAAGCAGTCGCAGCAACCTTGAAAGCTCCTCAACTCAAAGAAGTACCTCACAAAGTTGAAGGACTTCAAGAGCAACTCCGTCAATTACAAAAAGAAAATGCTGAATTGAAGGAAAAGGCAGCAGCAGCGGTGGCAGGTGATGTCTTCAAGAATGTTCAAGAAGCAAACGGTCACCGTTACATTGCCAGCCAAGTTTCTGTATCAGATGCAGGTGCCCTTCGTACTTTTGCGGATAACTGGAAACAAAAAGATTACTCTGATGTGCTTGTTCTCGTCGCAGCAATCGGTGACAAGGTGAATGTCCTTGTAGCTAGCAAGACAAAAGATGTACACGCAGGTAATGTGATCAAAGAATTAGCTTCAATCGTCGATGGACGTGGTGGTGGTAAACCAGACATGGCCATGGCAGGAGGAAGCAACCAAGCGAAAATCCAAGAATTGTTGGATGCAGTAGCAGGTAAATTGTAAGATAACAAAGATCTATCCAGTAGGGTAGGTCTTTTTGTTTAAAAATCATAGAGCAGTTGATTTCTTTGAAGAATAAGCGTATAATTTATAAAAAATGAATTGAGTACTCACTCAATTCATTAGGGATTAGGAGAATTAGATAATGGTTATTAAAGCAATAAAGTATAATCGTTTTGGTGATGAGAAAGTTCTAGATTTAGTAAATATTACATCTGAACCATTAAAAATGAATCAAGTTAGGGTAGCAGTATTTGCTGTTGGTTTAAATCCTATTGATTATAAAACTTTCGAGGGGGCAAAGCCACTTCGTTTTTTGACTTTCTTAACAAAATTAAAACAACCAAGTCGTTGGTTTGAATCAAAATCATCTTTATTTCCAAGAGGTGTCGCTAGGGATTTTGCTGGTGTTATAACAGAGATTGGTGAAGGAGTGAGCCGTTTTTCAGTAGGTGACAAGGTTTTTGGAACAATAATAAGTGATCCTGGACTTGGTACTAAGAGGGGTGCGTTAGCAACAGAAATTTGTGTTTATGAATCAGAAATTGCATTGAAACCAGAGAGGATTGACATGAATCATGCTGCTACTATGGGGGTGGCCTCTTTAACAGTCGGTGGTGCTTTTAGAAGAATTCATTTAAATTCAAAAGATGTTGTAGTTATTTCGGCTGCTTCAGGTGGTATTGGAAGTATTGCAGTTCAGTATGCGGTTGCTAAGGGCGCAACTGTTATTGGTATTGCTAGCAAGAATAATGCAGAATATTTAGAGTCTTTAGGTGCTATACCAGTATCTTATGAAGAGGATGTCCAAAAGTCTCTTTTATCAGTAGCTCCAAAACCTATTACAAAATTCTTGGATTGCTATGGTGGTGATTACGTTAAGTTAGCTTTCCATCTTGGATTGAACGGAACTGATATTGGAACTTTAGTACCTTCACCATTTGTTATGATAAAAGGGGCTCAGTTCACTGGGCCAAGACATTCTACATATGATGATTTAAAAAGTTCTAGAGGAGATGGTCTCAGATGGAAAAGTTCAGCTAAATATTAAGAAAGAGTATAGTTTTTCTCTGGAGTCTGTTAGAGAGGCTTATCATAGTCTGAAATTAGGGCATACTCGTGGTAAAAGAATTATCAAGATAAAAGAATAGATAGGGAGGAGTTAGCAATGGAAACTATAGAATATAAGTTCGCAGAGACATTAAAATCCAGTAGCTTAAGTTTAAAACAACGTCAAGTATTAATGTCAAGTTTAAAATTATTTTCAGAGATTGGTTTTGAAAATACAACTTCTCATCTTATTGCTGAACACGCTGGAGTCTCAGAAGGAACCGTTTTTAGTTATTTTAAAACCAAGGAAGGTATCCTAGATGCTATTTTATCTACATTTCTAGAGCAAGTTATTCCAGAAGTGATTGCTGATTTTTCGGATAAGAGATTTACAATAGAGCAAAAATCTTTTTCACTTTTTCTAAGAAGCATCGTTCGGGATAGGTTAATTTTTATTCATAACAATAAAATGAAAGTTAAAATTCTTTTGAGTCGTTCATTTATTGATAAAACTATTTCTGAAGAGTTAGGAAATATCATTGTACACTCTATCATTAATCCGATTAGTCCTGTTTTGAATCAATTTAAAGAAAATGGTGTTATCCGAGATTGGTCAAATGAAAGGATCGTTCGCTATATTTTAGCTTTAAGTCTTTCTTATATTGTTCCTATGATTATAAATGACAAAGAAGATATAAACATTGATAAAGTAACAAATGAAATTGTCGAATGTCTTTCTTTTTCCTTAGTTATCGTAAAATAACTATTAATTTTAAGTTCACAAAAAAATTAAGAGAGCTCTTTTTAAAACCAAAATAAAAATCCCCAATCGAAGTGTGAACTGCACCCCCAAAGTTAGACAGAAAAATCTAACTTTGGGGGTATTTTATTATGAAATTAACTTATGAGGATAAAGTTCAGATCTATTCACTTAGGAATCAAGGTCATAGCTTCAAGGAGCTTTCAAAAAGATTTGATGTAGATTTTTCTGGGCTAAAGTACATGGTGAAATTAATTGACCGTTATGGAATAGAGATTGTCAAGAAAGGTAAGAATTGTTATTATTCTCCAGAACTAAAACAAGAAATGATTGATAAAGTCTTACTTGAAGGTCGTTCACGTAGAAGTGTCAGCCTTGATTATGCTCTCCCAAACCAAGGAATGCTTTCAAATTGGCTGGCACAATATAAGAAAAACGGGTATACTATTGTTGAGAAAACAAGAGGGAGACCATCTAAAATGGGACGTAAACCGAAGAAAAAGCCTGAGGAATTGACAGAGTTAGAGCGTCTACAAGAAGAGCTGCAATACCTAAGAGCGGAGAATGCCATTCTAAAAAAGTTGAGAGAACTCCGATTGAAGGAGGAAAAAGAGAAAGAAGAAAGACGGAAATTGTTCGAGAATTAATCGCTGATTTTTCGTTAGATATTCTTCTAAAAGCCATTAAACTCGCTCGTTCTACCTACTACTATCACTTGAAACAGCTAAACAAACCAGATAAGGACCAAGAGCTTAAAGATAAAATTCAATCCATTTTTACCGAACACAAGGGAAATTATGGTTATCGTCGGATTCATTTAGAACTAAGAAATTGTGGTTATCTGGTCAATCATAAAAGAGTTCAACGCTTGATGAAAGTACTCAATTTACAAGCTAAAATGCGACAGAAACGCAAGTATTCTTCTCATAAAGGAGACGTTGGCAAGAAAGCAGATAACCTCATTCAACGTCAATTTGAAGGCTCTAAACCAATGGAAAAGTGCTACACAGATGTGACAGAGTTTGCCATTCCATCAAGCAGTCAAAAGCTCTATTTATCGCCAGTTTTGGATGGCTTTAATAGCGAAATTATCGCCTATAATCTTTCTAGGTCACCGAACTTAGCACAAGTAAAGACGATGTTAGAACAAGCCTTCTCAGAGGAATACTACGAGAATACTATTCTCCATAGTGACCAGGGCTGGCAATACCAACACAATTCTTATCATCAGTTCTTAGAGAGTAGGGGGATTCAGCCATCCATGTCACGTAAGGGGAACAGCACAGACAATGGCATGATGGAATCTTTCTTTGGCATTTTGAAATCCGAAATGTTTTATGGCTATGAGAAGACCTTCCAATCACTTAACCAATTGGAACAGGCTATTGTAGACTATATTGATTATTACAACAACAAACGAATTAAGGTAAAACTAAAAGGACTTAGTCCTGTGCAGTACAGAACTAAATCCTTTCAATAATTATTTGTCTAACTTTTTGGGGTCAGTACAGTGATTGAGGATTTTTGTGTTGATTTATCTTACACAATCCCTTGTGCAATCATAGCGTTTGCTACGTTTTCAAAGGCTGCAATATTTGCACCTGCAAGGTAGTCAGTTCCAAGACCGTAAGTTTCTGCAGTTGTTTTAGCTGTGTTGAAGATGTTAGTCATGATATCTTTGAGACGACCATCAACTTCTTCACGTGTCCATGAAAGGCGAAGGCTGTTTTGGCTCATTTCAAGAGCTGATACAGCTACCCCACCAGCATTGGCAGCTTTGGCAGGTCCGTAAAGGATTCCATTTTCCTTGTAGACTTTGATAGCTTCAAGGTCACTAGGCATGTTAGCTCCTTCAGATACACAGATAACTCCTTGAGCAACCAAGCGTTTCGCAGCTTCACCATTGATCTCATTTTGAGTTGCACATGGAAGAGCGATGTCATAGTTACCAGTGTAAGTCCATACGGAACCTTCGTAGTAAGTAGCAGTTGGTTTTTCTGCAGCATACTCAGTCAAACGAGCACGGCGTTTTTCTTTAACGTCTGTAAGAAGGTCAAAGTCGATACCATTTTCATCGATGACATAACCATTTGAGTCAGATACTGAGATAACAGTTGCACCAAGTTCAGTTGCTTTTTGAAGAGCGTATTGAGCTACGTTACCAGAACCTGAAATCACAACTTTCTTACCAGCAAAGCTATTGCCGTTTGCTTTAAGCATTTCTTCAGTGTAGTAAACCAAACCGTAACCAGTTGCTTCTGGACGAATCAAGCTACCACCAAATCCAAGAGGTTTACCAGTCAAGACACCAGCATCAAACTGGTTGAGGCGTTTGTATTGTCCATAAAGGTAACCAATCTCACGTCCACCAACACCGATATCACCAGCAGGTACGTCAAGAGATGGTCCGATGTATTTTTGCAATTCAGTCATGAAGCTTTGGCAGAAGCGCATCACTTCAGCATCAGTTTTGCCTTTAGGATCAAAGTCTGATCCACCTTTACCTCCACCGATTGGAAGTCCAGTCAAAACGTTTTTAAAGATTTGTTCGAATCCGAGGAATTTCAAGATCCCTTGGTTTACAGTTGGGTGGAAACGAAGTCCACCTTTATATGGTCCAACAGCTGAGTTAAATTGAACACGGTAACCACGGTTAACTTGAACTTTTCCATCACGGTCAACCCATGGAACACGGAAAGAAATTACGCGTTCTGGCTCAGTGATACGTGCCAAGATATTTTCTTCAATATACTCAGGGTGTTTTTCAAAGACAGGCTCCAAAGTGCTGAAGAATTCTTCAACCGCCTGGAGAAATTCAGCCTCATGCCCGTTACGAGCTTTTACAGTTTCAAACACGCTTTGGATATATTCTTTAGCAGATGTCATATCGTTCTCCTTTTTGTTGTCATATTTTATTACATGAGTCATTATAGCAGAAAATTTTTTCAGTGTAAAGAAAAAAACACAAATTTTCTAAAAATTCTTTCAATTTGATACAACTGATTCAAAACTTGCTAAAAAACGAACCTTTTCTATGGAAATGGTTTTATTGAAAAGCAAAAGTTAAAGTATGGTATAATAATAGATATAAAAAGGAATCTGGAGGAACAGAATCATGGTATCAACTAAAACACAGATTGCTTGTTTTGAGTTTGACAATTGCTTGATGAATGCGGCAGGAGTTGCTTGTATGACGGTTGAGGAGTTGGAAAGTGTCAAAAACTCAGCAGCAGGAACCTTTGTCACTAAAACAGCAACCTTGGAATTTCGTCAGGGGAATCCTGAACCACGCTACCAAGATGTTCCACTAGGTTCTATTAACTCGATGGGTCTGCCAAATAATGGTTTAGACTATTACTTGAACTACCTTTTGGAATTGCAAGAAAAGGAACCAAATCGTACCTTCTTTCTATCATTAGTTGGAATGTCTCCAGAGGAAACTCACACCATCTTGAAAAAGGTTCAAGAGAGTGATTTTCGTGGGTTGACTGAGCTCAATCTCTCATGTCCAAATGTTCCAGGTAAACCTCAGATTGCCTATGACTTTGAAACTACAGATCGTATCTTAACAGAAGTCTTTGAGTATTTTACAAAACCTTTAGGAATTAAGCTTCCACCTTATTTTGATATTGTTCATTTTGATCAAGCTGCAGCGATTTTCAACAAATACCCGCTCAAGTTTGTCAACTGTGTTAACTCTATCGGAAATGGTCTTTATATTGAAGACGAGTCGGTCGTGATTCGTCCTAAGAATGGCTTTGGTGGGATTGGTGGAGAATACATCAAACCAACAGCCCTTGCAAATGTCCATGCTTTCTATCAACGCTTGAATCCAGAAATTCAAATCATCGGAACTGGTGGAGTATTAACAGGACGTGATGCTTTTCAACATATCCTATGTGGTGCCAGCATGGTGCAGGTAGGAACTACTCTTCATAAAGAAGGTGTGGGTGCTTTTGAACGTATTACTAAGGAACTCAAAGAAATTATGGCGGAAAAAGGTTATGAAAACCTTGAAGATTTCCGTGGTAGATTGAATTATATTGATTAAATAAAAGTGAAACTAAAAAGAAAGGAGAAATGATGCTAGCAATAGAAGAAAGCCAAAAGCTATCTTTATCAAATTTACCTAGTTTGACCTTGTTTACAGGCGCTGATCAAGGACAGTATGAAGTCATGAAAACTCAGGTGCTAAAGCAAATCGGCTACGATTCTGCTGATTTGAACTTTGCTTATTTTGATATGAAAGAAGTAGACTACAAAAGCTTGGAACTAGAGCTGGTCAGTCTTCCTTTCTTTGCGGATGAAAAAATTGTTATTTTAGATCATTTTCTCGATATAACAACAGCTAAAAAGCGCTATCTATCTGATGACGAGCTTAAGGCTTTTGAAGAATATTTGGAAAATCCATCTCCGACGAGTAAATTAGTCATTTTTGCTGAAGGTAAACTAGACAGCAAGCGACGTCTAGTTAAAATTCTAAAGAGGGATGCCAAGATTTTTGAAGCTCTTGAACCAAAAGAACAAGAGATGCGAGCTTATTTTCAAAAGTGGGCTCAGGAACAAGGACTTACCTTTGATGGAAAATCCTTTGAACAGTTACTTATCAAATCAGGTTTTCAATTCAGTGAAATTCAGAAAAACCTACTCTTCTTACAATCTTATAAGGATGATGACCGGATTACCGAAGAAGACATTGTTGAGGCCATACCAAAGACTTTGCAGGATAATATCTTTGATTTAACTCAGTTAATATTGACTAAGAAGATTGATCAGGCACGTGATTTAGTAAAAGATTTGACTTTGCAGGGAGAAGATGAGATTAAACTGATTGCCATTATGTTGGGGCAGTTCAGACTCTATACACAAGTGAAAATTTTGCAAGAGTCAGGTCAGACAGAGTCCCAGATGGTCAGCAGTTTAGGTCACTATCTTGGTCGCAATCCGAATCCCTACCAAATCAAATTTGCCCTTCGTGATTCTCGAAGACTATCCCTTGATTTTCTCCAGAATTCTATTCGTCATCTCATCCAAGCTGATTACCAAATTAAGACAGGAGTTTATGAGAAAGACTACTTGTTTGAGAAGGCTTTTGTTGCAGATTGCTAGCCAGTCAAATTGAGCAAATAACTTGAAAAAAATAGGATGATTGCGTTATCATCTTTATATAGAAAAGAAAAAGAGGTATTACAGATGGCTATTATCTTACCAGATCTTCCATACGCTTACGATGCATTGGAACCATACATCGATGCTGAAACAATGCACTTGCACCATGACAAACACCACCAAACTTACGTTAACAATGCAAATGCAGCTCTTGAAAAAAACACCCTGAAATTGGTGAAGACCTCGAAGCTTTGCTTGCTGATGTAGAATCTATCCCAGCTGATATCCGTCAAGCGCTTATCAACAACGGTGGTGGACATTTGAACCACGCTCTTTTCTGGGAATTGATGACTCCTGAAAAAACTGCGCCTTCAGCAGAACTTGCAGCAGCAATCGATGAAACTTTCGGTTCATTCGAAGAATTCCAAGCAGCATTCACTGCAGCAGCAACAACTCGTTTTGGTTCTGGATGGGCATGGTTGGTTGTTAACCAAGAAGGTAAACTTGAAGTAACTTCAACTGCAAACCAAGACACACCAATCTCAGAAGGTAAAAAACCAATCTTGGGCTTGGATGTTTGGGAACATGCTTACTACGTGAAATACCGTAACGTTCGTCCTGACTACATCAAAGCTTTCTTCTCAGTTATCAACTGGAATAAAGTAGACGAACTCTACGCAGCAGCTAAATAATCTTAATAACGACACCTTGGAGTTAGATTTTCATCTAATTTGAAAGGTGTTTTTTGTTTGCTTTTCTTAGAAGTAACTGTCTTATGATTTTCCTTTGTTGGATAGGCTTGATTTATGGTATAATGATAAGATAGAAATCGAAGGAGAAATCATGAATATTCAACAATTACGCTACGTTGTTGCTATTGCTAATAGTGGTACTTTTCGTGAAGCGGCTGAGAAAATGTACGTTAGCCAACCCAGTCTATCTATTTCTGTCAGAGACTTGGAGAAAGAGCTAGGGTTCAAGATTTTCCGCAGAACTAGTTCGGGTACCTTTCTTACTCGTCGTGGAATGGAATTTTATGAAAAGGCCCAAGAGTTGGTTAAAGGATTTGATATTTTCCAGAACCAGTATGCCAATCCTGAAGAGGAAAAGGATGAGTTTTCAATAGCCAGCCAGCACTATGATTTCTTGCCACCGACTATCACAACTTTTTCTCAACGGTACCCAGACTATAAAAATTTCCGTATTTTTGAATCTACAACTGTTCAGATTTTGGATGAAGTAGCCCAAGGTCATAGTGAGATTGGGATTATTTACCTCAACAATCAAAACCAAAAGGGTATCATGCAACGGATTGAAAAATTAGGTCTTGAAGTGATTGAGTTGATCTCTTTCCAAACGCATATTTATCTGCGTGAAGACCATCCTTTAGCCAAGAAAAAAGAACTGATCATGGATGATTTAGTAGATTTACCGACTGTTCGATTTACACAAGAAAAGGATGAATATCTCTACTACTCTGAAAACTTTGTGGATACAAGTGCTAGCTCTCAAATGTTCAATGTAACCGACCGTGCAACCTTAAACGGAATTCTTGAAAGAACAAATGCTTATGCGACTGGTTCTGGATTCTTGGATAGCGACAGTGTTAATGGGATCACCGTTATTCCGCTAAATGATAATCTCAATAATCGCATGGTTTATGTCAAGCGAGAGGAAGTAGACTTGAGCCAAGCGGGGACTTTATTCGTTGAGGTTATGCAAGAGTATTTTGATCAGAAGAGGAAGTCATGAAAAAAAGAGGAATAGTAGCAGGAATCATAGCAGTCTTAATAGTGTTAGATCAATTGGTGAAAGCTTATGTCGTTCAGAATATTGCTCTCGGTGAGGTTAAACCATGGATTCCAAATCTGGTGAGTTTAACCTATCTGCAAAATAGAGGGGCAGCCTTTTCAATGCTCCAAGATCAGCAGTGGTTTTTTGCAGTAATAACTCTTGTAGTTATGGCAGGGGCTATCTGGTATCTGCATAAGCATATAGAGGATTCCTTCTGGACAGTTCTTGGATTGGTTTTGATTATTGCAGGTGGTCTAGGGAACTTTATCGATCGCGTTAGTCAAGGCTTTGTGGTGGATATGTTTCACTTAGACTTTGTTAATTTTGCTATATTCAATGTGGCAGATAGTTATCTGACAGTAGGAGTGTTTGTTTTATTGATTGCAATGTTAAAAGAGGAAATGAATGGAAATTAAAATTGAAACAGGTGGGTTACGTTTAGATAAGGCCTTGTCAGATCTGACAGAACTGTCACGTACTCTCGCTAACGAACAAATCAAGTCAGGCCAAGTCTTGGTTAATGGCCAGGTTAAGAAAGCCAAGTATACGGTCCAAGAAGGGGATGTTGTCACCTATCAAGTTCCGGAACCAGAGGTTTTGGAGTATGAAGCTGAAGATATTCCTTTAGAAATCATCTACCAAGATGAGGATGTAGCAGTAGTCAATAAACCTCAAGGTATGGTCGTTCATCCAAGTGCTGGTCATACTAGTGGGACCTTGGTTAATGCCCTTATGTATCATATCAAGGACTTATCAGGAATCAATGGCGTATTACGTCCTGGAATTGTCCACCGTATTGATAAGGATACATCAGGTCTCTTGATGATTGCTAAAAACGACGATGCTCACATGGCGCTCGCTCAAGAATTGAAAGACAAGAAATCACTTCGGAAATATTGGGCTATCGTTCATGGAAATCTTCCCAACGACCGTGGAGTCATTGAGGCACCAATCGGACGAAGTGAAAAAGACCGCAAGAAACAAGCAGTGACTGCCAAAGGGAAACCAGCAGTGACACGCTTCCAAGTCTTGGAACGCTTTGGTGACTATTCTTTATTAGAATTACAACTGGAAACAGGACGAACTCACCAAATACGTGTTCACATGGCTTATATCGGTCATCCAGTCGCTGGTGATGAGGTTTACGGGCCTCGTAAAACTCTAAAGGGACATGGGCAATTTCTTCATGCAAAGACTCTTGGATTTACCCATCCAAGAACAGGGGAAACTATGGAATTTACTTCCGAAATCCCAGATATCTTTAAAGAGACTTTGGAAACTTCGAAATAACTAAAAAAGGACTCAAGCGAGTCCTTTTTATTTGCGTTTTTTCTTAGCTTTTTTCATTTTATTGGCCATGCGTTTCATGGATTGCTTCATAGCAAATTCCCCGATTTTGCCCTTGAGACCTCCACCAAACATTTGGCTCATATCTGGCATTCCTGCTCCACCAAGAGCTGACAAGTCAGGCATACCACCTTGTCCCATCATACCTTCAAAGGCAGACATATCCATACCTCCAGGCATATTTTTAGGGAGGTTGTTAGGGTTGATGCCCATCTGTTTCATCATCTTATTCATGTCACCAGACATGACACCTTGCATGAGTTGTTTAGCTTGGTTGAAGTCCTTGATGAACTTGTTGACTTCGATAAAGGTATTACCAGAACCGGCAGCGATGCGACGACGGCGACTTGGAGTAAGTAAGTCTGGATTTTCACGTTCTTCTGGAGTCATAGAAGAGACGATGGCACGTTTGCGAGCAATTTGTTTTTCATCCACCTTCATATTTTGAAGGGCAGGATTGTTGGCCATACCTGGAATCATCTTGAGCAAATCTTCCATTGGCCCCATATTTTGTACCTGATCCAACTGATCGATGAAATCGTTGAAATCAAAGGTATTTTCTCGCATCTTCTCAGCCATTTCAAGGGCTTTTTGCTCATCGTATTCTTGGGAAGCTTTCTCAATCAGAGTCAGCATATCCCCCATACCGAGAATACGGCTAGCCATACGATCAGGGTGGAAGGTTTCAATGTCGGTAATCTTTTCACCAGTACCAGTGAACTTGATTGGTTTCCAGTGATGTGACGAACAGAAAGGGCAGCACCACCACGAGTATCACCGTCAATCTTTGTAAGGATGACACCAGTCACTTCCAACTGAGCGTTAAATTCACGCGCAACGTTGGCAGCTTCCTGACCAATCATGGCATCGATGACCAAGAGAATCTCATTTGGTTGAGCGAGGGCTTTAACGTCACGAAGCTCATTCATGAGAAGTTCGTCAATTTGCAAACGACCGGCCGTATCAATCAAGACATAGTCGTTATGGTTGGCTTTGGCTTGCTCCAAACCTTGGCGAACAATCTCCACTGCAGGAACTTCAGTTCCAAGAGCAAAGACAGGAACATCAATTTGTTGTCCCAGTGTTTTGAGCTGGTCAATAGCTGCAGGACGATAGATGTCGGCTGCAATCATCAGAGGACGAGCATCCTCTTCCTTTTTAAGTTTGTTAGCAAGTTTTCCAGCGAAGGTTGTTTTACCAGCACCCTGCAAACCGACCATCATGATGATTGTAGGAATCTTAGGAGACTTGATAATCTCAGCTGTGTCTGAACCAAGGACTTCCGTCAATTCTTCATTGACAATCTTGATGATTTGTTGAGCTGGATTAAGGGTATCAATGACTTCATGCCCAATCGCACGTTCGCGAACTTTTTTGATAAAGTCCTTTACAACTGGCAGAGCAACGTCAGCCTCTAAAAGTGCTAAACGAATTTCCTTGGTTGCTTCTTGGATATCGCTCTCTGTAATTTTTCCTTTTTTACGTAAATTTTTAAAGACGTTCTGCAAACGTTCTGTTAAATTTTCAAATGCCATATTTTTCTCCTATTTTTTCAATTCAGTGGAAATCGTCCGAAATGTTGCAAACACTCTAGTTCTTCGGGTGTGACTTCTTTCATGATTTCATTTGGATATCCCCAACAGCTAAATCCTTCTTTAAGGGCTTGGGGGATAGAATCAGGTGAGAGAATTTGTAGTCTTGTAGGAAAGGGAGCCTCTGCAGCTAATAGTTTACAAGGTATTCCTTTATAGACAACAAGATTATCCATGATTACTCCCTATTATCAATACTGGTCAAAATCTCAATTTGCTCTTGCAGAAAAACATCCTCTGGATAACGCTCCAAAATCTGATCAAAAATTTGACTGCGAACAATGTAGTCAGAGTACATATGGAGTTTCATCTCATAGTCTTCCAGAATCTTTTCAGTTCGTTTGATATTATCATAAACAGCCTGGCGACTGACACCGAATTCTTCAGCGATTTCAGCTAAACTATAGTCGTCTGCATAGTAGAGTTCGATATAGTTCATCTGCTTATCAGTTAAAAGGGCTGCATAAAATTCAAACAGAGCATTCATTCGATTGGTTTTTTCAATTTCCATAAGATTTATTATACCAAAAAATAGCCTGAACCGCTAGTAATGGATTGATTTTAAACACAAGTCAGAAAAAGGACTTTTAACGGTTATTTTCTGACTAAGAAACCTTTTTTTGGTATAATGGAGTGTATTATAATGTTTTAGAAAGAGGTTCTTATGAAAGAATTAGAAACCGTGTTAGAGCAACGTTTTGGGCTTGTTTTTTCGGATAAACAATTACTTGAAACAGCTTTTACCCACACTAGTTATGCCAATGAGCACCGCCTCTTAAAAATTTCACACAATGAACGCTTGGAATTTTTAGGAGACGCTGTTCTGCAATTATTGATTTCAGAATATCTGTTTAAAACATACCCTAAAAAACCAGAAGGAGACTTGTCAAAACTCCGTGCTATGATTGTCCGAGAGGAGAGTTTGGCTGGTTTTGCCCGTGATTGCCAGTTTGACCAGTTTATCAAGCTTGGTAAGGGGGGAGGAAAAATCGGGAGGCCGTAACCGAGATACGATCTTGGGGGATGCCTTCGAAGCCTTTTTGGGTGCTCTGCTTTTAGACAAGGATATAAAGACTGTAAAAACCTTTATCTACCAAGTCATGATTCCAAAGGTTGAAGCTGGCGATTTTGAGATGATCAAGGATTATAAGACTCACCTGCAAGAATTGCTCCAAGTTAATGGAGATGTTGATATTCGTTATCAGGTGATTTCAGAGATTGGGCCAGCCCATGATAAGATGTTTGAGGTTGAAGTCCTTGTTGAGGGACAAAGTCTAGGTTCAGGTAAAGGACGCTCTAAAAAATTGGCCGAGCAGGAAGCCGCTAAAAATGCAGTTGAGAAAGGGCTGGATTCATGTATTTAAAGGAAATTGAGATCCAAGGGTTTAAGTCCTTTGCTGACAAGACTAAGGTTCTTTTTGACCAAGGGGTGACGGCGGTTGTAGGACCAAATGGCTCTGGGAAATCAAATATCACTGAAAGCCTCCGTTGGGCACTTGGTGAATCTAGTGTCAAGAGTCTGCGTGGTGGGAAGATGCCTGATGTCATCTTTGCAGGAACAGAAAGTCGGAAGCCTCTAAACTACGCTTCTGTTATTGTTACTTTGGATAATCAAGATGGCTTTATCAAGGATGCAGGCCAGGAAATCAAAGTTGAACGTCATATCTATCGTAGTGGAGATAGTGAGTACAAGATAGACGGGAAAAAAGTCCGTCTTCGTGATATTCATGACCTTTTCTTAGATACTGGTCTCGGACGTGATTCTTTCTCCATCATTTCCCAAGGGAAGGTCGAAGAAATCTTCAATTCTAACCTGAAGAACGTCGGGCTATTTTTGAAGAAGCTGCCGGAGTTTTAAAGTATAAAACTCGTCGTAAAGAGACGGAAAGTAAACTCCAACAAACCCAAGACAACTTGGATCGTTTAGAAGACATCATCTATGAGCTGGACAATCAAATCAAGCCTTTGGAGAAGCAAGCAGCTATAGCTCGTAAATTTATGGAGTTGGACGGTCAGCGTAAAGCGATCTACTTGGACGTTTTGGTTGCTCAGATTCAAGCCAATAAGGCTGAATTGGATCTAACAGAAGAAGAATTAAACCAAGTCCAAGAACTTTTAACCGGTTATTATCAAAAACGTCAAGACTTAGAAGAAGAAAACCAAACACTCAAAAAGAAACGTCATGATTTGCAAGCTGAGATGGCAAAAGACCAGTCCACACTGATGGATTTGACTGGTCTAATCAGTGAATTAGAGCGTAAGTTAGCACTGTCAAAACTGGAAACAGAACAAGTTGCCCTCAATCAACAAGAAGCTCAAGCACGTTTGGCTAGTTTGGACGAGAAGAGAAAGGCTCTCATTCAGGAGAAGGAAGAAAAAGAAGCAAATCTCAGTCAGTTAGAAGAAAATTTAGCTGTCAATACTAAGGCACTCAATCAGCTAGAAGCAGAATTATTAGCTTTTTCTGATGATCCAGACCAGATGATTGAGCAGCTGCGTGAACGTTTCGTGGCTTTCTTACAGGAAGAAGCGGATGTCTCTAACCAGCTGACCCGAATTGAGAACGACCTTGAAATAGTCGCCAACAGACTCAAAAGCAAGAAGAACAATTAGAATCCTTGAAGGAACAATTGGCTTCTGCCAAATCCAAGGCTAGTGAGCAAGAGCTTGCCCTTAAATCAGCTAAAGAAGAAGTACAAAGCTTACTTGCTGACTATCAAACCTGTGCCAAAGAAGAAGAAGCACAAAAGCAGGCTTATCAAAGTCAGCAAAATCAACTCTTTGACCGTTTGGATAGTCTGAAAAACAAACAGGCCAAGGCGCAAAGTTTGGAAAACATTCTTAAAAACCATAGTAATTTCTATGCGGGTGTTAAGAGTGTTCTACAAGAAAAAAATCGCTTGGGTGGTATTATCGGAGCAGTCAGTGAACATTTAACTTTTGATGTTCATTATCAGACAGCCCTTGAAATTGCTCTCGGTGCAAGTAGCCAACACATTATCGTTGAAGATGAACAGGCAGCTACTAAGGCTATCGATTTCCTAAAAAGAAACCGAGCTGGAAGAGCGACTTTCCTACCTTTGACAACCATCAAAGCACGTAGCATTTCTGATCAGAATCAAGATGTGATTGCCTCAAGTCCTGGTTTTCTTGGTATGGCAGATGAGCTGGTTTCCTTTGATGCTAAGCTTGAAGCTATTTTTAAAAATCTACTAGCTACGACAGCTATCTTTGATACAGTGGAGCATGCGCGTGATGCGGCTCGTAAGGTACGTTATCAAGTTCGGATGGTAACCCTAGATGGTACAGAACTACGAACTGGTGGTTCTTATGCTGGTGGTGCCAATCGTCAAAATAACAGCATTTTCATCAAGCCTGAATTGGAGCAGTTGCAAAAAGAGATTGCTCAAGAAGAAATACTTCTTCGCCAAGAGGAAGAAAATCTGAAGTCAGTTCAAGAAGCCTTGAATACACTTAGTCAAACTTTGGAGACCATTAAGTCCCAGGGAGAGCAAGCTCGTATCCAGGAACAAGGCTTGTACTTAGCTTATCAACAAACTAGCCAGCAAGTCGAAGAACTCGAGACACTCTTGAAACTTCAAGAGCAAGAATTAACTAATCTCAGAGGTGGAGATTGGCAAGCTGAAAAGGAAAAATGCCAGGAACGTCTCGCAGTTATTGCAACCGAAAAGCAAAAGCTGGAATCTGAGATTGAAGAAATCAAGTCCAATAAAAATGCTATTCAGGAACGCTATCAAAACTTACAGGAAAAACTTTCTCAAGAGCGTCTTCGTAAAACAGAAATGTTAGGTCAAAAGCGTTATGAAGTTGCAGATATTGAACGGATCAATAAAGAACTTGAGAACCTCAATATTGAACAAGAAGAGATTGAACGTCTTTTGCAAGAAAAAGTAGACAATCTTGAAAAAGTTGATACAGAACTTTTGGCCAAGCAGGAAGCAGAAGCTAAGAGTCAAAAGGAAGAAATTCAACAAGGACTCATTCGTAAGCAGTTTGAACTAGATGATATTGAAGGTCAATTGGATGATATTGCTAGTCATTTAGAACAAGCTCGTCAGCAAAATGAAGAATGGATTCGAAAGCAAACACGAGCGGAAGCGACTAAAGAGAAGATTACAGACCGCCTTCGCTATCTTCAAGGTCAACTGACTGAAGAATATCAGATTAGCTATACGGAAGCTTTAGAACAAGCCAACCAATTGGAAGACTTGGTTGTCGCTGAACAAAAGGTCAAGGATTTAGAAAAATCCATTCGTTCACTTGGTCCAGTCAATTTGGATGCCATTGAACAGTTTGACGAAGTACACGAACGCTTGGAGTTCTTGAATAGTCAGCGCGACGATATTCTTTCTGCTAAAAATCTTCTTCTTGAGACCATTACAGAGATGAATGATGAAGTGAAGGAACGCTTTAAGTCTACGTTTGAAGCTATTCGTGAGTCCTTTAAGGTGACTTTCAAGCAGATGTTTGGCGGTGGACAAGCAGACCTAATCCTGACCGAGGGAGATTTATTGACAGCAGGTGTTGAAATCTCTGTTCAACCGCCAGGTAAGAAAATCCAATCTCTCAACCTCATGAGTGGTGGAGAGAAGGCCTTGTCAGCTTTGGCTCTGCTTTTCTCAATCATTCGTGTCCAGACCATTCCATTTGTTATTTTGGATGAAGTAGAGGCTGCACTCGATGAAGCCAACGTTAAACGCTTTGGGGATTATCTCAATCGATTTGACAAGGATAGCCAGTTTATCGTCGTTACCCACCGTAAGGGAACCATGGCAGCCGCAGACTCAATTTATGGAGTTACTATGCAGGAATCTGGTGTATCTAAGATTGTCTCTGTAAAACTAAAGATTTAGAGAATATGGATGCCTAGTTTGTTATCAGTTAAAAGTTCCAAGCAAGGAAAATAGAAAGACCTTCAAGAAGTCAGAAGGATAATGTAAATAATTTGAGGAGTTTATATGGATTTCGATCTATTCCTAATGATCTGTAATTATATTGGAACTATAGCCTTTGCTGCTTCAGGAGCCATCAAAGGATCTGGTAAACGTTTAGATATTTTTGGAATCAGTTTATTGGCAATTGTAACTGCTGTAGGCGGAGGAATCCTAAGAGATTCTATTATCAGTCGCTTTCCTGCTTCTCTAGCAGATCCTAGCCCCATTTATGTCTCTATCCTAGTAGCGGTTATCATGTATGTCTTTGTGACTTCAAAGCAGGCCAATGCCAGTCATGATAAAAAGTTCTATAAGTGGTTGAGAGAAGCCTATCTCATCTTTGACTCCATTGGGTTGATTATCTTCTCCTTGATTGGAGCGACAGCCTTAGTGGATAGTAAGCTAAATTTGATGTCTGCAGGGATTTTGGCTTGTCTAACAGGAGCCGGTGGTGGTATTATCCGAGACCTCTTAATCAACGAAGTTCCGAGTGTTCTTAAAGAAGACATCTATGCCCTTCTATCTTTCGTAATTGGAGTTATTTATTACTGGTTGGCCTTTGTCCTTCACTTTCCAAGAATTTCTGCCTTTATCATTCTCTCGATAGTTGGCTTTGTGATTCGACTTTGTATTATTAAGTTCAAGCTCTCTTTACCAAATATGGACAAGAGAACCTTGAATTGATGAATAAGCGAGAGTTATTTTATCAGCGTCTAATCTCATGTGGATTAGGCGTTATTTTTTGCAAATACGGGAAATTAATGATGTAAAGATTAATTTTTGCTAATATATTTGTAATTTAGAATAAGGTAGGAATAGTAATGAGTAATTTGAAACATTCAGTTGATTTTATTAAAGAAATAGAGAAATTAAAGTCAGTGACAAGATTTAATAGAACTCTTGATGGCAGATTTGAAAATAGTGCCGAGCATTCCTGGCAGGGTGCCATAGCTGCGATGGTTCTTCAAGATTATTATCCTGAAAAATTGGATATGGAAAAAGTGATTTCTATGTTATTGATTCATGATTTAGGTGAGATTTATGCCGGAGATACTTGGGTGTTTGATGATGAAAAAAAGCTTCATTCTCATAATAGAGAACTAGCATCTATAGAAAAAACAATGAGTATCCTTCCAGAAGAAAAATATTTACAAATGAAAAATTCGTGGTTGGAATTTGAAAAAGGGCAGAGTTCTGAAGCAAGATATGCAAGAGTTATCGACGCCTTGGTACCGCTGATAAATCACTTGGAAGTGTCAGAATTCAATTATAATCCTGATAATATCAGTGCAGACATGGTATTAGAAAAGAAAAAGTTCATAAAAAGTGAATCAGAGGAATTATGGAAACTGACGGAAGAGTTAATTCAGGAAAGTGTGGAGAAGGGCTTATATTTTTAATAACAATTGGTCCAATAGAAGATAGATTTTTAACTGGAGAATGGAAATATATATGATTAAACTTGTCACAACTGAAATCGGAATAAGGAAATTGATACAGTAAAATACAAAGAAAGCCTTGGAATAAGCTGTTTCCAAGGCTTTTTAGCTATCTATATATAAGGAAAAAGTTGTTAGAGTAGATGATTTTATTAGATACCCTTGATTATACCGTAGAGAATATTAGTCAAATAAAATTGTTTTGTTTTCACTAATGCATTTCTTATTATCATCCCAATAGTTAATACTTTCAAAGCTCCCTTTTCTTAAATAAAGCGGTAGCCTTTTCCTTATTTCATCTTGCATTGGTATTTTATCAATATCTTTTAGATTCCACCATTTCGGCTCACCTTCAGCAGATGTGCTTAGTTCACCAGTAAACTGAGTACATAAAAAGTCATAGAAGACAAATCTCTCATTACCAATTGAATTAGTAAAGCCTGAAATTCCCTTTAATTCAAGATTTAATGCAGTGAGTCCAGTCTCTTCCTTAAGTTCCCGTAATGCAGCTTCAAAAAAACTTTCAGGGAATTCAACTTTTCCGCCCGGTGGAATCCAGCCAGGAAAATTATCGTGCTGTCTATTAAGTAATAAAATTTCTTGATCTTTCAAAACGCAAATATTAACCCAGTTTTTGATTTTTTCAGTCATATGATCAACCTCCAACAAGTATTTTTTCATATGCAAGATTATATGTCAAGAACTATATGCTATTTATGATAGTGACAAATGTATCTCAGCCAAAGATTGATAATTTTTACGCAATAGCTGATTAACTCTCAGAATAGACTTCAATCAAGAACTTTGGAAGAAAAGTGTTGAGAGGTTGGATATAAAAGAAAGTAAGCAAATCAGCCTGGCCTTAAATTGGTCCTACAGATTGATTTATAGAAGACAAGGACGTGTCAATTCAGCACGTCTTTTTTTACTTTTTCTATGGTATAATAGAAGGTAGATTTATTAATTGGAGTATGAAGAATTTATGATTAAATTAGTAGCAACGGATATGGACGGTACTTTTTTGGATGGTGCCGGTCAATTTGATATGGAGCGTCTGAAAAAGTTGCTCCATTCTTATCAAGAAAAAGGAATCTACTTTGCTGTTGCCTCAGGTCGTGGGCTTTTGTCACTTGAAAAGCATTTTGCGGATGTTAAAGATGAGATTATTTTCATTGCTGAAAATGGTAGTTTGGTTCGTTTTCATGGAGAGGACCTTTATGAAGCAACCATGCCTCGTGATTTTTACCTATCAACATTTGAAAAGCTAAAGACTTCACCTTATTTTGATGAGAAGAAGATGCTCTTGACTGGTAAAGAGGCTTGCTATGTCTTAGATACAGTAGATGAAATCTATCTTATGTTTAGCCATCATTACAATGAAAATATCAAAAAAGTAGCCAGACTAGAAGATATTACCGATGAGATTTTCAAATTCACAACTAACTTTACTGAAGAAACGGTTGACGCTGGAGAAGCTTGGGTCAATGAACATGTTCCTGGGGTCAAGGCTATGACGACAGGCTTTGAATCCATTGACATCGTTTTAGACCATGTTGACAAGGGAGTTGCTATTGTCGAATTAGCTAAGAAATTGAATCTAGATATGGATCAAGTGATGGCTTTTGGTGATAACCTTAATGACCTGCACATGATGCAAGTGGTTGGGCATCCAGTAGCACCTGAAAATGCTCGTCCAGAGATTTTAGAACTTGCTGAAACAATTATTGGACACCACAAGGACCAATCAGTTATTGCTTATATGGAGGAATTGTAATGGCAGATATTAAATTAATTGCTTTGGACTTAGATGGAACCTTGCTGACGACAGACAAGAAATTGACTGATCGTACTAAGGCAACTTTAAAGGCTGCGCGTGATCAGGGAGTCAAAGTGGTACTGACAACTGGACGTCCTCTCAAGGCTATGGATTTCTTCCTTAAAGAGCTTGGAACAGACGGCCATGATGACGAGTATACTATCACCTTTAATGGTGGATTGGTTCAGAAAAATACGGGTGAAATCCTCGATAAGACAGTATTCTCTATTGATGATGTGACACGTATTTACGAGGAAACTGAAAAACTAGGCATTCCTTTAGACGCCATTTCAGAAGGTACAGTTTACCAAATCCAATCAGATCAAGAAAGTCTTTACGCCAAGTTTAACCCTGTTTTAAACTTTGTTCCAATTGACTTTGGAGATTTGTCTAGTCAAATGACCTACAACAAATGTGTGACCGCTTTTGCCCAAGAACCACTGGATGCCGCAATTGCTAATATTTCACCAGACTTGTTTAACAATTATGAAATTTTTAAATCTCGCGACATGCTTTTGGAATGGTCACCAAAGAACGTTCATAAGGCTACTGGATTAGCTAAATTGATCGACCATCTAGGAATTGACCAAAGTCAAGTGATGGCTTGTGGAGATGAGGCCAATGACCTTTCCATGATTGAATGGGCAGGACTCGGAGTTGCTATGCAAAATGCTGTGCCTGAGGTCAAGGAAGTTGCAAATGTAGTAACCCCTATGACCAATGACGAGGAAGCTGTTGCCTGGGCCATTGAAAAATATGTACTGAAGGAGAACTAAAGAATGGGATTATTTGACCGTTTATTTGGAAGAAAAGAAGAACCAAAAATCGAAGAAGTCGTTAAAGAAGCTTTGGAAAACTTGGATCTGACAGAACCTAGCGAGGAAGTTGAAGCACTTGGAACTGAAGAAGTTGAAGTGAAAAATACTGAGGAAATCTATCAACGTTCAGAAGTTGAGGAAATTTACCCTGAAGAAGCTAGTGAGTTGGAAGAGCCAGTAGCAGAAACTACTCTAGAAACAGTTGAACCAGAAGCAACTCAGTTTGAAGAGGAAACTGAGTGTCATTGTTGTCAGGAAGAGTCAGAGTCAACAGAAGTTGAAGAAACTGAAGACAGCTCTCAAGAAGTAGTTGAGTTTGTTGCAGAAGAACCTGAGTCACCAGTCGAAGGAGTACCTTCAAGTGATAGCGACGATGAAGAAGCTGATCAAGTTCAACCAGACGAAACGGAAGCAGACACTTCTGAAGAAGTGGAAGAAGATCTAGTAATCGAAGAAATTCCTCAAGTTCAAGAGACTGTACAGGAAAAATATGACCGTAGTCTCAAGAAAACTCGTACGGGCTTTGGAGCTCGTTTGAATGCTTTCTTTGCTAACTTCCGCTCTGTTGATGAAGAATTCTTCGAAGAACTAGAAGAACTCTTAATCATGAGTGACGTTGGTGTACAGGTAGCTTCAAATCTCACTGAAGAATTGCGCTATGAAGCTAAGCTTGAAAATGCTAAGAAACCAGATGCCCTCCGTCGTGTCATCATCGAAAAATTGGTAGAGCTTTACGAAAAAGATGGGCAATACAATGAAAGCATTAACTTCCAAGATGGTTTGACAGTCATGCTCTTTGTAGGTGTTAATGGTGTCGGGAAAACAACTTCAATCGGTAAATTAGCGCATCGCTACAAGCAAGCAGGCAAGAAAGTCATGCTTGTTGCTGCGGATACCTTCCGTGCAGGTGCAGTTGCTCAGCTAGCAGAATGGGGCCGTCGTGTAGATGTTCCTGTGGTTACTGGACCTGAAAAAGCAGATCCAGCTAGTGTTGTCTTTGATGGGATGGAACGTGCAGTAGCAGAAGGTGTTGACATTCTCATGATTGATACAGCTGGCCGTTTACAAAACAAGGAAAACTTGATGGCAGAGTTGGAAAAAATTGGTCGTATCATTAAACGTGTCGTGCCAGAAGCTCCGCATGAAACCTTCCTAGCACTTGACGCCTCAACAGGACAAAACGCTCTTGTACAAGCCAAAGAGTTTTCAAAAATTACTCCTGTTACAGGAATTGTCTTAACCAAGATTGATGGAACTGCCCGAGGTGGTGTTGTTCTGGCTATCCGTGAGGAACTCAATATTCCTGTTAAGTTGATTGGTTTTGGTGAAAAAATCGATGATATCGGTGAGTTTAACTCTGAAAACTTTATGAAGGGCCTTCTAGAAGGTTTGATATAAAAGAAAATCCTGCAAGAATTCTTGCAGGATTTTTTTGATTATTCTAAACGACCATCTTTACGATAGGCGATATCTGGTTGCCAAGTCCACTCAGCACCGTATTTTTCAAGGAGTTCAAAGCTGGCTTGAGGTCCCATGCTACCAGCCTTGTAGTCATGGAGTGGAGCACCATTTTCAGCCCATAGCTTCTCGATACGGTCAATCAATTCCCAAGAAGCACTCACTTCTTCCCAATGGCTAAAGTTAGTTGAGTTGTTATTCAAAACATCGTAGATGAGCTTTTCATAAGGATCCGGTGAAGCACCCGTTGCAGTTGCATCTGTTCTGTAATCAAGCGAATTAGGTGCAAGCTTAAACTCTTCACCAACCTCTTTACCGTTTAGACTAAGTGAGAATCCTTCTGTTGGTTGGATGTAGATTGTCAAAATATTTGGTGCTAGAGGTTGGTCAAAGATTGAATCCATTTGTTTGAAGACAATGTTCACGTGTGTTCCTTTTTCAGTTAGACGTTTCCCTGTACGGAAGAAGAAAGGTACATCACGGAAGCGGTCGGTATCTACAAAGAAGGCACCTGAAGCAAAGGTTTCTGTCATAGATTCAGGGTTAACATTGGTTCACTACGGTAAGAGATGTATTTCATACCATCAACTTTACCAGAACGATATTGACCACGGATGAAGTGCTCTTTAAGTTCCTCATCTGTAGGGTGGTAGAGGTTCTTGAAGACCTTAATTTTCTCTGCGCGAATGTCATCCTTGGTAAAGCTTGCTGGTTTATCCATAGCTAAGAGTGACAGGAGTTGGAGTGTATGATTTTGAACCATATCACGAAGGGCACCAGACTCATCATAGTAGCCACCACGTTCTTCAACACCTAGACGCTCTGCAAAGGTAATCTGTACGTTATCGATGTGCTCACGATTCCAAACATTTTCAAAAATCATATTTGCAAAGCGAATGGCAAAAATACTTTGAATCATTTCTTTACCAAGATAGTGGTCGATACGATAGATTTGCTCTTCGTTAAAAGTAGCTAGGAGTTCTTCGTTTAGTTTGCTTGCAGTCTCATAGTCTGTTCCAAAAGGTTTCTCAACGATCAAACGTTCAAAGCCTTTACCGTCAACAATCTGCTCAGACTTGAGATGTTTGGCGATGGTACCAAAGAACTGAGGAGCCATTGAGAGGAAGAAGAGTTTGTTGTGCTCAGTCTGATATTTTTCGTTTAATTCAGCTTGAAGCTTGCGTAATTCGATGTAGTGCTCAGTGTCATTAACATCGTGACTTTGATAGTAAAAATGACTCGCAAATGCTTGAGCTTCTTCCACACTATCTGCCAAGTCTAAAATAGATTCGACAACGACAGATTCGAAATACTCCTTACTCCAAGGTCTACGAGCAGTTCCAATAACAGCAAAATGATCAGAAAGATTACCTGATTTATAAAGTCTAAAAAGTGAAGGGTAGAGCTTACGTTTGGCCAAATCCCCACTTGCACCGAAAATTGTAACAATAACTTTTGATGACATCTAGCTACCTAATTTCTATTTTGTTTCCTAGTTAAACTAGGCATGAGGAGTCCCCATTTTTCATATCCTTTATTTTATCATAATTTTCTAAAAAATCCAAAAATCCAATACGTCTATATTAAGAGTCTGGGCATAAACTTAATTTCATACTCTTCGAAAATCTCTTCAAACCACGTCAGCGTCGCCTTACCGTATATGTAGGATACTGACTACGTCAGTTCCATCTACAACCTCAAAACAGTGTTTTGAGCTAACTTCGTCAGTTCCATCTACAACCTCAAAGCAGTGCTTTGAGCAACCTGCGGCTAGCTTCCTAGTTTGCTCTTTGATTTTCATTGAGTATCAGGAGCAACCGAAGTAAATTTTCCCACAATAAAACGCATAATATCAAGTTTTTTATACCTGATACAATGCGTTTTTTTGATTATAAAGACTTTTTACCTAACTTCTTCTAGGCGTTTAGAACCTTGTCTAAGAATTCTTTAAGACGCGGATGTTGTGGGTTATCAAAGATTTGGTTAGGGGTACCATCTTCTAGGAATTCACCGTCTGCAGTAAAGATAACTCGATTGGCAACCTTACGAGCAAATCCCATTTCGTGGGTTACGATGATCATAGTCATGCCTTGTTCAGCCAATTCCTTCATAACGTTAAGAACGTCACCGACCATCTCAGGGTCAAGGGCAGAAGTTGGTTCATCAAAGAGCATGATATCAGGGTTCATGGCTAGACCGCGAGCGATAGCCACACGTTGTTTTTGACCACCTGATAGACTTTCAGGATTTGCATTGGCTTTATCAGCCAATCCAACTTTTTCAAGGAGTTCCATTCCCAATTTTTCAGCTTCGGCCTTAGTCATCAACTTATGCTCTACTGGTGCGAAAGTGATATTTTCCAATACCGTCATGTGAGGGAAAAGATTGAAGTGCTGGAAAACCATTCCGACATTTTCACGAACGTGGTCCACGTTGGTTGCTTTATCCGTCAAATCATAACCATTAACTGTGATATGACCTTTTGTACCTTCCTCGAGGAGATTCAAGCTACGCAAGAAAGTTGATTTACCTGAACCAGAAGGTCCAATGATACAAACAACATCTCCTTCATAGAATTTTGCTGAGATTCCTTTGAGGACTTTGTTTTTACCATATTGTTTATGTAAATTATCGACATCGATTTTTAATTTAGCCATTATTGAATCCTCTTTTCTAAGCGTTTTGCAAGTCTAGTAAGAAGAGTGATAATCACAAGATAGAAGACTGCGAGAATTGCATACATTTTGAAACTTTGGTAGTTACGAGCAATGATAATCTTACCAGTCTGGAAGAGTTCGACCAAACCGATTGCAGATACGATAGTTGTATCTTTCAAAGCGATGACAAATTGGTTGACGAAGTTTGGAAGCATGAGTTTGGTTGCTTGTGGCAAGACAATTTTACGCATGGTTTTACTGTAAGAAATACCAAGGCTTCGACTAGCTTCCATTTGTCCGATAGGAACAGCCTTAATACCACCACGAACAATTTCAGCGATATAGGCAGCTGAATTTAGGGAGAGGGCGATCGTACCAGCGACAGAGTCATTGATTGGACTCTGTTGGCCTGTAAGGGATTCGATAAAGTTAGGAACTCCCCAGAAGATAAAGGCAGCAAGAATCATCAATGGAATACCACGAATCACATCGACAAAGATTTCTGAAATAAGACGAAGTGATTTATAAGGACTAACGCTAAACATACCAAAGATAATCCCGATAACAATCGCAATTGCAAAGGAAATCAAAGCTAGAGAAAGGGTAATTCCAAGTCCACTTAGGAGTTGTTTGTAGTTGTTTTTCAACAAGCCCAAGATAGTAGTTTCGTCAACAGTTGATGATTCACTTGTTGAATCAGTTGCAAGGTATTTATCAAGAATCTTTTGGAACTCACCGCTTGCTTTAAGATTTGCAAGACCGTTGTTGAACATTTCAATCAATTCAGGATTACTTCCCTTTTTAACTGCAAAAGCAGTTTCACCAATTGGAGTACCTTCGATTGGTGTTTTTAATTTTTGCCCTTGGCTAATAGAGTATTTAAGGACTGGTTCGTCATCCATCACGGCGTCAATTGAACCTGTGTTCAAGCTGTCATACATAGATGAACCGTCTGCAAAGGTTTTAATTTTATAACCATATTTGCTTTGATTTTCAGTTAGGAAGGTTTGAGAAGCAGTACCGTTTTTAACACCAACGGTTTTACTCTTCAAATCTTCATAAGAAGAAATGGTACTTGATTCCTTAACTCCAAGAATAGTATTAGCTGTATAGTAAGAATCAGAGAAATCAAAGGTTTCTTTACGAGCGTCTGTAACAGACATACCAGCAATCATACCATCAGCTTGACCAGATTGAACCGCGTTAATAGCAGCGTCAAAACCTGGGTTGGTGATTTCAATTTCAAAACCTTGGTCTTCGGCAATAGCCTTGATCAAGTCCATATCAATACCAGTGTACTGGTTGCTTGAGTTTTGGAAAACGAATGGTGCAAATGAAGAATCACTTGCGATAACGTATTTTGATTTGACTGGAGTAGCTTTTTGCCCTGCGCTTGTAGTAGAAGTGAGAGAAGTTATTTGTGAACTAGTTTAGAAGAACTTGTCCATTTATTGATAATTTTGTCCAAGCTACCATCTTTTTTCATCTGAGCTAAAGCTTCGTTAAATTCTGTAACCAGGTATTCGTACTTGCTACCTTTTTTAACTCCAAAGGCAGAGCTTCCAACGGCTTCTCCGTCCATGTTGATACTGAGATCTTGCCCTTGGTTAATAGCGTACTCGATGACTGGTTTGTCATCCATGATGGCATTTACAGCCCCTGTACTGAGACTGTTATTCATCAAATCACCAGTATCAAAGGTTTTGATAGTGAAACCATATTTATCTTTGATGCTTTCTAGGAAACGTTGTGCGGCAGTACCGTTTTTAACACCAACAGTTTTACCACTGAGTTCTTCATACTTAGTGATTTTGTTAGACTTAGTCGTTGCGATGACAACTTTTGTATCATAGTATGTATCAGACATGGTAAAGACGTTTTCACGTTCTTTGGTTTTTGTCATACCAGCCATGATTGCATCTGCTTGCCCTGCTTGGACCGCATTGACAGCAGCATCAAAGCCTGGATAAGACATTTGGATATTCCATCCTTTTATCTCAGCGACTTTATTGATGATGTCGACATCAATTCCTTTATAAGTCTGGTCTGTATCTTTAAACTCAAAGGGTGCATAAGCAGTATCACTAACAATCTTGATAGTGTCCGCTTTAGCATAGCCTAAAGAGAATAAGGGAAATAAAAATAATAAAAATGCAAGGATTTTTTTCTTCATGTTTAGTCTCCTTTTTAGAATATTTACCCATTATAGCAGAAAATAAAAAAGTTGGCAAATATTTAATGCTTTGATGTAAGAAAATGTGACATGAAATACTAAGTGGCAAGAAGTTGAGAATCAGTAAGTCGCTCCTTTTTATGGTAAAATAGAGGGATAGAAAATGTGTATGAGGCAATTATGATCAATAGAATTACAGACAACAAATTTAAACTTGTATCCAAATACCAACCATCTGGGGATCAACCGCAGGCTATTGAGCAGTTGGTAGATAACATCGAGGGTGGTGAAAAAGCTCAAATCTTGATGGGGGCGACTGGTACAGGGAAAACCTATACCATGAGTCAGGTGATTTCCAAAGTTAATAAACCAACCCTAGTCATCGCCCACAATAAGACCCTAGCAGGCCAGCTCTACGGGGAGTTTAAGGAATTTTTCCCTGAGAATGCCGTCGAGTACTTCGTATCCTACTATGATTACTATCAACCTGAAGCTTATGTTCCCTCTAGTGATACTTATATCGAAAAAGATAGTTCAGTCAATGATGAGATTGATAAACTTCGTCACTCCGCTACATCAGCGCTCTTGGAGCGTAACGATGTCATCGTTGTAGCATCTGTATCTTGTATTTATGGTTTGGGTTCTCCTAAGGAATATGCTGATAGCGTGGTCAGTCTGCGACCGGGTCTTGAAATTTCTCGTGATAAACTGCTTAATGAATTGGTCGATATTCAATTTGAGCGTAATGACATTGATTTCCAGCGTGGAAGATTTCGTGTTCGTGGGGATGTGGTGGAGATTTTCCCAGCATCTCGTGATGAGCATGCCTTCCGTGTTGAGTTCTTCGGAGATGAGATTGATCGTATTCGTGAAGTCGAAGCTCTTACGGGGCAAGTTCTGGGCGAAGTGGATCATTTGGCTATTTTCCCAGCCACTCACTTCGTGACTAATGATAACCACATGGAGGTAGCAATTGCCAAGATTCAGACTGAATTGGAGGAGCAGTTAGCTATCTTTGAAAAAGAAGGCAAACTCCTTGAAGCGCAACGCTTGAAACAACGGACAGAGTACGATATCGAGATGCTACGTGAGATGGGCTATACAAATGGTGTCGAAAACTACTCGCGTCACATGGATGGACGAAGTGAAGGAGAGCCTCCTTATACACTTCTTGATTTCTTCCCAGATGATTTTTTGATTATGATAGATGAGAGCCATATGACTATGGGGCAGATTAAGGGCATGTACAATGGTGACCGTTCTCGTAAGGAAATGTTGGTTAACTACGGTTTCCGTTTGCCGTCTGCCTTGGACAACCGTCCCCTTCGTCGTGAAGAGTTTGAAAGTCATGTTCACCAGATTGTCTACGTTTCAGCGACGCCAGGTGATTACGAGATGGAACAAACGGACACCGTGATTGAGCAAATCATCCGTCCCACTGGTCTTTTGGACCCAGAAGTGGAAGTGCGCCCAACAATGGGACAGATTGATGACCTCTTGGGGGAAATCAATGCCCGTGTTGAAAAGAATGAACGCACCTTTATCACAACCTTGACCAAGAAAATGGCAGAAGACTTGACGGATTACTTCAAGGAAATGGGCATCAAAGTCAAGTACATGCACTCGGATATCAAGACTTTAGAGCGGACAGAGATTATCCGAGATTTACGATTAGGAGTCTTTGATGTCTTAGTCGGGATTAATCTTCTTCGCGAAGGGATTGACGTTCCTGAGGTAAGCTTGGTTGCTATTCTCGATGCTGATAAGGAAGGTTTCCTCCGTAATGAACGTGGTCTTATCCAAACCATCGGTCGTGCAGCCCGTAATAGTGAAGGGCATGTCATCATGTATGCTGATACTATGACTCAGTCTATGCAAAAAGCCATTGATGAAACAGCTCGTCGTCGTAAAATTCAGATGGCCTATAATGAAGAACACGGCATTGTCCCACAAACTATTAAGAAGGAAATCCGAGACCTTATCTCTGTCACAAAAACTGTGGCTAAAGAAGAGGACAAGGAAGTCGATATCAATAGCCTCAATAAACAAGAACGCAAGAACTAGTCAAGAAACTGGAAAAACAAATGCAAGAAGCCGTCGAAGTGCTTGATTTCGAGTTAGCTGCTCAAATCCGTGACATGATGTTGGAAGTCAAGGCGTTGGATTAGATAGGATAAAGCGAATGAAGATTATCATTAAAATAATGGAAACTCCTGAAGAGATAGAAGGTAAGTCCCTCGTTCACTGGCAAACGTGGAGAGAGGCTTATGACGATCTTTTACCCGCGGAATTTCAGGAGACGATGACATTAGAACGATGTCGATTCTTTAGCCAAAAATATCCAGAAAATACCTTGATTGCGATGGATGGAAAGAAGGTCGTTGGATTTATCAACTATGGAAATTTTCGTGATGAGGCCATTCAAGCTGGTGAAATCATTGCCTTATATGTTTTAAAAGATTACTATGGAAAAGGTGTGAGTGAACAGTTAATGCATGCTGCATTTGTTGCTCTTGATCATTTCTCTGAAATTTATTTATGGGTATTGAAAGATAATAAGAGAGCCATTGCTTTCTATCAAAAAATGGGTTTTACTTTTGATGGCCAAGAAAAAATACTTGACCTTGGAAAACCTGTTAAGGAATTGAGGATGATGTGTTCTGCAAATAAAAGTTCCTAAAGGACGTATCTACAATCTTTGAACCATTATCAACTAATCAAGTATAAAAAGTGAAATAGATAGAATGAAACAAAGAGATGAAGGAGAAGACGAATGAAAATTCTAGTCATCAATGGACACCCGGATAAGGAAAGTTATTGTCAGGCTATTTCAAACCATTGTAGAAAATATTGACTCAAGGCATCATGAGCTTGAAGTCATCAACCTTAATGAAGTGGACTTTGACCCCGTATTACGCTATGGCTATCGAAAGAGGATGGAGGAAGATTCGTTTATCCTTCGTTCTCAGGAATTAATCCAATGGGCAGATTATTTCATCTTTGTTTATCCCATCTGGTGGAGTAGTATGCCGAGCCTTATGAAAGGTTGGATTGATCGTGTATTTACACCAGGGATTGCCTACTCTGCTAATGATCAGGGGAGTTTTATCTGGAATTACCTTAGAGGCAAGCAGTTTAAAAAGTTATTAAAAGGGAAAACAGCCAGTATTTACGCAACCTCTATGGCGCCCACTTGGTGGTACAAAATCTTTTCGGGTCCTATCAACATTCCAGATAGTTATGGCATCTCTGTTTTGAAAAATGCGGTCTTGAATCACTGTGGGATTAAAACCAAGCGCGTGTGCGTACTAGGTGAAGTTGGACGGAATGTGAATACAGCAAGTATGCGTGAAGAGCATCTCCAAAAAGTAGCAGAAGAAGTTAAAAAACTATCATGAAACAAAAAAGTAAGAGACAGAAAACATTAAAAAAACACCAGAAATCAAAGCGAAAGATTGGTCTACTAGACCGCATGAATCTGTGGTTTGTGCAACATTCAACAATTGCCTGGATCCTTGATGCAAGCATTCTGTTCTTTTCTGCTCTAGGAATATTATATCTATTGTACGGAACAACCCTTATTCCAAGTCCCTATCGGGAACTGCATTATAGTTTTCCACTTTATTTAAATATTGTTCTTTTGGTGAATGCATCTTATCATACTTTCCTTCGTACCTTTAGGAAAGACTGGATTTCCTTGCGAAATTTTGCAGAAATGTTTTTATATCTTAACGGAATTGCTTGTGTACTCCAGTTAACGATTGGGATGACCTCTAAAAGAGGAAGAAGATTACTTCCGATATGGGCACTAGACTATCGCTATATTTGGTTTCCAATTCTTACTTATATAACCTTCTTCTTAGTGGCTGCTTTGATCATTTTGATTGCCAAGCATATTGAAAAGAAAAAGGGAAAAGAAGAAAATAGGGAAAATCCACACAAATGAAAAAGAATAAAAGAAATTCAAATACAAAAAAGAATCTCTCAAGGAGAGAAAGTTTTCATCTTTGGCTAGATTCTCATAAATTTTTAGGATTCTTCTTGATCCTCGGTCTTATCCTAGCAATAGGACTAAGTTTGAATCTAATTTTCGAAAGCCTTCCTATTCCTTCACCATACAGAGATATCAACTATAGTTTTCCAATATATATAAATCTTTTTTGCCTGGTATATCAATTCTTTGACTATTGGTTCCTAGACTTGTCAAGGACAAAGATGACAATAAAAAGATATGCAGATTTATTTATCTATCTTAATAGTATCGGTTTAATAGTCCATCTATTTTTAGGAGTTGGCGGGAAAAATAGTAAGGGCCTTCTGCCTTCTCTCTTATCCCTAGATCACCGCTACATCTGGTTTCCTATTCTTACTTATATCATCTTCTTCCTAGTAGCTGCTTTGATTATTTTAATTTCCAAATATGTTAAAAAGAAAAGGAGTTAATCATGCTGAAACATCTGACTGTATTTAGGGTAATTTACCTTTCGTGCCTGGTATTTGTACTGATTCATTTTATCTTAGGATTGTTTGGTTTAGCTTTTACACCAATTTTATGGAATATCTGGTTCTTTGGCCTCTGCCTAACCTTATTTATTCAGCCGTGGACCATCTTTTATAAAACGAGGATTTTTCAATGGCATCATCTGATTTTTCAGACTCTCAGCGGCTTCATTGCTCTTTTGATCTGGTTCATGACATTTTTCTTCTTTTCCATGGTTCCAGATTCATCTATGCCAATCAATATAGACTATCAGGTGAATAGTAAAGAAAAGGAAATCAGAATCATTAGAGGATCCTTGCTCCATGAAATTCATGAATATCATGACTTAGTTAATCCTTTGATTATGAAGTCTAAAGTTAAGTATGTAGAAAATTAAACATTAGAAAGTGAGTCTATGTATGTCTCGTGCACAATTAACGATTTTAACCAATATTTGCTTGATTGAAGATCTTGAAAAGCAGCGCGTGGTTATGCAGTATCGATCGCCTGAAACCAACCGCTGGTCTGGCTATGCCTTCCCAGGAGGTCATGTTGAAAATGGAGAAGCTTTTGCAGAATCTGTTATTCGTGAAATATACGAGGAAACAGGTCTGACGATTCAAAATCCTCAACTTGTCGGCATTAAAAATTGGCCTTTAGATTCGGGTGAACGCTATATTGTCTTTTGTTATAAAGCGACTGAGTTCACTGGCACTCTCCAATCATCTGAAGAAGGAGAAGTGTCCTGGGTGCAAAAAGACCAGATTCCCAACTTTGATCTGGCCTATGATATGTTACCCTTGATGGAGATGATGGAAGCTCCTGATAAGTCAGAATTTTTCTATCGTCACCGTACAGAAGATGGATGGGAAAAGAAAACCTTCTAATCCCTTACTAAATAACCTAACTTATCCAAGGCCTTCTCGATATAGAGGAGGTCTTGTTCATTTTCAGCTTCGACTAGGTGATAATGGACGCCATCTGTTAATTCAGAAAGTGGTCTAAAGTCAGACCTTTCGACTTGCTCTAAAAAATGCTGAACGTCACGGCGACAAGAGAGTTTGAGCAAGGTTTCAATTTCTCCGTAGACAGGATGATCAATCAAGGTATTCTGAACACGTCCCCCATTATCGACGATAGCTAGAAGTTCTTGACCAATTTCTTCCATCTCGTGCTTGACTTTAAACAGTTTGTGAACATAAGGATTGGTTTTGCTTTCTTTATAAATATAGCCACGATTGGTTGATAAGATCGGAGCACCATCAGCACGCAGTACTGCAATGTCCTGAACAATAATCTGGCGGGTTACATGAAAACGGTCTGCTAATGTTTGACCATTTAGAGGTTTTTGAGACTCCTTTAACAGTTGTAAAAGTGCTTCTTTTCGATTTTTTGTCATATTCTTCTCTCTAAACGCTTAACGGCGTTTTCTCAATGCTTTATAAACAGCCAAGGCTAGGTAATAGTCTACCATACTATGAATAATAGTACCAAATCCAACTAATACAAACAAGACATAGAACATATTTTTTAAGTCAGTTCCAGTACTAGCATAAAAAATCACACAAGCCAAAACTTCAGCAATAGCATGAACCAAACCAAGTACAAAATTGAAAATCAATGAAGATTTCTTATTGTCCAAGGTTTGAGGATGTTTTTGAAGATAGAAAGCACCCAGACTTCCAAAAAAGATATGGGAAAAGGCACGAAGTACGATAACAATCGGATACCCAGCCATGAGAAATCCTAAACTAGAAGCTATAATAACAAAGATAGCCATCCAGGGAGAGAGAAACATGGCGATAAAAATAGCAACGTGACTTCCTAGAGTGTAGGAAGCGGGAGGAATGACAATTTTAAAGGGCATCACCAAAGGAATCAAAATAGCGATAGCTGTCAGCAATGCGGTCAAGGTCATGAATTGTGTTTTCTTTTGTGTATTCATAATAACTCCTTATAACTGTATATACAATTGTATAGTACAATAAAAAAACAAACAAGTCAAGAACTAAAATTGATTTTTGATGAGATTATCTTGAAATAAGGTTAAAAAATAAGCCCTGTTGTGAAATGAAGTGCAACACAAAAGACATGTTCATCTGATATACTAGAGTTGCGAAAAACAGTATAAAGGAAGATGAACATGTCCACTAATTATTCTACCACCAATCAATCATACAAGCACTTATCTGAAGCTGAGCGAGGGAAAATTGAAGCTTATTTAAGCATAGGACTCAAACCTGCTGAAATTGCTCGTAGACTAGGGAGAAATCGCTCTACTATTACTCGTGAAATTAATCGTGGTTCCATAACACAAGTGAAAAAAGTAAATGGGCAGAAGGTCTATTACCAACGCTATTATGCAGATGCTGCTCATAACCGTTATCGTCATGCTAGAGAAGCCAGCTATTATCTGAAACTGGATTGTATATCGGATGACTTTCTGAGAGAGTTCACAGAATCAATGAGAGAGAAACCAAGGGTGCATAGCGTGGATACCTTTGTTCATACCTATAAATTCCAACATGTAGATGCAGTTGTACCTTCAACCAAGACGCTCTATAACTATATCCATCAAGGATTGTTAGAGATTAAGGTCATTGATTTACCAAGAGCAGTGCGGATCCGTAAGAAATTTACCAAGCGCCCCTCTACCAAGAAACATCTAGGAAAGTCAATTGAAGAAAGACCAGAAGAAATCAATAATCGTTCCCGTTTTGGAGATTGGGAAATTGATTCTGTTCTGGGTGGAAAGACAGTAGGAGAACCTTCTATTCTGACCTTGGTAGAACGACAAACACGCTATGCTGTCACGGAAAAGAAAGCAGAGTATGTCAATCAAGCAGTCTTAGAGTGTATGAAACTTTATCCCATTAAGTCAATCACTGCAGATAATGGAAACGAATTTTCATCATTGAGTGAGATAGAGGGCTTAGATGTTTATTTTGCTCATGCCTATTCATCTTATGAACGAGGTACAAATGAAAATTTCAATGGACTACTAAGAGAGTTTATTCCGAAGGGGTGTTCGTTAAAGGAACTAAATCAGAATCTTTTAGAGGACTATACAAAGGCTATCAATGAAAGACCTAGACGAATTCATGGCTATCAGCCCGCAAAAAAGCTGTTTGAGCTAACTCAAACAGCTTGAAAGGTACTCACTTAATCAGAGGAACAACTTTGTTGCACTTGACTTGACAATTGGGGAAAAAAAACGATTGCTTCACTGGAAGAAATTTATCAAGCCTATCCAGAATTGCAAGGAAACGTTGAAAATATGGCTGGTTTAGTAGAATTTTATGATGAAAATCTAAAAGTAATTCTCTATAAAAACCACCTCATCACCTACTATAAAGGAACGCAAGCTTTAGATCTAAGAGATGTAGACCATCTTTATCTTGTAGAAACGAAGATTAATAAATCATTGTTTTCGAAAAAAATTTATCAATTTTGTTATATCCGTAAGAATGGCAAGAAAAAACAAGATATGGTTTTGAAATCAACAAAAACAGTTCAAGATCAGCTTGAAGAACTTTGGAGTCTTATTTCAAAAAATTACCCTGATATTCAACTTGGAGTTTAAAACTAAGGCATCGAATTTTCGATGCTTTTTATGTTTATATCAATTAGCTATTATCGTTATAATTTTGATAGATTTTATACTCAATTAATTTCAAAAAGCAACCTCGTCCATTGTCTGCTGACAGTAGACTTTAAAACGCTTTTTTCCAGTCCTAGAATAACTTCTTGAAGCTTATCAATGACGGCTTCCAATGTTTGGAAAGCCTTATTTTTAAAACCTCGTTTTCGAATTTCTTTCCAGACTTGTTCAATAGGGTTCATTTCTGGTGTATAAGGTGGGATAAAAGCCAATTCAATATTACTTGGAATCTCTAAGGTACTTGATTTATGCCATATAGCATTATCCATGACAAGTAAAATATAGTCATCTGGATAAGCTTGTGAGACTTGCCGTAGAAATTCATTCGTCCACTCAGTATTACATCCTCCAGCAATAAGGAAGAAGGAATCTCCTGTCTGAGCATCTACTGCCCCATAACAATAGCGATATTCTCGCATATAATGACTCGGAATGCTAGGTCGGATTCCTTGAGGAGCCCAACAAGAACTCATCTTACTGATCCTCCCGAAACCAGCTTCATCTTGGTACATCAATCGTACTTTGTTATAAGTCCCCTCCTCTTTAAAGCGCTTACTTAAGGTCTCGAATGTAGATTTTTTTTTTAGACGTCTCAATTGTCTGAGCGTCTGCCTTCTTGGGATGTTCAGGTCGAGGAGTGACCGTTCGCCAACCATGGCGTTTCAGGAGATAATAGAAACCATCACGTGTGGAAGTGCGACCAATCTCTTTTTGATAGGCTTCAAATAACTGATTGACAGTTACAAATTCCCCAGCCTGAGCAGCTTCTATATGACGTTTTAGGAATGCTTGTTCCTCTTCGTAAGTCATATATTCTCGATGACGTCCACCACGGGTTTCTTGAAGAAGAGCTTCTAAACCAAACTCCTTATATTTTTTCAAATTCCTCCAAACAGTTGTTTTATTACAATCTAGCAGATCCATGATTTCCTTATAACTCTTTCCTTTTGAGCGAAAAATAAATAATCTGTAGACGTTTGTGATATTTGGCGTACGATGAATCTTTTAAAAGTTGTTCAATTTTTTGTGTTTCTTCGTTTGTAAGTTTCATAACTACTATTATAAGATGTTTTTTGATTTTAGTCCAGTATTAGAGATAATTTCTTAATGACTTGTGCAGTGTTTTCATTATAAAACTTGTATGTAATCGATATCTTTACTTCTTTCACTAAGGAAATTATTGATTGAAGAATAAAAAACTAGCCATGGAATTAGTAGTAGCTACTAAATTCTATGACTAGTTGTAGAGTTTAAGGTTTTGACTTGATAATTTTAGTTTGTTTAGACAGTGATTGGAGTGTATGGTCACTTAATTTTGAATCAGTGATAATGGTGTCGATATCTGAGATATTGTAAAATGTGAAGAAATCAAATTTATCAAATTTGCTATGGTCAGCGAGGAGATATTTTTTATTGGCGTTTTCTAGTGCTAATTTCTGTGCTTCACCTTCGTCTTCACTAAAAGTAGCGATAGCATGATCCTTGATACCATTACAACTAACGAAGGCTTTTGAAAATTGCAAACTAGCGATATCTTGAAGGGTTAAAGTACCGACAAATGCTCCTGTAATTGAACGATAATTACCACCGATTAGAATGAGATCAGTTAGCTTACGCTCGTTTAGAATGAGAAATACAGGCAAACTATTGGTAACAACACGAATGTTATCGATAGGAAGTTCACGCGCAAAGAATTCTAATGTGGTACCTGGACCAATGAAAATAGTTTCTCTTTCTTCAACTAAGTGACCTGCAAAGCGAGCAATTTCTTGTTTTTCTGCTGTTTGTAGCCCTTGTTTTTCAACGTTAGAACGCTCATTATTTAATAAGGAACCTGTTCGAAGCTTTTCAGCACCTCCGTGCACTCGAACCAATAAATCCTTATCCGCTAACTCTTGTAAATATCGTCTAGCTGTCATATCGGAAATATCAAGGCGATTCATAATCTCTTTAACAGTGATAGTTCCTTTTGTATTAACAATGTCTAAAATAGTATCTAATTTTTCTTGCTTCAGCATTGAACCACCCCCAAATCTAATATTATTTTATCATATTTTAAACAGCTAAGCAACTTAAAGAAAACAAAAATAAACAAAAAAAAACATCTAGTTTGTAATTAAACTTAGATGTTTTTTTAGGTTAGGTATTAATTTAGTCCATAGTTATAGTCATCATCCTGCATAGCTTCAACTTCACCAAGTAGATAGCCATTACCAACTTGAGAGAAGAAGTCGTGGTTTGATGTACCAGTTGAAATCCCGTTCATAACGATCGGGTTGACATCGTCAGCTGAATCAGGGAAGAGAGGATCTTGTCCCAAGTTCATAAGAGCCTTATTTGCATTGTAGCGAAGGAAGGTTTTAACCTCTTCGGTCCATCCGACTTCGTCATAGAGGCTCTCTGTGTAGCCTTCTTCATTCTCATAAAGAGTATAGAGAAGGTCGTACATCCATTCTTTGAGTTTCTTGCTCATCTTCTGACAATTCATTGAAACCAAGCTGGAACTTGTAGCCGATGTAGGTTCCGTGTACAGACTCATCACGAATAATCAATTTGATAATTTCTGCCACGTTGGCCAACTTGTTGTTTCCAAGATAGTAGAGTGGTGTGAAGAAACCAGAGTAGAAAAGGAAGGTTTCAAGGAAAACACTAGCTACTTTCTTTTCTAGTGGAGTTCCGTTTAGGTAGATTTCATTGATAATTTCAGCTTTTTTCTGAAGATATGGATTGGTATTAGTCCATTCAAAAATTTCTTCAATTTCAGACTTGGTATTCAAGGTAGAAAAGATAGAAGAGTAAGACTTAGCATGAACAGATTCCATAAATTGGATATTGTTAAAAACAGCTTCCTCGTGAGGCGTACGAATATCAGCACGAAGGGCTTGAACACCAGTTTCTGATTGCATGGTATCAAGAAGGGTCAAACCTCCAAAAACTTTACCAACAAGGTCTTTTTCCTTGTTAGAAAGCTTTCTCCAGTCATCTAGGTCATTTGACAAGGGGATACGCGTATCGAGCCAGAACTGCTCAGTCAGTTTTTCCCAGGTTGATTTGTCGATGACATCTTCGATGGCATTCCAGTTAATGGCTTTGTAGTAAGTTTCCATAAGGTGTATTTCTCCAATGTAATAGTAATTATTATGCAGCCTTGCTTAGTTTTATAGGACCTATTTCAATGGTATCATATTTTTTTATTGCGGAGTAAGCAATAAATGTCATGGGGCCAAGAAAAAGTATAACGTAAATTGGCCCCCATTTACTATTTAAACAAGTAGTAAAAATTTTTTCCATTAAATCACACAGCTTTCACATTGGTTAGCACCGACTTCTCCACCATCATCTGTAAAGGTACGGACGTAGTAGATAGACTTGATACCTTTGTTGAAGGCATAGTTACGAAGGATAGACAAGTCACGTGTTGTTTGTTTGTTTTCTTTCTTCCATTCGTAAAGGCCTGTTGGAATATCACTACGCATGAAGAGTGTGAGTGAAAGTCCTTGGTCCACGTGCTCAGTCGCAGCAGCATAAACATCAATGACCTTACGCATATCCATGTCATAAGCAGAAGTGTAGTAAGGAATTGTTTCTGTTGACAAACCAGCAGCAGGATAGTAAATCTTACCGATTTTCTTCTCTTGGCGTTCTTCGATACGTTGCGTGATTGGGTGGATAGAAGCAGATACATCGTTGATATAGCTGATAGAACCGTTTGGTGCTACAGCAAGGCGGTTTTGGTGGTAAAGTCCATCTGCTTTAACTTTATCACGAAGTTCAGTCCAGTCAGCAGCAGTAGGGATAAAGATATCTTTGAAGAGTTCTTTAACACGGTCTGATTTCGGAAGAAATTCGTCAGTCAAATACTTATCAAAATAGCTTCCGTTAGCATAGTCTGATTTGTCAAAGTTGTGGAAGGTAACACCACGTTCACGTGCGATATTGTTTGACTCAACCAAGGTCCAGTAGTTCATGAGCATGAAGTAGATGCTTGTAAATTCAACAGACTCAGGTGATCCATATTCGATCAATTGTTGGGCAAGGTAACTGTGAAGTCCCATTGCTCCAAGACCGAAGGTATGAGCTTGACTGTTTCCGTGGTCGATAGTAGGAACAGCTATGATGTGTGAACTATCTGTAACGAAAGTAAGGGCACGAACCATTGCACGGATAGAGCGACCAAAGTCAGGTGAAGTCATCATGTTGACCACGTTGGTTGAACCAAGGTTACATGAAACGTCAGTACCCATTTAGGAATTCTTGCGCATCGTTGATAAGACTTGGTTCTTGGACTTGAAGAATCTCTGAACATAAGTTACTCATGATGATCTTACCATCGACAGGATTTGCACGGTTGGCTGTATCAATGTTGATCACATAAGGATAGCCAGATTCTTGTTGCAATTTAGAAATCTCAGTTTCTAAATCACGCGCCTTGATTTTTGTCTTACGAATGTTTGGATTTGCAACCAATTCATCGTATTTTTCAGTGATGTCGATGTAGTTAAATGGCACGCCATACTCTTTTTCTACAGAGTATGGGCTGAAGAGGTACATTTCTTCATTCTTACGAGCTAATTCGTAGAATTTATCTGGTACAACAACACCAAGCGAGAGAGTCTTGACACGAACTTTTTCATCGGCATTTTCCTTCTTAGTTGAAAGGAAGGCGATAATGTCTGGGTGGAAGACATTGAGGTAAACAACCCCAGCACCTTGACGTTGACCGAGTTGATTTGAGTAAGAGAAGCTGTCTTCGAAAAGCTTCATAACTGGTACGACACCAGAAGCAGCACCCTCATAACCCTTAATAGGAGCACCAGCTTCACGAAGGTTGCTGAGGGAAATTCCCACACCACCACCAATACGTGAAAGTTGAAGAGCAGAGTTGATAGAACGTCCGATAGAGTTCATATCATCTGTTACCTGAATCAAGAAACAGGATACCAATTCACCACGACGCGCACGACATGCATTCAAGAAAGAAGGAGTAGCAGGTTGATAACGTTGGTGGATGATTTCATTAGCAATATCAATAGCAATCGCTTCATCACCATCCGCGAAGTAAAGGGCATTAAAGAAAACGCGATCATCCATGCTTTCAAGGTAGTATTCCCCGTCATTAGTTTTCAGAGCATACTGATTATAGAATTTATAGGCAGCCATGAAAGACTTAAATTGGAAGTTCTGATCCTTGATAAATTGATGCAGTTCTTCCAAAAATTCTGGACGGTATTTTTTAATAAATGCTGTCTCAATGTAGTTATGTTCAATGAGGAAGTTGATTTTATCCATAATTGAGTTAAAAACCATTGTATTTGGTACAACATTTTCTTTAAAAAAGGCTTCTAAAGCTTCCTTGTCTTTGTGAAGCATAATTTGTCCATTAACAGGACGGTTAATTTCATTATTAAGACGGAAGTAAGTCACATCTTCAAGTTGTTTTAATCCCATAAAAAATCCTTTATCTAATTACAAAAGAAAGGCTTCTAAGGTAGACATAGAAGCTTTTGTCCTGATTCTTAAGCAAGTTGTTTGAGTTTACCTGGTTGGAAACCAGAGAAAACTTCTGTTGGTGTCTGAATAATAGGAGCAGCACTAAAGCCAAGCTCTTTTACTTGGTCAATGTATTCAGGTTGTTCATCAAGATTGATTTCTTTATATTCAACATTATAACTGTCTAAAAAACGTTTCGTCATTTTACATTGGACACAGTTGTTTTTAGAATATACGGTTACCATTTCTGTAACTCCTCTTCAAAAATATAGTACTTTCTTAGTATATCAGAAAAAAAAACTTTGTCAACTTTCTAAAACTAAATCTTGTGTACTTGTTTTACTGATTTTACTAACAAACACAATATATAGTGTAGTATTGAAAAATAATTATAGAAAAAGCAATGATTTCATTATAGGTGTCTCGACAAAAACTACATACTGTGTTTTGCTAAATTTAATAGAAGATTTTCAGCAAGTTATCTGAAAGGAAATTGAAGAAAGTCCATAAAATACTTGAAAAATATCAATGAAGGTGATATAATACTAAATTGTAAGGGTTATCAGATATGTAACTCAACAAGAAAACTATTAAAGGAGAGTCAAACTATGGCTTCTAAAGATTTCCACGTAGTGGCAGAAACAGGTATTCACGCACGTCCAGCAACATTGTTGGTACAAACTGCTAGCAAATTTGCTTCAGATATCACTCTTGAGTACAAAGGTAAATCAGTTAACCTTAAATCTATCATGGGTGTAATGAGCCTCGGTGTTGGTCAAGGTGCTGACGTTACAATCACTGCTGAAGGTGCAGACGCTGATGACGCTATCGCTGCAATCTCAGAAACAATGGAAAAAGAAGGATTGGCATAAGGAAATGACAGAAATGCTTAAAGGAATCGCAGCATCTGACGGTGTTGCAGTTGCAAAGCATATCTACTCGTTCAACCGGATTTATCATTCGAGACTGTTACAGTCGAAGATACAAACGCAGAAGAGGCTCGTTTGGATGTTGCTCTTGAAGCTTCTCAGAACGAGCTTTCTCTTATCCGCGAGAAGGCTGTAGGTACGCTTGGTGAAGAAGCGGCGCAAGTATTTGACGCTCACTTGATGGTTCTTGCTGACCCTGAATTGATCGGTCAAATCAAAGAAACTATCCGTGCTAAGAAAGTGAATGCAGAAGCAGGTCTGAAAGAAGTTACAGACATGTTTATCACAATCTTTGAAGGCATGGAAGACAACCCATACATGCAAGAACGTGCAGCGGATATCCGTGACGTAACAAAACGTGTATTGGCTAACCTCCTTGGTAAAAAATTGCCAAACCCAGCTTCTATCAATGAAGAAGTAATCGTGATTGCTCACGACTTGACTCCATCTGATACAGCTCAATTGGACAAAAACTTTGTAAAAGCTTTTGTAACAAACATTGGTGGTCGTACAAGTCACTCAGCTATCATGGCTCGTACACTTGAAATCGCTGCAGTTTTGGGTACAAACAATATTACTGAAATCGTTAAAGATGGTGACCTACTTGCCGTTAATGGTATTACAGGTGAAGTGATTATCAACCCTACTGACGAACAAGCGGCTGAGTTTAAAGCAGCTGGTGAAGCTTACGCTCAACAAAAAGCTGAATGGGCACTCTTGAAGGATGCTCAAACAGTTACTGCTGATGGTAAACACTTTGAATTGGCTGCCAATATTGGTACTCCAAAAGACGTTGAAGGTGTTAATGACAATGGTGCAGAAGCTGTCGGTCTTTACCGTACAGAGTTCTTGTACATGGATTCTCAAGACTTCCCAACTGAAGACGAGCAGTACGAAGCATACAAGGCTGTTCTTGAAGGAATGAACGGTAAACCAGTTGTTGTCCGTACAATGGATATCGGTGGTGACAAGGAACTTCCTTACTTCGATATGCCTCATGAAATGAACCCATTCCTTGGATTCCGTGCTCTTCGTATCTCTATCTCTGAAACAGGAGATGCAATGTTCCGCACTCAAATCCGTGCTCTTCTTCGTGCTTCTGTACACGGTCAATTGCGTATCATGTTCCCGATGGTTGCGCTTTTGAAAGAATTCCGTGCAGCTAAAGCAGTCTTCGATGAAGAAAAAGCAAACCTTCTTGCTGAAGGTGTTGCAGTTGCGGACGACATCCAAGTTGGTATCATGATCGAAATTCCTGCAGCAGCTATGCTTGCAGACCAATTTGCAAAAGAAGTTGACTTCTTCTCAATTGGTACAAACGACTTGATCCAATACACAATGGCTGCAGACCGTATGAACGAACAAGTTTCATACCTTTACCAACCATACAACCCATCAATCCTTCGTTTGATCAATAACGTAATCAAAGCAGCTCACGCTGAAGGTAAATGGGCTGGTATGTGTGGTGAAATGGCTGGTGACCAGACAGCTGTTCCACTTCTTGTCGGAATGGGCTTGGATGAGTTCTCTATGTCAGCAACATCTGTACTTCGTACACGTAGCTTGATGAAGAAACTCGACACTGCTAAAATGCAAGAATACGCTAACCGTGCTCTTACTGAATGTTCAACAATGGAAGAAGTTCTTGAACTTTCTAAAGAATACGTTGACTTCGATTAATCAATTACAAATCCTTGTAGCTTCTAGCTATGAGGATTTTTTTCTTCTGTTTTGTAAAAAACTCTATCTGTAAAATTTATCAAAAATATGGTAAAATAGACAAGGGAAAAAACAAGGAGGCTACAATGCAAAATAGACCAATCATTATCGGAGTAACAGGGGGATCTGGAGGAGGAAAGACAAGCGTATCTAAAGCAATCTTGTCGCATTTTCCAAATGAAAAAATCTCTATGATTGAGCATGATTCCTACTATAAAGATCAATCTCATCTAACCTTTGAAGAGCGTATCAAGACCAACTATGACCATCCTTTTGCTTTTGATACTGATTTAATGATTGAGCAAATCAAAGAGTTGTTGGCAGGTCGTCCAGTTGATATTCCTACCTATGATTATGCTGCCCATACCAGAAGTTCTAAAACTTATCGTCAAGAACCTCAGGATGTCTTTATCGTAGAAGGAATCTTGGTTTTGGAGGACAAACGACTTCGTGATTTGATGAATATCAAGATTTTCGTAGATACAGATGATGATGTTCGTATCATTCGCCGTATTAAACGTGATATGGAAGAACGTGGTCGTAGCCTGGATAGCGTTATTGACCAGTATCTTGGTGTGGTAAAACCCATGTATCATCAATTTATTGAGCCAACAAAGCGTTATGCAGATATCGTTATTCCAGAAGGAGTAACCAACACAGTAGCTATTGATTTGCTGACAACAAAAATTGAAAAGATTTTAGAAGAAGCACGTCTAGCCCAATAGTAAGTAGATAAAAGGCTGTGGGAAAGTAAACATTTTTCCAAGATTGAAGCCTTTTCCCATATCAGTAAGTTTTTACAATCATGCTTTTAAATAGAGAAAAAGAAGTTTTTTGTGGTCTAAAAAATTAATCAAAAATAGCATCTAAAGACAATTACTAATAAAAATCGGCTCGATAATATGTGTAGTGGATAAATCCCCTATGGATATTATGGAGCCTATTTTATTGTAGAAAAAATCTCCCCAAACTATCCATACCGAAATCAAGCGTGGGACAGTCCTACGATGTGTTGGAAAAGGGCGCTTCAAAAAGGTTTATTCTGCCGACTACGCTCAACAAGTCTTATGAAAGCAATCGCAAGCGCTCAGTCAAGAAATCAAGCTTGACTAAGGAGCTAAAGGAAAAGATTCTCTGCTATCATAATTAAAAGTTGTCTCCTGAAATGATGACCAAGGCTAAGGGAGTTAACGTGGGAATTTATACCATCTACTACTGGATTCATCATGGAAAATTGGGATTGACCAAACAGAACCTCCTGTATCCTAGAAAAGGAAAATCTGTCAAGAAACAAGCTAGTTCCAACTTTAAACCTGCTGGTCAATCCATCGAACAGCGGCCTGAAGCTATCAATCTTCGCTTGGAGAATGGGCATTATGAGATTGATACGGTTCTAATTCCAAGAGCGAAAAACTCCTGTTTGCTTGTCTTGACGGATCGAAAGAGTAGATATCAAATCATACGATTGATTCCAAATAAAAGCGCTGAGTCGGTCAATCAGGCTCTAAAACTCATCTTAAAACAGCATCAAATTCTTTCCATCACGGCAGATAATGGAACAGAATTCAATAGCTTGTCTGATGTATTTTCTAAGGAACACATCTATTATGCGCACCCCTATGCCTCTTGGGAGAGGGGAACTAATGAGAATCACAATAGGCTCATTCGTAGATAGATGGTTACCGAAAGGAACTAAGAAAACGACTCCTAAAGAAGTCGTCTTTATCGAAAATTGGATTAACAACTATCCTAAAAAATGCTTGAACTACAAGACACCCAGAGAATTTCTTCTTGCTAGCTAACTTGAACTTGAAATTTAGTAAAATTTAATGAATATGCCATAAGAAGATTATACCACATTATGTACTAGATGTATTGATTGTATTTCATTTTAATATACTACGGTTTTTTGATTTTCGCTATGTATAAACTTCCTCTCTCTTAAACGATTTTTACTCCTTATTATAGCATTTCTGTTCGGAGAAATATGATTTCTCTCCTCCTTCATCTGACGATATCTATTTTTGCGTCAAACTTCAAATAGTCTATCCTCAAACCATTTGAATCTACTACTTCAATATAGACAGATTTAAGAATCTCTTGGTTTCACTAGTAGATGATAGCCACATAGATCTTGTACATCAATGTCCGACATACTCATCGTACAAAGAGAAAACCGCAATCTAGGATTACAGTCTTTCTTTATTTTCTATTTTGATAACGACTTGTCAGGATGAAAATCACAGTAAAGATGAGCATCATGATGCCATAGGTAGGTAGTGTTTGTCCTGTAAGAGTTGAGATTTCAAGTAGTTTTTGAATTCTTGGAAATAGAGCAGTTCCAAGGAAGCCACCAACTGACCAAATAATCAAGAGGACACGCCATAGACTAAATGGCAAGCAAGCTCTAACTACTGATAAGAAGCCAATCGATGCCAATAGATAATACAAAAGTGTCGAAATTTCAATGGCTGACCAACCTTGACTGGTTCCAAAAATTTTAACAAAGAGAACACTAAAGACTACCATCAAGGCACTTGGTAAAGCTCGAAGCATGGATTTTCTGAGGAAGTTTTGTTCCACAGGTTTGATATTTCGTTCAAAAGTTAATACAAACGGTGGGAATCCTTCCACGAACTGGTCAATCATAGTTATCTGAATCGGAATGAATGGAAAAATCAAAATCCATTCAGTACGTCCCAACAATGCACTTACAATACAAATGACTGCTAACAAGAAAGAATAGATGGTCTTAATCAAGAAAATTGGAGCAATGTGGGCAATGTTATTGACCACACGACGACCTTCAAAAAGAATCTCAGGAACATCATTAAAGTCTGAGTTCAAGAGAACCAGATTTGCAATCTGACGAGTCGCTGGATCTCCTTCAGCCATAACGATGGAGCAGTCTGCCTCACGGAGAGCTAGGATATCATTGACACCATCCCCTGTCATAGCAGTCGTATGACCTGCTTTTTTCAACGTTTGGATGATCAGTTTCTTTTGATGAGGAGAGACACGTCCGAAAATTGCTATCTCCTCAGCCATGGCTATCAATTCTTCATCATTAATTTTCGAACAATCTACATAGCTCTGATAGTCTGCAAAGCCAGCTTTTTGAGCAATACTTGAAACGGTAACTGGATTATCACCAGAGATAATTTTCAGCCCCACTTCCTGAGAACGAAGATAGTCTAGCGTTTCAGCTGCCCCTTCTCGGATTGGATCTAGAATCTCAAGCAAAGCCAAGGCTTGAATATCAGATGGCTTTTTCGGCTTGTGATGGTCAAGTTTTTCTTGACTGAGCGCTAACACCAAGACACGAGATCCTCGTTCAAGAGCTTCTCTAGCTTCAGGAACTTCAGCATCCAACAACATCTCCGGTGCGCCTAGGAAAACAGTTCCTAGACCTTCCAACTCCATTGCTCCCCATTTTCGATCACTTGAAAATGGAAGGCTAGAAATCATCGGATAAGCTATCTCTCCCGCAAAACGCTTTCGAATAGCTTGGGCAGTTGGATTTTTATCCTCACTGTGTGCCATATAGCTGGTTAGTATTTTGGCAATGGTATCTTTATCAAAAGCCTGGGTCAGAGGAAGGACAGTCTCAACCTGCATCTTACCTTGGGTGATGGTACCTGTCTTATCCAAGCAGAGCATATCCACGCGAGCTAGGGTTTCAACAGAGTACATCTCCTGCACCAAAACCTTTTTCAACCCAAGCTTGATAACAGCAGTTAAGAGAGAGGTGATGGTCAAAAGGGCGATTCCCTTAGGCAACATTCCCAAAGGGCTGTAGATGAATTGACTACAGAAGACTTCAGTGGTAAACCTTTCAAGACCAAAGCTTCAAGCAAAAGAGCAATTCCAAATGGGATAATGATTTTACCCGTAAAGCCTGCTAGCTGGTCTAGCGATTTCATGATACGTGAGTTGATCGGTTTAACAGTCTTAGCTTCAAGCATGAGTTTAGCAGCATAGTTATCTGCACCGACATGGTGAACTTTAGCCAAAACTGACCCACTGGCTAAGAAACTTCCAGACAAAAGCAAGTCTTCGACTTCCTTTTGCACCAAGTCACTCTCACCCGTTAACATAGCTTCATTGACTTCTGAAAAACCTTCTAATACAATTGCATCACTTGGAATTTGATCCCCTGCAGACAAGCGAATCACATCATCCAAAACAAGCTCTTCTGGATCCAAAGCTACCTCTTGCCCATCACGAATGGTCGTGATCTTTTCCTTATTCAAAAGATTCAGTTTGTCAACCATATGTTTAGCTCGAAGCTCGGTTACAATTCCAGAAAATGCATTAAAGCAGATAACCGCAAAGAAAACTAGGTTACTCCAGGCTTGAACAAAGGCGAGTGCTAAGGCAATAGCAAAGTTTAAAGCATTGAAGAGAGTAAAAACATTTCGTTTTACAATCTGCCAAGTACTGGTACTAGCAGATGCTTTGAAATCATTGACTTGCCCCTGTTTCTGACGTTCATTAACTTCTGATTGGCTTAAGCCTATAATTTTATTTTTATCCATAGTCTCTATCATATCATTTTTTTTTGAATAATTCTAATTTCATATAAAGAGCTTTTCCGCCTATACAAAAAAATTTGCCTGTCCTACAACGATAAGGTATAATAAAAGAAAGAAATTTGAAGGAGACACCATGTTTTATACTTATCTTCGTGGGCTCGTTATGTTGATTCTCTGGTCTATCAACGGTAATGATCATTATCATAATACCAATAAAATTCCGAGTCAAGATGAAAACTATATCCTAGTCGCTCCCCATCGTACTTGGTGGGATCCTGTTTACATGGCATTTGCGACCAAACCGAAACAGTTTGTTTTTATGGCTAAAAAGGAACTTTTCTCCAACCGAATCTTTGGTTGGTGGATTCGTATGTGCGGTGCCTTTCCTATTGATCGGGAAAATCCTAGCGCTTCTGCCATTAAGTATCCTATAAATGTCCTTAAAAAGAGCGACCGATCTCTCATCATGTTTCCAAGCGGTAGTCGTCATTCTAACGATGTCAAAGGTGGCGTAGCTCTGATTGCTAAAATGGCCAAGGTTCGCATCATGCCAGTTACTTATACTGGTCCAATGACCTTAAAAGGACTCATCAGTCGTGAACGTGTCGATATGAACTTCGGAAATCCTATCGATATCTCGGACATTAAGAAAATGAATGATGAAGGAATTGAGGTGGTTGCTGAACGTATCCAATCAGAATTCCAACGTCTGGATGAGGAAACAAAACAATGGCATACAAATAAAAAACCAAATCCTTTGTGGTGGTTTATTCGCATACCAGCACTGATTGTTGCTGTCTTAGTTGCAATTGTTACCATCATCTTTAGCTTTATCGCAAGCTTTATCTGGAATCCAGAAAAAAACAAAATCAATTAGGTTAGAATAAAATGGCTGAGGGATATTCTCTTAAGCCATTTAGTTTGACTGACAGCTGATTACTTTTAAATAAAACATTTTATTGACAAAGATTTGATTCTATAGTATACTTTTTAAGTAAGCTGATTTAGCTCAGTAGGCAGAGCGCATCCATGGTAAGGATGAGGTCGCCGGTTCGATCCCGGCAATTAGCATTGTTTAACAGTTCCTTTTTATAGGAACTTTTTTTATTGACATTTTATTGTCCTTATAGTAAAATAAAACTTGCGATGAGTCGATATGTAGCGAGAGCTACTATTGAGCAAAGGAGGTCATAACGCAGGAGCGGACCTTGAGAAATTGTGTGAACCAATTTCTCACATGGAGATGCCTCTCAGGCTTTCTGGTTTTTCCAGAGAGCTTTTTTTATGTGACTATTAGTCCGTCTCGCTCCGTGAGGTGCGAGACAAATAAACCACTCGCTATGCGGGTGCGCGTCGAAGGTTATACCAAAAAAACTCCAAACGCGATACAATAAAGGTGTTCAAGCCAATTGTAAAGCGAAAGGAGAAAACCATGGTACAAAAGTCTCATAGTTTATCACACACAAAGTGGCACTGTAAGTATCACATTGTGTTCACCCCTAAGTATAGACGAAAAGTCATCTATAATCAATATCGGAGTAGTTTAGGTGAAATATTTCATCGCTTGTGTAGTTATAAAGGAGTTGAAATTATCGAAGGACACTTGATGCCAGATCATGTACATATGTTAGTAAGTATTCCACCGAGGATAAGTGTTTCAAGTTTTATGGGATATTTAAAAGGTAAGAGTGCACTCATGATGTTTGACAAACACGCCAATTTGAAATATAAGTTTGGCAATCGGCATTTCTGGGCGGAAGGTTATTATGTGAGTACAGTAGGGCTTAATGAAGCCACAATTAAGAAATATATTCAAGAGCAGGAAAAGCATGATATAGCACTAGATAAATTGAGTGTAAAAGAATATGAGGATCCCTTTAGGGATAGTGGTAAGTAATACTAAAGCCTCTTTAAGAGGCAAGTGACGAGTCAAGAGCAATGAGGCTTGAACAACGTGAAAGCCAGCGTCTTTAGGCGCTGGCTGGTAATTTGGGCTTATAGCCCTGGTGCAAACCACCCGTTAGACGGGTGGTTATGATTATTTGGCTCTTTTCTACCATTTGTCAAGTATATCAAGGGTCTTAAGTAAAAAACGAGATAAGACAGTAGCTATTCTGAGGTGAGGTTACTGTCTTATTTTTACCACTTATTGATCCATAAAAGGGCATGCTAAAAAACACCTCATCTGGTATTTTTTGCAACAAGGTGTTATAATAATACGGCATAGATGACCTTATCGATTTTGGGTCAAAGAGTAATCGTAAAGTTTGTTATGCGTAATGAGGTAATACATTGTTCTAATGAGACGATGTATAGAGGCAATCGCATGTGGCTTGGTTGAAGCTATTGTCAATTGTCTTTTTCGTTTCTCATAAAAGTCGGCGATATGGCAGGGATTGGTATGACTAGCTGAAGCGATGTTATGAATGCACTTGAACAAGATTTTTCTGGCATAGGGATTACCTCGCTTAGTAATGTGTTCCTTGGCGAGAAAGTTCCCAGATTCATAGTGTCTGAGGTCAATGCCAATAAAAGCGTTGATTTGATTGGTAGACTGAAAGCGACGAATATCTCCCAATTCGCCAATGATAGATGTCGCTGTGATTTCTGCGATGCCAGGAATTGATCGTAAGATGTCATACTCTGGTAAAGGCTGAGCTAGAGCTACCATGTCGTCTAAGACAACCTGTCTGTGCTCAGAAAGACGAAGCAATTCTTGAGCATAGTAACGAACCTCTTCAAGCATTGGGGAGATTTTCTTGACCGCACAAAAAGATTGTTTAGCGAGTTTTATAAGTTTATCAGTCAGGTAAGCAATACGCTTTTCAGAGATTCGTTTGGAGGTAGATTGACGGATAATCTTACATAATTCATTTTGAGATAGGTTTAATACAAACTCTTTGCATGGAAAAGCCATCACTAAATTCCAATATTGCTCTCCAGTTGGTGTGGATAAGAGATTTTCCAATTCAGGAAAGGTGACTTGTAAGACCTTGTGTAGACGATTTTTAGCTCTAACAATGTCTTCTGTAAGATTTTGATAGAAACGGCTTAAATCACGCAGATGTTGATAAACTTCTTCCTGCGCATAAGTTGGTTTACGATTGAGTATAAACTGAGAATGAGCCAACTTTTCAGCATCAATTTTGTCTGTTTTACGAACTCGCAGACTGTCCAGTTGCTTCTTAGCTTCCAGAGGATTCAGCTGCGTATAAGCGTAGCCGTATTCCTCAAGAAAGGCTCGAAGACGCCGAGAATAGACACCAGTAGTTTCAAATATAATCTCAGGATTATGAACAGTTTTCAAGTCATTCAAAAGACGATTGAAGCCAATGGCGTCATTGAGCATAGTGTATCCATGAATCTTTTCACCGTTGACTAAAATTGCCACCTCAGAACTTGCCTTACTCACATCAATCCCAAATACTGTACGCATGATATTACCTCTTTTGTCTTGAATAATTCCGTGTTTTAGTGATTTTATTTTCAATACGCGACGTCTAGCGTCCCACATACTTTGATCAAATTCCACCTAAAATAAGGTGTCTTGCCAGTTTGTCAAGCGACGTCTAGCGCCAAAGAGCCCTACGACTTTACAAGACACCTCTACTTTAACATAAAGAAAAAGTAGTGAGTACTCTCTCCCGTCGGAGATTTTCTCACTACTAATCTTAGTATGTTTGTCAACTGTAGTGGGGTGAATAAAAGCTAACATCTGGAGAGGATAATTGATGTCTTCTCCGTTTTTATATTCAGAGCGATAAAAAATTTGTTTCTTAAAGCTGTCAGAGTTCCTAAAATCAAAGGCATTACGCTTGATAAGTTTGATAAGATTATTCGTTACTTCTAATTTTGCATTGGAGTAGGATAATTGAAGGGCGTTGACAATCTTTTCTTTATTCTTGAGAAAGGTTTTAAAGACAGTCTGAAAAAGAGAATGAACCTATTTTAGATCGTCCTCAATGATTTCAAAAATTTCTCTGGTTCCTTATTCTGAAAGTGAAAAAGTAAGAGCTGATAGAGCTTGCAGTGGTGTTTCATGGCTTCTGAATAGCTCAAGCGCTTTCCAATGATTTACGAAGAGGCGAAGACGAGCGACTTTTTTGAGGCTTGGTTCCAGAAATTTCTGGAACCAACATTAAGCACACCATTAGTTATTATCATGGATAATGCAAGATTCCATAGAATGGGTAAGTTAGAGATCTTATGGGAAGAGTATGAGGATAAACTGTTACCTCTTCCTCTCTATTCCCATGAGTACAAAACATGGGCTCATATTAAAAAAAACTCAAAAAGGTATTACCAAGTTGCAATACTTTTAACGATGCTCTGTTGTCTTGTTATTGTTTCAATTGACTATAATTATTGAAAAGAATCCAAGTGAATCAAGATTTTTAAGCATATTTTTGGTATAATAATACCCAGGAAAAACTAGAGAAAAGAAGGAGGTAGAGATGGAAAAGTATTTATCGGTTACAACTTTGACCAAGTATTTAAAAATGAAATTCGATAAAGACCCCTACTTGGAACGGGTCTATTTAGCTGGTCAAGTCTCTAACTTCCGCAAGCGTCCAACGCATCAGTATTTTTCTCTTAAGGATGATCGTGCAGTTATTCAGGCAACCATTTGGTCAGGTATTTATCAGAAACTAGGTTTTGATTTGGAAGAAGGGATGAAGATCAATGTGGTTGGTCGTGTCCAAGTTTATGAACCGAGTGGGAGTTATTCGATTATCATTGAAAGAGCTGAACCAGATGGTGTCGGTGCCTTGGCTATCCAATTTGAACAACTTAAGAAGAAACTGGCAGAAGAAGGTTTGTTTCAAGAGCGATTTAAACAATCTTTACCACAATTTTCAAAAAAAATAGGTGTGGTGACCAGTCGAAGTGGTGCTGTGATTCAAGATATCATTACTACAGTCAGTAGACGATTCCCTGGTGTAGAAATTGTCTTATATCCTACTAAAGTTCAAGGTGAGGGTTCTGCAGAGGAAATTGCTCGTAATATAACTCGAGCCAATGAACGCGATGACTTAGATGTACTGATTATCGGCCGTGGGGGAGGTTCCATTGAAGATCTTTGGGCCTTTAACGAAGAAATTGTAGTTCGAGCAATTTTTGAATCTCGTTTACCGATTATTTCGAGTGTAGGTCATGAAACAGATGTCACCTTGGCTGATTTTGTTGCTGACAAGAGAGCGGCAACGCCGACAGCTGCTGCTGAACTCGCTACACCAGTAACTAAGTTAGATCTTTTGACCTATCTTCAGAATCAAGAAAAACGCATGACAACAGCGGTTAAGCATACCTTGTCAAAGAAAAAAGAAGCTTTGAGAATCCTCAGTCAATCGGTCATCTTCAGGCAACCAGAGCGTTTATATGACGGTTATCTACAACGCTTGGATCAGTTACAGTTGCGACTGAAGCAAGGATTGAATGCTGAATTGGTTCGAAATCAACAAAAGGTTCAAAGACAGGTCCACCGTTTGGAACAATTATCACCAATCATCAAAATCCAGCGTTATCAGGATCGTATTTTCCAACTTCAAAAACTAATGCGAAGCCAGATGGCTGTGACCTATGATGCAAAAGTAGCAGAAGTAAAACGACTATCAGAAGCTCTCCTTATGCTAGATACTAGTCGAATTGTAGCCAGAGGTTATGCAATTGTCAAAAAGGAGAAGTTGTAGTGGCTTCTGCGAAAGATTTGAAAGAAAATGACCAAGTATCACTGTTGATGCGAGACGGTCAAGTAGAATTAGAGGTAAGAGATGTCAAAACAAAAGAAATTTGAGGAAAATCTAGCAGAACTTGAAACGATTGTTCAAAGCTTAGAAAATGGTGAAATTGCTTTGGAAGATGCTATTGCTGCATTTCAAAAAGGAATGGTTCTTTCAAAAGAATTGCAGGCAACACTTGATAAGGCTGAAAAGACCTTGGTCAAGGTGATGCAAGAAGATGGAACAGAAAGTGAACTGGTATGAACAAGCAGGAAAAACTAGCTTTGGTCGAGTCAGCTCTTGAAGACTTTTATGGCGACCAACAATTTGCGTCCAGTTTAAGAGAATCTATTCTCTATTCCGTCCATGCTGGTGGTAAACGGATTCGTCCATATTTACTTTTAGAAGTTTTGGACTCCTTACAAGTGCCTATCACTCAGGAACATGCTCAAGTTGCAGCGGCACTAGAAATGATTCATACAGGAAGTTTGATCCATGATGATCTTCCTGCTATGGATAATGATGATTTTCGTCGGGGGCGTTTGACCAACCATAAGGTGTATGGTGAAGCTCTAGCTATTTTAGCAGGGGATGCGCTTTTTTTGGATCCCTATGCTTTAATTGCTCAAGCTGATTTGCCGAGTCAAACTAAGGTTGATTTAATAGCTAATTTATCACTTGCTTCTGGAAGTATGGGAATGGTGGCTGGACAAGTTTTAGATATGGAAGGTGAAGGGAAACACTTGAATTTAGAGGAACTTCAGACTATCCATGCTAATAAGACCGGTAAACTTTTAGCCTTTCCTTTCCAAGCGGCTGGAATCATTGCTGGATTGGATGAAAATCTTCAGAAGCAGCTTAAAACAGTTGGCGAGTTGATTGGCCTGGCTTTCCAAGTGAGAGATGATGTGCTTGATGTTACAGCAAGTTTTGAGGAAATCGGTAAGACACCACAGAAAGATTTGCAAGCCGAAAAGTCAACCTATCCTGCTTTGTTGGGATTAGATCAGGCGATAGCGTTTTGCAATCAAACCTTGGATCAAGCTAATGCGAAACTAGAAGAGATTAGCCGAGTTGTGAGCTTTGATAAGGAACCAATTGTGAAAATAGTAGAAAGTTTGAGAATCAATGGCTAAGGAAAGAGTAGATGTATTAGCTTACAAACAAGGTTTATTTGAAACGAGAGAACAAGCCAAACGAGGTGTTATGGCTGGTTTGGTAGTTGCTGTTATAAATGGCGAACGATTTGATAAACCAGGAGAAAAAATTCCTGACGATACAGAGTTGAAACTCAAGGGCGAGAAACTTAAGTATGTCAGTCGTGGTGGCTTGAAACTTGAGAAGGCGCTAGATATTTTTGATCTATCAGTTGAGGGACAAACGACCATTGATATCGGAGCTTCAACTGGAGGTTTTACGGATGTCATGTTGCAAAATGGTGCTAAACAAGTTTGCAGTTGATGTTGGTACTAATCAACTGGCATGGAAATTACGCCAAGACCCTCGTGTTGTCAGTATGGAGCAGTTTAATTTCCGTTATGCTGAAAAGAGCGACTTTAATCAGGAACCAAGTTTCGCAAGTATCGATGTCAGTTTTATTTCCTTAGGCCTTATTTTGCCAGCCTTACACCGTGTTTTAGCCAATCAAGGTCAGGTTGTGGCTCTAGTTAAGCCTCAATTTGAGGCTGGTCGAGAACAGATTGGTAAAAATGGAATTATCAGAGATGCCAAGGTTCACCAAAATGTTTTAGAAGCAGTTACTAAAATGGCAGTTGATGAAGGATTTTCAGTCTTAGGATTGGACTATTCTCCTATTCAAGGTGGTCATGGGAATATCGAGTTTTTAGCCTATTTGCGAAAAGAAGATTACGCAATCAATCAGGTTAGTTCTGAAATAGAAAAAATAGTGGAGAAAGCACATAGAGAATTTAAAGATGAATAAAAAAGAGAGACTTGAGAAGATTAGAAGATTTGTTACAGATTATCAAATCGGAACACAGGAAGAAATCGTTGAACACTTGAGAGAAGCGGGTATCTCTGCTACTCAAGCAACAGTCTCCCGAGATATTAAAGAATTAGGTATTGTAAAAATTCCATTGAAAGACAATACTTACATTTATGAATTGCCAAAATCAATCGTTAGAAGCTTGCAATTGGCAGAAAATAATATTGTTCATGCTGAACGAATGGGATATATGATCAATTTGCAAGTCATTCCAGGAAATACTATTTCGTCAAGAGTCAGTTGATGACTGTTTTTTCTGACCAAATTTTTAGCTGTATTGCTGATGATGATTCCATCTTGATGGTATTGAGAAGTGAAGAAACAGCCAAGGATATTTTTGAGCAAGTTAAAAATTGGTAGGATTATATGTTACTTGAAATTTCGATTAAAAATTTTGCTATCATTGAATCAATTTCTCTGAATTTTGAAAAAGGGATGACCGTTTTAACTGGTGAAACAGGTGCGGGTAAGTCAATCATCATCGACGCTATGAATATGATGTTAGGAGCTAGAGCTACAACAGAAGTTATTCGTCATGGGGCTCCAAAAGCAGAAATTGAAGGTCTTTTTTCAATTGAAAGTAATCGCGCGCTAGAAGAAATTTTTGATGAACAAGGATTAGAATTGAGTGATGAAATCATTATTCGTCGCGAAATTTTACAAAACGGCCGTAGCATCAGTCGTGTCAATGGACAGATGGTTAATCTTTCAGTATTAAGGACAATTGGTCAACAGCTAGTTGATATTCATGGTCAACATGACCAAGAAGAATTAATGCGTCCTCATCGACACATCCAGATGTTGGATGAGTTTGGAGATACTTCTTTCTTTGAATTAAAAGAAGCCTATCAGATGAGCTTTGACAACTATCGTCGTATGCGCAAGCAAGTGCTTGACATTAAAAAAAAATCAGCAAGAACACAAGGCGCGAATTGAGATGTTGGAATTTCAGATGGCTGAGATTGAAGCAGCTAATTTGAAAGCTGGTGAAGATGTTACTCTCAATCAAGAAAGAGACAGACTACTGAACCATAAACATATCGCTGATACTTTGACTAATGCATACATTATGTTGGATAATGAAGAGTTTTCTAGTCTGGCAAATGTTCGTTCGGCTATGAATGATATGGAAAGTCTTGAAGAGTTTGATCCAGAGTATCGTGAGATTTCAGGAACACTTTCTGAGTCTTATTATGTTTTAGAAGATATCACCAAGCGCTTGGAATCCATTATTGATGATTTAGATTTTGATGGTAATCGTCTGATGCAGGTTGAAAGCCGACTAGATTTGATTCACACCATTACCCGTAAGTATGGTGGTAGTGTAGATGATGTCCTAGAATACTTTGTCAAGATTACAAACGAATACAATCTTCTAACAGGAAATAATCTATCTTCTGAAGATATGGAAATTGAACTCAAGAAACTTGAAAAAAATCTTGTGGACCTAGCAGGTCAAGTTGCTCAAGCTCGCCATAAAATAGCGCAGGACTTAGAAGCTGAAATCAAGCAAGAATTGCAAGACCTTTACATGGAGAAAGCACAATTTCAAGTTCGTTTTAGTCAAGGAAAATTCAGTCGTGAAGGTAATGAGAGTGTTGAATTTTACATTTCAACCAATCCTGGAGAAGATTTTAAACCTTTAGTAAAAGTAGCTTCTGGTGGAGAGTTGTCTCGTCTCATGTTAGCTATCAAGTCCGCTTTTTCTCGTAAGGAAGGCAAGACCAGTATCGTCTTTGATGAGGTGGATACGGGAGTTTCAGGTCGTGTAGCTCAAGCCATCGCGCAAAAAATTCACAAAATTGGACAGAATGGACAAGTGTTGGCCATATCTCACCTTCCTCAAGTTATTGCTATCGCAGATTATCAGTTCTTTATTGAAAAGATTAGCAATGAACATTCAACGGTATCAACTGTTCGCTTGTTAACAGTTGAAGAAAGGATTGAAGAAGTCGCTAAGATGTTGGCTGGGGAGAATGTGACAGAAGCAGCATTGAATCAAGCGAGAGAATTATTACAAAGTAAGGAGAAATAAATGACAGACTATTATGTAATTGGTGATGTCCACGGAAAAGCTGGAATGTTAGAAGACTTACTTAAGACATGGGATGGCAAGACTCAATTACTCTTTCTTGGAGATTTGATTGATAGAGGAGAAGATAGCCGCCGTGTTCTTGAAATGGTCAAGGACTTGGTAGATAAGCAAGGAGCTATCTGCTTATCTGGGAACCACGAGTATATGTTTTTAACATGGTTAGACAATCCAGAAGAGAGTTACGATCACTATCGTCGTAATGGTGGGGATACAACCATTAATTCCATTTAGGCCGTCCACTAGATGCACCAGTAGATGGAGTAGCAGATGCTAAACGAGTTGAGACAGAAGCAGCAGACTTAGTAGAGTTTATCCGTCAAATGCCTTTTGTCATTGAAACAGATAAGTATATCTTTGTACATGCTGGTATTGATTTGACTTTAGATGATTGGCATGAAACGACAGATTACAAGAAAGTTTGGCTCAGAAAACCATTTCACGAAGCACCTAATCACACTGGAAAAACAATTGTCTTTGGTCATACACCAGTCTATGGTTTGTTGGATCAAAAACCTGGCACATCTGAACTCTGGATAACAGAAGACGGTAAGATTGGAATGGATGGAGGGGCTGTCTACGGCGGTGTTCTTCATGGGATTGTCTTTACCGACCAAGGTATGACAGAACATTACTTCATTGAAAATGATGGCTTTGTTGCTGAAGATTAGTACTCCTAACAGGGTATGGTCTTGTCAAAATGTTAAAAACAATTTATAATTAATAGATACCCTGAAAGGAAGAGAACGATGAACTTAGAAGAATTGAAAAAACGACAGGAGAAGATTCGTAACTTCTCTATTATCGCCCATATTGACCATGGAAAGTCAACGCTAGCAGACCGTATTTTGGAAAAGACAGAGACAGTTTCCAGTCGTGAAATGCAGGCACAACTTCTTGATAGTATGGATTTAGAGCGTGAGCGTGGAATTACGATCAAGCTTAATGCTATCGAGCTTAATTATACGGCTAAAGATGGTGAGACTTATATCTTCCACTTGATTGACACACCAGGACACGTGGACTTCACTTATGAGGTATCACGTTCTCTAGCTGCTTGTGAGGGTGCTATCTTAGTAGTCGATGCCGCCCAAGGGATTGAGGCTCAAACACTGGCAAACGTCTATCTTGCTTTGGATAATGATTTGGAAATCCTTCCAGTTATCAATAAAATTGACCTACCAGCAGCAGATCCAGAGCGCGTGCGTACAGAAATCGAAGATGTCATTGGTCTAGACGCTAGCGAAGCAGTTTTGGCTTCAGCCAAGGCTGGTATCGGTATCGAAGAAATTCTCGAGCAAATTGTCGAAAAAGTACCAGCCCCAACTGGTAACGTGTCAGCACCATTGAAAGCCTTGATTTTCGACTCAGTTTACGATGCTTACCGTGGGGTTATCCTCCAAGTGCGTGTCATGGATGGGGTAGTCAAACCTGGTGATAAGATTCAGCTCATGAGCAATGGTAAGACCTTCGATGTTACTGAAGTCGGAATCTTTACACCTAAAGCTGTAGGTCGTGATTTTCTTGCGACAGGTGATGTTGGTTATATCGCGGCATCTATCAAGACTGTTCAGGACACACGTGTCGGTGATACAGTAACCTTGGCGACAAATCCAGCGACTGAACCACTTTCAGGATACAAGCAGATGAATCCGATGGTTTTCGCAGGTCTTTATCCAATCGAGTCAAATAAATACAACGATCTTCGTGAAGCCCTTGAAAAATTGCAGTTGAACGATGCTAGTCTTCAGTTTGAACCCGAAACATCGCAAGCTCTTGGTTTTGGTTTCCGTTGTGGATTCTTGGGTCTCCTTCATATGGATGTTATTCAGGAACGTTTGGAACGTGAGTTCAACATTGACTTAATCATGACTGCTCCATCCGTTATATACAAGGTTAATCAGACTGATGGTGAGTCTATGGATGTATCGAATCCATCCGAGTTTCCTGATCCTACTAAAATTGCAACGATTGAAGAACCTTATGTTAAAGCACAAATCATGGTACCACAGGAATTTGTAGGAGCTGTTATGGAACTAGCTCAGCGCAAACGTGGTGACTTTGTGACGATGGACTATATCGATGATAATCGTGTGAATGTTATCTATCAAATTCCACTAGCTGAGATTGTCTTTGATTTCTTTGACAAGCTCAAATCTTCAACACGTGGATACGCAAGCTTTGACTATGAACTGTCTGAGTATCGTCCATCTAAACTGGTTAAAATGGATATCCTTCTCAATGGGGACAAGGTGGATGCTCTTAGCTTTATCGTTCACAAGGACTTTGCTTATGAACGTGGAAAACTCATTGTTGATAAGCTTAAGAAAATCATTCCACGTCAACAGTTTGAAGTTCCAATCCAAGCGGCTATTGGACACAAGATTGTAGCTCGTACAGATATCAAAGCTCTTCGTAAGAACGTTCTTGCCAAGTGTTATGGAGGAGATGTTTCACGTAAACGTAAACTTCTCGAAAAACAAAAAAAGCTGGTAAGAAACGCATGAAAGCCATCGGATCAGTAGAAGTTCCACAAGAAGCCTTCCTTAGCGTCTTGAGCATGGATGAAGAATAGTTGCTAGGTGAGAATGGCATCTAGTATAAGAAATCATAACCACCCGTCTAACGGGTGGTTTGCACCAGGGCTATAAGCCCAAATTACCAGCCAGCGCCTAAAGACGCTGGCTTTCACGTTGTTCAAGCCTCATTGCTCTTGACTCGTCACTTGCCTCTTAAAGAGGCTTTAGTATTACTTACCACTATCCCTAAAGGGATCCTCATATTCTTTTACACTCAATTTATCTAGTGCTATATCATGCTTTTCCTGCTCTTGAATATATTTCTTAATTGTGGCTTCATTAAGCCCTACTGTACTCACATAATAACCTTCCGCCCAGAAATGCCGATTTCCAAACTTATATTTCAAATTGGCGTGTTTGTCAAACATCATGAGTGCACTCTTACCTTTTAAATATCCCATAAAACTTGAAACACTTATCCTCGGTGGAATACTTACTAACATATGTACATGATCTGGCATTAAGTGACCCTCGATAATTTCAACACCTTTATAACTACACAAGCGATGAAATATTTCACCTAAACTACTCCGATATTGATTATAGATGACTTTTCGTCTATACTTAGGGGTGAACACAATGTGATACTTACAGTGCCACTTTGTGTGTGATAAACTATGAGACTTTTGTACCATGGTTTTCTCCTTTCGCTTTACAATTGGCTTGAACACCTTTATTGTATCGCGTTTGGAGTTTTTTTGGTATAACCTTCGACGCGCACCCGCATAGCGGGTGGTTTATTTGTCTCGCACCTCACGGAGCGAGACGGACTAATAGTCACATAAATCAATTACTGTATTTTGTAAATTTTCAAAATACAGTATTTTTTTGACACTTTTCCCTTCATACTTTAAAATAGAAGGGAAAGGAGAGTTATCATGAAAAAACTAATAACTTTATCTACACTTTTACTTTGCAGTCTTAGTCTAATTGCTTGTAGTCATTCAGAAAAGACAAATGAAGTAAAGACAGAAGCCTCTTCTAGTGTTCAAGAAGTTTCAAGACAAGAGTCTAGTTCATCGCAAAAACAGACGGAAGAAACTCAAATAGTTGGATCTGATGATTATGGATATGTGAAAATTCCTAAATCATGGGTTCATTTCAAAGAAATTGAAGGTGGGGATGACATTCAGTACTGTGATGGAACGGATGTCAATATTGTAACTCTCAATACTTTTAAACCTGAGCAGTTTGGTATTAGTGAAAGCGAATATGCAGCGCTAGAAACTGTTCAAATTTCAACTAGCATTTATGAATCTAAACAGAAAAGTCAAGACTTCTCCAAGGTATGGGGGTCAAAATCAACTATCGGTGGCTATGAGGCCTACGTAGTAAACTGTATTGCTAAGAATGGTAAATATTTAATTATCTGGGTATTTAAATCCGATGATGGTAAGTTTAGATATGTTTCTCTTGAAGGTGTTCCAGAGGTATTAAAAAATCTCCTTCCAATGGTGGAAGAAAGTTGGACCAATAAAAATCGTTAAAATTGTGAAAACAGGAGTCATTCCTGTTCAGATTGAAGACAAAGTCCTTGGAAGTCAAGTTTCCAAGGGCTTTTCTTTGTGTAAAGTCGTATAATAGAGGTAAGAAGAGTTGTGAGGTAATCCCTATGTTTCACAAAGAAAAACCTGATTATAACCGTAAGCAATATGGTTTCTATACAATAGACGAATTGGTCCCAGAAAATCACTTTCTTCGACAAGTAGATTCAAAGGTTGATTTTGACTTTATTTATAACTTGGTAGAAGATACCTATAGTCCAGATAATGGTCGTCCTAGTCTTGATCCCGTCATGCTAGTCAAAATTCCTTTGATTAAATGTTTTTATGGTATTCGTTCCATGCGCCAAACCATGAAAGATATTGAAGTAAATGTGGCCTATCGTTGGTTTCTTGGACTAACTTTAGATGATAAGGTCCCTCATTTTACTACCTATGGAAAGAATTACAGCCGTCGTTTTCAAGATAAAGAACTCATTTCTGAGATTTTTTCCCAAGTTCTCAGCCAAGCTTTGTATGCTGGCTTAATTGATCCTTCTGAAATATTTGTGGATGGTACCCATATCAAAGCGGCGGCTAATAGTCACAAGTATCGTAAGGAAATGGTAGACCAACAAGCTAAATTTATGAGTGAACAATTGGCAGTTGAGATTGATTTAGATAGGAAAAAACACGAAAAAGTCCTTAAAGCCCGCAAAAGAAAGTGAGGCTAAGGAAAAGAAAATCTCAACGACAGATCCCGAGTGTGGTTGGTTTCACAAGGGCGAACATAAGGAAGTATTTGCCTATTCTGCTCAAGTTGCTTGTGATAAGCATGGTTGGGCCTTGGCTTATACGGTTGAGGCAGGAAATGTTCATGATAGTCAGGCTTTCCCTGCTCTTTTTTCAAAGTTAGAGCCATTCTCGCCCCGCTATATTATTGCGGATTCAGGTTACAAGACTCCAGCTATTGCCCATTATTTATTAGAGCGAAACATCATTCCTGTCTTCCCTTATACTCGTCCAAAAGGAGTAAAGGGGAACTTAAGGCCTAGTAATTTTGTTTATGATGCAAGTTATGACTGTTATGTCTGTCCAGAGAATCAAGTGTTAAGCTATCGCACAACCACTCGAGAAGGCTACCGTGAGTATAAGAGTAATCCTAAAGTATGTGTTAACTGCCCCCTATTATCCGTTTGTACCCAAAGCAAGAATTTTCAAAAAGTAGTAACGAGACATGTCTGGAAAGATGCCCTTGAATTTTGTGAGGAGATTCGTCATCAAATAGAAATGAAAGAGCTCTATAAGAAACGCAAAGAAACAATTGAACGACTCTTTGGAACGGCTAAGGAATACCATAATTTGAGATACACGAGAGAGAAAGGAAAGTCCAAAATGGAGGATCAGGTTGGGCTTACTTTGGCGTGTTTAAATATCAAAAAAAATTAGTGAAATGGATAGGGAATATCCCTTTTTATTTTTCTCAAATTCAGATTTTTGGATAGATTAGTAGATGATGAGATAAACTATTTTTGAAAACAGAAAAAGACAAACGTCATTTTTGGCGTTTGTCTTCGTTCTGAACAGGAGTCATTCCTGTTTTTTGTTTTACTTATCAAGAAATTTATAAAAATATGTTTGAAATTAGCAAATGTTTAAAAAGCAAACAATAAAAATCAAACAAAATACAACAAAAAAACATTGACAACGATTTCATATAGTGTTATACTTGTACCATAAAAGTTAAATATGAAGGGAGAAGGTCATGGGATTAGATCATTTCTTTGACAAAGACTTAGTCTTTTGCTTAGAAGCAGATAATCAAGAGCAACTTTTCGATCAAGTTGCAACCCTACTGGAAGAAAAGAAAGTTGTTACAGAGACCTATCGATCGGCCTTGATTGAACGTGAAAAATCGTTCCCAACTGGTTTGGATATGGAGTTTTTAGGGAAGGATTTGCCAAATGTAGCTATCCCTCATACTGATACAATTCATAATCTAACTGAAAATGTTGTCGTGGTTCGTCTGGAAAAACCAGTAACGTTCCACAATATGATTGCTCCTGATAAGGAAGTAGAAGTATCATTACTCTTCTTTATCATCAACAATTCAAGTTCAAGTCAAACAAATATTCTTGCACAGTTGATGGACTTCTTTACAGGCAATGGTCATCTTGAAGCGCTGTCTAAGATTAAGGAACCTGAAGCTTTGTTCCAATATATCTCAGAAGCGACTGCTTAATTTGTTAATAATTTTTATATAAAAACGGAGGAAATCCAAATGATTAAAATTCTTGCTGCTTGTGGTGCAGGTGTTAACTCAAGCCACCAAATTAAAAGTGCTCTTGAAGAAGAACTTTCTAACCGTGGGTACGATGTTCAATGTGATGCTGTTATGGTAAAAGATGTCAATGAAGACTTGATTAAAGGTTATGATATCTTCACACCAATCGCTGCTACTGATTTAGGTTTTGAACCAGGTATTCCAGTCGTTGAAGCAGGACCAATCTTGTTCCGTATTCCAGCTATGAGCGCTCCAGTTTATGACAATATTGAAGCAGCTATCAAAGAACATGGTCTAAGCTAATTATTAATTTGTAAATATTCCATAAAAATAAAGGGAGGAAAATTATGGATTTCATTATCAATCTGGCCAACGATTTCTTTAAACCTATCTTGGCTATGGGTGGCCCAATCATCATGCTGATCATTTTGACAGTATTGGCCTTGCTTTTCGGAGTGAAATTCTCCAAAGCACTTGAAGGTGGTATTAAACTTGCCATCGCTCTTACAGGTATCGGTGCGATCATCGGAATGCTTAACGGAGCTTTCTCAGCTTCTCTTGCAAAATTCGTTGAAAACACTGGTATTCAATTGAACATCACCGACGTTGGTTGGGCACCACTTGCTACAATCACTTGGGGTTCTGCCTGGACACTTTACTTCTTGCTTGTGATGTTGATTGTCAACATTGTAATGCTTGCAATGAAGAAAACTGATACACTTGACGTTGATATCTTTGATATCTGGCACTTGTCTATCACTGGGCTTTTGATTAAATGGTACGCTGACAACAATGGAGTTAGCCAAGGAGTTTCACTCTTCATCGCGACTGCAGCAGTTGTTCTTGTTGGGGTTCTTAAAATCATCAACTCTGACTTGATGAAACCAACATTTGATGACCTTCTTAACGCACCAAGTTCATCACCAATGACTTCAACTCACATGAACTACATGATGAACCCAGTTATCATGGTTTTGGATAAGATTTTTGATAAACTCTTCCCAGGTCTTGATAAATTTGACTTTGACGCTGCTAAATTGAACAAGAGAATCGGTTTCTGGGGATCTAAATTCTTCATCGGATTCATCCTTGGTATCGTTATCGGTTTGATGGGAACTCCACATCCAGTTGCTGGAGTAGAAGATGCATCTTCATGGGAACTTGTTATTAAAGGTTGGTTGTCACTTGGTTTGACTGCCGGTGTCTGCTTGGAGCTCTTCTCATTGATCGGTTCATGGTTCATCGCAGCCGTTGAACCACTTTCACAAGGTATTACAAACGTTGCTACTAAACGTCTTCAAGGACGTAAATTTAACATCGGTCTTGACTGGCCATTTATCGCTGGTCGTGCTGAAATCTGGGCTTGTGCCAACGTACTTGCACCAATCATGTTGGTTGAAGCAGTGCTTCTTTCAAATGTCGGAAATGGTATCTTGCCACTTGCTGGTATCATCGCAATGGGTGTAACTCCAGCTCTCTTGGTAGTTACTCGTGGTAAATTGCTCCGTATGATTATCTTCGGAACACTCTTGTTGCCACTCTTCCTTCTTTCAGGTACACTTATCGCACCATTTGCAACAGAACTTGCTAAAGGTGTAGGTGCCTTCCCAGAAGGTGTAAGCCAAACTCAATTGATTACTCACTCAACTCTTGAAGGACCAATCGAAACTATTTGGTTGGGCAATTGGTAACGCTACAACTGGTGATATCAAAGCTATCCTTGGTGCATTAGTATTCCTAGTATTCTACGTTGGTATCTTTGCATGGTACAGAAAACAAATGATCAAACGTAATGAAGAATACGCAGCAAACGCAAAATAATTCGCTCCTAAAAATGTAAATTGTAAAAACTAGGTTGTCAGTTTCCAAATCTGGAGTCGACAGCCTAGTTTTTTTAGGCCTTAAATAAATGGAGGTAATTCTAATGATTGAATTAAAAACAGAACAGTTAAGTGTACAGTTTCAAACTTTTGGTGGTGCACTTTCTTCGATAAAAGACAAAGATGGCATTGAATATTTGTGGCAAGGTGATCCAACTTACTGGAGTGGACAAGCACCTGTTCTATTTCCAATTTGTGGATCCGTTAGAAATGATACTGTCTTGTATGAGCAAGAAGATGGTGGTCAAGTAAAAGGTAAAATTCCGCGTCATGGTTTGATTCGAAAAAAAGAATTTGAATTAGTAGAACAAACAGAGAATTCTGTCACTTTTGCTATCGAAGATGACCAAGAAATGTATGAGAATTATCCCTATCATTTTCGACTAGAAATAACTTATACTGTTACTGGAAAGACTATTCGAACACAGTATCAAGTTACCAATAAGGAAACAGATAAGAAAATGCCATATTTTATTGGTGGACATCCAGGTTTTAACTGTCCTTTATTTGATGATGAAGCTTATGAAGACTACTATCTCGAATTTGAAAAGCCAGAAACTTGTACAGTTCCTAAACCATTCCCAGAAACAGGGATGTTAGATTTTCAAGATAGAAGTAGCTGGTTAAAAGACCAAAAAGAATTGGATCTAAACTATGATTTCTTTAGCTATGATGCTGTGACTTTAGATGAATTAACCTCTCACTCTGTTTCCTTACGGTCACGTAAGCATGATAAGGGATTAAAACTGGACTTTGAAGAGTTTCCAAACCTCATCGTTTGGTCAACGCTTAATAAAGGTCCTTTCCTTGCTCTGGAACCTTGGTCAGGTTTGTCAACTTCACTCGAAGAGGGCGATCATCTAGAAGATAAGAAAAATGTTCGAATCTTAAATCCAGCTCAAACCGATCAAATTGGTTTTGATATAGAAATTTTTTAAAAAAATAAACAAAAACAAACATAAACTGTTGACTTTTTTAAACAATAGTAGTATATTATGTTTAGAAAGAACAATTTGTGTTTGTTTTGACAAGTTATTCTTCCAATTTCTCTTAGGAGAAGTTACTAAGAGTGAATAGATGATTCATTCTTAATCTAAAATAGTCAACAAAACTACTAGTAACTATTTGGTGAAGGAGATTTTCTAATCCAGATCCAAAATATTTTTACTGGTCTATTATAAAAAAGGAGTATACAATATGTCTATTGTTATTGGTGCAGATGCTGCAGGTTTGAGATTGAAAGAAGTCGTTAAAGATTTCTTGGAAAAAGAAAACTTCCACGTTGTGGATGTTACAGCTGAAGGTCAAGACTTCGTTGATGTAACTCTTGCAGTTGCTGAAGAAGTTAAAAAAGAAGAACAAAACCTTGGTATTGTCATTGATGCTTATGGTGCAGGTCCATTTATGGTTGCTACAAAAATCAAAGGAATGGTTGCTGCAGAAGTATCTGACGAACGTTCAGCTTATATGACTCGTGGTCACAACAACTCACGTATGATTACTATGGGTGCTCAACTTGTTGGTGACGAATTGGCTAAGAACATCGCTAAAGGCTTTGTAAATGGTAAGTATGACGGCGGTCGTCACCAAATCCGTGTCGACATGTTGAACAAAATGTGCTAATTTTTATATTGAAAGAAAGGTAAGATAAAAATGAGAATTGCAATTGGATGTGACCACATCGTAACAAATGAAAAAATGGCGGTTTCAGAATTTTTGAAATCAAAAGGACATGAAGTCATCGACTTTGGTACTTATGATCACGCTCGTACACACTACCCAATTTTTGGTAAAAAAGTTGGTGAAGCAGTAGTTAGTGGCCAAGCTGATCTTGGTGTATGTATCTGTGGTACTGGTGTAGGTATCAATAACGCTGTTAACAAGGTTCCAGGTGTTCGTTCTGCTTTGGTTCGTGATATGACAACAGCTCTTTATGCAAAAGAACAATTGAATGCCAACGTTATCGGATTTGGTGGTAAAATCACTGGTGAGTTGCTCATGTGTGATATCATTGAAGCTTTCATCAATGCTGAATACAAACCATCTGAAGAAAACAAAAAATTGATCGCTAAAATTCAACACGTTGAAACTCATAACGATCATCAAACTGATGCCAACTTCTTTACAGAGTTCCTTGAAAAATGGGATCGCGGTGAATACCACGACTAAGAGGTGACTCATGATTTAACAGTCACAATGAACCCATCCATTGATATTTCCTATCCTTTGGATGAATTAAAAATTGACACTGTCAACCGTGTTGTTGATGTTACTAAAACGGCCGGTGGTAAAGGTCTTAACGTTACTCGTGTCTTATCAGAATTTGGTGACTCCGTAGTCGCAACAGGACTTGTCGGTGGTAAACTTGGTGATTTTTTAGTAGAAAATATTGATGATAAAGTAAGCAAACGTTTCTTCTCTATTCAAGGTGAAACCCGTAACTGTATCGCAATTCTACATGGAGAAAACCAAACAGAAATCCTAGAAAAAGGTCCTGAAGTTCAAGAAAAAGAAGGTCAAGATTTCTTGGCTCATTTCAAAGAACTTTTAGAGACTGTAGAGGTAGTGGCCATTTCAGGTAGTCTACCAGCAGGACTTCCAGTGGATTATTATGCTAGTCTGGTTGAACTTGCTAACCAAGCTGGTAAACCTGTTGTCTTGGACTGTTCAGGAGCTTCACTTCAGGCGGTTCTTGAATCTCCACATAAGCCAACAGTTATCAAACCAAATAATGAAGAATTATCTCAACTTTTAGGAAGAGAAATTTCTAAAGACTTGGATGAATTAAAAGAAGTCCTTCAAGAACCACTATTTGATGGAATCGAGTGGATTATCGTTTCCTTAGGTGCTAACGGAGCATTCGCTAAACACGGTAACACTTTCTACAAAGTAGATATTCCAAGAATTCAAGTTGTAAACCCAGTTGGATCTGGTGATTCTACTGTAGCAGGTATTGCTTCAGGATTGTTCCATAAAGAATCTGATCAAGAATTACTGACTAAGGCAAATGTCCTTGGTATGCTTAATGCTCAAGAAAAAATGACCGGTCATGTCAATATGGCTAACTATCAAGGTCTATATGACCAATTAATTGTAAAAGAGGTATAAAATGGTTTTAACAGAAAATAAACGTGCTTGTATGCAAAAACTCTCTGATGAAAATGGTATCATCTCAGCTCTTGCTTTTGACCAACGTGGTGCTTTGAAACGCCTTATGGCTCAATACCAAACGGAAGAGCCAACAGTAGCTCAAATGGAAGAACTTAAAGTATTGGTAGCAGATGAATTGACTAAATATGCTTCATCAATGCTACTTGACCCTGAGTACGGACTTCCTGCAACAAAAGCTTTGGATAAAGAAGCTGGTCTTCTTCTTGCATATGAAAAAACAGGATATGATACTTCAAGTACAAAACGTTTGCCTGACTGTTTGGATGTTTGGTCTGCAAAACGTATCAAAGAACAAGGTGCAGATGCAGTTAAATTCTTGCTTTACTACGATGTAGATAGTTCAGATGAATTGAACCAACAAAAACAAGCTTACATCGAACGTGTTGGTTCTGAATGTGTTGCCGAAGATATTCCTTTCTTCTTGGAAATCTTGGCTTACGATGAAAAGATTGCTGATGCAGGTTCTGTAGAATATGCGAAAGTAAAACCTCGTAAAGTTATCGAAGCTATGAAAGTATTCTCTGATCCACGTTTCAACATCGACGTATTGAAAGTTGAAGTTCCAGTAAACGTGAAATATGTTGAAGGATTTGGTGATGGAGAAGTCGTTTACAGCCGTGAAGAAGCAGCAGCATTCTTCAAAGCTCAAGATGAAGCTACTAACTTGCCATACATCTACTTGAGTGCAGGTGTATCAGCTAAATTATTCCAAGAAACATTGCAATTTGCTCATGATTCAGGTGCTCGTTTCAACGGTGTACTTTGTGGTCGTGCTACTTGGGCGGGTTCAGTTGAACCTTATATCAAAGAAGGTGAAGCAGCAGCTCGTGAATGGTTGCGTACAACTGGATTTGAGAACATTGACGAACTCAACAAGGTTCTTAAAACAACTGCAACTTCATGGACCGAACGTGTCTAAATTTCTCCCCTTTTATGTCCTAAAACCTAGCTAAAAAACTTTTAAAAAAAGTTGTATGTAAAGGTTTACAAAATAAAAATCTTGTGCTATACTTAAGTCACAAGTTAATACAAAGTGAGTGTTACTAAGTAATATTAGGCATGATCACAGATGACTCAGAGGTATATTTTCTGAATTCATTTGTGGTCATTTTTTATGCTCACAAAACTTAAATAATAGGGCAAGGAGGTTGCCATGTATCGGATATTAAATCCAATGAATAACAATGTTTCTCTCGTGCGGAATAGCAAAGGAGAGGAGTTGATCGTAATTGGTAAGGGTATTTCATTCGGTAAGAAGAAGGGAGATTTGATTTCTGAGGATCAGGTTGAAAAAGTTTTTCGGATGAAAACAGAAGAGTCGCGAGAAAATTTTATGGCTCTTCTCAAGGATGTACCGCTTGATTTTATTACGGTCACTTATGAGATTATTGATAATCTTTCTAAAAAATATCAATATCCTGTCCAAGAGTATCTATACGTCACTCTGACAGACCATATCTATTGTTCTTATCAGGCTATTAGCCAAGGACGCTATAAGGATAGTAACTTGCCTGACATTTCAGCCAAATATCCTATTGCTTTTCAAATTGCACAAGAAGCTTTTGAAATTTATCGTCAAAAACTGACAGAAAATTTTCCTGAAGACGAAATCATTCGTATCGCTTATCATTTCATCAATGCCGAAGGTGAGAGTGAAGTCGAAGTTGTTGAGTCGATTGATAAGAGAAAAGAAATTTTAAAGAGGGTCGAAAGCGTTTTGAAGAGTTATAAAATCCAGCGAACACCTGAAAATAATAATTTCTACGACCGCTTTATGATTCATCTAAATTATTTCTTGGATTATCTGGATCGTAGTCGCGATGATAATCAATCCTTGCTCGATATGGAAGAACATATAAAGAATACCTATCCAGAAGCATTCGAGATTGGTAGTAAAATTTATGAGGTCATTGCTCAGGAAACTGGTCTTGACCTCTACAAGAGTGAACGAGTTTATCTTGTTCTACACATCCAACGTTTATTGTCATAACGCTTTACTAAAAAATATATAAGGAGAATTCTATCATGAATAGAGAAGAAGTAACATTGTTAGGTTTTGAAATCGTTGCCTATGCAGGTGATGCTCGTTCAAAACTATTGGAAGCTTTGAAGGCTGCTGAAGCTGGTGATTTTGCGAAAGCAGAAGCTCTTGTTGAAGAAGCAGCAGGTTGCATTGCGGAAGCTCACAAAGCGCAAACATCTATGCTTGCTCAAGAAGCTGCAGGGGAAGAAATTCCATACAGCATCACAATGATGCACGGACAAGATCACCTGATGACAACAATCTTGCTAAAAGATTTGGTGCATCATTTAATTGAACTTTATAAAAGAGGAGCTAAATAATGAATAAGTTAATTGCCTATATCGAGAAAGGGAAGCCTTTCTTTGAAAAACTATCTCGAAATATCTATCTTCGTGCTATTCGTGATGGATTTATCGCAGGAATGCCAGTCATTCTCTTCTCAAGTATTTTTATCTTGATTGCTTTTGTTCCAAACTCTTGGGGCTTTAAATGGTCTGATGAAGTAGTAGCACTTTTGATGAAACCTTACAGCTACTCTATGGGGATTCTAGCAGTCTTGGTAGCTGGTACCACTGCTAAATCTTTAACAGACTCCGTCAATCGTAGTATGGAGAAAACCAACCAAATCAACTATATGTCAACGCTATTGGCGGCTATTGTTGGTTTACTGATGTTAGCAGCTGACCCAATCGAGGGTGGCTTTGCAACTGGTTTCCTTGGAACAAAAGGGTTGCTTTCAGCCTTCCTGGCAGCTTTTGTAACTGTAGCTATCTATAAGGTTTGTGTGAAGAACAACGTTACTATTCGCATGCCTGACGAAGTTCCACCGAATATCTCACAAGTCTTTAAAGACGTTATTCCGTTTACGCTTTCAGTTGTTTCTCTTTATGCTCTTGATTTGCTCGCTCGTCAATTTGTTGGTGCAAGCGTTGCAGAATCAATCGGTAAGTTCTTTGCACCTCTTTTCTCAGCAGCAGACGGTTATCTTGGTATTACTATTATCTTTGGTGCTTTTGCCTTCTTCTGGTTTGTCGGTATTCACGGCCCATCTATCGTTGAACCTGCGATTGCAGCGATTACTTATGCAAATGCCGAAGTCAACTTGAACCTTCTTCAACAAGGTATGCACGCTGATAAGATCCTTACATCTGGTACACAAATGTTTATCGTCACTATGGGTGGTACAGGAGCAACTCTTGTAGTTCCATTCATGTTTATGTGGTTGTGTAAGTCTAAGCGTAATCGTGCAATCGGACGTGCTTCAGTAGTTCCTACATTCTTCGGTGTAAATGAACCAATCTTGTTTGGTGCACCACTTGTTTTGAATCCAATCTTCTTTATTCCATTTATCTTCGCACCTATTGCAAACGTATGGATCTTTAAGTTCTTTATCGAAACTCTCGGCATGAACTCATTTACTGCCAACCTTCCATGGACTACACCTGGGCCTCTAGGTATTGTTCTTGGTACAAACTTCCAGTTCTTGTCATTTGCTCTTGCAGCATTGTTAATCGTAGTGGATATTGCTATCTACTATCCATTCCTTAAAGTTTATGACGAACAAATTCTTGAAGAAGAACGTTCTGGTAAAGCCAACGATGAATTAAAAGAAAAAGTAGCCGCAAACTTCAATACTGCTAAAGCTGATGCTATCCTTGAAAAAGCTGGAGTAGAATCAGCACAAAATACAATTACAGAAGAAACCAACGTACTCGTTCTTTGTGCGGGTGGAGGAACAAGTGGTCTTCTTGCCAACGCCTTGAACAAAGCAGCAGCTGAGTACAAGGTGCCAGTTAAAGCAGCAGCTGGTGGCTATGGTGCTCACCGTGAAATGTTGCCAGAATTTGACCTTGTTATCCTTGCTCCTCAAGTAGCTTCAAACTATGAGGACATGAAGGCTGAAACGGATAAATTAGGTATTAAACTGGCTAAGACAGAAGGAGCTCAATACATCAAGTTGACTCGTGATGGTAAAGGTGCTCTTGCATTTGTTCAAGAACAATTTCAATAATAATAAATACTGTTGATTGAAGTGAGATGGAGAAGGGTACCTCACTAACTCCTCTCCCCTCACTTTTAATTTTATCCAATCAAGAAATAGGTGAAAAAATGACAAAAACACTTCCTAAAGATTTTATATTTGGTGGCGCGACAGCGGCTTATCAAGCAGAAGGAGCTACGCATACAGATGGTAAAGGTCCTGTTGCCTGGGACAAATACCTAGCAGATAACTATTGGTACACAGCTGAACCAGCGAGTGATTTCTACCATAAATATCCAGTGGACTTAAAGTTGGCTGAGGAATATGGGGTAAACGGTATTCGTATTTCAATTGCTTGGTCACGTATTTCCGACTGGTTATGGTGAAGTAAACCCAAAAGGGGTAGAATTCTATCATAACTTATTTGCAGAATGTCATAAACGTCATGTAGAACCGTTCGTAACTCTTCACCACTTTGATACACCCGAAGCTCTTCACTCAAATGGAGACTTCTTGAATCGTGAGAATATCGAACACTTTGTAAATTATGCTGCCTTCTGTTTTGAAGAATTCCCAGAAGTCAACTATTGGACAACCTTTAATGAAATTGGTCCAATCGGTGATGGTCAATACTTGGTAGGTAAATTTCCACCAGGTATTCAATATGACCTTGCCAAAGTCTTCCAATCTCACCACAATATGATGGTGTCTCATGCTCGAGCTGTCAAACTCTACAAGGATAAAGGCTATAAAGGTGAGATTGGTGTCGTTCATGCCCTTCCAACTAAGTATCCATTAGATCCTGAAAATCCAGCAGACGTTCGTGCAGCTGAGTTAGAAGATATCATTCACAATAAATTCATCTTGGATGCAACTTATCTTGGTCATTATTCAGATGAAACGATGGAAGGTGTCAACCATATCTTAGCAGTCAATGGTGGTAGCCCTAGATCTTCGTGAAGAAGACTTTGTAGCGCTTGAAGCAGCTAAAGATTTGAATGACTTCCTCGGAATTAACTACTATATGAGCGATTGGATGGAAGCCTTTGATGGTGAAACTGAGATCATCCACAACGGTAAAGGTGAAAAAGGAAGCTCTAAATACCAGATCAAGGGTGTTGGTCGTCGTGTAGCTCCTGACTATGTACCTCGTACTGACTGGGACTGGATCATCTACCCTCAAGGTTTGTATGATCAAATCATGCGTGTTAAGAAAGATTATCCAAACTACAAGAAGATCTACATCACTGAAAACGGACTTGGATACAAAGATGAATTTGTTGACAACACTGTTTACGATGATGGACGTATTGATTATGTGAAACAACACTTGGAAGTTATTTCAGATGCGATTGCAGATGGTGCAAACGTCAAAGGATACTTCATCTGGTCATTGATGGACGTCTTCTCATGGTCTAATGGTTATGAAAAACGTTACGGACTTTTCTATGTTGATTTCGATACACAAGAACGTTATCCTAAGAAATCTGCACATTGGTACAAAAAACTAGCTGAGACCCAAGTGATTGAATAGTACAACTAGTTATTAGGTATAGAATTTAATCGAGGAAAGTTTATGCTCAAAGATTTTATTAAATCAATCTATGAAAAAGTTTATATTATTAACTTTCAACATTGCTCTCATGTACCATCCTTGACCAAGGAGCAACTTGCAAGTCTTGGAAAATGGTATGTCTCGACGGGTAAGGAGTGGATTTGTCATTCAGACTATGAATTTGAAGAATTTCAAAAGCTATTTTTAAATTTTGTCAACGCAGATGATAAAGATAACATTTCCTTTGAATCGGATTTTATGCCATTTCAACACTAATATAGCAAAAAGAGGAATCTATCTCATATTAGGGAAAATTCCTCTTTTTTATCTACTTTTTACCAAAATGTAAAACATTTTCTTGACAGATCAATGAGATATGGGTAAAATCTTAACTAGTTAAATAACCAGTTAATTATATAGAGAACTAACTCACTCGCTCAAATCTTGTTTGATAAATAGAAAATAGAAGGAGGAGTTTTAAAAGTGATTTCGTTTTCAGTTATATACTTAACCAGTTAAGGAAGTTCTTTAGGAAAAAGTGTAGTTCTTTATTTAACGAATAAATGAAATAGGAAGTGTGTTTAGATGAAAATCAATAAAAAATATTTTCTTGGTTCGGTAGCTCTTTTAGCATTAAGCTTTTCCAGTTATGAATTGGGGCGTTTCCAAGCGGTACAGACTAGCAAAGAGCCTAATCGTGTGGCTTATATAGAAGGGAATCAGGCTAGTACTAAGACTGAAAATCTGACGCCTGATGAAGTTAGTCAGCGAGAAGGTATTAATGCTGAACAAATTGTTGTTAAAATTACCGATCAAGGTTACGTAACTTCACATGGAGACCATTATCATTACTATAATGGCAAGGTTCCTTATGACGCTATTATCAGTGAAGAACTGCTGATGAAAGATCCGAATTATCAGTTGAAGGATTCAGACATTGTCAATGAAATCAAGGGTGGCTATGTGATTAAGGTAGACGGGAAATACTATGTTTACCTTAAGGATGCGGCTCATGCGGACAATATTCGTACAAAAGAAGAGATTAAACGTCAGAAGCAGGAACATAGTAGTAATCACGTGGGTGGTTCTAACGATCAAGCAGTAGTTGAAGCCAGAGCTCAAGGACGCTATACAACGGATGATGGGTATATCTTTAATGCCTATGATATCATAGAAGATACAGGTGATGCCTATATCGTTCCTCATGGCAATCACTTCCACTATATTCCTAAGAGTGATTTGTCTGCCAGTGAATTAGCTGCTGCCCAAGCCTTCTTATCTGGAAAAGGCGGTCAAATAAGTACGGTTGAATATCGTTCAAGCAGAGGAGAAACAAGATCTAGTGTGAGAACTAGTCCATCTGAAACTCCTCAAAATCCTGCAACAGCTCCGGAGAGCCAAAATGAGGATTTAGCTAGTCTCCTTCAAGAATTGTACGCTTTGCCACTTAGCCAACGTCATGTTGAGTCTGATGGATTAGTATTTGACCCAGCACAGATTACAAAACGTACTGCAAATGGTGTGGCAGTTCCTCACGGGGATCATTTCCATTTCATTCCATATTCGCAAATGTCTGCTTTGGAAGAAAAATTGGCTCGAAATCTGCCAATTGGAGGTCAGCCAATTCAAAGTCATGCTGATAATCCGAGACCAAGCAGTTCTGAGAAACCAAGTTCAACACCAAGTTCAACCATTAAACCAAACTTTAATCTCAATACGCCGGCACCGAATCGAGGAACTGGAGGAGCCTATACAACGGATGATGGGTATGTCTTTAGTCCGACAGATGTGATTGAAGATACAGGTGACGCTTTTGTTGTACCGCATGGCAATCATTTCCACTATATACCTAAGAGTGATTTGTCAGCAGGAGAATTAGCTGCAGCCCAAGCTTATTGGAATGGTAAACAGGGTTCTCATTCTTCTACAAGTTCAAGTAAACCAAGTAGTAACAATGTTAAACCAGCTCAACCAAGTCTGACAGAGACTCCTAATCTGACTGTCACCCCAACTTATCATCAAAATCAAGGGGAAGACATTTCAACACTTTTAAGTGAATTGTATGCAAAACCTTTATCAGAACGCCATGTGGAATCGGATGGTCTAGTCTTTGATCCGGCACAAATCATCAAACGTACAGCTAACGGTGTAGCAGTGCCCCATGGAGACCATTATCACTTTATCCCTTATTCACAAATGTCTGATTTAGAGCAGAAGATTGCAAGAATGATTCCGTTAAAAGGGCAAAATGGATTAAACGAAATTGTTACAGATATTAAACCTTTAGCATCAAAAGAAGTAGTTCATAAGTTCTTAGGACAACCAATCAAAGCTTATGGAAAAGGTTTAGATGGCAAACCTTATGATACGAGCGATGGATATATATTTACCAAAGATTCCATCGATTCTGTTGATAAATCAGGTGTTATTGCCAAACACGGAGATCATTTCCATTATATGGGATATGGTGAATTAGAACAATTCGAATTGGATGAAGTTGCTAAATGGATTCAAGAAACTGGTAAAAACTCCAGATGACATCGTTTCTTTAGTTCACTCAGATGAGAAGGAAAGACCAAAGTTTGATTATAAAAAAGTAACTAATAAAATTTCTAGAAATAGTAAAGTTGGTTATATAATTAATGAAGATGGTAAAGATTATTTTTATTCACGTGAAGAACTCGATCTTACTCAAATAGCTTTTTCTGAGCAGGAACTAATGCTTAAAGATAAAGATAATTATCGTTATGATATTGTAGAAACAGAAATTAAATCAAGATTAGCTGTTGATGTATCTAGCTTGCCTATGCATGCAGCCAATACTACCTATGATACTGGAACTTCTTTCATTATTCCTCATATCGATCACATTCACGTCGTACCTTATTCTTGGTTAAATAGTGAGCAAATAGCAACTATAAAATATGTAATGCAACATCCTGATGTGCGTCCTGAAGTTTGGTCAAAACCAGGTCATGATGATGCTGGATCTGTTATTGCTAATGTAACTCCTCTTGAAAAACGTCCTGGAATGCAGAACTGGCAAATTATCCATTCTGCTGAAGAAGTTCAGAAAGCTCTTGCAGAAGGTCGATTTGCAACTCCAGATGGTTATATTTTTGATCCGAAAGATGTGTTGGCAAAAGAAACCTTTGTATGGGAAGACAAATCATTTAGTATTCCAAGAGCAGGAGGTGGTTCATTGAGAAGTATCACTAAATCCGACTTGTCAGAAGTAGAATGGAAACAAGCACAAGACTTAATAGCAAAAAGAATAAAAGAAAAAAAGAATCCCAAAACTGAAACGTCTACACATCCTAATAAAGAATTAAAACCTGATTCAAACAATCTTAAAAAAATATTGATAAAAAAATAAGACTGTTGTAGATAAAACTGAGGAGCAACCGAAGAATAATATAGGCGTAAATGAGACTGGTACAACCAACGAAATTCCTTCAGAAAACAAGGTTGAAGATAAAGAAAACTCCAAAGAAGAAAGTGACGATGATTTACCAGACTACGGATTGGATAAAGTAACTTTAAATGAACATATAGAAAAAGTTAGCAAAAAAATTGCACAAATCGATCCTAAGTTTCTAATTTTTTTCAGCCAGAAGGTGTTCAGTTTTACAATAAAAAAATGGTGAATTAGTGATGTATGACATTAAGACACTAAAACAAGTAAAACCTTAAAAATATTTTTTTATTAATTATAATCTACTCGAAAAGGATATTGTTCGATTTTTTTGATTGAATAATGTCCTTTTCTTTATTAAAAAAACTGAAATTTGCTGTCTTAAAAAAATTGAATCAAGAAGTTCTAAAACAATGATTTTATTTTTTTGACGACTAAAAAAATCTTGACATATTAAATAAAAAAAGTTAAACTATTTACTAGTTAATTAAATGGTTAAATACTAGTTAAGGAGTTGTTATGAAAAAAAGAAGTATCCTATGGCTCATGCTTGCCTTCCTTGCTCTCGTTTTAGGTGCTTGTGGACAGAAGACCAGTCAAGACAAGAGTGATGAAACTAAAGGGATGAAAATTGTGACCAGTTTTTTTATCCTATCTATGCCATGGTCAAAGGAAGTATCTGGTGACTTGAATGATGTTCGGATGATTCAGTCTAGTTCTGGTATCCATTCCTTTGAACCTTCTGCAAATGATATTGCAGCCATCTATGATGCCGATGTTTTTGTCTATCATTCTCATACACTAGAGTCATGGGCGGGAAGTTTAGATCCAAGCCTGCAAAAATCCAAGGTAAAGGTCTTAGAAGCATCAGAAGGTATGACCTTGGAGCGCGTGCCTGGCTTAGAAGATATGCAGGCAGGAGATGGGATTGATGAGAAAGACCTTGTATGATCCCTCATACTTGGTTAGATCCTGAAAAAGTTGCTGAAGAAGCACAGATAATTGCTGATAAGTTATCAGAATTAGACAGTGCTAACAAGGATACCTATCAGAAAAACGCACAAAGTTTTAGTGCTAAAGCTCATGATTTGACAAAGAAATACCACCCCATCTTTGAAAAGGATAATCAAAAGACATTTGTGACCCAACACACAGCTTTTTCATATTTGGCAAAACGATTTGGACTAAATCAGCTTGGGATTGCAGGAATATCTCCTGATCAAGAACCAAGCCCAAGACAATTGACTGAAATCCAGGAATTTGTAAAGACTTATAAGGTCAAAACCATCTTTACAGAGAGCAATGCATCATCTAAGGTAGCGGACACACTTGTCAAATCAACAGGTGTGAGTCTTAAAACCCTCAATCCTTTAGAGGCAGACCCACAAAATGACAAGTCCTACTTAGAAAATCTAGAAGAAAATATGGCTATCTTAGCTGAAGAATTGAAATGAGGAGATTATGAAGATTAATAAAAAATATCTAGCGGGATCTGCAGTGGTCCTTGCCTTAAGTGTCTGTGCTTATGCTTTAAATCAACATCAAGCACCTGAGAAAACAGATGACAACCGTGTATCCTACGTTGATGGTAAAGAGTCTGAAGCTAAAAAGAATGAAACTCTGACACCAGACCAAGTTAGCAAGAAGGAAGGCATAGAAGCTGAACAGATTGTTACCAAGATCACTGATCAAGGTTATGTGACTTCCCACGGCGACCACTTCCATTACTATAATGGTAAAGTGCCTTATGATGCTATCTTTAGTGAAGAACTGGTCATGAAAGATCCGAACTACCAGTTGCGTGATCAAGATATTGTCAATGAGATTAAAGGTGGCTATATCATCAAAGTAGATGGCAAATACTATGTCTATCTAAAAGATGTAAGCCATGCTGATAATGTTCGTACCAAAGAGCAAATCGAGCAACAAAAACAAGAACATACATCAGATAGTGGCAGTGCAAGTAAAGAAGTTCTTGTTGCCAGAGCACAAGGTAGATATACAACAGATGATGGTTATGTCTTTAATGCTGCAGATATCATAGAAGATACAGGTGATGCCTATATCGTTCCTCATGGTGGGCATTATCACTACGTTCCAAAGAGCGCCTTGTCTTCAAGTGAATTAGCAGCAGCTCAAGCCTATCTAGCTGGAAGAGGAAGTCAACCAAGTCTAACGGATTATAAACCAAATCCAAGTGTTACACCAAGTTCTCAAGCCGATAGCCCAGCAACAAGCATCCCAGTAGATCAAGAGGATAGCCTCCAAAGTCTTCTCGCTCAGTTATATGCTTTACCAGTTAGTCAACGCTATCAAGAATCTGATGGTTTGGTATTTGACCCAGCTAAAATTACTAGTCGTACACCATCAGGAGTTGCGATTCCACACGGAAATCACTACCATTTCATTCCTTATAGTAGTATGTCTGCTTTGGAGCAAAAAATTGCTCGTTTGATACCACTTGGAGGTGTTCTAACACCAACAAAACCGTTAGAAAATCAAAATAAACCAACAGTTCAGCGTGACCATGAAAATGTAACTCATAACACCCATCATGAAGATGAACATGATCATGGCTTTGCAGCTGAGCGTGTGATTAGAGAAGATGAGCAAGGTTTTGTAGTTTCACATGGAGACCATGCCCACTATTTCTTTAAAAAAGATTTATCAGCAGAACAGATTAAGGCAGCACAAGAGCATTTGCATGGGCATGTCCAAACAGAAGTTCCAAAAGATAATCATAATACACATAAAGAGAATGAAGCGAAACAGGAGCACCATGAAGATGAACATGATCATGGCTTTGCAGCTGAGCGAGTGATCAGTGAGGATGAGCAAGGTTTTGTGGTTTCACATGGAGACCATGCTCACTATTTCTTTAAAAAAGATTTATCAGCAGAACAGATTAAGGCAGCGCAAGAGCATTTGCATGGGCACCATCAGGCAGAGCCTGTAAAACCTCTTGCCAAGACTGTAGAAAGTTTCTCTCGAGACGCCAGCGATGAAGAAAAGATAGCTTATATCTCTAAAACTTATGGTGTTCCGCTTGAAGCGATCCGAATTTCAAATGGATTCTTTGTATTTGGAAATCCAGACCAGGCTTATGACCCAACTCACATTCACCCTTATGCAGTTCGAAAGGAACACGTTCGTATTCCTCTCCAAACAGGTGATGCAGAGCTTGATTTCCTAAACGAACTCTATACAACTGCTTTACGTGATGGCGTTTCTCCTTATAGTTTGCAGGTTGAAAATGGTAGCTTTGTCATTCCTCACGGTGATCATAATCACTACATCAAAGTACAAACTAAAGGCTATGAAGTGGCTTTGAAACATAAGATTCCTGCCTTGCAATCTAACTACCAACCAGGAGCCTTTGATGAAGCTACTGTTCAAAATAAGGTTGATCAACTTCTAGCAGAAAGTCGTGAAGTCTATAAAGATAAACCAATTTTACAAAGACAAATTGAGCTTGCCTTGGGACAATTCTCTGAAAATATGAAGAAGCTCTCAACCAACTCAACAGCTGGTTATCTGGCTGCTTTAGATCTCTTTGACAAGCAGTATATCCACGTTGACTCTAGTGTAAAACCAACAGAAATCAGTCCATTAGACAAAAAATATCAAGCTTTAGTAGATAAGATTAATACCTTGGATACGGATGCTTATGGACTTCCTAAAAAGGATCTCTTAGCTCAACTCCAAGAAAATAAATTGGCTCAAGATGAGGCTGGTTTAGATGCAGTTGAAGCTAAACTACAAGCTCTGCAAGATTTTAATGATCGTACTGGTGTTACGACAGTCGAATACATCAAGTATTTCTATCAAAATCTTTCTGATGGACGCTTAAATGACAATCTCCGTAATAAAGTTGCCAACTTAACTTGGACACTTTATCAGTCACAATCCTTCCTTAAGGCGACTGACTTAAATCAACTTTTCCCTGAAATCTATCAAACAAACTAGAAGTTGAAGAAGCACTGAAAAGTGAACCAGTTGCAAGTAAGCCTTCTGAAACAATCTTAGATAGAGAAAAAGTTGATGGTCATAGTGCTAAAACTGCAGTTTATGAGTTCTTGAAAGGTTTATTTGATGATATTAAGCCTGAGGAACAAAGCAATCATGTTCGAAAAGGTCAAGTAGAAGAACTCTTAATAAAAGCTGAAAAATTAGTGGCTCAAGTCAAAGAAGAGGGAGTTAAAGCTTCACTTGCTGACGAAGTTAAAAATCTGAAAGCTGCTCTAGATAAAGATGACGCAGACCTTGATGAATTAAATACGCAAGTCCAAGATCTTCTGAAACGTATTTCACTAACCATTCAGAATGAACGTGAGAATGTCAAACAAGACCCAGAGGTTTTAGTTCTCTACCAAAAACTTTATAATGGTGTCATTGCCCTTCATACTTATTTAGAAATGAATAATGGTTCTGATGCTGACTTTGAAAAAGTGGACGCCTTATTTGATAAGCTTAGTGCAGCAAGCAAAGACAAGCAAGCTCTTTTAGCTCTTGCTCAAGAAATCGTTTTGTTAAACCAGGAATTTCAATCCAAAGTCAAGCCAGCTGAAGCTAGCACAGAAACAGCCAATAAAGAAACAAACGATAAACAAGCTGAGTCAAACTTAACTCCTGCAACTAGCTCTCCAGAAACAAGAGAAAAAGTAGCAGAATAATAAAAAGTTCAGACAGCTACCGTGTTAAAAGTTGGCTGCTGATAAAAAAGAGGTCGGGAATTTTTTCCCGATCTCTTTAGTCTTTATAAGCTACAATCCCAATAATAGTGTCAACAGCACGTTCCATTGTTTGTAGACTAACGTATTCAAAACGACCGTGCATGTTTTCACCACCAGCGAAGATATTTGGCGTAGGAATTCCCATAAAGGAAATTTTAGAACCGTCTGTTCCTCCACGAATCGGTTCGATAATTGGTGTGATACCAAGGTCTTCCATAACTGCTTTGGCAATGGTTACTGGTGTCATATCCTTTTCAATGACTTCTTTCATGTTGTAGTACTGGTCTGTCAAAGTTAAAGTAACACGATCACTACCAAGTTCTTGGTTCATCTTATCAGCAATAGCTTGCATAGCAGCTTTACGCGCTTCAAAGGTTTCTTTTTCGAAGTCACGAATGATGTAGCTAGCACGCGCTTCCTCAACAGTTCCTGTTACATCCATGAGATGGTAGAATCCTTGGTAACCCTCAGTCAACTCAGGTCGGTCACCTGCTGGGAGTTGATTGTGGAAGTCAATGGCTAATTGGAGAGCATTAACCATTTGCCCTTTAGCTGTTCCTGGGTGAACATTACGACCTTGGAAGTGAAGTTCTGCACCTGCAGCAGAGAAGGTTTCGTATTGAAGTTCACCAAGAGGTCCACCGTCAACTGTATAAGCAAAGTCAACATTGAAATCCTCTGCATCAAATTTATTGGCACCGACACCGATTTCTTCATCCGGACCAAAGCCAACACGAATTTCACAGTGTTTAATCTCAGGATGAGCAGTCAAGTATTCGATAGCTGTCATGATTTCCGCGATACCAGATTTGTCATCAGCACCGAGCAAAGTAATTCCATCAGTAGTTATCAAGGTTTGCCCAGGATATTTATCTAGGCTTTTGAAATCTGCTGGATCAAGCTTGAAACCAGAATTACCAAGCTCGATAACTCCACCGTCGTAGTTTTCAATAACTTGTGGATTGACACCTTCAGCATTAAAATCAGCTGTATCCATGTGGGAGATAAAACCGATTTTACGAGTCAAACTTGGGTCGTTGGCTGGTAAGGTTCCGATAGCAAAACCGTTTGGTAGGTAGTAAACATTTTGCAAACCAACACGTTTCATCTCAGGGATGAGGACATTGGTTGCGAAGTCTACTTGACTTTGGGTACTTGGTGTAGTGGTTGAATGTTCGTCAGAACGAGTATTGACTTTGACATAAGTCAAAAAACGCTCCAACAATGTTGGATATTTCATCGTAACTCCTTTTTTCCTTCTTTTAAAACCATTGTATCATAGAAAGAAGAGAAAAACAAAAGTCAGAAGGGAGGTAACATCCTTATGTTAGCGTTTACTTATGGCTGCTTTAGTGATACAATAAAAAGGATAAAAATATCACAAGGATGCAGAGATGAAAAAAGCAATTTTAATGATGACATTTGGTTCCCCAGAAGAGATTACCTTTGAAGGAGTAGCCGACTTTTTTACCAATATTCGTCGTGGAGTTCGACCTCAAGATCACGAGATTCAAACACTTTATGATAATTATGTTCGAATTGGAGGAACCCCACTTCAAAAAATTACCCGTGAAGAAGTTGCCTTAGTAGAAGCTAGATTGGGAAATGAATATAGTGTCTATTTTGCCAATAAATTTTCAACCCCTTTTATTCCAGATGTGATTCGGCAAATGGAAGCAGATGGAATTGAAAAGTGTATTTGCTTGATTTTGGAGCCACACTATTCCTTTTACTCTGTCATGGGGTACGAAAAGTTTCTGGAAAGTAAACAAATTCAGTTTTTAGTTATTAAGGACTGGTATCAAGAAGAAGCACTATTAAACTATTGGACAGATGAAATTGATAAGATTTTAAAAGAAAAGGTGAAACAGGATAGCTTTAAAGTCATCTTTTCTGCCCACAGTGTGCCCATTTTTGCCTTGGATTTTGGTGATCCCTATATTGACCAGATTTTTGAAAATAGTAAGTTAATTGCTGAGAAATTAGACTTAAATCCAGACCAATATACCAACACTTGGCAGAGCGAAAGTGATATTGGTATTCCTTGGATTAAGCCAGATGTCCTGGAATATCTTAGAGAACAGGAAGAACATCCAGAGCATTATATTTTTGTACCTATTAGTTTTATTAGTGAACACATTGAAGTTTTGTTTGACAACGATGTGGAATGTCATGACTTGTGTCAGGAATTGGGTGTGAACTACCATCGTCCACCAATGCCAAATACAGATTCTCGTTTGATTGATGCCTTGGTCAATATTGTCCGAGCTAACGAACATAAAGAATTTAGAGAATTCCTCCCAGAAGAAGAGACCTTTGATGAATTAGTCCCTTCGGATGAAACTAAGAATATTTTAGATGAATCACAAGACTTACAAATGCCAGAATTTGTTAAAAAATTAATTGAGAAAAAAGGTCGTGAAAATGTCAAGATGCCTTATTTAATCAAAAAAATGCTTGAAAAAGCTGGCAAATTACCTAAAGACTAAGTGAAAATATAAAAGAACTGGTAATACTCTTCGAAAATCAAATTCAAACTGCGTCAACGTCGCCTTGCCGTACTCAAGTACAGCCTGCGGCTAGTTTCCTAGTTTGCTCTTTGATTTTCATTGAGTATAAGGTTTGTTTCAGATTTCTGCTAAGGTAGGATATAACTTAGAAGGTGAAAGAAAAGGCGGTGGGACAGAAATCGATAGACAAAGTCTTGATTCGTAGTCCCAGCCCCGCGAGGATGATTAGGAGCTTTTTGGATTCTAAAAGACGAACAAAAAGTTCAATCAGCTACCGCGTCAAATTATGATTGATAATAAAAAGTGAGGTCGGGATCTTTTTGTACCAACCTCTTTTTAGGTGACTAGCATTCTTTTGAACTAGTTTTTTCTTATTTACCCAGACAAAATTGGCTGAACAACTGTGTAATGAGTTCATCTGGAGCAGCATCACCAGTGATTTCTCCGAGGATTTCCCAAGTACGTGTCAAATCAACTTGAAGCAAATCAACAGGCATACCGAGTTCAAGACCTTCGTTAACTGCTTGTAAGCTTTCTACTGCCTTTTCAATTAAGGAAATGTGGCGAGCATTGGACAAGTAAGTAGCATCTTGTTCGACCAAGCCAGCATTTTCAAAGAAAAGGTTGTTAATCCGTTCTTCAATCTTATCAATGTTTTGATTTTTGAGGACTGAAATACGGATGACATCTTCAGGAAGTTCGTCAGTTTCAATAGCCTCAGGTAGGTCAGTTTTGTTCAGTAGGATGATACGGTTGGTATCTTGGCTGATTTCAAGAAGTTGTCGGTCTTGGACAGTTAGAGGTTCGCTGGCGTTTAAGACAAGTAGTACCAAGTCAGCTTCCTTGAGAGCTTTTTTGGAGCGTTCAACACCGATTTGCTCGACGATATCATCTGTTTCACGGATACCTGCAGTATCAATCAATTTCAGTGGCACACCGTTGATGTTGACGTATTCTTCGATGACATCACGAGTAGTTCCGGCAATATCAGTGACAATGGCCTTATCTTCTCGTAGAAGGTTGTTAAGAAGGCTTGATTTTCCAACGTTTGGACGACCAATGATAGCTGTTGAAATCCCTTCACGGAGAATCTTCCCACGGCGTGCTGTTTTTAGAAGATTGGTCAATAATTGTTCAAACTCTAAAGTCTTTTCACGGACAACAGCAGTGGTAGCTTCCTCTACATCATCATACTCAGGATAGTCGATATTCACTTCTACTTGTGCAAGAGTATTGAGGATTTCCTGACGAGTATTGTTAATCAAGTCAGATAGAGAACCGTCTAATTGTTTGACCGCTATATTCATAGCCTTGTCAGTCTTGGCGCGGATGATATCCATAACAGCTTCAGCCTGAGTCAAGTCCACACGACCGTTGAGGAAGGCACGCTTGGTAAATTCTCCAGGTTCTGCCATACGAGCCCCTTCACGGATAGCCAGTTGGAGAATTTCATTGGTTACGGCGATTCCACCGTGGGTATTGATCTCGATAATGTCTTCACGAGTGAAGGTCTTTGGAGATTTCATAGCCCCAATCATAACCTCGTCCATGACCTTACCAGTTTGAGGGTCAACAATGTGACCGTAGTTAAGAGTGTGGCTAGCAACCTTGCTCAAGTCCTTGCCTTTAAAGATTTTTCTGCGCAATGGCAAAACTATCCGTTCCGCTTAGGCGGACTATCCCAATAGCACCTTCACCAAGCGGTGTCGAGATGGCTGCAATGGTATCAAATTCCCGTGTAATCATTTCAATTCCTTTATAGTTTATTTGTTTGTATAGACTAATATCTCTTCAAATTGTAACAAATTTTAGTATTTTCTTCAATGAATGTTACTTATAAAGAAAAGCCTAAGCAGATTGCTTAAGCTTTACTTAGTGCGCATTTCACCTTGTGGGAAATAGGTTCCTTCAGGCATATCGTTGATAATGACATGAACAGCAGACTGAGGTGCACCAGTGTTGCGAACAACAGCTTCCGTAACTTCCTTGGCTAGGGCTTTCTTTTGCTCTAGCGTGCGTCCTTCAAATAAATCGATGCGTACAAATGGCATAATTGCGTCCTCCACTAGTTATTTGATTTCTTCTATTTTACCACAATTTGCCGTTTAAAGCTTTGAGAAAATATGGTATACTAGAATGTAGCAAAAATTTAGAAATGGACGTGAAATAGAAGCATGGCACAGTTGTATTATCGTTATGGGACCATGAACTCAGGAAAAACGATTGAGATTCTCAAAGTAGCCTATAACTATGAGGAGCAAGGAAAGGGAGTTGTGATTATGACTTCGGCTCTGGATACGCGTGACGGTGTTGGCTATGTTTCAAGTCGAATTGGGATGAAAAGACCAGCAGTTGCTATTGAGGAAACAACGGATATCTTTGGATTTATCCGAGATTTACCTGAAATGCCTTACTGTGTACTTGTCGATGAAGCCCAGTTTTTAAAGCGTCACCATGTTTACGACTTAGCTCGTGTTGTGGATGAGTTAGACATACCTGTTATGGCATTTGGTTTAAAAAATGACTTTCGTAATGAACTATTCGAAGGTTCAAAATATCTTCTGCTCTTAGCAGATAAGATTGACGAATCAAGACCATTTGTCAGTATTGCAAGAAAAAAGCAACCATGGTGTTGCGTACGCAGAATGGTCTGCCAGTCTATGATGGTGAGCAGATCCAGATAGGTGGGAATGAAACCTATATCTCGGTTTGCCGTAAACATTATTTCGCACCACTGATAACATCTAAAAAGGAACAAGACTATGACAATTGAACTAAGAGATGTTACAATGGAAAATTATTTTGATGTTCTGCATTTGGATGTTAAGGAATATCAAAAACAATTTATTGCTACCAACGCAATTAGTTTAGCTGAAGCATATGTCTACACTAAAAATGGAGATTTTGTAGCTCCATTGGCAGTTTACGATAATGATGCAATCATAGGTTTTGTGATGTTAGCTTATGATAAAAAAATCGGAATTAGTAATGAAAATTATTTACTATTTCGTTTCATGATTGATAAGCATTTTCAAGATCGAGGATATTTTAAACCAATTATGGATAAGGTGCTAGACTATGTTCGGACAGCGCCAGCAGGTTTATCCAATAAACTTTGGTTGTCTTATGAAGCAGAAAATGAACATGCAAGATCTTGCTACCTCAGTTATGGATTTAAAGAAACTGGGGAAATATTTGAGAACGAAGTAGTAGCCATATACGATTTAACAATTGAAAAATAAGGAGAAAAAAATGAACATCTATGATCAACTACAAGCTGTAGAAGACCGTTATGAAGAGTTGGGAGAATTGCTGAGCGACCCTGATGTGGTCTCTGATACCAAGCGTTTCATGGAGCTTTCAAAAGAGGAAGCTTCTACTCGTGATACCGTAACTGCCTACCGCGAATACAAACAAGTCCTTCAAAATATCATTGATGCCGAAGAGATGATTAAAGAATCAGGCGGAGATGCGGACTTGGAAGAAATGGCTAAGCAAGAACTCAAAGATGCCAAAGCTGAAAAAGAAGAGTACGAAGAAAAATTGAAGATCTTGCTCCTTCCAAAGGATCCAAACGATGACAAGAACATCATCCTTGAAATCCGAGGAGCAGCTGGTGGAGACGAAGCAGCACTTTTCGCTGGTGATTTGCTAACCATGTACCAAAAATATGCTGAAGCCCAAGGTTGGCGCTTTGAAGTCATGGAGGCTTCTATGAACGGTGTCGGTGGTTTCAAGGAAGTGGTTGCTATGGTATCAGGTCAGTCTGTATACTCTAAGCTTAAGTATGAGTCTGGTGCCCATCGTGTGCAACGTGTCCCTGTGACAGAAAGCCAAGGGCGTGTGCATACCTCTACAGCGACAGTTCTCGTTATGCCTGAAGTGGAAGAGGTAGAATATGATATTGATCCAAAAGACCTTCGTGTGGATATCTACCACGCATCTGGTGCTGGTGGACAGAACGTCAACAAGGTTGCGACTGCCGTTCGTATCGTTCACTTGCCAACCAATATCAAGGTTGAAATGCAGGAAGAACGTACCCAGCAGAAAAACCGTGAAAAAGCTATGAAGATCATCCGTGCGCGTGTGGCAGATCACTTTGCTCAAATTGCCCAAGATGAGCAGGACGCAGAGCGCAAGTCTACTATCGGTACAGGAGACCGTTCAGAACGTATCCGTACCTATAACTTCCCACAAAACCGTGTGACAGACCACCGTATTGGCTTAACCCTTCAAAAACTTGATACTATTTTGTCTGGTAAACTAGATGAAGTTGTGGATGCCTTGGTTCTTTATGATCAAACGCAAAAATTGGAAGAATTAAACAAATAATGAAACTAGCTCAAATTTTTAAGGATTTTGAGGAAAAGTTGATAGCACAAGGAGAGGAAGCAGAAAGCCTCTCCTTTGTCTATCGTAGCCTGAAAAATCTCTCTTTTACTGACTTTGTCTTTGCACTCCAGCAAGAGGTGATAGATGAAGATTACAAATTTGTAGAGGAAATTTACAAGAAATTAGCAGCACATATGCCTGCCCAGTACATTATCGGTCATGCAGAATTTTTTGGGATGCAGTTAGAGGTCGATGAGCGGGTCTTGATTCCCCGTCCAGAGACAGAAGAGTTGGTGGAGCTCATCCTAGCTGAGAATCCGAAGGATAATCTCAAAGTTCTGGATATTGGAACTGGGAGTGGTGCTATCGCTCTTGCTTTAGCTAAAAATAGACCAGATTGGACAATCACAGCTGCCGATATTTCTCAGGATGCTTTGGATTTGGCGATGGAAAACGCTAATAATCAAGGTCTAACATTATCCTTTATTAAATCTGATTGTTTCTCCGAAATTTCTTCAAAATATGATATAATTGTATCCAATCCACCTTATATATCTCGAGTAGATGAGGCAGAAGTTGGTTTGAATGTTCTCCATTCAGAGCCACATTTAGCCCTCTTTGCAGATGAGAATGGTCTAGCGATCTATCGCAGAATTGCGGAAGAATCAAAGGACTATCTAAGTGATGGTGGTAAGATTTATCTTGAAATTGGCTACAAACAAGGTCAAAGTGTACCTGCTCTCTTTAAGGAAAATCTTCCTGAGAAAAGAGTTCGAACTCTCAAAGACCAATTTGGCCAAGATAGGATGGTTGTCATTGATGATGGAGAAAATTAAGCACGAGCTTGAAAATGGTGGAGCTGTTGTTTTGCCAACGGAGACAGTTTATGGACTTTTTGCAAAAGCATTGGATGAAAAGGCTGTTGACCATGTTTATCAGCTTAAATGTCGTCCAAGAGATAAGGCTCTCAATCTCAATGTTGCTAGTTTAGACGATATCTTGAACTTTTCTAAGAATCACCCAACTTATTTACAACAATTGGTTGAAAGTTTTTTGCCAGGCCCTTTGACCATTATCTTAGAAGCTAATGACAAGGTTCCTTACTGGGTCAATTCAAATTTGACGACAGTTGGATTTCGCATGCCGAGTCATCCTGTAACTCTGGAGTTGATTCGTGAGTTTGGCCCCTTAATCGGACCTTCTGCCAATATTTCAGGTCAATCAAGTGGAGTAGATTTTCACAAGATTCTTCAAAACTTTGACCAAGTGGTCTTGGGACTAGAAGATGATGCTTTTTTAACGGGTCAGGATTCGACTATTTTAGACTTATCTGGCGACAAGGTAAAGATTCTTCGCCAAGGAGCGATTACTCGAGAAGATATCCTTGCCAAGATACCAGCCATTCCTTTTGAGGAGGTATGATATGCTACGTGATTTGAAAACAACAGATGTTGCAGCGATTTGTGTCATTAACAAAGAAGCTTTAGGTTATACTTTTAGTCCAGAGGAAACGGCTAGTCAACTAGCTAGATTATCCAAAGACTCACATCATTTTCTACTAGGTTATGAGGATGATGCTAGTCATGAACTCCATGGCTACGTTCATGCAGAGGTTTATGAATCTCTCTATTCCAAGGCAGGATTTAATATCTTGGCCTTGGCAGTTTTACCTCAAAGACAAGAGAAGGGGATTGGTAAAGCTTTACTTGAAGGGTTGGAGCAAGAAACAAAAAGACGCGGATATGAGTTTATTCGCTTAAACTCTGCAGACCACCGTCTGGGTGCGCATGCATTTTATGAAAAAGTTGGCTATACTTGTGATAAGATGCAGAAACGGTTTATTAAATTACTAAAAGGAGAAGACCTATGATTTTTGACAAAGATGATTTTAAAGCATATGATGCTGATCTTTGGAATGCCATTGCCAAAGAAGAGGAACGCCAACAAAATAATATTGAATTGATCGCTTCAGAGAACGTAGTCTCTAAGGCTGTTATGGCTGCTCAAGGTTCTATCTTGACCAATAAATATGCCGAAGGTTATCCAGGACGTCGTTATTACGGTGGTACAGATGTAGTGGATGTAATCGAAAATCTAGCTATTGAGCGTGCAAAGAAATTTTTGGTGCCAAGTTTGCAAATGTCCAACCCCACTCAGGAAGCCAAGCCAACTGTGCTGCTTACATGGCCTTGATTGAGCCTGGCGATACGGTTATGGGAATGGATTTGGCAGCAGGTGGGCACTTGACTCACGGAGCTCCAGTAAGTTTCTCAGGACAAACCTACAATTTTGTTTCTTATAGCGTTGATCCTGATACCGAACTATTGAACTTTGATGCTATCTTAAAACAAGCACAAGAAGTGAAACCAAAATTAATCGTAGCAGGAGCTTCAGCCTACTCTCAAATTATTGATTTTTCAAAATTCCGTGAAATTGCAGATGCTGTTGGTGCTAAACTCATGGTAGATATGGCTCATATTGCTGGCTTGGTTGCTGCTGGTCTTCATCCAAGTCCAGTGCCTTATGCACATATTACAACAACAACGACCCACAAAACCCTTCGTGGTCCACGTGGTGGTTTGATTTTGACCAACGACGAAGATCTTGCTAAGAAAATTAACTCAGCTATCTTCCCAAGGTATCCAAGGTGGACCATTAGAGCACGTTGTTGCTGCTAAGGCTGTTGCATTTAAAGAGGTATTGGACCCAGCCTTCAAGGAATATGCAGCAAATGTTATTAAGAACAGCAAGGCTATGGCAGAAATCTTCTTGCAAGACCCTGATTTCCGTATCATTTCTGGCGGAACTGAAAACCACCTTTTCCTAGTTGATGTAACTAAGGTTGTAGAGAACGGAAAAGTTGCTCAAAACTTGCTGGATGAAGTCAATATTACCCTAAATAAAAACTCAATTCCTTACGAAACATTGTCACCATTTAAGACAAGTGGTATTCGTATCGGAGCTGCAGCAACTACTGCACGTGGGTTTGGTGAAGAAGAAAGCCGTAAAGTGGCAGAGTTTATCATTAAAGCCCTTAAGAATGCAGAAAATGAGGCTGTTTTAGAAGAAGTGAGAAGCGAAGTCAAAGCCTTGACAGATGCCTTCCCATTATACGAGGACTAAAATTTTTATGGACATTTATATTAAGAAAGCTATTATCCATCAGTTCAGTCCGGATGATACCGAGTTGTTTTTAGCGGATAAGTTTCTCAATATCACTCCAAAAATCGAAGAATACCTGCGCAAGAAAATTGAACGTGTGTATTCAGATGAAGCTAAGACTGGGATTTTCGAAGAAGAAAATCCCTTCTTCAATCACATTACAGACGATTTGTTGGAGACATCGGTGGCGCTAGCAAATCTCTGGAAAGAGGAGTTTAGCATTTCTGAAAATCTCAAGACCAATGACTTGATGTTTGTGCAATTTTCTAAAGAAGGAGTAGAGCATTTCGCTTTCTTGCGAATTGCCCTGCGAGAAACCTTGACTCACCTTGGAGGAGAGGTTGATAATCCAATCAAGCTGACTCAAAACAATCTACCAGGATTTGGTACAGGGGCTGACGAAGCTTTGGTGGTCAATCTTCAAAGCCGAAAATATCACCTGATTGAGAAACGAATCAAGTATAACGGAACTTTTTTGAACTATTTTTCTGAGAATCTGATTCAGGCTCAGCCAAAGATTTCACCTAAGAAGTCAATCAAGGAACTGGAAAAAACAGCTCAGAGAATTGCTGAAACATTTAATACAGATGATTTTCAATTTCAATCCAAGGTCAAGTCTGCTATTTTCAACAACCTTGAAGAAAGCAATGAATTGTCTCCTGAAAAATTGGCCAATGACCTTTTTGACAACAATCTGACGGCACGCCTTAGCTTTATTGATCAAGTTAAGGAAGCAGTACCAGAGCCAGTTCAGTTTGATGAAATCGATGCTAGTCGCCAATTAAAGAAATTTGAAAACCAAAAACTTTCCCTGTCAAATGGTATTGAGTTAATTGTTCCTAATAATATTTATCAAGATGCTGAGTCGGTCGAATTTATCCAAAATGACAATGGAACCTACTCTATCTTAATCAAAAACATCGAGGATATACAAAGCAAATAATGTTTAAATTTATAAGAAGGGTCTTGCTACTTGTTCTTATCTTATTTACTGGCTATAAACTTTTTCACATGTATCAGGATGTTAAGCAGGTCATGACTTATCAATCCTTGGTACGAGAAGTTTTAAGTGAGCAAGATACGCCAGCAAATGAAGAACTAGTCTTGGCCATGATTTATACCGAAACAAAAGGTAAAGAAAGTGACGTCATGCAGTCTAGTGAGTCTGCTAGCGGTACTACAAATACGATTTCTGACAATAGGAGTAGTATTCGTCAGGGAATTCAAACCTTGACTGAAAATCTGTATTTAGCGCAAGAAAAGGGCGTGGATGCTTGGACTGCTGTACAGGCCTATAACTTTGGTCCTGCTTATATCGATTTTATTGCCCAAAACGGGAAAGAAAATACTCTTGCTTTAGCCAAGAAATATTCGAGAGATACAGTTGCGCCTATATTAGGAAATACAACTGGGAAAACCTATCGCTATATCAATCCAATTTCCATCTTTCAGGGTGGAGAACTTTATGTAGATGGTGGGAACTATTATTACTCTAGACAGGTTCAACTAAACCTCTACATTATTAAATTTTTTAATTTGTTTTAAGCATCTAGAAGTTCTAGGTGCTTTTATAAGTTTTTTTTAAGGATACTTTAATATGCTAGAGTGGAAAAGGAGGAACGTCTCATGCGAAAGAAATTCTTTCTGACTAGTGCTGCTGTTCTTTTAGCAATTGCAACTTTGCAAAGCGCTCAAGCAGCCACTGATGTTCAAAAAGTAATTGATGAAACTTATGTTCAACCTGAGTACGTCTTGGGTTCTTCATTAACGGAAGATCAAAAAAATCAAACACTTAAAAAACTGGGCTACGATGCCTCTAAAGATACTAAAGACTTGAAGACTATGACACCAGATGTCTACTCAAAGATTATGAATGTCGCAAATGACTCTAGTCTTCAACTTTATTCATCAGCAAAAATTCAAAAATTAGGAGAAAAATCTCCACTTGAAGTCAAGATTGAAACACCTGAAAATATCACAAAAGTCACTCAAGACATGTACCGTAATGCTGCTGTTACCTTGGGTGTAGAGCACGCGCGTATCACTGTTGCTGCACCAATTCCTGTAACAGGGGAAAGTGCTTTAGCAGGTATTTACTATTCCCTTGAGTCTAATGGTGTTCAGTTGCCTCAGGAAAATAAAGACTTAGCTCAGGAAGAGCTCAAGGCCTTGTCAGACATTAACGATGAAAACAAGGACAAATCAGGCTTTGATGCCAATAAACTGAACGTAGCCCTTGCTGATATTAAGGCTGCTATTGCTAAGGCTAAAGAGTCTAAGGGTGAACTTACAGAAGATGATGTTCGTAAAATTGTAGAAGATACATTGAAAAATTATAAGCTAGATCAGGTTATAACAGGAAATCAGATCAATATCATCATCAACTTTGCCTTTAATCTTTCAAAGAGTGATATTCTGAATAACGAAGACTTCACAAAGACTCTAAAAGATTTGAAACAAAGCATTGTTGCGCAAGCAGGTGATAGTTTCAGCAATATTGACCTTAACTTTGATGCTAATAAAGCATTGGAGGATGGTGGCAATATTCTCAGTGCTATTTGGCAAGCAATTGTAAACTTTTTCAAGAGTTTTGGTGCTTAGGTTAATTCATGGTATAATAGATGGTAACAGAACAGTTGCCATCTTTTTTTCGGCACATAGAAAGTGAAAAATATGTTAAAGAAAAATGATATTGTAGAAGTAGAGATTGTCGATTTAACCCATGAAGGAGCAGGTGTTGCCAAGGTAGATGGCTTGGTCTTTTTTGTAGAGAGTGCTCTACCGACTGAGAAAATCCTTATGCGAGTCCTTAAAGTCAACAAGAAGATTGGCTTTGGTAAAGTCGAGGAATACCTTACGCAATCTCCACATCGTAATCAAGACTTAGATTTGGCTTACCTACGTTCAGGCATAGCCGACTTGGGGCATCTAGCTTATCCAGAGCAACTCAAGTTTAAAACCAAGCAAGTAAAAGACAGTCTTTATAAGATTGCTGGAATCACGGATATAGAGGTTGCTGATACTCTTGGCATGGAAAATCCTGTCAAGTATCGTAACAAGGCTCAGGTTCCTGTTCGTCGCGTTAATGGTGTCCTAGAGACTGGTTTCTTCCGTAAGAATTCTCATAATCTTATGCCTCTTGAAGATTTTTATATCCAGGATCCAGTGATTGACCAGGTTATTGTGGCTTTACGTGATTTGCTCCGTCGTTATGACTTAAAACCCTATGATGAGAAGGAACAGTCTGGCTTGATTCGTAACCTTGTCGTTCGTCGTGGGCATCATTCTGGAGAAATTATGGTCATTTTGGTGACCACTCGTCCTAAAATTTTCCGAGTTGAACAGTTGATTGAACAAGTCATCAAGCAGTTCCCAGAGATTGTGTCTGTCATGCAAAATATCAATGACCAGAATACCAATGCTATTTTTGGGAAAGAATGGCGAGTTCTCTATGGTCAAGATTACATTACGGACCAAATGTTGGGAAATGATTTCCAAATCTCTGGACCAGCCTTTTATCAGGTCAATACAGAAATGGCAGAGAAACTTTATCAGACAGCCATTGATTTTGCGGAGTTAAGTGAAGATGATGTGGTGATCGATGCCTATTCAGGAATTGGGACCATTGGCTTGTCAGTTGCTAAGCATGTCAAGGAAGTTTATGGTGTCGAAGTCATCCCAGAAGCAGTAGAAAATAGCCAGAAGAATGCAGAGTTGAACGGTATCACCAATGCTCATTATGTTTGTGATACAGCTGAAAATGCCATGAAGAATTGGCTCAAGGAAGGCATCCAACCAACTGCCATCCTGGTTGACCCACCACGCAAGGGCTTGACAGAAAGCTTATCAAAGCAAGCGCCCAAACAGGAGCTGAACGCATCGCCTATATCTCCTGTAACGTCGCAACCATGGCGCGTGATATCAAACTCTACCAAGAGTTGGGCTATGAATTGAAGAAAGTACGACCGGTAGATTTGTTTCCACAAACGCATCATGTCGAGGCGGTAGCACTGCTTGTACGAGCTGAGCTATCAGTGAAGTAGAAGCAGATGATCTGCCCAATCGATAGGACCCGTAGAATGAGGAGGGAGAGCGACGATATGATACGGTAAGTCCGAATCGCTGAGTGTGTAAGTTTGTTAGTGAAATGTGGATAATCGTTCAAAAATCAGAAGGACTAGAGATGTATATGTTGGAATTATATCAAAATCCTTCTTATAAAGATCTAGTCGCATCGGGGTCCTTAAAAGAAGGAAAAGAATTTGTATCCAAAATAACTGGATATACTCTAGAAAATGAAGATGATTTTGTTCAAGGGAATAAAGTAGAAATAACGAACATTTAGATGAAAGGTTTAGAGTAAACATGAGTCTCTTATTTGAAGAATTTAAAACCATTTGTTTCCATTTAAATCGAATCGGAATTACACCGACACTGATGGGTTCTTTGGGATTGGAGTTTAGAACGAAAGAAAAATGGGGGCCGTCTGACATTGACATTCATGTGCCTGGTGACCCTAGAGGTTGGGAAGCACCTGATCATCTCAGAATTTATGACTGGGACAAGATAATGAAAGTGATGAAAGACTCAGGCTACGTCTTAATAGATATTCATGAGCATGAATTCAAAAAGGATCGAGTGAGTGTTGAATTTGGAAGTATCGATTCCTTACCTGATTTTGCAGGAGTTTCGGAATCGGATATAGAGCTTATTCACATTGAAGGCATCACTTTTCGTCTTCCAAGTCTGGAGCAGTATCTAAGTATTTACAAATCTTCTTCTCAAGACTCCTATCGAAATGATCACAATAACAATAAGGATTTTAAAAAGATCGAGTGGCTGGAAAGTCATTTGTAAATTATCGTATGAAAAGTAGTAAGTTGTAAGACTGGCTGCTATGTTATTTTTATTATCATTTTTATTGCTTATTTAATTTATACAATATTGGCGAGTAATAGAATTAGTAATGAAAAGCAGGTGGAAAAATTGTAAAAGAGCCACAGGGACTTTTCTGGGGTGGATATCACGCATATTTTTCGGATTTAGATGGATATTATTGGGAAGTTGCTTAGGGACCCAATTTTCAATTTGATGAAAATGGACTATTGAAATTTTAGTAATTAAGGGAGATAGCAAAAATGGCTTCAAGTAAAGAATATTTAGATTTCATTTTAGAACAACTGTCCGAGTTGGAAGAAATATCATATAGAGCAATGATGGGTGAATATATAATTTATTATCGAGGGAAAATCATGGGTGGAATTTATGATGATAGATTTTTAGTGAAGCCTGTCAAATCTGCAATTGCGTATATGCCGAATGTAGAATACGAATTGCCGTATGAAGGTGCAAAGGAAATGCTATTGGTAGATGATGTTGACAACAAAGGATATTTAACCGGCTTATTCAATTCAATGTATGCTGAATTACCTGTACCCAAACCAAAGAAAAATAAATAATAAAATTTGAAGTTGTGGGGAAGTGAAGATGGATTTTAATAAGATGATTCTGGAATTATCGGTTTTTGATATTAATAAAACAAAAAAATTCTATAGCAGATTAGGATTCAAAATAGAATACGAACGCAATGATGAAAGGTTTGTTTTCATGTCTTTTCAAGGTAGTCAGTTTATGTTTGAACAAATTCATGATGATGGGTGGAACACAGGCGAATTAAGTTATCCCTTGGGAAGAGGTATGAATTTTTCAATAGCAGTCGAAGATGTTGAAGGAATTTATAAATTAGTGAAAACTCTAAATTTTGAAATATATAGAGAACTAACAAGAAATCAATATCAAGTTAATGGTGCAGAAGAAACACAAATTGAGTTCTTAATACAAGATCCTAATGGATATTTATTAAGATTTACAAATTGATAAATGCCAGTTTGTTGAATTTAGCAAGGTATAAATTTCTATGAAATGAGACCTATAAAACTTGTACGGATATTGTAGGGTAAGAAAGAAATCTTCCTCTATACTAAAATAAACTGAAGGAAAGGGGGAATCGAAATGAATATTATCAAGTCGTTTAACGATACGATTGATTATCTTGAAACAGTTCTTGATGATGAAATTGATGAAAAGAAAGTAACTCAGTTATCCGGATATTCGTATTCAATGTTCAGTCGCTTGTTTTCTATTCTGACTGAAACAACGCTTTCAGAATATTTAAGAAGCAGAAGATTGACGGAAGCAGCCATTATATTAAGAGATACGGACGAAAAGATTATTGATGTTGCTTTCAAATTTGGATATGAGTCATCAGATTCATTTGGAACAGCTTTTAAAAATTTTCATGGATTTACTCCTTCTGAGGTAAGAAATGGAAAACCATTCAAATTAGTCTCACGAGTGCAGTTAGCACTAAGTGTAAGAGGAGGAAGAAGCATGAACATTACAATTCAAAAGAAACAAGCATTTACAGTTGCAGGGGTAAATGAACAAAACATCAATTCATCATTATGTCCGAGTGTATGGAATAAGCTATATAAAAAATATAGCCACGATGAACTTGCAAGTTTGGGAAGCGATCAAAGCATGGGCGTTTGCCATGATGTGGAAAACCCGAGTACAATAAACTATATGGCGGGTTATATCGTTAATGATGTAGATAATGCCACAAGTATGGGCTTAGATGTTTTGGAAGTAGAAGAAGCAGAGTATGCTGTTGTAGAGTTAAAAGGCAGTGTTCCGGAGTGTATTCATAACGGGTGGAAATATGCAATGGAAGTATTCTTCCCTGAGCATGGCTATATTCATTCAGGAAAAACTGACTTTGAATATTACTATGAAGGTGATATGCACATCAAAGACTACAAAATGGAACTTTGGATTCCGATAACTAAAGCTTAAAAACAATTTTCCGAGCCGAATAAAATTAAATGCTGAAGATATAAGGCGATTAAGAAATAGAAATCTTAGTCGCTTTTTCTTATGCAAAAAATTAAAAAGAGAGGTGGTATGAGAAGTGGAATTTGATTATTTTTTATAACAGTTAATAAGATAAGCAGCACTATCATTATTTGAAAAACATTTCATAACATGACAACAGATGTCAAGTTATTGTGGTATAATATCTGTAGGAGATGTTAAGACGATGAAAGATAATAGACTATTTAGGATACTATATTACATTTTAGAAAGAGGAAAAGTTACAGCAAATGAGCTTGCTGATAAATTTGAGGTATCAGTCAGAACAATTTATAGGGATATTGACTCTATCAGCAGTGCCGGTATTCCCATTTATGCGCTGCAAGGAAAGGGCGGCGGAATAGAAATTGCTGAAGATTTTGTTCTTAGTAAATCACTGCTGTCTGAAAATGAGAAACAGCAAATTATGTCAGCTCTTCAAGGATTGGATAATACCACAATACAGCGTGAGAATGAGCTCCTAACAAAACTCTCTGCACTCTTTAAAATGAAAAATACCAGTTGGATAGAGGTTGACTTTAATAATTGGCAAAACAATAAGCTGTATGACAAAACTTTTGACGATATCAAATCTGCAATTTTAAGTAAAAACATTATTTCATTCACATATTTTAGCAGCAATAAAAAAGAAACAAACAGAAGTGTTAAACCTGTGAGATTGCTTTTCAAGAGTCAGGATTGGTATCTATATGCCCTATGTTTACTCAGAAATGATTTCAGATATTTCAAATTGTCCAGAATAAAGAATTTAGAAATCCATACTGAAAAGTTTGATGATAACTTTGAAGATGTAATACTCAAAAAAGAAACGCCACATGAGAATACAGTGAATATAAAAGTTAAGTTTGATCGAAAAGTTGCTTTCAGGGTATATGATGAACTAAACGGAGAAATTACAGAAGATAATGACGGAAATTTATATACTGAAATAGAAATACCGAATGACTATAATTTATTCAACTATATTTTTTCTTTCGGAGATGAAGCAGAAGTATTAGAGCCAAAGGAGATACGAATGCAGATTAAAGAAATGATAAATAAAATGGCAGAAAAATATATAATATGACAGATGGTGTCAAGTATCTTCCTGTATAATAAAAATAACCAAATGTAAAGGGAGAACTGGATAATGAAATATGAATGGAGAAAACAAGAAAAAAATCTTTATGGTGTAAAGCAAACACCTATCATTGTAGAAGTGCCAAAGCAAAAATTTATTTTGCTAAAAGGTAAAGGAAATCCGAATGAAGTGGATTTCTCAGATAGAATATCCGCATTATATTCTCTTGCCTATGCCATTAAAATGTTGTTTAAAAATGCAATGAAAAATAAAACTAATAACGAGATTACAGATTTTACGGTATATCCATTAGAAGGCTTTTGGAAAAAAGTAAATTTAAAAGAGCTTGATAAAAATAAACTGGAATACACATTGATGATTAAACAACCTGATTTTATTACACAAGAGATATTCACAAAGGCACTTGAAAATGTAAAAAAGAAAAAGCCCAACGTATTGTATGATGAGATAAGTTTTAGAGAAATAGAAGAGGGTAAATCTATCCATATTTACATGTTGGAAGTTATGATGATGAGCCAAAGTCATTTGAACTGATGAATGAATTTGCAAGAAAATTTGATCTTACAAGAATAGGTGATTTTCATAAAGAAATATACCTAAGTAATAAAAACAGGACGTCAGAAGAAAAACAAAAAATTATATTAAGATATTCAGTTAAATAGGAGAGACTTGTTATGCCAAGACCAACGACAAAAAATGATTTAATGATTGTTGCTAAGGAAAACTATGAAAAGTTAAATTTATTTATCTCAAAGATGACTGAGGAAGGGTTAAATACACCATTTGACTTTTCAAAAGATGAAAAGAAAAAAGAAGCCCACTGGAAAAGAGATAAGAATCTAAGAGATGTTTTAATCCATCTCTATGAATGGCATCAGCTTATTTTGAATTGGGTACATTCCAATCAAAAGGGAGAAGAAAAACCGTTTTTGCCTGAGCCGTACAATTGGAAAACTTATGGAGATATGAATGTAGAATTTTGGAAGAAACATCAAAATACTTCTCTTGAAGACGCAACTAAAATGTTTCATAAATCCCATAGCGATGTTTTACAGTTGGCTGAAACCTTTACAAACGAAGAACTTTTTTCAAAAGGTGTATATAAATGGGTTGGGGGGAGTACACTGGGTTCCTATTTTGTAAGTACCACTGCAAGTCATTATGATTGGGCTATGAAAAAATTAAAAGCTCATCAGAAAAAATGTAAATTAAAATAGAGGAAATTAGGGTAGTAAAGTGCATTTTAAAGAAGTAAAAGGAATTCTCTCTTCAAAGAATAGAATGAATTTATTCAGAGGGTGCACTAATGGGTGTATTTATTGCGACTCAAGAAGCAACTGCTACCGGATGAACCATAAATTTGAAGATGTAGAAGTAAAGGAAAATGGAATCAGTCTTTTGGAAGAGAACCTAAAACGAAAGCGAAAAAAATGCATGATTGGTTTGGGGGCAAGTAGCATGAAAGAATATATTTTAAATTTAGAAAAAGAATTTTCTTTAATTGAAAATGGATTTAAAGAAGAAGAGAAAAGAGCTCTTGCTGACTATCTATCAAACGATAATGCGTATACTAAAGAATTAGCATTTTTAGCCTTTAAATCCAGTGTATATCAAGTTAGAATGTACAGTGTATTTCTCTTTGGATATTTGTCATCGTATGAAGAAATTTTGGTCTTCATGAGGGATGAGGTTTCAAAAGATGATAATTGGAGAGTTCAAGAAGTATTAGCAAAAGCATTTGATGAATTTTGTAAGCAAACAGGTTATGAAAAATCTCTTCTGTTTATTGATGACTGGCTACAAAATAATAATCCAAATGTCAGAAGAGCTGTTACAGAAGGTTTGAGAATATGGACGAGTAGACCATATTTCAAGGATAATCCGAGTGAAGCTATTAAACGAATCGCAACATTAAAAGAAGATTCTAGTGAATATGTTAGAAAATCAGTTGGCAATGCTTTGAGGGATATTAGCAAAAAATTTCCAGAGTTGGTCAAAGAAGAACTTGATGGTTGGGATATTAATAGTAAAGAGATTCAACAAGTTTACAAGCTAGCAAGTAAATTTATTAAGTGACAATTATCAGCTATAAAGTTGAAAAAAGGTACTATAAAATATTTTCATTCTAAAGTTTAAGTTTAAACATCAACTCTATCCCTTTCGTTCTATAATATAGAAGTTTACTAACACCACATGTTGAGGCCGGTACCACTGCTTGTCCGAGCTGAGGTATCAGCGAAGTAGAAGCAGATGTTCTGCCCATGCGGTAGCTGTCGTAGAGTGAGGAGATTACGACGAAACGATACGGTAACAGCGAACCGCTGAGTGTGTATCTCTGCTCGTAAAAGTCTAGAAAGCTTGGCATGAATCAATAATGAAAAGCCTTGATTGTAAGGCTTTGTTGTGTTTTTGTGATAGAATATAGGTAGTTATAATCGAGAGCAACTAAGAAGCAGTAACAAATATTACATATAAATTAATCAAAATAAGGAAGATAAAATGACAGAAATTGACAAAAAGAATTTAAAAAATTATCTTTATTGTACATTTGGAATTACTTATATAGTTTGGGGGATTCTTGCCATCTTTACGCAATCTCATATTTTGGGATTAGAAACATTTATAGGGAGAATGTTACATATAGTAGGTGCACTTGGTCCAGCTATTGCAAGTGGCTTTTATTTGAAAAAGGAATAATATAAAAATTTAAAACATTTTTTTATTTAGTAACAAAGAAAAATAGTAGTATTTATTTTATTATTCATTTGTTAGCAATTTTGATACTATTTTCTGTATCTTCCTTGGAATTAAATGGAGTATCCATTTATCTAATGCCATTATTCTTTATACAACTAATTTTTTTTGGTGGTGGACATGAAGAATTAGGATGGAGAGGAATATTACAGCCGTTACTTGATAAAAAATATACTTATTGGCAATCTAACTTGATTGTAGGTTCAATCTGGGGAATTTGGCATCTGCCTTTATGGTTTATAGTTGGAGAAAGTCATCAAGGATTTCCTTTCATTTTATTTTTTATATATACATTATTTTTAAGTTTTGTTTTAGGGCTTCTTTACCGTCAAACGAAATCTGTGGGATACTGTATATTATTTCATGCGTTCGCAAATTTGTTAAATCTCTATTTTGTGTTAAAAATTAATCTTATTTTTTTATTATCATTTTTTTATTACTTATTTAATTTATACAATATTGGCGAGTAATAGAATTAGTAAGGAAAAAATATTTTAAATTTTAGAACAGGAAATCCATTATTAAAGATAACATTCTATTTAGATAATCGATGTTAGAGATTTTCTGTTTAAAGTGGTATCACTGCTTGTTCAAACAGATTAAACAAAGATGTAGCTAGGAATGTCTTACAGTAAGGAGTTTAAATATGAAATTCCATGAATTTGGTGATAAGAATTTGCCTCCTATCTTACTGATACATGGTGGTGGCAGTTCTTGGTGGAATTATCTTCGTCAAGCACGGATCTTGTCAGAAGAATACCGTGTTATTTACCTACTTTGAATGGCCACGGCGAAGAATATCAACTTGATTATGTTTCTACTGAAGATTCTGCTTTGGAGATTCTAGACTATATCAAAGAACACTGTGGCAGGAAGTTGTTTGCGATTGGTGGTGTTTCACTTGGTGGTCAAATTGCCATGGAGCTTTTGTCCTTAGACAGCGAGATAGCTGAGAAGGCTATTATAGATGGAAGCCTCTGTATTCCTCAACCAAGATTAGCTAAAATCAGCATTTTTCTGGTACGTCTATTTGGCAAACTGATGTTCAGTAAATTCTCTTGTAAACTTCAGTTAAGCATGATGAACAAACTCTATCCTAAACTCGCTTATCCAGAGGAACTAAAAGATTATTATTTGGAGGATCTGCCAAGGACCCCTATCAAAACATTGGTGACCATATACAAAACCTATATGGAGCGTTACAAGCTAAAGGACACGATTTCTGCTAGCAAGGCCCAGGTTCTGTATATTTATGGTGAAAAAGAGTTGAACTGTGTGAAAACATCAGCGAAATTATTTCAACAACTACACCCAAATACGACCTTGTATGAAGCAAAGGGCTATAACCACGGCTATTTATCAGCTTACTTGCCTCAAGAGTGGGTTGATCTGGTGGTGCCATTTTTAAAGAGTGATTCATCGGAAACGTGTAACGAATCGGATATGCCATAAGGAGGAATCTTTTGCTTGGAGCAATAGTTGGAGACATTGTTGGTTCTGTTTACGAATGGGACAACATTAAACCAAGAACTTTCCTTTATTCCGTGAGGATTGTTTTTTCACTGATGATATGGTTATGACTTGCGCTGTTGCTGGTAAAAACGTAAAAATTTTGTAGCAAAAAAAATTATAAAAGCCTTGATTGTAAGGCTTTTTCTGGCTCTTTGTCAACTGTAGTGGGTTGAATAAAAGCGGCTAACATCTGGAGAGGACAATCGTTGTCCTCTCCATTTTTATATTCAGAGCGATGAAAATTCGTTTCTTAAAGTTGTCAAAGTTCCTAAAACCAAAAGCATTTCGTTTGATAAGTTTAATGAGATTATTAGTCGCTTCCAATTTGGCGTTGGAATAGGGTAATTGAAGGGCGTTGACGATTTTCTCCTTGTCCTTTAGAAATGTCTTAAAGACAGTCTGAAAAATAGGATGAACCTGCTTAAGATTGTCCTCAATGAGTCCGAAAAATTTCTCGGGCTCTTTATTCTGAAAGTGAAAAAGCAAGAGTTGATAGAGATTATAGTGGTATTTCAAGTCTTCTGAATAGCTCAAAATCTTGTCTAGAATCTCTTTATTCGTTAAGTGCATACGAAAAGTAGGGCGATAAAAACGTTTATCACTTAGTTTACGGCTATCTTGTTGGATGAGCTTCCAGTAGCGTTTTATAGCTCGATATTCATGGGCTTTTCGATCAAACTGATTCATGATTTGGACACGCACACGACTCATAGCACGGCTAAGATGTTGCACGATGTGAAAGCGATCAAGTACAATTTTTGCATTAGGAAAGAGCTGTTTAGCTAAGTCATAGTAAGGGCTAAACATATCCATAGTAATGATTTTCACTCGACATCGGACGGCTCTATCATATTTAAGAAAGTGATATCGGATGACAGCTTGTGTTCTTCCTTCAAGGACAGTGAGGATATTGAGTTTTTCAAAGTCTTGAGCAATGAAGCTCATCTTTCCCTTAGTGAAGGCATACTCGTCCCAGGACATAATCTCAGGAAGTCGGCTAAAGTCATGCTTAAAATGAAAATCATTGAGCTTACGAATGACAGTTGAAGTTGAAATGGCCAGCTGATGGGCAATATCGGTCATAGAAGTCTTTTCAACCAACTTTTGAGCAATCTTTTGATTGATGATGCGAGGAATTTGATGATTCTTTTTGACGATAGAAGTCTCAGCGACCATCAATTTAGAGCAATGATAGCACTTAAAACGGCGTTTTTTAAGGAGAATTCTAGTAGGCATACCAGTTGTTTCAAGGTAAGGAATCTTAGAAGTCTTTTGAAAATCATATTTCTTCATTTGATTTCCGCAATCAGGACAAGATGGAGCCTCATAATCCAGTTTAGCGATGATTTCCTTGTGTGTATCCCTATTGATGACATCTAGAATCTGGATATTAGGGTCTTTAATATCGAGTAGTTTTGTGATAAAATGTAATTGTTCCATATGAATCTTTCTAATGAGTTGTTTAGTCGCTTTTCATTATAGGTCATATGGGACTTTTTTTCTATACAAAAATAGGCTCCATAATATCCATAGGGGATTTACCCACTACAAATATTATAGAGCCCTTTTTCTTATATTAAAAATTGCAATAGAAAAGTAATCAATTTAAACGATAATATGGCTCATACAAATTGTTAAATATTGAACTAATATAACTGTTATGGTATAATATAAACAGATAAAACAGAGATAACAGTTGGATAGTTAGGAGGATATGGAGTGTGAATATACAGATTAATAATTCAAATGATGATCCGATTTATTTGCAGATAAAAAATCAAATAAAGGCTCAGATTATTTCGGGAGAATTAAAGGTTGGCGAACAGTTGCCATCAATCAGATTTTTGGCAAAAGAACTTCGAGTGAGTATGGTAACTGCTAAAAGAGCTTTTGATGAACTGGAACTTGATGGTTTCATTAATTCAGTCCAAGGTAAAGGTAATTTTGTTGCAGTTCAAAATAAAGAGCTTATTCGAGAAGAATATTTGAAACGAATCGAATCAAAGATGCAAGATATTGTTGAGATTTCAGCAATTGTAGGTGTATCCAATGATGAGTTGGTAGAGATGTTTAGTAGTTACATGGAGGGGAAATATGAGTGATTATGCTATTGAAATCAAAAACTTGGTTAAAAAGTTTGATAGCTTTACATTAGGACCGATAGATTTGTTTATTCCTAAAGGGACTATCGTCGGATACATTGGTCAAAATGGAGCAGGTAAAAGTACAACTATAAAATTATTGTTAGGATTACTTAAGAAAGATTCAGGAGAAATTAAAATTTTAGGTTATGATAATCCTAACAGTATTGAATTGAAAGATAAAATCGGAGTAGTGTTTGATGACTTACTAGTACCAGAAGAGATGACACTTGTTGATTTGGAAAAATTTTGTTCCAGGGTTTATTCAAAGTGGGATAGAGATTTTTTCTATCAACTAAAAAAGAAATTTAACTTATCAGCAAAACAGGTTGTTAAAAGTTATTCTCGTGGAATGAGAATGAAATTATCGATGGCAGTTGCTTTATCTCATAATGCAGAAATTCTTATATTGGATGAAGCTACGAGTGGTTTGGATCCGATAGTAAGGGAAGAAATTTTAAATTTTCTTCTTGATTTTATGCAAGATGAAAATCATACAATTTTAATATCGTCACACATCTTATCAGATTTAGAGAAGGTAGCAGATTATATTGCTTTTATCAATGATGGTAAAGTTCTTTTTGTTGAACCAAAGGATGAACTCAAGGAAAACTATGGTATCTGTACTTTATCTAATAAAGAAGTTGAAAATCTTGATGAGGAAGCCATAATTGGGAGAAGGATACACTCATTTGGACAAGAGTTACTTGTTAAAAGAAATCTTGTTCCGGATGAAATAAGATTACAAAAACCATCTATCGAAGATATTATGATTTATTTTGTGAAAGGAGATAAAAGATAATGACTGCATTGATATTAAAAGATATAGCTACTTTAAAGAAAACACTACTATTATCGATTACTCTCTGTATTGCACTCGTTGTGTATGGGGTATATGAAAATGAAATTTTTATGATACCGCTTATTTGTACAATGATACCGTTAATTTTAACTGCTATCGCTTTTGGTTATGATACGAAATCGAAGTTTGAACAATTTGCCTTTTCAATGCCTATTAAAAAGAGTAGCTTTGTATTGAGTAAATTGTTTTTTGCATTTGTGTTTGGTTTATTCGGTTCAGTATGTTTATTTGTTCAATTGGTAATTAAAAGTGAGATGTCGATAGATAATATCATATTTATCTCACTAATTACATTAGTTGCAAGTTTTTTGATATCAGCTATTCAACTACCGTTTATCCTTAAATATGGTGCTGAAAAAGGTAGGCTGATCATGGTTTTAACCTACTTTATAGTATTTTCTCTATCTAGTCTTTTAAAAGCAAAATCAGATTTACTGACTAATGTTGTGGAGTTCTTCTTAAACAATTCGAGGGTAATGATTTTTCTTGGAATAGTCTTTGTCAGTATTGTTATCATAGGAATAGCTATAAAAATATCTATTTTAATTATGGAGAAAAAAGAATATTAGAGAAGCTGAGAGTGGATTATAAAAACTTAAAAGGAGGAATCTTATGCTAGGAGCAATAGTTGGAGACATTGTTGGTTCTGTTTACGAATGGGACAATATTAGAACCAAGAATTTTCCTTTATTTCGTGAGGATTGTTTTTTCACGGATGACACGGTTATGACCTGTGCTGTTGCAGAAGCCATTATGAATGGCGGTCAGAAGGATAACTTTATTGACGCCATGAAAAAATATGGTAGGATGTATCCTGATGCAGGTTACGGTGCAAGATTTAGTAATTGGGTTGAGGGCAACGATCGAGAACCATATAATAGTTTTGGAAATGGTTCTGCCATGCGCGTTTCTCCCTGTGCTTGGATCATGGATTGTGGTTTCTGTACAAGAACAGGCACTTGGCCATCTAGTAGAGCTCTTGCGAGAATTTCTGCAGAAGTGACTCATAACCATCCAGAGGGGGTCAAAGGAGCTATGGCGACGTCTGATGCTATCTTTATGTGTCGTTATTACTTTGGAGGTTATAGTGGCGACTATGGAAAACCGGTCAACGACAATCCTATGGAGTGCAAGAGACTTATCAAGGAACATATCGAGAAAGAGTATGGATATGACCTTTCTAAAACGTTAGATGAAATTCGACCTACGTACCGTTTCAATGAAACGTGTCAGGATACGGTTCCTCAGGCCATCATTGCCTTTCTTGAAAGTACAAACTTTGAGGATGCTATCAGAAATGCTATCTCTATTGGTGGGGATAGTGATACTCTTGCTGCCATCACAGGAAGTATAGCAGAGGCAGCTTATGGAATTCCTGATTGGATTAAGGAAAAGGCCTATACATATCTAGATGAGCCTTTAAAAGATGTGCTCAGACGATGGGAGAAAGAAGTTTCGATATCATAACGGATACTAACTAGTCAGTATTAAACTCTGAAAGATAAGATTAAGGAAGTTAAGCAAATACTAGGGTAAAGAGTTATCACCTTTTGAGAAGAAAAGGCAGAAACAAACTTAACCAAGTCATGAGCTTGACCACTGAAAAATAGCAAAGCGACGGGATAACAAATAAACTCGTCACTTTTTTCTTTTAAATTAATGGTGTAATTAATCCATTTTGCTTTATTCAGCTATTTACTCAGATTTTTGTTTATTCATTAGTAAAATGCATGTTATTACTGCTATACAAGTTAGCAGAATCAAATACCATAGATTTTCAAGTCGAAGCCCTTTATCTAACATCAAACGGTATCCCCAATAAGCCGGAAAAACATGGCCTATTACTTGAAGAAAATCAGGGAGCAAACTAATTGGAAACATAATCCCTGAAAGCATAATTGAAGGCAAAAATACAAGTTGAGCTAACATGGTCAGCTTTGCCTGGTTTTTTAAAGTAAGTCCCAGTATACATCCAATACTCAATGATACAATAATATATATGGTGAGTGAAAGTAAGAAAATCGCAAGTTGAGTCGGTAGAATTGCTTTAAATAAAATAGGGGCAAGTAGAAGGATCACAATACAGGTCATCATCAAATGGACAAAAGCCGAGAAAACCATAGTTAGCAAACCTAAATAAATAGGTACTCCATTTGCATTATAAATTTTTTTAATGTCGCTTCCATAAATTTCAACTAATGAAGGGGGCAAGCCAAGAAAGGCCCCCATTGAGACACTCATGACTATCATAGATTGTATGAGCGTGCTTCCCATTTCAGGAATAACAGAAGTAAAAATACCACCCATGATAAGAAAGAAAACAAGCGGTACAATATAGAAAGTAACCAAGAGAGATTTGCTTCGTATATCTAATTTCCACTGTAATACTAAACTATATAGAAAACAGTTCATTCTGATTCCCTCCTTGCAATTTTGATGAAATGTTGTTCCAAGGTGCCACGATCAACCTTAATATCCAATATTTGGATTTTTTTCTGCTTGCATTCGTTCAATAATGAAATTAATGTATCCTCAATATTGGTCGTTTCAAAAGACTTCTCTGCTTCTTGAGTCTTCAAATGGATATAATATCTTCTTCCAACCTTCTCTGTTAGCTCTGAAGGAGTGCCACAAAAGACAATCTTTCCACTGTTTAAGATAGCAATGCGGTCACATAAGGTTTCAACTTCAGCCATATCATGACTTGCCAAAATGATTGTTTTCCCTTGTGATTTGAGATTCCGTATTTGTTCGTGGAGGGATAGTCTTGCTTCAACATCAAGTCCCGCTGTCGGTTCATCGAGGAAAATAATATCGGGATTGCCGATAAGTGCAAGAGCGAGATGTAGTCTTCTTTTTGTCCCGTAGATAATTGCAGATATTGTGACTTCTCAATTTCTTTTATTTTCAGAGCTTTAAGCATATTATCATCAATTTTTGTTTGATTCCATTTTGCATAGAGCTTTATCGCTTCCATAGGTTTAATATGAGCGGGCAAAGAAGATGACTGGAGTTGAATTCCCATTTTGCCGTTTACAACAATAGTGCCTCCATCATATTTTCTCAGTCCTTCGATACATTCAAGTGTTGTTGTTTTCCCAGCTCCATTCGCACCGAGTAAAGCGAAAATTTCTCCCTTTACGATTTGAAAATTAAGACCTTTTAGGATCCCATGACAGCCGTAATTTTTAATTAGTTCACGAACCTCTATTGCGTATTTCATGGCTACACCTCCTCAAAGGGATTGGTTCCAAGTCTTGAAAAATAAACTTGCAAAGCTGGCTCTAAATAATCATTAACGATCTTTTGTTTTTCTTCCCAGGCGTTAGTGGCGATATCAATATTACCGACTTCCATCAACTTCGGAAGCATAGTCATATCTCCATTCGTAAACTCCATAATCAAGCCCCAGTATTCTTGTACAACTTGTTGGCATTGTTCGCTTTCAGCTGGCACCTTTTCTTTTTGGAGCTGCACAATCTCATCACTTAGGCGATTAAATCTGTCCATAAAGTCTGATCCGCTTTTCTTGTCAAATCGACTGCGTATGTGATCCAGCGTATCATCATCAAAACGTTTAATCAGAGAGTAAGATTCATTCTTCATTTGTAAATTGACAATAATATCGGCATACTTTTTAAAGTCAACCGTCTGTATTTGTAAAACTTCAACTTTTAACTGCTCTATTTCTGATAATGATGCCTGAAGCTGTTCTATTTTTTGGCGAATATCATCTGCTTGCTCTGTAAGAGCATTTGCAACTTCAGCTGGAGTTTTCAAAGAGTTCAAACGCCCCTTTATGTCCTTGAGAGAAAAACCAAGTGATTTCAAGGATATAATCTGATGAAGCATGACTAGATCTTTATCGGTATAAAGCCTACGCCCCCCCCCTCACTTTCTGCAGATGGAGAAAGCAATTCTTCTTTATCGTAGTATTGTAAAGTACGGACTGTAACTCCCATTTTCTTTGCGACTTCCCCAACTGTCATAAAACCTTCAGGGATTGCTCTGAATTTTGCCATTATTCTCACCTCCTAATATATATTATACATCATGACGCAAGGTCATGAGCAAGCGCTTTATAAAAATTATTGATTAACGATTTTTCTATCGACATTATACAGTTAATATAATTAAAAATGCTTGTAGAAACACCTATTTTAAGATGACAAAAAGGAATTGAAAGAGAAGTCCAAAAACAATTACTTGGACTTAGTATATCTTTTTGCTTTGTTCAATGATTGGTGCTATAATGTAGTTAAAAAGTAAAGAAAATATAGGAGATATATGATGAACTCAACTTATATTATTGTATTTTTTCTTGTCCTTTGGCTCTTGCTTTTTGTTGGATTTATGATTGTATATAGCAATAGAAAGAAAAAAGCTGTTAGCTTTGTTAGTGATAATAGTGATAAAGCTATTGTTCATTTATACTGTTCAAAAACTAAAATTAATGGACAGAATCTTGCTGACTTTAATCCAATAACTGGAGAAAACCTAGAAAAGGTAGTTGCTTTAGTTCCAGGAAGATATACAATCGAGGGTGTTTATAAAACGACTGAGACTTGATTGAACAAAACAATCAATATCAAATCAGAAAATATCAGTATAGATCTTGACTTGGAGGCTGGAAACACCTATTCAATAGCTATGTACCTATACTCTCCTGAAGAAAGACAAGAGTATGAGAATGGCAAAACTGATGAAGTTGTTTTGAGTGTTCCGTTAACCATTGTCGTGGGTAGTGATTTCATCAAAGCATACATTATTTGCTACAAAGAAAAATGATTATCTAAGAGGCTGGGCTTAAGTTTGTTACTGGCCTCTTTTCTAAAATTAAGTCAAGCTATGAGCAGCATCATTTTGTTAAGTAGACTTGCCAATCATTCCGAATTTGTGGGGGAGATAAATGTTATGAAAAAGAGTACTATAATCTATTAACTAAGATTCCTATATACGGAGTTTTATTAAAACAATCGAGTAAAGGTGAGATGAGGCTATGCAGTCCATTCCTTCAAGATATGGCGGAAGAAGGGATTAGACCAATTGAAATTTATGAACTTCTAGAAGAGAAATATCCAGGTGAAGTGGTAACAAGAGATCGTTTTTATGAAGGTTATAATAAAATACTTGAATTAAAGTTTAAGCAGGAGATTAACAAAATTTAATGTCTTACTTTTATTTTTCAACAGAAGTACCACAGGCTGAGATAGTAATAACGTAAAAATGATCAGAATTAATAGAAACAGTTAAGATTAGAGGATGATAGATGGTTATATTGGAATTGTACCAAAATGATTTTTCTAAAGATTTAGTCGTGTTTGATTCTTTAGAGGAGGGGAAAGCCTTTGTAGTTCAAATTCCTGGATATACTCTAGAAAACGAGGATGGTTTTGAAGTGGAGTATTTTAATCCTAAAAATCTAGCGGATTATATGGAAATTGTCTTCAATGGGAATATTGTCCCTTTATCTAGATTTTCATTTGAACCTGAAGAAAATGTCGAGATTATTTGGAAAGAAATTTCGAATCTTTCCGTTAAAAACGATAAAGTGATTGAAGGAGCTACAAAAGTCGATGCCTATGTCGTTAATAACGATGAAGTCAAATCTTATATCGAAGCAAGAGAAACTAGGTATCATCAGGCAAAAGACTTTTTAGAGCGCAGTGGATATGAAGTCGACAGAAGCTTTTTCGGAAGTGAAGACGGGGAGGCGATTGTCTACAGAAAAAAAGATACCGAAGATTGGCACTTCTTGTGTCACTTAGACCCATCGTTTGTAGAGATTGAAGATGTAGAAGGATATGTGAAAGAAGCGATGGAGGAGCTACAATAGTCACTCAAATTTCCTTTTGAGTGTGTGCCACTGCTTGCGTAGACTGCTTGAACAGTAAAGGGAAACATCTAGCCCTTTCTGGTTTCTTAAGGAGAAAGGATTTCATGAAAATGGAAATCGGGAAAACCTATCTTGTAAAAAAAGATATTTTTGGTTTAAAAAAAGATGAACTTTGGACCCTAGTTGACAAGGGTTATCAGGCTTATTTTGGTGAACATAATTTCGTCTTTGTCAATGATGAGAAAGTGAAGGTATTTGCAGTTTTACAAGATAGTTCAGAAGAAGATATGCAAATCTACCATCATCTGGATGACTATTTTGAAGAAGTCGCTCATGAGAATTTCTAAAGAATGCGAGATGAAAATTATATTTGTGCGTTTTTTAAACTACTTTAGATTTTTATAGAGAGAAAGCGTATGAGATGAGAAAATAGTGGAGGGAGAGATTTAATGCTAGAGTGGGAATCTGTACCAGAAGATGAATATGAAGCTAGTGCAGCTTTTAGTGAAAATAATCATTACGAGATTTCTACGATGACTTTGAAGGGAAAGAAACATCTGATTCGATTGAAATTTCCCTTCTGTCATTTTTACCAAATCACAGATAGAAACTTATTTGATGCTCTTCATAAGATTCCTAGTTCACCAGAGCTTGAATACTCTATTTATAAGCTAGAGACTAGTAGCCTAATTACAGAAGTGATTCATAGGGCGGGTGGAGTTTTGGCTGAAGAAGACTTGGTTCATTTTCGTATTTTTGCTAAGAATCTAGTTTTTGACTTAGTTCTTTATAAAAATCAAGAGAGTGATATAAGGATAGAAGAGGTCGTTCAAGGATGAAGTGGGTTCATATTGGTGAAGAAATAGAGTATGATTGGTATGAATTAAGGTGTCAACTTTCTCAAGAAAATCATCTGCAAATTTTTCTCGAGAGTTTAAAGAATCAAAAGTTAAAATACTGTATCGATTTTGATAAGATTATTTTCTGCAGATCTATTGATGAGGGATGGGATCTGAATTTACTAGAAGAAGATTTACTCAGCGGATCAGAAATTCCCTGTTTATCAGATGGGATTTACTTGAAATAATAGATAGTCACCTCAAAAACAGAGTTCAAAAATTTTATCCTGACCCTATCTATCACTACCAAGTACAGGGAATTAATTTTGGGATAGACGTCCTTACAGATGCATTTCCGATTATCAAAAAGATCTAGACTGAAACAAAGGTGAAAACCATCTGCTTCAGTCTTTTTTTCTGTTTATGTAGTATAATAAAAGGTGTAGGAATTCAGTTTTTTTATAGGATTATTCTAAGAACGAAGCTCCAATTAGAAAGAGGAGAAGCATGAAGCAATCACTTGAATTTTTAAGAGAAAGAATCACCGATAAGATGCCCTTAGAGGATATGGTAGCAATCTTTGAAGACTTGTGTCGTGAGCCTATTGATGATGAGATGATTTTGTTTGAAACAGGGACATTTACAAGTATATCTGATAAACCATTGTTTCAACTATCGTTGGTAAGGCAAGCTCCAAATGAAGATGAAGAGTTTTATCAAGTTCACCTTGATATTTTCTATGAAGCTAGTCAAGACAATCAAATCTTTAGTGAATCAACCTGGGATGAAGATTTAGAGGAAAATATCTTTGATTACATTAGAGCTTCAGAGGTGTTTGCCTATGCTAAAGAACAGGAATACCAAGCGGTCAAGATTTATCTGGAAGAAACTTAAGAAGGTGAGTAATGGAAAGAAATCTGGTGATAGATAATGAACATTCTTGATCTTAATTCTAATCAGAAAGATACGATATTGTTAATCCACCCAATGTTATCATCGGCTCAAGGGATGAAGTCCCTGATTGCAGACCAGATGGGGCAAGAGTTTAGATATATCATTCCGGATTTGTCGGCGCATGGGCAATCAGCTTCGCTCATCTACGAATCGGCTCTTAAGGAAAGCCAGATGATTTATGATTATCTAAAGGCTCATCATATAAAAGACTTGTGTTTAGCCTTTGGCGCATCCTTGGGTGGTGTTGTATTACTGCAATTATTGAATTACAAGGATATCAGGTTTGGGAAACTTGTTTTTGAAGGGGTTAGTTTATGGACAAATGCGCCCTTGCTTGATGTCTTTACTAGGTATTTATTGTTAATAAAGCATAGAAAAGCTCTGCGAAATAGAGATCTTGCTGTTCGTAAGATGGTTGCACTTTATGGAGAACAAGGAGAGATGATGGCGGATTCTTTCATTGCTATGGATGAAGAAAGCATCAAACATATTTCCCATGATTGTGCCTTCGTAGCTTTGCCTAACCTTACGCCAGAGGAACAAAAAAATTATGTTTTCTTTTATGGTTCAAAAGAATTCGACTTGATAGCTGCTAAAAAAGTTCTTCCCAAAAAGTATCCTCATGCCACATTTCACATTTGGCAAGGATATGACCACTGTCACAAGATCACTGAAAATTCGGCAGTTTACTGTAAACTTTTAGAAGAAATGATTTTAAAAAAATATCAGTTCCAATGAGGTAAGACATGACAAGTAAAAAAACTGATCTTGAACATTATAGAAATATGTTAAAACAACCTTGGGGAAAGATACAATATGAAATAACCTTTGCCCAACTTGCTCATCTGGAAGGTAAGAAAATTCTTGATTTTGGATCTGGATTTGGCTTGGTCAGTGAATTTCTCTCTCGCAAGAATCAAGTTATTTCTGTTGAACCTAATGAGGAAATGCTCTACGCCAACTCTTCCACATCCTATGAAAAATTGTGGGGAAGTATTGACCAACTCGCTCGTTTTACGGATAAATCCTTTGATCTTGTCCTTTGCCATAATGTTTTAGAATATATAGATCCTAATGATCGAAAAGACTATCTTCTGGAGTTCAAAAGAATTTTAAAAGATGATGGCTTAATTTCAATTATCAAGCATAATCAAGTTGGAAAAGTTCTACAAAGTGTTGTTTTTGATAATGACATCAACCAAGCTTTTAGCTTACTCAATGGTGAAAATTTTGAGAGCCTATCTTTTGCAAGTGGTTCTACTTATACGATAGAGGAATTATTAGCTTTGTCTGGTCTTAAATTAGAAAACTATTTGGGGATTCGAACATTTTACAGTCTACAACCAAATGAATTTAAGAACAAAGAAAACTGGTTAGAAGAAATGACAAAGATTGAACTTGCAGTATGTGATTTAAAACCCTATAAAGATATTAGTTTTTTACAACATTTGTGGCTAAGAAAATAATAGAAGCATAGTTTTTTGTTTTAAAGTAAAATAAAAACTGATGTATATGAAGAAAGAGTGAATGAGATGATTTCTTCAGTTTATAACTTGATAAAATTTTTTCTACAAATCTATTTTTTTCCAATTTTGAAAGAATAATTCTTAGACAGTTCATGATTGTATCTATTTTAGTTCAGTACTTCCAATTTTTGTTTTTAGAAATTTCATTATATAATAAAGTGTATCACAAAAAGATATATTGATAGCCTAAGGATGTAAATAGATATTGAGGAGAAAATGAATGCAAAAAATAATGTTGATTATCAATCCAACCTCTGGTGGAGAAAAGGCTTTAGATTATAAGGATAAGCTAGAAAATAAGGCTAAAAAATACTTCGAGCAAGTCGATACCAGAATTACACAAAAAGTGCAAGACGCAACCAACTTCGCCACAGAAGCTTCTCTGGAGCACTATGATGCAGTCCTTGTTTTTGGTGGAGATGGGACTGTCAATGAAGTAATCTCTGGTATCTCGGAAAAAGACTACATTCCTAAACTCGCGATTATTCCAGGAGGAACTGGGAATCTGATTACGAAACTGTTAGAAATTAATCAAGATATTGATGGTGCCATTGACGAGCTTGATTTTAGTTCTACAAACAAGATTGATATCGGAAAATCAAATGGAAATTATTTTGGTTATATCTTTAGTATTGGTTCACTACCAGAAGCCATCCATAACGTTGGGATAGAGGATAAAACAAAATTTGGCATGCTAGCCTATGCGATTAATACCATGAAGTCTGTCGTGACAGATCAAGCATTTAATATTACTGTTGAGACAGAAAATGGAAATTATATTGGCCCAGCCAGCCATGTTTTAGTTCTTCTTACCAATTATTTCGCTGACAAAAAAATCTTTGATGAAGACAAGGATGGTTATGCCAATATTTTGATTTTAAAAGATGCCTCAATCCTTACTAAATTGTCAGTTATCCCTGATTTATTAAAAGGTGATGTTGTAGAAAATGATCACATCGAGTACATAAAAGCTCGTCATATCAAAATCTCTTCAGACATTGAGTTAGAAACGGATGTTGATGGTGACAAATCTGATAATCTACCAGTAGAAATCAAGGTACTAGGGCAGCATATCGAAGTCTATTCTCAACCGAAAGAATAAGAAATTTTTGAAAAAAATAGTAGATAATAAAGGAGGCGATGATGATGAAGATTTTAGCAATTAATCCTATTTCGTTTAAAAAAAGAATGATTGAATTACTATTTGATTATCTTTTCATTCTAGCTTATTTAGTGCTTCTGTTTTTAGGCTCTATGTTTATTTACATTATTTTTTTTAATGGCATCCCAGAGTTTACAGAAATTCAGTCACAGTGTCTTGTATTTTTCACCTCTGTTTTGCCAATCACGCTCCTTTTCACATTCTTAGATTATACAAAAAATGGGAGTTTCGGGAAGGCGAAAGCAGGACTCCAATTGATCTACAAGAAAAAAACAGTGCAAGCTAGCTTGATTAGAAACACCATTAAATTTTTACCTTGGCAAATAGGTCATATGGGCACGATACATGGTTTCTATAGTGAGTTTGATTTCTTATCTTTTATCCTCTCGTTTTTAGCTACTCTCCTCGCAGTTGCCCTACTAGCAATGATCGTTTTCAGGAAGGATAAGCGACATCTAGGTGACCTTATAGCACATACACAGGTACAGCTAAAAGGTGACTAAAATTAAATATTTCATAGATATTTCACTTATTAGGGAGCTAGCTGTGTGCTAGCTTCCTTTTTTTATTTAAAATCTTCTTTATTTGGCAAATTACTTGGACTTAGGATGAATTTGAACTATAATATAAGGGAAGCTAATCTACTTGAAAAATCTTAGTAAAAAAGGAAACATTTTATGAAAGTATATAAAAAAATCAGATTAATGAGCTGCTGTGGTTTAGCTATCTCTTTGTCGAAAAGTTAACCTTTGAGGAGCCTTATCAAGCTATCAAATTTGCAACCAAGGAAGATTGCTACAAATATCTAGATACAAAATACGAAAACTATACAGGAGAAGGTTTAGCGAAGCCCTTTATTATGGATAATGATAAGTGGGTTCAATTCTAAAAGTAGTATTTTTCGGATGATTTGCCTAAAGAGTAGGATAAGAAGTTACCAACCGAATGATAGTTAAATTGATATGATTAGAGGACAGCAAGCATGGATGAACATACATTAAGAGTTGTAAAAATTGATAAAGAAGCGATTTTTGAGTTGATCTACGAAACTTTTATAGCGCAAGAGCAAGAACTACTAAACCTGTCGCCGGTAGATCTTATCAATTATTGTGCTATGGATTGGGAAAAGGGAGAGTTTATCTTTGCAGCACATCTTCAGGAAAATAGTCTGGGAGAATTTAATCCTCTTCCCAAAGATATTGATATTCAAGAGTTGCTGAAAAAACTACCTGTTACAACAGATTCCGTTCTTGGAAAAGAGAGGATTTATAGAGATTTTTCATTTGACCAATTAAAAAAATAGTATAATAGTAGTAAATAAAATAGTCATAAGGAGACACAATGGATATTAAAGATTTTACAGAAAAAGAACAAGAAATGATTAAAAAGGGACTCACTTTTTCTAAACTGAACGACAAGGAAACAGCCGATAAGATTATCGCATTAATTCCTCAAGATATGATTAAACGGATTCCATTTTTTGTTAGAAAACATGCTATTACACGTACCGTTAAGAGAATCTCGCTCGAGTATCCAGAGTTGTATGCTGTAGCTGAACAAGAAGGCCAACTTCCTGAAAAGGAAGCTCAAGAATTGCGACAAATTCTTACAGATATTTTCCAAGAGAAAATGAACAAGCATAAGATTAAATAAGTTTTGAGATTTAGCAATAAGATGTCGATTGAGCATTAGGAGTTGAGAATGGCTATTGATGGCGTTAAAATCATTGACAGTGATCAAGGGTATGACATTTACAATGAGGTAGTTGGTCGCTATAGAGATGGTGATCATGTGACGAATATCATCAAGGATATCCTTGATGCGGAGAAAGATTACTGTCAAACAGACTTTTTTACAGAAATTTATTGGACAGCTCTTGCCTACTCACTGTGGAAGATTGGTCACCTGACAGACGATATCAGAGATAAAACCTTGGAGCTTATCAAAAAAGGAGCTGATCCATTTTGGTTGGAAATAGATCCAAAGGCTTTGAAGCAAAGGCAAAAGGTCTTGGAAAAACTTGCAGTTCAGTTGCAAACTGAAAACCCTAGCCCTCTAAAGGTTCCTAAAGCAAAAGCTAAATGCAAACCCTATTTTAAAGAAGGGGATCTCCTTGCTGTTAAGTTCCAAGATGAGTATGGTCTTGTCTTTGTATCTATGGTTGAGCAGAGTCCTAGAAAGCTTGAGTATCATCTAGCTTGCACGCGCCTCTTACAAACAAAAAAGCCCACTATCGATGATTTTTTGACCAGTCATATCTCCTGTAAGATGGACAATACCAAGTTTGCTCTGGTTACAGATTGCTGGTTCAATCACAAAGATTTAGGGCAATTATTAGAAAATATTGAAAAAATTGGACAGGTGAAACTTAGACCTTTTAGTCTTTGGATGCTAGCACCTGCCCAAAATTTAGAAGATATTTATGAAGAAATCACTAGAGATAAGGGTTCTTCTAGCCTTCGATTCATCGAAACCTATAAACTTGTCGATGATATTTTTTCAGTCTAATGCTTATGTGATAAAGGGGAAAATGGTCAATCATTCCCACATGCTGTGCTGGACTCTGACACCATAGCTATCTAGGGAACCATCTGAATTAAACTTGGCTTCAATCCTGTACCTTTTCCAGAGGTCGTAATCTGCTGTTTGGATGGTTAGGATAAAGTTGGTATCCTTATCAGAGATATTATAATCAGCAGGATTGACTTCAAAGATATCGATTAACTTTCGTGTTTGAAAATCCTGCATCTTAAGATCGACTAGGTTGACATGGTTGATGGAAATCTTTTGAAGATGGTTGGTATCCTTGGGGGTTCTGTAGTAAGTAATGACACAATTTTTGAGTTGATCAGTATCTTTACCTGTGGGAGTGAGGCTCATAAAGCCATAGGATTGATCATCCTGCTTGACCTCAAGAAGCTGACCGTAGTAGAAGTGGTCGTTTTTAGGATTGGTAATGGAGCTCTCTGCACTTTTATCTCCAAAGGTAAAGCCTTGGTCCAAAAGCTCGGAAGCCTTGGTTTCACCTACGATAACTTTTGTATTTTGAATGGTTACTGGAACAGGTTGAGCCGGAAGACCACTCATCATCATGCAAAACATAAAAACATAACTCGTTAAAAAAGTTGTCCCGACAAAAGCGTTGGTTGATGCATAGACATGACTGTTATGAAAGTTTTTTCTTATAGCCAGTACAACAAATTTGCCAATACTTTTTAAAACCATACTAACAAGTACGATAAAAAATTGTTTTTTCAAACATTCATAAATGGCTTGAGGAAAGCTATTACCATGATAGTAGAAGACAGCCAATACGAGTAGATTTACGATTAAATAGATTAGCAAGAACCAATGAATCTCTTTAAGGGCATTAGCATCAGTGATTTCTTCATAGTCAACGTGAATTCTTCCTTGAACAGCATGACCAAGTTTATAAATCCATTTGGGAATGTCTTTGTCTTTTTTAACCGCAACCACAAGTCTAATATAGAGATAGATAGTAAAGGACAAAGATAGAAAGAAAAGAGCATAAAACCCTAAAACAATACTAGTGAACATGACTATTTCCCCCCTATTTAACATTCAATAAAACAATTTCTTAGCTCCATTATAGCATTTTCTATAGAAATAGAGCTAAAAACATCAGTATTATCCTACGAGATTCAAAGGAGTAAAATCATGGGAATGATTGCCAATTATCAATATTTACCAGACAATGAATTAGAACAAATAAAAGGTCTTTCCAATCAAGGAGATGACTTGTTAGATTTTTCCGAGGATTCCGCTGATACTCATGATATCTTAATAGATATTGATAAGATGTGGGATGCTCTACTCTTTGTCATGACAGGATTTAGTAGTTCAGAATTTTTGGATGACAATCCCTTGAGAGAAGCGGTTTTAGGGGTGACTCCTCTAGAGGATGTATCTGAATATATCGCCTATACTGAAAAATCGAGAATTGCGGCTATCAGTCAAGCTTTAGAAGAATTTGATATGGACAAGGCTTTGAAAGACTTTAGTATGGAAGCTTGTAAAAAAGCTGACCTCTATCCTAATATTTGGGATTATCTTGAGGAAGAGGAAGAAATCAAGGATGAAATTCGAATCAGTTTTGTAAATATGAAAGAGTTTTACAAAAAGATTCTGGGGCTCAATGGAAATGTCCTAGTCACTATTTGTTAGAAAGTTTATTAAACATTCCTAAAAGAATAAAACTGCTTGAGGTAATAAATGAACAAAGAAGATTTATTGGCATTATGGAAGGGAATAAACTGGGAAAAACATGATTCGGGGATCTATTTTCTAGGGCGATATCTAAATAAAGACATAAATATTTATTTTACAGGTTACTGTGAACAGGATTTAGTCTTATTATCAGATGATTTGATGACTAGTTTATATAGAAACTTGGAACACCTTGATAAAAAATCTCAAAAGGTTATCCATGATAATTGGCCTGATAAAGCAGTTACAGAACTGGAATTAAGGGAGTTAATCTTGGATAAAAGTAGTTCTTATGGCGAATTTGCTCTAGGTTATGATGCCGGTGTCTCTCCAGCTGGATCCCTTTATCTTTTAGTGAAATTCGACAAATATTTTCAAGTTGATAGAGAGCTTGTGTATGAAATTTACTAACTGTCTGACAATAAGAGGTTAAAATCAGGTGATGAAATGAAAGATTTATATAAAGCAATGTTAGGCTTAAATGGTATTGTCCTCGTCACCATTTGTTAATCAGAATTTATCCATGTAAGAAAAGGTAGTCAGATGAATCCATATTTACAAGAATATATCACCCGGACAAGGGAATACCATGCTAAAGATGGAAAGCCTTCAAGTGTCGCGGCCCTTTATGATTTGGCTGATGAATTAGCTAAGTTTGAGGATCTAGAAGCAAAGACAGTCTTAGTCGACCTCTATGAGCAATTGGGTCTCTACACTAGTGCCTATAACTTATTTACTGAAATCTTAGATAAACCAGACCGAAAACAGTTAAAGAAACTGAGCCGTTTACAGGAAATGAGTCAGAGTCATGGCGATCGTTTTGCCCTTCCTCGTCCTCTAAATAAAAAAGAGAAGAGGCAGAGACAGGAGCTATTACAGTCTTTGCCACATTTTATCTATCATCCAGATCCGTTGGCTACAGGTTCATTTGTTGAAGGAGAAGCCAAGCTTTGTCCATCTTGTGGGAAAGAAAGCAATATTTATTATGACTTGATCCCTTATTGTATTGACAATATAGAAACCTTTGTCCAATGTGCATTGCAAACGGTCAAGCAGCTAAAAAATTCGATGCGGAATTTGTCCAAGATGCCGAGTGGCAGGGGGAATTGGATCCAGAAAAGAATCAGCTGCTTTTTTGTCAGACCCCAGGCTACTCTAGTTGGCAGGGAGAATATTGGCTTTCTTGTTGCCAAGATTATTGTGCTTACTTGGGTACAGTTGGAACTCGAGAATTGAAGGATATGGGAATCGCTGAGCAAGTCTTGGCAGACTATGAAGCGCGTGAAGAATATCAAGAGGTAGAAGACCACTTAGTCAAAGACGGGCCTATCTGTGGTTATTTATTTAGATGTCTACATTGTCAAAAATACCAGATCTGGGTTGATGCAGATTAAATCGAAATGTGATTAGCTATGAAAATTAAAGAGAAGACTATGGAAGAACTAGAATTATTCGAAGCTGCCTCCAAAGATTTATTTGATACTATGCAGGGATTTAAAGACAATCTATCTGTTCAATTTCCCCTATTAGATAGTGATAACTGGCAGTATGATAAGGGATCGATAAAAGTTTGTAAGGCTGATGAGTCAGGATTCAAAAAAAGATGTAGGGTCGGAATCAGCTACAACTTGAAAGTCTCCCTATTAAACGAAGATGCCGAGCAAATCTGGCTACTGTTTAAAGACTGGTTCAATACTAGCAGATTGGGTCAAGTTGAAAGAAATCCTAATAATGAGGATTTGGGAAGATTTGTCTTCTCAGCAAGCTCCCCTCTAGGTGATCAGGTAGATTGTTCGATTTATTTGCCTAATGAGTGGAATATTCCTCAGATTAGCTTTTCAGGCTATCTAACAGCTCGTTATAGGGCTTGTGATCTTGATAAATTGCAAGAATAAGATGGAGGTTTTTAGAGATGAGAAAGATTGATTGGGACAAGATAAAGACTCGCTTAGATGCCTTGCTGGTCATTGATGAGTATCTAACAGATCCGAGTGAGGATTGGCTCAGACTCGTGATTAAGACTGAGGAAGACTATGGACTCCGCTACCTTATTGACAATGGCTCTGGTGATTCTTTAGATGTGATTTTGACTGATAAAATGATCCTCATAAAAGGTTTTGATCATGAAAGCAGTTTAAGCCAGTTTGCTGCTGACGAGTGGAATCAAGACGTCATTGATGGTTTTTATAAAGGACTGGATGAAGAGTATCTCTTACTTTATTCAGAAGACCAAAAAGATGAAACAACCTTCTTTATCTGGTATGACGGTCACGCGCATCAATACACTTACCAAAATCAGGATGGCGGAGAATGGTTGCTCTCTTACCTTTTTGATAGCTTTGAGAGATTTCATGAGTTTGTGACTGACTATTATGAAATTACCGTAGATAAAGATTTACTTAGGAAACTTTACATGGAAGGCTTTCTTTCAGACCTAGAATTAAAGCAATTAATCCAGGAGAGTTAAGAGAATAATCATGAGAGTGAACTATAAAAATACCCCTGAAAACTATCGAGCTATGGTGGAAATAATCATCCCACCATTGCTTGATTTACTCAAAAGTTTAACCTTGTTAGAAGAGGAAATTTTTGAGCGTAACAGAGCACTGGATAAGGAAAAAGAAGCCCTTGCCATCCCATCTAATCAGCTTCACCCTTTGTGGAATGAACTTATGGATGACTATTTTCATAGACAAATCCAACTTATGACTGGACAAGTGACTCGAAAATGCTTGGAAGGAGGAGTTCGAAATTCTTATGGCTCCCCAAGTGAGTATAACTATGTTCAAAGGAATGATTTTTCTGTAGATTTTATCATGACAAAAGCTGAAGAAGCAAGAGTCATCACCCATTATCAAGAAGCTTTAGAAATGAAGCATCAGTTTGTACTTAGATTGGTGGATGGAAATTGGCTACTTGATGAGAAATTCTACGGTTTTGAGGATGAGGAAACTTGGTATGGCGACTCACTTTGACCAAGATACCTTTACTTCCCAACTGATATGAGAAAAAGGAGAAGTCCTATGAATTTTTTAAAAAATCTATTTACTAGTAAGAAAGAAAAGTCAGAGAAGAAAAAACAACTGATCTTGTCCATGCCCCTCTTTAAAGGCAAGCAGGCCTATTCTTTAGACCAGGTTGTTCAGGAATTGAAATCTCACTGGGGAGTCGAAATTTCTGAAGTTTCTGGGGATGATTCTAGTGCAACCTTTGTGATTGATGGTGCTCTCGTTGCGCTGGCTTTAATGGATTTGCCTATCCCAAGTCAAGAATTTGAAGAATTGTATGCCTATTCTTACCTCTGGCAGGATGTTGAGAAGGAAACACAGGAGCACACACAACACGCCATTGTTTCTATTTTGTCTGACAATCTTTCGCCAGTAGAAACTTATTCCCTATTAACTAAAGTCAATGCTTCTATCCTAAAAACTAGTCAATTAGCTATTGGTATTTATCAGGGATCTACCACCTTGCTCTTGCCCAAAGATCTTTATCTAGACCTGGCTGACCTTTGAAAGAAGAAATGCTTCCCCTTCAACTCTGGATTTATATGGGAATTATCAACCAGGGAGATAAAACTAGTATTTACACTTATGGTTTGAAAGAGTTTGGAAAAGCTGAGATTGAAATTATCGAGTCTTCTATGGATAGCGATGACTTATATTATTTCCTCTTGTCTATTCTTCAGTATGTTTTAGGTAGAGATGTCACCTTAAAGGACGGCGAAACCATTGGTTTTTCAGAAGATCAAAAAATCAAAATCACTGAGTCAAAAGCCGTCTATTTGGAAGGAAATTCCTTGAAATTAGATGTTTAAACCATGATTTATAATTGAGTGTCCTTCCTAGATTGGGGTTTTTATGAAGCGTGATATTAAAAAGTATTATCTCTACCGATTTCTGGTCTATAGATTTGAAAAACTCTCTTGTAAGAATCCAAGTCTAAAAAAAATAAAGCCAGAGAAGAGAGAAAAAATTGTTCTAGAGGCTACTCGAACTAGTCAAAAGATTATTCTAGTCCTTGGAATTCTTTATGTTTTGCTATATTCTGCTATGTTCATTTACCTAAGGCTCAATGATTTTCAAAATCCCTTATGGACTTGGTTTACTAACTACATCGACTATTTTGGGGGACTGATAAACGGAGACTGGGGCGGTAGTTGGCGTCAAAAGAAAGCTAGTTTTTTGATGATTGCTATACTGGCTTTACCGATTGTACTGATAGAAGGTGGCCCCTTCTTCTTGCTGGTTTTATTAGTTGGGAATTGGACATTAAAGAGAAAGATAAGATTTGAGAGAGAAGATAAAGGAGTAGAGAGCCATGGGTAGAACGGTGATTATAGGCACTTTAATGGTTTTTGCAATTTTTAATCTGCTACTCGGTCTGGGCTTTTATCTCATTCTAAAAAAGAGGAAAGAGAATGGGCAATCATTGTACGAAACTCCTGTAAATCAACAAACTCGAACAGAAAAACTGGGTTTAGGCGAGATTTTGGTCTACCTGACGTTGATTTCTATTGCAGGGATCTTTGCTTTTCAGACCTTAAATAGAGGCGGTGTGGGGAATTCTATTTTAGCCAAAATGATCCTCCTACCTGCTCTAATGGCCCTTTTCAATGCAAGAAAAAGGACTGGAAAGTCTATGCTTGCCCTCCTTATAACCTTGATGGTCTTTCTAGTAGGAGTCATGTTTCATCTCACGATTGGTTTGCCACCTCAAGCACCGATTTTGCAAATTAATGAAAGTAAAATTACGTTAGCAGAAACCAAAGCAAGTGATCTGATGAAAGCTGGATTTGATATCTATGTAAGACAAGGTGATGGTGCTAGCGACTACGAATACCTCCTGACAGATGGCAATTTCCAAAAGTATGCAGGCAATAAAACAGTCACCATTGAAAAAGGCTTCAAGCTTGATAGTAATGCTGTTCCCTACGCTCCCTATCTCTTTGCAAAAGATGGCATAGTTCTTGGGAGTATTTCCTTTTACGGGGCAGAAGATAAGGACGTGGTTCTAGAAGATTCTAAGGTTATTCAGGTCCGATTTAACAAGGAAAGCATTGAAGCAGCTATAGAACATTCTATAATTTTGAAATTGGATGAACTCGACTTGACTACTCGACTGGACCTTCCACTTGTTCAAGAAACTTTCAAAAAGCATCTATGGTCAATCCCCCCATCACATACAAGTGATGTCACTCAATTGTGGTATGGATTACAGTGGTCAAGTAACAGTGACTCTCTATTTTGGAATGAGTATTATAGTCTTATCCGTCTAGATGAAAATTATTTGATGACTGATTTTGAACTAGCTGCCAAAGTAGCGCGTGATGAGTAATACGATTTTGAATAGTTAGCTTTGCTTATGCCTATCTAAAGGAATTAAATTATTTAGTTTCTTTTTTATTATTTAAAGGCAAATTTGAAATAGTTTTCAATTTTTAGGTATAGTAAAAATACGAACAAAAATGTAAATAATTTATAAAGTTTCCCCAAAATACTTTACAAATTTGTGTAAAAATGATATAGTTATAAAGCTTAGAAAATGAGAAGATGTTTTCTAGTAAATATAAACCCGAGTAAAAAATGCCTACGGACAGGCAGGGTTGAATGCCGAAGCGTGGTTGAAAAACCACATTATTGATAGGGTTAAAAGCCTACTTTTATAAGTTGATGTTAGGACATTAGTTCTAATTCGTATACATTTGTTAGTGTGGTGAAAGCACACGTCATCTTGTGAAACGATCAATAAAGTACGTAATATTTGCTACTAGAGAGTTAGGAAACATCAGGAACAGACATACTCAAAAGAAACAAACATAAACACGTCAGTAGATTGTAGAGCAGGTGCCAACCTGCTCTTTTTTTCATAAGTATCCTTTAGCACCTTGGGTTGTTGAGGTGTAAAACTATGGTAAAGGAGTATGTCTCTATAATGTTAAATCAAAACCAAGCTCCTATTTATGAGGGACTGGTCAAGTTACGAAAAAGAATTGTACCTTTTGATGTACCAGGGTCATAAGCGTGGACGTGGTAACCCAGAATTAGTGGAACTTTTAGGGGAAAAAAATGCGTTGGAATCGATGTCAATTCTATGAAACCTTTGGATAATCTAGGACATCCCATTTCGATTATCAGAGATGCAGAAGAACTAGCAGCAGAAGCATTTGGTGCTGCTCATGCCTTTTTGATGATTGGTGGGACAACCTCATCCGTGCAAACCATGATTCTTTCCACCTGTAAATCTGGTGATAAAATCATCCTTCCTCGAAATGTCCATAAATCAGCTATTAATGCACTCGTTTTTATGCGGAGCTATTCCTATCTATATTGAAATGAGTGTGGACCCTAAAATCGGTATTGCTTTGGGACTTGAAAATGAGCGTGTTGCCCAAGCAATTAGGACCATCCGGATGCCAAGGCTATCCTAATTAACAATCCAACCTATTATGGGATTTGTTCAGATCTTAAGGGTTTAACAGAGATGGCACACGCAGCGGGAATGAAAGTCTTAGTAGACGAGGCGCACGGTGCTCATCTGCACTTTACAGATAAACTTCCTCTGTCTGCTATGGATGCAGGAGCAGATATGTCAGCTGTATCTATGCATAAGTCCGGTGGTAGCTTGACTCAAAGTTCCCTTCTTTTAGTTGGTGATCAGATGAATCCTGAGTACGTACGACAGATTATTAATCTGACTCAGTCAACATCAGCATCCTACTTGCTAATGGCTAGTCTAGATGTTTCTCGTAGAAACCTAGCCCTTCGTGGTAAAGAGTCGTTTGAGAAAGTTATTGAGCTATCTGAGTATGCTCGTCGTGAAATCAATGCCATCGGTGGCTACTATGCCTACTCAAAAGAACTAGTAGATGGTGTATCAGTTTGTGATTTTGATGTAACCAAGCTGTCAGTTTACACTCAGGGGATTGGTCTAACAGGGATTGAAGTTTATGATCTCTTACGGGATGAATATGACATTCAAATCGAGTTTGGTGATATCGGCAATATCTTAGCCTACATTTCAATTGGTGACCGTATCCAAGATATTGAGCGTTTGGTTGGTGCTTTGGCTGATATCAAGAGACTCTACTCGCGAGATGGAAAGGACTTGATTGCTGGAGAATATATCCAACCTGAGTTGCTGCTATCTCCTCAGGAAGCCTTCTATGCAGATAGAAGAAGCTTAACATTAGACGAGTCCGTCGGCCAGGTATGTGGGGAATTTGTCATGTGCTATCCTCCAGGAATTCCAATCCTAGCGCCAGGTGAACGGATTACACGAGAAATTGTCGATTATATCAAATTTGCAAAGGAACGTGGTTGTTCCCTCCAAGGAACGGAGGATCCAGAGGTCAATCACATCAATGTCATCGAAAGAAAGGAGAACTAGATGGATTTATGGTTTTCTGAAGTTCATACTCCAGATGTGAAATTATCCTTGAGAACTGCTAAGCAACTCTACGCTGGTAAAAGTGAATGGCAGGATATTGAAGTATTAGATACTCCAGCTTTTGGAAAGATTTTGATTTTAAATGGGCATGTCTTGTTCTCAGATGCAGATGATTTTGTCTACAACGAAATGACCGTCCACGTTCCTATGGCTGTCCATCCAAATCCAAAGAAAGTTTTGGTTATTGGGGGTGGTGACGGTGGTGTTGCCCAAGTATTAACTCTCTATCCTGAATTGGAACAAATCGATATTGTAGAACCTGACGAGATGCTGGTTGAGGTTTGTCGAGAATACTTCCCAGATTTTGCTGCAGGACTTGATGACCCTCGCGTCACCATTTACTACCAAAATGGACTGAGATTTTTGAGAAATTGTGAAGATGATTACGACATCATCATCAATGATGCGACAGATCCATTTGGACATACGGAAGGGCTCTTTACCAAGGAATTTTACGGCAATAGCTATAGAGCCTTGAAAGAAGACGGTATCATGATTTACCAGCATGGTAGTCCCTTCTTTGACGAAGATGAGTCAGCATGCCGAAGCATGCACCGCAAGGTCAATCAAGCCTTTCCAATCAGCCGGGTTTATCAAGCACATATCCCAACTAGTCCTGCTGGCTATTGGTTGTTTGGATTTGCATCGAAAAAATATCACCCTGTCAAAGATTTTGATAAGGAAGGCTGGAAAAAACGCCAGTTATTTACGGAATATTACACTGCAAACTTACATGTGGGGGCCTTTATGTTGCCTAAGTATGTAGAAGACATTTTAGAAGAAGAGGAAGGAAAAAAATGAGTCGTTTATTAGTGATCGGATGTGGGGGCGTTGCCCAAGTTGCTATTTCAAAGATTTGCCAAGATAGCGAAACTTTTAAAGAAATTATGATTGCTAGTCGTACCAAATCAAAATGCGATGATTTGAAGGCTAAATTAGAAGGTAAAACAAGTACAAAGATTGAGACAGCTGCTCTTGATGCCGACAAGGTAGAAGAAGTGATTGCTTTGATTGAAAGCTACAAGCCAGAAGCCGTTTTGAACGTAGCCCTACCTTATCAAGACTTGACCATTATGGATGCTTGTTTGGCAACAGGTGTCCACTATATCGATACTGCCAACTATGAGGCTGAGGACACAGAAGACCCTGAATGGCGTGCTATTTATGAGAAACGTTGCGAGGAACTTGGTTTTACAGCTTACTTTGATTACTCATGGCAATGGGCTTATCAAGAAAAATTTAAAGAAGCAGGCTTGACTGCTTTACTTGGATCTGGTTTTGACCCAGGGGTAACCAGCGTCTTTTCAGCATACGCCCTCAAACACTACTTTGACGAAATCCACTATATCGATATTTTAGACTGTAATGGTGGTGACCACGGTTATCCATTTGCGACAAACTTTAACCCAGAAATCAACTTGCGTGAAGTTTCTGCACCAGGTTCTTACTGGGAAGATGGAAAATGGGTAGAAGTCGAAGCTATGTCTATCAAACGTGAGTATGATTTCCCTCAAGTTGGTCAAAAAGACATGTATCTCCTCCACCATGAAGAAATCGAATCATTAGCAAAGAATATTCCAGGTGTTAAACGCATTCGTTTCTTTATGACTTTTGGCCAATCTTATCTAACGCACATGAAATGCTTGGAAAATGTTGGGCTTCTTCGTACAGATGCCATTAACTTTAACGGCCAAGAAATTGTTCCAATCCAATTCTTGAAAGCCTTACTTCCAGATCCTGCCAGCCTTGGCCCACGTACAGTTGGAAAAACCAATATCGGATGTATCTTTACAGGCGTCAAAGATGGCGTTGAAAAGACCATCTACATTTACAATGTTTGCGACCATCAGGAGTGCTATGCAGAGGTTGGATCACAAGCCATTTCTTACACAACAGGTGTTCCTGCCATGATTGGGACAAAATTAGTGATGGATGGTACATGGAAACAGCCTGGAGTTTATAACCTTGAAGAGTTGGATCCAGACCCATTCATGGAAGCTTTAAATAAATACGGTTTGCCATGGGTTGTGGTTGAAAATCCACAAATGGTGGACTAATGAAGTTAGAACAAGTACCAGCACCAGCCTATGTCATTGATTTAGCAAAACTAGAAGAAAATTGTAGCATTTTGCAAGAGGTTCAGGAAAAGGCAGGCTGTAAGGTGTTGCTCGCTCAAAAAGGCTTATTCTCTATAAAACCCTATCCCCCTAATTAGCCAGTATCTATCAGGTACGACGGCTAGTGGACTCTATGAAGCTAAGTTAGCTAGAGAAGAGTTTCCGGGAGAAGTCCATGTATTTGCACCTGCTTTCAAGGAATCAGATATGGAAGAGCTACTGCAAATATCGGATCATATTGATTTTAACTCAGAGAGACAACTTCGAAAGTATGGTCAACGTTGTCGTGAGGCTGGTATCAGTGTGGGTCTTCGCATCAATCCTCAATGTTCAACGCAGGGTGACCACGCGCTTTATGATCCTTGTGCTCCTGGCTCTCGTTTTGGAGTGACTTCAGACAAGATACCAAGTGATTTATTGGAATTGGTTGACGGACTTCATTTTCATACCCTCTGTGAGCAAGGGGCAGATGATTTACAAACGACTTTGAAAGCAGTAGAAGACCAGTTTGGAGCTTATTTGCACCAAGTTAAATGGCTCAATATGGGTGGTGGACATCATATTACGAGAGATGATTATGATGTGGACTTACTGATCTCTGAGATTAAACGTATTCGAGAAACCTATAACCTTGATGTCTATGTCGAACCAGGTGAAGCCATTGCCCTTAATGCGGGCTATCTAGCGACAGAAGTCTTGGATATTGTTGAAAATGGGATTGAGACCTTGGTGCTAGACGCCTCGGCAAGCTGCCATATGCCAGATGTTCTTGAGATGCCTTATCGTCCCCCATTGAGAGATGGATTTGAAGCGCAAGAAAAACCTTATACTTATAGACTCTCTTCAAATACTTGCCTAACAGGGGATGTCATTGGGGATTATAGCTTTGAAAAACCGATTGAAATCGGCGATCGCCTCTATTTTGAAGACATGGCTATTTACTCCTTTGTCAAAAATAATACCTTTAACGGCATTGGGCTTCCAAGTTTGTATCTCATGGATAAAAAGGGTGAGTGCAGTCTAGTCAAAGCATTTGGCTACCAAGACTTTAAGGAGAGATTATCATGATGGACAGTCCAAAGAAATTAGGCTATCGTATGCCAGCAGAGTATGAACCCCACCATGGAACTCTTTTGATATGGCCGACGCGACCAGGGTCTTGGCCTTTTCAAGGAAAAGCTGCAAAAAAAGCATTTACTCAGATCATCAAGACCATATCAGAAGGGGAAACAGTTTACCTTTTGGTGGAGCAAGACTATCTATTTGAAGCACAATCTTATCTTGGAGACAAGGTTGTTTATCTAGATATTCAGACAAATGATGCCTGGGCACGTGATACTGGTCCAACTATTCTCCTCAATGATCAAAGGGAAAGTTGGCGGTAGATTGGTCTTTCAATGCCTGGGGTGGTGCTGTTGACGGTCTTTACCAAGACTATGAAGCAGATGACCAAGTAGCCAGTCGCTTTGCAGAAGTCTTAAATATACCTGTTTACGATGCCAAACCATTTGTACTGGAAGGCGGAGCTATACACAGTGACGGTCAAGGAACCATACTTGTGACTGAAAGTTGTTTGCTCAGTCCGGGTCGCAATCCTCACCTGACTAAAGAGGAGATTGAAAAGACCTTACTAGAGAGTCTCGGTGCCGAAAAAGTCATTTGGTTGCCTTATGGTATTTATCAAGACGAAACAAATGAACACGTCGACAATGTTGCTGCCTTTGTAGGCCCTGCAGAGCTTGTTTTAGCTTGGACGGACGACCAAGAAGATCCTCAGTATGCCATGTCTGCAGCTGATTTAGCTCTCTTAGAGAAGGAAACTGATGCAAAAGGCCGGAGTTTCACTATTCATAAACTTCCAATCCCAGCTATTCATCAAGTAGTTACAGAGGAGGATTTGCCGGGCTATACTTATGAAGAAGGCGAAGAGGAGCGCTATGCAGGGGAACGTCTAGCAGCTTCCTATGTGAATTTATATTGTCAATAAATCTGTCTTGGTGCCACAATTTCAGGATGTAAACGATCAAGTGGCCTTGGATATTCTCAGTCAGTGTTTCCCAGACCGTGAAGTCGTAGGAATCCCAGCTAGAGATATTCTTTTAGGTGGTGGAAATATCCACTGTATTACCCAACAAATTCCAGAATAGGAGAAAAAGATGAGAAATGTAACGGTTGCAGCCATTCAGATGCAATGCGCTAAGGATGTGGAAACCAATATCCAAACAGCTGAACGTTTAGTTCGACAAGCTGCAGACAAAGGAGCCCAAATTATTCTCTTGCCTGAATTATTTGAACGTCCCTATTTCTGTCAGGAACGTCAGTATGACTACTACCAGTATGCCCAGACGGTATCAGAAAATACGGCTATTCAGCATTTCAAAGGAATTGCCAAAGAGCTAAAGGTCGTTTTACCGATCAGTTTCTATGAAAAAGATGGTAATGTCTTATACAATTCTATTGCTGTCATTGATGCAGATGGAGAAGTGCTTGGCGTTTATCGGAAGACTCACATTCCTGATGACCATTATTACCAAGAGAAATTCTTTTTCACACCTGGAAATACTGGTTTCAAGGTCTGGGATACTCGCTATGCCAAGATTGGTATTGGCATTTGTTGGGATCAGTGGTTTCCTGAAACAGCCCGTTGTCTTGCATTAAATGGAGCAGAATTACTCTTTTACCCAACAGCCATTGGTTCAGAGCCTATTTTGGATACAGATAGTTGTGGTCATTGGCAACGTACCATGCAAGGACACGCAGCAGCAAATATTGTGCCAGTTATTGCAGCCAATCGTTATGGTTTAGAAGAAGTCACTCCTTGCAAGGAAATGGAGGACAAAGTTCCAGTCTTAACTTCTACGGTTCATCCTTTATGACCGATGAAACAGGAGCTATTTTAAGTCAAGCTGAACGACAAGGTGAAGCTATCTTGTTAACTACCTATGACCTTGACAAGGGAGCGAATGAGCGCCTGAACTGGGGTCTCTTTAGAGATAGAAGACCAGATATGTATAAAGATATTGTCAGATGAAAAAGCCTATCCTAGGCTTTTTTCTGTAGATACTATAGTAATTTTTGATAAAGTATTAGAAATCTGATAAAATGGCGTATAAGAAGTTTTAAAATTTTGTATGTCAGATTTTTAAAATTGAAACATTTTGAGAGGTAAAATATGATTACAGGCGAATTAAAGAATAAGATTGATCAATTGTGGGAAATGTTATGGACAGAGGGAAATGCGAATCCTTTGACTAACATTGAGCAATTGACTTATCTTTTATTTATGAAAGACTTGGATAGGGTCGAACTTGGACGAGAAAATGATGCTGAATTTCTAGGAATTTCCTATGAGGGGATTTTCCCAAAGGATAAACCTGAATATCGCTGGTCAACCTTTAAGAATTTGGGAGATGCGCAAGAAGTCTATCGTCTGATATCACAAGAGATATTTCCATTTATTAAGAATCTGAAGGGGGATACTGACGATACAGCTTTTTCACGCTATATGAAGGATGCTATTTTTCAAATCAATAAACCTGCTACCTTACAAAAGGCGATAGCTGCTCTGGATGAGTTACCTACGGATATAAAAGATATTGGAGACATTTACGAGTATCTATTGTCAAAATTATCTCAGGCAGGGGCAAATGGTCAATTTCGTACTCCTCGTCATATCATTGATATGATGGTTGAGCTAATGCAACCGACAATTAAGGATATTATCTCAGATCCTGCCATGGGTTCTGCAGGATTTTTGGTTTCAGCTAGTCGCTATTTAGACCGTAGAAAAGAAGAGTGGCAGACAAATATTGACAGTGTAAAGCATTTCCACAATACCATGTTTCATGGGAATGATACGGATACGACAATGTTGAGACTTGGGGCTATGAACATGATGCTCCATGGGGTTGAAAATCCCCAAATTAGCTATCTAGACTCACTATCTCAAGATAATGAAGAAGCTGATAAATATACTCTAGTTTTAGCCAATCCACCTTTCAAAGGATCTCTTGATTATGATTCAACCTCTGGAGATTTGTTGGCTACGATTAAGACTAAGAAGACAGAGTTGCTTTTCCTTGCCCTTTTCTTACGCACTTTGAAGCCAGGTGGACGTGCAGCTGTTATTGTACCGGACGGTGTCCTATTTGGTTCCTCTAAAGCTCATAAAGGGATTCGTCAGGAAATCGTTGAGCACCATAAACTAGATGCAGTTATTTCGATGCCAAGTGGTGTTTTCAAGCCTTATGCAGGAGTTTCAACCGCTATCCTTATCTTCACTAAGACTGGAAATGGTGGAACGGATAAGGTTTGGTTTTACGATATGAAAGCAGACGGTCTGAGTTTAGATGATAAACGCCAGCCTATCAACGAAAATGATATTCCAGATATTATTCAACGATTCCATCAATTAGAGAAAGAAGTAGATCGTAAGAGAACAGACCAGTCCTTCTTTGTTCCAGTTGATGAAATTAAGGAAAATGATTTTGATCTGTCCATCAATAAATACAAAGAAATCGAGTATGAAAAAGTTGAGTATGAACCAACAGAAGTCATCTTAAAGAAAATCAATGATCTAGAAAAAGAAATTCAAGCTGGCTTAGCAGAGTTAGAAGAATTACTAAAGTAGGGAGATGCATGTATGAAAAAAGTGAAGTTGGGGGAAGTGATTTCTCTAAAAAAAGGTAAAAAAGCTGATATTCATACTTTACAAACCAGTCAAAGTAAACGTTATATTCAAATCGATGATTTGAGAAATGACGATAATTTAAAATTTACTGATAGTTTAAATATAACTGAAGTCCTCCCTGAAGATATTTTGATAGCATGGGATGGCGCTAATGCAGGAACAATTGGATATGGACTGTCAGGTGCTATTGGCAGTACTATCACAGTCCTAAAACAGAATGAATATTACAAAGATAAGATTTTATCTGATTATTTGGCTCTATTTTTAGAAAGTAAGTCACAGTATTTACGAGATCGTGCAACAGGGGCTACAATTCCTCATTTGAACAAGAACATATTATTAAATCTACAGTTAGAATTGTTACATCCTGAATTTCAAGATAATATTGTTAATACCCTTAATATAATCAAGAGAGTTATTGCCAAACGAAAATTTCAGTTAAATGAATTGAACTTGCTCGTCAAATCCCGATATTTCGAGGAGGTGGTCGCGTGAAGAAAGTGAAGTTGGGTGATCTTGGAAAAATTATTACAGGAAATACACCTAGTAAAAAACTATTGGAATTTTATAATAGCAATGATATCCCTTTTATAAAACCAGATGACTTTAAAACTATAGATGAAATTTCGTCATCAAAAGGGAATAAAAATTATATTTCTGAGAAAGCACGAAACAATGCAAGAATCGTCCCCAAAAATTCGGTATTAGTAACTTGTATAGGTATAATTGGTAAAGTTATGATTTCTGAATCTGAATTATCATTTAATCAACAAATTAATGCAATTGTTCCGAATGAATTAATTTTATCTAAATATTTAGCATATTTATTGCTATATAATAAATCTAAATTAGATTTTATTTCCAATGCGCCCGTTGTCCCAATAATCAATAAAACTCAATTTTCGGAGTTTGAAGTTACGTTCCATGAAGATATAGATGTCCAAGAAAAAATTATTCAGAATTTAGAGAATTTAGATAATCAGATTTTAAAAAGAAGACATCAATCAAAATTACTCTTAAATCTTGTAAAATCCCGATTTAACGAGATGTTTGGGGATCCTGTTTCTGAATGAAATGGGTTGGGAAAAACATGCTTTAAAAGAATTTGGAATATGGAAAAGCGGTGGAACTCCTAAAAAAAATGAAGAAGATTTTTTTGGAGGACATATTCCTTGGATTACATCAGGAGAACTAGAACATAAATACATTAAAGATTCTTTTGAAAAAATTACAAAAAAAGCAATTGAATGTAGTTCTGCAAAAATAATTGAAAAAGGTAGTTTATTACTAGGAATGTATGATACTGCGGGTTTAAAATCATCAATCAATACTAAAGTAATGTCTTGTAATCAAGCTATTGCTTTCGCAAAATTAGATGATAAAATCACGAATACTATATATGTTTATTATGTAATTCAAAATTTACGATCCATGCTATTGAATCAACAAAGAGGCGTACGTCAAAAAAATTTTAACTTATCGATGATTAAAAATATTGCCATCCCCCTCCCCCCTCTTTCCCTCCAAAACGAGTTCGCAGAATTTGTGGCTCAGGTTGACAAATCACAATTGGCAATTCAAAAATCACTAGAAGAACTTGAAACTTTGAAGAAATCTCTCATGCAGGAGTATTTTGGCTGATATTCTATCGTTGTAATTACGGTAATTATTTGTTATAATACTTCAAAGGAGGAAATCAGATGGTAGTAAAAACAAGAAAACAAGGAAATTCAATCACCATTACCATTCCAAGTGAATTCAATATTCCAAGTGGTGTTAAATACGAAGCAAAATTGTTACCAAGTGGTGAAATCATCTTTACTCCCGAAGAGTCTGGACATCAGATTTCTTATGTATCTGATGATGCCTTTGACTTAAATTTGGACAAAATTTTTGACGAATACGATGATGTTTTCAAAGCTTTGGTGGAAAAATGACAGTCTATCTAACAGAAAGGCAAATCGAAAAAATCAATGCTTTAGCAATTCAACGTTATTCGCCAAATGAAAAAATTCAGACAGTTAGTCCTTCTGCCTTAAATATGATTGTCAATTTACCAGAACAATTTGTTTTTGGCAAACCTCTTTATCCAACAATTTTTGATAAGGCAACGATACTATTTGTCCAATTGATCAAGAAGCATGTTTTTGCCAACGCTAATAAACGAACTGCTTTCTTCGTTTTGGTGAAATTTCTGCAGTTAAATGGTTATTGTTTTTCTGTAACAGTTGAAGAAGCGGTCGATATGTGTGTAACTATTGCAGTGGAATCCTTAACAGATGAAAGGTTAGCTAGCTACACCAAATGGATCTCAGAACATTCATTTAGAGCTAATGGCAAATCTTAAGCTTGGATGTTTAAATCCTATAAGTAAAAAATAAATAAACAGACAGTATTAGAATTCTGTAATGCAGAAAACTAATATTGTCTCTTTTTATTGAAATAATGAAAGTGAGAAAATATGGAAACAAAAGTGACAATCATCGTTCAAGAAATGCTACCCCTTTTAAACAATGCACAATTACTAGCATTGCGGGAGAGTTTAGAGCGCCATTTAGTGAATGGTGTAAATAAACAGAAATATACCAATAATTCCTTGTTAGCCTTGTTCATTACTGCTAAACAGGTGGAGGGGTGTAGTGCAAAAACGATTCGTTATTATCAAAGGACTATTGAAAATTTATTTACAAGTATTAAGCAGTCTGTAACACAACTGACAACAGATGATCTGAGAAGTTATCTAGCACAGTATCAGTCAGAAAAAGATTGTAGTAAAGCAAACTTAGACAATATCCGACGCATCCTATCTTCATTTTTTGCATGGTTAGAGCAAGAAGAGTACATTATCAAAAATCCGATTCGACGGATTAAAAAAATAAAGACAGAACAAACTGTAAAGGAAACTTATACGGATGAACATCTTGAAATCATGCGAGATAATTGTGAGAACTTAAGAGATTTGGCAATGATCGACCTACTAGCTTCAACAGGAATGCGCGTGGGAGAACTTGTGCAGCTGAATCGCTCAGATATTGACTTTGAGAATCGTGAATGTGTAGTATTTGGGAAAGGTAAAAAGGAAAGACCTGTATATTTTGATGCTCGTACGAAAATCCATTTAAAAAACTATATCAATAGCAGAGAGGATAATCATCCAGCTCTTTTTGTTAGCTTGCTCGGAAAAGCCCAAAGACTCGGAATAGCTGGTGTTGAGATTCGATTAAGAAAATTAGGTCAAAAACTTGGAATTCAAAAGGTTCACCCACATAAATTTAGAAGAACACTAGCGACAAAGGCAATTGATAAAGGAATGCCAATCGAACAAGTCCAAAAGCTTCTTGGACATAGTAAAATTGATACTACTCTAGCCTATGCTATGGTCAATCAAAGTAATGTGAAACATTCCCATCAGAAATTTATCTCTTAAGTGCAAATCCCGATTTAACGAGATGTTTGGAGATCCTGTTTCTGAATGAAATGGGTTGGGAAAAACATGCTTTAAAAGAATTTGGAATATGGAAAAGCGGTGGAACTCCTAAAAAAAATGAAGAAAAATATTTTGGAGGACATATTCCTTGGATTACATCAGGAGAACTAGAACATAAATACATTGATGATTCTTTTGAAAAAATTACAGAAAAAGGCAATTGAATGTAGTTCTGCAAAAATAATTGAAAAAGGTAGTTTATTACTAGGAATGTATGATACTGCGGGTTTAAAATCATCAATCAATACTAAAGTAATGTCTTGTAATCAAGCTATTGCTTTCGCAAAATTAGATGATAAAATCACAAATACTATATATGTTTATTATGTAATTCAAAATTTAAGATCAATGCTATTGAATCAACAAAGAGGCGTACGTCAAAAAAATTTTAACTTATCGATGATTAAAAATATTGCCATCCCCCTTCCCCCTCTTTCCCTCCAAAACGAGTTCGCAGACTTTGTGGCTCAGGTTGACAAATCACAATTTGCTTGTCAGATGGCTATAAAACTGTGGAGAAATAGCTTAAAATCTAGTATAATATAGCTATCTATTTAGTCAAAGTGAGAGAAAAATGGGAAATTTTGATTTTCTTTTAAATAACGAGGAGTATGAATCTTTTTCGAGGCCCTGTATAGAAGCTGAAAATATGATTGGAGCATCCACTGTAGCGACAGCTTTCATGGCTCGTCGTGCCTTGGAGCAGGCTGTTCATTGGATTTATAGCCATGATTCCTATTTGGAAGCCCCTTATCGTGCTACCTTGTCTTCATTGGTGTGGGATGATGACTTTAGAGAAATCGTAGATCCAGAGCTTCATAGTCAGATGGTTCTCTTGATACGTTGGGGCAATCATGCTGCTCATGGTGGGGAGATCAAGGAACGTGAAGCGATTTAGCCTTACATCATTTGTACCAGTTCGTAAACTTTATTGATTACTGCTACAGCAATGAGTTTGTGGAACGTTTTTTTGACGAGAAGTTATTGCCAATTTCAGAGAATGTCAAGAAAAGAGAAACACCACAAGCCATGGTGGAACTGCAAGACAGTTTACCTGTTATGCCCGACTTTCATGAACAAATGGCTGTACAGTCCTTGGAAGTTCAAGAGAATTATACAGAAAAACGTGAAACTGCTGCTCAACGGCAAGAGGTTTCCTTTCATATCGATCAGTTATCTGAGGCTGAGACGAGAAAACTTTTTATTGACATTGATTTACGATTAGCGGGTTGGAAATTTGAAGAAAATTGTCGAGTTGAAGTCGCTGTTAATGGACTGAAACACGGTTCAGGAACAGGTTATTGTGATTATGTCCTTTATGGTAAAAATGGAAAGATTTTAGCAATTATTGAAGCTAAAAAGGCTGCAGTTAATCCAGAAGTTGGTGAGGTACAAGTCAAGGAATATGCTAATGCGCTAGAGGAAAAAATAGGTTACCAACCGATTTGTTTTATTACAAATGGCCTCAAGCACTACATTCTTGATGGTGTAAATCGTCGCCAGGTCGCAGGATTCTATTCTCAAGAAGAATTGCAATTATTGATGGACAGACGGCATTTGCAAAAACCTCTGGAGGATATTTCTAGTAAAATCAGAGACGATATTTCTGGCCGATATTACCAGAAACATGCGATTGCAAGTGTTTGTGAGGCTTTTTCCAACAATCGAAGACAAGCTCTTTTGGTAATGGCAACTGGTTCTGGGAAAACTCGAACAGCAGTTTCTCTTGTTGATATCCTATCACGTCACAATTGGGTCAAAAATGTTCTCTTTCTAGCTGACCGAACATCTCTTGTAAAACAAGCCTATGATTCATTTAGAAAATTACTTCCAGATCTTTCGGTTTGTAACTTTTTAGAGGATAAAGCTGGGGCACGATCAAGTCGTATGGTATTTTCCACTTATCCGACCATGATTGGAGCTATTAGTGATCAGGAAGAAGTTATTCAACGTCCTTTCACTGTTGGTCATTTTGATCTTATCATTATTGACGAGTCCCATCGGTCTATTTATCAAAAATACAAGGCCATTTTTGATTATTTTGATGCTAGAATCGTAGGGTTAACGGCCACACCTCGTCAGGACCTTGATAAAAATACTTATGGATTTTTTAACTTGGAAAATGGTGTTCCTACCTATGCTTATGATCTTGAAAAGGCTGTTGAGGATGGATACTTGGTATCCTATCATTCGATTGAAACCAAGTTAGAATTACCTACAGATGGGCTTCATTACGATGATCTATCCCAAGAAGATAAAGAATATTTTGATAGCCAATTTGAAGATGATAGTCTAGAAAAAGACATTGATGCTGGAGCTTTTAATTCCTTTATTTTTAATAAAGGTACAGTAGAGATTGTTCTAGATGAACTAATGACGAGAGGGATTCAGACGGCTTCGGGTGATGAGATTGGAAAAACTATCATCTTTGCCAAGAATCATCATCATGCTGAATTTATTAGAGAGATTTTTAATAAACGATATCCTGAAAAGGGGAGCGACTATGCTCAGGTGATTGATTACAGTATTAAACATTATCAGACCTTGATTGATGATTTTAAAATCAAAGAGAAATACCCTCAAATTGCAATTTCAGTTGACATGTTGGATACAGGTATTGATGTTCCAGAGGTTGTCAATTTAGTCTTTTTCAAGAAAGTGCGATCAAAAACAAAATTTTGGCAGATGATTGGTCGTGGAACCCGTCTCTGTAAAGATTTGTTTGGACCTGATCAGGATAAGGAAAACTTTTTGGTATTTGATTATGGTGACAACTTTGAATACTTCAAAGCAGATCCTAGAGAAGGAAATGGACGTCATATTGTTCCCTTGGCACAGCGTTTGTTTAATATCAAGGTGGACTTGATTCATGAACTGCAGGATCTTCACTATCAAGAGGATTCATTTGCAAGAGAGTATCGTCAGCAACTGGTCTCAGAACTTCATAGACATGTAGAGGACTTGAATGAGTTAGACTTTAGGGTTCGTATGGTTCTAGATACGGTTTATACCTATAAGAAATTAGAAAATTGGCAAAATCTTACAACGATTTCATGTGAAAATCTTCATACTCATATATCTCCTCTCATGTTTGATGAAGATAAAGAAAATGAAATGGCGAGACGATTTGATTTATGGATGTTAGAAATTCAAGTAGGACAACTAACCTCTAAGCCATCACGGACTCATATATTTCAAGTTATGAAAACTGCTCAGGCTCTTGCTTCTGTTGGCAATATCCCTCAGGTCTTTGCACAGGCTGAAATTATCAGGAAAGTTCAAGAACCTGAATTTTGGGAGGAAGTAAGCTTGTCTGAACTTGAAAAAATACGCCTTTCTCTAAGGGATTTATTGCAATTATTGGATAAAACGAGCCGAAAGGTATATTATGTCAATTTTGAAGATCGAATTCTGTCTACTGTATATGAAACCACCCCTTATTTGCAGGTAAATGATCTTCGATCCTATAACGAAAAAGTTGAACATTATTTGAAAGCTCATTTGGATGAGGAAGCAATTTCTAAATTGTATCATAACAAGAAGTTGACTGCACAAGATTTATTAGCTTTAGAAACTCTATTATGGGAAAAATTAGGAAGTAAAACTGACTATCAGCAGCACTATGAAAACAAGGCTATTCCTAGATTGGTTCGGGAGATTATTGGTTTGAATAGGGAGGCCGCTAATCAAGTGTTTTCTAAGTTCTTGTCAGATGAAAGCCTTAATGCTAAGCAAATTTCCTTTGTGAAATTGATTGTCGATTATGTCGTTGAAAATGGGTATATGGATAAGTCGATCCTGACACAAGAACCGTTTAAATCTTATGGATCCGTACAAGTACTATTTCAACATCAAATACCAATATTGAGGAATATTGTCCAAACAATTGACTTAATCAATAATCGCGCTGAAGAAGTAGCTTGAATATAGAAAGAGAACCACCATGCAAACACAAGTAGAAATGAATGTTCTGGTACCTGAAACTAGCAGAAATTGAGCGTGATTATGATGTTACAGTTTTATGGGCAATTGAGTCTGGTAGTCGCGCTTGGGGCTTTGAGTCTCCTGATAGCGACTTTGATGTGCGTTTCGTATACAAACACAAGCAAGATTTTTATCTAAGCTTGAACGATCATCGCGATGTCATCGAACTACCAATTGACGATACTTGGGATGTGAGTGGCTGGGATTTGGACAAGGCTTTAAAGTTGCTTTATAAGTCAAATCCAACCCTCTTTGAGTGGTTACAGTCACCAATCGTTTACCAGCAAGATGCAGATTTTATTAACCGTATCCGTCCGCTTGCCAGTCAGTATTTTTCCGAGAAAAAGATGCTCCACCATTACTTGAATACTGCTAGAACTCAAATGAATAAGTACCTTTCAGGAGATAAGGTCAAACCTAAAAAGTATTTCTATGCACTTCGTCCCATTTTAGCTTGTCGTTGGATTGAAAAATATCATTCTGTTCCACGGATTTTGTTTGATGATTTGGTCAAAGAACTCCTTCCTGATGAAATGAAAGAGCATGTGTCTAGCTTACTTGATTTAAAGGTAAAGGGACCTGAAGGTATGGAAATTGAGCCGATAGAGCCAATTCAGGACTTCATCATCAAAAATATCCAAGAGCTGGATGACTACGTCCAAAGTGTTACAGAGGAAAAGAAAGACTGGAAAGCTCTCAATCAATTTTTCCTTGAAGAATTAAGTCGTGACTGAGGTTAATTATGGGAAAATGGACTTGTAGATGTGGTCAAGCAATGAACGACCACAAAGCCCCTGATCCAAATGCTTATTCGGTTTATTCGGATGAGTTATTAGTAGAAATCATGAATAAAAAAGATGGTAATGATACAATTTCCTATGAAGACATTTCAGAGGCTTCCTTCTATATGTGGAAATGCCCAAATTGTGGTAGTTTTATGGTCTTTGGTGAAGAGGATAATAAAGATTGTTTCACTTTTTATGAGCGCCAGACCAGTGCAAAAGCTGACCCACTTTTCGATCCTGATCAAGAGTTAAATATTGTAGTTGTTGAGTTTCAAGAAGGTGGAAATGGTTATACTTATATCTGTGACGACCCAACTATTCATGTCGGGCATGCTGTGATTGTTCCAACCGGGAAGGAAAATACTGAAAAAAACTGCTTTAGTTGTTCAGAAGTATCATGCCCTACCAAAGGATATCACTTTTCCCGTCGAAAAGTTAAAACGTGTCATTCGTAGGTATTCAGATTTTGATCCACTGACTTCTACAATAGTTTGTGCAAATATAGTTAAACATGGGAGGATTTTAGATGCTTGCTCGAACAAAGTAAAAATAGAGTCTAAACAAATCTATAATGGAATTAAAACTCCCTTGGGACACTTTTGGTTAGAGTTAAATGGAGTTCCTATTCCAATGAAAATCACACAAATCCAAGCCAGAGATAAAAAGTATCAGGTGGATGGTGCCTTTTATATTAAGCCCGCCAAAGTAAACTATAGAAAATTCTTTACACTAGAGTTATGTGCAGATTTTGATATTGACGCCTCTCGTTGGATTGATGTTCTATCAGACGAAAATGTTTGGGGAAATACTTGGGAATTGAATGGTCTTCAATTTGGAATTACTGCAGGAGAGTCTCCAGAATTTGAAGACGAAGTTGTTGCAAGAAAGTATAGTCGTATCCCACTTTATTATGACTGGCATACTGAATTTGAAGATTATTATGGCTTCAGTTTAGCTTGGAAAAAATACGAGTCTGATAGTGATTTGTCGATTGATTTCTATACAACATAAGCTAGAGGAGAATAAGCATGAATCAAGCCTGGGAATTATTGTTTGAGGGGAAGATTGAAGAGGCCAAGAAATTAGTCTCAGAAACTTTCTCATTAGAAACTTGCAAGGATTACAGCCTTCTCAATTTGATGGGTTATATCAAGCTCTTTGAAAAAGACTATAAAGAAGCTTTACTGATTTATCAAATATCTTGAAATAGCAATATCAAGTCAAGATAAAGAAAATGAACATATAGGCTATCACCAGTTAGCCATGGTTTATCGTGAAATGAATGACTATCAAACAGCTCTTAACTATATCGATAAAGAGCGAGAAGTTATTGAAGATTCTTTTTCAGAGGATGCACTCAAATCTTCTGTCAATAATTATGAGCAAGGTTATTTACGATTAAAACTAGGGGAAATAGCAAAAGCAATCATGTATATGGAACAGTCCTTAAAACAAGCATTACAAACAGATGATCTGATAGCTCAAGCATGTTCCTATAGAGGTTTAGGTGAGATTTATTCTGCTGAAAATTCAGAAAAATCGCAAGAGAATTTTTTACAAGCTATCGAACTTTTTGAAAAAGCTGGCGATCAGATCGGAGCACAAGAAGTTAAAAGCTTATTAAACAAGAAAAAGTAGCCACCTCAGGCTACTTTTTAAAATTCTTTGTAAACATAAGTATTTTCGGGTTTGTCTACTTTGATGAAGGACTGGACTTCAAGGGTTGGGAGGACTTGGTTGAGTTCTTTGTGGTAGTGATTGCTAATCTTACCTTTGACTCTCACCCAAGTGTTATTTTCGTACTGATTGGTGTTTCCTGTAGTCAAAAGTCCAAAGACTCCTGAATCAGCGATACAGTGCATAATACCAAAGCGAAAAACAAATTGACTATTGGTATGATTTGGATCGTTGTAGACAAATCCAGTAAACTCGATTTCCTTACCTTCAAATTCGTTTGGAAAATCGTAGATAGCTTCCATGACCTCCAGGTAATTTTCATCATTGATAACTATACTAGATTGAGCTAAGTATTTATCAGCACTCTTACGAACAGTGTCTACATAAGCTGTGTGTGAATAAAACATACTCGTATCTGGTTTAAGATACTGACTGCTAGTTCCTTCACTTGCTTGGATTGCCTTATCAGTTCCTTCCGACAAAGGGAAATAATATCCTTTGGCCGATACTGTTTGCGAATCTAGAGCGACAGTTGGAAATGTAAATCCAACTAACAAGGGCAAACTTAAAAGGACAAAACTAGCAAGCTTGGCTGAAAAACTATGTAAGTGACTATGTTCTTTCAAACGCTTGAAGCAAATATAGGCTTGAACGATGGCTAGTAGCAAAGATAAAGACATAGTGATATAAGCTAGGTAAGAGTAGTGGAGGTTTAGATACTGATTGAGCTTACCTGATAGATGTAGATGAAGGGTTAAGAAAAAATAACTCATCAAAATAAAAAATCGTATCATAGCATCACCCCGACTATATAAGAATAGACAAGAACAACAAGAGTTACTATGGTCATGAACTGCCAGATAAAGCGAGTTTGAGATAATTCTTCATCATGAGTAGGTTCTTGACATCAAGCATGGGACCTATAACTAGAAAGGCAAGCACTGGAGCAAAGCCAAAACTTGATAGAAGAGAAGATCCGATAAAGGCATCCGCTTCACTACAGAGAGATAGTAGGAAGGATAAGACCATCAGAAGAACAATTGCAAGTAGTGGTGTTGCACTGATAGAAGTCAGAATCCGAGTTGGTACATAGACCTGGACAATGCTGGCAAACAGACAGCCAAAAACCAAGTAACGCCCCATATCAAAGAATTCATCAATAGCTTGGATGAAGATCTGAAGAAGTTTCTGACCTGAAGTCAAGTGAGAAAAATCATGCTCATGACAAGCCAATCTATTTTCCTTTTGGATAGGTCCCTCCCAGACAAAACCAAGAAAGATACCCAATATAGTAGCAACTAGAATCGCGCCCAAAGCACGTAGTAACACCATTTTAAATGAATTACCAAAGGCCGAATAAGTCGCAAAGAGTACGATGGGATTGATGATTGGAGCTGTGACCAAAAATGGGACAGCTGTATAGCTTGGAACCTTTTTTTCCAAGAAACGATTGATGATCGGAACAATTCCGCACTCACAAGATGGGAAGAGAAACCCTATAAATGTACCAAAAAAGATTCTCCCCAAGCGATTTTTAGGGAGAAATCTATAAACTTTCTCAGGAGTCACATAGACTTCGATAGCACCAGAAATAATGCTTCCAATCAAAACGAAGGGTAGGGCCTCAATGATGATTGATAGAAAAATAGCGCCAGCTTGTAAAATACTCGAAGGCAGACTTTGAAAAATCGTCATCTATTTTTTCTTTTCTGCCTTATCTTTCTTTTCTTTATCGTCTGGAAATGTCACTTGTTTCAAATCAGGGAGTTTAGCGAATTCTTCGAACATCTTGTCTAAGTCATCAGTTTTTGTAAATTTAACAGCCATTGGGCATACCTCAATTCTAATCGTTTCCTCTATTATACTATTATTTCAGCCAAAAGGTTTAATTTTAAATTGTTAAGACCAATGAATTTTAATCTTCAACAAATACCAAGCTAACTGTGACATTAATGAAAACAAGCTTTCTTCCTTATGGTATAATAGTTTTATGGATAAAAAATATGAAAAAATTTCCCAAGATTTGGGTGTAACCTTAAAGCAAATTGATACAGTTTTGTCTTTGACTGCAGAAGGAGCAACCATTCCCTTTATCGCTCGTTATCGGAAAGATATGACTGGAAGTTTGGATGAGGTGGCTATCAAGGCTATTATCGACCTTGATAAAAGTCTTACCAACCTCAATGTTCGTAAGGAAGCGGTCTTAGCTAAGATTCAAGAACAAGGAAAGTTGACCAAGGAATTGGAGGAGGCTATCCTAGCAGCTGAAAAACTAGCAGATGTAGAAGAACTCTATCTTCCCTATAAGGAAAAACGTCGTACAAAGGCAACCATTGCCCGTGAAGCCGGACTCTTTCCACTTGCTCGCTTGATTTTACAAAATGTTTCTAATTTAGAAGTTGAAGCAGAAAAATTTGTCTGTGAAGGTTTTTCTAGTGGCAAAGAAGCCTTGGCTGGGGCGGTAGATATCTTGGTTGAGGCGCTTTCAGAGGATCCTACACTTCGTGCTATTGCTTATCGCGAAGTCCTTGAAAATTCTAAAATCACTTCTCAACTGAAAGACGAAACTCTTGATGAAAAGCAGGTTTTTCAGATTTATTATGATTTTTCAGAGACAGTTGGCAACATGCAGGGCTATCGAACCTTGGCTCTCAATCGTGGGGAGAAGCTAGGCGTCTTAAAAGTAGGTTTTGAACATGCGACGGATCGTATCCTAGCTTTCTTTGCTGCTCGTTTCAAAGTTAAGAATGCCTATATTGATGAAGTTGTTCAACAGTCAGTTAAGAAAAAGGTCTTGCCTGCTATCGAGCGCCGTATTCGTACCGAACTTACAGAGAAGGCAGAAGAAGGAGCTATTCAACTATTTTCTGACAATTTGCGTAATCTCCTCTTGGTAGCACCTCTTAAAGGGCGCGTGGTTCTTGGATTTGACCCTGCCTTTCGTACAGGTGCCAAGCTCGCGGTCGTTGATGCGACTGGGAAATGCTGACAACCCAGGTCATTTATCCTGTCAAACCAGCCTCTGCCCGTCAGATTGAAGAAGCAAAGAGAGATTTGGCAGATTTGATTGGCCAATATGGTGTGGAAATCATTGCTATCGGTAATGGTACTGCTAGTCGTGAGAGCGAAGCCTTCGTTGCTGAAGTACTTAAAGATTTTCCTGAGGTCAGTTATGTCATTGTTAATGAGAGCGGTGCATCTGTCTACTCTGCTAGTGAACTTGCCCGTCAGGAGTTTCCAGAGTTAACTGTTGAAAAACGTTCTGCTATTTCAATCGCTCGTCGTTTGCAAGACCCACTTGCTGAATTGGTTAAAATTGACCCTAAATCCATCGGTGTTGGCCAGTATCAGCACGATGTTAGCCAAAAGAAACTATCTGAAAGTCTTGATTTCGTGGTAGATACAGTAGTTAACCAAGTCGGTGTCAATATCAATACAGCTAGTCCAGCCTTGCTTTCTCATGTCGCAGGGCTTAACAAAACTATTTCAGAAAATATTGTTAAGTATCGTGAAGAAGAAGGAAAAATCACCTCACGAGCTCAAATCAAGAAAGTTCCCCGTTTAGGTGCTAAAGCGTTTGAACAAGCTGCAGGATTCCTCCGTATCCCTGAAAGTAGCAATATCCTTGACAATACTGGTGTTCACCCAGAAAACTATGCTGCAGTCAAGGAACTCTTCAAACGTTTGGACATTAAAGAACTAAACGAAGAAGCACAAGCCAAACTCAAATCTATTTCAGTTAATGAAATGGCTCAAGAGCTAGACCTCGGTCAAGAAACACTTAAAGATATTATCGCAGACCTTCTCAAATCAGGTCGTGATTTCCGTGATTCTTTTGACGCTCCGGTTCTTCGTCAGGATGTCTTGGATATCAAAGACTTACAAGTTGGGCAAAAACTTGAAGGAGTTGTGCGCAACGTCGTTGACTTCGGTGCCTTTGTTGATATCGGTATCCATGAGGATGGTCTCATTCATATTTCTCACATGAGTAAGAAATTTATCAAACATCCAAGTCAAGTAGTATCGGTCGGCGATTTGGTAACCGTTTGGGTTAAAAAAATCGATGCTGACCGCGAAAAAGTGAATCTGTCGCTCCTAGCTCCTAATGAATCTAACTGATTACGTTAAACAGGTTTCTATAGAAGATTTTGGAAAACCTTTCAAACACCAAGCTCAATGGAATACTCGTCTACGGTCGACAGGTGGACGATTTTTCCCTAAGGATGGTCATTTGGATTTCAATCCCAAAGTATATCAAGAACTTGGTTTAGAGGTTTTTCGTAAAATTGTTCGTCATGAGCTCTGCCATTACCATCTTTACTTTGAAGGCAAGGGCTATCAGCATAAGGATTTGGCCTTTAAGCAACTTCTAAAAGAGGTCGACGGTCTCCGCTTTGTTCCTCCCTTGTCAAGTTCCAATCAAAAACCAAGCTTAGTCTATGCTTGTCAGTCTTGTCAGCAAATCTATCAAAGAAAGCGACGAATTGATACTAAACGTTATCGGTGTGGTCTCTGTCGTGGAAAGCTCCTCTTGTTAAATCGGCCTAAGGACTGATGTAGCAAATCTAGCATAGTGCTATACTAAGATTAAAAAATCCGAAAGAGGAATAAATTATGAATACAAAATTTTATAAATTGAGAAGAAATCGCATGATATCAGGTGTACTAGCTGGTCTATCTGATAAGTGGAATCTTGATGTAACCCTAGTTCGTTTCCTTTTTGCAATCTTTACAATCGCAAATTTTGGACTCGGGATTATTATCTACATTATCCTAGCTTCGATCCTACCAACAAAAGAAGATATCGAAGCTGAAATGTATGGAACAGGCCCACGCAAGATTAAAGAAGCCCAACCTATCAATGATGACGAAGGTTGGTTTTGGTAGTTTTACTTAATTGTTTATGTTTGGATAAAAAAAGATACCGCGCGGTATCTTTTTTAAATACTAAACAATTGTCCAAACAGATAGGTCACTCCCATGGTTAAAAGACCAATACAAAGGTTACGAATCATAGCTGTTTTGGTTGGGGCTTTCCCGAGTCTTGCACTGGTGTAACCTGTAATCAATAGAGAAATCGCAACGATAAAAACAGTAGCAGGGATTCGGTAGTCACTTGGAAAGATTGTAACGGAAAGCATTGGTGGTAAACTACCAAGAACAAAAGAGATGAAGCTAGAAATAGCAGCATGCCAAGGATTAGTAAATTCTTCGTACTCGATTCCGTATTTTTCCTCAACCAAAGCCTTGAGTGGATTTTTCAAAAAGGCTTTGTTGGTTAGTAGTTGAGCAGATGTTTCACACTCACCATTTTGAAGATAAGCTGCATAGAGGGATTTTTTAGCAGCATCCAAATCCTTATCTAAAAGAAGTTGTTCGCGGGCTACAGCGGCCTCTTCAGTGTCTTTCTGAGTGGATACAGATACATACTCGCCACCAGCCATAGAGAAGGCACCCGCTAAGATGGCAGCCAAACCTGAAAGAAAGATTATCCAGATATTGCTTGTCGCACTGGCAACCCCGATAACAACACCTGCGATGGAAATAATCCCATCATTAGCTCCTAGTACACCAGCACGCAAGATATTTAAACGGCCAGCGAAGTTTGAATCAATTTCATGTGTAATTTCTGACATAGTCTTCTCCTTTTTATCCATTATAAAGTATAGGAATAGCGAATACAAACTTTTTAAACTATCTGAAAAAAGTTTTTCAATTCTAATATATGCCATAGCTGTTGCTTATGCTAATATATAACAAAGTTGTATTTGTAACTGACTGCCATAGATGGTACAATTAATTTAATGAAATCTTTGGAGGTCTGATGATGACTCGTGAATTTAAATTTGAAACTCTTCAATTGCATGCAGGGCAAGTGGTAGATGCTACTACCAAGTCTCGTGCTGTCCCTATTTATCAAACAACATCTTTTGTATTTGAAGATACACAGGAGGGTGCAGACCTTTTTGCCCTTCAAAAAGCTGGAAATATCTATACTCGTATTACCAATCCAACAACTTCAGCCTTTGAAGAGCGTATTGCAGCACTAGAAGGCGGAGTAGGTGCACTTGCCACAGCTTCTGGAATGGCAGCTCTTACGTATACTATCCTTGGACTTGCTCACGCAGGAGACCACGTGGTTGCAGCTTCAACTATCTACGGTGGGACCTTTAACCTTTTGAAAGAAACCCTTCCTCGATACGGAATCACCACAACTTTTGTTGATATTGATAATCTAGAAGAAGTAGAGGCAGCGATTAAAGATAATACCAAACTTGTCTTGATTGAAACTTTGGGTAATCCAGTTATCAACATTCCTGATATTGAAAAAATAGCTGAAATTGCTCACAAACACCAAATTCCTTTAGTTTCTGATAATACTTTTGCAACACCATATCTCATCAATGTCTTTTCTCACGGTGTAGATATCGCAGTCCACTCGGCTACTAAGTTTATCGGAGGACACGGTACAACAATTGGTGGTGTCATTGTTGATAGCGGTAAGTTTGACTGGGCTGCTTCAGGGAAATTCCCTCAATTCGTCAATGAAGATCCAAGCTACCACAATATCAGCTATACTCGTGATGTTGGTGCTGCAGCTTTTATCGTTGCTGCTCGCGTGCAATTGCTTCGCGATATGGGAGCCGCCCTTTCACCATTTAACTCATTCTTGCTCTTACAAGGTCTTGAAACACTATCTCTCCGTGTTGAACGCCATGTGCAAAACGCTGAGAAATCGTTGATTTCCTTGTGAACCATCCAAAGGTTGAAAAAGTCAACTATCCAAAATTACCTGATAGCCCTTACCATGCCTTGGCGGAGAAATATTTACCAAAAGGTGTTGGTTCAATCTTTACTTTCCACGTTAAAGGTGGAGAAGCAGAAGCACGTAAGGTGATTGACAACTTGGAAATCTTTTCAAACTTAGCCAATGTAGCAGATGCTAAATCATTGGTCGTTCATCCAGCAACTACAACACATGCTCAGTTGTCTGACTCAGATCTAGAGGCAGCAGGAGTAACTAAAAATCAAATCCGTCTTTCAATCGGTCTTGAAAATGTCGATGATTTGATTGAAGATTTGCGACTTGCACTTGAAAAGATTTAAAAACACTTAAAATTTATCTGGTTTAAGATCCTTCTCACGAATAATTAAGTGAGGAGGATTTTTATGTATAGTATTTCATTTCAAGAAGATTCGCTCTTGCCAAGGGAACGCTTGGTAACAGAAGGAGTAGAGTGTTTGAGTAATCAGGAGTTACTAGCCATTTTGTTACGAACAGGGACTCGTCAATCTACTGTTTTTGAAATCGCACAAAAAGTATTGAATCAATTAAATTGCTTAACTGATTTGAAAAAAATGACCTTGCAAGAACTACAGAGTTTATCAGGTATCGGTAGAGTAAAAGCTATTGAATTGCAAGCTATGATAGAGCTAGGAAGTCGTATTCATAAACAAGAAACCATTGAGGCAGAGAGTATTCTTAGTAGTCAAAGACTGGCTAAAAAGATGCAAGCTGAACTGGGAGATAAAAAACAAGAGCACCTGGTGGCGCTCTATCTGAATACTCAAAATCAAATCATTCATCAGCAAACCATTTTTATCGGTTCAGCTACTAGAAGTATTGCTGAACCACGGGAAATTCTCCACTATGCTTTGAAGCATATGGCAACATCTGTGATTCTGGTTCATAATCATCCATCTGGTGCTGTCATGCCGAGTAGAAATGATGACCATGTTACGAAGCTTGTTAAAGAAGCCTGCGAATTAATGGGGTTGGTCTTATTGGACCATCTAATTGTTTCACATTCCGATTATTTTAGTTACCGTGAGAAGACGGATCTGGTGTAAAAAACCTGTATATGATACAGGTTTTACAATTCATTGACGACATAGTCGAAAAGTGTTTTATCTTTGGGGCGATTTTCAAAGAGAAATTCTGGATGCCATTGAACACCGAGGTAAGGGAAACCATCAGTCGTTGTTACAGCCTCAATAATACCATCTTTAGGATCATGAGCTACAACCTTGAGATTTGGAGCTAGGTCCTTAATACTCTGATGGTGGAAAGAGTTGATATGAGAGATTTCTCCATAGATTTCTTGAAGAATAGTATCAGGCTCGGTGACAAGACGCTGAGTAGTGTATTCAGCCGAACTATCTTGCCAATGGTCTTCGATATCTTGATAAAGTGTTCCACCCATGGCAACGTTAAAGAGCTGAGTGCCACGACAAACAGAAAAAATTGGTTTATTTTGTTTAATGGCTTCTTTGATAAGTGCTAGTTCAAAAATATCCCTTTGAAGGTGGTAGTCGTCGCTATCAATAGCTTTTGACTCACCATAGTACTTAGGATCAACATTTTGCCCACCAGTTAGAATAAGTTTATCAATCAAACCAATGTAGTAACTGGCCATTTCTTCATCACCAATCGGTAGGATAATGGGTATACCTCCAGCTTTCTTAACCCCTTCAACAAAGCCTTTTGCAGCATAACTCATCATAAGATCATCATCTGGATGCGGGGTTTCATTTCCTGTAATCCCAATAACTGGTTTATTCATAAATATTTACACTTTCTAATCCTCTTTACGCATGAAATAGAGGAGAGTTTGAAGTTCGCTTGTAAGATCGACATACTGAACAACCACGTCTTTAGGAAGATGTAGTGAACAGGTGAAAAACTAAGAATACCCTTGATTCCGGCGTCAACCAATAGTTCAGCAACTTCTTGAGATTTTATACTAGGGACAGTAAGAATAGCAGTTTTAACATCACTATCTTTGATTTTGTCTTTTATTTGAGAGATTCCATAGATTGGAACACCGTCAGGAGTCTTGGTACCAACCTCAGGATGGTCATCTAGGTCAAAAGCCATAATGATTTTCATCTTGTTACGCTCATGAAAACGGTAGTGGAGAAGAGCGTGCCCCATATTTCCGATACCTACCAGCATAACATTAGTTATAGAATTATCATTTAAAAGATCAGCGAAAAAATTCATGAGCTTTTTAACATCGTATCCAAAACCACGTCGTCCAAGTTCCCCAAAGTAGGAGAAGTCTCGACGAACCGTTGCAGAATCAATTCCAATTGCCTCTGCGATTTGTTTGGAATTAGCTCTTTCAATTTTCTCAGCATTAAATCTTTTAAAAATACGGTAATAGAGAGAAAGTCTCTTTGCTGTTGCTTTAGGAATAGCAGACTGTTTTTCTTTCACAAAATCACAACCTTTCTATTTACTATTTTATATAAAGCTTGTGAAAATAGCAACAATAACGAAAAAAAACTAAGAAAAATCTTAGTTTTTTTTCGTGGTAAGATTTCAAAAAACGATAGAGATCACCAAGAAGCCCTTGATAGATCTCAACTCCATTGTGTGTTAATGAAGTGATAAGAGTCGTATCAGGAAGGGTTACACAACCTGATAGAGAAAGCATGAGTGCTTCATAATCTTCATATTCTTGCACACGTTCAACTTTATAAGGATCCTTGTAAGTTAATCGAAACATAACGACCTTTTATCTTTCACTTTTTGTAAATACACCACGTTCAACAAGACTATCCATCAAGAAGTAGAATTTCTCTTGGTGAATATGTGTTTCCTCAGACTTAAAAATGTCAACTAAACGAAGGCCAAATTTATCTGTGATATTGATTTTTGCACCTGTCAGGTCTCTGTTGATGATAATCTTAAGCTGGAACCCTTCTCCACTATTTGGGACTTTTTCAAGAAGACGTGTCAGTTCATAGTTACCAACTTTAGTTTCAAAAAAAGTATTATCTTTTAGAGTGAACTTTTTGACGGTTGGGCTAAGTGTGTAATCATAACGGCAATTTTTGAGACTAATAGTTTTTTCGAATGCCATTGAGTTATCCTCCAATGATTTCTTTTAGAGTTTGTGCGAGAGTGATCATTTCTTGCTCTGTATTTTGAGGTGAAATGCTGACGCGAACGGATTCGTGTAAGCGAGGAGAGTCTTCTCCGTAGAAAGCCTGAAGAACATGACTAACCTGAACGACACCTGCAGTACAAGCAGAACCAGTTGAAATAGAAATCCCTTCAAGATCCAGACGAAGAAGTAGTAGATCATTTCGTTGACCTGGAAATCCAATATTAAGGACATAAGGTAGCTGATCTTTCCCTTGATTGAGGTAATAGTCTGTCTCAGCCATTTCCTTTAAGAAGGTGTCTTTTAGTTGTTGAACTTTTTTAAAGTTTTGTGCTTGGTTTTCAAGATCATCCTTTAGAGCTGCTACCATTCCTACAATGGCAGGAAGATTTTCTGTTCCTGCTCTTTTTTTCTGCTCTTGATCACCACCATGAAGGTAGGAATCAAAATCTGTAGATGCAGCATAGAGAAAACCAACTCCTTTTGGACCATAAAATTTGTGTGCAGAAGCACTGAGAAAATCAATTCCCAATTCTTCGGGAAGTATCTCTAATTTACCGATTGCCTGAACTGCATCGACATGATAGACGGCTGGATGATTTTTTAGAACCTCACCAATTTCAGCAATAGGTAACAGTGTACCAGTTTCATTGTTGGCAAACATAGTAGAAACAAGAATGGTATCTTCACGCAGTGCATTTTTGACTTGGTCTGCAGTGATTTCTTGATGTTCAGGCTGTAAAATAGTCACTTCAAAACCGAAATTTTCAACCAAGTATTTGATGGGTTCTAGAACAGCATGGTGCTCAATCGCAGTAGTGATAATGTGCTTCCCACGATTTTGATGGCGAAGGCAGTAGCCGATGATAGCAGTATTATTGCTTTCAGTACCACCAGTGGTAAAGAATATATGTTGTGGCTTTGTTCCTAGTAAACTTGCTAGTTCTTGACGAGCTTCTCGTAATAGTTTACCTGCTTGACGCCCATGGCCATGAATACTAGAAGGGTTGCCATAAGTTTCTTGCATGACTTGAGTCATTGCTGAGATAGCTACTGAAGACATCGGAGTCGTTGCAGCATTATCCAAATAAATCAAAAACTCACCTAATTTCTATTTAAATAGTGGACTAACTGGTTTTCTTTCATGAATACGAACCATAGCATCACCAATCAATTCACTAGCAGTGATGTATTGTACGTTTTTAGGTTTTCTACTTTCTGTCACAACAGAATCTGTAACCAAGATTTCCTTGATATTTGTTGCATCTAATAACTCTGCAGCACCGTTAACGAATAGTCCATGACTTGAAACTGCATAGATTTCAGTTGCACCGTCACGTTCTAAGATTTTAGCAGCTTCAGAGAAGGTACGGCCAGTATTCAGAATGTCATCGATTAAGATTGCTTTCTTACCTTCAACCTCCCCGATAATGTAACCTTGACTGCGTTCAGAATCATCTTGTGCATAATCAATGATGGCAATTGGAGCATCTAGGTATTCTGCAAGACTACGAGCACGTTTTACACCAGAGTTTTTAGGACTGACAACAACCACATCTGAACCAGTCAAACCTTTATCGCAGTAGTGTTTGGCAAAAAGCGGGATTGTGTAGAGGTTATCTACAGGAATGTCAAAGAATCCTTGAACCTGAACGGCATGGAGGTCAAGTGTCAATACACGACTAACTCCGGCTTTGACCAACATATTTGCAACCAGTTTTGCAGTAAGTGGTTCGCGTGAAGAAGCGATACGATCTTGGCGAGCGTAGCCGAAGTATGGAAGTACAACGTTAATAGTATTAGCACTAGCGCGAACACAAGCATCAACCATAATCAAGAGTTCCATCAAGTGGTTATTTACTGGATAACTAGTTGATTGGATGATATAAACATCATATCCACGAACACTTTCTTCGATGTTAACTTGGATTTCACCATCTGAAAATTGGCGTGAAGATACTTTCCAAGTGGAACACCTGCAGCATCTGCGATTCTTTGAGCAATTTCCTGGTTGGAAGATAGTGCGAAAAGTTTCATGTTTTTTGTATCTGACATCGATAAACCGTCCTCTTTAAACTAAGTGAATCGCTGTAGTGAAACACTTTTAGTGATAAATGCTCTCTACAACAGATTCTATTATTTTTCATCCCTTTTATTTTATCAAAAAAAGAAGATTATTTCAGTATTTTTTCATATTTTCTATAAAACGAACCAATTTTGAGGGAGCTTTTTTGTAATGGATTTCATTGTCTTGTAAAAATTCTTGGAAGTCAAGACTTCCTTGGTTGCCATCTTCCACTTCTAATTCAAGCTCATAGTCAACAATATCAAAGTATTGGCTCTGATCAAGTGCCATGAGTCCGATCGGAGTTTGCTTTTCGTAACGAACAGTAGTTAGGCAACCTAAAACTACCCAGCCACTGGTTGAAAGTCCACGGCTAGTCAATTCGTCAAGAATCATTCCTTGTGGAAGTTTACATTCTTTAAGACAATGGTTTGCTTCCTCAAGACTGAGATCTTGATTGTACTCCATATTTCCAACTTTTTGTGGGATTTTTATGGTCAATTCAGCGCTATTTTCAAAAGTACGAATGCGCATAGCGATTTTATGTTTGCGAAGGTAAAAATCAGGCGTGTCTAGGTAGTAATTTTTTTGTGTAATAGGTGTGACTCCTGAAAAGTGCTCCTGCAATCTTTGATATTCATCCTTGATTAGAAGTGTTTTCATTTCAATTTCTAAATGTTTCATTTTTTTTTACTTTTTCCTTATCTTTGAAAGCGATTGTATGGTATAATAAGCATTGTATTTATTGTATAAGATTTTTCCTAGAAAATCAAAAACTAGATAAATCAAAGTGTATAGAGAATTGGATGAAAAAGATATATGATTACAGAATGGGAAGAATTTTTAGATCCTTACATTCAGGCTGTCGGAGAGCTGAAGATAAAACTCCGAGGTATTCGAAAACAATACCGCAAACAAAATAAACATTCTCCAATTGAGTTTGTAACTGGTCGAGTCAAACCGATCGAAAGTATAAAAGAAAAAATGGCTCGTCGAGGGATTGGATACGATACGTTGGAACAGGACTTGCAAGATATTGCAGGTTTACGCGTCATGGTTCAATTTGTAGATGACGTGAGCGAGGTTGTTGCCATCCTTCGTAAGAGGCAAGACATGAGAGTGGTACAAGAACGTGACTACATCACTCATCGAAAGGCTTCAGGCTATCGTTCTTACCATTTGATTATTGAGTATACTGTTGACACGATCAAGGGGGCAAGAACGATTCTGGTGGAGATTCAGATTCGTACCTTGGCTATGAATTTCTGGGCTACCATCGAGCATTCTCTCAATTATAAATATCAAGGCGATTTTCCAGAAGAAATTAAGAAACGCTTGGAAATTACAGCAAGGATATCCCATCAATTGGATGAAGAAATGAGTAAAATTCGTGATGATATCCAGGAAGCACAGGCACTCTTTGATCCATTGTATAGAAAGTTAAATGACGGGGTAGGTAATAGTGACGATACCGATGAAGAATACAGGTAAACGAATTGATCTAATCGCTAATCGCAAACCTCAAAGTCAAAGAGTCTTATATGAATTAAGAGATCGACTAAAAAAGAATAACTTTATATTAAATGATAAACATCCCGATATCGTGATTTCCATAGGTGGGGATGGGATGCTTTTGTCTGCTTTTTCACAAGTATGAAGACCAGCTGGATAAGGTTCGCTTCGTTGGTGTTCACACGGGTCATTTAGGTTTCTATACGGATTACCGTGATTTTGAACTGGACCAATTGGTTACTAATTTACAGTTGGATACTGGGGCTCGTGTGTCTTATCCACTTTTTAAATGTAAAGATATTTTTTTGGAAAATGGAGAAGTGAAAATTTTTCCGAGCTTTGAATGAGGCTAGCATTCGGAGAGCTGATAGAACTATGGTTGCCGATATTATCATTAACCAAGTGCCATTTGAACGTTTTAGAGGAGATGGCCTGACGGTATCGACGCCAACTGGGAGTACAGCCTATAATAAATCTCTTGGTGGAGCTGTTTTGCATCCTACCATTGAGGCCCTACAATTAACAGAAATTGCGAGTCTCAACAATCGTGTCTACCGAACCTTAGGTTCGTCTATCATTGTGCCTAAGAAGGATAAGATTGAATTGATACCGACTCGCAATGATTATCATACGATTTCTGTTGACAATAGCATTTATTCTTACCGTAATATTGAAAGAATAGAATACCAAATAGACCACCACAAGATTCACTTTGTCGCAACACCAAGCCATACTAGTTTTTGGAATCGTGTCAAGGATGCCTTTATTGGTGAGGTGGATGAATGAGATTTGAATTTATTGCTGACGAACATGTCAAGGTAAAGACCTTTTTAAAAAAGCATGAAGTCTCTAAAGGTTTGCTAGCCAAAATCAAGTTTCGAGGTGGAGATATTCGCGTAAACGGTCATCCACAAAATGCAACCTATCTCTTGGATATAGGAGATGTGGTTGTCATCGACATTCCTCCTGAGGAAGGTTTCGAGACACTGGAAGCAATAGATTATCCACTGGATATTCTGTTTGAGGATGATCATTTCTTAATTCTAAACAAACCCTTTGGTGTGGCCTCGATTCCTAGTGTCAATCATTCCAATACCATTGCTAACTTTATCAAGGGATACTATGTGAAACAGAACTATGAAAATCAGCAGGTTCACATTGTAACCAGACTAGATCGAGACACTTCGGGTTTGATGCTTTTTGCGAAACATGGTTATGCTCATGCTAGACTAGACAAACAATTGCAAAAGAAAGCCATTGAAAAGCGATACTTTGCTCTGGTTAAAGGAGATGGTTTTCTGGAACCTCAAGGTGAGATTATTGCACCGATTGCCCGTGACGAAGATTCAATCATTACTAGACGAGTTGCAAAAGGTGGTAAGTATGCCCATACTTCCTATCGTATAGTGGAGTCTTATGGCAATATTCATCTAGTTGATATTCGACTGCACACAGGAAGGACACACCAGATTCGTGTCCATTTCTCCCATATCGGTTTCCCTTTGCTTGGTGATGACCTATATGGTGGTAGTCTTGAACATGGCATAGAGCGTCAAGCTCTGCATTGCCATTACTTATCGTTTTATCATCCTTTTCTTGAAGAGCAGTTGGAGATGGAAAGTCCACTGCCGGATGATTTCAACACCCTTATTACTCAGTTATCAAATAATAATTTATCTTAAAAGGAGTCAAACTCATGGAAGTTTTTGAAAGTTTAAAAGCCAACCTAGTTGGTAAAAATGCACGTATTGTTTTGCCTGAAGGTGAAGAACCACGTATTCTTCAAGCTACAAAACGCATCGTAAAAGAAACAGATGTTATCCCTGTCCTACTAGGAAATCCTGACAAAATTAAAATTTATCTTGAAATCGAAGGAATCATGGATGGTTATGAAGTCATCGACCCAGCCCACTACCCTCAATTTGAAGACATGGTAGCATCACTTGTAGAACGTCGTAAAGGAAATGACTGAAGAAGAAGCTCGTGAAATCTTGGTTAAAGACGTGAACTATTTTGGTGTTATGTTGGTATACATGGGCTTGGTAGATGGAATGGTTTCAGGAGCTATTCACTCTACTGCGGCAACTGTTCGTCCAGCCCTTCAAATCATTAAAACACGTCCAAATGTTAGTCGTACTTCAGGTGCCTTCCTTATGGTTCGTGGCACTGAGCGTTACCTATTTGGTGACTGTGCCATCAATATCAATCCTGATGCTGAAGCTTTGGCAGAAATTGCGATTAACTCTGCAATTACAGCTAAGATGTTTGGTATCGAACCAAAAATTGCTATGCTAAGCTATTCAACTAAAGGTTCTGGTTTTGGTGAAAGCGTAGATAAAGTTGTTGAAGCAACTAAGATTGCTCATGATCTTCGTCCTGACCTTGAAATCGATGGGGAATTGCAATTTGATGCTGCCTTCGTTCCAGAAACAGCTGCTCTCAAGGCACCAGGAAGCAAGGTTGCTGGACAAGCAAACGTCTTTATCTTCCCAAGGTATCGAAGCAGGAAATATTGGCTACAAGATGGCAGAACGTCTTGGTGGCTTTGCAGCGGTTGGTCCAGTATTGCAAGGTTTGAACAAACCAGTTAATGACCTTTCTCGTGGATGTAATTCAGATGACGTCTTCAAACTTACTCTAATCACAGCAGCACAAGCTGTACACCAATAAAATACAAGATAGCTCCTTTTCTGTTAAAGGAGCTTTTCGTTGAATTTCAAATCTAAAGATGATAAAATGTATTTACAAATCATCTTTACAAAGAGGTATTAATCATGGCAAGTACTCAACCTGTTAATTTTAGAGCAGATTCGACTTTTTACCAACAAACGAAAGAAATCATAGCTGATGAAAAGTTAACCCTATCAGATATTTTTAATGCTGCACTTCGTAAAATTGCGACAGGTGCGGTTGATCCCAAAGAGTTCGTATTTAGTGATTTACAAGAGACTCAATATCAGGTTGCTTTTGAAGACTTGAAAAAGGAAATCTTGATGGGACATCAAGAAATTGAGCAAGATAAACTAACGTCTTTGGCAGATGTAAGAAAGGAATTTGGACTTGACTAATCATAAGCGTTACCATGTTTCTCTTACGGATCAAGCTAAGAAAGACTTGAGAGAAATACATGATTATATTGTACTGAATTTTTACAGCCAGCAATCTGCCGATAGTAAACTAGACCTTATTCTAACGGCACTAGAAACTTTAGAAACCTTTCCAGAAGCATGTCCTTTGGTTTCAAGTCGAGGTTATGGTGAATTAACAGATGACGGAAAACGTTATCGATATATGCCAATTGAAAATTACTTAGCTTTTTATTATATTGACAAATATGAGGTTTATGTCTCCAGAATTTTAAATTCCAAGCAGAATTGGGCTAAGTTATTCAATAAGTAGAGGTAAAATTTTTTAAATTTTTTTGAATCATTTAGTCCCACTCTTTGTCCCCCCAAGAAAGGAAGTTTTTAAAATTGAAATACAAATTTCTATTATTCGACCTCGATCACACCTTACTCAATTTTGATGCTGCTGAGGATATAGCTCTAACGCAACTCTTAGAAGAAGAAGGAGTAGAGGATATCCAAACTTACAAAGATTATTATGTGCCCATGAACAAAGCCCTTTGGAAGGATTTGGAACAGAAAAAAATTACAAAGGCTGAGTTAATAAACACTCGTTTTGAAAAATTGTTTGCTCATTTTGGTATTGAAAAAGATGGGTCCTACTTAGCAGAGCGCTACCAGTTTTTCCTATCAAAACAGGGACAAACTTTCCCAGGTGTGGAAGATTTATTAAAAACTTTGATACATCAGGGCTATGAACTCTATGCTGCGACAAATGGAATTACCCTTATTCAAACAGGTCGTTTGGAACAATCTGGTATTTCACCATTTTTCAAGGAGATTTTCATTTCAGAACAGCTCCATACGCAAAAACCAGATGCTGCATTTTATGAGAAAATTGGAGCTCGAATCCCTAACTTTGATAAAAATCATGCCCTTATGATTGGTGATTCCTTATCAGCTGATATTCAGGGGGGAAATAATGCTGGCATCGATACCATCTGGTACAATCCTCATCATCTGGAAAATAAAACCCAAGCCCAGCCAACTTATGAAGTGCATTCTTACAAAGATTTGCTGAATTGTTTGGGGGAACTTTAAAAATTACAAAATATTAAAGGTTCTGGAAAAGATGGAGCATGGAGTTCAAGAAATTTTGATAATGTTTTGAAAGCGTTTTATTTTTTGATATAATAAATCATACAAGGATATAATGACAAGAATATTGTGATTGTCATGTATCGTTAAGCTCTCAATGGTCATTGAAGCGATAGTACTGTTTATCAAATAGATGTTAAAAAAGGGGCATCAAAGCTAGTGAATTATTTGCCTATTAAGCTGCTAGACAAATTGGAAAGTCTTATATAACCAAGAATTTTCAATTCGGATACTAGTAACAAATATTACTCTTCTCAGTTACTTGCAACAGGGATTAACCTGTGACTGGAGTAGATATGGGTACCTAAGATTGGGCTTATTCTATTCATCTGTTTGAACGTCTTAAATTGGTATAAAAAAGCTATATAGGAGCAAATCAGTATGATATTGAAAAGAAATAAAAAAGCCATGAACTTCATGTTGATGTTAATAAGTGCTTGTTGCTGCTTTATTTTGCTAAGTGCCTGTCAGTCAAATAAGGTAAATTCGGTAGATGATTATAAAATGGCTATCTGGGATAGCGATAAAATAGCTGTCTTTGATGATTATGATTTAAATGAGTTCAAGGGTAATATTGCCAGAAAAGAAAAATATATCTATTGGGCTGAAAGTTTTTCAGAAGCAGGAGCCTATTCAACTGCAAAAACAAAAGATACCCCTGCTCTAAAAAGATTTGTAGCTAGAATTAATAAGGAAAATTTAAGTGAAACATTTAAATTAGCAGAAGGAAATGATGCTTACGCATCCATAACAGATGGGGATTATTTATATGCAACTGCTGTCTTTACAGATAGAATTGAATTTTATAAATATGATAACAATTTAGAAGTTGTCACTAATGTTACCATGAAAAATGATGGTCAACTAAATGCTAGTCAACAGTTTGTTATTGTAGATAATTATTTATACTTACTTGTAACCACATTGGATTTATCAACTCAAGTTCCTAATGCTGAAATTTGGAAAATGGATAAAGAGTTTAACATCGTCGAAAAATATAATCTAGACGAAACATCAGCATATATAAGAATGGTTAATGTAGATGATGTCTTGTATATTGTGGAAGCACTTGATGGACGTAGTTCTAATGGGGAATATAAGTCAGGAAATAAACTATTGGTTTTTGATTTAAAGAGTCAAAACAAGAATTATATCGATATTCCTGATAAGTATCCAACAAATATTCACTATGATGCTAAAAATAACCAATTGATTATAGAGAATGAGGGGGTGTATAATGGCGAATTTTCCTTTACTACAGTCAATCTAGACAATTTAGAAAAGGATATTATTCATCTGGAAGGCTTTAGTACAGAGCAATATATTGCACCTTATTTTACATTTAAAGACAACATCTATTATTTTTTATTTAATGATTCTCTGGTTAAGTATGATATTGTTGATAAGAAACAAACCATTATCAATCTAGAAAAAAATATAAGATAAAAAGACGCACATTATTTGATTGTTAAATAGATTATTTAGTAGGTTAAAAAAAATAAAAAGTTTAATCTAAAAGATCTAATTAAGTATAATTCTAGTAATCTAGTTTATTACAGATGATATAGAAAAAAATCTGCAAGGAAAAAGATTTGAAATATTTTATGATAGTTTTTGAAATGCTTAGCTATCTTTCTGATTGGTGAAGCTGTTATAGCGAAGCTTTTGTAAGATTTTTGTATTATCGACAAAAATTAACTGATGAATTTAAGACCTGTGTCACAAAGAAATTGAATAAATAGTTTAATGAAAATCTAAATAATCGAACTCAAATGATTTTCTATGAAATTGGCAAAGAATTTATCCTTACTAATACTTCACAGGGTATTGAATAAATACTCTTTTGTATAGATTCTTTGCAAAACCTAACAAAATATTTAAAACTGTTAAAAATTAGATTGGAGTCTATAAATTATGGGAACATGGGATGCAACAATTTTTGGAAATGACACTTCCTTAGATATTAAAGGGGAATTCTTCGAGAGATACAATCAAGGAGAAGATGCAAATACAATCAAAAATGACCTGACATCGGATTTATATGATGACGATATGTATGATGTCTTGTTCGCCTTAGCACACTGTTTATGGGAAGTTGGGCAATTAGATGATGAATTCTTGCTTGAAATTAAAGAAATCATTCTTAACAAAGAAGATTTAGAACTAGCCCAAGAATTAGGTGCTGATAGTGAATTTTTAGAACAAAGAGCTGAAAATCTAGAAAAGTTTTTAGAAAAAATTAGTGTAAAAAAAACTTAAATAACTAATTGCTTGTCTACCTCAGTCTGATATTAAAATGACCACAAAACCCACCATGAAAGATGTGCGATCAGCACGAATTCTTGATCCAAGTTTTCATAGTGCAGAATACAATTCATTTCGTGACTCTAAGTATTACTACTCTTTTGTAAATTGTATTTCAGGCTGTCTAAAAAGTTCTGCAACTAAAAAATTTGAAAAATACAATGATAGTGTTTTTGAAATAATAGGCTATCTTTCAGATTGGGGGAGTTGCTGTAGTATGGCTTCTGGAGGATTTGATTACTATAAACAAAAATCAAGTGATGAGTTTAAGATAAGCGTTGTAAAGGAATTGAATAAAAGATTTGATGAAAAACTTAATACTCGAACAGAATTGATTATTGATGAAATTGACAAAGAATTTATCCTTTCTAATATGAGAAATGGGGTTGAATAAAGGCTCTTTAGTATAAATTCTTTCTAAAACTTCTCAAAACTTAATAGATACTTTTAAAAGTGGTTTAGATAGCCACTTTTTGCTATAATAGAGGCAGTATAAACGAAGGAGAAAGCAATGGAACACTCATCCTGGCATGCTTTGATTAAAGAGCAATTACCTGAAGGTTATTTTGGGAAAATCAATCACTTTATGGAGCAGGTTTATGCTCATGGGATTGTTTATCCGCCTAAGGAAAAGGTTTTTCAGGCTCTTTTAACAACTCCTCTAGAAGAGGTTAAGGTGGTGATTCTGGGGCAGGATCCTTATCATGGGTCAGGTCAGGCGCAGGGATTGAGTTTTTCCGTTCCAGATTCTATTCCAGCCCCTCCTTCTTTGCAAAATATTTTAAAAGAACTTGCGGATGATATTGGGGTAAAACCGTCTCATGACTTGACCTCTTGGGCTGAGCAGGGAGTCTTGCTTCTCAATGCTTGCTTGACTGTCCCTGCTGGCCAGGCTAATGGTCATGCTGGTCAGATATGGGAACCATTTACAGATGCTATTATTAAGGTCGTCAATAACCTAGATAGACCAGTAGTTTGTACTTTGGGGAGCCTACGCCCGTAAGAAGAAGTCCTTGGTTAAAAATCCTCAGCACTTGATTATCGAATCAGCCCACCCAAGTCCTCTTTCTGTTTACAGAGGATTTTGGGGTTCTAAGCCTTTTTCTAAGGCCAATGCATTCTTAAAAGAAACAGGACAAGAGCCAATCGATTGGCTTAGATAAGGAGAGAATATGCCTCAGCTAGCGACAATTTGCTACATTGATAATGGAAAAGAATTGCTCATGCTTCATCGCAATAAAAAGCCTAATGATGTCCATGAAGGGAAATGGATAGGCGTAGGTGGAAAGTTAGAGCGTGGAGAAACTCCCCAAGAATGTGCTGCCCGCGAGATTTTAGAAGAAACAGGATTGAAGGCTAAGCCAGTTCTTAAAGGTGTAATCACCTTTCCTGAATTTACTCCTGACTTAGACTGGTACACCTATGTATTTAAGGTAACTGAGTTTGAAGGGGAGTTGATTGACTGTAATGAAGGGACCTTAGAATGGGTTCCTTACGATGAGGTTCTCAGCAAGCCGACTTGGGAAGGGGATCATACCTTTGTCGAGTGGCTTTTAGAAGATAAACCATTCTTTTCAGCCAAATTTGTCTATGATGGTGATAAATTATTGGACACTCAAGTGGATTTCTACGAATAAAGGAGTAAAGTTATGTTAGTAATCAAAAATGGCCGTGTAATGGATCCTAAGTCTGGTTTGGATCAAGTCAGTGATATTTTAGTGGAAAATGGAAAAATCGTTAAAATCGCTCCTCGAATCGATGTTGAGGGAGTTCAAGTAATAGATGCTACTGGTCTTGTAGTTGCGCCTGGATTGGTGGATATCCATGTTCATTTCCGTGAACCTGGTCAAACTCATAAAGAAGACATTCATACAGGAGCACTAGCAGCAGCAGCAGGTGGTTTTACAACTGTCGTTATGATGGCTAATACCAATCCAACCATCTCAGATGTTGAGACTTTGCAGGAAGTACTTCAGTCTGCAGCCAAGGAAAAAATTAACGTAAAATCTGTAGCAACAATTACCAAGAACTTTAATGGCCAAGATTTGACAGACTTTAAGTCGCTTTTAGAAGCTGGAGCTGTTGGATTTTCTGATGATGGGATTCCACTTGAAAGCAGTAAAGTGGTCAAGGAAGCCATGGAAGAGGCTAAAAAGTTAAACACCTTTATCAGTCTGCACGAAGAAGATCCTGGACTGAATGGTACGCTAGGTTTTAATGAAAACATTGCTAAAGAACATTTCCATATCTGCGGTGCTACCGGGGTTGCAGAATATGCTATGATAGCTCGTGATGTCATGATTGCCTATGCAACCAAGGCTCATGTTCATATCCAGCATTTGTCAAAAGAAGAAAGTGTCAAAGTTGTGGAGTTTGCTCAAAATATGGGAGCAAACGTAACTGCAGAAGTAGCACCCCAGCATTTTTCTAAGACGGAAGCTCTTCTTTTGACTAAAGGAAGTAACGCTAAGATGAATCCACCTCTTCGTCTGGAGTCTGACCGTCGTGCAGTTATTGAAGGGCTTAAATCTGGAGTCATTTCTGTAATTGCTACTGACCACGCGCCTCACCATGCTGACGAAAAAAATGTTGAGGATATTACCAAAGCTCCATCTGGTATGACAGGTTTAGAAACTTCTTTGTCACTCGGTTTAACTTACTTAGTCGAAGCTGGTGAGCTAACCCTGATGGAATTATTAGAAAAAATGACAGTAAACCCTGCCAAATTGTATCATTTTGAAGCAGGATATTTGGCTGAAAACGGCCCAGCTGATATTACAATTTTCGATGATAAAGCGGATCGAATCGTTGATACGCATTTTGCTTCTAAAGCAGCTAATTCACCATTCATTGGTGAACAATTAAAAGGGCAGGTTAAATATACTATCTGTATGGGACAAATCGTTTATCAAGCAGATTAGGAGCTTGAGGATGAATTATTTTCGTAAACTTAGAAATCGTAAACGAAATGCTTGCCATGGAGTATATTGTCAATCCGCTAACCGTGCTAAAATTCAGTATGAAACCAAGGAAAAAGCTGATCATGCTGTAGAGTATGATAATGGTGGCTTGGTTAGAAGCTATTATTGCGCCTCATGTAATTGCTGGCACACAACATCAAAAACTAGTAATCCACCTTTGAGCTTGAGAAAATACGGCTTAAAGCTTTTTGGCTTGGATGAAAAGAAGTAGAAAGAGTAGGTATGCATTCAACAGAAACTATTAAAGACAAAATCATCTTATTTTTAAAAATTTTCTTTCCTATTTTAATTTATCAATTCGCTAATTATTCCGCATCTTTTGTCGATACCACGATGACGGGCCAATATAATACTCTCGATCTAGCGGGTGTTTCAATTGCAACTAGCTTATGGAATCCTTTCTTTACCTTTTTGACTGGAATCGTCTCAGCCTTGGTCCCCATTATTGGTCACCATTTGGGACAAGGAAAAAAGAAAGAAGTTTCTTCGGATTTTTATCAATTTCTTTATTTGGCTTTAGCCTTATCTATCCTACTTTTTGGTTTGGTTTTCTTTTTAGCACCAATTGTGTTACAATTCATGGGACTGGAAGTGGCTGTATCCAGCGTTGCCATACGTTATCTGTGGCTCTTAGCCATCGGTATTATTCCTCTCTTACTTTTTAGTGTTATTCGTTCGCTACTTGATACGCTAGGACTGACAAAATTGTCTATGTATCTCATGCTTCTTTTACTTCCTTTAAATAGTGGATTTAACTATTTACTAATATATGGAGCTTTTGGTTTTCCTGAGTTAGGAGGTGCAGGAGCAGGTCTCGGGACTTCTCTTGCCTACTGGGCTTTGTTGCTGATTTCGGTTTTGGTCTTGTTAAAGCATAAAAAGCTCAAGAAATATCAACTCAAAAGACCTTTGCCCCTACAAATCAAAAAAATCAAGGAAGCTATTTATCTTGGTCTACCAATTGGTGGGACGGTATTTGCTGAAGTTGCCATTTTTTCAGTTGTTGGTTTGATTATGGCGAAATTCTCATCTCTTATTATTGCCAGTCATCAGTCAGCTATGAACTTTTCAAATTTGATGTATGCTTTTCCTATGAGTATTTCAACTGCTATGGCTATTGTGATTTCTTATGAGGTAGGAGCTAAACGATTAGACGATGCTAAACAGTATATCCATATTGGTCGTTTAGCAGCTATGGTGTTTGCAGTTTTAACACTTAGTTTTCTTTACATCTATCGTGAAAATGTAGCCAGACTATATGGTCAAGATCCAGAATTTATCCAACTAACAGCTTCTTTTATGACCTATAGCTTGTTCTTCCAGTTAGCTGATACCTTTGCGGCACCTTTGCAAGGGATTTTAAGAGGTTACAAGGATACGATTGTTCCTTTTTGCCTTGGTCTTCTTGGATACTGGGGTGTTGGGATTCCGCTTGGCTTATATCTTGATTATTCGACTAGTTTAGGTGCGTACTCCTATTGGATTGCTCTCATCATTAGTTTAATGGTAAGTGGAATTCTTTATCAGTGGCGTTTACAAGTTATTATGAAAAGATTCAAATAATTTGTTAAAAAACGATGAAAATACAACTTGTGAAATTTGTATTTTATATAAAGAAAAGTCTTGATTTTACTGGCTTTTCTTTTTTTATATTGTGAAAAATTGCAGGCATATTTTTTGACACAAATTAACCTATACAGTAAAATGGAACTATAAGAATTTAAACTTAGAAAGGCAAGATTATGTCAACTTTAGATAAAAATCTTTTGCTTGAGATGTTCCGTAAGATGGAAGAAATTCGTCGTATGGACTTAAAAATTGCTCAATTAGTAAAAAAAGGAAAAGTGCCTGGTATGACGCACTTTTCTGTTGGTGAGGAAGCTGCCAGCGTTGGGGCTATGTTGGCTCTAAACGAGGATGACCTCATCACCTCAAATCACCGTGGTCACGGGCAAGCCATTGCTAAGGGAATCGACCTTAATGGGATGATGGCTGAAATTCTTGGTAAATACACTGGAACTTGTAAAGGTAAAGGTGGATCTATGCATATCGCAGACCTAGATGCAGGTAACCTTGGTGCTAATGGTATCGTAGGTGGTGGTATGGGGATTGCAGTTGGTGCCGCCCTTACACAACAAATGAAAAACACTGGCAAGATTGTCGTTTGCTTCTTTGGTGATGGTGCGACAAACGAAGGTGTTTTCCATGAAGCGGTGAATATGGCTTCTATTTGGAATCTTCCAGTGATTTTCTACTGTATCAATAATGGATATGGAATCTCTGCAGATATTAAGAAAATGACTAATGTCGAGCATATCCACGAACGTAGCGCAGCTTACGGTATTCCTGGTATGTTTATTGAAGATGGTAACAATGTAATCGATGTCTACGAAGGATTTAAGAAAGCAGTCGACCATGTTCGTTCTGGTAAAGGTCCTGTCTTAATCGAAAGTGTAACCTATCGTTGGCTTGGTCACTCATCATCAGACCCTGGTAAATATCGTACACGTGAAGAAGTAGAAGAGTGGAAAGAAAAAGATCCAATTGAAAATCTTCGTAAGTACCTTGTAGCAAATAATATTGCTAGTGCAGAAGAACTTGAAGAAATTCAGGCACAAGTTAAGGAAGCAGTGGAAGCATCTGTTAAATTTGCTGAAGAGAGTCCATTCCCTCCACTCGAATCAGCATTTGAAGATATTTACGCAGACTAAGGAGAAGTAGAGAAAATATGGAAACTAAATTAATGTCTTTCCGCGATACCATTATCCTTGCTATGTCTGAGGAAATGCGTCGTGATGAAAATGTGCTCTTGATGGGTGAAGATGTCGGTGTCTTTGGTGGAGACTTTGGTACATCTGTAGGTATGCTTGAAGAATTTGGACCAGAACGTGTACGTGACTGTCCAATTTCAGAAGCTGCAATTTCTGGTGCTGCTGCTGGTGCTGCTATGACTGGACTTCGTCCAATCGTTGATATGACTTTCATGGACTTTTCAGTTATTGCCATGGATAATATTGTCAACCAAGCAGCTAAAACTCGTTACATGTTTGGCGGTAAAGGTCAAGTGCCTATGACAATCCGCTGTGCAGCTGGTAACGGAGTTGGTTCTGCAGCTCAACACTCACAATCCTTGGAATCTTGGTTTACTCATATCCCAGGATTGAAGGTTGTAGCTCCAGGTACACCAGCTGATATGAAGGGACTTCTTAAGTCTTCTATCCGTGACAACAACCCTGTTATCATTCTTGAATACAAATCAGAATTCAACCAAAAAGGTGAAGTTCCTGTTGATCCAGACTTTACTATCCCACTTGGTGTCGGAGAAATCAAACGCGAAGGTACTGATGTAACAGTAGTAACCTACGGTAAAATGCTTCGTCGTGTTATGCAAGCAGCTGAAGAGTTAGCTGAAGAAGGCATCTCAGTAGAAGTAGTAGACCCACGTACTTTGGTTCCACTTGATAAAGACATCATTATTAATTCAGTTAAGAAGACTGGAAAAGTAGTTCTTGTCAACGATGCCCACAAGACAAGTGGTTTTATCGGTGAAATCTCAGCTATTATTTCAGAATCAGAAGCATTTGATTACTTAGACGCTCCAATCCGTCGATGCGCAGGTGAGGATGTACCAATGCCTTATGCACAAAATCTAGAAAATGCAATGATTCCGACAGTTGAAAGCATCAAAGATGCCATCCGTAAAACATATAATAAACAATAATACATAAAATAAATTATGTAAAAAATAATTAGACGAGAAGCTTTGTATCTTTTAGGTGCAGAGTCCTCTACGTCCTTGATATCTTAGATTAGAGCACGGGCTAAAAGCCCTTTGCATCATAAAATTGAACTCGGGCTAAAGTCTGTGTGAAAAAGATAAACTTTCCTGGAAACTAAAGTTTCTTCGTCAAGTTTCCTATTTTCACTGTGACTTTTGACGCCCTTAGTATCTTATAACTGAATCCGGACGGAGGACTGTGAAAAAAAGATAGATTTCCTCGTGTTCATCGAACACAGCGTCAATCTCCTATTTTTTCTTTGTCCTCTACGTCCTTAATATCTTATAATAGAATAGGAGAGGTCATGGCTGATGATAAGCTAAGAGCGACTCCTGCAGCTAGAAAATTAGCAGATGATTTAGGGATTAATCTCTACGAAATTTCTGGCTCAGGCGCAAACGGTCGTGTCCACAAAGAAGACGTGGAAACATATAAAGACACTAATGTGGTTCGCATTTCACCACTCGCAAAACGAATTGCACTAGAGCATAATATTGCTTGGCAAGAAATCCAAGGAACTGGTCACCGTGGTAAGATTATGAAGAAGGATGTTTTAGCCTTTCTTCCTGAAAATATCGAAAACGATACGATTAAATCACCTGCTCAAATTGAGAAAGTGGAAGAAGTTCCAGATAACGTAACACCTTATGGAGAAATCGAGCGTATTCCGATGACTCCTATGCGTAAAGTTATTGCTCAACGTATGGTTGAGTCTTACTTGACTGCTCCAACATTTACGCTTAACTACGATGTAGATATGTCTGAAATGCTTGCCCTTCGAAAGAAAGTGCTTGATCCAATCATGGAAGCAACTGGTAAGAAAATCACTGTTACAGATTTGCTTTCACTTGCGGTTGTCAAAACTCTTATGAAACATCCATATATCAACGCTTCGTTGACTGAAGATGGTAAGACAATCATCACTCATAATTATGTCAACCTTGCGATGGCAGTTGGTATGGATAATGGATTGATGACACCAGTTGTCTATAATGCAGAAAAAATGAGCTTGTCTGAGTTGGTAGTTGCATTTAAGGACGTTATTGGACGTACCTTGGAAGGAAAACTAGCTCCTAGCGAATTGCAAAATTCAACCTTCACCATCAGTAACTTGGGGATGTTTGGTGTTCAATCATTTGGTCCTATCATCAATCAACCAAACTCAGCAATTCTCGGGGTTAGCTCAACAGTTGAGAAACCAGTTGTAGTTAATGGAGAAATCGTGATTCGTCCAATTATGAGTCTTGGATTGACAATTGACCACCGTGTCGTAGATGGTATGGCTGGTGCTAAGTTTATGAAAGACTTAAAAGCTTTAATTGAAAACCCAATCTCAATGTTGGTTTAAAGTATTTGTTTTAGAAAAATAGATAGAGGAAGTAAGATATGGCCTTAGAAGTAATTATGCCAAAAGCCGGCGTGGATATGACAGAAGGACAAATCGTCCAATGGAATAAAAAAGTCGGAGAATTTGTAAAAGAAGGAGAAATCCTTTTGGAAATCATGACTGACAAAGTCAGCATGGAATTGGAAGCAGAAGAAGACGGTTATTTGATCGCTATCCTAAAAGGTGACGGAGAGACTGTCCCTGTTACTGAAGTTATCGGTTATCTTGGTGAAGAAGGGGAAAATATTCCTACAGCTGGAGCAGCATCATCAGAAGCTAGTCCAGCACCATCATCGACTCCTTCAAACGATGATGATAAGAGTGATGATGCTTATGATGTTGTTGTAATCGGTGGTGGACCTGCTGGTTATGTATCTGCTATTAAAGCTGCACAATTAGGTGGTAAGGTTGCTCTTGTTGAGAAATCTGAACTTGGTGGAACATGCTTGAACCGCGGATGTATCCCAACTAAGACTTACCTTCACAACGCTGAAATTATCGAAAATATCGGTCACGCTGCAAATCGTGGTATCGTAATTGAAAATCCTAACTTCACTGTTGACATGGACAAACTTTTAGAAACAAAATCTAAAGTTGTTAATACTCTTGTTGGTGGTGTTGCAGGACTACTTCGTAGCTATGGAGTTGATGTTCATAAGGGTATCGGTACTATTACTAAAGATAAGAATGTCTTGGTAAATGGTTCTGAATTGCTTGAAACTAAGAAGATTATCCTTGCTGGTGGTTCAAAAGTCAGCAAGATCAACGTTCCTGGTATGGAATCATCACTTGTGATGACTAGTGATGATATCCTTGAAATGAACGAAGTTCCAGAAAGCCTCGTCATCATTGGTGGTGGTGTTGTCGGAATCGAACTTGGTCAAGCCTTTATGACATTCGGTTCAAAAGTTACTGTTATCGAAATGATGGATCGTATTGTTCCAGCAATGGATGCAGAAGTATCTAAGAACCTTCGCTTGATCCTCGAGCGCAAAGGTATGACTATCTTGACGGGTACTAAACTTCAAGAAATCATTGAAGAAGATGGCAAACTCCGTATCAAGGTTGAAGGAAAAGATGATATCATCGCAAATAAAGCCCTTCTTTCAATCGGTCGTGTTCCAGATCTTGAAGGTATCGGAGAAGTTGAGTTTGAGTTAGACCGTGGTCGTATCAAGGTTAACGAGTACATGGAAACTTCTGTTCCTGGTATTTATGCACCAGGTGATATCAACGGTACTAAGATGTTGGCTCACGCTGCCTTCCGTATGGGTGAAGTAGCGGCTGAAAATGCTCTTAAAGGAAACCACGCTGTTGCCAAATTAAACTTAACTCCTGCAGCTATCTACACACTTCCAGAAGTAGCAGCAGTTGGTTTGACTGAAGAACAAGCTCGTGAGAAATACGATGTCCAGATCGGTAAATTCAACTTTGCAGCAAACGGTCGTGCAATTGCTTCTGATGCTGCTCAAGGATTTGTTAAAGTCATTGCAGACAAGAAATATGGTGAAATCCTTGGTGTTCATATCATTGGTCCTGCTGCTGCAGAGTTGATCAATGAAGCGTCAAGTATCATCGAAATGGAAATCACTGTTGAAGAAATGCTGAAGACAATCCACGGACACCCAACATACTCTGAAGTAATGTACGAAGCGTTTGCGGATGTTCTTGGAATGGCTATTCATTCACCTAAGAAAAAATAAACAAGTCTCTCAATAAAATTTTCTTAAAGTAGTACGGACGGCAGCGACCTCTATTAGAGTTCCATGCCTAAAAATTGAGCCTCTTGTCTCAATTTTTCCGAGAAATGTAACGATAACACGTTGCATTTCTTTTTACTACTTTTGAGAATTTGATTGCTATGAATAGAAATTAAAAAATTTTAGAAATACTATGAAATACATTATCAATCATTCAAACGACACTGCTTTTAATATCGCCTTGGAAGAATATGCCTTTAAACACCTTTTGGATGAGGATCAAATCTTCCTTCTTTGGATTAATAAACCATCTATCATTGTCGGTCGTCACCAGAACACTATCGAAGAAATCAATCGTGATTATGTTCGAGAAAATGGCATTGAGGTTGTCCGTCGGATCAGTGGTGGTGGAGCTGTTTACCATGATTTGAACAACCTTAACTATACAATCATCTCAAAAGAAGACGAAAATAAGGCCTTTGACTTCAAGAGCTTTTCTACTCCAGTAATCAATACACTTGCTCAACTTGGTGTTAAGGCTGAATTTACAGGCCGTAATGACCTTGAAATCGACGGTAAGAAATTCTGTGGAAATGCGCAAGCTTATATTAACGGACGTATCATGCACCATGGTTGCTTGCTCTTTGACGTTGATTTGTCTGTCCTTGCTAACGCACTCAAAGTTTCTAAAGATAAGTTTGAATCAAAAGGGGTTAAATCAGTCCGTGCTCGAGTAACTAATATTATCGATGAGTTGCCAGAAAAGATCACTGTTGAAGAATTCCGTGATTTACTCTTGGAATACATGAAAAAAGAATACCCTGAGATGACTGAGTATGTCTTCTCGGATGAAGAATTGGCTGAAATCAATCGAATCAAAGAAACTAAGTTTGGAACTTGGGACTGGAACTATGGGAAATCACCTGAATACAATGTCCGTCGTGGAACTAAATTCCCTAGCGGAAAGGTTGAAATCTTTGCGAATGTTATTGAGTCAAAAATTCAAGATATCAAGATTTACGGTGACTTTTTCGGTATCGAAGATGTTGCAGCAGCAGAAGATGTCCTTCGTGGTGTTAAATACGAACGCGAAGATGTTCTTAAAGCCCTTCAAACCATTAACTTAGGTCGTTATTTCGCAGGAATTACTGCTGAAGAAATTGCTGAAGCTGTGGTGGAATAAAGAAAAAGAAGTTGGTTAGTCCAACTTCTTTTTTTAGAATTGAATTTACATAATTTATATTATGTGACTCATAAACTATCTAAAGCGTTTTTCTGTTCGTCATTGACAATATGGGTATACAAGTCGGTAACTTGTGTGCTAGCATGTCCCAGCTGGTGGCTGACCAAAACTTGGGATTTGGTTGCATCATAGAGACGGGTTGCAAGAGTATGGCGCAGTTTGTGGGGAGTTACGCGGACTTTAAAGTCTTCTGAATACTTGGCCACCATCTTTTCAACACTAGAAGCATCAATCCGATTTGGAACACCTCGATACAAGGTCAGAAAGAGGGCTGTATCAGTCTTTTCTGTCTTATAACGTTTGTCTCGAATAGCAAGATATTGCTCTAAATAAGGCTTAGCAAAGGCAGCGACATTAACCGAGTCACGTTTTCCGCCCTTACGAGTAACATCGATGACCATCATTTTGAGATTGAGATCACGAAGATCTAGGTTAACTGCCTCAGAGAGACGGACACCAGAGGCAAGAAGGAGTGCAATAATGGCTAAATCTCGCTCCTTATTCTTGTTAAAGGACGATAAGGCTCGATTTGAGAGAGTTTTAGGGTATTCCTCATCTATATAATTCAAAAATCCCTCTGTTTCATCCCCTAAAAAGAGCTTTTGCTTGATATTTTCAGCTCGGGCCGCCAAGGTTTCTTTCTTTTTCTTGGTAGCAACCTTCTTCATAACATTACGGTAGAAATAAGGTTCACCTTGCTCGTTTTCAACTTCCTCAGTCAAATACTTATAAAGACTAGAAAGCGCTGATAAAGTACGGTTAATGGTTGTTTGAGAGACACCATTTTTAGTTGTATTAGCATTAAGCAGAGGACGTTCACGCAAGTAAAGGATAAAGGATTCCATGTCTTTCTTGGTCATGTGCTCCAGAACCTCTAAAGGGATATTAGCCATGGTGTCAGCATCTGATATTCCAGATTCCAAAACCCAGGTGAAAAATCGATCGTATTCCTTTAAGTATTCGTACAAGGTCGTAAAACTGTATGGTACAGCCAGTTTCGATTGATAGTATTCAAGAACATACCAGGGCATAACTTGTTTAAGTTTATCAATCCGTTCTAATAAGATCTCGCGTTTCATGTTTTTCTCCAAATCTTTCTATACTAGTAGTATAGCATAGCTAGATATTTTTTTCAAGAAAATTATAGTTTTTCGGAAAGATGTTGTAGGGGCTATGTAGGAATGGATAACTTAAAGACGATAACCAAAATTTTTTTAGAGCTAATCATTCTTAATTATGTACTTTATTTAAGTGAAAACTAAAAATTGTTCAAATGACATTAACTTTTTAGTTTTTTTCTATCAATGTTTAAATAACTTTTACATAAACTTATAATTTCTCTAAAATCAATAAAATCCAAATCAACAAAGTGATTTGGATTTTTTTAACTCTCTATTAAATGTTTAAAATTATTCTAAATACTATTTAATATGTTTTATACTTAACTTTGCTAGACATTACTAGATAACACGATGCAACAATAACAATAATTCTGATTAGATACATTCCGTAATGATCGTCACTCATAGTCAATTGAGAAAATACATTAATCATTGAATGAGTCATCACACAAATCCAGAGATTTTTTGTTTTTAAATAAAGAGCTGAAAGAATAAACGAATTTGTCAGCAACCCAAATAAAAAAGGTACTATTTGAAGGACGGCTAGAGAACCATCTATATAAAAGAAAAATAAATGCCAAATTGACCATATGATAAATGTTAAAATTGTCGCTTGAAAATAGTGGAACTTTTCTTGTAAAAGTGGCTGAAATACATATCTCCAACCAATTTCCTCCAAACCGCCAAATACAATAAACTTGAAAAACATCAGAAAAGGAAGATACCAGATAAATTGTACGATTTTCCCTCCCAAAAATAGAAAAGAGAAATCAAGAATAATAAGAAAAAATGCTAATAAATAATGTTTGTAACTGGTCTGAATGTTAAAAAAATCTTTTATTATTTTCTTTAAGTCAATCTCATAATAGCAAATGGAAACAATGCTACCCCATAAGGCTGTAGAGATTCCACCAATCATTACTCCGAAAACATTTACAAGAACAGAATGAACGCCAAAATGATTGCAGAAAAATACAACTAAACAAACTAATAATAATTGACTAAAAGTCCCAAGTAAATAAACTGCAAGAGCTTTATTTCTACTCATAGCATCTCCCTTTGGTTATAAAAAACAGTCTAAGAGTTACATTTTGAGCATAAATTAAACTATGTAATAAATATATCCTCTAATCTTTTTGTTTCTAAATATACATAACTTAAATTATGTTTTTATAGTAGTAAATCTTTCACTTTTCCAATTTCACTTTTTGGAATTACGAGATGGATCATATCACCTAGATACATTCTTGTAGATCCATTAACTGTCTTACTTTTACCGTTATGTACCTGGGTTGTGATAAGCACATTGTGTGGTAAATTGAGTTCATGTACCTGCTTACCAGCTATCTTATCAGAAACTGGGATTTCAATTAGGGTAACTTCTCCATCATCACTTGCGGTTTCTGGTAACATTTTCTCCAGCATGGCTTCATAGACGGGCGCCCCTTTGAGCAGGTCCATAACAATATAGGCAACTAGTGTTACCATCCCTAAAGGCATGAGATTGCGGATGTCACCAACCATTTCTGTCACAAGAATCATAGCTGTCAAAGGTGCTTTGAGATAGCCCCAAAATACCCGCTCATTCCAAGAATCACAAAGATAGGGAATTGCTGCTGTGTAACGAGGCCAAGATTGACACAAATAACACCAATCAGGGCACCAAGTAAGGATCCTAAAGCTAAAATTGGCAAGAAAATACCACCTGGCAGTCCACTACCATAACTGATCATACTCCAGATAAAACGAATGATGAAGTAAACTAAGAGAATTTGGAAACTATAATCTTGTTCTGTTAAGGATAAGACAACCTGATTGCCCCCACCAAGTATTTGAGGTAGGAATATTCCCACAGGAATAATCAGGATAAAAGCAAAAATTGGATGATAAGCTTTGTCAATGTGAACCTTTTTCCCAATCCAATCATAAACTTTGCCGACATTCAGAACCGCTTTCTCATAAAGAAAACCTGAGAGACCAAGAAAAATACCCATAAGCAGATAAATCCAATACTGACTCAAACTCATAAGAGGGATATTATCTGGCATATCAAGAACGGGTGTCAAGCCAAAGATAAGAAGAGAAACGAAGTTTGCTACTAGACTAGCAGCCAAGGTAGAAACCCAGAAGAATCGTGAAAAATGGTGATAGACTTCTTCTACTACAAATAATAACCCCGCAATCGGTGCATTAAAGGCTGCAGCAAGTCCAGCAGCAGCTCCGCTAGCAATCAAAGAACGCTCCTCAACAGGGCTAGACTTGAGCCATTTAGCAATTCCTTTTCCTCCAGCGGCACCTAGCTGAATACTGGGACCTTCACGACCGAGCATGAGCCCACTCGCAATGGCCAAGATACCTAGAATGTATTTTTTCCAGAGGACACTCCACCAGTTGAGAGACATGAGACCTTTTAACTCCGCTTCAACTTGAGGAATACCAGAACCTTTGATATCTTTTTCTGAGCGTGTTAATTTGGCACTAACTAAGCAAATTAGCATATAAAACAATAAAATAATCAATAGATTCCGTATCAGATTCTCTTGGTCTTGATAAAATCCTTGAACGATATGAAAGCCTTTTTCGATCAAAAATCGAAATGATCCTACAATAATTCCTACGACTAATCCGACAATAATACCTCGCCCTACTTGAGCTAAGATCGTACTGGACGCGAAGGCAAATTCTTTCTTGGAACTAAGTATTTCCGATTGTTCCTCCATAATTCTCTCCTTTAATTATCTTTTACTAATTTCTGAAACGATCGTTTTAATCGGTTCAAAACTGGTGCGATGAATAGGTGTGACACCATGCTTTTCAATTCCTTCTAGATGCTTAGCAGTTCCATAGCCAGCATTTTGAGCAAAATCATAACCTGGAAATTCTTCGTCATAGTTAGCCATGATCTTATCTCTTGTAACCTTCGCAACGATAGATGCTGCTGCAATAGATAAGGAGTTGGCATCCCCTTTGATGATGGATGTTTGAGAAATCGGCAAATCCAATGTCATAGCATCAATCAAAAGATGTTCTGGCTGAGATTCAAGTTGTGAGATAGCTTCCTTCATGGCAAGTTTCGTCGCTTCATAGATATTGACTTGATCAATGACATGATTATCCATAATCCCAATACCGATTGCTAGGGCATTATCTTTGACAGCCTGAAAAATCTCCTCATGTTTTTTCTTAGGTATCTTTTTACTGTCATTTAAGCCTTTAATCTTACAATTTTTGTGAAGAATGACTGCTGCAGCCACCACTGGACCAGCTAGCGGACCACGTCCAACCTCATCTACACCTGCAATTAGAGATATCCCTTTACTATATAGATCTTTTTCATAGCGAAGCATGGCTTCTAAGCGAAGATTTTCATCAATTTCTGCTTGGATGGCCTTTTTACGCTTTTCAATTTCCTTTTGGACACCTGAACGAGAATCTTTTTCAAATTCCTTGAACAAGGGACTTTCAAGTTCAGTTATCTTTGCTAATGCTTCTCTTATTTCTTTAATCGTTGCCATTGAGGTCTTCCAATGTATCTAATGTATAGTTGCCTAGTTTTCCATCACGAACTTCCTTGACAAAGAGGTTGTAAAATCGATCGTAATCATCACGGAAACCAAGGATACGCGTCATATCCATGATAATCTCGGGAGCCTCATCGTCCAGATTCATTTGTTTGAAACGTTCTTGAAGCTTATCGGGATAATGGGTTTTAAAGTAATTGAGACCGAAAATCGTTACTTCATCCATTGGAAGTAACTGATCCTTGATTGCTCCAGTAAGGGCAAGTTTAAGAGCGACCGTTTCATCTTCGAATTTTGGCCAGAGAATCCCTGGAGTATCCAAGATTTCCAAATCTTTATTTGTTTTGAGCCATTGTTGGCCTTTTGTCACACCTGGCTTGTTACCAACTACAGCAATTTTCTTACCAGCCAAACGGTTCATCAGGGTTGATTTACCAGCGTTTGGAATACCGATTATCATGGTGCGTAAGGTTTCAATTTGAATACCACGTTCTTTTTGACGGGCGATCTTATCTGCCATGAGTTTCTTAGCAGCATCCGTTACTACTTTTACTGTTATTTGTTCCTTAGAGTTGATAGCAAGTGTCTGAATACCTTGTGATTCAAAGTGCTGACGCCACTCTTTTGTCAATGTTGGGTCTGCAAGGTCTGCCTTGTTTAGAATCAATAGCCTTGGTTTGTCCCCGATGATTTTCGTCAGCATTGGATTTTGGCTAGACAAGGGCAAACGTGCATCTACTAAAACTGTCACAAAATCAACAAATTTTAAATTTTCCTGGACCTGACGACGCGCCTTGGACATATGTCCAGGAAACCATTGAATAGTTGCCATTCTGTAAAATTCCTTTCTTTTATTGGATTTGTACCTATTTTTTCATATTTAAAAATTAAATAGATATCCTTTTTTAAAAAAATAAATCACTATCTTTTATTATAACATGATTTCTCATATTTGACGCTTGATTCAATGCCGATTGTAAAATGTTTTCTAAGTCAATCAGTCACAAATTAAATTCCTCATTGTCTAAAACAATTGAAAAATAATAGTGTTCACCATGATCTTTAACATAGTTGCTGATATATTTTTCTGTTTGAATAATGGATTTACTGCTATCAATGGTTGGATCTTGTTTCTCGTAATACCAATGATCATAAGTATGTTTCAATTGGCCATTCTTGTAGCAAAAAACATCTCCACCTAGTATAATTTGATTATTGGCTTTGAGATTATCAAGTAAGTCTGGGATTACTAAATAATCATAAGCGTATGCGTTGATCCCTATGTGATTTAAATTTATCCCTCTTGTATCTATATGTTCAAAATTCTGCTTCATAAAGTTCATTTCTCAAGTTTCTCTTGATAAGCAAATCGATAACCACTTTGCAGTCGTTATCGATTTTAATGATTTTTAATCTTTTTCACCTAGCTGACTGTTGATTCTCATCATGATACTTGCAATTTTTTCTCCCCAGTATGGATCTGATGCATAAAGAAAATTCATCCCTGACGCTTTATTTCCAAGGTATGTTCTGCCATTATCGATGTAATTTTCGCGGATCCACTTGGCTGCACCTAAGATACCCTTATCAACATCGTCAAAGCTTTTTGCTGAATCATATGGTGTTGTATCATAAGCAGCGATACCAAAGAAGTTGTTTTTATCCTTAGCAATTTGGCTACGTCCCCATGAACTTTCTATGGCACTATGGGCGATTAGATAGAGAGCGTTGATCTGATAACGTTCTTCAGCTTCTTTAAAGATTGCTCCCTTACCTGCCAGACGACTTCCTTTGATATTCATAAGAGAATAGACTTTATCTAATTCTTCAGCTGTGTAATTGGTTGGTTTTCTTAAATCTCTAAATAAGAAAGGATTTTCAACTGTAAAGTTCTCAAAGTTCTTGCCATCAGCTGAATAGTATTTTTTACCAATTGCCATTGATGAGCTATGAGGTGCTACACGAATACTTGCGTAAGGTGATAACTCATGGTAAAGATAATTACCGTCAGTGGCATAGTGAGGAATGAAGTCACTATCTGAGCTGACTGCTACTAGATCACTCTTGTTCATATATCCTGAAAGGCCAGAAATTTGACCGGAAGTCGACCGTCTTTGGCTTCATCTCCATCAATCGCTACAATACTTCCTTGCGAAATATAGCTAAGTTTCTCACCAGAAGCACTATAGACATTTGCTGTAATTGGTTTTACTTTATAGTATGAGGCTGTATCAGTAATCCATTTTCCATTGCTTTGGAAAGTATAGTCTTTTCCATTAATGGTGAAGTTACCAGTTACATAGACTCCATCTTCTTTTAGATAATACCAAGCGTTGTAATCCTTATCGAAAATCCATTCATTTTTGGCCATATAACCAAAAGATTTGAGATAGTAAGAACCTACCCATTGATTTTCAGCATAGGTACCGTCCGACTTGAGGTAGAACCAACTCTTGTATTTTTCATCGAAAATCCATTCGCTTTTAGCCATGGCGCCACTATCTTTTAGATAGTATTTCTCTTTCCATTGGCTACTTAACATGACACCGTCTTTATTAAAATAGTACCATGAACCGCTAATTTTCTCCCACTTATCGCGAATAATTTTTCCTGATGCTGTAGCATAATACCACTTATCTTCGAGTTTTGCCCAGGCATTTTCTGCCATAGCTCCACTAGTCTTGAGAAGATAGTCTTTATAAATAGTAGCACTTAGCATGACACCAGATTCATCAAATCGATACCATAGGCCATCAATCTTTGCCCACTTGTCACGATTGATTTTACCTTCTTGATTTCCATAATACCATTTATCAGCAATTTTTACCCAGCTATTTTCAGCTAAGGCACCACTTGCTTTGAATAGATAATCATCGTAAACAGCATTGCTGATCATGATACCATTTTCATCGAATCGATACCAAACACCAGCTATCTTTTTCCAATTATTACGAGTAACTTTCCCGTCCTCAGTGGAATAATACCACTGGTTGTCAATTTTTACCCAAGAAGATTCTGTCAAAGCACCGCTATTATTCAATAGGTAATCATTAAAGATAGTATTACTAAGCATGATACCATCTTGATTAAAATAGTACCAAACACCAGCTATTTTTTTCCAATTCGAAACTGGCTGATTATCCTCATAATAACGCCATTGGTTATTTTCTTTTTGCCAACCTTCTTTGTTAACTACTTCTACTACTGTTTCTTTTGAAGGTTGTTCTTTGGTCTCTGGAGTTTGAGAAGTTGCTTTTTCAGCTTCGCTTTGATTTTTCTTTTCATTGCTTACTGTATTCGTAGCAATCTTTTCTGATGATTGAACATTATTGGTAGCTTGAGAATCCTCGGCATAGACGGTCGTTTTTGCAAAACCTGCCATAGAGAGGGCAACTGTACTTGCCAGCAATATTTTTTTCATTCTTTTCTCCTTACAAATACCTAAATAGTGGATTTGATGTTTCTATATATTGTGTAAAAAACAGTAATTATCCACTATATTATACAATATTCTGTAAAATATAAAAGTAGTATCTTTCAGAAGAAAAGAACTTGTAATATTTTTAAAATATTTTAGAAATAAAAGTCAATAAAAAGTAGTCGAACATCAGCTGAACGACTACTTTTTTATAACATTATGCCTGACCATAGACTTCTTTGCGATTTGTTTTAGTTGCTTTAGTAGAATTCTTCCAAAGGTTTGGATTGATGAAAATAGTGACGGTCGCTAGTATTGCAAAACCAATCCCAACATACCAGTAGGGTCTATCCAAGGTTGTAGAGCGTCCTGAAAGATTAACAATTCCTCGGAAAAGTGTACCCGCTGTAATAATCGCTACTGCCGAATTCCATAGATTTAGACTAATACGAGAGAAATGAGGGAGAACCTTGAGAAAGATTGCTAGTAGAATCCCCCCTACAAGAGGTGCTACAAATAAATAGTGCATATGAACAGAAGTTTCTCCAAAACTAAAAGCTTCATAAATTCTAGAAAATGCAAAGAAGAAAATAGTGATTAGTGTGTAAGAAATGACTGTTTTCTTAAAACGTTTTTTGCCAAGATTAGTAACCGATGTAGACAATGTCACTCACCGCCCTTTCTGAAATTTTGTTTCCACCAGTCGTTGGTTTATTGATAACCTGACCGTTGAAATAAAGTGTAGATGATCCACCGCCATCAAGATTGTAGGCAGCCTTTGCACCATAAGATTTCATGACTTCAGCTAGCTGATAAAGAGAGAGACCTTCACTTTCTGATGTACGTCCATCTGAAACAACGATGATATAGTGGTTTCATCGATAATACCAATAGCTGTACGAGGATTTGAAGCCATTGCTTGTCCTACTTCTGTATTGGTATCAACTGCAATTTCACCATTTTCGACCAAGTCTGGTCCAAAAGCCAAGAGATTGACGACACCGTCATTTACTAGTTGCTCAGCTGAAATCTGATCTTCGTAAATAACCTTGAAAGAGCCATCTTTATAAATAGCTAAGTCGCCATTGCTAGAATCTTCACGAACAGTATCACGATAAACAACTCCATTACGGATAACATAGCCTGTAGAGTTAGCACCATAGTAGTCCCCATTTACCGCTAAAATAGCATTATTGTTAGCTGCAGTTACAGAGGTTTTTGCAGTTACGTTTGTCCCATAGGCATTTTGAGCAAAGGCTGTTTTCAGATAATCTGGTGAATTCAGAGTTACATCTGCAACGTAGACTTGCGTATTATTGACCGTCGTTTCAGTCAAATTAATGGAAATATTGTCATCTTTATAACTGGAGTCTGTGACGGTAGCTGTCTTAGCAGCTTGACTTGCTGCTGCAGCATTGGAACTTGTGCTAGTTGTGGCAACTGTCGAGATAGTTTCAGCGAGGACAAAGGTCTTTAGCATTGAGTAACTAAAGGATCCTGTCAAGAGTAGGCCAAGAACTGAGGCGTAAGCATAGCGTTTTTTTAAAAATTTCATAATACAGTTGATGTCCTTTCCTTAAAGATGAATTTCTTCTGCACTGTCCAAGAGACAGCGAAGAGAAGGATGCCGACGATAACTTTGGCAATCAGAAGGTTGATTCCAAAGACTGTAAAGAAGAGACGAATCAGTAGCGTGTCTAAGACAAAGAGTCCGACTGCTAGACCAAGTACCCCATCCCTGTTTTTACAAGGCTATCGTCATTTTTAAATACTAGTTTTTTATTTGTAGAATAGTTAAAAATTGAGCTAGTTACACGAGCTACTCCGTTCGCTAGAAAAATTCGTAGACTCGTCGGAACTATCGGCAAAATCAAGATTGCTAGGGCGTAAACGACATAGTCTACAACAAAGCTACTGAGAGATGATAAGGCAAATTTAAAGATATTTTTATAAATCATGAGCCCGTCTTGGATTGGGCGAAAGTGTGAAGCCTCATTGTCATTAATATAGACAGTTTCAATAGGAACTTCTAAAATCTCATATTCTTTCGTTGCTTCGAGCAACATATTCATTTCATATTCGTAACGTTGGCCTTCAATCTTAAGCATAAACGGTATCAAGTTTGTAGTAAAAGCACGAAGACCTGTTTACGTATCTGTTACTCCTACTCCTGTTTGAAGCTTAAAGAGAGCTTTGGTTAAGCTGTTACCAAAACGGCTACGAAGGGGAACTTTTCCTGAAAAGGCACGTACACCCAAGATTAGCTTGTTTGGATTTTCGGAAGCTTTATTAGCCGTGCGGAAAATATCCCATACCTTGTGCTGTCCATCCGCATCTGCTGTGACAACCGTACCATAAATGTTTTGTTCTTGGATATAAGTAAAGGCTGTTTTTAGAGCCTGTCCTTTACCTTGGTTCACTTGGTGACGGATGACAGTAGCAAATTGTTTTGCTTTATCAAAGATTTTTTGGCACTCTGATGAACTGCCGTCGTCTATGACTAAGATATGAAAATCACTCTTTTCGTGAATTTTTTCGATGAGTTTGATAAGTTGCTTATCTGGTTGATAAGCTGGAATGACTATGTAGTTCATATAGATACCTCTTTCTTTGTTGATGGTATAACTATACAGAACATCGCTTAAAAATACCTTATATCAGTTTTCTTTAAGATAAGGTTTAAAAAACTTTAAGCTTAAGAAAGGACTTATTAATTAATTAATGAAAAATATGGTTTGAATTTTCAGATAAAAATAAATATACAAATTCCAAAAAAAATCTGTTTGGTACAGACTCTAACTATAGAAATATTGGGGACTACACTAAAAAGCCATCCAATTTGGATGACTTTTTTTAAAACTATTTACTTAGTTCTCTGATTTTTTACTTTTTTTGAAAAGTGAAATACCAAAGATTCCAGTTAAAATAGCAAGAAGATTCATACCTAATGGCGAATCAGAAGTTCCTGTATTTGGTAACTGAGTTTTTTCTGGAGCTGATTTTTGCTCAGTAGATTGAACATTTTCTGGTTGAACCGGATTTGGAGCTGGCTCTGGATCTGGGGTTGGTTTTGGATCTGGGGTTGGTTCTGGATCTGGGGTTGGTTCTGGATCTGGAGTTGGCTCTGGATTTGGGGTTGGTTCTGGATCTGGAGTTGGTTCTGGATCCGGAGTTGGTTCTGGATCTGGGGTTGGTTCTGGATCTGGAGTTGGCTCTGGATTTGGGGTTGGTTTTGGATCTGGGGTTGGTTCTGGATCTGGGGTTGGTTCTGGATCTGGAGTTGGCTCTGGATTTGGGGTTGGTTCTGGATCTGGAGTTGGTTCTGGATCCGGAGTTGGTTCTGGATCTGGGGTTGGTTCTGGATCTGGGGTTGGTTCTGGATCTGGAGTTGGCTCTGGATTTGGGGTTGGTTCTGGATCTGTCTCCTTCTCATACTCATAAATAACATGAGTTGTTCCTTCTTTTAGCTCACCTGTTTCTGGTGCAGATGTTGAAGAAACACCAACAAGATTGTATTTTTGACCATCTACAGTGATAGAAGATGGACGTTCATCCGTGTTCTCACCAGTATTATAGGTCACAAGTTTTCCATCAGATCCATAAATAGAAGTTAATGGTGTGTCTTTATAAGTTTCCTTGATAGATTGATTTGTTCCTTTGATCACATAATCCACCACTACATCTCCATAGCGAAGCGTAGAAACATCCTGGTCAGCCATATCTTCAAATTCTGAAGCATAGTATTTAACAGCAGGATTGTATTTCAAAGTAAAAATTTTAACATAATTAAAGAAGGTCTCAGGATTAATATTAACATCATGAGGAATAGTTCTCCAATCACCGTTATTTGGTGTGATATGAGTATTTTGGTTTGAAACTGACCTAATTAGATGGTCATTCTGAACATAAGTATCATCTACTAAACTTGGATTAGCTAGAGCACCATAAGTCAATTTCCCATTGCTGTCTTGATAATATGGTTGAATTTGATGATATTCTTCTAGACTTTGGCAACCTTCTTCATATGAACCAATCCCACCTTCTTGAGAACATTTCCAAGCAAATCTCACATCGATTGGTAAGTACTTGATCTTCTTAGCTTCCTCCAAGGATACGGTCACAGATACTCGAAGAGCTGTTGATCTCAATGTTTTTGAACTAACAGCATATGTACTAACTCTATCATTATAAGCTTCATAATAGCCATAATAGTCTGGATCAAAGGCAGAATCTTCATATTCCTTCATATTAACAACGGAAGGTTTCTTACCAGCTGCTAGTTCTTCTGAAGTTGGAACAATTTCCCCTTCATCAGTAGACTCACGATATTCATTATACGAACGCTCTTTCATTGGAACATTAACATCTACAGGATTTCCATTAGCATCACGAGTTCCAATCAAAGTGAAATCAGCTTTTGCACCTGAAATCTCAGGAATACGGATACGAATATCGCGAACAGTTTGACCTTCATCACTTGAGTGCATTCCTTTGAAGGCTACAGTGTAATTATAGACTACACTTTTACCATCTTCACTAAAATGTGCTGGAAGTCCTTCAACATTGACGTAACCATCTTCATCAATGATATTGCTACCATCTGGTTCGCAACTAGCGCCTGAGACAGAGCCTGTTGAAGTCCCAGGAGGGCAAGTTGAACCTTCTTTCCCGACAGTTGTACCTTCGCTATTAGTTGAGATTTCTTCAGTTTTATGTGAGGAAGCATTGGCATCCTCTTCGTCTGATTTTAGTGAGGTGTCACTAGTAGGGGCTGGTGCAACCATATTGTCTACTGAAGAAGTGTTCTCAGCATCAGTTGAATTAGTAATACCTAGTGTCACTGAAACATTTGCTGGTTCGCTATTAGTTTCTTCAGCTTGAACTACTGACTGAGAAACCAAATTTAGAGCAAAGACAGACATTGTAATGATGCCAAATTTAGTGAGTTTTTTCATACACTTTTTCTCCTTATATGAAAGGGATCATGCATAAACAAAATCCTATTCATTGATATTACTTTCACATAAATTATACTATATAAACGCCTTAGTTAGCAAACAATTACCTAATAAAGACTCCTTCATTCGGTTTTATCTCTTAATTTTTCAACGAAGAGATAGGCTGCGGGACAGGTTAAAGTATTTTTGATAGTCAGATTATTGATTTGATAAATCTTTTTTCGGTCGGTATGTGGAAATTCCCGACAGGCTTTGGGACGGACGTCGTAGATGGAACACAGATTATCGCCTCCTAGAAATGGACAGGGCATCGATTTGAAGACCTTATCTCCATCTTCATCTACTTGCAAAAACTCAGCTTCAAAGGCTGGCAATTTCATTTTAAAGTATTTTGCGATACGTGTGATATCTGCTTCTTTGAAGTCTGGACCAAGACTCTTGCAACAGTTAGCGCAGGCTGTACAATCAATTTCAGTAAAAACTTCTTGATGGATTTCAAGGGCAATTTTATCCAAATTCTTAGGTGCTTTCTTTTTCAGATTTCCTAAAAACTTCCGATGCTCTTTTTGTTTTTGCAAGGCTAGTTGGTGATAATATTCGATATCGATTTCTTTTGACATAGTTTCTTTAACATCCTTTCTGAAACTAGTATACCATAACTGAAAATAAATAAAAACTACTGCCATTAAGGCAATAGTTTTACAAGATTAGGTAACTTCTACTATTTCTACAGTATCTTTGCCAAGTAAGATTAAATATTTTTCAACTTGATTTATTTGATAAGAACAAGATAAGGCTTCAGCATATAATTCTAATTGACCACGATAACGTTCAACAAGTTGACTTGCATACTCGTAACGGTCTGTTTTATAGTCAAATAGAACAATCTTATCATCGTAAAGGAGATAACCATCTAAAATTCCACGGACAACAAAGTTTTCTTGGCTTTTCTCGTCTCTTTTTAACATTGAGAAAGGTTGTTCTCGATAGAGTTTATCTTGATTTGCAAGAATCTCTTGACCTAGAGCTGTATCAAAGAAGGACAAAATTTTTCCTAGATTGATTTTGGATTTGACATCCGAACTTACTTGAACTTGCTCTAAAGCCTCTTCTAAAGTCTCTAAAGTGGGGTTCTTTGCTAGATTAATTCTCTGCATGAGTTCATGGGTAGCACTACCAATCTCAGCACCAGTAACTTTCTTAGTTTTAGAGAAATCAGGAAGGTTGAATTGAACAGTGCTTTCTTTTAGTTGACTTTGACCAGCTACTACTACACCTTCCATATCCATGACTGGTTCATAGAACTTTTTAATTTGACTTGGGGTCTGAACACTCGGAAGATTAATCGCTGCTCTGTGGATTTCATTATATACTTCCACTTCTTTCAGCATTTCTAAAGCTTCCTTAATGGTATCAGATTGACGGTTATCTGCTTGGGATTGATCTTGAAGCTTACTTTTATTTTCCAAGACTCCGATCACTTCCTTGGTTAAGTCTTCTTCACCCTCAAAACGTACAGTGAAGTGCAAATCCTCCTTAGAAAATGCTTGGTAAATGGCCCAAATCCAGTCCTGGAAATTAGTAGCATCAAGTCTAGTTTCTCGAGTCAAAAGACCTTTTCCATTTGTCGGATATTCTTTAGACTCCAACTTTTCTCGAGAACCTTTCCCGACTAAATATAATTTTTTCTCAGCTCGCGTCATGGCTACATAAAGCAGACGCATGAGTTCAGAATAACTTGCTAACTGAAGTTCTTCTTCGTTTTGCGTATAGGTCAAGCTAGGGATAGATAATTTAATAGTAGATGGAATGTATTCCTCTTTGGCATCTGTAGCAACTCTAGCAACATACTTGAGACCAAGGCCATTTCTTCGACTTAGGATGACCTCAGACATGGAATCTTGCTTGTTGAATTGCTGATCAATGTTGAGGATAAAGACATAAGGAAACTCAAGGCCCTTACTTTTATGAATACTCATAAGTTCTACAGCATCCTTAGGTGGTGCCACAGCGACATTGGCAAGATCATGCTGGGCTTCCAAGACTTGGTCAATCATTCGAATAAAGCGAGATAATCCCTTGAAATTGCTCTTTTCAAACTGATCGGCTCTTAGGGCAAGGGCGTAGAGATTAGCCTGTCTAGCTTGACCATTTGGCAAAGCACCGACATAGTCATAGTAAAAGCGGTCGCTATAGATTTTCCAAATGAGATCATAAAGTGAATGCGTTTTGGAATACAAACGCCAATCTTGGACGGTTTCCATGAAAAAGCCTAGCTTCTTTTGTAATTCAGCTTTGATTAAATCCTTTTGAAGACCAATTTTCTCCTGAGCATTGACTAGTTTTTCATAAAAGTTCTCTTGAACCTTATCCTCAGAATTTTGAAGAGCTAGACGAGCCAATTCATCTTCATCAAAGCTAAACATAGGAGACTTCATTAAAGCAACTAAAGCGAAATCTTGAAGAGGGTTATGGATGACACGAAGGGTATCTAACATGACTTGGACTTCTAAAGACTGTAAATAGTTGCTTTGTGCACCATCTGTCTTGACTGGAATCCCATACTCAGACAAGGCAAGTAGAACCTGGTCATTGCGACTTCTGCTTGCAGTCAAAAGAGCAATATCCTTGAATGGCACACCTTTATCATTATGAAGATGCAATATCTCCTTAACCACCATCCGCATTTCACCAGTCAGTTTGTTGGTTACTAATTCCTCATCGTCATCACTATCATCAACCTTATCATATAAGAGAACTTCTGCCTTGTTCTCTGGATCTGGTTTAATGTCTGTATTTCCAAAAACAAGCTGGTGCATACCGTCATAAGAAATCTCTCCAACTTCCTCGTCCATAAGATGTTTAAAGACGTCATTAGTAGCATCAAGAACTTCTGAACTACTACGGAAATTTTCTTTAAGCAAAATTAACTGACCTTCTTTGCCATCTTGAGCAAAGCTATGAAATTTTTCATTGAAGATTTGGGGATCTGCCTGTCTAAATCGATAAATAGACTGCTTAATATCTCCTACCATAAAACGATTATGACCGTTTGAGAGGAGTTCCAGCATTCTTTCCTGGATGTGGTTGGTATCTTGGTACTCATCGACCATGACTTCGTAGAAACGTCCCTGATACTCTTGGCGTACCTGAGGAAAGTTTTCCAATATCTCAATGGTATAGTGGCTAATATCAGCAAATTCAAAGGCGTTTTCTTCACGTTTACGTTGTCGATAAGCTACAACAAAATCTCTCATGAAAACTTGGAAAGTCTTAGCCAAGTCCCAAGACTCTTGATGATATTCTTCCTGAAATTTCAATAACGTAATTTGATCATTTAGTGAGATCAGCTTTTCAAATTTTTCTTTTCTCTCTTGGTTGTAGACTTCTTTCAAGTCTTGTAGTTCAGCCTTACGACTAGCATTTGTAAGAGCACGACCTCCCTTATCCTTAGAGATACTAACAACTCGTTCTAACACTTTTTGGGTATTGGCAAAGGTTGATTTATCGCTTAAAGAACCGATTTCATCAAGAACTTGTTGAACAGATTCTAAATAAGCTGCTTTGCCAAATTCCTTTGCATCATTATCCAAATGATGGCGGAAAAAGCTTTCTAAATCCCACAGTTTCTCCTTTATATCGTCTACAAGGTTTTCTTTAGCAACTGTAAAATCAGCCTTTTCAAAACCTTTTAGAAAGGAATCTTCTAGCCAAGCCTGAGGATTGCTGGTAGATTGTAAAAAGTCATAAATCATATAGACCTGTTTACGCAGTCCACGCGCATCCTTGCTTCTACCTGCAAAGTTCTTAACCAGCTGACTAAACTTGCCTTGTTCTTTACCTTGGTAGTGACTTTCAAAAACTTGACGAAAGACCTCATTTTTTAAGAGGAGCTGCTCACTTTCATTCTGAAGAATACGAAAATTTGGAGAGAGGTCAAGGAGATAACCATGCTTGGTCAGGAATTTTTGGGTAAAAGAGTCCATGGTTCCAATCGCGGCATTGGGTAAATCAGCTAATTGTCTGCCGAGGTGTTTTTTTAGTTCCACACCTTGCGTTTCTTGGATTTGTTGGCTGATTTTCTTTTCCAAGCGTTCTTTTAACTCGGTCGCTGCCTTAACGGTAAAGGTAGAGATAAAGAGTTGGCGAATTTCTACACCACGCGCTAGTTGGTCAAGAATCCGTTCAGCCATGACAAAGGTTTTCCCTGAACCAGCTGAAGCTGAGACCAGAATATTTTGACCAGAGCTATAAATAGCTTGAATTTGTTCAGCTGTTTTCTTAGGTTTCTTGTTAGACTGAGCTTCTGCTACTTGCAAGGCTGCAATCTCTTCTTGGGTTAAAAATTTCATCGCTCCAACTCCTCTCTGATTTTATTAAACCAAGTTTCCTTGGCATTGCTCTTGGCAACTTTCTCTAACAATCTCGCCTGACCTAAATGATAATTGGCTTCAAAACCTGTAATAGCTTGATATTGTTGAACATAGGGTGCAATGCTTCTACCGTTTTCTGTATAAGGGTTGATCGCAAATTCACCAGATAAAATCTTCTCTGCCGCTTTTTTGTAGAGAAGGGCATTATAGTCCAACAATAACTGGAATTCCTCATCAGACAACTGATAAGACTTATTTTTATTGTAAAACTCTCCAAGGTTTTTTATCTCTTTTTCAAGAAAGAGGCCTTGGTATTTCATAGTCTTATTGGTTTCTGCTACTGCTTTAGAAAGAGTTTTTGCAGTTTGCAATGACTGAATTGGTTCAGCCATTTCTAGGTACATAGCTCCAAAGAAATCCGTATTCCCTTCTTGCTTGAGGGCAGCTAGATAGGTTGGTAATTGCGAATTAAGACCATTATAAAACATAGGGAACTTGAACTGAGTCAAAGAAGACTTATAATCTACAACACCGATAGCTCCATCTGATTTTAGACGGTCAATTCGGTCAACCTTACCACGAACATAGACATTTCGTCCGTTATCTAATTGAACAAAGGCTTGGTCCTTGCCACCAAAGACGGCTTCTTCCTGAATCGTTTCAACATCCGCATTATGTCGAAGAATGTGTCCTGTAGCGCGTGCGACATCCAAGAGGACTTCCTTAGTAAATTGAGCCTCCAAACTCTCCTGATAAATAGCTTGAAACTCACGTTCTTGACTGGTTTCAGAGATTGCATGCTCTAAACGACGATCAAAGGATTCATCGCTCGGCATTTTCAATGCCCGCTCAAAGATACGATGCAAGAAATTACCGTGACTTCTTGCATCAGGACGCAGACGCAATTCTTCTTGCAAGCCTAATACATAACGAAGGTAATAACTGTATTCATTACGGTAAAACTCCGTTAGTCCAGAAGTAGATAGATAAAAATCTTGATCTACAGGATACAAGGCTTTCAAAGTTTCAGAATCTAAAGTCTTGCTCTTTGGACTTGTTGGAAGGACGGGATTTTCCAAACCTTTGCCTTCCAACTTTTTACCCATCACACGAGCCAAAACCTTGACAAAGGTTAAGTCTTGGTCGCTTGTCTCACTCTCACCTTGCTGATGATAGGCAACAAGACTAGACAAAAGGCTGTGATAAGAACCAATGTCATCTTTCGATAGATTTTTTCGATCGATTCTTTTTTCAATCTTGGTAAATCCAAAATCCTGCAATTCTTTCAGATATACCGACTCTTTACTCTCATTTTCATTGAGTAAACTTGGTGCCGATAAGACCAATTGCTTCTTAGCAGAGTTTACCAAAGAAAGCATGGTATAGCGATTCTTCTTAAGATTTTCATGGCTAGCAATCAATAATTGAGAGCCATCTTCAGTACATTGGTTTAAAACTTCTCTTTCTTCGTCGCTCAATAAACTTGTATTTTGAGCGATTTTTGGCAAGTGATCTTGAGTCAAACCAATTGCATAGATGTAATCTGATGTTAAAGGTGCAATCAAATCATAACTTTGCACCAGGACAGTATCCACTGTTGCTGGAATTGTACGGTAATTTGACAATGACATCCCTGAATGAAGGAGAGCTAAGAAATCATCTAAAGCAACCTGAGTCCCCTCAAATACGGTCGCAAATTGTTCCATTACGTGGCAAAAGACTTTCCAGACCTCTTCTTGTCTTTCTTGCTCTGCCACTTCCATCGTTTCAGATAAGTTTTGCAGTTTCTTAGTCACAAAGGAATCCTTCAAAAAGTTATTCCATTTTGCAAGGATATTCTCAACCTTTTGCTTACGACTGGATAATAAAGTTTCTAGTGGATTTAGGACACGGACACGCAGCTCATTTAATTTATCTAAATCAAATTTTTCACGATGGTTTTTTGTAAATTCTTGTTTAAAGTTAGAAAGTCCATCAATACCTAAATAGCGGATATATTGTTCAAAGCTATCAATTTCCTCTTGACTAAGGTCGGTATACAATCCAGTGCGTAGGAGATTAATCAAATCTTCCTGACGGAAATTGTATCGTTTGAGACGTCCCACGGATTCTACAAATTGAGTCAAAGGATGGTGAGTCATAGACTCACTTTTACCCAGATAGAAGGGAATCTGATATTGATTAAAAATTGTCTGCAAAGACAGTTTATAAGACTCTAAGTCTCCTAGTAAGATACGAAAATTTTTGTAGCTTAGTTCAGGTTCTTGGTGCAATTTCTGGCGAATGCTACGAGCAACGAGCTCCAGCTCTTCTTTTTGTGTCAGACAAGACCAGATTTGCAAGTCCTTTCTATCCTTAGCATCCACTTCTAAGCTAATTTCAGAATAAACATAAGCACTTTCCAGTAATTTTGAGGCCTTGGCAAAGGCATCAAGCTTTTCCTGTTCTTGACATGCATCTTCTGCCTTGGTCTGATATTTAAAAGCTAAATGACGTAGAAATTCAACACTGGCTTGATAGAGGTTCCCTTCACTAAAAGGGGTATTATAAGCTTTCTTAGTCGCATATACACCAATGATAATTTCAACACCCTTACGATGAAGCAAATCCACTAGGTGTTCCTCTTCCGCAGAAAAACGGGTAAAACCATCAATGATTAGAGCAATCTGACTAAAATCACTACTTACCTTATTCTCTTCAATAGCATCAATCAGATACGATAATTGACTTCCTTGCGAAACTTGACCTTGATTTAGATAAGCTGTTACTTTTTCAAAAATCAAGAGTAAATCAGAGCGTTTATCAGCGTCAGATAGACTTTCTAAATCCAAAAAGCTCATCTTCGCAGTTGTAATTTCATGATAAATCTCAATCAGTTGTTGGATGAATTGCGGATCTTGCTTAATAGCCCCGTAAACACGGAAATCCTTAGGATCAATCTCGGATAGACATTTATAGAAAGCCATACCAAGACCGATATCATCGAGACTAGATCTCTCAGGAATATCATTTAAAACCAGATAACGAGCCATTTGAGCAAAGCGCGTGACTGTGATCGCAAAAGAAGCCTGCTGACTCAAGCACTCCAGCACGGCACGTTCCTTTTCAAAAGAAAGAGAGTTAGGGGCGATATAAAAGACTCGTTTACCTTGGTCAACTAGTCCTTGAGCCTCCTTGGTTAGGATTTCTGTCAAAGAAGTCCGAGTATCGGTATAAAGTAGTTTCATCTCTGCCTCATTTGATTTTTTCATTACCTTTCATTATACCATTTTTTGACTGCTAATCCTATAAATAGAGAGTTCTTAAACTACTGATAAAAAGTAAAATACCGGAAATTTCCGGAATTGATTGATAAGCACTAGCTTCATGAAAACAAGAGCACCCATAAATCCCAAAATGCAGTAATGTTAATCATGAAATGGAGCAAAACAGGATAATAGAGAGAATGAGTTTTTCGGTAGAGTAATGCTATAATTGCTCCTCCGCTTGCATAGGTGAAAAAGGCGAGGGGTGTTAAACCATCAGTAACATGGACATAGCCAAAGATACAGGCTGATAGTAAAACATCTCCATACCAAGGTGAATCTTTCAAAAAAGTATTCATCAGAACTCCTCGATAAACCAATTCTTCTGTAATTGGTCCTAGTAGACAAACAATAAGTAAAAGATAAGGTAACTCTTGTCGCCCTGTCATCTCAGTCAATTCATTTAAAGCGATTTGATTGGACGTTGCTGGGGTTAAAAAAGAAAACACAATATCTGAAAGATAACTGACTCCATAAGCAAGAAGCAAATAAACTAGATATCTCCATTTCCACTTCAACTCAAAAATTTTTCTACCTTCGAATACTAGTAAATATAGCATAGCTAGAAGAATAACGATAAACTCTAAAAAAGCAAGAATTTGAAAAAATTCTCGACTAGCAGCTACAAATCTAGCTGTAAAGTGATTAAAAATCCACCAAAACCAAGTCTTCCTATAAATGATTACCAATAAGGCTAGTAAAATCTGTACTACTCTTTTTTTCATGCCAAGTCCTCTGCTTTTTTATCCATTATCAGTATATTGCAAGTTTAGTATAGCATATATTTGCCAAAAAGCTTCTTCAAATCATGAATTGTAATTGAAACGTCCTAAATTGACATAGTAATCCTTATTTCCACTAAATTATGCTATAATATAGACAAAACACGTGAAAAGGAACTACTATGATTAAACTACTTGCCCTTGATATGGACGGAACTCTGCTCAACGAAGCCAAAGAAATTCCTCAGGCTCATATTGATGCCATTCATAAGGCTATCGAAAAAGGCGTCAAACTGGTTCTCTGTACTGGTCGTCCTCTCTTTGGGGTTCTTCCCTACTACAAGAAACTCGGTCTTGATTTGCAGAATGAATACGTTATTGTCAACAATGGTTGTTCTACCCACCAAACTAGTGATTGGGGCCTTGTTGACTGGAGAGAACTTAGCAAATCAGACATTGAATACCTAAATGAACTTGCTGAAAAGAGTGAGGTCCAATTGACTCTCTTTGACGAGGAACACTACTTCGTTCTCGGAGGCGAACCAAATCCTATCGTAAAATACGATGCGACACTCGTCTTTTCTGACCTGACTAAAATTTCACTAGAGGAAGCTACCAGTGGTAAATATCGCATGTTCCAGGGTATGTTCTTAGGTACAAAAGAACAAACAGATGATTTTGAACAACGATTTGCTGATGAACTTTGTCAGAGATTTAGCGGAGTTCGTTCACAACCAGTTATCTATGAAGCAATGCCACTCGGTACAACCAAGGCTTCTGCTCTTTCTCGTTTGGCTGAGATTTTGGATATCCAACCTTCTGAAATCATGGCCATGGGTGATGCCAATAACGATATTGAGATGTTAGAATTTGCAGGGCTTGGGATTGCCATGGGAAATGCTAGCGACTATGTCAAATCTCTTGCTGATGCCGTAACTGCTAGCAATGAAGAAGATGGTGTTGCACGCGCTATTGAGAAATATATTTTGTAGAAAATAAGCCCAGTCAACTAGTATTTCTAGCCAACTGGGCTTTTATTTTCTTTTAATTTAAAAACTTTAGAAACTCTTTAGAAATGCTTGACGATTCTTTGATATCTATGCTTTATACTAAAGTTATAAAAATAAAACATCTTATACTCTTCGAAAATCAAATTCAAACCACGTCAGCTTCGCCTTGCCGTACTCAAGTACAGCCTGCGGCTCGCTTCCTAGTTTGCTCTTTGATTTTTCATTGAGTATTAAAGGTTAAAGGAGAAAACTATGAAAACAGTCCTCGAAATCCATGGCTTGTCCAAACAATTTGGCAAACAACCTATTCTACAAGATCTTAGTCTCTCAGTTAAAGAAGGAGATATCTATGGACTTATCGGAAAAAATGGTGCTGGTAAAACAACTCTGATTAAAATCATTACCCAATTATTATCTGCTGACCATGGAACTATTTCCCTCTTTTCTAGTCAAGGGTATAAGGAGTGCACGAAAGCCCTATCTCGAGTAGGTTCAGTTATTGAATCCCCAGTAGCTCACAATCATTTAACAGCCTATCAAAATCTAAGATACTATTGTACTATTCGACATATCCCAAATGCTGATCAAGTTATTCAGGAAACATTAAAGTATGTGGGGTTAACCGATACAGGTAGAAAAGTTTTTCGAGATTTCTCTCTTGGAATGAAACAACGCTTAGGTATTGCGATTGCCCTCCTATCAAAGCCAGACTTTCTCATACTTGATGAACCTATCAATGGACTTGACCCAATCGGCATCAAAGAGTTTCGTCAAATGATTCAACGTCTGAATCAAGAACTAGGAATAACAATCCTCATCTCTAGTCATATCTTGTCAGAACTCTATCTGGTTGCCAATCGCTTTGGAATTCTTGACCAAGGGAAAATCATTCGAGAAATCAGTAAGGCCGAATTTGAGACACTTAATGAAGACTATATTGTTCTAAAAACAAGTGACAAAGAAAAAGCTAGTCAAATCCTAAAAGACAAAGTGCATCTTGAATTTAAAGTTGTTAATTCAGACAATGAGATTCATATTTTTAGTCATGAACAAGATGTCAAACGCATTCTCAAAGAACTTACTCTAGCAGATGTTGATGTGGATGAGATTTACTATGCTCGTCAAAATCTTGAAGAATACTTCACACAATTAGTAAAATAGGAGGAACACCATGATACACACAATTCAAGCAGACTTTTACCGTCTTTTCCGTTCCAAAGGTTTTTGGATTACAGAGATTGTTCTCTTTTCACTCATGTTAATGGGAGCTACTATTGGGGCTACAGGACATCTAATGTCAGTTGATACAACACCTCCAGAAACTGAACTTCCAAGTAAAGGCTGGGATGGTATTCAAGCCCTGATTAACGCATCTAGTCAAGGTTCAAACTTAGTTTTTCTCTGTATTATCCTTGCTTGCTTAGTTCTGGGAGTTGACCTTATCGGAAAACTCTATAAAAACAGTTTGACAGTGGGTGTTTCTCGTACAGAATTTTTCCTAGCCAAGTCAGTTGTATTAGCAAGTATCGCTCTAATGCAAATTCTTATTAGTCTGGTTATTGCTTTTGTACCAGCAACTATCCTAAACGGGGTTGGAACGATGCCAGAAGGATTTATTGGCAATCTCCTTCTAACAATTACTCTTCAATTCCTCTGCCTTCTAGCTTGGCTATCTATTGTGTCCTTCATTCTCTACGTGACTCATTCTTATTTGGCTGTTTTCATTGGCTATTTAATCAGTTCTATCTTGCTTTCAACGCCGATGCTTATCTTTCCAGATATCGAGATTTTACGCTATTTATCCTTGAATTTTGCCTATGCTATGACTGCCTATAGCCAGGCCGTTCTATACACCATTATCGTTACAGTGACTGTTATTCTATTCTTTACCATAAGTGGACTTGCTGTTTTCAAAAAGAAAAGCTTATAAAAATGACCTCCTCTGTTCAAAAAGAGGAGGTTGCTTGTTTTAAAAGAGAATTCTAACTGTAAACCAAGCACCATCTGTACTTAGTTGTAGTTCTGCACCAAGGAGATGGGATAATTCTTCTGTAATATAAAGACCTAAACCAGAGGATTCTTCTGTATCTGAGAGGTTTTCAGAGTAAAATCGTTGACTGAGATTTTCAATTTTGCGAATCGGTTGTTTAACCAGATTAGCAATTTCCAAACAGATATGATTGTCCACTTCCTTCAGAGAAAATCTCGCTTCATCCTTACCATGTTTTAGAACATTGCCAATAAGATTTTGTAACATACGCTCTAATAAATCCGAGTCTGTCAGTAAATACAAACCGGGTTCTACTTGCAAATCAAGGTCAATCTTTGCCGTCTGAAAAGAATCATAATAGGTTAGTAATTTTTGTGTCATAAATGTCGAGACTTCTAACTCAGATAAGTCAGGTTTCACTGCTCCTTCCATTAATCGACGATAGTCCAAAAGAGCCTCTAGCCGTTTTGAAACTTGATTGAGATGATGAGCAATTTTTTTCAAACTCTCAGACTCAGGATTTTCTGATTTAAGCAATTGCTGAGTGTAACCCGACGCAATCGTTAAAGGTGTTCGAATATCATGGGCAATATTGCTAATAGCCATATCCAAGGTCTGCTTCTCACGCTTCATAATCAAGCGTGACTGCTCAACTTCTTGAAAGAGATGATTGATTTGTTGGTAAAGATGTAAAAAATCCTTGGAGAAAGTTGACACTCCGATTCTCTTCATACTTCCAGTCAGAATCTTGTCTTCAATCTGTTGGCTCAAGTTTACGAGTGCAAGATGATAGCGAATCAACCCTATCGTCAATAGGATAATAACCAGCAGTAGCAAAGAAAGTAAAATATAGATCATTGCTCATCTCCTTTTAACCGAACACCAACTCCCCAGATAGTTTCAATATACTCTTGCTCTGGATCTAGTTGGCTTAATTTTTTACGGAGATTGCTTAAATGAGTGTTGAGAGTATTGTCGCCTGGTAAATAAGTATCCTCCCAGACGAATTCATAGAGTTCTTCTTTCGTGAAAATTTTCTTAGGATGTCTCAGCAAGGTTTGGAGAATCAAGCATTCTTTCTTAGCTAGGCGAATAGTTTCCTGGCTATTCTTGATTTCAAAACTATCTGCATCAAATTGAATATTTTTTAACTGTTGAATCAACTTGTCAGGATGTTCGATTTCAGCTGCTTGCTTGTCACTATTTTGACGTAATTGTACCGTAACCCTGGCAAAAACTTCATCCAAATCAAAAGGCTTTACGATATAATCATTAGCACCATCTAAGAGATATTGGCTGATGAGCTTTTTATCGCTTAGGGCAGTTAGCATGATGACAGGAACTGAACTATCGTGTCTAATGGCTTTTAAAACCTGATCACCATTTTTTCCCGGAAGCATAATATCTAGCAGGATTAGATCAATGTCACCTTGTTCAAATCGAATCATTCCTTCGGTACCAGAAAAAGCCTGAATCACCTCATGCTCCTCAGAAAGAAGAGTTCTCAAAATTTCTTGAATCTCATTATTATCTTCAACGATAAGTATTCTAGCCATAAACACCAACCTTTCTAATAGTATTATATCATGCTTTTTTAGGAATTTCGGATAAAGAAAAACTCTCCTTCATGCTTAAATACGAAGAAGAGTTCATTAGCTATATTAAATTAAAGCTGTCAATGCGGTAATAAGTCCAAAAATGATACCTGGTGCATTAGCTGCTGCCAAAGGAATATCACGTTCTTTTTTAAAGAGACCGTAGTAAACCCAAAGACTGCAGTTAAGTGCAGCTACTGCTGGTTGGATAAAGTTTCCTTTTTGACCCGCAAGGTTATTCATAATTTGTGGAATATAAGAGACATACATCATTACAGACATAAAGGTTGCAATCCAACCCAAAATTTTCATTTGTTTTTCAGACATTTTCTTCTCCTTTCAAAAACAGTCTCAATTATACACTATTTTTAAAATCGTGTGAGCAAAAAAACTTTTTGTTATGAAAATGTAAATTATCACAAGATTGTGATAAGAGTATTCGTAAAAATGGCGGTGGGACAGAAATAGATAGACAAAGTCTCGATTTCGTAGTCCCAGCCCCGCGAGGATGATTAGGAGCTTTTTGGAGTCTAAAAGACGAACAAAAAGTTCAATCAGCTACCGCGTCAAAGTTTGATTGCTAATAAAAAGTGAGGTCGGAATCTTTTGTCTCAACCTCAATCTTATTCATTTAGAAAACTTACTTCTTCTCAATCGGTGCTACACTGGCTAAAAGTTTTTTAAGGCCGACTTCTGGGAAATTGATTTTCAATTCCTGAGTAGATCCACTTCCTGAAACTTCTAAAACAGTTCCTTCGCCCCACTTCTTATGAAGGGCAATATCACCAATAGACCAGCTGGTTTCACTTGAAGTTGATTTTGATCCAGTAGCAAATTGTCCAAAAGGTAGTCCTTTTGATTCAATTGATCTTGGTGCTGCGTTGCGTTTGCGATCTTGTAGAGCTTGAGCTAGGCTCATGCCTTGACCAAAGGCGACACCACCACTGCTATAAGATGCTTTGAAGCTACTATTAGCTGGACGCGCCAAACCTTGATAAGTTAACAAATCTGAACTAATCTCGTTGATAAAACGGGTCGGACGATTGTAACTTGTACGCCCGAAAAGCAAGCGTGAGTTAGCATTAGTCAAATAGAGAATTTTCTCTGCGCGCGTGATACCGACATAGGCTAGACGGCGTTCCTCTTCCAATTCATCCATGTCTTCTGCTGCACGACTAAGTGGAAAGACATTTTCTTCCATCCCAATCAAGAATACAACTGGAAACTCCAGTCCCTTGGCAGCATGGAGGGTCATCAAGGTTACTTCTGATGTTTCCTGACTGCCAGAGTCTGTATCTGCAATCAAGGCCAAGTCATTGAGGAAACGACTGAGTTTATCCAGTCCCGTTTCCTCTTCTTGATTATCTGGATTATCATCGAAATTCTTGGTAACAGAAAGGAACTCCTCGATATTTTCAACCCGAGCCTTGCTTTCCAAAGTCGCCTGGGCATTGAGAATATCCACGTAGCCTGTCTTTTCCAAGACTGTTTCTACTAACTCAGTAATGCTTAATTGGTCCAGTTGCTCCCGCAAATCAAGAATCATATTGGCAAAATCCCAGATAGACTGGGCTGCCTTACCCTTAATTCCTGATAACATGATGTTAGCTGAAGCATCTAGCATAGACATGTTTTGTACGTTGGCAAAGTCACGAATTTTCTCTACTGTTCCAGGGCCAATGCCACGTTTAGGTTCATTGATGATGCGTTCAAAACTAATATTATCACTCAAATTAGAGATGAGATTCAGATAAGCGATAATATCACGAATTTCCTTACGGCTGTAGAATTTTGTTCCACCAACCATGGTATAAGGAATATTGGACTTAAGCAAAGCTTCTTCAATAGTACGAGATTGGGCATTGGTACGGTAAAGAACTGCAAAGTCCTTGTGGAGGAAGTTTTGACTTCGACCAAGTTCATCGATGGTTTTGGCTACAAAGACAGCCTCGTCTTGTTCATCATTAGCACGATAGTAGACAATCTGTTCCCCATCCGCATTTTGAGTCCAGAGATTCTTCGGTCGACGATTTTTATTGTTTTTGATAACATCATTAGCAGCTTGGAGGATGGTCTTGGTTGAGCGGTAATTTTCCTCCAACAAAACAACCTTGGCTTGAGGATAATCCTTCTCAAAGTCCAAGATATTCTGCATATCAGCACCACGCCAACCATAGATAGACTGGTCTGCATCCCCAACTACACAGATATTTTGGAAGCGAGAAGCCAGGAGTTTGACTAATTGATACTGGGCATGGTTGGTATCTTGATACTCATCAACGTGGATGTACTGGAACTTCTGCTGATAATAAGTCAAAACATCAGGATTTTGGTCAAAGAGACGCAAGGTCAACATGATTAAGTCATCAAAGTCCACCGACTCTGACTGACGAAGTTCTTTCTGGTAAGCCGTATAACACTTAGCTACAATTTGCGTGTACATATCACCTGCCTGGGCAGCATAAGCCACATCGTCAATCAAATCATTCTTAGCATTGGAGATAGTTCCCAAAATAGCCCGTTCATTCCATTTTTTAGGATCCAAGTTTAACTGCTTGAGAATACGTTTCATGAGCGTCCGCTGCTCCCCTGGATCCACAATCGTGAAATTGCGATTGTAGCCAATGTGATCCGCATCGCGACGTAGGATACGCACGCACATAGAGTGGAAGGTCGCAATCAAACAGTCCTGAGTAGCTGGATTGAGTCCATAAGCACGCTCCTTCATTTCACGTGCCGCCTTATTGGTAAAGGTAATGGCCAAGATATTCCATGGGTTTACCAACTTTTCATCAATTAAGTAGGCAATACGGTGGGTTAAAACACGAGTCTTACCAGATCCAGCACCCGCCATGATCAGCAGCGGACCTTCAGTCGTTTGAACAGCCTCAGCTTGACGGTCATTCATTCCCTTTAATAATTCGTTCATTTTCTCTTCCTTATTCTTCAAGTCAATGTTTCTATTATATCAAAAAAGTTTGAAAATAACTTTTCTCAGAAGCCTTCTGACTACTTTAGAAGATTATATAAGAAAAGAACACTGGATGAGTGTTCTTAGTAATTATTCTATTAATCCTTTATAGACTGCAAAAGCGCCATTAGGGCTTGGGCAGAACGACGTCCTGCTTCTACGATAAATTCATCAAAGGAAACGGATGCTTCATGGTTGGCATTGTCACTCATGGCACGAACGACTAAGAAAGGTAGGTTCAAAGCGTGAGCTGCTTGAGCAATAGCTGCCCCTTCCATCTCTACAGCAAGAACTTGAGGGAAGTGCTCTTTTATCGCTTTGATTTTATCTTCTCCAGCAACAAAACTGTCTCCTGTCGCAATCAAACCTAAATGCCAAGTTTGTTCCAGTTTAGACAAACTCTCTTGAATCAAACTGATAAACTTTTTGTCTGATTCAAAATAGAGAGGCTGTTGAGCCATTTGACCGTAATCATAGCCAAAGGCAGTCACATCAACATCGTGATAGGCAAGCTTGTCTGCAATCACTACATCGCCTACTGCAATCCCAGTTGCCACTGCACCAGCAGATCCAGTATTAATCACTGCATCAACCTGAAAGTGATCCGCTAAGATAGCGACACTCATAGCAGACATGACTTTTCCGATTCCACTCTCTACAAGTACAAGCTCGACAGAACCAATCTTACCAGTATGATAGCTATTTCCCAGAACCTTTTCTTCTCTGGCATCGGCCAAGTGTTGAATCAAGTAAACTAGCTCTTCTGGCATAGCTGCTATAATTCCAATTTTCATGATAGACCCCTTAAATAAATCTCATTGCTAGAATCAACAAAATCAAAAGAAAAATGACTGCAAAAAGAATCTTGTTTAATTTAGAATTAAAGACATTTCTCTTAGTATTTTCAATCCGACGACTTTTGTGAATAGAAGGTTCAACTTCAATGGTCAGTGTATCCTGGCTAAAACCATGATCTCTGGTTCGTGAATAGCCAAAATTTTGAGAAGAAGTCGGTAAAATCTTAGTTTCCTCATCATCTAGCAAGGGAGGACCTGAGATGTCCTCTCCTCGATTGGCACGTTCAATCATTTCATCTGTTAATAAAGGTTTACCCATGGGTTCCTCCACTATTTTTTTGTAATTCCCAGTACAGGATAGCCATGATGGTCTTGGCATCACAAATATCTCCTGACTGGATCAGTGCTTTAGCTTGGTCAAGATTGACTTCAAGCAACTCCAAAGTCTCATCTTCATCCTGAGGACGAGGATTTCAACTTTTGTCAAATCGCTTGCCAAGTAAAGTTTTAAGCGCTCGTTACAAAATCCAATCGCTGAGTAAAAATCATAGACAAGGCTTAATTTGCCAGTATAGGCTGCCTCTTCCTCTAACTCACGAAGGGCTGCTGCTTCTGGATCTGCATTCTCCCCTATTTCCAGTTTACCTGCAGGAATTTCAACAGAAACTTTTTCAATCGCCTTGCGATATTGTTTAACAAGGACAATCTTATTTTCTGGAGTGACTGCAAGGACACAAACTGCTCCATTGTGGAAAATCAAATCACGTTGCGCTCTACCTTTGCCAGAAGGGAGTTCAACCTGGTCTTGAACCAATTGGAAGATCGGTCCTTTATAGATTTCTTTACGACTTATAGTCTTTTCTTCGAATTCCATCGTTAGCTCCTATTTATTGTTAGGATGATGAGGGAGGCGAGTTGCATATTCATCCTTATTGACTTGACGACCTCGTCCAATAGCAATGGCATCAGCTGGGACATCCTTAGTAATGGTTGAACCTGCTCCAACAAGAGAGTTATCTCCAAGTACTACTGGAGCAATGATAGTTGAATTAGATCCAACGAAAACATTGTTTCCAATGGTTGTTTTAAATTTGTGTTGACCATCGTAATTTACAGTGATCGTTCCTGCACCGAAGTTGACATCACTACCAACCTCACAGTTACCAATATAAGTTAAATGACCAGCTTTTGTATTCTCACCAATGCTAGATCCTTTGACTTCTACAAAGTTTCCAATGTGCACATCTTTTGCAAGGCTTGATCCTGGACGGATATGAGCATAAGGACCAACTGTAACGCCATCAGCAACTGAGCTTTCCTCAATCATTGAATTGGTAATCACTGCTCCTGCTCCGATACTACTATCAACGATATAAGTTCCGTTGGTCAAAACAGTTCCTGTACCAATCTTACTAGAACCTTTGAGGGTTACATTTGCTTCGATTTGAACTTCTGGAGCGATCTCAACATCAATGTCAATGTAAGTAGCTTCAGGATTCACAAAACTAACCCCATTGACCATATGCGCTTGGTTAATACGACGACGCATAATGCCTTCAGCTGTCGCAAGGGCAACACGGTCATTAACTCCGAGACTTTCATCAAAGTCTTTTAGAGTATAAGCACCAACTTTTTCCCCTGCTTCACGGAAAATGCCAATGACATCAGTGATGTAGTATTCGCCTTGAGCGTTATTGGTATTGATATTCTTAAGTGCTTCAAAGAGACGAGCATTATCAAAGACATAGGTTCCTGTATTGATCTCCTTGATTTGTTTTTCAAAATCAGTCGCATCTTTCTGCTCCACGATACGAAGTACTTCAGCATTCTCGTTACGAACAATACGACCATAACCAAACGGATCTTCAGCTTCTGCCGTAAGGATTGTAGCTACATTCTTGTGATTTATGTGGAAATCAATCAAATTTTTAAGACTTTCCCCAGTGATTAATGGTGTATCACCAGCGATGACCAATGTTTGACCAGAAAGACCTTCAAGAATTGGCTCAGCCATCATGACTGCATGACCTGTACCTAATTGTTCAGACTGTCTCACAAAATCAGTTTGACCAGCTAAAACTTGTTCAACTAGCTCTGCCTTATGACCAACAACCGTTACTGTTTTTTCAGGCTTGATTGCCCCTACACTACGAAAAACATGCTCCAGCATAGAAATTCCTGCAACCTTGTGCATGACTTTTGGTAGATCTGATTTCATACGAGTACCTTTACCCGCTGCTAAAATAACTGCATAATTTGACATATTTTTCTCTTTTCTATAGAAATTCCCTTATATTATATCATAAATTTGTTCATTCAAACACAAAAGAGGGCAAATGCTTTAAAACATCGCATTCTCTACATGATTTCGAGTATTTTTTTTTGATTTTTTTCACCATTTACGATACACTATAAAAGTATGAGAAAGAAAATAAATCCTGTTTTTATTTTTACTGTATTAGCGACTATCGTGGGTATTTTAATCATTAACAGACCCAAGTTTGAAGACCATCCAGTCAAAACAAAGCAAAATCCAGTTCAAGTAGAAACTCAAGCTTTACATAATATCAACAAGCCGATTATTGATGTTTCTGGCTGGCAAAGACCATCTGAGATTAATTATGACACCTTAACTCAAAATATTTCAGGTGCGATTGTTCGGGTTCATAGTGGAGCTCAAGTTTCTATTGATGAAAACGATGCTTCATTCAAAAATGGAGTCGATAAGGCTTATAAAGAACATATCACTGAATTCCAAAAACGAAATGTTCCAGTTGCTGTTTACGCCTATGTAGCTGGAAAAAATGTCGAAGAAATGGAAAAAGCTGCTGAAGCCTTCTATAACGCCGCTTCTCCTTACAATCCTAGCTACTATTGGCTTGATGTTGAAGCAAAGACTATGTCTGACATGAATCAGGGAGTTGAGGCCTTTCGTGCCAAATTAGCTTCATTGGGAGCAAAAAATATTGGTATCTATGTTGGTGTTTACTTTATGGAGGAACATAGTATCAGCGTTGATAATTACTCGGCTATCTGGATACCTTCCTATGGAACCAACTCAGGTTACTATGAAAGTGCTCCAAAAACAGATCTTGACTATGATCTTCACCAATACACTTCACATGGAAATCTTGGTGGATTTGAACATCACCTCGATTTGAACCTTATTTCTTCATCAAAGAACAAGGAAGAAACCTTTAGAAAACTGTTTTTGAATCCTTAATCACTATCACCATAAGCAAGTCAGGCATTGCTTTCTGCTTGCTTTTCTTTATTTTTCAGTATTAAATCACTGTTTTATCTATATAGAATATAAATCTCGGAGGCCCTCTATGTTATCATGGCTATCAAAAATTATTAAAGGAATTGTAATCGCCCTAGGTTTCATTCTACCAGGGATTTCTGGTGGCGTTCTTGCCGCTATCTTGGGAATTTATGAGAGAATGATTCGTTTTCTTGCCCATCCTTTTAAGAATTTAAAAGAAGATGTGCTCTTTTTCCTTCCTGTCGGTATTGGGATGTTACTGGGCATCGGACTTTTCTCTTATCCAATTGAGTATCTTTTAGAAAATTATCAAGTTTATGTATTGTGGAGTTTTGCTGGAGCTATCATTGGTACCATCCCAAGTCTTGTCAAAGAATCAACTCGTGATTCTGATAGAGATAAGGTTGACCACATATGGTTTTGGGTAACCTTCATCATCTCAGGTCTTGCCCTCTACGCCTTGAATTTTGTAGTTGGTTCTCTATCTGCAAGCTTCCTTAACTTTACACTGGCTGGTTGTTTGTTGGCGCTTGGAATTTTGGTTCCAGGACTTAGTCCTTCCAATCTTCTCTTGATTCTTGGTCTTTATGGCCCTATGTTAACAGGGTTCAAGACTTTTGATTTGTTAGGAACCTTCTTACCAATTGGGATCGGACTTCTTATCACTCTGATTATCTTCTCAAAATTCATGGACTATGCTCTTCGCCTTTATCACTCACGTGTGTATCATTTTATCATTGGAATTGTACTATCAAGTACTCTATTGATCCTTATTCCAAACGCTGGCAATGCTGAAAGTATCAGTTACAGTGGTTTGTCTCTAGTTTCATATGTACTGATTGCTTTCTTCTTTGCACTAGGGATTTGGTTGGGAATCTGGATGAGTCAATTGGAGGATAAGTATAAATAATGGCAAAAAAAGTAAAAGTCAAGAAAACTTTGGTTCAACAAATTTTAACCAAAGCAGGAATAAACCATACAGGTATTCAAATTAATGCACTGGAAGGTGAGATGCCTCAAGGTTATGAAAAGAGTCAGATTTTTAAGACTTTAGCACTTCTGGGAGATAAGACTGGACCCATTATCGGCATCCTTCCTATCACTGAACATCTTTCTGAAAAGAAACTGGCTAAGATTTCTGGTAATAAGAAAGTCAGCATGATTCCACAAAAAGACCTAGAAAAAACAACAGGCTATATCCACGGTGCCAATAATCCAGTTGGGATTCGTCAAAAACATAACTATCCTATCTTTATCGATCAAACTGCTCTTCAACTGAAGGAAATGATTGTTTCCGCAGGGGAAGTAGGCCATAGTATCATTATCAACCCTCAAGATCTAGCAACCTTTGTTAAAGCTGAATTTGCAGATATCTTGGAGGCAAGTAACACATGAAATTCTATTTTATTCGTCACGGTAAAACACTTTGGAATCTTGAGGGACGTTTTCAAGGAGCAAGTGGTGACTCTCCACTCCTTGAGGAATCCATTGAGACCTTAAAAAAATTGGGGCAGTATCTCCAAGAAACTCCATTTGATGTGATTTATTCTAGTGATCTTCCTCGGGCTAAAACTTCTGCTCAAATTATCCAAAATCAACTGAAAGTCAGTTGTCCTTTAGTAGAAATAGCCTCTCTAAGAGAATGGCAACTCGGGAAACTTGAAGGAGCAAAATTTGCAACCTTGGAAGCCATCTATCCCGAGCAATTAAAAGCTTTTCGTACTAATCTAGCTAAGTTTGATTCGACTATGTTTGGTGCAGAGTCTGTCTATCAAACAACTCAGCGTACCACTCAATTTATCAAATCATTAGATTCCAAACCTTTTGAACATGTCATGATTGTTGGTCACGGAGCCAATCTCACAGCCAGTATTCGAACTCTTCTAGGATATAATACTCCGCTACTTAGAAAAGATGGGGGTCTAGCAAATGCTAGTGTTACTATTCTGGAAACCCAAGACTTTACAAACTTCAACCTCATAGTCTGGAACGACACTTCTTATCAAGATAATAACTGAACTTAGCAATCACTGTTAAGTTCTTTTTAGATTTTGTAGAATATCCGTGAATTTATTTGACTTTTATGATAAAATGGGAGTACCGCAAAAGAGACTCATCGTATCAAGAATTGAGTAAAAACTAGGAGGAAAAAATGTCAACAGAACATATGGAAGAACTAAATGACCAGCAGATCGTTCGCCGTGAAAAAATGGCTGCGCTCCGCGAACAAGGAATCGATCCATTCGGTAAACGATTTGAACGCACTGCTAACTCACAAGAATTAAAAGATAAATATGCTGACCTCGATAAGGAACAACTACATGAATTGAACGAAACTGCTACTATTGCAGGTCGTCTTGTTACCAAACGTGGTAAAGGTAAGGTTGGATTTGCTCACCTTCAAGACCGCGAAGGTCAAATCCAAATCTACGTTCGTAAAGATGCTGTCGGTGAAGAAAACTACGAATCTTTAAAAAGGCTGACTTAGGAGACTTCCTTGGTGTCGAAGGCGAAGTTATGCGTACAGATATGGGAGAACTCTCTATCAAGGCTACACATATCACTCACTTGTCCAAAGCCCTTCGTCCGCTTCCAGAGAAATTCCACGGTTTAACAGACGTTGAAACTATTTACCGTAAACGTTACCTTGATTTGATTTCAAACCGTGAAAGCTTTGAACGCTTTGTTACTCGCTCAAAAATCATCTCTGAAATCCGTCGTTACCTTGACCAAAAAGGCTTCCTTGAAGTGGAAACACCTGTTCTTCACAATGAAGCTGGTGGTGCTGCTGCTCGTCCATTTATCACTCACCACAATGCTCAAAACATTGACATGGTGCTTCGTATCGCGACTGAGCTCCACTTGAAACGTCTTATCGTCGGTGGTATGGAACGTGTTTATGAAATTGGTCGTATCTTCCGTAACGAAGGAATGGATGCTACACACAACCCTGAGTTCACTTCTATCGAAGTTTACCAAGCTTATGCAGACTTCCCAAGACATTATGGACTTAACTGAAGGCATTATCCAACACGCTGCTAAATCAGTTAAAGGGGATGGTCCAGTCAACTACCAAGGAACTGAAATCAAGATTAACGAACCATTCAAACGTATTCACATGGTGGATGCAATCAAAGAAATTACAGGTGTCGATTTCTGGCAAGATATGACCTTCGAAGAAGCTAAAGCTATCGCTGCTGAGAAGAAAGTTCCAGTTGAAAAACATTACACTGAAGTTGGTCACATTATCAATGCTTTCTTTGAAGAGTATGTTGAAGAAACCTTGATCCAACCAACCTTTGTCTATGGACATCCAGTGGCAGTATCTCCACTTGCTAAGAAGAACCCTGAAGACGAGCGCTTCACTGATCGTTTCGAGCTCTTCATCATGACTAAAGAATATGGAAATGCCTTTACTGAGTTGAACGATCCAATCGACCAGCTTAGCCGTTTCGAATCTCAAGCTAAAGCTAAAGAACTTGGTGACGATGAAGCTACAGGCATCGATTATGACTACATTGAGGCCCTTGAATACGGTATGCCACCAACAGGTGGTTTGGGAATCGGTATCGACCGTCTCTGCATGCTCCTCACTGATACAACTACTATCCGTGATGTTCTTCTTTTCCCAACTATGAAATAAAATACAAATCTCCTAGTCACATTCTAGGAGATTTTTTAGTATTAATATAAAAGACAAACTCGATTTTGAGCTTGTCTTTTTATTGTTCAATTAGAATAATCCAAGAACAGTTCCATCACTTTCAACATCCATATTGAGAGCGGCAGGACGTTTTGGAAGTCCAGGCATGGTCATAACGTCACCAGTAAGGGCAACGATAAAGCCTGCACCCAGCTTAGGTACCAATTCTCGAATGGTAATTTCAAAGTTTTCAGGTGCTCCAAGTGCGTTTGGATTATCTGAGAAACTGTATTGAGTTTTAGCCATACAAATTGGCAATTTATCCCAACCGTTTTGAACGATTTGAGCAATTTGGGTTTTAGCTTTCTTCTCAAAGTTTACTTTGCTTCCGCGATAGATTTCAGTAACAATCTTTTCAATCTTTTCTTGGACAGAAAGATCGTTATCATAAAGACGTGTGTAGTTTGCTGGATTTTCAGCGATAGTCTTGACAACCGTTTCAGCAAGTGCTACTCCACCTTCAGCTCCATCTGCCCATACACTAGCCAATTCAACTGGAACATCAATTGAAGCACAAAGCTCTTTCAAGGCTGCGATTTCTGCTTCTGTATCAGAGACAAATTCATTGATAGCAACAACTGCTGGAATACCAAACTTACGGATATTCTCAACGTGGCGTTTCAAGTTTGCAAATCCAGCACGTACTGCTTCCACATTTTCCTCTGTCAGAGCATCCTTAGCAACTCCACCATTCATCTTAAGAGCACGAAGTGTTGCGACAATGACTACTGCGCTTGGAGCTGTTGGTAGGTTTGGAGTCTTGATATCCAGGAACTTCTCTGCACCAAGGTCTGCACCAAGCCAGCTTCTGTCACTGTGTAATCTGCTAAACGTAGAGCCGTTGTCGTTGCCAAAACTGAGTTGCAGCCATGGGCGATATTGGCAAATGGTCCACCATGTACAAAGGCAGGTGTTCCATAGATTGTTTGAACCAAGTTAGGTTTGATAGCATCCTTCAAAATCAATGCCAAGGCACCTTCAACCTGTAGATCACCCACTGAAACAGGTGTACGGTCATAACGGTAACCGATGACGATATTTGACAAGCGACGTTTCAAATCTTCAATGTCAGTTGCCAAGCAAAGGATAGCCATGATTTCTGAAGCAACAGTGATATCAAATCCATCTTCGCGAGGAATACCATTAAGAGGACCTCCAAGTCCAACAGTTACATGACGAAGAGCACGGTCGTTTAAGTCAACAACACGTTTCCAAAGAATACGACGTTGGTCAATTCCTAGCTCATTTCCTTGGTGCAAGTGATTGTCAATCAAGGCAGAGAGAGCATTGTTTGCAGTTGTGATAGCGTGCATATCACCAGTAAAGTGAAGGTTGATATCTTCCATTGGTAGTACTTGGGCATAACCACCACCAGCTGCACCACCTTTAATCCCCATTACAGGACCAAGAGAAGGTTCGCGGATAGCAATCATGGTTTTCTTACCAATCTTATTCAAAGCATCAGCAAGTCCGATGGTAATAGTTGATTTTCCCTCACCAGCAGGTGTTGGGTTGATAGCTGTCACCAGGATCAATTTACCGACTGGATTACTTTCCACTTCACGAATCTTATCAAAACTAAGCTTAGCCTTGTATTTTCCATATAATTCCAAATCATCGTAAGAGATGCCAAGTTTCTCTACAACATCAACGATTGGTTTTAGCTCGATACTCTGTGCAATTTCAATATCTGTTTTCATAACAAACTCCTCTACCTCAAATGTGTTAATTCATTATAACACAAAACAAGATTTTTAACAGACATAAAGCTTTATAACGTTCGTAAATATAGCGCCCTCAAAGGATTTATTGGCTACTATTTAAATTTTTATATGCCTTTATAGGTTTTAACTATAGATTAAGATTTCGACTAATTCAAAAAGTAGCTATCAATTTCTGATAAATCATGTAGAATTTGACTATTAGAAACTCCTATTTGCTCAGCTAATTCAATTGAATACTCAAAACGAAGACGTATATTGATAGATAAATCAAAAGAGTAATCCTGTAATCGTCCTAGTTTATGATATTTATCTATAATATCATTAAAAATAATCTTGTATTTATCATCTAAGTTTTTGATATGGTTATCTAAGTTTTCCCTGTAATTTTGAATTAATTCCTGTTCCCTATCACTTAAAATCCCTTTGCCTATTTCCCAAATTATTGAAGTAGCAATTGAACCTACTACTGCTCCTAAGACAGGGACAGGAATAAGTGTTTGACCAACACATGAACCAATTGTCGCTAATGTTGTATCCAATGTATTGATAGTTATAAAATTTATAAATTCATCCTCAGTAATCTCATTTGTTCTAAGTTTAGTAATAATATCTACTATGCCGTAACTTGCTGTTACAAACGAACTTGCACTTGGTGCACTCATTTTAAAAACATTAGTGAGACCATAAATCGCGTAACCTGATATAGAACCTTTTACCGCACCTTCCACTGTTTCCAGTCCACAGTCTAACCAATCTGATTGATCAAATTCAAAAATAGTTTTTCCTTCTTTGTATTTTCCATACACATTGAGCATCAAAGCTAAACCACCCTGTAAAACAGCTGCGTTTCTAGCAATCTTATTGGCTTCTTTTATTCTTGGCAGTGAATTTTTTTGTGCTACTAACCGTTTTCTATTTAACTCTTGTTGTTTTAGTCTGACAGTTTTACAAATATTCTTCTCCTCGGAATCTAAAATGGATTTTATTGAATTTCTTTGAGCATCATCATAATTTAGAACAGATGATTTCATCCAAGATTTATATGAAGTAAGTCCCTTGCTTTCGGTAATATCATTGATCATTTGTCGTATATCAGTAATTTGTTTAATAGACAATTTTTTACCATTAAATTCAACTTCTTTGGCGCCAGCCATAATTTTTTCGTATACTAACACGTGATCTTTTGGAAACATCATTTTCATTTTTGCACTGTAATGAAATGATTGAGCTAGTTCATCACGTAAATTATTATAAAACTTCATTTGAATGGTATTTCTACCAATTAATAAATCGGCTGGTCCATTATCATTCAATACTTTTACAATAGGATTTAATCCTTCAAAAGCTCTTCTCGCATTCACAATTCCTGCTTCTGCAAATTCAGCAATAAAACCGTGACCGCCGTATTCACCTCCACGATTCTTTAGAATAACGTCTTCAATGTTATCTCTAGCATAGTTTAAGATTTTAGAGGCATTGTCCTTGTTTAAAATGACATGTTGAGCTTCATCCTCAATCATTTTCATAGCAATTTGTAAGTCTTGAATTCTCAAGTTGTTTAAACAATTGACATATGCACCTATCCCTTGATAAAATGCTCTATTAACAGCCTGATTCATCATTTATTTTAATTTCCTTATTAATCATCGAAGTAAGTGAGAGGGTTGAATTTACTAAACTACCTGCTTGATACTTTTCATCATCTGTAAATAAGTTATAATCTTTTCCAATTAAAGAAAGATTAGCTAAATAAATCCCCTCAGTTTGCTTTTCAATAAAATTAATTAATTCACTAATTTCTATTATTGATTTATCAGTTTGTCTAATTAATAACTCAATTTTCTTTTGTTCATCAAGCGCTTCTTTAGCTACTTCTTCATTTTTTTTATTAGCAAAAACACCTGCTCCGACAGACGCTGTTAACATTAAGCCAGCAATCCCCCAACCAACAGGTCCCGCCATGGCTAGAAAGGCATTGCCAGCAGCCATACCTCCTCCGCCTGCTGCTAGACTTCCTCCACCTAACCAAGCTAATGCTGCACTATTTGCTGCTGCACCTGTCAAGCTAGAAATTGCTGTTCCTGTTGATGCGACACCAAAAGTAGTTGCAACTCCCATAGCTGCAGTAGGACCTAAAGTTGCGACTGTCACACCTAAAGCACTTAAAGAAGCTGTAGCTGCCGTACTACCGCTGGCTAATTCTGCTTCTTTGATTGCCTGAGTAATAGCTAACTGTTTATCTTCGAAATTCTGTATTTCAACAATTATTTCTTCTAACTTTGTTTCAAATTCTTTCGGTTTATTTGCTAATTTACTAATTCTCTCTTCAACAATTTTTACAACTTTAATCGCCTTGTCTCTAGTTTTATAAAGCTCAGTCGATTTATTCGTTAGATCTGTGGCTTTTTCATTATATGTTTGAATAGATTCATGATAGTTCTCAACAGCTTCGGACCTTAGTTTACCATTAAAAAGATCTATTGAATCAATTTGCGATTTTGCTTCAGTTGCAACTTTACCAGCTTGATTAAGCGTGCCAGATGCAACCTCTGTTACTTGTTGAACAGTACCATTCGCTACTGTAGCAGCTTGACCTGAAACGTCTGAAACAACAATTCCTATCTTATTTGATACATCTCCTATTACTTTTACAGAATCTGATAATAAATCTCCTGTAACTTTCCCAGCGCTATCTAAAGCTTTTCCAGCTTCATTAAGTACGCTACTGGTTGTCTTACTAGCATCATCAATTACTTTACTAGCTTCTTTAACCATATTATCTGCAAATTTAAAAAAGTCCATAACTGCTTCCCCTTTTCATATATAACTAAAATAATTATCTTATATCTTAAATTAATTGTCAATAATAATATAGTTATAAAGTTTAGTTATATTTTATCGCTTTCATTTTACTTACTGCTCATTTTTTTGTACAATAGTTCTATGAAAATTTTAGTTACATCTGGTGGTACAAGCGAAGCCATTGATCGAGTTCGCTCCATTACCAATCACTCTACTGGTAGACTTGGTAAAGTAATAACTGAGACTTTACTAAAGGCTGGTCACCAAGTTTGTCTGATTACTACGCGACAAGCATTAAAGCCAGGACTACACCCGAATTTGACTATGATTGAAATCCAAAACACTTCCGATTTACTTCAAGAGATGAAACGGATTGTCCCTGAGTATCAAGTTTTGATTCATTCCATGGCAGTCTCTGACTATAGTCCTGTATACATGACTGGTCTTGACCAAGTTCAAGCAAGCCATGATTTAAGTGAGTTTTTGCATAAGAAAAATATGGAAACAAAGATCTCCTCTAAGGATGAGGTACAAGTCCTTTTTCTCAAGAAAAATCCAAAGATCATCTCTCTTGTTAAAGAATGGAATCCAAGGATCCATCTCATTGGCTTTAAACTCCTTGTCGATGTTACTAAGGAGCATCTGATTCAAATCGCTAGAGAAAGTCTTGAAAAGAATCAAGCTGACTTAATTGTCGCTAATGACCTCACTCAGATTAATGCTGATCAACACCTGGCTTATCTAGTAGAAGAAAAAGATTATCAGCTTGCTGCTAGCAAGCAAGAAATTGCTAACTTTTTAGTCAAGAGAATTCAAGGATTTGATTCTTAGAAAGGAACAATATGGCTCGTATTACACTCGCTGTTACAGGCTCTATCGCCTCTTACAAGGCTGCTGATTTGGTTAGTAACTTGAAGAAACAGGGGCATTCTGTTACGGTACTTATGACCCAGGCTGCGACTGCCTTTATCCAACCTTTAACCCTTCAAGTCTTATCTCAAAATACAGTTCATCTCGATCTTATGCAGGAACCATATCCTGACAAAGTCAATCATATCGAACTTGGCAAAGAAACAGATTTGTTTATACTTGCCCCTGCGACCGCTAATACGATTGCGAAAGTCGCTCACGGTTTTGCCGACAATATGGTAACCTCTACTGCTCTTGCCTTGCCCCACTACGTACCAAAACTAGTAGCACCTGCTATGAATACCAAAATGTATGACCATCCAGCAACTCAAACAAACCTAAATACTTTAGAAACTTATGGTTATACAATTATTTCTCCTAAAGAATCCCTACTGGCCTGTGGCGATGTAGGACGGGGTGCTCTTGCTGATCTTGATACTATTTTACAACAGATAAAGGAAAAACTTCATGAACAAACGCTCTAATATTGCTCCAATTGCTATCTTTTTTGCCAGCATGATCGTCATTCATCTGCTGAGCTCTATTGTCTTTAATGTCTTGCCTTTTCCAATTAAACCAACCATTGTCCATATCCCGGTCATCATTGCTAGTATCATCTACGGACCACGGATTGGGGCTATCTTAGGTTTCTTGATGGGGATGATTAGCTTGACAGTCAATACGATTACGATTCTCCCAACTAGCTACCTCTTCTCTCCTTTGTGCCGAATGGGAATTTAGCTTCACTTGCTATTGCTATTATTCCTCGTATCTTAATTGGTTTAACACCATACTTTGTCTATAAACTCCTCAGAAACAAGGCGGGGCTTATATTTGCGGGAGCGCTCGGTTCCCTTACTAATACTGTATTTGTACTAGGCGGTATCTTCTTCCTCTTTGGAAATGTTTTTGACGGAAATATCCAAAAACTATTAGCTACTGTTATCTCAACAAACTCTATCGCAGAACTAATTATCTCAGCAATACTCACCCTAGTTATTGTTCCGAGACTTGAAAAAATCAAAAAATAAGAGGTCGGGAAAATCCCGACCTCGATTTTTATTTGCCCTAAGTCACTGACTCTGTATTTAATTAAGATTACAGACTCCTAAAAGTCCCTTTGACGAAACTATCTAAAAGCTTGATTGTAAAGACTCACCAATATGGGAAAAAATCAATCTTGGAAAAATATTCACTTTCCAACAGCCTTTTATCTCCTTATCATTGGGCTAGACGTGCTTCTTCTAAAATCTTTTCAATTTTTGTTGTCAGCAAATCAATGGCTACTGTATTAGTCACACCTTCTGGAATAACGATATCTGCATAACGCTTTGTTGGCTCAATAAATTGATGATACATGGGTTTCACTACACCAAGATACTGGTCAATAACGCTATCTAGACTACGACCACGTTCTTCCATATCACGCTTAATACGGCGAATGATACGAACGTCATCATCTGTATCTACGAAAATCTTGATATCCATTAAATCACGAAGTCGTTTGTCCTCTAAAACTAAGATTCCTTCTACGATAAAGACATCCTGAGGTTCTTGACGATAGGTTTTAGAACTTCTGGTATGGGCAGCATAATCATAGGTAGGAATATCTACAGGACGTCCTGCCAACAACTCTTTGATTTGCTCAATCATCAAATCAGTATCAAAAGCAAAAGGGTGGTCATAGTTGGTCTTGATACGCTCTTCAAAGGTTAGATGTGATTGATCTTTATAGTAGGAATCATGCTCAATCATAGCTATTTTCTCGTTTGGAAAATGCGACAAGATTGCTTTCGATACGCTTGTCTTTCCTCCTCCAGATCCCCCTGTTACTCCGATAATGATTGGTCTATTTTGCATTGTAGCCTCCTTGTATTTTCCCTTGTCTATTTTACCATATTTTTGATAAATTTTACAGATGAAGTTTTCTACAAAATAGAAGAAAAAGTCCTCATAGCTAGAAGCTACAAGGATTTGTAATTGATTAGTCTACGTTAACGTATTCTTTTGAAAGTTCAAGAACTTCTTCCATTGTTGCACATTCAGTAAGAGCGCGGTTAGCGTATTCTTGCATTTTAGCAGTGTCAAGTTTCTTCATCAAGCTACGTGTACGAAGTACAGATGTTGCTGACATAGAAAACTCATCTAAGCCCATTCCGACAAGAAGTGGAACAGCTGTTTGGTCACCAGCCATCTCACCACACATACCAGCCCATTTACCTTCAGCATGAGCTGCTTTGATAACATTGTTAATCAAACGAAGGATTGATGGGTTGTATGGTTGGTAAGGTATGAAACTTGTTCGTTCATACGGTCTGCCGCCATTGTGTATTGGATCAAGTCATTTGTACCAATTGAGAAGAAGTCAACTTCTTTTGCAAATTGGTCTGCAAGCATAGCTGCCGCAGGAATTTCAATCATGATACCAACTTGGATATCATCCGCAACTGCAACACCTTCAGCAAGAAGGTTTGCTTTTTCTTCATCGAAGACTGCTTTAGCTGCACGGAATTCTTTCAAAAGCGCAACCATTGGGAACATGATACGCAATTGACCGTGTACAGAAGCACGAAGAAGAGCACGGATTTGAGTGCGGAACATTGCATCTCCAGTTTCAGAGATAGAGATGCGAAGAGCACGGAATCCAAGGAATGGGTTCATTTCATGTGGCATATCGAAGTAAGGAAGTTCCTTGTCACCACCGATATCCATTGTACGGACAACAACTGGTTTACCGTTCATTCCTTCAAGAACAGCTTTGTAGGCTTCATATTGGTCGTCTTCTGTAGGGAAGTCTTGTGAATCCATGTACAAGAATTCTGTACGGTAAAGACCAACAGCTTCTGCACCGTTGTCATTAACACCTTCAACGTCTTCGGAGTACCAATGTTTGCAGCCAATTCAAAGTGTTTACCATCAGCAGTAACAGTTTGAGCATCCTTCAAGAGTGCCCATTCAGCTTTTTGTTGAGCGTAAGCTTCACCAGCTGCTTTAAATTCAGCCGCTTGTTCTTCAGTAGGGTTGATAATCACTTCACCTGTAATACCATTAACGGCAAGTAGGTCACCATCTTTAACGATTTCAGTGATATTGTTTGTACCCAAAACTGCAGCGATTTCAAGTGTACGAGCCATGATAGCTGAGTGACTTGTACGACCACCAATGTTTGTTACAAAAGCTTTAACAAAGTTTTTGTCCAATTGAGCTGTATCAGATGGAGTCAAGTCGTGAGCAATCACGATCACTTCTTCATTGATAGAAGCTGGGTTTGGCAATTTTTTACCAAGGAGGTTAGCCAATACACGTTTTGTTACGTCGCGGATATCCGCTGCACGTTCTTGCATGTATGGGTTGTCTTCCATGCCTTCAAAGATTGTGATAAACATGTCTGTAACTTCTTTCAGACCTGCTTCTGCATTCACTTTCTTGGCACGGATAGTTTCTTTGATTTGACCGATCAATTCAGGGTCAGCAAGAACCATCAAATGAGCGTCAAATACTTGTGCCGCTTCTTCACCAAGCGTACCTACAGCCTTCTCGCGGATAAGAGAAAGCTCGTTTTGAGAAGCTTCAAGAGCAACATCCAAACGAGCCTCTTCTGCATTTGTATCTTCGACTGTAACAGTCTCGAATGATAAATCCGGTTGAACGAGTAGATATGCTTTTGCAACTGCAACACCGTCAGATGCTGCGATTCCTTTAAGCATTTCTGTCATTTCCTTATGCCAATCCTTCTTTTTCCATTGTTTCTGAAATTGCAGCGATAGCGTCATCAGCGTCTGCACCTTCAGCAGTGATTGTAACGTCAGCACCTTGACCAACACCAAGGCTCATTACACCCATGATAGATTTAAGGTTAACTGATTTACCTTTGTACTCAAGAGTGATATCTGAAGCAAATTTGCTAGCAGTTTGTACCAACAATGTTGCTGGACGTGCGTGAATACCTGTTTCTGCCACTACGTGGAAATCTTTAGAAGCCATAGTTTGACTCTCCTTTAATAGTTTTCTTGTTGAGTTACACATCTGATAACCCTTACAATTTAGTATTATATCACCTTCATTGATATTTTTCAAGTATTTTATGGACTTTCTTCAATTTCCTTTCAGATAACTTGCTGAAAATCTTCTATTAAATTTAACAAAACACAGTATGTAGTTTTTATTAAGACGTCTATAATGAAATCATTGATTTTTCTGTAGTTATTTTTCAATCCTACACTATATATTGTGTTTGTTAGTAAAATCAGTAAAACAAGTACACAAGATTTAGTTTTAGAAAGTTGACAAAGTTTTTTTTTCTGATATACTAAGAAAGTAATAATTTTTTAAAAAGGAGTTACAGAAATGGTAACCGTATATTCTAAAAACAACTGTGTCCAATGTAAAATGACGAAACGTTTTTTAGACAGTAATAATGTTGAATATAAAGAAATCAATCTTGATGAACAACCTGAATACATTGATCAAGTAAAAGAGCTTGGCTTTAGTGCTGCTCCTATTATTCAGACACCGACAGAAGTTTTCTCTGGTTTCCAACCAGGTAAACTCAAACAACTTGCTTAAGAATCAGGACAAAAGCTTCTATGTCTACCTTAGAAGCCTTTCTTTTGTAATTAGATAAAGGATTTTTTATGGGATTAAAACAACTTGAGGATGTGACTTACTTCCGTCTTAATAATGAAATTAACCGTCCTATCAATGGACAAATCATGCTTCACAAAGACAAGGAAGCTTTAGAAGCCTTCTTTAAAGAAAATGTTGTACCAAATACAATGGTTTTTAACTCAATTACGGATAAGATCAACTTCCTCATTGAGCATAACTACATTGAGACAGCATTTATCAAGAAATACCGTCCAGAATTTTTGGAAGAACTGCATCAATTTATTAAGGATCAAAACTTCCAATTTAAATCTTTCATGGCTGCCTATAAATTCTATAATCAGTATGCTCTGAAAACGAATGATGGTGAATACTATCTTGAAAGCATGGAAGACCGCGTCTTCTTTAACGCCCTTTATTTCGCAGATGGTGATGAAGCGATTGCTATCGATATTGCCAACGAAATCATCCACCAACGTTATCAACCTGCTACTCCTTCTTTCTTGAATGCAGGTCGTGCGCGTCGTGGTGAGTTGGTATCTTGCTTCTTGATCCAGGTAACAGACGATATGAACTCTATCGGACGTTCTATCAACTCAGCTCTTCAACTTTCACGTATCGGTGGTGGCGTGGGAATTTCCCTCAGCAACCTTCGTGAAGCTGGTGCTCCTATTAAAGGATATGAAGGAGCAGCTTCTGGTGTCGTACCTGTTATGAAGCTTTGAAGATAGCTTCTCTTACTCAAACCAATTGGGTCAACGTCAAGGTGCTGGGGTTGTTTACCTCAACGTCTTTCACCCAGACATTATCGCCTTCCTTTCAACTAAGAAGGAAAATGCCGATGAAAAAGTTCGTGTCAAGACTCTCTCACTTGGTGTTGTGGTACCAGATAAATTCTACGAATTGGCTCGGAAAAATGAAGAAATGTACCTCTTCAGTCCTTACTCTGTAGAGCTTGAATACGGCGTGCCATTTAACTACATCGACATCACAGAAAAATACGATGAGCTAGTCGCAAATCCAAACATCCGTAAGACAAAAATCAAGGCGCGTGATTTGGAAACTGAAATTTCTAAATTGCAACAAGAATCTGGTTATCCTTATGTCGTCAACATTGATACTGCTAACCGTGCAAATCCAGTTGATGGCAAGATTATCATGAGTAACTTGTGTTCAGAGATTCTCCAAGTGCAAGAACCAAGTCTTATCAACGATGCGCAAGAATTCCTAAAAATGGGTACTGATGTTTCATGTAACCTCGGTTCAACAAACGTGGTAAACATGATGACTTCACCTGACTTTGGTCGTTCTATCCGCGCCATAGTCCGTGCCCTTACTTTCGTTACAGATAGTTCACACATCGTAGCTGTTCCAACTATCGACCATGGAAATAGCCAAGCTCACACATTCGGACTTGGAGCTATGGGACTTCACAGTTACCTTGCCCAACAATTGATCGAATACGGATCTCCTGAGTCTGTTGAATTTACAAGCATCTACTTTATGCTTATGAACTACTGGACCTTGGTAGAATCTAATAACATCGCACGTGAACGTGGTGTTACCTTCCACAACTTTGAAATCAGACTATGCTAATGGAAGCTACTTTGATAAGTACACAAGTGGGGAGTTTGTACCAAAATCTGATCGTGTTAAAGAACTCTTTGAAGGTATCTTTATCCCGACTGCTGCTGATTGGGCTGAACTTCGTGATAAAGTTAAAACAGATGGACTTTACCACCAAAACCGCCTTGCTGTAGCGCCGAATGGTTCAATCAGCTACATCAACGATGTTTCTGCTTCTATTCACCCAATTACGCAACGTATCGAAGAACGTCAAGAAAAGAAAATCGGTAAAATCTACTACCCAGCTGCAGGCTTGTCAACAGAAACCATTCCTTACTATACTTCTGCTTACGACATGGATATGCGTAAGGTTATTGATGTTTATGCTGCTGCGACTGAGCACGTGGACCAAGGACTTTCACTCACACTCTTCATGCGTAGTGATATTCCAACAGGCCTTTACGAATGGAAGAAAGAAAACAAACAAACGACACGTGACTTGTCTATCCTTCGTAACTATGCCTATAACAAGGGTATTAAGTCTATCTACTACGTCCGTACCTTTACAGATGATGGTGGAGAAGTCGGTGCTAACCAATGCGAGAGCTGTGTGATTTAATTCAACTCTCAAAAAAATTACATTTACTTAATCCATTAAACGTATTTTGCTGATAAAATCATGTAAGAATATAAAAGTCGGGCTTCCGACTTTTTGTTCGATTATAGCATAGAATTATGATAGAATAACAGTGATTATGTTATCGCATTACTACACACAGAAAGAGATTTCAAATGAAAACTTACTACAAAGCCATTAACTGGAATGCCATCGAAGATGTCATCGACAAATCAACCTGGGAAAAACTGACTGAGCAGTTCTGGCTCGATACGCGTATTCCCTTGTCAAATGACCTAGATGACTGGAGAAAGCTTTCTAACAAGGAAAAAGACCTTGTTGGTAAAGTTTTTGGAGGTTTGACTCTTCTTGATACCATGCAATCAGAAACTGGTGTTCAAGCCCTTCGCGCTGATATTCGTACGCCTCACGAGGAAGCTGTTTTTAACAATATCCAATTTATGGAATCTGTTCATGCTAAGTCTTACTCTTCTATCTTTTCTACCTTGAATACCAAGTCAGAAATCGAAGAGATTTTCGAATGGACCAACACCAATCCATATCTTCAGAAAAAAGCTGAAATCATCAATGAAATCTACCTAAACGGAACTCCACTTGAAAAGAAAGTAGCGAGTGTTTTCCTTGAAACCTTCCTTTTCTACTCTGGTTTCTTCACACCACTCTACTATCTTGGAAACAACAAGTTGGCCAACGTTGCGGAAATCATCAAATTGATTATTCGTGATGAATCAGTTCATGGAACCTACATCGGCTACAAATTCCAACTTGGTTTCAATGAATTGCCAGAAGATGAGCAAGAAAAACTCAAAGAATGGATGTACGACCTTCTCTATACTCTTTATGAGAATGAAGAAGGCTACACAGAGAGCCTCTATGACGAAGTCGGATGGACTGAAGAGGTTAAAACCTTCCTTCGCTACAATGCAAATAAAGCCCTTATGAACTTGGGGCAAGATCCTCTCTTCCCTGACTCAGCTGACGATGTCAACCCGATCGTTATGAACGGGATTTCAACTGGTACATCAAACCACGACTTCTTCTCTCAAGTTGGTAATGGCTATCTACTTGGTGAAGTTGAAGCTATGCAGGATGATGACTATAACTATGGACTAAATTAATACCTAACCTAAAAAACATCTAAGTTTAATTACAAACTAGATGTTTTTTTTTGTTTATTTTTGTTTTCTTTAAGTTGCTTAGCTGTTTAAAATATGATAAAATAGTATTAAATTTGGGGGTGGTTCAATGCTGAAGCAAGAAAAATTAGATACTATTTTAGAAATTGTTAATACAAAAGGAACTATCACTGTTAAAGAGATTATGAATCGCCTTGATATTTCCGATATGACAGCTAGACGATATTTACAAGAGTTAGCGGATAAGGATTTGCTGGTTCGAGTTCATGGTGGTGCTGAAAAACTTCGAACAGGTTCCTTATTAAATAATGAGCGTTCTAACGTTGAAAAACAAGGACTACAAACAGCAGAAAAACAAGAAATTGCTCGCTTTGCAGGTCACTTAGTTGAAGAAAGAGAAACTATTTTCATTGGTCCAGGTACCACATTAGAATTCTTTGCGCGTGAGCTTCCTATCGATAACATTCGTGTTGTTACCAATAGTTTGCCTGTATTTCTCATTCTAAATGAGCGTAAGCTAACTGACCTAATTTTAATCGGTGGTAATTATCGTTCAATTACTGGAGCCTTTGTAGGTACTCTAACCCTTCAAGATATCGCTAGTTTGCAATTTTCAAAGCCTTCGTTAGTTGTAATGGTATCAAGGATCATGCTATCGCTACTTTTAGTGAAGACGAAGGTGAAGCACAGAAATTAGCACTGGAAAACGCCAATAAAAAATATCTCCTAGCTGACCATAGCAAATTTGATAAGTTTGATTTCTTCACATTTTACAATATCTCAGATATCGACACCATTATCACTGATTCAAAATTAAGTGACCAATCACTCCAATCCCTGTCTAAACAAACTAAAATTATCAAGTCAAAACCTTAAACTCTACAACTAGTCCTAGAATCTAGTAGCTACTACTAATTCCGTGGCTAGTTTTTTATTTTGCAAAAATTATAAAAAGTTCCCGCAATGTTTATAGATATTTCCAAAGCACAAATATTATAGAACGAAAAAAACCCGAAAGTTATATCTTTCAGGTTTTTTGATCGGAATAATCAACTAATAGAATCGTTAGAAGATTTAGTCTTCATCATCACGCTTACGACGTTTAGCCACTAATCCGAATCCAGTTAGACCTGCTACAACTCCAAGGAGAGCATTTGCAGCTGAAGCCGTTGTTCCAGTATTTGGAAGTTGCTTACGGGCCTTAGTGGTATCAGTTTGTGGAGCTTGACTAGTTGAAGTCGAATGAATCATAGACGCACTTGTTGATGCAGACTCAGAGGAGCTTGTGGAGGCTGATTCTGACGCACTTGTTGACGCTGACTCTGATGCACTTGTTGACGCTGACTCTGATGCACTTGTTGACGCTGATTCAGAAGCGCTTGTACTTGCTGATTCTGAGGCACTTGTTGATGCTGATGCAGATGCGCTTGTGCTTGATGATTCTGAGGCACTTGTGCTTGCTGATTCTGAGGCAGACGTTGATGCCGATTCAGAAGCTGATGTGCTTGCTGAAGCTGACGCACTGGTTGAGGCTGACTCTGATGCTGATGTGCTTGCTGATTCTGAGGCAGACGTTGATGCAGACTCTGAGGCACTTGTTGATGCTGACTCTGACGCTGATGTTGATGCAGATTCAGAGGCGCTTGTACTTGCTGATTCTGACGCACTTGTTGAGGCTGATTCTGAAGCGCTTGTGCTTGCGGATTCACTTGCGCTAGTTGATGCGCTTTGTGACGCGAATGTACTTGCACTTGTTGAGGCCGATGTGCTTACTGATGTGCTTGCCGATTCTGATGCACTTGTTGATGCTGATTCAGAAGCCGATGTGCTTGCTGATGCAGATGCAGACGTTGATGCTGATTCAGAAGCTGATGTGCTTGCTGACTCTGAGGCAGACGTTGATGCAGACTCTGAGGCGCTTGTGCTTGATGATTCTGAAGCTGATGTTGATGCTGATTCAGAGGCGCTTGTGCTTGCTGACTCTGAGGCAGACGTTGATGCAGACTCTGACGCACTTGTTGACGCTGACTCTGAGGCGCTTGTTGATGCAGACTCTGAGGCGCTTGTGCTTGATGATTCTGAAGCTGATGTTGATGCTGATTCAGAGGCGCTTGTGCTTGCTGATTCTGACGCACTGGTTGACGCTGATTCAGACGCGCTTGTTGAGGCTGATTCTGAAGCTGATGTTGATGCAGATTCAGAGGCGCTTGTTGAGGCTGATTCTGACGCACTTGTTGACGCTGATTCAGAAGCGCTTGTTGACGCTGATTCTGAGGCACTTGTTGACGCTGATTCTGAAGCGCTTGTTGAGGCTGATTCTGAAGCACTTGTTGACGCTGACTCTGACGCGCTTGTGCTTGCTGACTCTGAGGCAGACGTTGATGCTGACTCTGAGGCGCTTGTTGACGCTGACTCTGAGGCAGACGTTGATGCTGACTCTGAGGCACTTGTTGAGGCTGATTCTGAAGCACTTGTTGACGCTGACTCTGACGCACTTGTTGAGGCTGATTCTGAAGCACTTGTTGAGGCTGATTCTGAAGCACTTGTTGACGCTGACCCAGACGCTGATGTGCTTGCTGACTCTGAGGCAGACGTTGATGCCGATTCTGAAGCCGATGTGCTTGCTGATTCTGACGCACTTGTTGAGGCTGATTCTGACGCACTTGTTGAGGCTGACTCAGACGCTGATGTGCTTGCTGACTCTGAGGCGCTTGTGCTTGCTGATTCTGATGCACTTGTTGACGCTGACTCTGAAGCTGATGTACTTGCTGATTCAGAGGCGCTTGTTGAGGCTGATTCAGAAGCCGATGTGCTTGCTGACTCTGAGGCAGACGTTGATGCAGATTCAGAAGCTGATGTGCTTGCTGACTCTGAGACAGACGTTGATGCAGACTCAGAAGCTGATGTGCTTGCCGATTCTGATGCACTTGTTGATGCTGATTCAGAAGCCGATGTGCTTGCTGACTCTGAGGCAGACGTTGATGCTGATTCAGAAGCTGATGTGCTTGCTGACTCTGACGCACTTGTTGATGCAGATTCAGAGGCGCTTGTGCTTGCTGACTCTGACGCACTTGTTGAGGCTGACTCAGATGCTGATGTACTTGCTGATTCTGACGCACTTGTTGACGATGATTCTGAGGCACTTGTTGACGCTGACTCTGACGCACTTGTTGAAGCTGATTCTGATGCTGATGTTGATGCAGATTCAGAGGCGCTTGTTGAGGCTGATTCTGAAGCACTTGTTGAGGCTGATTCAGAAGCCGATGTGCTTGCTGACTCTGATGCAGACGTTGAGGATGACTCTGATTCTGATGCACTTGTTGAGGTTGATATACTATCCCTATTAGGGATAACTGTATAGGTTACCGGCAATTCGTAAGTGCTACTAAGGCCTGTCCCGTCAGGTAAGGTGGTAAATCTAACAGAATAAGTGAATTGTCCAGGAGTACTAATATCTGGTAAGTCTGAGCTGACAAAATTTGCAGATAAGATGGCTGATGCTGAAACAGAATCAGCACTATACCATTCACTTGGCGTATAGCTATTATAATAATCATCATCATCAACATCTTGTTCAAATGTATGAGAAATGCCCGTCACCTCGATAACTTTATGTTTCAGTGTTGTTGTGCTCACTAACAACTCTGAATTATTTGAAGTTGTCCCATAACGACCAACATCATAGGTCCGTGTAATCGTATAGTTAAATTCACCTGCCGTTGCCGTTGACAATGGTAGAGTTGTCGTTGTTGAAGATGTAGAGTTATTGGTCCATTTGGTTGTGTAAGATTGGTCTGTCACATCAGATGAGAGATACGCATCTGCATTTGAACCATTGTGAAGATTTTGACCTTTAAAATCATAAATAGGTGTTTTAGCCTCAATCTTAGGTAAAACTTTGTAATTTACATTAACGGTTTGCACAGAACCATCTGAATAGGTTACTTTTGCAACAGCTGTCTGATTCCCCGAAGTAGTCGTTGAAATCGGTGTTGACCAAGCAAGACTATATCCAGAGGCTGCAGGTGTTGTACTTTCATTTGAAGCAACCGTCACAAATTTACTTACATCAGAAAGATCCGAAGCTGTTTCACCCTGCAACGTGTACACAGTTGTTGCTTTGGCAGAGGCTGTGTAAATCTCGTTTTGTCTGATTTTATGGAAAGCATAGGTAATTCCTTGGTGACCCGTAACAACTTTCACAGTATTACCAAAAACATAGCCCTTAGCCGTAGCAACGTTTGTCGCTTTTAGAGTATAACCACTAATAGAAAGGTATTCTCCTAAATCTACAGTCGTTCCAGCAGTTTTCTGAATCAATACTTCATTTTTTCCAGGAATCTCTTCCCCAGTGTCTGCATCGATGAATTTCACCGTAATGTAGGCACCCTGAGCTGAATAATCAAACTTCTCCAATTGGAATTGCTGTAAATTATAACCGGAACCCGTCGATCCAAAGAGCGCAAAGGCCATTTCATCAGGGTATCCCGCATTTTGTAACAGGCTTCTGCTCTTATTCTCGTTTTTTATGACACTTGCATTTGGATGTCCAAGAACTTCCATATCAGCATTAACAGCTATGGAATCATAGTTTAGATTCATAGACCAAGTTTGTCCATTATAGGTGACCGTCATCACCTTGGTATCCCCATCATAGACAACCTTATAGTCCTTCAATGAATTATCTGTTGGGCCTTCCCCATTTAGCTTCTTAATGGTGCGGATAACAGGGTAAACAGAACCTTTGGCATCACTTCTAGATCCATTGTAGTTATAGGTAAAGCCTCCAAAAGCTCCCTTTTGATAACCCGAATACTTAGGATCGGCTGAAGCTTTATTATTCGATGATGGGTTACCCGTATTATGCCAAGTATCTAGTTTGAAACCGAAAGAACCTTTGAGGTTATTTCCTCCCATCCCAAGACTGGCACCTGATCCATTACCCTTGGCATTTCCGATTTCTCCGATAGCACCCGTTGAGAATACCGCAGCGATTCCATCACCACCCTCATGACCGTTTTTAGGGCGCCCTTCATAAGCCTCACCAAGATTGATTTTCCCTGTGAGAGTGAAACTTTCGTTCATATCAATCTTCGTGTTTAGGGTATAAGCACCTGCCTGACCTGGCGCACTTGGTGTCAAGGTCAAGGTCCCATTACTTAGAGAAGCCGATCCAGTTGTTTTGAAATAGGTGGATTGGTTCTTATTGGTTACAATCAAATGCGCCTTAGAATCATAACTTGCATTTCCCAGTGAAGCATTCGTATCGTAGGATGCACGTAAGGTATTGGCAGCCGTAATCCGTGCGCCATTCCGGTAATCACGAGCACCAGAACTTGCACGTAACTCTGTATTAACCACGGTATTACGTGTTCTAGTAGCTTCCGAGATAAGATCGTTGAGGTCAGCATTTGGATCTGTCAAAGCATTTTGAATTGCTTCAATCGTAGCCTTTCCTTTTAGAAGGGCACTTTCCGCCCCTTCACGATTTCCCAGATGACCGAGATAGGTTCCGATCTCATCTGAAAGACTCTTGAGTTTTTTCTCCTGCTCTGCTCGTTTTTTGTCAGTCTCAGTCGCAGTTACTACCCCTGCCGCTACTGTTGTTAACATATCAGCAGTGTTGCCATTGACTTTATCAGAAACACCTGCGCTTACTGAAGCAGTATTCAAGTTAGCCGGAGTTGACTTATAGGTAATTGTAGCACCATCTTTATTCGCTACTACTTCTTCTACCTTAGAAGTTTCACCAGTAGAACCCTTACTTGTTGAGTTTGTGACTACAGAACGAGTAGAACTCGTTTCTGAGAGGCTTTCTGATCTTGTAAGTGACTCAGAGGTACTGGTTGAAGTTGAAGTTGAAGCTGAGGTAGATGCTGAAGTTGACGTAGATGCAGATGTTGAAGCTGACGCTGACGCAGATGTACTTGCAGACACTGATGAAGACAAAGACTCTGATAGGGATTGACTTTCAGAGACTGAAACACTCTCACTAGTAGACTGAGAAGTCACATCTGAAGCTGGAGTTCCTTGATCATCTTGCCCAACTGTCCCTAGAACAACTTTATCTGAAGTAACTAGCGTATCATCTGTTTCAATGACTTTTTCAACAGCAGTTTGTTCACTAGCATGAACCTGTGTTTGAACGATCGCTCCGCCACCGATAACCGAACTGGCCGCAACTATCCCCTTAAGGACATCGATTCCTGTTAATGGTGTGGAAGAACGCTCTTCAACAACTTCTGTTGACACTTGAGCAGTATCGACACCACCACGAATGACTTTAAACAGACCAAAAAGGGAAGTAGAGGCACGTAACCAGTGCTTACCAGACTTGATTAACTTAAATCTTGTAACACGGTCTGTCTCTCTAAATTGACCTTCATTTCTTTTAAAAAACATGTAAATACCTTCCCGTTTTTCTTTCAATTATTAAAATCGAGTTTCCCTTCATTTTACCATTTTTTAACAAATTTTTCCATTGATTTCACAAAAAAATTATAAAGAGAAACTTCTCAAAGTAACTTCCGCTTGGCTGGTCAAAGTGGAAATTAGTCTAAAACGGATTTTTATGGTGGAATTAAGTGTGAGACGTTTGAGTTAGAAATGAGGCTCACTATGACAAAACATAAACACCTTACCCTGTCAGACCGTAATGATATCCAATTAGGTTTAGAGCGCGGGGAAACCTTCAAAGCTATTGGGCAATTTATACTAAAAGATCCAACTACTGTTTCCAAAGAAGTCAAACGAAACAGACTAGTCAGAGAGTCTACCTGTGATAACCTTCCTTGCCCTCTACTCGATAAGGCTCCCTTTTTCTGTAATGGTTGCCCTAAAAGAAGACAAAAATGTGGCTATCAGAAATTCTTCTACCTTGCTAAGAAAGCTCAAAAACAATACGAACAAACTCTTGTCGAAGCTCGTGAAGGAACTCCTCTCAATTCTAAGACTTTCTGGGACATGGACAAAGTTATTTCTGAGGGTGTTAAAAAGGGACAACACATCTATCATATCCTCAAAACTCATAACCTTGATGTCAGCTCCTCAACCGTCTATCGACACATTCGAAAAGGTTACCTGTCTATCGCTCCGATTGATCTTGCTAGAGCCGTTAAATTTAAAGAAAGAAGAAAAAATAATCTACCTTCCATCCCTAATGATGCCAAAAAAGGCCGTTCCTATGAGGATTTCCTAAATTATTTGGCTCTTAAGCAACTGAATTCTTGGTTAGAAATGGACACCGTTATGGGCAGGACTGGAGGCAAAGTCCTACTTACCTTCAACCTGTCTTTCTGTAACTTTATCTTCGCTAGGCTTCTGGAAAATAAAACTGCCCTTGAGGTTACCAAACACCTCTATAATATTAAGAATACCCTTCACCAAGCGGACAAAGATTTCTGTCAACTCTTTCCTGTCATTCTGACAGATAATGGTGGAGAGTTTGCCAGGGTTGATGATATCGAAATGGATGTTCGAGGAGAGAGTAAACTCTTCTTTTGTGACACTAATCGCTCTGACCAGAAAGGGAGAATTGAGAAAAATCATACGCTGATTCGCGACATTCTACCTAAGAGAACTTCCTTTGACAACTTAACTCAAGAGGACATCAATCTCGTCTGTTCTCATGTCAACAGTGTCAAACGTGCTGCTTTGAATGGAAAGTCAGCCTATGAACTTTTTGCTTTTACTTACGGAGAAAAGATTCCTAAGCTTCTGGGCATTTCTAAAATACCTGCAGAAGACGTCTGTCAATCTTCTAAATTACTACAACATAAGTTTTAAAAACTAACCTAAAATGCCATTCAACATCTCTATCAGCTCTCACTTCTTCACTTTCAGAATAAAAAGTCGGATAAATTTATCGGACTCATTGAGGACAATCTAAATCAGGTTCATCCTCTCTAACAACTTTAAGAAACGAATTTTCATCGCTCTGAATATAAAAATGGAGAGGACAACGCTTGTCCTCTCCAGATGCTAGCTTATCTTCTAGCTATCTTTTCATCTTCTTCTAGTTGCTTAACTAATTGATCAACGCTATCAAATTTTACCATATCACGGATACGGTCCAACCAGGAAACGATGACAGTTTCCCCATAGATATCGTCAGAAAAATCAAAGATATGAACTTCAAAACGCTCTTCTTCGCCATCAAAGGTTTCATTTACCTAGACTCGCCATACCACGATAGACTTTTCTTTGAATCTCAACATCAACAACATAGACACCATCAGCTGGCATATATGTCCGATCCAAGTTGACTAGATTAGCTGTCGGGAAGCCAATAGTTCGACCTCGAGCATTTCCGTGAACCACTACTCCTCTCGTTGGTAAAGGAAATCCCAAAAGTTTGCCTGCTTCTTTTACATCTCCTTCTAGAATAGCTTGGCGGATACGCGTTGAACTAATTTTCCCCTTTTCATCCTCAACTGGTGGAACAATAACCACTTCACCATGGAAGAGTTCTTTTAAATCCTCAGCTGTTTTTCTATCTGAACCAAGAGTATAGTCAAAACCAACTACAATCGTATCTGCCTTCGCTTCCTTGACAAATGTATCAATAAATTCTTGGGCAGTCATATTTGCTACTCGACTAGTGAAATCCATCAAATACAAGCTCTCAACTCCAGCTCGCTTCAATCGACGTTCACGTTCACTAGCATTCAAAATATGCAATAAGTGTTCAGGTGAGTATTGATTCAGAGTTAGTTTTGGTGATTCGTTAAAAGTTACTAGAGCTACTCCCTGGCGCTTTTCAGCAGCAATGTTAGAAGCTATTTCAAACAATTTTTGATGTCCAAGATGAACTCCATCAAAATAACCAAGTACAAGGACGTTTGGTCCTGGTGTTGCAATATCTTTTTCTGTTTTAATAGGTACTGTAATAATCATAGTATTTATTATACCAAAAAAATGGCGCTTTCAAAACAATTTAGGCTGAATTCAGCATATAAAACTTAAAGTAGGAAACTTAAAGTAAACCTTCTTTGACTTCTTTACGGAGTTGCTCTAGACTATCAATACCATATTTGTCCATGACTTTTGGTAGATTTTCGATAATATCTGGACAAGCATAGGGATTGGTAAAGTTTGCTGTACCGACTCCGATAGCTGATGCACCAGCCAGATACATTTCTAAGGCAGCTTCAGCTGAATCCACTCCTCCCATACCAATGATTGGAAGCTTAGTTGTTTGAGCTACTTGCCGGATTAGTTTTAGGGCTACAGGAAATACTGCAGGCCCAGACATGCCACCTGTTCCATTTGCAATAATCGGCTTTCTAGTTTTGAGATCAAAACGCATCCCTACAAGGGTATTAATCATGGTGAGTCCACTAGCTCCAGCATCTTCTGCAGCCTTAGCAATGGTTACAATGTCAGTAACACTTGGAGTCAATTTGACGTAAACGGGCACTTCTGATGCTTCTACGGCAGCCTTCACCACATCATAGGCTAACTCAGGATCTTGTCCAATTAAAAGCCCATGATTACCGTGATCAACGTTGGGACAAGAGATATTGAGCTCAATAGCTTTCACGTTAGTTGCCTTGCAAATACCATGAGAAACGGCTGCGTATTCTTGTTTTGAAAAGCCAGCAACATTGGCGATAATGGGAAGATTTGGATATTCTTTTTGAAGCCAAGGCAGTTTCTCAGAGAGAACGACTTCTAAACCAGGATTTTGTAAACCAATGGCGTTTAGCATACCTGCTGGTGTTTCTGCCACTCGTGGAGTTGGATTACCAAAACGTGGTTCAAGTGTAGTAGCCTTAATCATGATAGAGCCTAAAAGGTCTAAATCATAGTATTTGGCATATTCTTGACCAAAGCCAAAACAGCCTGAAGCAGGAATGATAGGATTCTTTAACTCTAAGCCTGGTAGAGAAACTTGTAATCGATTTGCAGTCATGACACTCTCCTTATAAAACTACTGTGCCTGTTTTAAATACAGGGCCATCTTCACAGACACGTTGACTTATCGTTTCACTATCAGGTACTTTCAAGACGCAAGCATAGCAAGCCCCCATGCCACAAGCCATACGAGATTCTAGGGATAGGTAAGCTCTGGGATGGTCGTAAAATGTTTGATTAATGTATTTCATCATACCAGGCGCACCGCAAGAGTAGATGGCATCAAATTCTGTGTCAAATTCCTTAATGACTACTGCACATTTCCTTTAATACCATAAGATCCATCATCAGTCGTTACAAAGACCTGACTAAATTTGGATAATTCATCTTCCAAAATAACTGCATCTTTAGTAGCAAATCCTAGAACTGTTGTGACATCTACACCACGTTCATCTAATTGTTTCGCTACTTCAAGTAAAGGAGGCACACCAATTCCTCCACCGACTAGGAGAACATGACTCTGCTTGTCTAAATCAGATAAGTCAAAGCCATTTCCTTGAGGTCCCATAACATCTATGCTATCACCTGTTTTTAAGGTTGAAAAAATTGCCGTACCAGAACCTTCGATACGATAAATAAGATGGCATTGTTTTTTAGCCTTATCTATAGACGAGATTGAAATCGGACGACGCAAGAGATGGGCATCATCAGGTACACGCAAATGTAGAAATTGTCCAGCTTTCATAGCTTCAACCATTTCTCCTTGAAGTACGAGTTCAAAGATTACTGGTGCGATTTCCTTTTGAGACACTACTTTCATAGTTTCCAAGCGAATAGCACCCATGCGTTTTTTACAATTTGGATTCATACCGTTTCCTCCTTAAATTTTAAGGGGTTCAGAAAAAGAAAAACCTTGCAATCGCAAGGTTTCAGTAAGATACTTACAGAAAAGAATCAAATAAACTGTGTTTATTCGAAGTTTGTGTAATCTATTTTCTATCTGACACCTTGTGAGCCTCTCTGGACTTCCCTTAAAGGTTAATTTTTTACTAGTATACTGTATCAACCCTAAAAAGTCAATCAAAAATAGGTAAGGTGTCTGACGTATTTTAGTTTACTTATTTTTGTGAAGAGAGAATCTTCTCCAATTTTTGATAATCTTTGACACTGTCGATTTCGTAGATAGAATTTTCTTCCAATTCCTCAACGTAAACATCCAGTTCTTTGATATTATCTTTAACCATGTTGTCCCAGTAGAGATCTACAAATTCACCGCTTGCATAAGCCTCATCGATAAATCCAACAATCTTTTCAGCTGTTGGAGCATCCCAGAATGAAACTCCACTCAGGATGCGACCATTCTTACTATCAACGATGATATCTTGAACTTTGTAATCTTCTCCGTAAACTAGGAACCATTCATTGTCACAGTCATCACGATAAACACTGAAATATGTTGAACGTTCGATATCATTACGGAACATATTTTTGAAAAGATAGTTATCCGCATCGATAACGTAGCTATTAGCCAACTCTTCTTTTACCAAGTAAAGTGAGTAAAAATTATTGTAATCAGCATACTTATCGTTGAAGACCAAACGAACTCCATACTTCTCTTTAAGGTAATCGAATTGTTCTTTCAAATAACCTACAACGATGATAATATCATCAATACCACGTTCTTTTAAAAATTCAATTTGATATTCAATCAAAGGTTTTTGATTAACTTTAACCAAGGCTTTGGGAGTATTTTCTGTCATGGGTCTCAAACGAGTTCCCAAGCCAGCTGCTAAGATAATCGCTTTCACGCGCTTTCTCCTTTATTCTTTAATAATAATGTAAACACCAGCCATTACGATAAGTGAAGTAATGATGGTCAGTAAATTAAGGGGCGAACCCAAGAAAATTGCTGCAAACAAAACAGTCCATACTACATAACTGACATTTAGACCAGTTGCTTTTGCTGGTTGCAATCGATTGATAGCAATGTAGTAGGCAAGGTAAGAAATCATATTAAATGCCGCAAAGACAATTAATAGACCAAATAATTGTCCATTTGCCACTTCTGCAAATGAATGATGCGAGAAGAGAACAATGACAAGGTAGGACAAGAAAGATGTGACTTGTCGTATCAAGAGTGCTTCGAGTTCACTGAGTTCACTTTCCATAGCAAATGAGCTCAGAACACTTTCACTTCCCCAAGCAAGGGCACAGATCAAGGCACAGAGTATTCCGATATAGAAGGAATTAACTTGTTCAACCTTGTAAGTCTGAGCAATAATTCCTGCAATGATTAATAAAATTCCAAATACTGTATTCTTCGAAACCTTATGCTTAAGAATAAAGAAGGCAAGAAGTACAGAAACTGCAGGATAAATCGCTGAAACAGATGATGCTAAAGAACTACCGATATACTTGACTGCATAGAGATTGGCCTGCATGCCAATTGGCCCAGCCAATAGTGCTCCGATAATAACACTGACATTTCGAATGTTCAAGAAGATTGAAAAACGTACCTTTCCTTCTTTAACTAGAAGATATCCTAGCAAGATAAAAATACTAAGAAAGTCGTGCGCTGCTGCTACTACAAAAGGTGACAAGTCAGTAAATATAGAGAAGATATAAGCACTAATCGTTAGCCCTAATCCCCAAAAAATACCTGAGATAAGTCCAAAGGAAACTCCATTTTTAGTTTTCATCAATACCTCCCTGTGACTGCAATTCTTTTACAGCTCTATTGTAACGAGAGATTCCATAATCTCCAAAATCTGCACCATTTTCTTCTTTGTAAATGGTCCATAGGCTCCAAATAATGTCTTGCAAGATTTTGTAAATACGAATTTTTTCCCGAGAAACTGGTGTCTGTTCGCTTTCATAATGACTTAAAAAGTCTTCTTCTTCTGCACTTGTAAACTCTGATTCTAGGAAGAGGGCTGCCAGATCCCACATAGGGTCATTCATAGAGGAATATTCCCAATCAATGAGATAAAGATGTCCATCTGGCCCTTCTATGAAATTTTCAGGAACCAAATCAATATGACATGATTTTTGATCAATTCCAATTTGTTCAAGTTGATTTTTCAAAGAAAATACAGACTGTCTGACAACTTCATAGTTTGGATAGGAAATCTCCCCTTGAATCAAGGTTTCATATTTTTTGATTTCCTCAAAAGGAGCAAACTCTCCTTTTAATTCTTTACCAGAAGCGTGAATGGTTTGTAGAATTGGTGCAATCTTTTCAAATTTGGTTTTAATGGTAGCTGAATCAAGTGTCTCAGCATTTTCAATGTATTGATTAACCTTAATTCCTGCTTCAATATCGAAAAGATAATTCTCTACATCTAATTTCAAATCTTTCAACAATTCAAGATTGAACTTTTCATTCTGGCGGTCAATTAATTTATCCGTACCTTTACCGAAAAACTTAACGATGTACTGGTTTGAGGATGTTTTAACCAAATAATTTTGATTGGTCATTCCACCTAATTGTTCAACACTCAGAATATCATCATCAGTTGATAGTAAAGAGGTAAGTTTTTCCTTAATGATTTTTTCCACAATCTTCCTCCATTAGACTTCCCACTTAAAGACTGTCTTAAATGCGGTATTTAAGTCAGTTGCAAAAACTCGGTGAATATCTTTGATTTCTCTGACTGGTTCTTCTAAATAAATGATATTTTTCAAACGATTGGCAAATCTCTTAATCTCCATCATTTGGATAGCTTTTTCAAAGTCAACACGTCCTGAACGTGAAGAACCTACCAGTAACAAACCTTTTTCCAATGAATCTCGAGTATTGATATTTACCTTGTACTCACTAACACCCATCATCAAAATGGTTCCCTGTGGTTTGATGTAACGAATGAGATCATTAATAGCAGGCCCGCATCCATCACCACCACAGCATTCGAAACCATGGTCAAAACTAAGATCTTCTGGAATACTGTCCGTAATGTAAAGCTCCTTAGCAAAGGAGAAGAGTTCTAATTTCTCCCAGTGACGACCAATAACAATAATCTCTGCTTCAGGCAAGGTATAGTTAATAATATTAGCCATGACAAAAGCTAGACTACCATCACCAATAACTGCAATACGCTGACGTCTGCTATGTGAAACCGTCAAGAAGCGATTCATAGCGTGCATTCCCACACTGACAAACTCAGTAATGGCAGCAACTGTGTCTTCGACGTCCTCGTAAGCTACCACACGATCCTTAGGTAGAGAAACAAATTCTCGCATAAAGCCATCATGACCACTAGACAAGAAATAAGTTCCTGTCATATAGTTTTCATAAAATTCCTCATCACTCTGCATAGGTGGTTGATTGGGAATCATGACAACCTTCTGGCCAACTTTGTAGGTACCGGTTGGATCAGAAATGACTGTACCACAAGACTCATGAATCATAGCCATTGGAAGTTTTTCGCTAAAATTTTTGGATCACGTTTACCTTGATAGTAGCGTTGATCTGCATGACAAACCGCCATATAGTTGGGGCGAATAAGGATATGATTTTCTTGATCAATTTCCTCTTCCTGATATTTGATATTAATAAACTTTGGCTTTGTCAGTTGATAAATTTGATTAATCATATCTCTAGTCTTTCTCAATCATGCTTTTAGCAATCTTTAAGTCTGTAACTGTTGTGATTTTAAGGTTTGAGTATTCACCTTTTGCTAAGGCTACATCTTTACCCTTAATGACAAAGATTTTACATGCATCTGTCAAAATTTCTTTTTCTTCTTTTGATAAAGAACCATAGAGGTCAATAAAGTCCTTACAACGGAAGGTTTGAGGTGTTTGACCTTGATAAAGGTGAGCGCGATTTGGAATATCTGTGATAAATTGTCCGTTGGTACTTTCAACAATGGTATCAACTGCTTCAACTACAGTATCTACTGCATCATGATTTTGAGCCAAGGCGATATTATCTTGAATCATTCGAAGTGTGATAAAGGGACGAACTGAATCATGTGTAACTACAATATCATCTTCAGTGATTGGACGGTAAGCATCGATAGCTTCGATGATCTTTTCAATACTAGAATTGCGATCTGCACCACCTTTGGTGATAATGATACGATCTTTATGAAGCGGAAGGAATCTTTCAACTAAATCTTCTGCGTGTGTCACCCAGTCCCCGTGAACTCCAACTACAATCTTTTCAATACTTGGTTCCAAAACAAATTTTTCAATAGTGTGAATTAAGATTGGGCGATCTCCCAACTCTAGAAATTGTTTTGGCAAATTACTGATCCCCATGCGTGTGCCAGTGCCACCCGCTAAAATTCCAGCGTAGATCATTTTTATACTCCTTTAGTTATTCTAAAAAAACTTATTGTTAACTATTATATCATAATCTGACTCTATCTTGAAAGAAATACAAAGACTTTATGCCTAGAAAACGCTCTTTTTAAACCTTAATCTGAACATTATTTCTTCCTAGTGTACTTTCTTTTAAAAAATACAAATGATTATCTTATTTCTCCTAGTAGCATCTAATCAATCCTATTAATACAGAGTTCTTCAGAATAGTATAGAAAACTTAAAGAAACCTTAAATCAAATAAAAAGAGTTGAGAATATTTGCCAGAGAAAACTCCCTTCTAACAATCCTCAACTTTATTCAACAAGATTCGGTTTATTTTTCTTCTTGCTCACCGATGCCCTTAACAGCTTTTTTAAATTCGGCAAGCATTTTTCCTACTGATTCGCCTAACTCTGGTAAGCGCTTTGGTCCAAAAATCAATAGCGCTCCAAGGACAATGACGATCAAGCCTGGTGCACCAATATCACGTAAGATTCCCATCTTTTTCTCCTTTCCTTTTTCTCTTAAAAATCCATTTACTAATAGCGATACTAACCTCATACAAAAGGATTAGGGGAAGTGTCATCGCTAAATCACTAATAAAATCGGCCGGCGTCAATATAACAGCCAATACCAATAACATGAAGTAAGCATAACGTCTATAAGCAATGAGTAGGCTAGGGCCAATCAAACCAATTGAGGTTAAAAAAGCAATGATAACTGGTAATTCAAAAATAAATGCTAGTGGTACAGTAGTTTGAAAGACAAAAGCTAGATAATTTTGTGCAGTTAACTGCGTTTCAAATAAGTTTTCACCTAATCCCAACAAGACCTGAAGTAAAGCTGGTGTTACAAAATAAAAGCCAAAGGCTAACCCCAAGATAAAACAAAGAAATGTTGCAGGTATATAAGCAAAAACCGCTCCTGCTTCTTGAGTTTTAAGGGCAGGTCGAACGAAACTCCAGACTTGATAAACCGTAAAAGGTAAGGTAAGGCTAAAGGCCATCAAACTTGCCAAACGAAGATAAATCCATAAAATATCATTCGGCCCCAAAACGATTAACTTCTGACTAAAACCTTGTGTGATATATTGATAAACCTGATCAGCAAATAAAAGTGAACCACAAAATAGTAGAAAGAAGCAAACAACTACTGCTAGAAATCTCTTTCTAAATTCTACCAAATGTTCAATAATTGTCAATTCCTTTTGATCCATCATTTTTCATCCTGTCTTATGGTAACAAGAGCCACCACGAGAATAAAGAAAACCTGACCTGCTAAACCTTCCCAACTAGGGTGAATTCCCAATATATCAAGACTTGGTATTCCTGAAATCAAATGGTTGGGAATCATATTTGTCAACTGCAAGGCATGAATGCTGACTCCCGTCATCTTAAAGGCCAAAGCATAAATCATCCAAGTCAGGATAAAGAAAATCTTGTGAGGTAGGAAAAATTGACTAGCCTTGTTCATCACAAAAGCAATCACGACTAAGACTAAGAGGGCTAGAGAAATTCCTAAGACAAAGTCAAAACTAGAAATCCTTGGTAGAATCCCTACGTAGAATAAAATCGTCTCAGCACCTTCACGGAAGACGGCCAGAAAACTCAGAGCAAACATAGAAAGGAAAGATCCTGTTTTCGTGACAGTTTGCATCTGTGATTCCATAAAAGCATTCCATTTTTTAACAGAGGATTTGCTATGAAGCCAAATACCGATTAAAATCATCATGGCTACTGCAAAAATCCCGACCGCCCCTTCGATGATTTCACGGTTAGTTCCTGAAGTAACTGCGGGAAAGGCAACCTTTAGGATATAGGCAATCAAAAGACTGGCAACTATACCAGAAAATGCACCACCATAAACCCACTTGAGTCCCATTCTCATCTTGGCCACTTTCAAAGTTGTCACAAGCGCCATGACAATCAAGAGGGCTTCTACACCTTCACGGAGCAAGATGAGCATGGCATCAAATGCATTATAGGAAGCGCTAGTATCAATTTGAGATAGCTCTGTAATCAAGCTAGAAAGCTTTTCTTGATATTCACTTTCTTTTCCCTTAACCATGATGACAGGACTTTCACTTTCAACCTTGGTATAAAGGAAAGGATTGGTTGTACTTACAGAACCCTCGATGGTTGGCCAAATGGTAATAAACTCCTTCATGCTTGCAGCTGCTTCACTATCTTGACCAGCTTGAAATTGGGCCAAGGCCTTATTTAAAAGATCTATACCATCCTTAAGGGTCAGATTCGAAGATGTCGTCGCAACTTCTTTACCTTCAACAAAGTTAGAAATAGCTGTTTTCAAATCATTAAATGATGCCTGGATAGATTCAAAGTTAGTTGCTTCAGTTTCAATGCTACTACGCAGAAAGGAAATAGCTGTTTCCACTTGACCATAATGAGCGGTACTGTTATCTCGAACCACTGCTTCATTGATGGTCCAGTTGAATTCATTTTTTTATAGGCTTCTCTTACTGCTTCCAGATTTTGAGAAGCGATTGCCTTGTCTAAGGCTTCAAAACGAGGTTCTAATCGACTTACAAGTTTTTCTTTCTCTGCATCAAGGTCGACTGGATTTTGCTCTTTCTCAAATGTTAAAAGAGCTAAAGAAATTTGAGTCAGTTGGTCTTCTGTAATGTCACCAGTTATTGCTAACTTTTCTTGAACTTGACGCCCTGCTTCAGAGTCAGAATTCTCGACTTTCTCAAAATCTTTGGTAATTTCATCGATTAGTTTTCTTGCCTGATCTTGTTTTCCTTCTTTAACAGCTTTAGTTGCATCTGTTATTTTTACAAAGTAGGGACTCAAATTTTCTTTAGCACCTACCGGGAAAACTAGCAGGAAGAAACAAGCAAATAGGAGGATGATACTTTTAGGATTCCAATAATTTCTGCCCAATGTAACCTCCCTTCTCCACTCCACCAAAGCAAGCAAAAAGACCACTACCTATATGGGTAACATATTCGTTCATTTTATCCGTAGCACCCAGACTGGTCTGAACCTTAACAAAGCTATCTGGGTCCTTTTGGAAAGAGATAAAGAGCAAACCTGTGTCGAACTGACCTGTCTTTTCATCAATTCCATCAGAATAAGAATAAGAGCGACGCAAGAGAGGCTTATCCACTTCTTTAGCTAAGCGTACATGAGAATCATCAGGAAGAAGGCTTAAATCAACCTCATCAAATTCATATTTCTTTCCAAATGGAGCACCACTTTCTTTATAACGACCAAAGGTATTTTCTTGTTCCTCTAGATTGGTTCGATCCCAAGTATCTAGGAACATCTGAATGCGCCGAACTGCCATGTAGGAACCATTTTCCATCCAATCCTTACTGTCAGCCCAAACAACCTGATCAAATTCTTTCTCAGTAGTAACATTAGCAGTCCCGTCTTTAAAACCAAAGAGATTACGAGGAGTTTCCATACGATTACCGATAGCTGCAAACCCTGATTGACTCCAACGGAGAGTAACGGCATTTCTACCCTTGCGAATAAGGTTACGAATAGCATGAAAGGCAACTTGCTCATCATCAGCACAAGCCTAGATTACGATATCTCCACCCGTGTACTTTTCTCGTAACTGTTCCTTTGGAAATGGAGGTAAATCTCTGAAAAAGTTTGGGACGTTTGTTCTCTAGTTTCAGCTTTTTCTAGGAAACTAGCCGAAATTCCAAAGGTCAGGGTCAAACGATGAGGATTAAGCCCAACTGTTTCTCCAGTATCACTTGGAGGCAAGAGGCTATTGTTACCATCTTTTTTAACCAATTCTCCTTCTACAAGTTTGGCACTATAATCCGTCCAATCTTTAAATAACTGGATGATTTTCTCTTTGTCGGTTGTATGCAAATCTAAAACCACAAAATAAATGTTTTTCTGCATGACAGTTGTAATGCCAGCTTGGTGCGTGCCATAGAAGGCTATTTTTTCATCTCCGTACGAGATTTTCTCCTGACCATCAAGCTTAGGTGCGAAAAAAGCAGACGCACCTGAAAGCCCAAGTGCGAGACCGGCACCTCCGATACCTGCTTTTTTTAGAAATTCTCGACGGTCCATTTTTTGTTCAAAAAATTTTTCGCCTTTGTTTGTCATATTACTTATTCTCCACCAAGAAATTTACCCATTTGTGATAATGGTTCACCAAGTTTTGTGACTGCTTCAGACAATTCTTTGGTATCCTCTTTCGTTAAGTCTGTATAGAGCTTATAGTGTTCCTTGTCCGTCATGTGTTTGTCTAACAAACTATTGACAGATTTGAAATCTTCCTCTAACTCCTTAACCAAGGCTGCATCTGATTTTTCAAGTAAAGGTTTAAAGAGTTGGAAAATCTTTTCAGCACCTTGGATATTGGCACGGAAATCATACAAATCTGTATGAGAATAAATCTCCTCTTCACCAGTAATCTTACTTGTCGCTACTTCATTTAGAAGGTCAACAGCACCAGTTAGCATAATCTTGTAATCAACATCTACAGTTGCAATCTTAGCCTTCAATTCCTTGATGTCATTTACCAGTTGGTCACCATAAGACTCAGTTCCTTTGGTTGTGTTTTCCTCCCAAAGAATGCGCTCGATACGATGGAAACCAGACCAACCTTCTTCAGTCTTATTTTCATCTAGATAGTCTGCCAAACGAAAGTCAATCTTCACATCAGATTCACCGAAGCTCTCTGCAATCGGCTCTGAACGTTCATAAGACATACGGATTAAAGGGTATGCCTTTTTAGCTTCCTCTAACTTACCATCCTTCAAAAGTTGAACAAAACCTTCTGTATCCGTTAAAAGTTTATCAATCTGTTCTTCCACAAAGGTTTTGTAGTCACTAGTTGCCTTATCCAATAGTTTTTGGTTATCTTCTGACAATTTTGCGACCTGAGATGAATCACTTGTAGTTGACGATTGTTCAAAACGAACTGCACAAGCAGATAACAATAAAGCCGAAGATAAAAGGATAAAACCAAGTTTTTTCATATAACGCTCCTATTAAATCATGGGAATCCCATTTTTAATAAATTATATCATAGTTTTTCTAATTATTCAATGAATTGTCAGAAAATTTAATGTTTTATCGTAAAAATTAGAATAGACTTTTCTAATTAAAATTGTTAAAATAATAGGGAAAATAATAGAAAAGGAAGCTATATACCACCATGATGAATATGCAAAAATTGAACATAGTGTTTTTAATTTTTGTAAACATCAAAAAGGTTGATTTAAAAGGACTTTAAGTCTTTAGGTTTTTTTATCTAACACTACTATTCACGCAAACAAGACAAAATCTTGGCAAAAAAAATACAGTAGCAAAGAGTACACCAAACTACCACTCATTTTGGGCGGTAGTTTTCTTTTCGTCTAAAATAGAGATAAAAAGATAGGTGGTAACCTTATGCGTTATGGTTATGTACGAGTATCCACTAAGGAGCAAAATATCGATAGACAAATGTCTGCTTTGTCATTAGAAAATATCCCCAAAAATCAAATTTTTATAGATAGGGCCTCTGGAAAAGATTTTGACAGGACGGAATACCAAAAATTGCTATCGGTTCTACAAACAGGTGATGAAATAGTCATCAAATCAATTGATAGACTCGGACGAAATTACGATGATATTCTAGAACAATGGCAGTTACTAACTAAGACAAAGAAAGTACATATCAGAGTTTTAGACTTTCCACTCTTAAATACTAAAAATACCAGCGATACAATCACTGGTAAACTAATTTCTGATTTGGTTTTACAAGTTCTGTCCTACGTGTCTCAAATGGAAAGAGAACAAATCAAGCAAAGACAACTGGAAGGAATTCGAGAAGCTCATAAAAGAGGCAAACAATTCGGAAGACCTAAGATAAATATTCCAGAAAAATTTTATGATTTAGCCGTAAAACACAGCCAAAAAGAAATAACTATTCGTGAGGGAGCAGAAATCTTAGGAGTTTCAAAAAGTACTTTTCATAATTGGCTAAAAAACTATAGTTTTTGTCAAAAAAGGTAGAAAATTTTGGACAACTAATATTCCACCATTTTCAATCCAAAATAATGGAAAATTTAGTACTTTGATGGATTATATCTTCGATATTTATTCTACCAATTTTGTCCATAAAAGTCTACATTATTGGACAAGGGATTGCTTCATAAAAATAGGAGGTCTCTTTTAATGAAGACAAAATCAAAAATTAAACTTTTTGCAACTGCTATTCTTGCAACCACAACAATCGGTGCTAACGCCGTCTACGCAGACGCTCAAATCAATCGAGATACTGCAAATGATTCAGTAGAGATTATTTCAGATCCATACAAAACGTATGAAGAAGCTGATAAAGCTCTCAATAACGTTAAAGACAGATATCTAGCAGAGTACGGAAGTTATAGAGCGGGTGTTGTACCGACTGAAGATCTGAAGCATTACGAAGTGTATGCTATTCTTCATAGTGTATCCCGAGGTGAAAATCCTGAACCTACAGTTCAAAAAGTTGCTAAAGCTTTATCAAGTTCTAAATCAGTCGAATCGGCTAAACCTGTAGAAGATGTCAAACCTGAAACTCCGGCTAAACCAGCAGATGAAGGGAAAATTTCTAATGACATCAAGGAAATTACTGGTAAATTTAAATTTACTGAGATAAAAACAACCTCTACAGGATTAACATTTAAAGCAAAATTACCTGAAGCGGCTCCCCATGCTGGCCCAATTCTTCCAAACATTCAAGCAACTTTAACTGAGAAGGCAACAGGGAAAGAAGTTGCTAAAACTGGTGTTGTATTAGAAGGTCTGTCTGAAGAATTAAAGAACCGAATGCTCTGTATTATTCTAATCTTCTTGAAGGGACTATTTTTGAGCCATCTCTTACTCCAGGAAACTACATTCTAACAGTTGAAGGGACTACAGGACCAACTTACGGACAAAATACTGATAAAAGAAAACGCCATTTTGTCTTTAGCACGAAGGTTACATTAACAGGAGAGGGTAACGCAACAACTACTACTCAACCTGAAAAACCAAAAGACAGTACTACAAAACCGAAGTCAGACCAGACAACAAACAACGTTAATAACAATCAACAGCCAAACAATGACAAAAATAAACAAATTACTAACAATAACACTGGCAAGCAAGATAAAAATGAATTAAGTACTAATAAAACTAGTGATACGAAGACAGGCAAACAAACTTCTGATAATACACTATCACAAGAAAAACAACAAACTACTAGCACTTCTACTACTAAACAAGAAGACAATAAAAATAATGACAAGAAGATTTTACCAAACACCGGTGAATCAACATCTATTCTTGGTATTTTAGGTACTGTCCTTTCAATCACAGGCTTAGGATTTATCGTAAAACGTAAACGTGGGTAAGGAGAAATTAAACGAATGTATAAAATTATTAAAATTGAGGATGGAACAATTTATGTAGGGAAAGGTTCTGATGGGCAGTTTACAGCTATTCCACGGACTAGCTTTGGTTTCTAGCCACAACTAGGAGATTACGTAGAATTTTACCAAAATGGTAGTGAATACATCGTATCAAAAGTAGATAATCTAGCTAACTTTACTGACAATCTTCCCATCAGTGGTAAAAGTGATAAATCTAAAGTTGCTGCAGGTTTACTAGCTTTATTTCTCGGTGCTCTAGGAGGGTATGATTTCTATATAGGAAATTCTAAACAAGCTATTATACGTCTTGTTATTACTTTATTAGGTATGATTCCATTCCTACTTCCATTTGTCTTTTTGATTAACCTTATTTGGAATCTAGTCATTGGAATCCAAGTATTAACATCAAAATCTGGAAATAAATGGCATAAAGATGCTCAAGGACTTGAACTACAAGATTAATTATGATTAAAAAAACAACCTTATTTACTATTCTTGCTTTAACTAGCCTAACTCTTGTAGCCTGCCAACAAAAGCAAGAGTCTGCTACTTCCGCAAGTACAGAACAGACGAGTTCTACTAGCACGGAATCTTCCAGCTCCTCTTCAGAAGTGAAGAAAACGGATTATAGTTTATATAACGAGGTAATAGAAAAATATTCTCAACCACAAAATAACCCCTCCAAGGATATTAATCCCAAAGCTAACTTAAAAGATAACTATCCTCAAGTATATTCAGATATAGATTACTGCCTATATGATTTTGATAAAAATGGGACGGACGAACTAATTATTGCTCTGAAAATTAAGTCAGGCAAACATGACATTCTAGACATCAGAACGATCCAGAATGATAAAGTCATTCAACTCACTAATGCAGAAAATCATTTAGATTTTATCGGAGAAAAAGTGATTTTTGTCCCTCTTGAAGATAGTTATTTTCAACTTTCAAGCGCATCTGGTGGTAAACAATCTCATAAACTCTATAAACTAAATACGAATACATCTGATTTAGAATTACTTATTGAATCAGATACAGAAGCTGGATTAGGAACTAGACCACCACTACTGAACCAAGATACATTTTCTTGGAAATCCGTAACAAATCCAATATCAGGAGAAACAACACCTTCACAAGAAATTAAAGGAATGAATCTATCTGCCATCCAAAACGGTGATTTTTCAAGCATTTCTGGTACATGGCGCAATAGTGCTGGTGTAGAACTTGTATTTGATGAACATGGACTGGTTAGTGATAATTCGCAAGTTTCAATTGAATACTCTAAAGAAATTGACCACTACCTTAAGGCTACTTTACTTCCTAAAAATGGAGGTGCTGGTGGTTCTGCTATTGCCTTTTTACCTGCAGGAATTCCTTTGACAATGGCTATCACTTCTTCACCCGAAAACGGATATAAGGACCCATCCGATATTAGCCAAGAACGACTATGGACCGGACAACAACTTATAGAAGGAAATAGCTCAGGATTTTTCTATAAGGTTCAATAATTAAATGAACTACTGAACCGCTCATACGCGGTTCCTTTTGATAAGGAGGAAATCATGGATTTTACAGAATATTTATATAAAAATATTGGAGAACGTATTAGACTGGATAGAGAAAGGAAAAATTTTAATTTTAAAAATTATTCTACTCATATCTCTCAATGCGCATATGATAAGATTGTAAAAGAAACGGGAAATACAAAAACTGATCCAAAAACTGGAATAACAAGAGGGAATCTTAGTCAAATAGAAAAAGGTAAGATTTACGATTATACTAGAAGTTTTTTAACAGAAAATCAAATCAATGCATTAACCGCTACCCTTGATTGTAATCAAGATGAATTGCTTTTAGGAAATAATGAACAGAAACAAGAAATCGTAAAAATTTTACTTTTAGGATGTCTTTTAAATAATATAGATGTTCAAATTGACTCTGTTTCATCTGAGACTTGGCGAGATTTATACCATAAATCTCAATCTCTCGGTATCAAACCTAATAAAAAAACTGAACGTTTAGGTAATATAGTATTAAAATTTTTACTAAGCTATCCCACTTTCCAAAAGCACTTCATAAATTCCGTTTTTTTATTATTCAGATAACTATCCTGATAAATATACTCCTTTTAAATCAAAAGATGAACAACACAGTGTTTCTTTTAACCGTAAATTACAAACTGAATATGCTAGAGACTTTGAAAAAGTCAATTCCCAACTTCAAACCTGGTACACTACTGATTTAGGAAATATTACTTCTGTTCTACTACGTAAACCTGAAAATATTATTTATATATTTGAAGCATTCGAACATACTATATATAAAATAATTGATTTAATTTTTTTGATAAGTTTATAGAAACATTTAACAATAGCTTGAATACCAGAGGTAAAAATAATACTCCTAGCAAAAATAATAGACTATTTAAGTTCTGATTCTCTTCTAAATATTCTATTGGAAGATGATATATACTATCTTTTAGTAATCGAACTAAAAAAAGAGAACAGGTAGATAAAACTAATAGTCTATTTCATATTCAATTTCTACAACTAATTCAGTACCAGAATTTATTTTTTTAGAAAAGATACATAGTAATTATGAGTATACTAGTGATAACTATGATAAATTCAAACTCTATTCTGATTTAACTCAACTTATCAAATTTTTATGAAAAAAAGCAAAAGATAAGCATCTAACTCTCTACGTAAATGATTTCATAGACAATCAAGACTACGAATAAAATTATGGCTTTACGACTAAAAATCGTGAAGTCTTTTTTTATTGCATATCATATATTCTTTCTTCCAAGGTATACAATTTTATCTCTAAATTTCATTTTAGTGTATACAATCTCCTTATTAAAACCAAATATAATAGCTTATGTAAAGAGCAACAAAGGTACCTAGTTCATTACACAAATATTTTTTATTAGAAATCAGCAAATTCTAGACATGCTGATTATGGAGGAATAGCACATGAGTGCATTTAAATATAAAAATCCAATTTATGGATACAATATCGCCCTTTTCCATGAAATATTTGGAGAAAAACCTATCTTTAGTTCATTATCTGTCGAAGAAGAGATTAAGTGGGTCTATAAAGATAATAAGCGGACTGACGAAGTAGATGGATTTAGTCGATATTTCATTATCCCTGGTCAGAATCCTTTTCTTGTCAAATTCCCCACTTCGCAAGAAATTGAACAATTCGCAGAGGTTGAGTTAATTAATCCTGTTGCTTGTAAAGTGAAAAGTAATGTTTATTTTAAAGCCGAATCTGTAAAAATTATCAAAGAAGGAGGTAAGTAACTAATGGCATTTCCGTTTATTCAATCAGAAAATAAACGGGAGCTGGTAGTTGATACTGAATACCTGGTTCAGTGTGTAGAAATAGGGTTGCAAAACAGCTCTATTTCTTCAACTACTAATTCCTTCCAATTTATCTATGGTGACAATTATCTAGACTTTGTTCCTCGCTTTCCTTGTGCGTACATTTTGGATAATAGTCTTTACCAACAGATTTTTCAAATTTTATCAACAAGTGCTTACCCTGTGTTAACGTTCCTTAAGCAGCCGTCGGCCTACATTGTCAAACGTGATAGTGCAAGCATTAACACTAGTCGTGCCTTTCGATTTCCATTCTTTAAGGGAATACCGGAAAGATTGAAGTATCAAAAGCTATCTGATATTACCGTTCAAAATGAAAGTTTTGAACTCATGAAAAACTATCGTATTGATTTCAATCGCATAGTTCATTGTTTGATCGCTGGTTCTTCTGGTTCTGGAAAGAGCTACGCTTTGACCTATCTAATCTCTGTTATTAATCAATTTGCTCATGTAACAGTCGTAGACCCTAAATGTGATTCTATCTCTCGTTACTGCTTAAAACAGAGCATACCTGTACTTTATCAAGAGAGAGACTTCTCAGCGGATGAGTTTTTATCTAAGGTGAACACCCTGCTAAAAGTAGAACTAGATACTATCTATCAAAGACAAGCAGAGCTTCTTGAAAATCCTTCTAAAAAATTTCAACACCGTTGTCTGGTAATTGATGAATTACTCGCTTTAACATCTTTGACTTCCAAAAATGTTAAAGATACCTTTTTTGCACTATTATCTAATATTGCACTACTTGGACGAGCAACATCTGTCCATCTAATCCTAGTGAGTCAGCGGATGGATACAAACGCTTTACCGATTGCCGTTAGAGAGCAGTGTAGCTGCATGATTCAGCTCGGCTTAATCAACAGAAAAACGACAACGTTTTTATTTCCAGACTTAGATTCAGAGACAGGAATTGTCATTCCCAACGGAAAAGGAACTGGTATTGTTCAAGTTATTGACGGTATAACACCACCTAATGTTATGCCATTGCTTATACCAACATTTAAAGGAGAAAATATATGAAAAACATTAACAATAAAATCATGAGAAATAGCACTGTCATTACCGATAAACTCTACTATTTACTGCCTTTAGAGTTACTCTTGAGCTTTCTGTGGAGTTTATCTCTAGCAGGTATATGGTTCATCAACCAAGTTAGCACTATTATCTCTTGGGACGATTGGAGGCAAATTTTAGATGATTTTCAAATAACACAATCTATACTATTTAAAGCAATGACTATTGTCCTAATCATCTATCTTTTAGCTCATCTCCTTCTTTGCATCGTATGGATAAAAGAAGATAAGTTTTTGAACTTTTTCCAAACAGTAGATCTATTAAGGATAGTACGAAAACAAATGCTAAGTGAAACTAAAATGATTGATAGTGATGTTTTAAAAAAGTATAAGTCTGTCATTTACTCTATCAGATGTATTTTAACGGGTGACTATATTTATGTTATTATACCACACGCTCAAAGTCTTATGGTTGACGAAATTTTAAAAGATAAAGCAGAATTTTTGCGTAAAAATCTGATTTGTAAATATCAGAATTTATATCAATTCTCTAATCAAAATGATTATTCATATGATATTGAGGGAGAGAGAATCTCTAATGATTAAAATACCAGCGGAGCTTGCCGTAAGGCAAGAGCTCCAAGCTGGTTTTGTTTCAATTCATTTAGGAGCTTTATTATACTGCTTCAGGGCTTGTTATTGAAGCAGTATAGTTTTGTTCCATTGTTCCAAAAAAGAAAGGAGTTTAAAATGGCAAAAGCCAGAAATATTATGTTTGTTCAACAGATTGAGTATTTCCAAGCTTCAAATTTACAAGATATCATCGAGTATATGACGAACATTCTAAACCGATTCGTTTTGCGGGAATATTGCATGATAAGGATATCGGGCAAGAGGGACACCTTGTCGCACCACATATACACCTTGTTTTACAGTTTGAAAGTGCTAGAAGTTTAAACAATCTTGCTAAGTTGACTAAACAACCAATACAGTGTTTTGAGCAATGGAGGGGTTCAGTAAACAATGCTTATTCATATCTCGTTCATCACACGGAGTCTAATCAAGATAAATACCAATATTCTCCCAAAGAAGTTATTGCGAATTTTGACTATTTACTCCTATTAGACACCATAGAAAAAAATGTAACTAAACGATATGAAATAAATGACACTATGATTATAGATAATCTACTGGATCTACTTTATACTGGTGATATTACAAAATCAGAAATTGAACAACGACTTACTGGTTCACAATATGCCAAAGCAAGGCAAAAAATAGAAACCGTCTATTTAAAACGACTAGAAACACAAGCTGAACTATGGCGACAAGAAATGATTGACAAGAATGAAATTGTTACGATTATTTGGCTTTTTGGAAAAGCGGGAACAGGGAAGACTCGTCTAGCACGTCAATACGCAGAACAGTATGACCTTAACTATTTTATTACGGGCTCAATCCGTGACCCTTTTCAACAATACAATTTAGAACACGTGATTATTTTAGACGAATTACGCCCCCATCAATTTGACTACTCAGACTTACTCAAAATGTTTGACCCTTACAATGTTAAAGCGATGGCAAGTAGTCGTTATTTTGATAAGCCGTTACTAGCTAATATTTATATCATCACTAGCCCCTACTCTCCCTATGATTTCTTTTTAGAATTAACTAAGAAAAGAAAAACAAGTCATATCGATTCTTGGGGCCAGCTAATGCGAAGATTATCCTTAGTAGTTGAAGTCAAAAAAAGAACATCTGCAATTTTACAAGTACGAACCAATGGACCAGATGTTTTATATAGACCATGGCAATAAATTACCAAACCCCTTTAAAAATCAGACTGATAGAGAAGAAACTATTCAAGACAAATCGTACCAGTTATTTTTAGAATTGAATAAGAAAAAGGAAAGGAATGAATAAATGCAAGAAATTCAAACAGTTACCTACATAGATATCGCAAATCAAGGATATCCAGAAGGCACAGCTAGACGTGTTATACGAGAGGGTAAAAAATTACTTGTCGAAAGAGGTTTCAAAATTTATAAAAACAAAAGGATTGGAAGAATACCAAAGACTATTGCCGAAGAAATTCTTGGATTCAAAATCATCTCAAAAAATGATATAATAGATACTGTACTCTTCGCTACTGACATAGAAAGAGGAAAATAATATGTCAGTTATCAAAGGATACAAGGGAAAATGGAAAGTAGATATTACCGATGGCATAGACCCATTGACTGGTGAAATCAAACGGCATAGAAAGTCAGGATTTACCACTCGTAAAGAAGCTGTTCAATATGAAGCAGATTATCGATTAAACAAACTTCACCAAGTTCAGATTAAAGATAAAATATCTGTTTCTCACCTTTACTCTTTAGTTCAACAAGAAGATGAACTCCGTGGGAATAAACGTGGTACCATTGATACACAGATATCCTATTATAACCAATATGTCTCTAAGTTTTTTGAGCATGCAGATATGTCTGCCATTACTATCCATGAAGTAAAAAAATTTAGAGATTGGTTGGTCAAACAACCAAGTGTCAAAGGAGGAACACTATCAAGTACGACCGTTAATCAGCTAATGATTTTTCTGCATAAAATGTTTGATGTTGCTGTTGCTAATCGTCTTAGACAAGATAATCCATGCAATGGACTAAGAAAACTTCCTGATAAACACAAGGAGATGTCTTATTTCACTCCTGAAGAATTCAAGCTATTTGATTCTCTGTTCACAGAAGATGAATACATGTTTCAGCTATTTTATCGAGTGCTGATGTTTACAGGCGTTCGTGTTGGCGAAGCATTGGCCTTAACTTGGAAACAGATTAATTTATCAGAGGGATATATCGATATTAAGTATTCTGCTTACTTTCGTAATAACAAGGTCCATATCGGAACGGTAAAAACTACTCAATCCAATCGTCGAATTTATATTCATAAAGCATTCGTTCAAGAACTAACGGAATGGAAAGAAAAACAAGCTCACCTATTAGTAGAGTTTACGGACAATACAGAAGACTTACAAATCTTTCAAGACAGTCCTTTACAACTGACCGCTCCAATGGTTTCTAATCAAAGATTAAACTGAAAAAAAGAATGCCTGCGTCATTAAAAATGATTCGTAATCACGATTTCCGACATTCACATGCAGCGTTTCTAGTTTCAAAAGGACTCAGAAACGGTGAGGGAAAAGATTATATATTTTTTACACTTATGAAACGACTCGGACATAGTAGCATTAATACAACTATCAACATCTACTCGCATTTATTCCCAACTCAACAAAAAGAAGTCGCCAATGCTTTTGACAACTTCTAGGGCAAAAAATGGCAAAAAAATTTAATAAACAAGGCTCAAAGCCTTGATACGAAAGGAATCTTAAAAATATTATGATGAATATGCAAAACATGATGCGTCAAGCGCAAAAACTTCAAAAACAAATGGAGCAAAGTCAAGCTGAACTTGCTGCTACAGAATTTGTTGGAACTTCTGCCCAAAACCTTGTAACTGCCACACTAACAGGAGACAAGAAAGTCATTAAGATTGACTTCAATCCAGCAGTTGTTGACCCAGAAGATATTGAAACTCTATCAGATATGACAGTTCAAGCAGTCAACGCAGCTCTTGAACAAATTGATGACGCAACTAAAAAGAAACTAGGTGCTTTTGCTGGTAAGTTACCATTCTAATAGCATAAAAAGAGGCTGATGTTCAATTCAGCCTCTTTTGTCTTTTCTAAAAAGTAAAGAATTCTGTTGCCTTCTTTAAAAGTAAATCGGCGTATTCTGGGTCATCCTGGGCAGTTTCAAGTTCTTCTTGTACCATTTCTAAATCATCCGTAATCATACCATCTACTCCTAGATGAAGCGACTTGTTAAAGGATTCCGAACCGTTAATCGTCCATACATAGAGTTTCTGCTCTGTATTCCATAGCTTGGTTACAAAATATTCATCTAAGGTAGAATATTCCATGGTATAACCTGTAGCATTTGTTCTTGGAAAAACGGAATTATAGGGCAGTATGAAATAGACTGGAATCTCTTTATCATACTGGGTAACTTTTTCAATAACATGATAATCCAAAGATTGCATCTGATGCCCATAGACTTTAATTTTTGCTCCATATTGATCTAGAAAATGATCCATCATCTGAGCACTATCTTTTCGACTCGTTTTTATTTCGATCAGCAATTTCTGATGAAGGTCATTGGCACGATTTATATAATCATCAAAGCTAGATATTTTAGTATGATAACCATTTTCATAAATATCTAATTGCTTCAACTCATCTAAAGTTAAGTCTTGTGGTGTTACATTTAATCCAGCTAAACTTTTTAGATTAGCATCATGCATCATGACAAACTGACCATCCTTTGTTTCTTGCACATCCATCTCAACTAAATCTGGTTTTAACTGAGCTGTTTTTTCTAAGGATTCAACTGTATTTTGGACACCATTCCCATTAGAAACTCCTCTGTGAGAGATGACAAGCGGAGGATTGACTACAGGTGCTTCGAGATAAATATAGCCTTCAATCGCAAAGAAGATACTTGCACACCCCATTACACCCCATCTCATAATATGGTCCTTTTCCCGTCTTGGCATAATATCCAACTCCTCACCAGTTAAAAAGGAGGTAAACTTAACCAAGAAGTAGGTTAAAGACATATAGTGGATATTTTTAATCAAAATATAGTTTGAAATAGCTAGAATCAATGATTCTCGGTGTGTGAGACCATCTGCTAAAGACTGGATCATCAATAGAGGAATTAAAGGTAAATAAAAGAAAAGATTTGTTTTGACAACAATGAGAAAGAGATGCCAAGCGTAAAACCAAAAATGATTTCTGGTTTTTTCTAAACTGTAAACCACTGCTTCCTTAACCGTCATTTTTTCAAAAAAGATTTTTGGTAGAACAAAAACTAACTTAACAGAAACGCATAGGAAGAGGATTGACAAAATGATAATAGCAAGCCACCATATCCAATACTTGTCTTCCATATAGGTCTGAATAAATTCAGGAATCACTATTTTATTAAAATAATAAATTTTAAAAATCTTCCTGATAAACGGAAAAATCATAGCAATATAAACGAAGATAAACAAGGCCTTGGAAACAGTCATACGTTTCATGAAGGCTATACTTTCACGAAATACCTTGCGACTATACTCAATCAAGGTTCGTTTCTCGTGATAGAGAAGGTGTCGAGCCCCAATGAAGAGGAGACTAATTTGAAAATAGGCTACTAAAAGATTAATTGCTATTAAGATTAAAAAACCAAAGCTGACTAAAGGCGCATGTTTTAAAATTTCAAAAACATTGTTATAGGAAATAAACAAATAGCCTGTCTGACTGAGTAAAAAGCCTGCTATCAATGAGTTCAGTGGCAACCAAATATAGTCTACTAGCATGAAGATTAGAAAAAATAGAAAGAGGATTTTATCCAGATTTAAGTAAATCTTTTTAAATCCCAATTTTTTAGGTTTTTCAGGTTTCATAAAACCTCCTAATCAAAAAACTGTGACAAATCTAGTCCACCAAAAGGATTAGAGTTCAGGCTACTCTTTGAGTCCAGTAAAACTCTGCTTTCATCAGATTCTAGAAAAGCTTCATAAACACGCGCAGTCATACGTGCATCCTCTAAACTATTATGAGACTGCCCCTTAAATCCTAAAAATTCAGCAACAGTCTGTAACTTTAGATTTGCAATGCCATGAAGATCCGAACTCCGTCGCTCAAAGCTTCATCATAGAGATCAACTAGATATTGACGACTATAATCCAATCCATACTCTAATAAGATTGGTAAATCACTCTTGGCTGCATTGTATCCAACAAGGGGTAATTCACCAACAAAGTCTTGAAAATTCTTAAGAACTTCCTCCACCATCGGTGCATCTTTCAAGGTTTCAGACGTGATACCCGTTAAGCCGTTTATAAAACTTTTCAATGGTACATCGGTATGAACATATGAGTCAAATGCTCCTACTTCTTCACCATCTTTAAAACGGACTGCAGATACCTGAATCAAGTGGGTTTTGTCTTGGTGTTTATTAAATTCCAAATCAAATGAAATGTAATCTCTTAATTTTTCCATCTTTTCCATTCCTTACTGTATGTGTAAAAAGAAACTACTTGGTTATACCTAGAAACCAAGCAGTTTTTCTTATCCTCCAAATAAGCGAGCAAAGAAGCCTTTCTTCGTTGCTTGTACTTCTTGCTTAGCCTGATCCAACTCCAACTGAAGGTTTTCTTGGTCCTTCATGGCTTGTAGGGTTAACTGTTGTTGTTGATCCAATTGCTTATCTTTTTCTGCGATTTGACGGTCTTTGACACGCATCTGTTCATCTTTTTCAGCTAACTGTTTGTCTTTAGCCTTTAACTGCTCATAAAGACGGATGATTTCAGCGTTCTTTTCATCAACAAGAATCTCCATTAACTCACGTTGCTTCACATCATCACTAACAGGTTCATCTTCAAAAATAGTTTTTTTGTAGATTTCTTCAAGCTTAATCAAGCCACTGCGAGTTACCACAGTAACTCCTTTATCATTTTTAGTCGTATCTTCTTCAGGTAATTCCTTGACACGGTTATTGATTGCTTGGCGGGACAAGCCCAAGACCTCAGCAATCTCACTAACAGTCATCTCAATACTCATAATATCCTCTGAAAGTTTTCTAGCTTTTCTTTATTTAAATATTATCATAAGCAAGCAAAACTGTCAAATATCACCGTGTTTTCAACCCTTTTTCAAAACAATCTCTCTTCTAAACTAAATTGTCTTTCAGCTTTTTTAAACTAAACATCAGTTTGCAATTTTACCACCAGCTCTAATCAATTGAAAACCTTTCTTGGTTTATAAAGAGTATTCCGTTTCTCTAAAATGGCTAATAACTTATCACCTTCAAAACCAGCCAATTCCTTCTCAGTTTGTTCCAATTCAATAAAGCGACCAAAACGCACTTCTTCTGCCTGTTCTGGGGTCAAATAAACCTTAACTAAGTCACCTGTACCAATCTCTAAGGGATGAAGAAAGTCTAACTCACCAGCTTGAACCTTTTTCTCAATTTCATTCAAGGTCAAAGCATTATCTAACTGCAAGCCCGCAGCACTTGTTCGTGTTAAATGGGACATATGAGCTGCATAGCCAAGTTTTTCTCCCAAGTCAACTGACAAGGTCCGGATATAAGTCCCTTTGCTACATTTTACACGGAAGGTAAATCGAGCCAGATTATTTTCATAGAAAATGGAACTTGTTCGTTCGAAACTATAAATCGTCACCTGACGTTCTGGACGCTCGACTTCCTGACCAGCACGCGCATATTCATAAAGTTTTCGCCCATTGACCTTGACAGCGGAGTACATAGGAGGAACTTGTGTGATAGGTCCTGTAAGGCCAGAAATCGCTTGATCAACAAGCTTTTCATCTAAGGGAGACAATACTGGTGTCTCAGCAACCACCTCACCACTAGCATCCTCGGTTGTTGTAGAATATCCCAGGGTAATTTCACCCTCATAGACCTTACCCTCGTCCTGCATAAACTCCACCATACGAGTCGCCTTCCCTACAGCAATGGGTAAAACGCCCACAACATCAGGGTCTAGAGTTCCACCGTGTCCAATCTTCTTGGTTCCCAAAATCTTTCGCAGCTTAAAAACTGCATCATGCGAGGTCATCCCCGCTTCTTTTTTTAAGTTGATAATACCGTTCATGTATTGCTTTCTACTTTCCTTTCAATGCTTCAAACTTGGCTTTCATGGTTGGATTCTTCCTAGTTATTTTTTGACTGAAACGTCTGCTAGCTTTTATTTCATTCTTGCAAATTCAAATTTTCTATAATTCTTTGCACTTTTTCAATCTCTGGAGGAGTACAATTGCTCTGTTTTTGAATTTCTCGTAATACATCTAATCTTTCTTTTGAAGACAATTGAGGAAGAATATCCTTTACTGTTTCAAAATAGAAGATATCGTTTTCTAACTTATCATGTTTAAGCAACACTAAGAAAAAGTCTCTAATCAAATCAAAATATTCATTATTTTCTCGATTTAGATTATATTTAATTCTATGTAGAGACAATTTAAAACTATAATTTCCGATAATTTTATCAAGTTCTTTGATAAATAGATATAGTTTGTCCTTTTTAAGGTCTTCTCTATGGAATAAGTTTGAAATTGTTTCTAAATAGTTCACTCTTGAAGAATGTTGGAATAATTCTTGCAACCATTCTTTAGAATATCTAAATTCATAGTCTTCTGTAAAAATGATGTTTATCATTTGACTATAGTTATTCTTTGATAAAGAAAATGAATCTTCAGTTGGATCTACGCTCTCTAAAAGCAATTAGATAAACTCTATCAAGAATTTGATTGTCATCGATTTTTTTGTTTAGAATATTCCTTACTATATTTGCAAAAACATCTACAGCTTCAACAGTAATTGTAGAATGATAATACACAAATCCTAAAAAAGTGTTGTAAGTTACATCAATATTGTTTGGATCGTATTCATTTAATAAAATACCTTGAGCAAACTCTCTATAATCCGTATCTTTTTACTGAATTTATTATTTGAATAATTACTTCTCTATAACTAGAATGATTTATAAATAATGATATTAAACATTGAATATAAGATCCCATTTCACTATTTATAAAACGAAGTATATCTAATTGTTTATTATCATTTTTTTAGTGTTTTGAGTTCATTCATATTTATACTAAGCAACTTTTTCAAAAATTAATTTTTTTCATCATCTTTTTCGAGTCAAGTAATATTCAAAGAATCTTCTATCATTCTCATCGAAACTCTCTTTATTGAATTCTCCTAAATATTTTTACTCTACTAATTTTTTTCTTAAATTTTTTTCTCTATCTCTTTAGAAATGATAATTTTTTTACATATAGTCTCTTATATTTTGGGTATAACTTATTTATATGATTTTTTTCAATAAGTCAGAAACCTTTTTAGATATTTCATTTGATTCTTTTTAAGACAGTTATCAAGAAATTTTTCCGTTTCATATATTGTCTTTTTCTTCTAAAAAGCGAAGAGCCTCTTTGTTCCTTTTTCTGCGTTGACTAATATATCTAATACTCTAGATTCATCGTACTCCACAAGATTTTTCTTGAGTTAAATATGAAAATTGTGAAACAAAACCTCCTTCTAGTGAAGATATCCAATTTCTATAAGGCTTTTTCTTGTATTTCAATATTTTTTTCTATAATAATACTTCTATGTTCTTTGATAAAAAGTGTTTAATTCTTCTCCAAAGTGATTATCAGAAAAAAATCAATTTTATCAATTAACTTCCTTATAAATTCTAAATCTAAATTAGTTTCGTTATCCAATTGAACAAGCAATTTCTGAATTAGTTTAGTACTTAATAAATCTTCAGACGCACTTTCTAAAAACTCTTTCTCTCCAATAAATAGTCTTCTGGACTTCAATAACTTATAGATAAATTCAACATTACCATACTCTTCTAGTTGATAGTTTATAGAATAATAATTATACCTTAAAAAAATTCTGGTGCATTCAGTATGGATGTTAGTTTGTTAACACATTCAGCATTTAGGGTTAACTTCTATATCACTATCTTCCTCTAAATATAAATCACGATTTTGCTGTTCAAAAGTACTTACTAACCAGTAACCTAAAAGAGTTCTATCTTTATTAAAGCTAGAATTAACAATATCTTCATCTCTCGATATAATTTTTTTCTCAGTTCATTAAGTTTATTAGTTGTAAAACTAGTAGCTCTTTTTCTCTTTCGCATAATTATAGACAAAGAATACATCTTCAATAGAGTAATTTTGATAACCTTCATAAATTATTTCGTAAATTACTTTCCATTCATTATCTCTTAACATTTCAATATTTTTTTGCAATAAATTTCCAAAACGCAAGGACAAAACTATGTTTAATTACCATTAGTGTTTCACCCTGAAGCAGAGCATTTAACATAAGTTGATTTAAATCATTATTATTATTTTCAATAACCTTATATAGAACAGAACTTAAATATTTAAAATCATTCGAAATACTATCTAGATTTTTATTGTATTCTTCTTGATTTATAGAAGGGTTCAAAAGATTGTTCCACTTATTATAAAAATCATGTGTGCCCAATTTTTCATTAATATCAACAACTAATTTTTTTACAAAACCAGGTAAATCCTCAAAATTATCGCCATACCATATAATCTGGGTATGATTTTCTGAGCTAAAAAAACCTTCAATAACATCTCTATAATGTTCATCAGCTCTTTGATTACCTGTGTTCTCTGACTTCATCAAAGCATAATTCTTACTATCTTCACAAAGTAAAGATAAAATTTCATCTTCTTCAAGACCTGCTCCGATAAATAGAACTGTAGGTTTTGTCTCTTTAAACCATGTTACTAAATTTTCAAATTATCCCTATTTTTTAAATAGGTCTTTGAATAATCTGCTGACGAACTAACAAAATACTTCACATCACAATCTGGTGTTCCATGGATATGTAAAACATCACCAAATCGTAATCTCCCATTTTTGTTCTTAGTAAAGTCATTAAGATCATTGATAGTAACTACATCATTCTTTAAACGTTTAATATGATTTTCAATTTCATAATCGTAGTTAGATGTAATAAATATTGCATTTAAACTCGCTAAAGATTCTACTGTTTGATTAACTATTGAATATGGTAGCAGATTTTTAAAATATCCTTTTTCAAAATCTAGTCGTCGCTTTTCAAAATCTTCACCAAAAACTTTTTTTAATTCATAGTTTACAAGATCCACTTTACGTTTATTACTAATACTGGATTTACTAATTAAATCAAAAACTATATGATGTTCTCTCCCAAGACTTTTTTCACTACTTATCGATAAAACTTGTCCTTGCCAATACTTGATAAGATGTTCAATATAATTGTTCCAATTGGGATACCCTTGAGCGATTGAAACTCCTGCGCCAATAAAAATTACTAAATTATAGTTTTTTATAGCCTCGGTTACATTATCTATCAAATTTTCATAATTAATATTATTTTCCATAACATATTTCCTACTCCCCGTTTAGCGCTTCAAACTTCGCTTTCATGGTTGGATTTTTACGAGTCAATTTTTTAACGGAAACATCGTCCAATTTGTTGTTAGCAAGGCGGAGTTGGTTTTCTGATGTTGTCAGGAATTTCTTGACCTCTTCCATACGCTTAATGGCTTTATCAATCTCATCGATGGCCTTGCCGAAGTTGACAGAAGCTGAATTGTAATTCTTTGCAAAGGCTACCTTGAAGGCATCCAAGTCTTCCTCGAAATGCGTAATGTCAATATTTTGCTCGCGAACCAAAGCCAATTCCTGCTTGTATTTGAGAGAATTCAGTGCAGCATTGCGCAAGAGACCAATCAACTGAATAAAGAATTGAGGACGAATGACATACATCTTCTCATACTCGTGGCTGACATCGACAATCCCAGTATTGAAGTAATCATTATCAGCCTCAAGCATAGTTACCAAAACTGCATACTCACAGTTCTTCTCACGACGATCCTTGTCCAATTCCTTGTAAATCCGCATTCTTATGCTTCTTCTCTGTCCCGTCTGCTTCATTTTTCATCTCAAACATGATGGAAATAAATTCTAGTCCATTTTCATCAAAATCACGGAAGATAAAATCGCCCTTAGAACCACGTGCTGAAACCTTGTTGTCCTTTTCAAAGTAAGCATTTGGAAAGGCAAAGCTACGAACCTTGTTGAACTCACTCTCAGCATAGTGTTCCAAACTTTCACCGATTGCCTTGGTTGATTGTTGTGCCTTGAAATTCTTGTAAAACTCTACTTGTTCACTGGCTGCCTTTAGCTGGGCTTCATAATTTTGTTTTACAGAGGCTAGAGACAACTCGTTTTCTTTTTCTTGTAAAAGGAGCTGATTTTTGACCTGATCACGTTCTTTCTCTAAATCAGATAGTGTTTTTTGTAGTTGATTTTCATGCTCTAAGCGCAAGGTAGCCAATTGATTTTCGAGAGCTTGGACTTCTTTTTCTTTCTCTAACAAGCTTTGACTTGCACTTTGCTCCACTTCTTTCTTAGCCAATTCTTTTTCTGTATCAAAGTTGTTAATTTGACTTTGAAGCTGGGCAATTTCTTGATCTTTTTGAGCCAGTTTTGCCTGTTGTTCATTTAAGGCTTTTTGTTCCACCAATGTCAACTCTTGTTTGATTCGTTCATGCAATTCCTTATCAAACTCAGCAGTGCGAACTTGAGAAAGCAGTTCTGCATATTGACTTTCATTGACTGTAAATACTTCGCCACAATTGGGACATTTAATCTCGTTCATGTTATTCCTCTATATTTATCTATTCTACTTTCATTATAGCATGGATAAACAAAAAGAAAAAGTTGGAATGAATCCAACTTTTAATCTACGTATGTATCTTCGTTTTTATTTAAGAAGGCGTATGGTAATCCCATCAGTAGACCACCACCGATAAAGTTACCGATGAAGGTTACACCCCAGTGACGAAGAATATTTCCAATACCGAAATTTGCGATTGAATCAGCAGCAACACTGAATTTCACGATAGCAAATGATGCAAAGTTTGCGGCGATGTGCTCGTTTGTTAAGAATACAAACATGTAAATGGCTGAAAGAACCAACCAAAGTTTTGCACCACCATCCTTAACTAAAACGAATGAAAGAATCGCGATATTTACAAAGACATTAGCCAAGATAGCTTCAAGCAAGATAAGTTCATTTGAACGGCCCAACTTCATTTCCACAACTCCAGAAATAAAGCTATCATGGGTAAGGTTTGCATAAGCTGCTGAGTGGGCGAATCCCCAACCTGCTATAAGAGCACCGATTAAGTTGAAGAAAGTACAGTATAGAAGAATTTCAGCTGTTTTTTTCTCCAGCTAATTTTTTTCAAAAAGCTACCAGCTGTCAAGAACATCATGTTAGATGTTACTAACTCAGCATTCAAAGAAGACAATATAAGCCAATCCCCAAGCGAAAACAAATGGGAAGAGGAAACGTCCACTACCAGGAGCAATCTTATTAATCAAGTCAGCTCCAACTGCACCAGCTGCTGTACTAAATGTTAAGAATGCACCAGCAAACATTGAACGGATAGCATACTTGAATTTACTTTGACTGTAAAGACTTTCCTTTTTCTTACAAGCAAATTCAATTTTTGAGATAAATTCTGAAGAAACCATATAAACTCCTAAAACTTTTATTTGTGAATATTATAACATAAAATCGAAATTATGGGAAGGCTTTCTTAATTCTATTTACAATATTTTTATCACTTTTAGCAATCGTTTCCATTTGCTTTTTATCAGTATCTTTAATGTTTTCGACCCTTTATTTTTAAACCCTCTATTCTATATATTTAATATATGTTTTTGTTTTAATCAATATTGAATTTACAAAAAAGTCTCTTTAGTTTTCAGCTAAAATCCATGCACTAATAATATGTTTGAATTTATAGACAGAGAAAATAACGTTTTTATCAAAAGGTTCTTTGGCCAAAAAAATCGAGGTCTGGATTTTTAGTCCCGACCTCCTCTATTATTGATTTTCATTATATTTTCAAAAGCTTGTACTAATCAACATAAGTCTCTTCATTTTTATTAAGATAAGCGTATGGTAAGCCTATCAAGAATCCTCCACCTATTAAGTTAGCAACAAAGGTGACACCCCAATGCCGGAGAATATTTGCGATTTCGAAATGCTGAACTTCATTAGAAACAATGCTAAATTTAACAATACTAAATGAGGCAAAATTTGCAGCAATGTGCTCATTTGATAAAAATACAAACATAGAAATTGCTGACAAGATAATCCAGAGTTTTGCAGACGCATCCTTGACTAAGATTGAAGTTAGAATGGCGATATTATCAAATACATTAGCAAGAATACCTTCAAGTAAAACTAATTCGCTCGGACGAGCCAACTTCTTAGCTACAAGTTTTGGTAAAAACTATCATGGGTTAGATGTGAAAATGCTGAAGAATTCGCAAAGAACCATCCAGAAATCAAAGCTCCAATAAGATTAAATAGCGTACAGTAAAGCAGAATCAGCATCGTTTTTTTCCAGGAAATTTTCTTTAAAAAACTTCCGGCAGTTAAATACATCATATTAGATGTCACTAATTCGGCATTCAAAAAAACGATATAGACAAGACCCCAGGCAAATACGAATGGAAATAGAAAATAACCTGAACTTGGTACAATGGTGTTCATTAAATCTGCACCGAGCGCACCTGCAGCGGTACTAAAGGTTAAAAAAGCACCTGCAAACATTGAACGTATAGCATATTTGAACTTGCTTTGATCAAAAAGACTTTCCTTCTTACGACAATAATAATCTATCTTCAAAACGAACTCTGAAGAACTCATAAAAACTCCTTAAAATATCTCTGTTAACATTATAACATAAAATACTTTAAGTGGAATAAATTCTTGTTCTTTACATTTGAATGTTAGCAAAAGCTTCAATTTCTTCTGCAGTCAATCCTACCAGCTCTGAAACCCACAAGCCGACAATATCTGATAAAACAGAATCGCAGACATATTCATTCTCACCATGACCATATTTACAAGTGAATAGAGGGGTTCTTATCGCTGATTGATAAAAATTGAACGCTAACTCTTGCAGTTTCTCTGGCTGAAATTCGAGTCCCAACTCTTGTGCAAGTCCAGCTCTCACTTTATCCCACTCTTCACCTTTTGACTGGTAGTTTTCTCGTGCTTTATTGAGAAATCCTTGACAGAATTTTACCAACAAATCCTTGTTTTGATAGAGTAAACGACAAGAAAAATCAGTGATAGAACCAGCATGGAGTAAGAAGGTAAGCAAGTCATCAAGGCTTTCTGCTACCCGACCAACTTGGCCTTCACTCCCTATAAAGCCGATACTCTCATCCTCAAGAATTACATATTCTCCCCCACTACCATCTTTAGCAAAGGCTATGGGCGATAGAGAATAAACTTCATTGTTCTGAGAAAATTCAACCTCTTTCAACTGGTCATAAAAGAGAATATCGCATTCTTTCATCAATAAGTTTCTCAGTTGATTATCTTCTCTTATTACTTGTAGTTGAAGCATATTAGCTACTCTCCTGGCTTGACAATTGTCACAAGTGACAACAATTCAATTTTAGCAATCGACTCTTAATAATAATAGATTTTAATATGGCACTTCTTGGCCACATTGGCAAGATTTTTCAATAACTCCTCGTTTCTTTTGCTTTTTCCAAAATGAAAAGTAAAAGATTTTCCATCTTTCCTTGTAAAGTACAGATGATACCTGTCCCCATTCATTCTTCTCCCTCGAACGTAATCAATATCAATCTGTCTAATTTCAGCTAGAGGAACAATCCTTTTTCTAAAAAGAATAATCGTGTGAATGTATAATCTTCCCTTTGCAATATGAAAAGGATCCAACATACTCCCACCACTTTTTAAGGATGTCTTAACTCTTTGGAAAAAAAGATAGAAATAAAATAGTGCTAAAAAAATTAACAAAAATCTAATGACCTGATGTTTCCAAAGGACTTCAAAAACTGAAATACGATAACTATACATATTAAAATAATCCCTTTTTTCTTTATTATACCACTTTTGTTGAGAGTCTGGGTCTATAGAAAAATAAGAAAAAGACTGAACAGAGTTCAGACCTTTTCATGAATACTTGATGTGATATCTTTATCTGGTCAAATCAAGTCGTTTCCCGATTTTTCCAATAAGAATAGCACCAACAATGAGTGAAGCAAATTCTCCGATAGCAGTTGTAAACCAAGTTAAGAAGAATGGTGCTTCTGCTACGATGTTCAATTCAGCAGCAATGGTAATCATCGAAATTGAAAATAGAATTGAAAAGAAGAAATGATCTTTTCGTATCAATCCATTAAAAAGATAGTCTTTGCTGTATTTGCTAAACAACCATACGCCTAAACTTAGGAAGACAAGCGTAGAGCCTCCACCAACTGCGACATCGATGATTCCAAAACTGAAGAAATTTGCAATCATACATCCAAGAGTAACACCGATAATGTACTTAGGATTGTAAAAGGCAAGGAAATTCATCATTTCAGAAATACGGAACTGATAAGCACCGTAACTGATAGCATTAAGGGGTGGTGTGATTGTCAAAACCACATAAATTGCTGCGACAATGGCAATATCTGCCATATCACGGATAGTTAGTTTTTTCATGTTTTCTCCTTTAGTGACAATATCACATATAATATGCTTGGTGAAAGAAGCTAAGCACCAAGGGTTGAGCAAGTCAACCTTCCAAGTATAGCACATTTATGTCCTTTATGCTATACTATTTTTATGAAAACATCCATAAAAAAATTTTTCGACAATGAAATCCTCTCCTACTTATTTTTTGGAGTTGCAACTACTCTTGTTTCGATCATTGTTCGTATCACGATTTTTTTCTTTTTCCAACAAGAATTATGGGCGACTGCTCTGGGAAATATAGCTGGAATTTTGTTTGCTTTTTTCACCAATGATACCATTGTTTTTAAGCAAAAACGAAAACATTGGTTCAAGCGTCTGATAAAGTTTACGACTGCAAGATTCATAACCTTCCTCTTAGACCTGCTTCTGACCTTTATTTTTGTGACGAGTTGCCCCCATATTATCGGTCAGTTTGTAGGTGATAATCTCAATACTATCAATACAATTGAGACTATTTTTGCACAAGTTACGATCATAGTCCTCAATTACATCTTCAGTAAAATTTTTGTTTTTAAAAAACAATAAGCATACTTCTTGCATTCTAATGACTATTATACTATAATTAAAACTGTTAAATTTTGAAAGGAAATTATGAAAATGTTAAAAGATCTTAAAGAATTTTTGCTCCGCGGTAATGTTGTAGACCTTGCTGTCGGTGTGATCATCGCTACTGCTTTTGGTGCTATCGTTACTTCATTTGTTAATGATATCATCACTCCACTTCTATTGAACCCAGCTTTGAAAGCTGCAAAAATCGAACGTATTGCTGAACTTTCATGGAATGGGGTTGCTTACGGTAACTTCTTGAGCGCTGTTATCAACTTCCTTGTAGTCGGTACTGTTCTATTCTTTGTGATTAAAGCAATGGAAAAAGCTCAAAATCTTCGTAAAAAAGAAGAAGTTGCTGAAGAAACACCTGCTGGTCCAACTGAATTGGAAGTTCTTCAAGAAATCAAAGCTCTTCTTGAGAAAAAATAATCATCTAGAGGATTCGTTTCAATACTGAATCCTTTTTTATTCTCCTTTTACTGAGCTTAGAAAAAACTTGAGTTCAGCTCTCTTTTTTGATATAATAATTAAAGTTTCCACCCTTAGTGTAATGGATATCACGTAAGATTCCGGTTCTTGAGATGGGGGTTCGATTCCCTCAGGGTGGATAGATGAAAACAAAAAAAGCAACAGTTGACGTTGCTTTTTTTCTGTATTAATCTTGTCTTTGAATATAGATCATTGATACCAACGAAAGAAGAATAACTCCGAGTCCTATGATTAAAAAGGAAACTAATTTCACACTTGGTAAAAATGTCATTACACCTTTCGCAATCGGCATAAATAGAATTGCCAGTGTAAAAATGGTACTCAATACCCTCCCCAGATAGTCTCCATCAACCTTGGTTTGTACCTGAGTAAAGAAGTGAATATTAAAAATTGTCATAAATAATTCACAAACTAGGTTTCCTGAAAAGGTAAGAAAATTAGGCAGTGGTAAGCCCATCATGAAAACTCCTACTCCTGTGAGGATCAATAAGAACAAAAGTGTATTCATGCTCGATTTAAATTTATTTGCTATCAGTGCTCCGATGATTGAGCCAATTGCACCCATGGTTAAAATAGTCGCATAGGCTCCCTCTACACCATAAAGCTTATTTGAAAAAGGGAGCAAAAACTCAAAAGCTGCAAAAAAGAAATTAACACTGGAAGCCACTAACAAGAGAAAGAAAATTTCTTTTTGATGCCTGATATAGTGCAAGCCATCTTTGATATCCGAAAAAATATCTTTCCCAGTAAAAGGTTTCTTATCTTGAACCTTTGGTTCTTCTTTTGGAAGTAAAGCAACTAGAGTAAAAGCAATGAAAAAAGTCAGAGCATCTAGTAAGAGCGTCAGATGAAGACTTGCAAATTGTAAAACAAGGAAAGAAAGCACCGGAGAACTAACACCAACAACCTGCAATACTAACTCTAAGCGAGAGTTATAGGTCACTATCTCGTCCTTTGCTACCACCTCTGTGATAATAGCTTTATTGGCAGTTCGAGAAAATGCAAATGCAATGGCCTGGACAATATTAGCAAAAATCAAAGCGCCAATCATCCAGCTATCATTTCTGATAAAAGAAATAGCTAAACAGAGAATCCCACAAACCAAGTCTGTTGTCATCAAAATCTTGCGACGAGAAAAACGGTCTGAAATCACTCCACCAAAAGGATTGACTAGAATGGATGTGACGAGTTCAGAGATCTGATAAATTCCAAGAACGGTTTGTCCTATCGTTCCCATTGATGCCAACCAAACACTGTTTCCATAATCATAGAGCATATTTCCTATCTTGTTTATAGCTCCACGACTAATTAACTGTACTGCGTATCGATTCATAAAAACTCCTCTCAAATTTTGAAACTATTGTATCAAAACTTGGAGGAGTTTCTCATTTTTCCCTTATTTGGGAAATTAATTTTTGACAAATTTATCGTAATGTTCCTGATAGTAGGCTACTTGCTCTGGAAGATCTAGTAGGTCAAAAATACGCATGGCCTCTTTCATCTGCTTACAGCCTTCTTTACACTGTCCCTTCTGATAAAGGGCAAAGCCTTTAAGAAAGTGGAAAACATTACGCTCATAGAGTTTGATGCTCTTACCTATGATCTTCTCTATATAAGCTTCAAAGTAGCTGGCATTTTCAAAAGCAAGATGTTCTAAACAATGCTGGTAACAATTAAGAGCTAAAATCAAGACCAGTTTTCGATGGCGTCCAATTTCTTTGTAGAAATCCTCCCTCTCCATCACTTCTCTACCAAGTCGAGCAACATAGTCCACATCATAAAAGCTATAGAGATTTCCAAAGAGGATCAACTCATACATGGTCCATTCATCTGTTTGGAAAAGATAATCTGCCACCTTATCCAGATCACCTTGCTTCATAGTGAAGCTAGCATCTCTTTGACAAATCAGACCTTGTAACAAAATCCAGTTCAGCTCAAAATAGAGGGGGATTTGTTGAACTCTTAGCTTTTTCAAGTTGTTCTTCTTGAAGCTTTTGAAAACCTGCAATATCATTTGAGTAGTAAAGTGGAATAATCTGAGCCATCAAGCCGACATGCTCATGATGTTGAAAATTTCTAGTCTTATCCATAAAATTCTCAATCGTCACGTGAATATTATCTAATATTTCAAAGAAACGAGATGTAGCCAGATCCGACTCCCCCCAATTCAAAGCGGGATAATTGGGAGGTCGAACAGGCCTCTCCTGCAGCTTCTTTTAGAGAGTAATTTTTACTGATTCGAAATTCACGAAAAACTTTTCCAAGATGTTCCATCTTTACACCTGCTCCGATAATTCTTCCCACTCTAGCATTGCTTCTTCTTGACGATGGCTAATTTTATCCAGTTCTGCTTGTAATTGCATGAGTTCATCTGCATCATTGGTGGTATGCATTTGTTCAGAGATAGCTTGGGCTTGAGTTTCCAGTTCTTCGATTTCTGTCTCAAGACTTTCAATTTGTCTCATTAACTTACGAAGTTCTTTTTGACTTTCCTTTTGGGCTTGGTAGTCATTAACTGGAGAAGCCTCTTTTTCTTGGCTAACAGCTGTCACTTCTTCTGCTTGGCTAGCTGCTAGCTCTGCTTTTTTATCAACATAATAGTCATAATCACCAAGATAAAGTGTTGATCCATTTTCGGACAATTCTAGCACATGAGTCGCTACACGGTTGATAAAGTAGCGGTCGTGGCTGACAAAAAGCAAGGTCCCATCAAAGTCAATCAAGGCATTTTCCAACACTTCCTTGCTATCGATGTCCAAGTGGTTTGTCGGCTCGTCTAGAATCAGGAAGTTATTATTTTCCATTGAAAGTTTAGCTAGAAGCAACCGAGCTCGCTCACCACCTGACAGCATTCCAACAGATTTCTTAACATCGTCACCAGAAAATAGGAAGGCACCTAGGCGATTACGGATTTCAAGTTCAGGTGTCAATTTAAAATCATTCCAGAGTTCATCTAAGACTGTATTGCTCGGTGTCAGTTTGCTCTGAGTCTGGTCATAGTAACCAACCTCAACATTGGCACCAAAGCGCTTTTCACCCTTGATAAAGGGAATTTGGTCCACAATGGATTTAATAAAGGTTGACTTACCAATACCGTTAGGACCAACAATGGCAATAGCGTTCATTCTACGAAGATCAAGGTTGATGGGTTCTGATAAGATTTCACCATCATAGCCAATGGCAGCATTTTCAACTGTCAAACGACATTACCAGATACCCTGTCAGAATGGAAGGTCATATTAGCTGACTTTTTCCTAGCTTCAGGCTTGTCCAAGCGCTCCATTTTCTCCAGTTGCTTGCGTCGAGATTGAGCACGTTTGGTTGTTGATGCTCGAACAAGATTTCGGTTAACAAAGTCTTCTAAGGCAGCAATTTCCTTCTGCTGCTTTTCGTAGTTTTTGGCTTCAGTTGCGAGCTTCTGCTCCTTCTGCTCCACAAAACTTGAGTAGTTTCCTACATATCTATCTAAAGAATGTTTGGTTAAGTCGAGTGTTATGGTCGCAACCTTATCGAGGAAATAACGGTCATGGCTGACGATAATCAAGGCACCACTATAATTAACTAAATAGTTTTCTAACCAGGCAATCGTTTCAATATCTAGGTGGTTAGTCGGCTCGTCCAAGACCAAGAGATTAGGCTTTTCAAGGAGCATTTTGGCAAGGGCTAAACGGGTATTTTGACCACCGGAAAGCTCAGCGATTCGCATCTGCCACATGGAATCGTCAAACTTGAATCCATTTAAGATAGAGCGAATATCGGCTTCATAGGTAAATCCTCCAGCCTGACGGAAATTTTCTGATAGGCGATCATAGTCAGACATAAGTTTGTCTAATTCTGCACCAGTTTTTTCCCCCATCTTCAACTCCATCTGGCGAAGTTGTCTTTCAGTACGACGCAAGTCATCAAATACATGTAGCATTTCATCGTAAATAGTATTTTCAGACTCAAAGCGACTATCCTGTGCAAGATAAGAGAGGGAAATATCTTTTTTCTTATTGATTTCACCAGTGGTTGGCTCCTCTTCTCCAACCAATATCTTGAGTAATGTAGACTTTCCTGCACCATTTTTCCCAACGAGGGCAATGCGGTCTCTTTCATCCACTTGTAGGTTTATATTATCAAAAAGAACCTCTCCTGCAAAAGAACGTTCAATTTTATTAGCTTGTAAAATAATCATACAGTTAGTATAGCATGTTTCGGTAAGCCATTCAAGACTTGCGGTGTAGATATATTTCATAACTTTTTCAGAAACTCATGCTAACGTTTTACTAAAACTTCAAATCGTGGTATAATGTAAGCGATTAAATTATATACTAAAGGAGATTTCCTATGGCTTACCAAGAAAACTACCAAAAATGGGTTGATTTTCGCAGAACTTCCAGACTACCTTCGTCAAGATTTGGATAAAATGGACGAGAAAACTAAAGAAGACGCATTCTATACCAATCTTGAGTTTGGTACTGCAGGTATGCGTGGATTGATTGGTGCTGGAACTAATCGCATTAATATCTACGTTGTTCGTCAAGCAACTGAAGGTTTGGCTCGTTTGATTGAGTCAAAAGGTGGAAACGAAAAAGAACGTGGTGTGGCCATCGCTTATGATAGCCGTCACTTCTCTCCAGAATTTGCCTTTGAATCTGCAGCAGTTCTTGCTAAACACGGTATTAAATCTTATGTTTTTGAAAGTCTCCGTCCAACACCAGAACTTTCATTTGCTGTTCGTCACCTCAACTGTTTTGCAGGTATCATGATTACTGCCAGCCATAACCCTGCTCCCTTTAACGGTTACAAGGTTTATGGTGAAGACGGTGGACAAATGCCTCCACACGATGCTGATGCTTTGACAACTTACATCCGTGCTATCGAAAATCCATTTGCTGTTGAAGTTGCTGATGTAGAAGCTGAAAAAGCTTCTGGCTTGATTGAAGTTATTGGCGAAGCAGTCGATACCGAATACCTCAAAGAAGTTAAAGATGTTAACATCAACCCAGCTTTGATTGAAGAGTTTGGTAAGGACATGAAGATTGTCTACACTCCTCTTCACGGTACTGGTGAAATGTTGGCTCGCCGTGCTCTTGCACAAGCAGGATTTGACTCTGTTCAAGTTGTTGAAGCTCAAGCTACTCCAGACCCAGACTTCTCAACTGTTAAATCTCCAAACCCAGAAAACCAAGCAGCCTTGCCCTTGCAGAAGAACTTGGTCGCCAAGTAGGGGCTGATGTGCTTGTTGCAACTGACCCTGACGCTGACCGCGTGGGTGTTGAAGTTCTTCAAAAAGATGGTAGCTACCTCAACCTTTCAGGTAACCAAATCGGTGCTATCATGGCTAAATACATCTTGGAAGCTCACAAAAATGCTGGAACACTTCCTGAAAATGCAGCCCTTTGCAAATCTATCGTATCAACTGACTTGGTAACGAAGATTGCTGAAAGCTACGGCGCAACTATGTTCAACGTCTTGACAGGTTTCAAATTTATCGCTGAAAAAATCCAAGAATTCGAAGAAAAACACAATCACACCTACATGATGGGATTTGAAGAAAGCTTCGGTTACTTGATTAAGCCATTCGTACGTGATAAAGATGCTATCCAAGCCGTTCTTGTCGTTGCTGAGCTTGCTGCTTACTACCGTTCACGTGGTTTGACACTTGCTGATGGTATCGAAGAAATCTACAAAGAGTACGGCTACTACGCTGAAAAGACCATCTCTGTTACCCTTTCTGGTGTCGATGGTGCAGAACAAATCAAAGCGATTATGGCTAAATTCCGTAACAATGCTCCAAAAGAATGGAACACAACAGCTATCACTGTTGTAGAAGACTTCAAAGCACAAACTTCTACTGCTACAGATGGTACTGTGACAACTTTGACTACTCCTCCAAGTGATGTATTGAAATACACACTTGCTGACGGTTCATGGATTGCTGTTCGCCCTTCTGGTACTGAACCAAAAATCAAGTTCTACATTGCCGTTGTGGGTGAAAGCAACGAAGATTCACAAGCTAAGATTGCTAACATCGAAGCTGAAATCAACGCCTTTGTAAAATAGGCTGGGACAAAAAGATTTTGATTTTAGGAATTCTTTATTATAAATTTTTAAAATCGATAGATTAGACAAAAAAGCGAATAAGACAGTATTCTGAGTGTCAGATAACTTGTTTTGTTCGCTTTTTATATTTAAGGTTAGACTTTTGTCCCAGACTCTTTTTCGTATCAAATCTCTGCAATTTTAGAGACTTTATGGCATACTAGTTTTATCAAAAAAAGCGAGGTATTCTCATGGAACAATTTTTAGAAAATATCAAAGATCTTGAAGTGACAACAGTTGCGCGTGCTCAAGAAGCGCTTGACAAGCAAGAAACAGCTACTTTCTTTATCGGACGCAAAACTTGTCCTTACTGCCGTAAATTTGCTGGTACATTGGCTGGTGTGGTAGCTGAAACCAAAGCTCACATCTACTTCATCAATAGCGAAGAGCCAAGTCAACTTGAAGCTTTACAAGACTTCCGCTCACGCTATGAAATCCCTACAGTCCCAGGCTTCGTCCATGTATCAAACGGTCAAATCAAGGTCCGTTGCGACTCTTCAATGTCAGCTCAAGAAATCAAAGAATTTGCTGGCTTGTAAAATAGTCTATAAAAAAGAAGGCTTGTGCCTTCTTCAGATTGAAGACAAAGTCCTTGGAAGTCAAGTTTCTAAGGGCTTTTCTTTGTGTAAAGTCGTATAATAGAGGTAAGAAGAGTTATGAGGTATTCCCTATGTTTCACAAAGGAAAACCTGATTATAATCGTAACCAATATGGTTTCTATACAATAGACGAATCGGTCCCAGAAGATCACTTTCTTCGACAAGTAGATTCAAAGGTTGATTTTGACTTTATTTATGATTTGGTAGAAGATACCTATAGTCCAGATAATGGTCGTCCTAGTCTTTATCCCGTCATGTTAGTCAAAATTCCTTTGATCAAATGTTTTTATGGCATTCGTTCCATGCGCCAAACCATGAAAGAGATTGAAGTAAACGTGGCCTATCGCTGGTTTCTTGGACTAACTTTAGATGATAAGGTTCCTCATTTTACTACCTATGGAAAGAATTACAGCCGTCGTTTTCAAGATAAAGAACTCATTTCTGAGATTTTTTCCCAAGTTCTCAACCAAGCTTTGTATGCTGGCTTAATGGATCCTTCTGAACTATTTGTGGATGATACCCATATCAAAGCGGCAGCTAATAGTCACAAGTACCGTAAGGAAATGGTAGACCAACAAGCTAAATTTATGAGTGAACAATTGGCAGATGAGATTGATCTAGATAGGAAAAAACACGAAAAAAAGTCCTTAAAGCCCGCAAAAGAAAGTGAGGCTAAGGAGAAGAAAATCTCAACGACAGATCCCGAGTGTGGTTGGTTCCATAAGGGCGAACACAAGGAAGTATTTGCCTATTCTGCTCAAGTTGCTTGTGATAAGCATGGTTGGGCATTGGCTTATACGGTTGAGGCAGGAAATGTTCATGATAGTCAGGCTTTCCAAACATTGGAAGCCATCATTGATAAGCTTCAAGAAGTTATTCTAGGACTGGAAAAAGCGTTTTAAAGTCCACTGTCAACAGACAATGGACGAGGTTGCTTTTTGAAAATAATTGAGTATTACCAATGGGTATAGCTTGGAATTTATGACTGGTATAAAAGATACTGTTCTCCCTTGCCCCAAAACTACAAAAAAAGCCTACTGACCAAGCTAGAAAGCTTGGTACAATAGGCTTTTTCTAAATTCATTATTTAACAGCGTCTTTAAGAGCTTTACCAGCTTTGAATGCTGGAACTTTTGAAGCTGCGATAGTGATTTCTTTACCAGTTTGTGGGTTGCGACCTTTACGTGCTGCACGCTCACGAACTTCGAAATTACCAAAACCGATCAATTGAACTTTTTCACCAGCTGCAAGGTAATCAGCTACTGCTGCAAATACAGCATCAACTGCTGCTGCTGAGTCTTTCTTTGTCAATTCTGTAGCTTCTGCTACTTTAGCGATCAAATCTTGTTTGTTTGCCATGTTAATAATTCCTCCAAATATTTTCTAATTAACAATTACAATCATATCCTAAATTCTCTTGTAGGTCAAGTCAAAAACGCTATTTCTTGCTATTTTCTTTATTTTTTTAGGACTCATATCTGACTAAAATAGCCCAAGCATTTTCACCTGTATGGGTCTGAATAATAGAACCTGTTTCAAGTACAGAGATTGGTTTTTCAACGAATGGTTGTAGGATTTCTTTCATCTCTTCTGCCCAGTCCCTAGTTCCAGAATAGGAAATACCAATCTCAGAAACAGAACGCTCTGACAGTTTTGCAACTAGCTCATCCAACCACTTCTTAAAGGTTTTTGCTCCACGTCCTTTCACGATTGGTTGTAATTCGTCATCCTTCATCTGCATGACTACTCGGATATTTAATAGAGAGCTTAAAAGACCTGTCACTCGGCCAATACGACCACCTTTAACAAGGTTTTCTAAGGTAGAAACACCGATGTAGAGCTCTGTATTTTTCTTGACTTCTTCAACATGAGCCACAATTGTTTCTATGTTTTGTCCTTCTTGAGCTAACTTAGCTGCTTCAACCACTTGAAATTTTAGGGCTTGATCTGTAAAGGAACTATCCAATACGGTCACATTAGCCGTTGACAAACTTGCACCCTGACGAGCTGCTTCGACAGTTCCTGATAAGGCATGAGACATATGAATGGCTAAAATTTGACTACCGTCTTTACTTAACTCATCAAAAATCTCAGCAAAGAGTCCAACTGGAGGTTGACTTGTTTTAGGCAGATTTTTACTCTCTTTCATCAAGCGAAGAAATTCCCCCTTCTTCAAGATCAGCATCCGAATAAAGAACACTATCAATCATTACAGAGAGCGGAACGACGGTAATATTTAATTCTTTGACCACTTCTGGTTCAATGGTAACAGAAGAATCTGTTACGATTTTTACTTGTGTCATAATTCAAATCTTTCTATGTTTCACTTTTTGAGTGAGTTTTTTCAATTTAACTATAACAATTATATCAAAAAAATGCTAAAAATTCATACTGTATCTATTCATTTTTATGATGGAATTTATAGATTTTTAAAATCTTTCATTTTATAAAAATAGTCGCCTGCAAAGACGACTATTTTGGCATCATCATAAACGTTCATACAAATCTTGCATCTGTATGTCATCAGGAACCAACTTGAGATAGTGTTGGATCTGTTCTTTTGCTTCTTCAAACCTTCCAAGTTCGCGTAATAGATGAATATATTGCTCTAAAAACTCAGGATTTTCCTTGAGTTCTGAAACCAATGCCTGATAAGATTCATAGGCAACATCCAAATCTTCAGTTTCTTGGTAACTCCGTGCAATCATCCACTTAGTCAAGAGATTTTCTGGCCCATATACTTCTAAGGCTAGAATATCCTCATACCGTTCTTGCTCCTGATACATGGTTGCTAGTCGCAAGAGGATTTCTTCTTGGTCTTCCGCATCTTCTTGAGCTTGAAGAAGATAAGTTTCCGCCTGCCCAGGTTGATGCAATTCGTAAGATAATTGTGAAGCAAGGAGTAGTAAACGTGTTTCGAATGGATTTTTTTCCAAACCTTGTTGAGCTATCAGTAAGGCTTGCTCAGTCTGGTGTTCCTTATGTAGAGCCTGACTATAACCATACTCATACCCTTCAAAATCTGGAGAAATAGTATCCAGCTGTTTAAAAATATAAAACTGCCTTTTTGATATTCCTCTTGATCAAAGTAAAGACTTGCTAATTCAAATGCAGTCTGATCTTCATAATCTAACTCTAAAGCTTTTTTTCTAAAAAAACTCTATGGCTGATTCAAACTTTCCAAGTCGAGCATAGGCAGTTCCAATTCGTTGATAGGTCGAAATCCCTGTCTGCTCATATATTTCACGATTATCCAGTTGAGCATAGCCCTTAATCGCTTCTAAATCATTTCCAAGTTCACTATCTAACTCTGCTAGCCCAAAAATCAATAAAGGATCATCAGAGTAATTAAGAGCTTCTAATAGCTTGTCGCGAGCTACATCCGTCAATCCTTCCATTTGATAGAAATCAGCCTTTAAAACAAGAGCAGATACATAAGAATCGCTATTGGGTTGAATTTCTTCTAGATAGGCAAATGCTTCTTCAATTTGTCCGTCTTCGCTTGCGATACTAGCTAGATTGAGATTTACTTCTGGAAATATTGGAACTAGTTTTTCATAGATTTGACGAGCTTGTGGATAAAAACCAATACCTTCTAGATAATAAGCCAGTTCCAGAAGAAGATCATCAGAGTCTTCTACCAATGCTTTTTGAAAATAGTAATCAGCTCTTGTTAAATCTTGCTGATCCAAAGCTTCAAGCATTTCTTGACTATTGCTCACCTTCAACCTCCTCTTCTAACTCATACAGACCACTAACTTTTTTATACCATTCAAAAATAGCTGAAATAACAACTTTGGCTGAAGCATAAACAGGAATTCCCAATAGGACTCCCCAAACACCAAACATAGAACCAGACGTCAACAAAACGAATAGAATAGTGATTGGATGGATGTTTAGCTGACTACCTAAAATCAATGGAGACACAAAACGACCTTCAATTGTCTGCTCTACGATAAAAACGATAATAACTTTCAAGAGCATAACTGGTCCAGCAATTAACCCTAAGACCAGAGCTGGTATCATAGCAAGGAAACTTCCAAGATAAGGGATAAGATTTAAGACCCCAGCAGTAATACCAAGAGTCACCGCATATCTCAAACCAATAATTTTAAAGAAGATGATGAACATAATTGCCACGATAATAGCAACAGTAATTTGTCCTCTAACATAGTTAGAAAGTTGTTGGTTCACATCCGTTAGAACCTTACCTACTGGTTCTCTCAATTTATTTGGTAAGAATTGAGTGATATGATCTCTCAAGCCTTTCCATCTCTAAGGAGATAAAAGAGCATAAACGGCATGATAATTAGAGCGACAATGACTTGAGACGTTCCACTAATAAGAGCACTCACCCAGTTCACAGCCTTAGAAGATATATTACTTGCCCAAGCAGTTGCTTGTGTTGAAAACTGAGCCAGAACCTGTTCCAGTTGAGGTCTAAAGTCATCTGGCAAACGCTTAGTTACAAGATCATCAATAACTCTATCAGCATCTTCGAGATAATTTGGTACATTTTGCGCAAAAATAACTACTTGACGTTGAAGATTTGGAATCGCAACGGCCAGACCAATAATCAAGAGTATGGCAATAACGACAAAGATAATACTAATAGCTAAGACACGATTTATCTTGTACTTCTCCATCAAATCCACCAGTGGGTTTAAGAGATAAAAAAGCAATCCTGATAAAATAACAGGTAACATGACCACTGATAAAAAATCAACGACAGGGATAAATAAAAAACTAATCTTACTTAAAATAAAAATATTGAGACCTAGTAACAAGGCTACCAAAAATACAGTAACAGCCTTATTATCTAAAAACCATTTAAAAAACCAGGATAAATTAAAATGTTTCTCTTTTTGTTCCATATCTACTTCCTTTCCTTTGTCCTTTCATTATACCATTTTTATAGGGAATAAACTGTTTTTAAAGTGTGAGGTGACGATTGAAAACTTTGACAAAGCGACCTTGCATTTACTAATTTTATACTTAGATGTTTCATACTTTTTTCACTATTTTCTTCATGTCTCCTAATTTATGATATAATAGAAACATCTTTATTTAGAGGTATAGCTATGATTGAAAAAATTTATTTCGGAACCTACACACGTCGTTTATCCCAAGGGATTTATCAAGCTGATTTTGATACAGAAACTGGGCAACTATCCAATCTTAAACTATTTGCTGCTGAGCCAAGTCCTACCTATCTTGCATTTGATCAAGAAAATCACCTCTACACTGTCGGTAGCAAAGATGGACAAGGGGGAATTGCTGCCTATCAAACAGATGGTACTTTGCTAAATCATGTTGTGACAGAAGGTGCTCCTCACTGCTTCGTTGCAGTTGACGAGAAACGTAACCTAGTATATGGTGCTAACTATCACAAGGGACAAGTTTTGGTCTATAAACGTAAAGAAGATGGTAGTCTAGAATTGGCTGATACAGTTCAACACAGCGGTCATGGTCCTCATGAAAATCAAGCTTCTCCACATGTACACTTTACAGATTTAACACCAGATCAGTATTTAGTCACTTGCGATTTAGGTACTGATGAGGTTACTACTTATGATGTCAATCCAGAAGGAAAACTAAATAAGCTAGCTACTTACAACTGTAGCCCTGGTGCTGGTGCACGTCACCTTGTTTTTCATAACCACTACAAGATTGCTTATCTCATCTGTGAACTCAATAGTTCAATTGAAGTATTGATTTATGATGGTGTTGGCGCATTTGAAAAAATGCAAGTTATTTCTACACTCCCTGAAGGATTTAATGACTTTAATGGAACTGCTGCAATTCGTCTCTCAGAAGATGGAAAATATCTTTACGCATCAAACCGTGGTCACGATTCTATTGTAGTCTACACAATTCTAGCTGATGGCAGTTTAGAATTGTTGGAATTCGTTCCTACAAATGGAAAAACTCCTCGAGATTTTATTCTCTCACCAGACCAAGAATTTCTCATCGCCGTTCACCAGGATTCTGATAATGCAACAGTATTTAAACGCAATCCAGAAACTGGTCGTCTTGCAGAACTTTCCAATGACTTTCACGTACCTGAAGCGGTTTGCGTCACTTTTTAAACATAGAAAAATGGCGGTGGGACAGAAATCGATAGACAAAGTCTCGATTTCGTAGTCCCAGCCCAGCGAGGATGATTAGGAGCTTTTTGGAGTCTAAAAGACGAACAAAAAGTTCAATCAGCTATCGCGTCAAAGTTTGATTGCTAATAAAGGCTCTATAATATTTGTAGTGGGTAAATCCCCTATGGATATTATGGAGCCTATTTTTGTATAGAAAAAAAGTCCCATATGACCTATAATGAAAAGCGACTAAACAACTCATTAGAAAGATTCATATGGAACAATTACATTTTATCACAAAACTACTCGATATTAAAGACCCTAATATCCAGATTCTAGATGTCATCAATAGGGATACACACAAGGAAATCATCGCTAAACTGGATTATGAGGCTCCATCTTGTCCTGATTGCGGAAATCAAATGAAGAAATATGATTTTCAAAGACTTCTAAGATTCCTTACCTTGAAACAACTGGTATGCCTACTAGAATTCTCCTTAAAAAACGCCGTTTTAAGTGCTATCATTGCTCTAAATTGATGGTCGCTGAGACTTCTATCGTCAAAAAGAATCATCAAATTCCTCGCATCATCAATCAAAAGATTGCTCAAAAGTTGGTTGAAAAGACTTCTATGACCGATATTGCCCATCAGCTGGCCATTTCAACTTCAACTGTCATTCGTAAGCTCAATGATTTTCATTTTAAGCATGACTTTAGCCGACTTCCTGAGATTATGTCCTGGGACGAGTATGCCTTCACTAAGGGAAAGATGAGCTTCATTGCTCAAGACTTTGAAAAACTCAATATCCTCACTGTCCTTGAAGGAAGAACACAAGCTGTCATCCGATATCACTTTCTTAAATATGATAGAGCCGTCCGATGTCGAGTGAAAATCATTACTATGGATATGTTTAGCCCTTACTATGACTTAGCTAAACAGCTCTTTCCTAATGCAAAAATTGTACTTGATCGCTTTCACATCGTGCAACATCTTAGCCGTGCTATGAGTCGTGTGCGTGTCCAAATCATGAATCAGTTTGATCGAAAAGCCCATGAATATCGAGCTATAAAACGCTACTGGAAGCTCATCCAACAAGATAGCCGTAAACTAAGTGATAAACGTTTTTATCGCCCTACTTTTCGTATGCACTTAACGAATAAAGAGATTCTAGACAAGATTTTGAGCTATTCAGAAGACTTGAAATACCACTATAATCTCTATCAACTCTTGCTTTTTCACTTTCAGAATAAAGAGCCCGAGAAATTTTTCGGACTCATTGAGGACAATCTTAAGCAGGTTCATCCTATTTTTCAGACTGTCTTTAAGACATTTCTAAAGGACAAGGAGAAAATCGTCAACGCCCTTCAATTACCCTATTCCAACGCCAAATTGGAAGCGACTAATAATCTCATTAAACTTATCAAACGAAATGCTTTTGGTTTTAGGAACTTTGACAACTTTAAGAAACGAATTTTCATCGCTCTGAATATAAAAATGGAGAGGACAACGATTGTCCTCTCCAGATGTTAGCCGCTTTTATTCAACCCACTACAGTTGACAAAGAGCCCTAATAAAAAATGAGGTCGGGATCTTTTTGTCCCAACCTCATTTTTTTATAGTTTATTTCCGACATTGATACGGTTAATGGCACGCTGAAGCGCAATCTTAGCACGACGCTCTTGGTCAATCAAGTGTTTGTCTTGTGCTTCTTCGATTTCGCGTTCTGCACGAAGTTTGGCACGTTCTGCACGGCTAATATCGATATCACGAGCACGCTCAGCTGAGTCTGCAATAATGGTAATGACATCATTAGCAATCTCGATGATTCCTCCGTTCACTGCTATCCAGTTCACATGAGATTCATCATCAACTCGTTTAACTTTAACTTCATCAACTGCTAATACCGCAATCATATTTTGATGTCGTGGCAAGATCCCCATCTCACCATCCAGAGTTCGAACCGATACAAAGCTGGCATGGTGATCATAGACGAGGCCATCTGGTGTCACGATCTGGACAGTTAACTGAGCCATAGATCACCTCTTAAAATCCCATTTTTTCAGCCTTAGCGATAACATCTTCGATTGAACCTACTCCACGGAAGGCATCTTCTGGGAGATGATCGTGTTTTCCGTCAAGAATTTCCTTAAATCCACGAACTGTTTCCGCTACTGGAACATAAGAACCTGGTTGACCAGTAAATTGTTCCGCAACGTTGAAGTTTTGTGAAAGGAAGAACTGAATACGACGTGCACGAGCAACCAAAGTCTTTTCTTCGTCAGAAAGTTCATCCATACCAAGGATAGCAATGATATCTTGCAACTCATGGTAACGTTGAAGAACTCGTTTAACCTCAGCAGCAACTGCGTAGTGCTCTTCTCCAACGATTTCAGGTGCCAAGGCACGTGAACTTGAAGCTAGTGGATCAACGGCTGGGTAGATACCCAATTGAACCAATTTACGTTCCAAGTTAGTAGTTGAATCCAAGTGTGCGAAAGCTGTTGCTGGCGCTGGGTCAGTATAGTCGTCCGCTGGCACGTAGATAGCTTGGATAGAGGTTACAGAACCTTTCTTAGTTGAAGTGATACGTTCTTGCAATTGACCCATTTCTGTTGCGAGGGTTGGTTGGTAACCAACGGCTGATGGCATACGACCCAAAAGGGCAGATACTTCTGAACCAGCTTGTGTGAAACGGAAAATGTTGTCAATAAAGAGAAGAACGTCTTGACCTTCTACATCACGGAAGTATTCAGCGATTGTCAAACCAGTAAGGGCAACACGCATACGTGCCCCTGGTGGCTCATTCATCTGACCAAATACCATGGCTGTTTTCTCAATAACGCCTGATTCTTTCATTTCCCAGTAGAGGTCGTTCCCTTCACGAGTACGTTCTCCAACACCAGTAAATACTGAGATACCACCGTGTTCTTGGGCGATATTATGAATCAATTCTTGAATCAAGACTGTCTTACCAACTCCGGCACCACCGAAGAGCCCGACCTTACCACCTTTAAGATATGGGGCAAGAAGGTCGATAACCTTAATCCCTGTTTCGAGGATTTCTGAAGAGGTAGACAACTCATCAAAGTAGGTGCTTTTTTATGAATTGGCTGGCGCTCTGCATCTTCTCCAAAAGGAGCTTCCAAGTCAATGGTATCTCCCAAAACGTTGAAGACACGTCCCAAGGTTTCTTTACCTACTGGTACAGAGATTGGACGACCTGTGTCCAATACTTCCATTCCACGAGTCAAACCATCTGTTGATTCCATGGCAATGGTACGAATCATACCATCCCCCAACTCTAAGGCTACTTCAAGGACGATTTTTGTTTTCTTTTCGTCATTTTTGTAGACGACAAGTGCATTGTTAATCTCAGGTAGTTTTTCACCTGCTGCAAACAAAACGTCTACAACGGGTCCGATAACCTGAGCAATTTTACCTGAACTCATCTCCTTCTCCTATTCTATATAAGATACTGTCGGTTCCTAGTATTGCTAGGTCCTAAGTTCATTGATGTGAGCAGGATGGCTTTATTCTAAAGCACTAGCTCCTGCCACAATTTCTGTGATTTCTTGTGTAATCGCCGCCTGTCTGGCACGGTTATACTGGATAGTCAAATCATTGATAACTTTTTTAGCATTATCTGTCGCTGTTTGCATGGCTGTCATACCAGCAGCATTTTCAGCTGTCTTGGCATCAATAATAGCACCATAAATCATACTTTCTGCAAACTGTGGCAATAGTTGATCCAAAATTTCTTCTCGACTTGTTTCAAGCTCAAAGGTCAAGCTGTAGTTATCATCTGCTTCATTTGGGTCCAAGTCGACAATTGGAAGCATCTGTTCTACACGCATTTGACTTGTCAATGTATTCACGTGGTGGTTGTAGCAAACGTAGAGCTCATCAAAAAGTTCATTTTGATACATTTCAATCGTTTAGAGATAATCTTATGAACTTCATCAAAGCTTGGTTGACTTGCAAGTCCACGCAATTCATAGATTGGTTGAATACCGCGTGATTTGAAGAAATCTGCTCCCATACCACCAATACAGATGACCTCAAAGTCATCACCTGAAGGATGGTATTCTTGCTGGATTTCCATGACTGCTTTCAAGATGGAAGAATTATATCCTCCAACAAGACCACGGTCAGATGTAATGACGATATAGCCTGTTTTCTTGACCGGGCGGCTAATCAACATTGGATTTGTTGATCCGCCGGCACCATCTCCGTGAAGGATATCTGTAACCAACTTACGCACTTTTTGTGCATAAACTTGGAAGTTACGAGCTGCTTCTTCAGAACGACCTAACTTAGCTGCAGAAACCATCTGCATCGCGTTAGTGATTTGACTAGTATTTTTTGTTGAGGCGATTTTTGTTTTAATATCATTTAGAGATACTGCCATCTGACACCTCTATTCTTATTGGAAGCTTGATTGATTGAGAAACTCAGTAATCGCAGCATCCAAGACTGCTTCATCTGGCAAGTCTTTTGTTTCACGAATGGTTTCCAAAATCTCAGGATGTTGAGAATCAAAGAACATATGGAACTCTTCTTCGAAACGAACGATATCGTCTACAGGAATTGTATCCAAGAAACCATGGGTCAAAGCATAGAGAATAGTAACTTGTTTCTCAACAGGTAATGGTTTGTGAACTGGTTGTTTCAATACTTCTACAGTACGACGACCACGGTTCAATTTAGCCTGAGTAGCTGCATCCAAGTCAGAACCAAATTTAGTGAAGGCTTCCAACTCACGGTATGAAGCAAGATCGATACGAAGGGTACCAGCAACTTTCTTCATGGCCTTAATCTGAGCAGAACCACCAACACGCGATACAGAAGAACCCGCATCAATAGCCGGACGGATACCTGCATTAAAGAGTCCATCGCCAAGGAAGATTTGTCCATCCGTAATAGAGATTACGTTTGTAGCGATATAGGCTGAGATATCTCCTGCTTGTGTTTCGATAAATGGAAGAGCCGTAATAGATCCACCACCTAGTTCATCAGAAACTTTAGCAGAACGCTCAAGTAGACGACTGTGAAGGTAGAAGACATCCCCTGGGAAGGCTTCACGACCTGGTGGACGACGGAGCAAGAGAGAAAGTTCACGATAAGCTACCGCTTGTTTTGAAAGGTCATCATAAACAATCAAGACATGCTTCCCTTGGTACATGAACTCTTCTGCCATAGCAACCCCTGCATAAGGAGCAAGGAAGAGCAATGGAGAAGGTTGTGAAGCTGAGGCTGTCACAACGATTGTGTAATCCAAGGCACCGTACTGACGAAGTGTCTCTACTTGCGTACGAACTGTTGATTCTTTTTGTCCAATCGCTACATAGATACAAATCATATCTTGGCCTTTTTGGTTCAAGATTGCATCGATAGCGATGGTTGTTTTCCCTGTTTGACGGTCACCGATAATCAACTCACGTTGACCACGTCCGATTGGAACAAGGGCATCAATAGCTTTCAAACCAGTTTGCAATGGTTCTGATACTGATTTACGTTGCATAACCCCAGGAGCTGGTGCTTCAACTGGACGAGTTTTACCTGTATCGATTGGACCAAGTCCGTCTACTGGACGACCAAGTGGATCCACGACACGTCCAATTAAGCTATCACCAACTGGAACTTCCATGATTTTCCCTGTACGACGAATGGTATCGCCTTCGCGGATATCTGTAAAGTCTCCAAGGATAATAATACCAACATCAGTTGATTCTAAGTTTTGCGCCATACCATAAGAGCCGTTTTCAAAAATCAACAACTCTCCACTCATGGCATTTTCAAGGCCATGAGCACGCGCAATTCCGTCACCAATGTAGGTTACAACACCAGTTTCAGTCACATCAAAATTGGGTTTGAAATTTTCAATTTGTTGCTTAATTAAAGCGCTGATTTCTTGTGCGTTAATTGCCAAAAGAACACCACTTTCTATTTCAAATTTTCCTTAACAACTTTAAGTTGTTGTTTAATACTAACATCAATTGTCTTGTGATTGGCGATAATAACAAAACCACCGATTAAACTATCGTCGATTTCTTCTTTAATGCTACGCACTTTTAAAGACATCTTTTTCTCTATAATAGGAAGTAGACGTTCTTTCTGTTCATCAGTTAGAGGATGAGCAGACATAATCGTTACTTCAAAACGATTCGTTTCTCTCTCAAGACGGTTTAAACAATCTATAATCACATCATAAAAAAGATTTGAACGATGATTGTACAACAGAACTTGAATGAAGTTTTGTAATAATGGCGATGCTGAATCTTGGAAGAAACTTACTGTTTTTTCCTTGTCAAACTCATCAACATCTACCTGAGCCAAAAAAGAAGGCAAGTCTGTTTCTTCAGCGACTTGCTTAATCTGGGTCAAGTCTGAGAAGATAGAATCTTCTTCTCCTTTTTCAATCACCAATTGGACAAAAGGCATGCTGTATTTTTCAATTACCTTTACTGTCTTTTTGTCCATTAAGCTTCTCCTAGCTGATCGATATACTGATCAATGAGTTCTTTATGGGCATGACCGTCAAGGTTTTGTGAGATAATTTTTCCAGCTAGACTAACTGTCAAATCTGCTACCTCACCTTTAACGCTTTGTAAAGCCTCAGCTTTGTTTTGCGCAATTTCTTGGTTAGCTTTTTCTTTCAAGCGACCAGCTTCTAGCTTCGCTTCAGCCAGAATATCTGATTTGCTCTTTTCAGCTGTCTCCTTAGCATTCTCGATAATAGTTTTAGCTTCGGTACGGCTACCTGCTAACTCAGCTTCGCGTTTGCTAGCAAGCTCCTCTGCCTTTTTACGGGCTTCCTCGGCACCATCAATATCTGAAGAAATCTTTTCAGCGCGTTCATCTAAGACACTGGTAATATTTCCCCAAGCATATTTCTTCACTAAAAAGATCAATAAAAGGAAAGAACCAGCGATCAGAATAAAGTCACCAATAATGGTACTAATAGTTAAATCCATCTTCTAATCCTCCTCTACTTACTCTTCCCCTTCATTTATTTTTTTACCAATGTACATAGATGACAACATGGTAAATACATAAGCTTGAATACATGAAATGAAAATCGAAAAGGCTGTCCATAACATGTTTGCAATAAAGGCAAAAGGATACCAATACAAGGCATATTGTGACAAGGCCAATAGCAATCCTGCTAAGACCTCACCGGCAAAGATATTTCCGTAAATCCGAATCGCCAAAGAGGCAAAATTGGTGAACTCTTCTAAAATGTTCATCGGAGTCATAAAGCCAGGTGTAACAAATGCTCTCAAATATTCTTTAACGCCTCTACGACGAACTCCTTCTACATGAGCGATCAAAGTGATCAATAAGGAGAGGGATAAATCGTATCCAAGGTTGGCTGTTGGGGAAGTCCACAAGTTATAACCGTTTGTTGTTTGTACTTTTGCCATTAAGCCAATATTGTTGGCAACCAAAATAAACAAGAAAAGAGAAAATAGAAACAAGGAATAGTCCTTGATGTATGAATCTCCAATGTTTGGTTTTACAAAACTAATCACAAAGTCATAAATCATCTCAAGAGCATTTTGTTTGCCCTTTGGACGGATGGTCATTTTTCGACTTGCCCAGTAGACAAAGGCAAAAACCATCAAAACAGTTACAAGAGACATGGCAAGCAGGGTCAAATCAAAGGATATTGGTCCAATATTAACGGTTGGATTCAAACTTTCTTCCATGGTTTGACACCTCCATTTCTAAATAGAGTTGTCTATTTAATGACAAATGACATCGCTAGGGTTACAAAGAATGTTCCTTCGATAAAGGCAATCCCCATGATCATCAAACTACGCAATTGAGGGATGATATCTGGTTGGCGTGCTGCAGATTTGAACAAACCGTTCATCAAAAATCCTTCTGCAAGAGATACACCCATACAGGCAAGACATAGACCGAAAAATGTTAAATTCATGACGAATTCTCCTTTTTTAAATTAAATTTACTTCACTAGTTTAGTCCTAAAATTTGATTTTGTCAACTTTTTACTAGCATTGAAAGCGCTTCTAATCATTTATTTCTATTTTTACGATTTTCAAGACAATTATATAGAAAATTTTAATGTCTTTTCAGATTATTTTTCTTATCTTTCCTATTTTTCTGAAAAGAAAAATCCAAGTTTCAAAACCTGGATTTACAATTGCTTATTTGAAATAATACGAGTGATGACTCTGGCAAGCAGGATTAAAGAGTGCTGCACAATAAGGACAGCTCCCCTTTTCTCTATACTCCTCATAAGTTAGGGTCTTCTTACAGGAACCACATAAGATAGGTCTGTCCTGTTTTAGATTCAAAGGGTAGGGAGAAAATATGTGCGACTCCAGTTCATTGTGACACTGATAACAGGCATAATATTTCTTACACTCATAGCACTGCAAGGCTACGATATCCTTATCACTATGGTAATGAACACATCTGCTTTCATCATCTACTAGTAATCCCTGAGCTTGAACCATGATTTTTCCTTATCTAGGCACGAACTGTGACGCTTGTTCCATCTTCTTTGTAAAGATTGATCAGGCCTTCTTTCAAAGCACGGACCATATCACCAGCTTCTACTGGTTGAGGAACCTTGATAGTCAAAAGTTCCATTGGATTTGGGGCGCGATCGATTTTATTTCCTTTGGCATCATGAAGGTCTTCGATGTAAGTTTCAAAATGGCGGAAACCTGGTCCGTAGAACTCAACTTGGTCACCTTCATTGATAACGTTACGTTGGCGAATAGTTGCTGTTTGCGTCGCATCATCATAAGCTACTACTTCAGCAACAAACTTGTATTCTGGAATCTTACGACGAGCACCGAACAGTTGTTCGTTTCAGATGGAGTTCCATAGTAGAATCCTGTAGCCAATTCACGTTGGGCTACCTTCCACATTTCATCAATCAAGTCTTGTTTGATAGCTTCAAACTTTTCAGGGCTCTCAAGATAGGCATCAACAGCAGCCTTGTAGCAGTTTGTCACTGTTGAAACATAGTGGATAGACTTCATACGGCCCTCAATCTTCAAACTATCCACACCATTTTCAATCATATCAGGGATATGGTCAATCATAGACATATCAACGGCTGACATGGAGAATTCTTCAGGAATTTCTCCCTTGAGACTCTTACGTTCCTTACCGAACGGCATATCGTAAAGGTCATATTTCCAACGGCAAGATTGTGAACATCCACCACGGTTGGCGTCACGCATACTCATATGGTTAGAAAGAGTACAACGACCAGAGTATGAGATACACATAGCTCCATGGACAAAGGCTTCAATCTCAACATCTGTACGTTTGCGAATTTCTGCCAATTCTTCCATAGAAACCTCACGCGCCAAAACGACACGAGTCAAACCAAGTTCTTTCCAGAATTCAAGAGTTTCATAGTTGGTCGCACTAGCTTGTGTTGAAAGGTGGATTTCAAGTCCTGGTGCTTCTGTTGCAGCAATCATGATCAAGGCTGGATCAGAAACGATAACCGCTGCAATTCCGATATCACGCAATTTACGGAACCATTCGCCGGCACCTTCTTCATTTCCCTCGTGCATAACCATATTAGCAGCCACATATACCTTAGCTCCATACTTAGCCGCGAACTGTACGCCTTCTTCCATTTGTTCGAAAGTGAAGTTACCAGCACGGCTACGAAGACCATAGGCCTGACCACCGATAAAGACAGCATCTGCTCCGTATTGAACAGCTACTTTAAGTTTTTCTAGTGTTCCTGCAGGTGATAGAACCTCAGGACGTTTCAAAGTTTTTGTCATTTTTTCTCCTATTTGCAATATAAAAGTTTGACACCAATCTTAACTATTTTATAGTAAACGGGGTTCAAAATCAAGCCTTGAATGATTGTTTAGACAATTTTAATTTTTAGATTTCTCTGAAAACGTTATTGAACAGTTTCAACATTCCAAGTAGTCCATCCCTTGAAACGAATGGCGCCCTTTTTGTCAGTTTTTAATACCAAATTCTCAAGTTCTTTATCTTCTTGGTTATTCTCCCCATTTTTAACTTTAAATGATTTTTTCTTGTCTATTGAAATAACAGTGATTTTAGGGTGTACAGTTTTGAAGATTTCGATATCTGTTTTTTTATTTGATACTTGCTGATGAGTTATCACTACATCTGCTTGCAGCCTTGGATAATACCTCGTTAAAAACTTCTTCTCTATATTTCCAGTAACTAGAAAGGTTTGGTTTAGTAACTTTCCATACATTGTAATTGAATCATTTTTATCCGTATTTTGAGTTGTGATTACTTCCAAACTACTTCCAAAAATAGGTAACTGCTGTCCAGTTTTGATGGCAACTACCTTGACTTTGCTTTCCTTCAGCTTATCCATAAATTCTCTCTTAGATAAAGTTTCTTCAGTTACTAGAATCTCTCCAAGCTCGAAGGCTTTACTGATTTCTAACACATGATCTAACTGCTTAGTATCACTAGTCGTTAGAACCAGCTGATCAATCTTTGCGACTCCTCTACTTTTTAGATAAGGGATTAAGCTACGTTTGGCATTGCTCGTGGTGACTTTCTCCTGCCAGACTTCTTTCTTTTCAACTTCAGACTTCTCTCCGACATCCAGTAGGATGGTCTTTCCTGCCATGTCTCTTAGGAAAATGCTTCTCCCCTGCTCCATATCTAAGACCGTTAGTTCATTTTCCAGTGGATGTTTGGTAACTAAAAAGAATGAGATGGCAACTATGACAAGCATTGATATTTTTTTCAAATTTCTACGATAATCATAGATGAGTGCCAAAAAGATTAAAAGAAATACTAATATCCAAAGACTCGGCTGACCAAAGATAATCGGACGACTTGATAGATTAGAAACAAAGCGTATGATACTTTCTAGCCATTCAAAGAGAAAGTTAAACTGGGTAATAGGATAGATGCATGACAGACAAAAGAGAATGGATAAGAGTGGTAACAAGACCATGTCAAACAAGAATGAAAAGACAAATGTCAAGAGAATGGACCACGGTTGAAATTCAGAAAAATAAAAAGATAGAATTGGCAAGATTCCCAAGGAAATAATGAAACTCTCTCTGGCAATAGCTTTTATGCCTTGACCTTCTTTACTTGTCATAGTTAGGATAAAGGCATAGGCGCAGGAAAGAACTCCTCCAGCTGTAAGGAAAAAATTTGGCATGACTATAAACAAAAGGAGGACTGTCATAGCGAAGTTATCTAAACCCTTAAAACCATGCTGGGCCAAGATCTTTTGTAGAAGACTTCTAATCACAGAGGCTGAAAATCCTGTCATGCCTGCATAGAACAAAGAAAAGGGATAAGCAAGCCATTTGAACTTCTCTTGAGTCAAACCCAAACGCAAGAGTGACTTTTTAAAAGCATTCATAAAGAATCCTACTTGCATTCCTGACAAAGCAAATAGGTGAATAATTCCGAGGCTAGAATAGAGTTCATTCATTTCCTCAAAGTCTGTGTCCAAGTGCCCTAATAACAGACCTGTCATGTAGTTGCGCATGGGGTCGGGAAAGTTCCTTTTTATCCAGACAACTGCTTTTCTTCGCAAACTAGATAAATTTTCTCCAATATCCCAACTGCTCGTGGCTGTCTTATCTGAAATTTTCGAAATAGTCAAGGTTTGGTAAATCCCTTGACTTTTTAGATAATTGCGATAATCAAAGCCAGCAAAATTACTGGCTCCTTGAGGACTAGCTAATTTCCCTTCTAAAGTAATTTCATAAATATCCGTTAGTTGTTGAAAGTCTTCTTTTTCTGCTTCTGATTGAAGTTTGTAATAGACCTGAAAGAGTCTACCGTCAGCCTTTCCACGAAAGAAAGACTATCCCCATTTACCTTGATGGTGTCAGGTAATATTCGAACAGTTTCGACAGAAGAAAGCAAGTTTTGACTAGCTGCTTCTTGCTGCCATTTTTGAAATGCAAACCAACTCCCGAAAAGTCCACAAATCAAGAGGACCTTGGTCACAGTTTTCCATGGAAATTGGAAAAAGAGGCAGACCAGTAAAAAGACAAAGCCCAAAAGTGCCAATACACTTGCTGAAAAGATTGCATAGTAAAGCCATAGCAAAAGAAAACTGAGATAGATTTTTGGAATTGGAAAGCGACTAATCCACTGTGACATACTCTTTTAACTTTTCTATCGTTTTTGCACCAATACCAGAAACCTTTTTGAGCTCATCTACTGACTTAAATTTACCGTTGGAATCACGATGGTCAATAATGTCTTGAGCACGTTTAGCACCTAAGCCTTTAACTTGTTTCAGTTCCTCTAAACTAGCTTTATTGAGATTGACTTTCTTATTTTCCTTGCTGTTGGAAGTACTTGATGGCATTTCTTGACTAGTAGCTTCTTCCTTAGTCGGGACATAAACAAGTGCTTCATCACTAATTCTCTGAGCAAGATTGATAGACTTGCTATCAGCATTATCTGTCAATCCACCAGCTTTTTGAACAGCATCATTGATACGACTTCCAACTGGCAAGTCATAGATTCCAGGTGATTTGACAGCACCTTTGACATCGACAGTAATCAGATCCTGCTCCACCACTTCTTCTTTCTGATTTTTATCTTCCTTTTCATCCGTCGAATCCTTTGGTATAGTTGTAACTTCTGTTTGCACTTGTGTTTCCTTAGCAGGTGTTTGAGAAAATGGCTTAGGAGGAAGAATCCGCCTAAGACCAAGCCCAAACCAGCACAGATAGCAATGATTTTATATTCTTTGATTTTTTCTATAAGTTCTTCCATATTTTCTCCTCTCTTAGCTTATTCGTAAGAGAAAGAAAAAACAGCTGAAAAAACTTTTCAACTGCTTACTTATTTGCAAAATAATCTTCCTTGGTTAAGACATAATGGACATCTGTTACGAATCTTCCAGGTTCATTTTTATCCATTCTAGCATATGGTTCTTCGTGAGAGAAACGCATTCCTGATTTCTCCATGACCTTTCCTGATGCGGGATTATCCTTATCATGAAAGGCATCTAACTTATTCATTCCTATCTTTTCAAAAGCCAGTTCAATTACAGCACGATTGGCTTCAGTTGTCAAACCTTGATTCCAATATTTTTGATTGATAATATAACCAATGGCTGCCTTCTTAAGAACAGTATCCATCTTGTGCAGGTCAATAGTTCCGATAAACTCTCCCGTACTTTTTAGTTCAATTCCCCATCGGCCCAATGGATTTGCTAGATAAAACTGGGCAATATTATTCTTGGTTTCCTCCAAACTTTGATTTGTTGGGAAAGTATATCGTGTATTTTCCTTGTCTGAAGCATATTCAAACATGGCTTCTGCATCATCAAGTGTTACTGGTCTAAGTACTAAGCGTTCTGTTTCGATAACGGGATGCTTAGCTAGTTTGATAAATAGTGATTCCATGATTACACCTCCGAAAATAGATTTCTAAAAGAATAACATAAAAAAAATAGGTTTACAAGTTTTTCTTGCAATTTAAAACGGTTTCATATACAATAAAGTCATCACAAAAACTCTGACGAATGATGTGATACATAAATTGAAACAGCTTAATAGAAAGTGAGTTATCCTATGTTAATTGGAATTCCAAAGGAAATTAAAAATAATGAAAATCGTGTTGCTTTGACACCTGCTGGTGTACAGAGTCTTGTTGGTCGTGGTCACCGAGTCCTCATCGAAACAAATGCTGGACTTGGTTCTGGTTTTGCTGATGCTGACTATGAAAAGCAAGGAGCTGAAATTGTCGCAACTGCTACTGAAGCCTGGGCTGCAGAATTAGTTGTTAAAGTAAAAGAACCCCTTGCTAGTGAATATCAATTCTTGCGTGAAGACTTACTTCTCTTCACCTACTTGCATATGGCAGCTGCTCCAGAATTAGCGGATGCTATGCTTGCAGCGAAAACAACTGGTGTTGCTTATGAAACTGTACGCGATACTGAAGGTCAACTTCCTCTATTGGTTCCAATGAGTGAGGTTGCAGGTCGTATGGCTGTCCAAATTGGAGCCCACTTTTTGACTAAACAAGCTGGTGGTTCAGGAGTTCTACTCGGTGGTGTTCCTGGTGTTCCTAAAGGAAAAGTAACCATCATCGGTGGTGGTGTGGTTGGTACTCACGCAGCTCGTATCGCTCTTGGTTTGGGAGCTCAAGTAACTATTCTTGATATCAGCGCCAAACGCCTAGCAGTCCTAGAAGACGTCTTTGGTCACCAAATCCAAACTCTGATGTCTAACCCATTTAATATCGAAGCAAGTGTTCGTGAAGCAGATGTTGTGATCGGTGCTGTCTTGATTCCTGGTGCCAAGGCTCCGAAATTGGTGACAGATGAAATGGTACAACAAATGCGTCCTGGCTCTGTCATTGTTGACGTTGCTGTTGACCAAGGTGGCGTTATTGCGACAGCTGACCGAGTGACAACTCACGATGAACCAGTCTATGAAAAACACGGTGTTCTTCACTATGCCGTTGCCAACATTCCTGGAGCAGTTGCTCGCACATCTACGATTGCCCTTACAAATGTGACTCTTCCATATATCGAAGCCTTGGCAGGAAAAGGATTTAAGAAAGCTATTTCTGATGATGCTGGTTTACGTGAAGGAGTTACAACTTATCAAGGTATCCTCACTAGTCAACCAGTTGCAGAAGGCTTGGAACGTGACTTCACTTCAATCAGTGAACTTGTTTAAAATGATTTATAAATTTAAACTACAAAAATAAGAGCAGCTTTTGACTGCTCTTTTTTACTATTCTGTTTCTTCTTGATTTTCTTCAGCTTTGACAGGTCGAGGTTCATAGGCTCTGATAATCTGAGCAACGACTGGATGGCGAACCACATCCTTGGCTGAGAAGTGTACAAAGTCGATCTGGTGAATGTTCTTAAGTTTTTCTTGAGCATCAATCAAACCTGACTTGACGTTCCGAGGTAGGTCAATCTGACTAATATCCCCATTGACAATCATTTTAGAGTTGAAGCCTAAACGTGTCAAAAACATCTTCATCTGCATGATGGTCGTATTTTGCGCTTCGTCCAAGATGACAAAGGCATCATCCAAAGTCCGTCCACGCATATAGGCAAGAGGCGCGATTTCGATGATTTCACGTTCCATGAGACGGGTTGTTTGATCCTTACCAAGAATCTGGTACAAGGCATCATAAACTGGACGAAGATAAGGATCAACCTTTTCTTTCAAATCACCAAGGTAGAAATCCTAGGCTCTCTCCTGCTTCTACTGCTGGACGTGTCAGTATGATTCGCTTGACTTGTCCACGCTTGAGGGCTGTTACGGCCAAAGTCACTGCTAAGAAGGTCTTACCTGTTCCTGCCGGCCCAATACCAAAGGTCACATCGTGTTGCTTGACACTATCCACATAAAGCTTTTGACCCAGGGTTTTAACACGAATGGGCTTACCTGTATTATCCTTGATAATCTCTTCTTCATAAAGGGCGACAAACTTATCGATTTCATTATTCTTAACCATTGTAATGGCTGTCACCACATCCGGAGTTCCAACAGTCATTCCACGATTGACCAAGACCATCAAGGCTTGGATAACTTGGCGGGCTTCCTCACAAGCCGACTCCTCCCCCAAGACTTGTACAATCTCAGTACGAGCATGGATGATGACATCTAACTCATCCTCCATCAAACGAAGATGGCGCTCATTAGAACCAAAAAGATGAAACAAATCATCTGGATGACTAAGCTGAATGTCTATTGAATGTTCCTTCAAACAAAGAACCTCTCTAACTCTTTTAATTTTATAAAATGTTTCGTTTGCTTTTAGTAGTTAAAAAGTCGATTAGAAGCTAGTAAAAGTTAAACTGAATGACTATATTATAGCAAAGAGGCTGAGAAATTACTATCCCAAACCTCATCTAGTAGACTTAATGTTCTAAATATTCCTGCCAGATACGATCGAAGTCTCCCATATTAAAGGAAAAGCTAGCATGTTCCTCTAAAAAACGACTCACTTGATCGAAATCATCTGTATGTTTCGGAAAAGCGGATTCCTCAAAGGCAAGATCCGCTAAAATTGCTTTGGGTCTATTGCTTTTAGGGTTGCGCTCGGTCATCAGCCAAGTATAAAATGATTTTCTCATAAGTCTCCCTAAATCAACTCTGTACCAAACTGGTCTTGTTTAATTTTTCCAGCCTTCATCAAACCACCTAGTGCTTTTTTGAATTGACCTTTCGAGATACCAAAAGTTGCTTTAATGTCATCTGGTGAAGATTTATCATTTAAGGTCATAAATCCACCATTGCTTTCCAAGTAAGTCAAGATCATCTGCGCATCGTTCTCCAACATCTCAAAAGAGCGAGGTTTAAGTGAAAGATTAAGTGTGCGGTCCACCTCACGGAAGCCAATAACACGTACATCTAACATTTGCCCCAAACGAGGTTCTGCATAACGCTCACTTGGATGGATGAAGCCCAGCATATTATTTTCCGGTAAATAGACAAAGGTTCCTGATAACTTAAGACGGTAAACAATGGCTGGCCAATTTTGATTCTGCATGTTATTGTAGGCAGGACGAGCCAATCGTTGGAAGTCTTCCTGATAAGCTAAGATTCCCCAGATACGGTCTTTCTTGTCTACTTCAAGACGTATATAAAGTTGATCACCTTTCTTTGGCCAGAGTTCTTTAAGTACAGGGAGAATATCTAGTGACACAACGATTTCCTTGTCTGGTAATCCTGTATCAACAAAAACCCCAAGGTCCTTACGAACCTCTGTTACGGTTCCCCAACCAAATTGGTCCTGAGTTGCAGTGACCTCTATAGTTGTCAAACGTAGTTTTTGCTTCATGTCTGTGTAGGCAAATCCTTTAACTGTATCTCCTACCCTATGCAGACCTTCTTCCTTGGCAAGAGCGTAGGTCTGACCATCCTTTTGAACAAAGTAAAAACGGTCATTTTCATCGATGATGAGTCCAACGATAAAACTTGCAAGATTTGTATTCATATTTCCTTCTTTCGAATAAAACTCAGCCAGCAATGCCAACTGAGTTTTTCTGTTTATTTTTTAGACTTCCAAGATTTCTTTTTCTTTATTGGCAGTCATTTCGTCGATGTGTTTTACAGCATCGTCTGTTGCTTTTTGAATATCTTTTTCAAGAGTCTTCAATTCGTCTTCAGTGATTTCTTTAGCTTTTTCTTGTTTCTTAGCCTCGTCCATAGCATCACGACGGATATTACGGATAGCAACTTTAGCATTCTCACCGACTTTTTTCACTTCTTTAGCGAGGTCGCGACGAGTTTCTTCTGTGAGAGCTGGAATTACCAAACGAATAACAGAACCATCGTTAGCTGGTGTGATACCTAGGTCTGAAGCATTCAAAGCACGTTCGATATCTTTCAAAGATGATTTGTCAAATGGTGTTACCAACAAAACACGCGCTTCTGGGATTGTGATAGAAGCAATTTGGTTAAGTGGTGTTTCAACACCATAGTACTCAACGTGGATGCGGTCAAGCAAGCTAGCATTAGCACGGCCAGCACGAATACTTCCAAACTCACGAGCAAGTGAGTGGTGAGATTGGGTCATTCTCTCTTTTGCTTTTTCTACGATTGCGTTTGCCATAATGATTTCTTATTCCTTTTCTTCGATATTATTTGAAACTGTAGTTCCGATATTTCACCAAATACAACACGTTTAATATTTCCTGGTTGGTTCATGTTGAAAACTACCAAGTCAATATCATTATCCATTGAAAGTGTAGAAGCTGTTGAGTCCATGATACGAAGCCCTTTGTTAATGACATCACGGTGAGTCAATTCTTCAAATTTAACGGCTGTCTTATCTTTTTTAGGATCAGCATTGTAGACACCATCAACCCCATTCTTAGCCATCAAGATAGCGTCCGCTTCAATTTCAGCTGCACGAAGTGCTGCTGTTGTATCTGTTGAGAAGTATGGTGAACCAATTCCCGCACCAAAGATAACAATGCGTCCTTTTTCAAGATGACGAAGGGCACGACCACGAACGTAAGGTTCTGCTACCTGTTGCATGGCAATGGCTGTTTGAACACGTGTATCCACACCAACTTGTTGCAATGAATCTGCCATCACAAGAGCATTCATAACGGTTCCAAGCATTCCTGTATAGTCTGCTTGTACACGATCCATTCCAGCTTCTGCAGCAGGCTCTCCACGCCAGAGATTTCCTCCACCAATAACAAGGGCAATTTCGATACCTAAGCTATGAACTTCTTGAATCTCTTTTGCGATTGTTTGAACTGTTTGGATATCAATCCCTACGCCACGTTCACCGGCAAGGGCTTCACCTGATAACTTGATTAAAATACGTTTATACTTGGGATTCGCCATTTTTACTCTCCTTTTTTTATCCTACCTATTTTATCACATTTTGAAAGATTTTTATAGTATCATGAGCGATTCTTTCAAAAAAATTAGACAGATAAAAATTCCTCTAAATCAGACAAGGCACGTTCCGCGATTTTCTCATAACGAGTCTTTTTATCGCGGATTCGTTCACCTTCTAATTCCTTGATAATGCCGAAGTTGACATTCATAGGTTGGAAGTGTTTGCTATCAGCATGTGTGATGTAATGAGCTAAACTTCCGATAGCTGTTGTCTCTGGGAAAATAGCTTCGCTTTCTCCCTTGAAAAGTCGAGCTGCGTTAATACCTGCTACTAATCCTGAAGCTGCTGATTCAACATAGCCCTCTACACCTGTCATTTGCCCAGCGAAGAAAAGATTTGACTGTTTCTTAGAACGATAAGTCTGCTCAAGGAGATTTGGAGAGTCCATATAAGAATTGCGGTGCATAACGCCATAACGGACAAACTCAGCATTTTCAAGACCTGGAATCATTTGGAAGACACGCTTTTGTTCTCCCCATTTGAGGTGAGTTTGGAAACCAACGATGTTATAAAGACTTCCAGCCGCATTGTCCTGACGAAGCTGAACAACTGCATACGGTGTTTTAAAGTCGCCATCACGAGGCCCCTTGTAATCTTCTGGATATTCTAGACCAACTGGTTTCATAGGGCCATAAAGCATTGTTTTAATGCCACGTTTAGCCATGACTTCAATCGGCATACAACCTTCAAAGTATTTTTCTTTTTCGAAAGCATTCAGAGGCGCTTCTTCCGCATTGACCAAAGCTTCATGGAAATCCATAAACTCTTGTTTGGTCATTGGAGCATTAAGGTAGGCCGCTTCTCCCTTATCATAACGTGATTTGAGATAAACCTTGTTCATATCAATGGTATTGACGTCTACGATTGGAGCTGCAGCATCGTAGAAATAAAAACCATCTCCATCATTTAAGAGCATGAATCTTTTCTCAGCAAGGGCATCACTGGTCAAAGGACCAGTCGCCACAACTGTAATAACATCTGTCGGCAATTCTGTAATTTCATCACGAACCACTTCAATCAAAGGGTGATTGGCAACTTTTTCAGTCACCATTTGGGAGAAACCATCACGGTCCACTGCAAGGGCTCCACCTGCAGGAACACGGGTTGCTTCTGCTGATTCTAAAATCACAGAACCAAGACGACGCATTTCTTCCTTGAGGAGACCTACAGCATTTGTCAGAGCATCCCCACGAAGGAATTAGAACAAACCAACTCAGCAAAATTGTCTGTTTTGTGTTGGGGTGTTGACTTGACACCACGCATTTCATAAAGTTTAACTGGAATACCACGTTCTGCGATTTGGTAGGCTGCTTCAGAACCTGCCAAACCAGCACCGATAACATTGATATAAGATTGAGACATGACACTAATACCTCTTTGGGTGGAACCTAAGTTCATATCAAAACAAGCTACTGGACTGTTTGACACCCACAAATCTTTCTAATTTTTCTTTTACTAGTATAACAAAAAAAGGGAAGAAGGCAAACTTCCCTGTTTAGTCATTTTCTTGATTTTCTTCCCATTCGTGATAAGCAGCGTAGAGCTGGCTTTTGTTCCACTGGTAAATCTTTGCAACTTCCTTAATGGCTTGATTTTTCTTGATTCCTTGTTGGATTCGTTCTTGGATTTCTAAGAACAAGTCCTCTTCGTCCTTTTCCTCCACATCCTGACTGGCACCTTCAACGATGAGAAGACATTCACCCTTGAGTGGCGTTTCAGAAATACTATCTAGTAACTCTGAAATATTCCCTCGTTTGGTATTCTTCATAGATTTTGGTCAATTCTCTGAACCAAGAACGACCGAGCGGTCACCATAGACTTCTAGCATATTTTTCTAACGTATCTGCGACACGATGAGGGAGATTCATAGAAAAATCTGAGTTTCAGGATAGTCTTTTTCGAGTCGAAAAATTGCTTTTTGCTGGCCTGATTTTCTCGGTAGAAAAGCCGTAAAAGATATGTGGCTGTGGCGCTAAACCACTGGCAATCAAAGGCAGAAATTCCCTGCAGAGGCTCCTGGAACTGTGACAACTGCAATCTCTTCCTCAATAGCTGCCTTGACCAAATCATGACCAGGGTCTGAGATACTAGGCAGACCCTGCATCGGATACCTGAGCAATACTTTGACCCTGCTTTTCAGGAAATCAATCAAATCAGGAATCTTTTTCCTTGGCATTGTGCTCATGAAAAACTGATCTGCTTTGGTAGAAATGTCAAAATGCTTGAGCAATAGACCCTGTATTGCGCGTGTCCTCAGCCGCAATCCAGTCCACTTCTTTCAAGGTCTGAATAGCTCGAAAAGGTCATATCATCTAGATTGCCAATCGGCGTTGCCACTAGATACAGCTTGCCATAGGGAGACTGCCCCTTAAAACTTTTTTGAATCTGCATGCCTACTCCCTGTATAACAACTCATCACAGAACATGCATTCCTCGTCCTGCTCTCGACGTTGTCCATAAAAATCATTACATACGTGAAAACCATCCTTTATAAATGCGACGGACACTTTTCACGAACATGTTTAGCCTTGACAGGAGCGTCTGCTTCCACCTCACCCAAAGCGTTCTCGCAACTTTACTATTTTTCCAAACGAAGAGCTGTATTTTCCTCTACCAGGCTCTTGAGATTTTTCTTGATGGCTTCCACATCGGCCAAGGTTACCAATAACTGTTGGGAAAAATCATCCAGCGCGTCAAATAATTCTTTTTTGTCCATAAAACAGCCCTTTCCTTTCTTTATCATTCATTTTTTTGAGTTTACATTTTCTTTCAAGACCAGATATTCCATGGCATTTTTGAAAGCTGACATTAGCCCTGCCACATTTTTTTCTAGCTTCTAGCAAATCTTGTAGAATCACTCTGACTCTTGCTTGCAGGATGTCTTGCCCACAGAGGACTTCAAGAATCCGTAAAAACCTGATCTTGTTTTTTTCCTTGTCATCTGCCAAGCTAGCTAATTTTAGCAACTTGCAAATAACTTTCTTTTTCTTAGCTACTAACCAAGTCAGCAGGCGTTCACTTTCATCGACCAAGGTCCAAAAGCCTGCCTGATTAGCCAACTTTTCTGCTTCAGCTCGCGATTGACTAAACTGAGCTAGAGAGTCGCTTTTTTTCTTAAACCAGTCCCAGTTTGTTCTAAGAGCAAGATGAGCTTTTCTTCTTGTTTTTTAAAGTGGAAAAATCTGCGTCCGACTTCGGATTGTCGGTAAACATCTTTTCCTCATCGCTGGTCAAAGAAGAAAATATAAACCTCACTCTGGGGTTCTTCGATGACCTTGAGCAGAGAATTTGGCTGCATTAGGATGCATTTTTCTCAGCTTGCTCGATAATAAAGACCTGTTGCTGGCTTTTCAATCCCTGCTTGGGAAAAACTGACCCCACCAATTCTCGAATACGTTCTGTCTTGATGACCTGATTGACTGGCTTTAATCAAAGGTGACATCAGGGAAACTCTTCCTGTTCAATCAGCTTTACAATTTCGGCATTTTCTCACATGGTAAAACACCTACTTTATCTGTACAAAAGAGACTCTTAGCCAAAAAAATTGCGCCATTTCCAAGCTTCCAAAGAAACCTGAAAAGAGATAGGCATGATTGAGCTGGTCTTTGTTCTAGGATACGGACAAAAGCGGTCAAACTGGGCTGGTTGCCAAGCCTTTTAGTTGATCTTGTTTCATTTTGCTCAAGCCCATTCTGTCAAACAAGACAGCCTTGGTAGTTTTCCACAACCTGCTCCAAGGGAGACTAGCATCAATCTTTGACAATGCGATTTCCTTCTTTTCCAGAAGAGAAAGGTAACCCTTGACGAACTTTTTTTGATGCAAGTCCAACCCTTCCAAGTCCAAACGATTGACCTCGCGATCGCTATTAGCAGCAATGCGAGCCAGCCCTTCTTCCACCTCGATGTCAAAATAGAGTGTCAAATCGGGTTTAAGGCCATCTGTCGCAAACTGATTGAGCCAATCAATGGCGTCAATATCCAAGCCACGACCAAATCCCTGATAGGCAACAGAACTATCGATGAAGCGGTCCATAATGACCAACTTGCCAGCTTCAAGTGCTGGAAGAACTTTTTCCACCAAGTGCTGTCTGCGACTAGCAATATAGAGAAGGAGTTCAGTCTTAGGATCCATCTGAGTATGACTTGGGTCCAAAATCACTTCCCGAATCTTCTCTCCAATCAAGACTCCGCCAGGTTCACGGGTCGTCAGCACCTCTACCCCTTTTTCCTCTAAAATTGGGAGCAGAGCCTCTAAAACACTGGTCTTGCCTGCTCCCTCTGGTCCCTCAAGAGAGACTAAAAAAATCCTTTTTGACATGTCTAACTCATTTCTTTTTTTACTACTTCTATTCTATCAAAAAAATGGGGGTTTGTGACAATCTTTTTGTCTTCTCATTTCATACTCAATGAAAATCAAAGAGCAAACTAGGAAGCTAGTCGCAGGTTGCTCAAAACACTGTTTTGAGGTTGCAGATGGAAGCTGACGCAGTTTGAAGAGATTTTCGAAGAGTATCAACCATCATAAAAGAGGCAGTCAAAGCCACCTCTTATTTACCTAGTTCTTGTGTTCGTCTATAGGCTTGACCAACTGCATCCATGACTGTCCCTCGAAAAGCATGCGCTTCTAGGCTTGCTACACCAGCGATAGTCGAACCACCTGGGCTACAAACTTGGTCTTTTCAAGACTCCCAGGATGTTGCTGACTTTCTAGAACCAATTGCCCAGCACCTACCACAGTTTGAGCCGCCATTTTCAATGCTGTTTCTCGTGGTAATCCCGTCTGAACACCTGCATCTGCCAAGGCCTCAATAAAGAGATAGACAAAGGCTGGGCCACAGCCTGCAAGACCTGTCGCTGCGTCGATTAAACCTTCCCCTAGTTCAACCAAGAGACCAGCCTTGGCTAAAAGCTGACAAAAGAGCTCACTGTCCTCAGCCCTGCAATTAGGAGACAAGGCATAACTAATCACTCCTTGACCGATAGAAGCAGGGGTATTGGGCATCATACGAATAATTCTGTGTTGATTTGGAAGAAGACTAGCGAGTTTTTCTAAGGTCAATCCAGCTGCCATGGAAATCAAAAGAAGACTTTCTCGTTTTTCAAGGATGGTCTGGTATTGAGAAAGCAGTTCAGAAAACTGAGCAGGCTTAACTCCTAGAAAAATCACATCTGCTTCTGCAAAGATTTCTTCATTGCTGGAAGCCTGACCACCAAAGTCTGCAATGAAAGCATCTACCTTGGCTTGACTACGATTGGCAAGGAGAATCTCATCACCCGTCTTAGCCTGCAAGACAGCCTTAGCCAAACTAGCCCCCATATTCCCCAAACCGATAAATCCAATCTTCATCTCTTACTCCCTTATCTGTCCCGTCACCAGTAACCACATACTTGTAGCTAGTCAACTCCTTCAAGCCCATTGGGACCACGCGCATGCAGTTTCTGAGTAGAAATCCCCATTTCACAGCCAAGACCAAATTGGCCACCATCTGTGAAACGAGTTGAGGCATTGACATAGACAGCTGCAGAGTCCACTTGATCTGTAAAGTAAGCTGCAGCTTCAGCATTTTCCGTCACAATGGCATCCGAATGATGGGTACTGTGGGCTTCAATATGCGCAACCGCTTCTTCTAAACTGCTCACAACCTTAACAGCTAGGACATAGTCTAAAAACTCAGTGTCAAAGTCTTGGGCCTCAGCTGCTTGACCTGAAACAAACTGACTTGCTTTGCTATCCAAGCGGAATTGAATTGGTTCCAGACCAGCTTCTTTTCGATCTGCAACCAGCACTTGCTCCAAGCGAGGAAGGAAGCTTGCTGCCTTGTCTTCATGAACAAGCAGAACCTCCATGGCATTGCAGACAGAAGGACGACTGGTTTTGGCATTGTTGATGATAGACAGAGCCTTGTCTTCATCTGCATCCTTATCCACATAGACATGGACAATCCCAGTCCCTGTCTCGATAACTGGTACAATAGCATTTCTCAACCACGGCATTGATCAAAGCCAGCCCCTCCACGAGGAATGAGAAGATCTAGATAACCCTTGGCCTTCATCATGGCATAGCTACTTTCACGGCTAGTATCTTCCACCAGTTGAATCACATCTGGGATGAATAGTCGTTGTCTCCAAGCCCTTCTTCAAGGCTGTGACAATAGCATGAGCTGTTTGATAGGCATCCTTACCACTACGAAGAACAACCGCATTTCCACTCTTGAGAGCCAGAGCAGCCGCGTCAGACGTCACATTTGGACGGCTTTCATAGATAATACCAATAACCCCCATAGCCACACGTTTCTTGGTGATAACCAAACCATTTTCAAGATGATTGGTTTCTAAAACTTCACCGATTGGATCTGGTAAGGCAACCACTTCACGAATCCCAGTTGCCATCGCTTCTATACGACCTGCATCCAAATAAAGACGATCCAGCATCACATCTGAGAATTTTACCCTTGGCCGCTTCCATATCGAGGACATTGGCCGCTAAAATCTCCTCAGTAGCTGCTAATAAGTGATCAGCCATAGCTAGCAAGGCTTGGTTTTTCACCTCTTCACTAGCTGTGTTGATCGATTTTTTAACAGCCTGTACCTGTTCAAATTGTTCTTGTGTACTTACCATAGTTTACCTCTAAAATTCTGTAAAGAGTAGTTGGATTTCAGGAGTAATGGAAATCCAGTCATCACGGTGAATCAAGACACCCTTGGCTTTTTGAGAACGCAACATATCCTCCAAAGCAGATGCTCCAAATTGCACACGTCCTTTTCCAAGTGATTTTCCACTTTCCTTGTCAAATACTGTCACGATATCACCGTAAGAAAAGGCTCCTTCTGCTTCAACAACACCAGATAAAAGGAGACTCTTTCCATGTTGGGAGAGGGCTTCTGCAGCCCCTTTATCAACCCAAATAGAACCTTGACTCTGAGCATAAAAGGCCAGCCATTGTTTCTGAGTACGAAGTCCCTTCTCTTGCGCAACAAAGTAGGAACCATCCTTGGTCTTCTCAGCCGCCTCAATCATGGCATCTGTCTTCAAGGACGAGCAGATATAAACAGGAACTCCTGATTCTGTCGCAATGGTGGCAGCTTTGATTTTTGTCAGCATACCACCTGTCCCATTAGACGAACCTGCTCCACCAGCCATATCAATAATCTCACGATTGATGGTCTCGATTCGTTCCAAGCGTTTGGCTCTTGGATCTGAATTAGGATTTCCTGTATAGAGACCGTCTACGTCTGTCAAGAGGACCAAAAGGTCTGCTTGGACCATGGCCGCTACCTGAGCACTCAGAGTATCATTGTCCCCAACCTTGAGCTCATCAATAACGACACTGTCATTCTCATTGATGATAGGAATCGCGCCACGGCTAAGTAGAACTGACAAAGCCTGATGGGCATTTTTATAACGACGCTTATCCACAAAATCATCCTGGGTCAGCAAGATTTGTGCAGAAACGATTTGGCGCAAGAGAAGATTGGTCGTGTATTCTTCCAACAAAAGCCCTTGCCCTACCGCTGCTGAAGCCTGTTTATCAGCAATCTTAGTCGGACGTTTTTTAAATCCTAAGGCCCCAAAACCAGCTGCAATGGCACCTGACGACACCAAAATCAATTCATGACCAGCTTCGTGCAACATAGCCAACTGTTGGGTAATAGCCTTTACCTTACTACGTGATAAACTTCCATCCTCATTTGTCAAAGAAGAAGTACCCACCTTAAAGACAATTCGTTTGTATTTCATAGTCTCGCTCCGATTCTTCATATTTATCCATTATAACATGAATGACAGAAAATAGAAAAGAGTTGATAGGAAAAAGGTCGAGACAAGTCATCTCAACCTTTTAACACGTCTAATTCTTTCTCAATCTCTCCAATGTTTCCTTAAACATCTCTGGGATATCTGCTGTAAATTCCAAGGTCTCACCTGTTCTCGGATGGGTAAATCCTAGAGTCTTGGCATGAAGAAATTGTCCATGTCCCTTAAGTGTCTTACGCGGACCATAGACCTCATCCCCGGCGACTGGATGACCAATGTAAGCCATGTGAACACGAATCTGATGGGTGCGCCCTGTCTCCAGTTGCAACTCCACTAAGCTATAATCACCAAAGCGTTCCAAAACGTGGAAACGAGTTACCGCAGGCTTCCCTTTCGCAGTCACAGCCTGTTTTTTACGGTCTTTTTCACTCCGGCCAATCGGTGCTTCAATCACACCACGATCATTAGGCAGATTTCCATGAACAATCGCCCAATATTTACGAAGAGACTTTTTATCCTTGAGTTCTTGAGCAAGTGCTAGATGCGCCTCATCATTTTTTGCAATCATGAGAAGACCTGACGTATCCTTATCAATACGGTGAACAATTCCTGGACGCAGAACCCCATTGATACCCGATAAGTCCTTAATATGATACATGAGGGCATTTACTAGGGTCCCACTGGTGTGACCAGCACTCGGATGCACAACCATCCCCTGAGGCTTGTTAACGACAGCCACATCATCATCTTGGTAGATGATTTCTAGCGGAAGATTCTCAGCTACATACTCTAAAACCTCTGGTTCTGGCACATGGTAAGTGACGACATCGCCCTCTTGAACTGTGTATTTAGCTTTCTTGACTTGGCCATTGACCAAGACCTGGCCTGATTTGATTTGTTCATTCGCGAGACTGCGTGATAATTCTGTCAAATCCGACAAAGCCTTATCCAAACGCAGGCCGCCAGTTTCAATTTTAATTTCCATTTATTTCCTCTTTTAACATTGCAATCAATAAAATAATCACTCCAACCGTCAGATAGCTATCTGCCACATTGAAAATTGCAAAATTGATAAAGTCAAGGTGAAACATATCCACAACAAAGCCCTGACTCACCCTGTCAATAAAATTTCCAAGACCACCTGCAATGATTAAAGTCAAACCCAAGACCATCCAGAGTGATTCCTCCATGTGTTTATGTAGATACCAAATGGCACCTACCATAACGACCAGTGTAATGATAGCAAATAACCACTGCTGGTCTTGTAGCATCGAAAAGGCTGCACCTCGATTTTGCAGGTAGGTCAAGCTAACGAAATTGGGAATCCAAGAGCGCACTTCACCCAGTGGAATCTGCTGGACGATATAGGATTTGACTAACTGATCCAGCGCAATCAAAAGCAGTACAATGACTGCCACTATTCCTCTTTTTTTCATGATTTCCTCTTCTGATTAAAATATTCTTGCATGACTTCTACGAAAAGAGTCCCAGCTTGACTCAGCTCCACTTCTTCACGTTTAACATAGACCATGCGATTATCTAGATTATCCTTGAGACGAATAACTGTGATGCCATTGACACTATCACTATCTAAAAATCCAGAACCTGTCGCATAGGCGTCCGTCCGCTCCAAAATACCATTCAAGGTAGCACGGTCTGTCACATTAAACATCTGTGAGCTAGCGCTGGTATCGACAAAGTTCTCCGAATAATAAAGGTACTCGTCTTTCTCTTGAGTGAAACGAACCGTTGGTAGATCCGCTAAATCCTCCATGACCAATTCCTCTTTCTGAGCCAAAGGATGCCCCTCACGGAGATAAATGTGGGTATGAAAGGGAATCAATTCAATGACCTCCAGACCTAACTTTTCAACCCGCTGCATAATCCCCTTTTTATTTTGATTGTTGAGGTAGATAATCCCAATCTCACTATGCCCTTGCGCTACTTCATCTAAGTATTTGAACAGTAGTTGATTCAAAAATACGGAAAGTTCTTATAATCAGGATAGCGCTCTGAAAAGGCCGTAATGGTTGGTGGCAAGAAGTCATAGTGCTGACTGGCAATGGAAAATTCATCCTTTTCTTCCTCAGGATTGGCATACTGATTTTGAAAAATATCAAATCCTTTAACCAATTCTTGCGCTTTTTCATAGAATTCCATACCACGACGAGTCAAGAAAGTCCCTGAGCTGGTCCGACGGAAAATCTTAAGCCCAACTCTTTTTCCAAATCACGAACAGAAATAGACAGACTCGGCTGACTAACATACATCTTTTCAGCAGCTTCACGAAAAGTACCGCTATTGGCAATAGCCACAACGTAGCGTAATTGTTGAATGTTCATCTTCTACCCCCAACTTCTTTATCTTTTCATTATACCATATTTTAGAAGTTTTCCATCGAAGAAAAATAATGTCACTCATAAAATTCATCTACACTAAGAAAGAAAAAATCATGGGTAGCAAAACAAAAAAATAGGCTCTCCGAAAACTCGGAAAGCCTTATTTAATGCTACTTCTAGCTTCCTCGCCTTTATACTTCAAGGCTCGGGATAAAAAGGTTCACTGGACCTTTTTATTTAGCGATTGGGTAAACAGAAACTTGTTTTTTATCGCGTCCTTTACGTTCAAAGCGTACTACGCCTTCAACTTTAGCGAACAAAGTATCGTCTCCACCACGTCCAACGTTTACACCTGGATAGATGTGTGTACCACGTTGACGGTAAAGGATTGATCCACCTGTTACAGTTTGTCCGTCAGCTGCTTTAGCTCCAAGACGTTCGCTTGTGAATCACGTCCGTTTGATGTAGAACCTCCACCTTTTTTGTGGGCGAAAAGTTGCAAGTTGTTAAGAGTCATTTTTAACATAATGTTTTCCTCCGTGTTAGTTTTCTGTGATAACTCTGGTTTGGACGAACTCAGAAGAGTTCTCCGATAAGTTTGCCATACCTAAGAAAAATGATTCAAAGAATAACTGGGTCATTTCTCTCTGGTGTGAAGGAAGATCTTTTGGAATTTCAACCATCAGATAGCCACCTTCATCTTCGTTTAATTCTAGGATTGGTTCATAGCCTGCAAATTTCTCAATAGAATTGATAAAGTTAATGGCAAGCGTAGAAACCGATGCACACACGACATCAAAGCCGTATTCGCCACTTGCGGCGTGTCCAGTAATTTCCGCACTCCTCAGCTCGCCATCTTCGGCTCTCTCAAAGACTGCTTGTATCATGTGTTCTCCTTAAAATTAAGCGTTGATTGCGTTGATGACAACTTTTGTATATGGTTGACGGTGACCTTGTTTACGGTGGCTACCTTTTTTAGGTTTGTACTTGTAAGTAACAACTTTCTTTTGTTTTCCTTGTTTTTCAACAGTTCCAACTACAGTAGCTCCAGCAACAAGTGGAGTTCCGACAACAGTGTTTTCACCACCAACAAGAACAACTTCGTTAAAAGTAACTTCTTGACCAGCTTCAACGTTCAATTTTTCAACGTAAACTGCTTGACCAACTTCAACTTTAACTTGTTTTCCGCCAGTTTTGATAATTGCGTATGTGCTCATTATGCACCTCCTATGATTTTTATGGGTTTCCCCGAATTTTTGTGAAGACTCGCCTAGCATCGTGGGACGAACCACTTAAACTTGAATAATCAAGCAACGATGTTCGTGCGGTTGCACAGGAACGTGCATAGTCAACTCTTCAAGTATAGCATATCT